>Ga0209345_10000009_pt1 | contig 525184 bp, 494 predicted proteins | sample Cruoilmetagenom7_FD_187294 | JGI IMG/M metagenome (GOLD analysis project Ga0209345, IMG submission 187294) | Oil polluted marine microbial communities from Coal Oil Point, Santa Barbara, California, USA - Sample 7 (SPAdes) (version 2) | ecosystem: Environmental > Aquatic > Marine > Oil seeps ... | reverse complement strand
ACGAAAGACACTCGAAGCGCGACGCTTGCATCACCGCCAGCACGCCGCATAATCAAACCAACAAGATGAGCCAAACTCTCTCTTAGTTTAGGCAGCCATTGGTCCCAAAAACCCTGACGACAGACACTCTGACCGGTTGGCCTTTTCCGCAGGCTTCAGGCCAGCGAGGCTTGTGTGTGGGCGGTGGAGGAAGCCATTGCCAAGTATGGCAAGCCAGAGTGTCTGAATACGGATCAGGGATCGCAATTCACAGGTGCCGCTTGGCTCACCACTGTTGCTAAGGAGGTCCCTGAAACATGAGGCCATTTCTTTCAAACGGGAGGTGGGGCCTGAATTTTATTCAATGAAGCATCAGGCACAATTTGACATCGCAAATAAAAAGGGCCGCGCATTCTGTGTGAAGCGCGGCCCAATGGTTTGTCTTGACGACTTACCCGATGATTTTATTCAGGGTTTTTGACGGGCGCATGACGGCAGCAGTTTTGGCTGCGTCCGTGTGGAAGTACCCGCCAAGATCAGCCGCAGCGCCTTGAACTGCGGCTAGTTCGGCAAGGATCGCTTCTTCGTTAGACGCCAGCGCTTCTGCTACAGGCGCGAAGTGTGCTGCAAGCTCTGCATCACCTGTTTGTGCTGCCAGTGCTTCGGCCCAATAGCGTGCAAACCAGTAGTGGCTGTTGCGGTTGTCCGGCTCTCCCACTTTGCGCGATGGCGAATGACCGTTGTCGAGAATGCCTTGCGTCGCGGCATCCACGGCCTGACCCAGAACGCGGGCTTTTTCGTTGCCTTTGGTATCGGCAAGGAACGTCAGGCTTTCTCCAAGTGCGCAGAATTCGCCAAGGCTGTCCCACCGCAGGTGGTTTTCTTCCTGAAGCTGCTGCACGTGCTTGGGCGCAGAACCACCAGCGCCAGTTTCGAACAGCCCGCCGCCGTTCATCAGTTTTACGATGGATAGCATCTTGGCGGATGTTGCCAATTCGAGGATCGGGAAAAGATCGGTCAGGTAGTCGCGCAGCACGTTGCCTGTAATCGCAATCGTGGTTTCACCCTTTGTAATCGTCTCAAGGGACGCGCGGGTGGCCTCGCGCGGTGCCAAAATCTCGAACTTGTCGGCTACACCTTTGGCTTCAAGGATCGGCTTCACATAGGCGATCAGCTCGGCGTCGTGGGCGCGGTTTGCGTCCAGCCAGAAGATGGCACGGCAGCCTTCGGCTTTCTGGCGATCGATTGCCAGATTCACCCAATCTTCGATTGGTGCTTTCCGGGCAGAGGCAGAGCGCCAGATATCACCGGCCTCGACCTTATGCTCGTGCAATACGGTGCCATCCTCAAGGATCATCTTGACCGTGCCTGATTGGGCGATTTCGAATGTCGTCGGGTGGGAGCCGTACTCTTCGGCCTTCTGTGCCATCAGGCCAACGTTCTGAACTGTGCCAGCTGTCGCCGGGTTCAGTTTGCCGTTTTCTTTGAAGAAGTTGATGGATTCGTCATAGACCGGCGCATAGGAATTATCCGGGATCACGCAGTTGGTGTCGGATTCTTTTCCGTCCGGTCCCCAGCCTTTGCCGCCCGCACGAATGAGAGCAGGCATGGATGCGTCGATGATCACGTCAGACGAGACATGCAGGTTGGTGATGCCTTTGTCTGAATCTACCATGTACATTGGTGGACGGGCCGCCATGCAAGCTTCGATATCAGCCATAATGGCCGCATCACCTTTAACGCGGGCCAGCAAATCACCCAGACCTGAGTTCGGGTTTACGCCCAGGTCGCGCATCGCATCGCCGTGCTTTTCAAACACAGGGGCCAGAAATGCTTTTACCGCGTGGCCAAAGATGATCGGGTCAGAAACCTTCATCATGGTGGCTTTCATGTGCAGCGAGAACAGCGTGCCATCGGCTTTTGTTTTCTCGATCTGATCTGCCAAGAAGGTTTGCAGCGCGGCCGCGCTCATGAATGTAGCATCTACGACTGTCCCTGCGGGATAGGCGATGCCGTCTTTCAGCACGGTTTCGCCTGCATCAGTCGTCAGGACGATCTTCGCTGTGGTGTCTTTGGCTAGTGTTGCTGAGACCTCGTTCGAGAAGAAATCACCGCCCGACATTGCCGACACATGTGTTTTGCTGTCAGCGACCCAATCACCCATGCGGTGCGGGTTGTTCTGTGCAAAGCTCTTTACCGCCTTGGCTGCGCGGCGATCAGAGTTACCTTCACGCAGAACGGGGTTCACAGCAGATCCCTTGAGACCGTCGTATTTCGCGCGTACCGCTTTGTCTGCATCGGTCTCTGGGGCCTCTGGGTAATCAGGCAGGGCAAATCCCTGTGACTGAAGCTCTTTGATGGCTGCGACAAGCTGCGGCACTGAGGCCGAGATGTTCGGCAGCTTGATGACGTTTGCATCGGCTGTCTTTACCAAGCGGCCCAGTTCGGCCAAGTCATCGGACTGACGCTGCGACTCGCTCAGATGTTCGGGGAATGCCGCAAGGATTCGGCCTGCGAGGCTGATATCTTTGGTCCCAACGGACACGCCTGCAGCGGCTGCAAATTTTTGAATAATCGGGAGGAAAGAGGCAGAAGCCAATTCCGGCGCTTCGTCGACTTTGGTGTAGATGATATCAGACATAGGAAACTCCTTGATGCGGGATTTGCCTTCTCATAGCCTACCCAATCGAAAACGTCGACAGTATACCTTTGTATACTAAGCAAAGAGTGTGTCCCAAACGATGTGTTTGTTTGGTCGGTCGTTGCTGGCCCGCACTCTGTGAACGCAGGGGCGGTGGTCGACGGAGGAATGCAGGGGTTTGGGAGTATGGATCTCCTTCGTTTTCCGAAAATTGGCTTTGGATATCAGTCCTGTTTTTGAGGCATTCAGATATGCGCATTCGGGCTGATGGAATGCTCTCAAGTTTCTACAAAGAGTGGAAATTTTCCCGATTTGATCGTGTTTGCGACATAATGCCGCCAGAATTCACGCTAAAAGTGTACTCAACAACACCATTCCGTTTCGCGCAAAACGGATGGCCCTTGGCGTAGCATTATTTGGAGCCCACCGATGTACATTCTTGCAGTAGATGACGATCCGATCATCCTCGAGACCCTTGAAATCTTTATCGGCTCCATGCCTGAACATGAGCTGGTAACAGCCCAGAGCGCTGTGGATGCATTGCAGCAGATGGCCGATCAACCCCGCATGTTCGATTGCTTTTTGCTGGATATCCAGATGCCGGCAACCGATGGCATCGAGCTTTGCAGCATCCTGCGCAACGTGGGGGGGTATGAACGCACCCCGATCCTTATGCTGACCGCGATGTCCGACAAAGGGCATATCGACAACGCGTTTAAAGCAGGGGCTACCGATTACATCACCAAGCCGTTCGAACTTAACAGCTTGCAAGGGCGGCTGAACCTGGTCGAGCCGATCGCTGACGACATTCGGGTAAGGGCAGAGAAAATCGCTGCTGCCGAGAGCGAAGATGCAAAGCTCGAAGCAGGGCAGTCCTTTGTGGAGCTTCACGAACCTTTCTCGATCATGGATGTCGACGGGGTGATCGAAAACCACGCAATTGAAAACTACGTGACCCAGTTGTCGCGCAAATCCTTGTGTGGGTCTGTGTGTCTGGCATTTTCCATCCGCCATGTCGCGGAGATTTACCATGACATTTCCAACTACGACTTTACTTGCATGATCACTGATGTGAGCGAAGCGATTTCAGATTGTCTGTCTCCGGTTCAGCGTTTGGTTTCTTATGCTGGGAACGGGACCTTTGTGAGTGTGATCGAAGGGGCCTCCCACATCGATGCAGACCGCTTGGTTGATCAGATCAACCTGCACATTCACCGGATGGAACTGGCACAAAGTAACGGTGAACGCCTTAACGTTCGCGTTTGTGCCGGCCGCATGAAGCGTATGGTCTGGCGCACTGGGGATGCTGCGGTTGATGCTTTGCGTGAAGCGCATGACAGTGCCGAGCAGAACGCAGATCGCCTTGAGCGCGAGATGGGGAACATCTGGACCACAGCTCAGTTCGCATAATGCAGGATAATCTTACTGATAGCCTACAACCGATCCGCGACCGCTTTATAGCGGTCCTTGCAGACCGGCAGAGCGAAATCCTCACGAGCCTTGAAGTGGCAATGCGGACGCCCGAGCTTGCGACAGCCGAGCTGGAGCGGATCGGCGGTGTTATGCATAAGATTGCCGGTACTGCAGGAACGCTGGGTTTTGGTGCGCTCGGGGAATCCGCGCAAAAAATTGAACTCGGCATTCTTTCTTCTAGCCAACCAGACGGGACGTATCCCGCCCAGCTTTGGATCGACATTGTGGATTGGTTGGAATTGTCTTCGGGTTTGACAAGAGACGCTGATTGATCACGCGCAGCCAGTTTCCCTTGTCAAAGGGGCAACCTGTTAGGCGGCAATCAAATCTTTGATTTGCTGGGCCAGTGACACCGGATCGAAGGGTTTGACGATCACGCCCAATGCGCCAGCCTCTTTTAGACCGTCAATCTCGCTTGGTTGTACGCGCGCGGTCATGTAGATGGCCGGCACATTCGCCAGGTGGGGGAACTTGCGCAGTTCCAACAATGTTTGAGGACCGGTCATGCCGGGCATCATGACGTCCAGCAGAATAACGTCTGGCGCCGTGTCCCCAGCACCGGCAAGCGCCGCTTCGCCGCAGTCAAATTGAACAACGGTAAAATCGCCCATCATTTCTAAAGACATTTTTGCAATTTCGCGGATATCCGTATCGTCTTCTACGTGGAGAATATGCATTCGTTAAGCACCTTTGGCCTGAGCGCGTGTCGGGATGGATGAGAGCTGGGGCAGGTCGACGAAAAAGGTCGTGCCCTGACCAAGCGTGCTCTCGAATGAGATGGAGCCATTCTGATTATCGAGGATCGCCTTAACGATACTCAACCCCAAACCGGTGCCTCCCGTTTCAGCGCGATTTTTCGTCCCAATCTGAACAAATCTACCGAACAGCGCTTCTTGATCGGCTTCGGGTATCCCTTCGCCTTCGTCAATCACACTGATGCGGTTGTTGGTCCCGTTCTGTGCGAGGCGGACAGTCACTACCCCGCCAGATGGAGAGAATTTTATTGCATTGGATAGCAGGTTAACAAAAACCTGTACCAGCCGGTTCGGGTCAACAAATGACGTGAGCCCACTGTCTTGGATGTCCACTTTGACCTGAACATCGAACCGTCCCTTGAAGCCGGCAATCGCTTCGACCGCACTTTCGACAATGGTCAACAAATCAGTCGGGGCGTTGTCGAAAACCGTCTGCCCGCTGGCAAACTTGTCGAGGTCCAGAATGTCGTTGATGATTAGAACCAGCCGGTCCGCATTGCGCTGAGCGATCAAAATCATGTCGCGCGCCTTGCTGGAAACCTCACCGGCCGCGCCAGATATGATAAGGCCCATTGCGCCCTTGATGGCTGTCAGTGGTGAGCGCAGTTCATGACTGACGGTGGAAACAAGTTCCTTGGTCAGGCGCTCTGATTCCGAGCGTTTGGTAATGTCGCGGAAAACGGCTGCCACACAGGTCTTTTCTGCGTTCGTGTCATCGAGTTTCACATGGACGTCAAACAAAAGCTCTGCAAGCTGCGTTTCCAGCCGCCATGATGTTTTCGGGGCATCTTCGGATGCGGTGCCGTTGGACTGAAAGAAGTCAATTGGTTTGCCGGTCCAGTCCAAAAGCGTGAGCAGGGGGGGGGCAGCGTCGGCACTTTGCGCCGCAATCAGCTGCGCTTCAGAGTTTTTGTAGATCACATCACCTGAAGATGCGTCGAATATGACGACTGCATCCGCAAGAAGGTCGAATCCCCGAAGGTTGTTCGCCACGGAAGGCAAATCCCCACTTTTCAACATGTGTTCCTCTGTGAACTCACTCATATTGATCTTTCCCAATCGTGCGCAAAGCACTTAATTATGTCGAGGAGACCGCAGCCGCGCCTCTGTCATGGTTCCTCGTAAACTGGAAATATGGTAACAATTAGGTACGCTTATCTTTTTTGGTTAATCTTTAGTTACGATGCTAGCTGCGAGACCTCGACAACCTTGGAAACGATCTCTCCCAGATCGGTACGGGATTTCACAATTTCATGGTCTACCCGTGCATCCCTGAATGAAGTCTCCCTTGCTGAAAGGGAAATGATCTTTGCTTGCGGTTGGTGTTTTGCTATCCCTGACAATAATTCGCGTGCATGACCGTCGGAAAGCTCCCAGTCTATGACGACCACGTCGAACCGACCCTGCAAGATGGCTAGTTTAGCGTCGCAAATACTTAAGACGGACGTAACATCTGCCTTATCTTTCAATCCGGTTCGAACAATTTCAAGAAAATCGCTGTCGTCTTCGATGTGAAGGACGTTCAATCGCTCATGGTGGATCTCACCTACGGGATCATGTTGATCGATGGCGGCTTGTCCTGATGGGGCGAGCGGCACCGTGAACCAGAACACGATTGGGGAGCCTGCATTGCTCTGGAATCCGATCTGCCCGTCCATCCGCTCCACGATCTCACGTGAAATTTTCAGCCCAAGGCCCGTGCCGCCTTTGAAGCGCGTATCTGACCCGTCCGCTTGAGAGAAGGGCCGGAAGATACGGGTTTTGAATTCGTCAGGGATCGGGGGGCCGCTGTTTACAATGCACACCAACGCCTGGCCGTTGATCTCTTCAAGGCGGATATGGACGAAGGTATCGTCGTCCGAATACTTGCACGCATTCGAAAGCAGATTTGCGATCAACTGCTGCGTTCGCTGCGGATCAACTTTTGTGCACACATCGTTTTGCGGCAAATCGAGCGTGAATTGCACGTTGTGCTGTGTTGCGAACGGCAGCATCTGTTCGACACCATCGCGCAGCAGCTGCCCCATGCAAAAGGGCCCGATATGAAAGTTAATATCGCCCGAGCTGATTTTCTCAAGGTCAAGGATATCGTTCACCAGGGCCGTCAATCTTTCGGTGTTCGTCGACGCAATTTCCAACAGGCGATCTGCACCAGCTGGCATATCTTTGATCATCGGTCCGCGTAGCAAACCAAGCGCCCCTTTAATGGATGTGAGCGGTGTGCGCAGTTCATGGCTAACCGTTGCGACGAATTCGGACTTAATCTTCTCGATGTTTTTCTTTTCGCTAATGTCATTGATCTGAACAATGAATACATCTTCGCCAGAAATCAGAACCCGTGTCCAGGCAATGCTGACCAGCCCCCAAATGGACGGGCCGGTTTTGGGGATGAGCAGGAATTCACCTTGGAAGGATGTCTGTTCGTTGCGTCTGAGTTCTTGAACGGCATTGATCAGCCATTCTGTATCATCTTTTGAAATGAGGTCGCGGAAGCGCATCCCCCCCCTCAATTCTTCGGGGCTGTACCCGGTCATCCGGCACAAGGCGTCGTTCACGCCATGAAAGTAGCCGCCTCTGTTGAACAGCGCCATACCAACCGGGGCTTGTTCGAGAACAAGTTCAAACCGCTCGCGGCTTTCTGTAAGCGCGTCCTGCGCATTGCGCAGCTGTGTCACGTCTGTTTGGGCACCAAGTAACCGCAGAGCCGTTCCGTTCTCGTCGCGGGCCACAACCACGGCGTTGGACTTCATCCACCGATATGACCCGTCAGCGAACCTCATGCGGTATTCCGCAATGGATCTATCCGTGAGGCCGAGGATGCAATTGCGATCGGCGGCATCCAGAATGGGGAGGTCTTCGGGGTGAATGCGGTCCAGAAATATCTTTTGGGCGTCATCATTGCTGACATCTTGCGAAAGACCCATCAGATCACGCCAAGTATCAGATACAACTGATTTTTGCGTTCTCAGGTCAATGTCAAAGACGCCAATCTGCGCACCCGCCAACGCCATGTTCCATCTTGCTTCGGCTTCCTGAAGCTTGTGTTCGGCTGCCAAGATTTCGGTGACGTCCTGAACCAGCAAGGATTTGCGCAGTTCACCGGTTTCGGTGCGCCATTCGTTCTGTTCGACCAGCAATCTTAGATCCGGCCGGTTTGCGACCCGTGCGGGGTGGGCATCCCCGTGCAAGCGCTCTGGAACCTCTCCAATGGTCAACGTCGCCGAAATCGGCTGGTTGATCATAAGGCAGTCGTTTCCGAAAAGGTCGCGTGCTGCCTTGTTGGTCGACACAATGCATCCGTGTTCATCCAGGACGATAACGGAAAACACAGCGTTATCGATGACTGATTGTGCCTCGCCTGTCTTGGCGCGCAGTTGCCGTGTCTTGATCGAGACCTCGGTCTCGATCTGTTTTTCACGACGAGAGATGATGTGCAGCATCAGCGCCAGCAACCAGGTCAACGCCAGACCCAGCGCCAGTACGATCCATTTTGCGAGGCTGGCGTTTGCCTGCTCGTACATCGGCGTGCTGGTCCATGTCATTTCCCAGCTACGGCCAAACAGCTCTATGTTGCGCGTAGCTGTGTACATTGGCGTATGATCGGAAAGGGCAGGGCGGTCTGTGTAGATCTCGATTTTGGCGTCGGGGTCAGTGACATCAACCACGGTCAGGTTTTTGACGTCATTTCGTTGCGCTGTCAGCGCCCCGAACACCGCGTTCGCAGTGAAGGGCATGTAGGTCCAGCCTCGAAATGCTGCTTCGCGCTGCTGCGGGACTGAAAGGTCAGCCCCTGAAGCGTACACCGGACGCAACAGCAAGAAGCCCGGCTTTTTCTCGTTATCCTGTACAAGCGTGATTGCACCGCTCAACCGTAAGGTGTTTGTTTCGCGTGCTTTCTGCGCAGCTGCGCGGCGCATCGGTTCGAACCCGATATCAAGGCCAAGGGCTGCCTTATTGTCACTCATCGGTTCAATGAACTGGATGACAAACCGTTCATCCAGGCCGGTGTTCGGATGGATCGGGGGGACGGTAAGGCCGTGCTGAACAATGGGCTTGGTGATGTCAAAACCGGCACCTGCGCGCACAAGTGTGATGTAGCCGACGCCAAGGATACCGGGAAGGCGGGTTTCGATATCCAGCAAGTCCACGTAGCTTTGCCATTCACCGGACGTCACCACGTCTGACGACATGAGCAGGCCTGAAGCCGCGTCTAGGGTCATGACATAGGTATCAGTGCGGTTGATCAGCCCGCGCTCGCCTTCGGCGGCATAGCTGTCAAACGTCGCAAAAGTGCGCGATGTTTCCAAACGATCAACGTAGATTGCGAATAGAATGGTCAGAAACGCAACAGCGGCGACGATAATACCGCGGGACCAATTTGAAAAAATCACTATTACATAACCTTTACCATAGTCGGCTGACTGATTGGATTGTCGCAAGTGATTGCGTAGATATTTATCCTTAAAGCCCACTATAGACGCTCTCAAGGTCATATCAACCATGGGTTGTTGTGTGCGTGATTTCGGCCACGATCCGGCCTGCCTATCTTTGGCGAAAGCGCTTGGGGTGGTGGTGACGCATGGCGCGCCGAAGGCCACGGAACGACTTATTGTGGTTGATCTTGGTTCTGTTGGCAGCGTGCCGATGAATAAAGGCAACAGCGTCGCCACGCAGACGCCGGTTCAGAAAAGACCGGCCTCGCGTGCGATCAACGCCGCTTGGGTGCGATTGGCGGCACCGATCTTGCGGTACAGGGTTTTGACATGGAGTTTGATCGTCGGCTCCGTGATTTCCAGATCACGAGCGATTTCCTTGTTGGATTTGCCTTCGGTCAATCCTTTGAGAACCTGCAGCTCGCGCGAGGTCAATTTGTCGGCCAGCGCGTTTTTGGGCAGCTCTTCGGCAGCGGTTAAAAAATCAATAGGGGCGTATTGCTCTCCCATGGCCATAAATTTGACGGCATTCACGAAGGATTTCGCTGGCAATGATTTCGGCACAAAGCCGGCAGCACCCTCTTGCAGGGCATTCTCCGCGATCTGGCGCGTCGCTTCGCCTGATATGAGGGCAACCCGTTGCCCGCCGCACATTGCGATGGCTTTTCTTAGCCCCTCAAGCCCGTTCATGCCCGGCATGTTGTAGTCTAGAAGAATTAGATCAAAGTGGTCGTCATTTTCAATGTGTGTGCAGGCCTCTTGAAATGTGCCGGCGACAGCCGTTTCCATTTTGCCTTCACCTTCAAGAAACATGACGAGCGTGTCGCGCAGCAAGTCGTGGTCGTCGGCAATCAATACTCTCATGGCATGTCCTTTGAACGTTGCGTCATCGTAGCTAATCTTTGTGGGTGTTCAAAGGCGCAAATGCCTCAAAAACCTGACCGTTATCGTTCCACAACGGATATGCCTGCCAACTTTGGATGAACAGACCTATCCCGATGGGCTAGGTCGTGTACCGTTTTCCTTCCGACCGGTTCTATTGCCCGGTTGCCTGGCGCGGTCGTTTCGTGAACGAAAACGGCCAATACTCGACGCCAGAACACCGAATGGACCAATATTGACGGTTTAACCTATCCGTAAGGATAGGAGCATATCCCTTTGCCCTCATGTGGAGGCAGATGGATTATGGCACAGTGGTGAGGAATAGTTGGGAGACGAAGATGTTAAAGAGTAAACGCAAATTTCTTGCCGGTATTAGCCTTGTCACAGCTTTCGCGATCAGTGGCGTTAGTGCTGCGGTGGCGCAGGATATTATATTGACGGTAACCCACGATGGACAATCTTTAACCTTTGATCGTGACGCTTTGGAAGCGCTTGGCACCGAAACCATCGAAACCTCGACGATCTGGACCGAAGGCACGCACAGCTTCGAAGGCGTGTCGCTGGCGCGTCTGATGCAAGAGGTCGGCGCCCAAGAGGGCAAGCTGATCGCGACCGCAGTTAATGACTACAGCGTCGACATTCCGCTGTCGGACGCGGTTGAAGACGGCCCGCTGATTGCGATGAAGATGGACGGCGCCGAAATGTCTTTGCGTGACAAAGGTCCGCTGTGGGTTATTTATCCTTATGACGCCAATTCGGATTACCGCTCCGAGGTGGTCTATTCTCGTAGCATCTGGCAGCTCGACAGACTGGAGATCGTAGACTGACGCACCCATGGTGTAGCTTGCATTTTCAGTAGGATATAACGTGGAAAATAATACGATTTCGCGCGCAAAGGCTGGCAGGACCATCATCGCAATTGCCGGTCTTGTGGTCGTCGTTGCGATCGCTTTGTTGACGTGGAATGTCAGGAAAGAGATCGAAGAGCTCAGCTCAGCCAGATCTGACAATGTCCAATGGTCTTTGTCTCAGGCCGAAGTCGAGTTTCACGAATTTTCCGGGCGCATCCGCACCGGGGCCGATCTGGCCGCGGTCCGGAAGCGGTTTGACGTTTTCTATAGCCGCATCAAGACCGTCTCGCAGGGGAAGGTATTTGAAGATCTTCGTTCAGACCCCGAATTTGATGGCGCATTGACCGAAGTCCAAGCGTGGCTCGATAAAGTTGTGCCTTACATCGATGCCACTGATGCGGAGTTGACTGGCAACATCCCGACACTCTCCGCTCTGGTGCAGGAATTACACCCTGCGGTGCGCACTTTGGCCAACTCTGGATTGATCGTTTTCGCCAGAAACGCTGACGAACGACGTGCCGATGTCGCCGCGACGTTGATTGAACTGGCGGTCGCGCTGGCTGTCCTGATTGGTGCGCTTGGCCTTGGGGTGCTGCATCTGGTTCGGCTTAACCGTCAAATGCGCGATCAGGAACGGTCGCAGCGCCAAATCACCACGCGTATGACAACAGTGATCAATACGTCTTTGGACGGGGTCATTGTCAGCGATGACAGGGGTCGCATTATTGAGTTCAGCCCCGCCGCAGAAGAGATTTTTGGCCACAGAGCAGCAGATGTGATCGGCAAGGAATTGGGCGCGGTCATCATCCCTGACCACTTGCTCGCCGCGCATGAAGCGGGCATGCAGCGGATGCGCGATAAGGGTGAATTGCGCGTGATCGGTAAGGGTAGACAGCAGTTGGAGGCGAAACGCGCGGACGGGTCCATCTTTCCTGTCGAGCTTGCGGTGCAGTCTGCTGTCACCGAGGCCGGAGATATCTTCATCGCCTTCCTGCGCGACATAACGCAGCAAAAGGCGGATGAGGCCGAACTTGTAGACGCCCGTGATAAAGCTATCGCAGGTGAAAAGAGCAGGTCCGAGTTCCTTGCCACGATGAGCCATGAGATCCGCACGCCTCTGAACGGCCTTCTGGGCAATCTGAGCCTGCTGCGTGACACGACGCTCAACCCCAAACAGGACACTTATATCCGCAACATGGAGACATCGGGCCGCCTGCTGTTGAACCATGTTTCAGACGTGCTCGACATCATCCGCTACGATTCCGGTAAGGTTGTTGCAAACATCGAACCGATGAACGTGTCTGACCTGCTGCAAGACATCATCGACAGCCAGAGCGGGATGGCGTCCAAACAGGAAACCACATTGGGTTGGAGCTGGAACGGACCTGCGCAGCACTGGATCACGTCTGATAGGGACCGACTGCAACATGTTCTAATGAACCTTGTCGGTAACGCAGTGAAATTCACAAAACGTGGCCGTGTTTCGGTGAAGGTGCGTTGGCACGAAGATGAGATCACGTTTGACATCGAAGACACCGGCGCGGGGATTCCTCTGGATCAGCAAGCGCGTATTTTTGATGATTTCGTGACAGGAAACACCGCCTATGACCGCGAAGTCGGCGGTACAGGGCTGGGGTTGAGCATTGCCAAGCGGTTTGTCAGCGTGTTGGGCGGTGAGATATCGGTAGACAGCGAATTCGGAAAAGGCAGTAAGTTCTGTTTCACGGTGCCAGCAACGCGCGCAGTTCCCGAAGCCGGAAAGAACCGCCCGTTAGCCGCTCCAGTCGCCACAAAGCCGCTTCTTGTGCTGGTTGTCGAAGACAACGAGATTAACCGCTTCGTGGTGCGCGAGATGCTGCAAGCTGATGGTCACGACGTGACAGTGGCCCACGACGGCCAGCAAGGCGTCGATTTGGCAGCAGAAAAGAAGTTTGACCTGATCTTGATGGATATCAGTATGCCGGTACTGGATGGGCGCAGCGCCACCCGCCGCATCAGAGCAGGGACGGGCGCGTCTGCCGCATCGCGCATCATTGCATTGACAGCGAACGCGCTTTTGTCAGAGCGGGAGGATTATCTCGCAGACGGGATGGACGATGTTCTGACGAAACCGCTGAAGAAATCCGACCTTCGGCGCGTGCTGGGCCAAGGGGAGCAAGCTGCGGTGGTCTCAACCACCGCTTTGATCAACCCCAAGCACAGCGAAGAGCTGTTTGAGGTTGTAGGGGCACAGAACTATCAGAACTTGCTGGCCCGCTTCAATGCCGAGGCCGAAAAGCTGATTGACTGGCTGCAAAGTGACAACGCTCTGGACCTGACTGATATCGCGAACGAGACGCACAAGCTCGCTGGTAATTCTGGCCTGTTCGGGGCTGTTGGATTTGGCGAAGCATTAACCGCTATCGAGCGGGCCGCAAAAGCGGGCGAAGATGCGAAGCTGATCTCGGCTGTTGGCAGCTTGCCACAGATATGGCACCGCAGCAAAAAAGCCTTGGCCGAGATCAAGCCAAAGGAATAGCCGAGGCACACCAAGTCACCATCTTGGCATGGGTGACCGCAGTGGCCGACCCGCAAGCAAACCATAGGATGACTGGTCTACCCAAATGGATAGGGCGTGCGGCATTTGCGCTAACTTCCTGTCCTGTGGCGTCAGAGACAAAGCATGGGTGAATGCGGTAGCTTTGGTTGAAACCAACGAAAGGCACTTCCATGCTCCAATCGCTCAAATCCGGATATCCTGTTGACGCCATGTGGCGTTCACAACCCGGCTTGTGCTGAACGGTGCGATCAAAACACGCTAAACTGATACCCAATAGCTACCCCAGATGTGTTGACGTGACAGACTTCTCACCTGTCATGATGGACTTCTCAATCACCTTTCCATGCTGCCACGCGGTCGATGCCCTCCAGGTGACCCTTCGTAGCATTCAGGCCAGGACCTGTGTTGATTGGGAAGTCATCTGTGTCGATGACGGATCAAACGGTGCGATGTCGGGGATGATGCTGCGTGACACTTCGGGTGATCCGCGCATCACTCCCCGGCTGTTTACTTTGTATATCTAGGTTAGGAGTTCTTTATGCCTTTAGCCTCCATTGTCGTTCCTGCCTTTAATGCCGGGGACGAACTGCGTGACACCATCACGTCCCTCCTTTCCCAAACATACATCGACTTTGAGATCATCGTGGTTGATGACGGCTCTACCGATGGGACCGCGACGCTTTTGCGTGAATACTTTATTGACCCTGACGTTCGGGTTGTTTCCCAGCACAATTGTGGCCCGTCAGGGGCTCTTAACAGCGGGATTGCAGCCGCGCGGGGAGAGTTCATCGGTTTTTGCAATGCAGGGGATATGTGGGCGCAGGAAAAACTGGCGGGTCATGTGGCCCATCTACAGCAGAATTCTGATGTCGGAATCAGTTTCTCCGGATTAACCCTGGTTGATGAGGCGGGCAGGTTGCTCCATGCTTCGGACAATCCAGGGCCGTACAATATTACGCTGGGGCAGATCTTCAAACGCAATGTAATCGGCAAGGGGTCGGCTCCTGTTGTGCGTAGGGCGGTCTTTGACGCGATTGCCTTCGATGATCCGTCAGGCGCAGGTCGGGATTTGTATTTTGACGAAACCTTCAGGCAGTGTGAATATATCGAGTGCTGGTTGCGTATTGCGCTTACCACGCATTGGCGGTTCGAGGGGATCGTGGGGATCATGAGCCACCACAGAATTCACGCAGGCGGACACTGTGCTGCACCCGAACAGCGCTTGGAGGCATGGGACCGTATGGTGCGCAAGCTTACGCCGCTAGCGCCTGCGTTCTTTAACGCCCATGCAAAATCTGCCCGTGCCTACCTGCTGCGCAGTCTTGTGCGCCGTGCCATATGGAACAAAGACCCGGCCCAGGCACTGGATTTGCTGTCTCAATCGCTCACCCAGTCGTGGAGACCCGTATGGGAAGAGCCGCTCAAAACGATTGAATTGTTTGGTGCCGCAATGCTGCTGCGCAGAACGGGTCCCTCGGCGCTTGGTCGTGCGACAGAGCAGCCGTGGGGCAAAAGATAGATAAAGCGCGACGATTATCCTGTGCCTGTAAAAAAGGAAGCTTGCCCTCGGGCGCGGTCATAACCGGACGTCTGATTGGCATATTCCTGTCTATTGGGACGCCGTTCCATAATCTGCGGTCGCAAGCATAAGCTGTTCCGCCTTTCCAAGTTGACAGGTCGCCCTACAGAACCCATGTCCCCAATTGATAGAATGAGGGGACAGACATGCTGCTTGAACAATATGACTGGGGACTGGACGCACGGACGCTGCAGGTTTTGTTTGCGCTGGTGCTTGGTGTTGTGTTGGGCGCTGCGGCGCAGATCACGCGGTTTTGCCTGCGTAGGGCTGTTGCTGGCGATCTGTCAGAGCGCGGGCCTGCCGGTGCAATCTGGATGACCGCACTTGCCACTGCGATTGTCAGTTTTCTGATCGCCTCTGGCGCAGGGTTCGTCGATCTTCAGGACCACCGCTATTTCAGCGCTTCTGTTCCGGTCGTTGCGATTGTGATTGGTGGTTTGGCCTTCGGGGCAGGGATGATCCTCACACGGGGCTGTGCCTCGCGGTTGACGGTTCTGGCAGCCACCGGAAATTTGCGTGCGGTTGTGGTGCTCGCGGTGTTTGCGATCACGGCCCATGCAACGCTGAAAGGCGTGTTGGCACCTGTGCGCACGTCATTGGGCGCGCTGACAGCCGAGCTGCCGTTTGGTAGCCTTTACGCCCTGCCATTTGCGGCTGTGCTGGCGTCAGTCGTCGCGGTTGTCGCAGCGGCTCTTTTGATCCATCGGCATCGTCCCGGTGTCGGGCACATCGTGCTGGGCGCGCTGATCGGTCTGGTGCCGGTTCTGGGCTGGGCCACGACAAGTGTGTTGCTGTTTGACGAATTTGATCCGCTTGAAGTCCAGTCCGCTGCTTTCACGCTGCCTTGGTCTGACACCCTGTTCTGGACACTGGCCTCAAGCGCCATTCCGGCGGGCTTTGGCACGGGCTTTATCGGGGGTGTTCTGCTAGGCAGCTTTACCAGCGCTGTGCTGCGGAGCGAACTGAAGCTCGAAAGCTTTGAGAACGCGCCGCAGATGGGTCGTTACCTGTCCGGTGCCATGTTGATGGGCGTGGGCGGTGTGCTGGCCGGTGGATGCACCATTGGCGCAGGCCTAAGTGGCAGCGCGTCACTGAGCATCGCAGCGTTGCTGGCGCTTGCCAGTATCCTCACTGGTGCGGTGGTGGTGAACCGCGTCACAGGCCAAATCCCTACAGCAGTTCCTGCGGGCTAAGGCACCAAACGGCTTGCGCAGGCGGGCTGGATGCAACAAGGTTCGGGCGATCACCTAAGGAGACGGCCCGATGATATTGTACGGATTGAGCACTTGTTCCCAATGCCAGAAGGCACAAAAGGCACTAGAGGCGCAGGGTGAAAAAGTCGAATTCCGCGATATACGCGCTGATCCGCTAAGCGAGGCAGAGCTGGATGAGCTGATCGTGGAATTCGGTGACCGTCTTGTCGATCGCAGTTCCAACGATTACCGCGGGCTGAATGACTGGCTCAAGAACTCTGAAGCCGAAGCACAAATTGCCGCCAAGCCCAAGGTTATGACCCGTCCGGTGATCCGTGACGGGGCTGACTATTACCTTGGTTGGGATGAGGCCGTACAAAAAGCCCTGCTAAAAGACTGACGGTCGGCCCCGCGAAGCTGTCTTCAAGAAAAATTTCGCTCTGACGCTGCGTGACGCGACTGGTTTCTTGCCCGAATGCGCATGGACACTGCCAGTGATCTTTGGCTTATTTTCGCGGGCGTGCAGGGGGAGGCTCTGGGACACGCAGGGAGAAGCTTCATGACCTACGATTATGTGATTGTCGGCGGCGGATCGGGCGGTGCAACACTTGCCGCGCGACTAAGCGAAGATCCAGCCGTCAGCGTGTGCCTGCTGGAAGCGGGCGGGGCTGGCGATCACATCCTTATCCGCGCACCGGCTGCCGTGGTCGCGATGTTGCCCGGTTGGGGAAAGATATCGAACTGGGCCTTCAAGACCGTGCCGCAAAAGGGGTTGAACGGGCGGCGGGGGTACCAACCGCGCGGCAAGGCGCTGGGCGGATCAAGCGCGATCAATGCAATGCTCTATGTACGCGGTCACCGTGCTGATTATGACAGTTGGGCGCAGAACGGTTGTACGGGATGGGATTGGAACGCGGTGCTGCCGTATTTCCGCCGCTCCGAGAACCACGAAGACGGCGAGGCGGCGCTGCACGGCGGCGCAGGACCTTTGCAAGTCTCACACCAGAAAACACCCCGTCCCATCACCCGTGCCTTTATTGAGGCGGCAGGCCGTTTGCAGCACCGCGAAGTGGCTGACTTCAATACAGGCGACAATGAAGGCGTGGGCCTGTATCAAGTAACCCAGTTCCACGATGAGGCGCGTAACGGTGAGCGGTGCTCGGTTGCGGCGGGCTATCTGCATCCGGTCATGTCGCGCGACAACCTCACCGTGATCACCCGCGCGCACGCCACCCGTCTGTCGCTTGAGGGCAAGCGGGCCACCGGCGTGCATTACCGTCAGGGAAAAGAAGACAAACACGTCAGCGCAGCACGTGAAGTCATCTTGTGCGGCGGCGCGTTCAATTCGCCCCAGTTGCTTCAGTTGTCCGGCATCGGGCGCGCGCAGGACATCACCCCGCACGGCATCAAGGTGGTGCACGAGCTGGCAGGGGTGGGGCAGAACCTGCAAGATCACCTTGATTTCACATTGGGCTATAAATCCAAAGACACGGATAACTTTGGCATCGGTCTGCGCGGTACCGTCAATCTGTTGAAACATATCCTTGAATGGCGCAAAACGGGGCGCGGGATGCTGGCCACGCCTTTTGCCGAAGGGGCGGCATTCCTCAAAACCGATCCCGCGCAGGACCGGCCTGACATCCAGATCCACTTTGTCATCTCGGTGGTGGACGATCACGCCCGCAAGCTACACCCCGGCTATGGCTATAGCTGCCATGTCTGTGTGCTGCGACCAGAGTCGCGCGGCAGCGTTTCGCTCGCCTCAGCCGATCCAATGGCGGCGCCCGCAATCGATCCCAACTATCTGGCCGAGGACGGGGATCTGTCGACCCTCATCAAGGGCGCGAAGATGTCGCGCGACATCATGAAAACCCCGCCCCTTGCCGCGTACGAGCATAAAGAGCTGTTCGGCCTGCGTGACGACATGACCGACGCGGAGTGGGAGCAGATCATTCGTGCACGCGCGGACACCATCTACCATCCAGTAGGCACATGCAAAATGGGTGTTGACGATATGTCTGTCGTCGACCCGCAATTGCGCGTGCATGGCATGCAAGGACTGCGCGTCGTCGATGCGTCCGTCATGCCCACAATCATCAGCGGTAATACCAACGCGCCGACGATCATGATCGCCGAGCGTGCCGCCGACTTCATCAAGGCAGATGCGGCCCGTCCGCTTGCCGCAGAATAAAAACTTACAGGAGACTACCCAATGCTTGGACAAATGATGCACATGCCGCTGACTATCGGCAGCCTGATTGATCACGCCGCCCGCTTTCACACCAAAGGCGAAATCGTCTCGGTGGAGACAACCGGCGGTTTGGAGCACACGAACTGGGGGCAGGTTGGCGCCAACGCGCGCCGTCTTGCTTCTGCGCTGCGCAAGCTGGGTCTGGAAGAAGGGGCGCGTTGCGGCACCATCGCATGGAACAACCGTCGTCACCTTGAAATCTACTTTGGTGTCGCGGGCGGCGGATTTGTTTGCCACACGATCAACCCGCGCATGGGGCCAGAGCAGATGGTCTATGTGATCAACCATGCCGAGGATCAGGTCCTGTTCATCGACGCGACATTTGTGCCCGCAGCGGGCCAGCTTGCGCCAGCGTTGAAGCATACAAAACACATCGTCATGATGGGCCCGCGCGACGAAGCAGCCGCAAAGGCCGTCCCCGGCCTCAAGTTCTTTGACGAATTGCTGGAAACGGGTGATGCGTCCGAGCCATGGCCAGAGCTGGACGAGAATGCCGCATCCAGCCTGTGCTATACCTCCGGCACCACGGGTGATCCCAAGGGCGTGCTGTATTCGCACCGCTCAACCGTGCTGCACTCCATCGCGGGCAACCAGCCTGACGGGCTGAACATCTCGGCGATGGATACCGTGCTGCCTGTCGTGCCGATGTTCCATGTGAATGCGTGGGGCGTACCCTATGTGGCGGCGGTGACCGGTTGTAAGCTTGTGCTGCCTGGCCCGAATCTTGATGGCAAAAGCCTTGTGAGCCTGATTGACGAGACCGAGGTCACGCTGGCGCTGGGCGTCCCGACGATCTGGATGGGCCTGCTTGCCGCGTTGAAGGAAACCGGCAGCAAAATCCCGTCAATGACCCGCACAGTTGTGGGCGGTTCTGCCTTGCCACCGTCGATGATCCCGAAGTTTGCTGAGTACGGCGTCGATCTGGTGCACGCTTGGGGCATGACCGAAACTTCTCCGCTCGGCTCAATGAACCAGCTGTTGCAGCGTCACACAAAACTGTCTGTAGAAGAGCAGGCCGAGATCAGGCTGGGGCAGGGCCGCCCGCCTTACGGTGTTGATCTACGCGTTGTGGATGAAGACGGCAAAGTGTTGCCCCATGACGGTACATTGCAGGGGGATCTGCAAATTCGTGGGCCGTGGATTGTCGATACTTATTTCGGCAAGGACGCACCTGCGCTCACATCGGATGGCTGGTTTGATACCGGCGATGTGGCCACGATCGACGAAGAAGGCTTTATGGTTATCCGGGACCGCTCCAAGGATATCATCAAATCAGGGGGGGAGTGGATTTCTACTGTGACGCTGGAAAACATCGCCATCTCTCACCCGGCCATCGCTAATGCGGCGGCCATCGCGGCGCTCCACGAAAAATGGGACGAACGCCCCGTATTGGTTGCAATCAAGGCAGGCGAAGTGACCGAAGAGGAACTGCGCGCGTTCTACAAAGGCAAAGTGGAAAGCTGGCAAACGCCTGACCGCGTAATCTTTGTGGATGAACTGCCCATCGGCTCCACCGGTAAAGTGCAGAAAAACAAACTTCGTGAAGAGTTCGGTAAAGTGTTGCTAGACGCCTGATCTAGCGCAGTAATTTGCGGCGCTGCGTAGCAATATGCAGCGCCGTATATGATGTGACGCTCAACTGATCGGGATTTCGGCGCAATAGGGCCTTGCTGAAAGGTCGCTCTTGTCTTTCGGATTGTTAACTGCCGGGCATGCTACAGCCCCGATGCTGTTTGGATGAGCTTATTACCCAAATAGATAATCAGATTCCAAAACAATAAATCATACTGCTTTTTCGACCAATCAACGCCGAATCGCAGTGTTTTGTTTGCCCCTTTTGTGTCCACGCAAAGGAAATCTTCGCTCATATCGTATCCATTTTCGAAACGATCCATTGTGCTGTCGAATTAATGTTCACGACAGTAAAGGGAGCTCAGCGGAAATGTGGATAATCTAAGGCGTTGAACTTATTTGATAATCAATGGGTTTCGCTAGGGTCGGGGGAAACGACCAGACTGCTTCCCATTATTTGAAGGCGCGAAATCCGCGAATTTTCTTGTCATCTGCCACTGCTAATATGGGGACCGACATGAACATTGAGACTGTGAATGATACGACTTCGCCATTTCCAAGAATTAGAAACGAAATGTTGGATCGATTGACCAAAGAGGCCGATGGCCGCACGCTTGTTGCCCAATCGTTGGCTGGAGGCAAAACCGAAAAGAAAGCGGCGTTTTTTGGTCATGAGAAACGCTGGCTGCGGACATTTTTTTAATCTTGTATTCCTGCTGGTCAGGGATCGAGACAGATTTCTGTTAAGCTATACCCGATTATAGACAGAACGAGGGTATCACGCGTTAGAGAATGTGTTGGCCAACGATGGCTTGCCAGATAACCAAGGATGAGTTGCCCATCGCAGCCACCGGCAAAAAGCCCGAAAACCAACTGCGCGAGGGGGCCGGTAAGATCCTTTTTGGCACAGCGCGTTACGCGGTTAGTACATCCGTGGTTGGGCGGGGGCATACATTGCGCGGGCAGCACAGCCTGCGTGAAACAATAGTCTCGCCTCTTTCATGGACAGAAACGGGCGCGCTGCCGGAGCATCTTTTGCAAGCGGATCGGTCGCGGTGACAAGCGCAGCAAATTCCCGGTTCTGGAACAATCGCAGGCTGCTTTGGTCGCCCAAGAATAGACTTTCGCAATACGTCCCTTCAGCGTCCAGAATGTGGTGCTGTGGCAGCATGACGTGGACATAGGTGATGCTCTCTACCGGCGTGATGCGGACGGTTTCCCCGTTCACCAAGGCGCGGGCAGGGACCAGTGCTTCGTCCAGCCCGAACAGAAGTTGCAGGCGCGGGGATTTTGTCAGCACCCTGTGTTGTTGGGAAAGCCGGATTTCACGGCGGTTGCCAAGACTGCCAGGCGCAAAACAAACCGGCGCCGCGCTGTCATATCCGGCACCTTGCCACTGCGCGGTCCAAAGCAAGGGGACATCGCCTGCATCAACGGTGCAAACCAGGTCACCAGCTGCAAGGCTGCCTACCTGACGGTACCCGTCAGGCGTTCTGATCCGCGTTTCTGCCGCAAAGCAAACATACCCATGCGTATATTCCGGTTGCAGGTCTGTGACGTAGAATTCCGGCTCTGCCGAGGGGTTATAATTGTCCGCATACCATTGCTCCAGATCAAATCCGGGGGTCCAGATGATCTGGGCGGTCTCACCGTTTTCATCGAGGCCCTCGAAGACGATAATACCGCCACCGCCGGAAGGTGCAGCATCTGATCTTACAACGACAGCATCAATGATGGTGGCACCGCCCACCTGACCGCCCCAGCTTAAATCATATGTATCGCCGACTTCGAACAGGCGCGGGTCTGGGTCGCCGTCCTTTGTGGTTATCACAAGGTCTTTGGAACCCTGCGGGGGGTTGTCGAAGCGCGACCGTCCCGGTGACGTGTTGACGTTGCTGCCCGTCGAGGCGGCGAATTCATTATCAATCGCGAAAATTTGAAAAGACATAAAGCTCTCCCGCACTGAGCTGCAGTTGCGCAGGAGAGGGTGTATTTTCGATGAATGGTCGAAATTCGATGTCTAAAAGTATATCTAAACTGCGAAACGCCAAGCCATCCGGTACCGTTGCGCGGGATTGGACAAGGCACGGTTTATATCTGGTTGTCAGGCTGTCTTGCAAAGCCAGGGTGAGCCGCAGCGGCGGTGCGAACCAATTCGGCGATTCCCGTTAACTGCACGGACAGGGCAGAGGTCTTGCGCCAGATCATGCCAACAGTGCGCTTGGGGTGTGGCGCGCCCATTGCCGCGATACTGACCGTGGCTGAGCGTGTCTCGACCGGGACTGCCATCTCGGGGATCAACGTGACACCGATACCCGCAGCCACCATTTGCACCAGCGTTGTAAGCGAGGAGCCATCCAGCCCCTCACGTGGCAGTGTGTTGCGCATGGCACAGAACGAGAGCGCCTGATCGCGAAAACAATGGCCTTCTTCCAGCAGCAACAGCTTCATTTGGCTCAGTGCGTCCATGTCTGGCACCGGTTTCGTGCTGTCTTCGACAGGACGGACCAGCACCATCGCTTCATCGAACAGCGCGACCTCGGTGAATGCAGGCTCGGACACGGGCAGGGCGACGATGGCGCAGTCAAGCTTGCCATCACCCAGCTCTTCAATCAGTTTGTGGGTCATCGTTTCACGTACCATCAGGTCAATCAGCGGGTGGGTAGCTGTGATGTGACCGATAACCGAGGGCAGCAGGTAGGGCGCAATCGTGGGGATTACGCCAATCCGCAACCGTGACAGCGCCAGCCCCCGCGCACCCCGTGCCATGTCGGACAGTGCCTCAGCTCCGCGCAGAATATCGCGGGCACGCTCTGCGAATTGCTCCCCGAATGGCGTCAGCCGCACCTGCCGCGCGTTGCGCTCAAAAAGTTGATGACCGATAGCGGATTCCAGCGTGGCGATTTGCGCTGAAAGCGCAGGCTGCGAGATTGCGCATGTCTCGGCAGCACGGCCAAAGTGACCCTGTCTTGCAACCGCCTCGAAATAGCGCAACTGTTTGAGCGTAAAATTGATCATAGGTTTTACTTATCATGCCTATCGGAAAATCAAACTTAAAGATATCGGCGGCATTTGTTAGAACCATTCTACGGGGGCGCGAATCCCCCACCCGAATTCAACGTAAGTGGAGAGAGCAATGGACGGATCAGACAACGGTGCACAGGGCGGCTGCCCGATGGGCTTTGGCGCCAACAAGCAGGCCAACAACAGTGGTCGTTCAAACCGCGACTGGTGGCCAAACCAGCTTAACCTGAAAATGCTTCACCAGAACCAGCCGGCCTCCGATCCGCTGGGCGGCACGTTCAACTATACCGAAGCCTTCAAGCAGCTTGATCTGGATGCGGTGAAGTCCGACATCTACGCGCTGATGAAAGACAGCCAGGAATGGTGGCCCGCAGACTATGGCCACTATGGCCCATTCTTTATCCGCATGGCGTGGCACTCTGCCGGTACGTACCGCACGGCGGATGGCCGCGGCGGTTCCAGCTCTGGCACGCAGCGTTTCGCGCCCCTGAACTCTTGGCCGGACAACGGCAACCTTGATAAAGCGCGCCGTCTGCTGTGGCCGATCAAGATGAAATACGGCAACAAGCTGTCCTGGGCTGACCTCATGATCCTTGCGGGTAACTGCGCGCTTGAGGATATGGGCTTTGACACATTCGGCTTTGCCGGTGGCCGTGAAGACATCTGGGAGCCAGAGGAAGACATCTATTGGGGTTCCGAGGATGAATGGCTGGCCGCAAGCGGCGGCACAGGCTCCCGCTACACAGGTGAGCGTGATCTCGAAAACCCGCTCGCCGCTGTGCAGATGGGTCTGATCTATGTGAACCCCGAAGGTCCTGACGGGAACCCTGATCCACTCGCCTCTGGCCGTGACATCCGCGAGACATTCGCGCGCATGGCGATGAACGACGAAGAAACTGTGGCATTGACCGCAGGTGGCCACACCTTTGGTAAGGCGCACGGGGCAGGCGACGCTGCTCTTGTTGGCGCAGAGCCAGAGGGCGCACCGATTGAAGCGCAAGGCTTTGGCTGGTTGTCCACGTTTGAAAGCGGCAAAGGCGTACACACGATCACCTCAGGTATTGAGGGTGCATGGACGCCGACACCAACCAAATGGGACATGTCCTATTTCGATACGCTGCTGAACAACGAATGGGAGCTGACCAAATCTCCTGCCGGTGCGCACCAGTGGAAGCCTGCTGGCGGTGCCATGGCAGACGCCGTGCCGGATGCCCATGATGGCAGCCGCCATGCGCCGATGATGACCACAGCCGATATGGCGATGCGTGAAGATCCGATCTATCTGGAAATCTCCAAGCGCTTCCATGCCAACCCTGACCAGTTCGCGGATGCTTTTGCGCGGGCTTGGTTCAAGCTGACCCACCGCGACATGGGGCCAACCACCCGCTACTTGGGTAAAGAAGTTCCGCAGGAAGAGCTGATCTGGCAAGACCCGATCCCGACACCGGATCACGCGCCGATCGGTGACGCGGATGTTGCCGCTCTTAAGGAACTGATCCTCGCGTCCGGTCTAAGCACAGCCGAGCTGGTTTCAACCGCTTGGGCGTCTGCGTCGACCTTCCGCGGTTCCGACAAACGTGGCGGTGCCAATGGCGCACGCATTCGTCTGGCGCCGATGAAGGATTGGGAGGTCAACCAGCCTGCTCAGCTTGGACGCGTTCTCGACAAGCTCGAAGCGATCCGGAGCGATTTCGGCAAGCCTGTGTCGATGGCGGACATGATCGTACTGGCAGGGACAGCCGCTGTTGAGGCCGCTGCCAAGGCTGCCGGTCACGACGTGACCGTTCCATTCACGCCGGGCCGTGGCGATGCGACCCAAGAGCAGACCGATGTGGAAAGCATCGATGTGCTCAAGCCCGAGGTTGACGGTTTCCGCAACTACCAGTCGCGCCAGTTCAGCATCTCTGCCGAAGAGCTGCTGGTGGACCGTGCGCAGCTTCTGACGCTGACAGCGCCAGAGATGACCGTACTGGTTGGTGGTCTGCGTGTGCTGGGCGCAAACTATGACGGTGCCAGCCACGGTGTGTGGACGGACAAGCCCGGCACGCTGAACAACGACTTCTTCCGTGCGCTCATGGATATGAACGTGACATGGAAAGCCGTGAGCGATGCCGACGATGTGTTCGAAGCACGCGACACGACCACAGGTGAGGTCAAGCGGACCGGTACACGTGTCGATCTGGTGTTCGGCTCCAACAGCCAGCTGCGCGCATTGGCCGAAGTTTATGCCGCAGGTGACGGTGAAGCGCTGTTCGTCAAGCAGTTCGTGAACGCATGGGTCAAAGTGATGGAGCTTGACCGCTTCGATCTAGACCGTTCCGTTCTGCGCTGAAACGCCGATTAATCAAACACAAGCGCGGCCCTCGAAAGGGGCCGCGTTTTTTGTTGGCAAAGCGATACCCGTTAGAGCGAGGCCCAACTTGCCGCGCCAAGCTGGGCTGACCGTAAATCCGCTTTAGGCCATTCCCTCAAAGCGATCTTGTCGTCGAAGACGACGGTGCTTTGAGAAGATGCAATCTCAGCGACTTCCTTGCATGCCGTGTGGTCCTACCAATCCAGAGGTCAGAACCTGATTTCCCGTTTCGTCCACTGCGGATGACGTGCGGTAAGGCCGACTTATGTCAATTGAAGATCAAAATGTGTTGCTTGAACCACTTTGTTCGCATACGAACTACTTAGTCCATATGCGAATTAATCATGCCCAGAAAACTACGTGTCTTCCAAAAGCTTCAGATCGCACATTCGGCGCTGTTTCGCGCGGCGGATCACCGGACACGCACCCAGATTGGCCTCACGACGTCCCAGTTGGCGGTGTTGTTGATCCTGTCGCGCGCTGACGGGCAGCCGATCAGCGAGATATCCAAGATGCTTGCAATGGGGAAGTCCAGCCTGACGGGGTTGGTGGATCGCATGTGCGATAAAGGGCTTGTGCGCCGCTCTGCCTCTCCGACGGACGGGCGTGTCATCAACATCTACCTTGAGGATGCGGGCCGCGAGACGCTTGAAAAAGGTGCGCGCGAAATCAAACAGTACAATCAGGCACTGCTTGCCCCGTTTTCCGAAGATGAGCAGGTCACGATTGAACGCTTCCTGACCCATCTTGCTGATAATGCAGACGCAATCATCAATGGCCCTTGTGATCATGACTGACACTGTGACACCGCGCAGCATCCGCTTTGCCGCCGCTGACGGGTGGGAAATCGAGGCTGATGTCTATGAGGTCGCCTCACCTAAAGTGGCGATACTGATCTCGGCGGGTACCGGTTTTCCGCGGCAGTTCTATCATAGCATAGCTACCTATTTTGCGGGGCAGGGCGCCACTGTTATGACCTATGACTACCGTGGCATCGGCGGGTCAAAAGGCGCTGATCTAGCGACCTCTGGCATCGAATACACTGACTGGGGGCGGTTGGATGCGCCTGCCGCGTTGGATGCGCTGCAAGCCGTTGCGCCTGATGTGCCGCTTACGCATATCGGGCACAGCGTTGGCGGGCATTTCATCGGGCTGATGCCGAACCACGCCAAGATTACGCGCCATGCGTTTGTCTCGGTTGGCACTGGCTTTTTCGGTGGGCATCACCTGCGCAATATCCCTTCCGAGCTGTATTTCTGGTGGGGCATCGGCTCCTATTCCTTGTTGCGCCACGGATATATCAAACCGGTTGGAGGCTGGCAGGGCGAACCGCTGCCACCAAAGCTGTTCAAGACCTGGCGTAGATGGAGCCATCGCCGCGCCTATTTCCGCCCCGATCTGACCACCACCCTGATGCCGCAGCACTATGACAAGGTGACAGCGCCCATTCGGTCCTGGATATTTCCCGATGATCCAATCGCCACACCGTCTACGGCTGCGGAACTTCTTGAATGCTACCCCGCCGCGCCGAAAGCTGTGGTGATGCGCAGTCCGGCGGATATCGGCGTCAGGCGCATCGGTCATGATGGTGCCATGCGCAGGGGCCGCGAAGGCCTCTGGTCCGAATTCTGGGAATGGTTGGCAAACGGCACCCTTGGCCAATCACCCGAGAAATGACAATATTCTTTAAAATACCAATAGGATAAACCATGACTGATAACATCAAGCTTGAGACCGCCGATCGTGTGACAACTATGACAATCGCGCGGCCCGAAAAACGCAACGCCATCACGCAAGTTATGTATGCCGCGATGGCGGACGCCTTGGAAGAATATGCGCAATCAAACGATGTGCGTGCGTTTGTCATCACCGGTGCCGAGGATTACTTCACCTCCGGCAATGACTTGCAGGACTTTGTCATGGGCGAGCGCGGTGAGGGTGTGCCGCCGGTCATCCGGTTTCTTGACGCAGTCTCGACCTGCCCCAAGCCGCTGATCGCTGCCGTCAACGGCCCTGCAATCGGTGTGGGGGTAACCATGCTGCTGCATTGCGATTTGATTGTAGCATCGGACACGGCAACCTTCAGCACGCCGTTTGTTCAGCTTGGTCTGGTGCCGGAGGCGGCGTCATCTCTGTTGCTGCCTGCGACAGTCGGCATGGCGGTGGCGAACGATATGTTCTTGGCCAACCGTGTCCTGGACGCATCCGAAGCAGTGGCTTTCGGGCTGGCGTCGCGCATGTATCCAGTCGCTGAATTGATGTTGGAGACGGCCAAGCTCGCCGGTCAGATCGCCAACGCGGCGCCACAGTCGATGGTAAAAACCAAGGCGCTTGTGCGACATGGTCAAGAGAAAATGAAGTCCCAGATGGACAAGGAGTCAGTTCTCTTTGCCGAGCAACTGAAGTCCGCCGAGTTCGCCGAGGTTGTCGGGGCGAAAATGCAAAAACGTATGCCGGTCTTTAAATAACCGACACAACCCGGGATGTTCGCTGCCGAAGCTGAATATCTGATAAGGGCATCGTTGGGGGTATCACTTTTCCGGTCAAATCCCGATACTCCCAAGGATACCCCCAATCCGGGGGATCGTATCGGATGCCGTTAGACTGCATCGGACAAAGAGATACCGCAAAACCTATTTAACACAGGGTTTTTAGGATGTCTTCGGACTTTAATGGATGTTGAGATGGTGCCCCCACACGGAAGTTCGAGACCTCCTACAGGCACTTCTTCAGCTGGTAACTTCAGCAAAACAAGGGGTAGCGCGGTGGACCACCCGGCGTCAATAGGCACCAGATGGTCTACGGTATGGTCTACGGTGGCCTTGGTTCAACTGAACTGTTGCTGGCGGCTGCTTGGAGCCGTAGACCATGTCGGCTCACGTTGCCTCCTTCATCCACTTTCGAAGAACGCTCAAGGGGTATCCAGACCCGTATCCGTGGCCTACACCTTCCGTTTGCCAGCCGCCGATCTGATCGACAATATCAGCAGGACACTCGACGGCCCTGAGGCGGTCCCGCATCGAGTGGCGGAAGCCGTGCATGGTGCATCCCTCTGGCACGTATTCTTTCATCCATTTATTCAGTGCTGCACTGGCGGCGTTGGCGTTTGTGTTGGCAGTCTTGTTGTACCTTGGGAAGGCAAACTGAGAGGAACCTTGCTGCTCGAGGATACGCTCTGCTGCCCATCGGGCCTCGCCCTCGAGTGGTACATCTCGTTCGCTGCCCTTCGTCTTCAGCCGACGCCAAGGATGTTCTCGGACCCGGACAGTAAGCGACCCGTCGCCTTCGCAGACAATGTCGTCCTTGCTCAGACCTGCAGCTTCAGCAAGTCGCAAACCGGTGTCTGAAACCAAGGCAACGAGCCAGCGCAGATCATCGTCAATCTCGCGACACTTCGTCTGCACAACTCTTAGTGTCTCTGAAGGAACTGGATGGCGATCTGAGACACCTGCTGTCCGGTCATAGTAGACCCCAGCAAAAGGGTTGTTCAGCGTCAGGCCCTGCTCGCTAGCGGTGAAGTTCGTTACCGCTCGCACGGTGCCAAAGACCCGTGTCAGACTGCTCCCCGCTAGGCCACGCGCAATGAGCGCGTCTCGGAACGCGTTTGCATCAGCTTTGGTGTAGAGGTCGAGGTGCTTGTCGCCACAGGCATCGATAACGTAGCCGCAAGCTCTCTGAGCTGCACTGTGGAAGGTGAGGGGACGCCCTTTGCCCTTCTGCTGGAGGTAAATTTCCACGGCCTCTGACAACAGCACAAATGAAGAGGCGCTGGCGCTTGGCATCGGAGCGGACCCACCGATTGCTGCAGTTCCCTCCCGCAACATGCGCTTTCCCGGCATCTCCGCGTCCTGAGACCTCAGGTGGAACCAATAATCGTCAAGTTGATCTGCGGCTTTTCTAGCTCGTGCATCTGCGACCTTTGCCGACCGCGTTCGCAGCGAATATGCGATCCGAGGTGAGGAATAATGGCGCAGAAGCTCTTTGGGGATGCGACGATTGAAGTAGAATACACCGTCCTTAACGAAGGTGAACGTGGGGGAAATGGTCTCCGACATGGTCTACGGCTCCAAGCAGTTGCTAAAAGCTGGAGTAATACCAAGGTGTTAACTGAAGAGATGGTGCCCCCACACGGACTCGAACCGCGGACCTATTGATTACAAATCAATTGCTCTACCAGCTGAGCTATAGGGGCACTGGGCGGTCGTTTAAAGCCATTGTTCGGATCGTGCAAGAGGCTTTTGTGATCCTTTTGCAGTTTTACAGCTCCGATAGATAACGCTATGAGGAAAAGAAACAAATGGGCGGCAAATTATGAAGCTGGTGTTACATACAGGCGTGCATTTTACGGAAGAAGACAGGCTGATGAAGTGCCTGTTGCGCAATGCGGATGACTTTGCGGCGAAGGGGACCATGGTGCCCGGGCACACAAGGTATCGCGGAATTCTGCGCGAAACCCTTAATGCAATGGCCAGCGCACCGGCATCAGAGATGGCGCGTGATGTGTTGATGGATGCGATTCTTGATGACGGTGAGGCGGAGCGGGTGATTCTGTCGGACGCCAATTTTTTCCGTACGCCGAAATCTGCGTTCCAGCAGGGGATGTTTTATCCAGCGGCACCTGTGCGCATGATGCGTATGGCGCAGGTTTTCGAAGGCGACGACGTCGAGATTTTCATGGGCATCCGGAATCCGGCGAGCTTGCTACCGATTCTGTACAACAAATCTGACAATCAGGATGCTGCGGCGTTCTGGGGCGGGCGCGATCCGCGCGATGTCGTGTGGTCCGAAACCATTGGCTTGCTCCGCGAAGCTGTCCCGAATGCGCCGATCACGGTCTGGTGCAATGAGGATTCGCCGATGATCTGGGCGCATATCATCCGTCAGATGGCGGGCTTGCCTGATGACCAGAAGATTATCGGCGGCTTTGATCTTCTTAGCTCTATTATGAGCACCGAAGGCATGAAGCGTTTCCGCGCGTATCTCAAAGACCACCCGGTCATGACAGAGCATCAAAAGCGTCGCGCCATAGCTGCATTTCTGGACAAATACGCGATCGAGGATGAGGTCGAGGAAGAGCTTGATATGCCTGGATGGACCAATGACTTGGTCGAGGACATGAGCGAAGCCTATGACGAGGATCTAGCCGTTATCGCCGCCATGCCCGGCGTACGGGTGCTTTTGCCTTAAGTCCCCGTTTCATCCTTGGTCTGACGGCTTTAGCCGTGATAGGTCACCATCAAACAATTGCAAAAGGCATGTTGGATGAGTGATTTCGAGAAGGCTGCCGAAGGCGCAAAGATGGATTTTTCCAAGGACATGTCCTACGGGGACTACCTTGGCCTTGATCCGATCCTGAACGCGCAGCACCCGTTGTCGGATGCCCATGACGAGATGCTCTTTATCGTGCAGCACCAGACGTCCGAGCTTTGGATGCGGTTGGCGATACATGAGTTGGAGGCCGCGCGTGCATCCATGTTGCAAGGAGAGCTGCCCGCCGCGTTCAAAATGCTCAGCCGCGTGGCGCGCATTTTTGAACAGCTGAACTCGGCTTGGGATGTGCTGCGCACCATGACCCCCAGCGAATACACGGCCTTTCGGCCTAGTCTGGGCAATTCGTCGGGTTTCCAATCGCATCAGTACCGGCTGGTGGAGTTCATCCTTGGCAACCGCAACAGTGCGCTGATGAAGCTGCACAAGCACCGCGAAGAGGCCTACGCGCGGCTGCAAGGGGAGCTGGCCCAGCCGAGTCTCTATCAAGTGGCGATATCGCTGCTTTGCACGCGGTTTGAGCACGCACCGCTGGCCGGAGAGCCGGGGCAGGCGGACTGGACCGCTGACCGCGCCGTGCAGGACCTGTGGCAGCGCGTCTATGAAGATCCCCGCGCCCATTGGGACCTGTATGAACTGGCAGAAAAGCTGGTTGATCTTGAGGATTACTTCCGCCGCTGGCGATTTAACCACGTGACAACGGTGGAACGGATCATCGGGTTCAAGCGTGGCACCGGCGGCACAGCGGGTGTGGCCTATTTGCGCAAGATGCTCGAAGTAGAACTGTTTCCCGAATTATGGAATGTAAGAGGAGCGCTATAAGTGTCCAATATCCTGAGAAAAGATGCGTTTATCTTTCCCGAAGGCGTGATCTACCTTGATGGTAACTCGCTTGGCCCGATGCCAAAGGCTGTCGCCGCACGGGTGCAAAGCATGCTCACCGATGAGTGGGGAGAAATGCTCATTCGCGGGTGGAACGCGGCGGGCTGGATGGACCAACCTGCGCGCGTTGGCAATCAGGTGGCACGGATCGTCGGCGCGCCAGAAGGTTCGGTTGTGATGGGCGACACGCTGTCGCTGAAGGTGTTTCAGGCGCTGGCGGCCGCGATCAAGATGGTGCCAGAGCGCCGCGTGATCCTCAGCGATACCGGTAACTTCCCCTCTGATCTGTATATGGCCGAAGGCCTCGTCGGGCTGTTGGAGCAGGGGTACGAGCTGCGCACAGTGGCCCCTGAAGACGTGGCAGGCGCGGTAGATGAAAGCGTTGCAGTGCTGATGCTGACGCAGGTGGACTACCGCACAGGCCGCATGCACGACATGAAGGCGATGACAGAGCTTGCCCATGCCAAGGGTGCGGTGATGCTGTGGGATCTGGCCCATTCGGCTGGCGCGCTCGAAGTTGATCTTGCGGGTTCCAACTGTGAATTCGCGATCGGCTGTACCTACAAATACCTCAACGGCGGACCGGGTGCGCCTGCGTTCATCTACGTGCGCCCCGATCTGGCGGAAACGATTGAGCCCGCCCTGAGCGGCTGGTTAGGGCACCGCCAGCCCTTTGCCTTTGATCTCAACTACAAGGCAGGGTCAGGGATCGACCGGATGCGTGTGGGCACACCGCCAGTGATCCAGCTGACGGCGCTGGAAGTGGCGATGGACCTGTGGGCTGATGTCGACATGGCAGAGCTGCGGGCAGCCTCCATCGCGCTGCAAGAACAGTTCATCGAAGAGGTTGAGCGCGATGTGCCTGCGCTGACACTCGCCAGCCCGCGTGACAGTGCTGTGCGCGGCTCTCAGGTCTCTTTCCGCTTCCATGAAGGATATGCCGCGATGCAGGCGGTGATTGATCGCGGCGTGATTGGGGATTTCCGTGCGCCTGACATCATGCGTTTCGGGTTCACGCCGATGTATCTGGATAGCGCTGACATCACCGCAGCGGTCAAGATCATTGCCGATGTGATGAATAACGATCTTTGGGATCAGGATAAATACAAAGTCCGATCAAAAGTTACCTGATATATCAGAGGCCTGAATCCCGAAGCTCATCTATTGGTTGAGCTTCGGTAGGCCTTCGGTCACTGCTCTGCGCGGCGCAAAAGCGGGGATAAAGCCGCGCTAAGCGCGAAAAGCGCCGCGGCCATTACGACAATGCTGGGACCTGCCGGCGTGTCAAAGGCGAACGCACCGAACAGACCGCCCAAGGCCGCAAGGCTTCCTGCGGCAAGGGCATAGGCGGCCATCGCTTCTGGTGTGCGTGCAAACGGGCGCGCAGTTGCTGCGGGGATCACCAACATGGCTGCGATAAGAAGGGCGCCGACGACCTTGATCGCGACTGCCACGGTCAATGCAAGGGCCAGCGTCAGGATCAGCTGCTCTCGTCTTGGTGAAATGCCGCTCGCCGTGGCCAGATCGGCCGAAAGCGTCGACGTCAGCAGTGCCTGCCAACGCCAGACCAACAGCGCCAGCACCAGACCAGCGCCCGTCCAGATCACCACCACATCGCGGGTCGTCACGGCCAGAATCTCGCCAAACAGATAGCTTTCGAGGTCAACCTGCACCCCGTCGATGAAGGACACCGCCACCAATCCCAGCGCGAGCGCTGAATGCGCCAGCACCCCCAGCAGCGCGTCGGAGCTGACCTGCCTGTCTGCCAGCGTACTGATCATCAACGCCATTGCCAGTGCAACGGCCAGAACACCTGCGAACACAGGCAAGTCAGTCGCGAGCGCAAGTGCCACGCCAAGGATCGCGGCGTGGCTGGTGGCATCCCCGAAATAGGCCATGCGCCGCCAGACGACAAAGCAGCCCAGAGGGGCGGCTGCTAAAGCGACCCCAAGACCGGCAAGGGCCGCGCGGAGGATGAAATCATCTATCATGCTGCCGGCTCCTCGTGTTTATGCGGCTCGTGGTCGTGGTCATGCTTGTGATCGTGGTCATGGGAATGGCTGTGGTCATGTTCATGCCGGTACAGCGCAAGCGCGCCTTGCGTGCCAGTGCCAAACAGGGCGCGGTATTCGGGCGCATCTGCGACCACCTGCGGCGTGCCTTCGCAACAGACGTGACCGTTCAGGCACAAAACGCGGTCAGAGGCGGCCATGACCACGTGCAGATCGTGGCTGACCATCAACACGGCGCACCCGCGTGTCCGGCGCACAGCGTCAATCTGCTGGTAGAATTTCGCTGAACCGGGCTGGTCCAACCCTTGGGTGGCTTCATCAAGGATCAGGATATCGGGTTGTTGCAGCAGGGCGCGGGCCAGCAGGACCCGCTGGAACTGCCCACCTGACAGCGCGCCAAGCTGGCGTTGCCCCAGATCTGCCAGGCCTGCGTCTGCAAGCGCTGCGGCCGCAACCTCATCGCTGACCCGTACCGGCAGATTGAGAAACCGTGAAACGGTAAGGGGGAGGGTAGCATCAATCGCGAGAGACTGAGGCACGTACCCGATGCGCAGTCCCTCCGCGCGCTTCACCGTTCCTTCTAGGGGACGTATCGCGCCAATCAGTGCGCGCAGCAGCGAGGATTTCCCCGATCCGTTCGGCCCGACGATGGTGACGATCTCGCCCCGGTCAATCTTGATGTTCACATCGTGCAAAACGGTGCGTCCGCCATAGGCGAGGCGGAGATTCTGTGTCTCGATCAAGGGGGTCATGCGGCAGCTCCGGCGCAGTCAGGGCACAGGCCTGTGGCTTCGACCACTGTGTGTTCAATCACAAAGCCGGCAGCGCGGGCAGCATCACCAAGCCTGCCTTCTGCGGGCGCAGTGTCGGCCTCTGCCACGGTCTCGCAGCTGCGGCAGATCAGGAAGGCAGGGGTGTGGCTGTGACCGGGTTGCACGCAAGCGGTATAGGCGTTCAGCGCCTCGATCTTATGGGCGAACCCTGCTTTGACCAGAAAATCCAGTGCGCGGTAGGCGACGGGCGGCTGCGTGCCCATGCCATCTGCGGACAAGCGTGCCAGCACATCATAGGCGCCTAGCGCGCGATGCTCGGCCAGTAGAATCTCAAGCGTGCGGCGACGGACAGGGGTCAGGCGCAGGCCCGCTACCTCACAGTGGTTTTGCGCCTGCGCGAGCATAGTCTGCTTGCACGCGCCGTGATCGCGACATTGAAAGCCGATGGGATCGGACATGGGACGGGTCTCCGCGTTTCAGTAATTTCGGAATTGATATGTTATAACATTATGAGTAGCAAGGCCCCGAAACTCATCAAAAGGATTCTCCGCATGCGCCCTCTGCTTACCGCTCTTTGCCTGATGTCGACACCGTTGGCCGCACAGGAGGCTCCGCGCGTGGTGGCTGATATTGCTCCGATACGGTCTTTGGTGGCGCAGGTGATGGAAGGGGTGGGCAACCCGTCGCTCATTATCCCCACCAGTGCTTCGCCGCATAGCTACGCCATGCGCCCGTCAGAAGCGCGCGCACTGCGCAATGCCGATCTGGTTGTGTGGGTCGGTCCCGGACTGACCCATTGGCTGGAAGAGCCGCTGGACACGCTGTCTGGCAGTGCCGCACGTCTGACGCTGATGGACCTTCCCAAAACCAGGGGATTGGAATTGCGTCCGGCTGGCGTTTTGGGGGGGCATGCCATGCACGGTGATGAACACCACGATGAACACGACCATGAGAAGCATCACGACGAGGATGCAGGTCACGAAGAGGGCTATGAGCACGAAGAGGGTCACGCGCACGGGGAAGGCCATGACCATGAAGCAGCGCACGGGCATGAGCACCACGGCGATGTAGACCCGCACGGCTGGCTTTCACCGGACAACGCCGTGCACTGGGCCGGTGTGGTCGCACAGACGCTTGCGCAGATAGATCCGGACAACGCCCAGACCTACATGAACAACTGGACCGCGCTGAGCGAGGAAGTCGCCGCAGCCGTGCAAGATATCAACACGCAGCTTGCGCCGCTGCAAGACACCCCCTTTATCGTGCTGCATGACGGCACGCAGTATTTTGAAGCTTCCTTCGGACTACAGGCAGAAGCCTTTGTCGTTCCCGGTGATGGCCGTACCCCTGGTCCTGCCAGCCTCAAAGCACTGCGCGACGAGTTGGCCGAACACCCCGTCGCCTGCGCCTTTACCTCGCCTCAGGAAAACACATCGCTTCTGCGCACAGTCACGGAAGGGCAAGACACACGTTTGGCCGAGCTTGATCCAATGGGGGATGGTGAAGAGCACTATGCCGTTATGCTGCGCCGGTTTGCGGATGATCTGGCGACATGTCTGACAGCCCCTTAACTGCTCATATAAACCTGCGGTAAGCCACCACTGCATCACCAAGGGTCAGGCCGCTGTTCTCTTTCAGCCATGCCATAAAGGGGCGGTTGAATTTGAAATCCGGCCCGATCTGGGCTTTGAAAAACCGTCTGACGTTCTGGGTGTTACGGTAGCTGTCTGTGATCACCGTTTGTGGTGTCAAAGGATCACTGTGCCAGTCAATGCTGGCATCCGTTCGGTTAGAAGGGGCAGAAGGCTTACGGCTCATCCCGGACGTTTACCAGAAATTGTCGTCAAATTAAATATGACCCCGCCAAATACGGCGGGGTCAAAAACTGCGCTAAAATGTCTCTTGAAAATGGGGGTTAGACTGCGATCTTACCGCCGCCTTGTTTGGTGACCACGACCACGGCGGGGCGCGGTGGCATGGCGGGATCAAAGTCAGGCCAGCGGGTCGCCGGATCCTCGAAGGTCGAGTTCCGCTCGAACCCGACAAGATCCTTGGTGCCGTCTGTGCCGGGGTGCTGCACCGCTACAAAGAGCGTTTCCTGATCGTCGGTGAAGTAGGGGCCGCACATCTCACCGCCCACAGGGCAGCGGAAGAACAGCTTGGAGGTGCCGCGCGCATCGCCTTCGGTCTCTACCGCATAGAGCCCGTCTGATTTGCCCGTCTTGCCCCAGTTGCCGCCCTGATCGGTCGACACCCAAAGCCGCCCGTCCGCATCAATCGCGGCATTGTCGGGGGACCCGAACCAGCCGTTCTGGGATGTCTCGGGGTTCCACAGGGCACCCACTTCGGCAACCGAAGGATCGCCGCACTTTACAAGGATAGACCAAGTGCCTTTCGGCGCGCCGTGGTCGCCGCCGTCTTCCTTGATCTCGATGATGTGACCAAAGGAGCTTTCGGGGCGCGGGTTGGCCGCATCCACAGCGTCCGGCTTACGCTTGGAGTTGTTGGTGAGCATCAGATAGACAGCGCCGTCACCGCGTGGCTGGGCATCCTCTGGACGGTCCATAGGGGTGGCGCCCAGCAGGTCAGCGGCAAGGCGGGTGTCGATCATGACATCGCCCTGATCGTTAAAGCCGTTTTCGGCTGTCAGGGGGCCTTCACCGTGGATCAGCGGCAACCAGACAATTGTGCCGTCCTCGTCAAAGCGCGCCACAAACAGCGTGCCATCGCTCAGTAGCTTGGAGTTCGCGGCCATATCGTTCGAGACTTTGCCGTTGGAGACGTACTTGTACTGGTAGTCAAACCGGTTGTCGTCGCCCGAATAGACAACAAGGCGGCCATCCACGGCTTGGGTCGTTTCACACCCTTCGTGGCGGAAGCGGCCCAGAGCAGTGTGTTTAACGGGCATCGCATCGGGGTTACGCGGGTCAACTTCGACGATCCAGCCATAGCGGTTAGGCTCGTTGGGTTCTTTGTCGATGTCAAAGCGGTCATGGGTGGTGCCCCAGGCGTACCACATGCCCGGCACGCCATAGCGGTTGTGGCGCTTGGCCTCATCTGCGGGTAGGGCGCTTAGGTCAGGCTTGCCGTCACCATCCAGCTTGGAGGTCCAGAAATAGCCGTGAAAGTTCTCTTCGGCCATCAGGTAGGTGCCCCATGGGGTCATACCACCGGCACAGTTGTTCAGCGTCCCCATGATGAACATGCCATTAGGGTCGGCATTGGTTTTCATGCGCGCGTGTCCGGCAGCGGGGCCAGAGACTGTCATTTTGGTATTCAGCGGCGTGATGCGGCGGTTGTATTTGCCATTCCGCTCAACGCGCCATTCGCCGGTTGTCTCTTTTTCGATCTCGACGACCGTGCCACCGTGGGCGGCCATTTCAATGTCGATCAGTTCGGGCGTCATACCTGCAAAACCATCGCGGTCCTGACGGCCCAGACCGGGGAACATGACTTCTTCGTTGGTGTATTCGTGGTTCACACAGAGCAGCCCGCGTGTGCCAGCATCATTAAGGGCGGTGAAGCCCACATAGTCGTTGTTGTAACCGAACTGTTGCAGCTGCGCGGCGGCTGTCTGGTTCATCACATCGAACTCTGGCGCGTCAGCGGTGATGGGATCGCCCCAGCGCAGCAGGATTTCCGCGTCATAGCCTTCGGCCACGTGGTGCATGGTGTCATTGCCCCACTCCAGCTCGGTAAAGTTGTACCGTGAGGTGCCGGTCGCTGCGGCCTGCCTTGGCGCGATCATAGCGGATGTGCCGAACAGCGCGGTTGTTGTTGTTACCGCCAGCGCACCCTTGAACATATCGCGGCGTGAATAGCGCGCGGCCACAACCTCGCCGATGGTGCGGCTGAGGTTCGGGTTTGTCGGGATGTCATCAAACGCCTCATAGGCTTCGGCCTTGTTCCCGATGGACGGGTCGTTGAGGATGTCTTTGCGTGTCATTGTGTGCTCCGCTCGCTGATAGGTTAGATGCCTTCTGCGCCGATTCCGTCACAGATTTGTGACGCAGTAATTACGCTATCATGAAGGCTGTGCCTTTGTCAGATGCCCGCATGAACAGGGGGAAAGTCTTCACACGTGAACAAACTGGTCCAGCAAGTCGGGGATGTGTCGGCGGAATTTAAAAAATCCTGCGGTGGCGTGCGGCCATGCGGCGGTGTCAACTGCGCGCCTGACCTCAAAGATCGGGATGGGCAGGGACATGCGGGCGCGACTTAATGCGTCGCGCTGACTGCCTACTGGCGCGTGGGGGGTGATGATGTGGTCCAGCCGGTGGGTGCTCGCCCATTGCACCAGAGCATCGGCGCCATCGAGCACGTTCGCATCTGGCACGACATCATGCATCAAGGCCCTGCGAAACCCCGCTACCATAGGGGAGCTTTGCCACGGGCTTTGTGTAGCTGTGCCGTCAAGGTACACAGTGCAGACGGGAGTGATGCCGGTTTTGGCCGGAACATCAGGCGTGATAAGGTCATCGGAATGCAAAAGCACTCCCACACGGTCTGTCGGTTGCCCTGCGTAGGCGGTAAGCGGTGGAATGTCTTGCCTGTCTGGTGGCAAGGGCGCTGCAATCGGGGGCGCGTCTTGGGCCAACCCCTGAACTCCCACAAACCGGCCATCGGTGAACTTCGCGATGTTGGAGGCATCGGCGAGATATTTCTTTCCCTGCGTCTGGATGCCTGCCACCCAGCGCCAGCTGAGCGTGTTTACGGCGACATCACCGTCCAGCAGGTGGCGCAAAAAGAAATCAGCCCCCAGCTGCCAAGGCAAACCCAGCGTGAATATCCAGATAGACGCAAACCACATGCGCGCATGGTTGTGCAGATACCCCGTGGCGGCCAGCTCCTGTGCCCAGGTATCAAACGGCTTGATCCCTGTCTGACCTAAGCACGCATCCTGCCAGCGCTGGCATAATCCGCTTTGTGTCTGCACCTCGTTGTGCAGGCGGGTCAGATCATCGCGGGCGGCGGTCCAGACCGCGGGACGCTGTTCCATCCAGCCTTTCCAATAGGTGCGCCACCAGACCTCCATCAAAAATTTCTCGGCTGTTTTTCTGTCCATATGCGTCAGAACCGCACGCGACACATCCACCTCGTCCAGAACTTTCATCCGCAGATAGGGCGACAGGGTGGAGACATGGGTATGGGCACCTGCGCCATGATCAAAGTTGCGCTTTTGGGCGTATTGCAGGCCTGCGCTGGGCGCAAAATCTGCCAGCCGCGCACGGGCGGCGGCGGCGCTGGGCGGGAAGGGGAGAGATGTCAAATCCATGGTTGGCGAGATAGTGCAGGGGCGGGGCAGATCAACCGGACGGGTGATCGGGCGTCAGCCCCCCTTGAAGCTCCCCCCCACGGCGACTAATCTTCTGTAAACGCTTGGGCGGGTATGGTCCCGTTCAACTCCAATCGAAGGCAGAGCATATGCACGATCCCGTAGAAACCTACATGAACCTTGTACCCATGGTGGTAGAGCAGACCAGCCGTGGCGAGCGCGCGTATGATATTTTCTCGCGCCTGCTGAAAGAGCGGATTATTTTTATCAACGGTCCGATTCACAGCGGGATGAGCCACCTGATCGTGGCACAGCTTCTGCACCTTGAGGCCGAAAACCCCTCCAAGGAAATCAGCATGTACATCAACTCGCCCGGTGGCGAGGTTTCGGCGGGTCTGTCGATCTATGATACGATGCAGTACATCCGTCCCAAAGTATCCACACTGATCTGCGGCATGGCGGCCTCTATGGGCTCTGTCATCGCGATTGGTGGCGAAAAAGGTCTGCGGTTCGCACTGCCCAACTCCGAAGTGATGATCCACCAGCCTTCTGGTGGCTCGCAAGGGGTTGCAGAAGACATCCTGATCTCGGCGCGTCACATCGAACAGACCCGCGAGCGGATGTACCAGCTGTATATCAAGCACTCCGGTCAGGACTATGACACCGTGCGCACCGCGCTGGACCGGGATAAGTGGATGACCCCTGCAGAAGCAAAAGAGTGGGGCCACATCGACGAGATCGTTGAAAATCGCGGCAAATCCGACGAGGCCGATGCCAAAAAGCCCAAGAAGGGCAAGTAAGACACAACACCGCGCACTCCGGTTTTCGCGATTGCAGGACCGGAGTGGGTGACTTAGAGTTATACGCAATTCGTTTTGTACCACCAGTTTCTGGTGCGTACTTCCAAGCTTTTAGACCTGAAAGGGCTCACATGGCCAATTCAACCAGTGGCGACAGCAAGAACACACTCTATTGCAGCTTCTGCGGTAAGAGCCAGCATGAGGTACGCAAGCTCATCGCAGGGCCAACCGTTTTCATCTGTGATGAATGCGTCGAGCTGTGCATGGATATTATCCGTGAAGAAACAAAGGCCTCCGGCCTTAAGGCGACAGATGGTGTCCCGACGCCCAAGGACATCTGTGGCGTTCTGGATGACTATGTTATCGGTCAGGCAACCGCGAAGCGGGTGCTGTCTGTGGCGGTCCATAACCACTACAAGCGTCTCAATCACGCCCAAAAAGGCGGCGATATCGAGCTGGCAAAATCCAACATTCTGCTGATGGGGCCAACGGGCTGCGGCAAGACGTTGCTTGCCCAAACGCTGGCGCGGATTCTGGATGTGCCGTTCACCATGGCCGATGCGACCACGTTGACCGAAGCAGGCTATGTCGGTGAAGACGTTGAGAACATCATTCTCAAGCTGCTGCAGGCATCCGAATATAATGTTGAGCGTGCGCAGCGCGGCATCGTCTACATCGACGAAGTAGATAAAATTACGCGCAAATCGGAAAACCCCTCCATCACCCGCGACGTTTCGGGTGAGGGCGTGCAGCAGGCGCTGCTCAAGCTCATGGAAGGGACCGTGGCAAGTGTACCGCCACAGGGCGGGCGCAAGCATCCGCAGCAGGAATTCCTGCAAGTGGACACCACGAACATCCTGTTCATCTGCGGCGGTGCTTTTGCCGGTCTGGACAAGATCATCGCGGCACGGGGCAAGGGCTCTGCCATGGGCTTTGGCGCCGATGTGCGGGACAATGACGCGCGCGGTATTGGCGAAATCTTTACCGAACTTGAGCCTGAAGATCTGCTGAAGTTCGGCCTGATCCCTGAATTTGTTGGCCGTCTTCCTGTGCTGGCAACGCTGGAGGATCTGGACGAAGACGCATTGGTCACCATCCTCACGCAGCCGAAGAACGCCTTGGTCAAGCAATACCAGCGCCTGTTCGAGCTTGAGGACACGCAGCTGACCTTTACCGAAGATGCACTCAAGGCCATTGCCAAGCGGGCCATCCAGCGTAAAACCGGTGCACGTGGTCTGCGCTCTATCCTCGAAGACATCCTGCTCGACACCATGTTCGAGCTACCGGGTCTGGATACAGTGACGGAAGTTGTTGTGAACGAAGAGGCCGTGAATTCTGATGCGAAGCCGCTGATGATTCATGCCGAAGCGGAAAAAGAGTCGGCAACAGCTGGTTGAGCCGCGCATGTAACCGTATTTTGAAAGGCAGACCTCTGGTCTGCCTTTTTTCGTGGAGAGGATTGATATGAAACGCATTTCTTCTGGTGGCGAATTCGAGGCGAAGATCGGATATTGCCGCGCTGTTGTGGCGGGCGGGTTCGTGCATGTGGCTGGCACTGTCGGGCAGGGTGATGACGTTACTGCCCAATGCCGCGACGCGCTGCGCATCATCAAAGACGCGCTCGAACAGGCAGGCAGCAGCATGGATCAGGTCGTGCGCGTCACGTATATGTTGCCCGACCGCACGGAATTCGAACCGTGCTGGCCAATCCTTGCAGAGGTTTTTGGCGCTCACCCGCCTGCTGCGACGATGATCGAATGTGGCTTGATCGACCCTAAATACCGGATCGAGATCGAAGTCACCGCGTTGGCCTCTAATAACTGAGGGTTCGAGCGTAAGCAAAGTCGCGGTCGCGGCCTATCGGGCTTTGCCTATTCTCATGGCTCAGCGATTAGTGCGCCGCTGCCGCACAGATTTCATGGGATTGCTGGCCGTGCAATCAGATGGCTGGACCTTCACCGAATTTATGGCCATAACCCAAACAAGTATAACAGGAGTCTCGCATGGGTATTCTCAGCAAAGTTTTGAGCGCATTCACTTGGTGGAACGGTCAAACGCTCAACACGCAGTTTTTCACTTGGCGTAAGGGTGAAAAGGTGGGTGAAGATGCTCAGGGTAACATCTATTATCGCAATAGCGATGACAGCAAACGCTGGGTAATTTTCAACGGTGAAGTCGAGGCGAGCCGTGTGAACCCCGATTGGCATGGCTGGCTGCACCGGACCTGGGACGAACTGCCGACAGACAAGCCGCTGGTCCATAAAGAGTGGGAAAAGCCGCATCAGGAAAACCTGACCGGCACCATGCTGGCCTATGCGCCAAGCGGGTCGATCCGCCGTGAACACCCTGCGGACCGTGGAGACTATGAGGCGTGGAGCCCCGAGTGATGCGCAAACTGGCACTATTGCTGGCGCTCTGCGCCAGTACTGCCGCGGCAGAAAAGACCAGTAACGGGAAGGGCGCGATCCTGCGTGCATTGGACAAAACGTCCGGCACCACCGTTGATCTGTCCATTCCGAACGGTCAGGTGGCCAGCATTGGCCCGCTTAAGATTGTTCTGAACGAATGTCGCTACCCGCAGGGCAATCCTGCGGGCGATGCCTACGCCGAAATGGAAGTGTCCGAAACAGGCCGCGCGGGAACTGTGTTTTCCGGCTGGATGATCGCTTCTGCCCCTGCGCTGAACGCGATGGAGCATCAGCGCTATGACATCTGGGTCATGCGTTGCATCACGTCCTGAGGGCTGGCATCTGCCGCTAACGTAAAGGACGCGTTGCTTTCTTTCGCACCGGCTAGCTCGGCATGATATTGTGCGCGACTGATCTCAATTCCGCCAAGTGATGCAAGATGATCTGTGATGAACTGGGTATCGAACAGTTCAAATCCCCCCTGACGCAAACGGTCCACCAGACAGGCTAGGGCAACTTTTGATGCGTTGGTCCGGCGTGAGAACATGCTTTCTCCGAAAAACGCTGCCCCCAATACAACGCCATAGACCCCGCCAACCAGGGCGTCGTTTTCCCAGACCTCAAGTGAATGCGCCTGACCGCGTTCGTGCAATGCGATGTATAATGCGCGAATTTCAGCGTTGATCCATGTATCAGGGCGGTCGGCGCAGCCATCCAGCACGCCCGTAAAATCCTGATCAGTTGAGATGGTCCATGTGCTGCGGCGCATGGCGCGCGCAAGGGATCGGGAAACGTGAAACCCGTCCAGTGGCAGGACCCCGCGCCGCCGCGGATCGACCCAGAAAATCTCTGGATCGTCGCGGCTTTCGCTCATGGGGAAGATCCCGACGCTATAGCCGTGCAGCAAAAGCTCCGGTGTCAGCTCCCCCATGGGTCTCAGGCATCCCCGAGGTTTGTTTCCAGCCAATGCTCCAGCCAGTGGATGTTATATCCGCCAGAGTGGACGTCGGCCTCTTGCAGAAGCGCGTGGAAGAGCGGCACAGTTGTGTCCACACCGTCCACGATCAGTTCACCCAAGGCACGGTTAAGACGGGCAAGCGCCTCTGGCCGGTCGCGGCCATGCACGATGAGCTTGCCAATCAGGCTGTCGTAATAGGGTGGAATTTTATAGCCGTCATACAGCGCGCTATCCATCCGCACGCCCAAACCGCCGGGGGCATGGTATTGCGTAATCTTGCCGGGGCAGGGCGCAAAGTTCGGCAGTTTCTCCGCGTTGATGCGTACTTCGATGGCGTGACCGTTGATCTGCAGATCATCCTGTTCCCAAGACATCGGCAGGCCTGCGGCCACACGAATCTGTTCGCGCACCAGATCGACGCCAAAGATCGCTTCGGTCACGGGGTGTTCCACCTGAAGACGGGTGTTCATTTCGATGAAATAGAACTCTCCGTTTTCGTAAAGGAATTCGATCGTGCCGGCGCCGATGTAGTTGATGTTGGCAACCGCATCCGCACAGACCTTACCAATGCGCGCGCGCTCTTCTGGTGTGATGGAGGGGCCGGGGGCTTCCTCGAACACCTTTTGGTGGCGCCGCTGGAGCGAGCAATCGCGTTCACCCAGATGGACAGCCTTGCCTTTGCCGTCGCCGAATACCTGAATTTCGATGTGGCGTGGCGTGGTGAGGTATTTTTCGATGTAGACTTCGTCGTTGCCGAAGTTCGATTTCCCCTCGGCCCGTGCGGTCTGGTAGGCTTTTTCCATGTCTTTCGCGGATTGGGCAACTTTCATGCCCTTACCGCCACCACCTGCCGTTGCTTTGATGATCACGGGATAGCCGACTTCTTCACCGATGCGCTTTGCATCTTCCAAGGTCGCCACGCCACCGTCAGAGCCGGGCACACACGGCACGCCAAGCGCCTTCATAGTATCCTTTGCGGTGATCTTGTCACCCATGATGCGAATGTGTTCGGCTGTCGGGCCGATGAAGGTCAGGCCGTGATCTTCGATGATCTGCACGAAACCTGCGTTTTCGGACAGGAAACCATAGCCGGGATGGATCGCTTCGGCGCCGGTGATTTCACAGGCGGCGATGATCGCGGGAATCGACAGATAGGATTGCTGGGATGACGGCGGGCCAATGCACACGCTTTCATCTGCCATGCGCACGTGCATGGCGTCACTGTCGGCAGTGGAATGAACCGCCACCGAGGCAATGCCCATTTCGCGCGCCGCTCGTATGACGCGCAGGGCAATCTCACCGCGGTTGGCGACAAGGATTTTGTTGAACATGTCCGGTCCCCTTATTCGAGGATCACAAGCGGTGAACCAAATTCGACGGCTGCACCGTCTTCGACCAGAATGCGTTTGATGGTACCTGCGCGGGGCGCGGGAATGTGGTTCATGGTTTTCATGGCTTCCACAATCAACAGCGTGTCACCTTCGGCAACCTGTTTGCCGACAGCGATAAACGCAGGAGCACCGGGCTCTGGTGACGTGTAGACCGTCCCAACCATCGGAGAAGAAACCGCACCGGGGTCAGAAGAAGGATCAGCGTTGCCCGTTGGCGCATCAGGCGCAGCCAAAGCAGCAGGCGCAGGTGATGCCATTGCCATTGGGGCTGACTGCATGGCTTGCGGTGCCATGATCTGCTGGGGAGGCTTGCGGGAGACGCGCACATTCAGGCTGTCATCCTCTGCATAATCACGCTTAACCTGAAGCTCTGTCAGGTCGTTTTCGTTCAGCAGTTCTGCCAAAGCGCGGATAAAAGCGACGTCGGCATCATGTGTATTTTTTGTCATATGGTTCCTCGACCGTTGCGAAGGGGTGGGCGCGTCCCGCGCACCCTTTGGACGCGCTTATATGGCATGGACAGGCGCATTGAAAGGCGCGACTTTACCCATCGTGAAGCGCACAACCGGAGCAACGATATGAATATAGCAAACTGGCTGGCTCGCAGCGCCGCAGCACATCCCGCGCGGCCCGCGCTATTTTTCGGCGTGGATGAGATTTGCGATTATGGCACCTTTCACGACGATGCCGCCCGCGTGGCAGCAGGGTTGTTGGCGCGCGGCATAGGAGCCGGGGACCGTATTGGCATTTTTATGGACAACCACCCTGATTGGCTGCTGGGATTGTACGGCGTGCTTTATGCGGGCGCTGTTGCAGTGCCGATTAATGCAAAGCTGCATGGGCGGGAGGCTGCATATATTTTGCAAGACAGCGGTGCCGTGCTGTGCCTGACGGACCTTTCGCATCACACGAAACTGAAGGCGGCAAATGCGCCCTATGACTGTCTTGAGACGCGGTCTTTATGTGAGGCGCAAGGTGCCCAGATTGCGCAGCGTGCTGCCGATGATCTCGCGTGGCTGTTTTATACGTCTGGCACCACGGGCACGCCCAAGGGCGTGATGATCACGCATGGCATGCTTATGGCAATGTCGCTGAGCTATGGCGTGGATGTAGACCCAGTGAGCGTGCAAGATTCCGCGATTTATGCCGCACCACTTAGCCACGGCGCCGGACTGTACAATTTCGTTCACGTGCAGGCAGGCGCGCGGCATGTGATCCCTCGGTCGGGCGGGTTCGAGGCTGAAGAGATACTCGATCTGGCGGCCGAGTTAGGTAGCTGCCACATGTTTGCAGCGCCTACGATGGTTAAACGCCTGACGGATTGGGCAATTGCGGCAAAGCGTTGGGGCGAGGGGCTGCGCACGATCGTCTATGCCGGCGGGCCGATGTATACCGCGGACATTATCGCAGCGGTCAATCATTTCGGGCCGGTTTTTGTGCAAATTTACGGGCAGGGGGAATGCCCTATGGCGATCACGGCACTGCCGCGTCACGACGTGGCTGACCGCAGCCACCCAGACTGGCGCGCGCGGCTCGGGTCGGTCGGGCGGGCGCAATCCGTGGTGGAGGTGCAGATCGGCGATGCGCTGGGCGCGCCGTTGCCAGCGGGGCAGTCGGGAGAGATCATGGTGCGCGGTGCACCGGTGATGCCCGGCTACTGGAATAATCCGGCGGCTACGGCCAGGACCCTGCAAGAGGGGTGGCTGATGACGGGTGACATAGGGCATCTGGATGAAACGGGATATCTGACGCTTCAGGATCGTTCCAAGGATGTGATCATAACGGGCGGCTCCAACGTCTATCCACGCGAGGTTGAGGAGGTGCTGCTGCGCCATCCAGACGTCAGCGAAGCATCTGTTGTGGGGAGCCATCATGCTGATTGGGGCGAAGAGGTGGTGGCTTTTGTGGTGGGATCTGCACCCGAGACCGAACTTGACGCGCTATGTCTGGATAACATCGCCCGTTTCAAGCGACCGAAGCGCTATATCCGACTGACAGAGCTGCCGAAAAATAACTACGGAAAGGTCCTGAAGACGGCTCTGCGCGAGCATCTACAAGAAAACAAAAAGTAGCTGCCCGCCCCGTTCAAAAGGGGCGGGCAGCGGCTGATTAGCCAACTACCAAGATGTCGGGAAGCAGACCGAAAGTCGCCGCGTTCAGGTCATCCACGCTGACGTTCAGAAGCGTCAGCTCCGACCCGTGATAGATTTTTGGTGCTTCGCCGACTTCATTGAACAGGCCACTCAGATCGATCACGGCATGCGCGCCAGTGAATTCCGTGTGCGACATGATTTGCGCAAACCCGTCAAATACATCCAACGGCAAATTGATTTTGATCGTATCGCCTGCTTCGAAATCGCGGATCACGTCTTTGCCGGAGTTCGCAGCAAAGATAAACTCGTCTGCGCCAGCGCCGCCTGTCATTGTATCGCGTCCCAAGCCGCCCTTGATAGAGTCGTTTCCGGCGCCGCCGTTCAGCTTGTCGTGGCCCCCATCGCCATAAAGGATGTCATCGTCATTGCCGCCGTTTACGTTGTCATTACCGTTGCCAGCAAAAATGGTGTCATTCCCGTTGGAGCCAGACAGGTTGTCGTTGTTGTTGCCGCCGTCGATATAGTCGTTGCCCTCACCGCCGACGACTTTGTCATTACCGTCACCTGCAAGGATAAAGTCATTGCCAGACTGCCCGAAAAGCTGGTCTTTGCCACCATTGCCAATCAGCTGGTCGTTGTCAGCACCGCCTAGGAAGATGTCATTATTTGAACCACCGGTCAGTTGATCGTTGCCCCCTTGGCCATAGACTTTGGCTGCTATTCCGTCGGGCAGGGGGGAAGAAAATCCACGGTCATCTTGGGCCGCACGATATACATCGTCCCCCGAGCCAAGAAAGACGTTGGCCATGACGCCGTTGTTCACAACTGTGTCGTTGCCGGACCCCATGAAAACGCCACCCGTGATGGTGCCAATGGTTACTCCGCCATCGATCCCGGGAATGATATGGTTGATAAGCTCATCATTACCTGCACCAAGGTTGATCTGACCCTGCACCAAGCCTGTGTTGTAAAATGAATCCCAACCTGTACCGAACCTGACACCGCCAGTGATAAGGCCATCGTTAAAAAACGATTTACCGCCCGCACCCTGTAGATCAATTGCATAAGGGCTGCCGGAGGCTTTTGTGATGGTGCCGTTGAAAGAGTTGTAGATCTCGATCCAGTCAGTGGTGTTGGCGGTGACTGGGCCGGAAATGGTGCCGCTGTTGCTGATCAACCCGCCGAAAACGGAAAAGTCGAAACCGGCAAGCGTTTCGCCGTAGCCGTTCGAACCTTCAAATCTGTTGGAGTCGTCGCTGAATGTAATGGGCATATGTATCTTCCTGAATTTGCTTTGCCTTAATTACGCCTCATTCAGGATTGGTCATAGATAAATCGCTCTTTGTTTCGCGACTGCGAACAAAAGCTGTCTAACCCAAGGACTATGGAGCTTGTTACGGAGTATAACGCGCAATTACAGGGCGTTCAGGCGGCAAATTTGGCCGAATCGTTAGCGAGGATCGCAACCTTGATCGTCAGCTGAGGGGGCGTTTGCCTTACTTTGGACATACAAGAACGCGGACAAGAAAAAACCCGCCGAAGCGGGTCAATTCAAAATCAGGACGGGACTCGCCGGTCGCTTAGATGGCAAGATATTCCGCGCGCAGCGCTTCGTTCTCAAGCACCTCTTGGGCCGTGCCGTCAAACACCACGCCGCCTGTATCAAGGATCACAGCGCGGTCAGCCAGTTTCAAGGCGCGCACAGCGTTCTGCTCAACCAGAATGGTCGTGATACCCTGTGCCTTGATGATCGAAAGCGTCTTTTCGATTTCGTCCACGATAACAGGCGCCAGGCCTTCGTAAGGTTCGTCCAACAGCAGCACCTTAATGTCGCGGCAAAGGGCGCGTGCTATGGCGAGCATTTGCTGCTCTCCGCCAGAAAGGGTGGTGCCTTCCTGCTTTTTGCGCTCTCCCAGACGGGGGAACAGCTCGTAAACGCGCTCCAGCGACCAGCCGATGGGCGGGGCGATTTGCGCCAGTTTGAGGTTTTCTTCAACCGTCAGGCCAGCGATGATGCGGCGATCTTCCGGTACCAGCGCCAGACCGGCGGCAGATGCCTCATAACTTTTCATCTTGTGTAGGGGTTTATGGTCGAGCCAGACTTCGCCATGGGTCAGCTGCGGATCACCGATCTGCGCAATGGTGCGCAGCGTTGATGTTTTACCCGCGCCATTCCGGCCCAGAAGCGCCAGAATCTCGCCCTCATGCACGTTAAAGCTGACGCCTTGCACGATATAGCTTTCGCCGTAATAGGCGTGGATGTCCCAGACCGACAGAAAGGCGGGGGCCGACGTGGCGTGGCTGGCGTTCATATTTGTTGTTTGAGTGGTCATGTCATGTGTCCTTTGGATACGGGCAGGGCAGGTGGATTAAACTTCCTGCGTCTCCCCGAGATAGGCTTCTTTCACTTTTGGATGGCCTTTGATGTTGTCAGGCGTGTCCTCAACCAGCGGCGTTCCTTGTGCCAGCACGGTGATCCGCTCTGCCAGGGAAAACACCACGTGCATGTCATGCTCGATGATGGCGATTGTGATGTCGCGTTCTTCCTTGATCTGCTTGAGCAGGTCGATCGTGTTGTTGGTGTCGGCGCGGGCCATACCGGCTGTGGGTTCATCCAGCAGCAACAGGCGTGGTTCCTGACTTAGGCACATGGCAATCTCAAGACGGCGCTTGTCACCGCGTGACATGGACGAAGCGTGCATGTCGCGTTTTTCATAGAGGTTCATGTCCTCCAGCATCTTCTTGGCTTTTTCGACCACGTCCTGTTCGGAATCGATGCTGCCGATGGCATGCATGCTGAACGCGCCATCCCGCTTGGCAAAGCAGGGGATCAGCATGTTTTCCATCACGTTCAGATCGCCAAAGATTTCAGGCGTCTGGAACACGCGGGAAATGCCCATCTGGTTGATCTCGTAGGGTTTGCGGCCCAGCACCGATTGGCCGTCAAACATGACAGAGCCAGTATCGGGGATCAGTTTGCCCACCAGACAGTTGAGAAGGGTGGATTTACCGGCCCCGTTGGGGCCGATGATCGCATGGACGGTGTTTTCAGCAATGCTGAGGTTTACGTTCCCCAGCGCTTGCAACCCGCCGAAGCGCTTGTTGACGTTTTTGACTTCGAGAATACCCATGTCATGCGCTCCTTATTCAGCAGGTGTGGTTTTGCCGTCAGGCGATTTCGGATCAGCTTTCTTGCGGCCAAATAGCTTGCCAATACGTTGGCCACCTTCGACCAGACCACCGGGCAGGAAGATCACAACCAGCATGAACAGCAGACCCAGCGTGAGGTGCCAGCCTTTGCCCACGAAGGGGTAGACCAGTGTGATCAGCAGATCTTCGATCCCGTCGGGAAGGAAGGCAAACCACTGCTCAAGCACGGATTTGTTGATCTTGGAGACGATGTTTTCCATGTACTTGATGAAACCAGCACCCAGTACCGGACCGATCAGCGTACCCGCACCGCCAAGAATGGTCATCAGCACCACCTCGCCAGAGGCTGTCCAGAACATGCGCTCTGCACCCACCTGTGTGTCCATCGCCACCAGCAGGCCACCGGCCAGACCAGCGTACATGCCAGAGATCACAAAGGCCGCGAGTGTATAGGGCTTCGAGTTCAGGCCAGTGTAGTTCATGCGCTGTTGGTTGGACTTCACTGCCCGCAGCATCATACCAAAAGGCGAGCGGAAGATGCGGATCGACAGATAGAATGAGGCCAGCATGATCAGCGCAGCAATGTAGTAGCCTGCGTTGAACGTGAAGGTCCAGTCGCCCAGCACCAGCTCAGTGCTTGCTTTCATGTCCAGACCAAACAGGTTTGCGCTCGGCGATTTTCCAGCTTCCAAGGCGCCATCCAGAATGCGCGGATCACTGATTTTGGGCTGAAGGCCTGTCTCGCCGCCCGTGATGGGCGTCAGGACAGAATAGGCCAGAGCATATGACATCTGGGCAAAAGCCAGTGTCAGGATGGAGAAATAGATGCCAGAGCGACGCAGCGAAATCCAGCCCACCAGCAGTGAAAAGATACCCGCCACGATGACCGAAATGATAATCGCGGGGATTACGTTCATGGTCAGCAGTTTCATCATCCAGATGGCAGCGTACGATCCCACACCCAGAAACGCGGCGTGCCCGAAGCTGAGGTATCCGGTCAGGCCGAACAGAATGTTGAACCCGATGGCAAAGATGCCAAAGATCACCAGACGCTGCATCAAGTCGGGGTAGCCCGCGTTGAACTGCGCCATGCCTGAGCCGGTCGGGAAGGGGTTGAGTATAAAGGGTGCTGCGAGGGCGAGAAGGGCCACCACGAGCAGCAGACCAAAGTCGCGTTTTGTAAGTCCTAGCATTTTATTAATCCTCCATCACGCCTTTGCGACCCATCAGGCCACGGGGACGCGTCAGCAAAATGATGATCGCAACAAGGTAGATGATGATCTGGTTGATGCCCGGAATGACTTCCAGAACCTGTGCCATGGAGGCAAAGCTTTCAACAATACCCAGCAAGAAGCCGGCTAGAACCGCACCCGGAAGAGAGCCCATCCCGCCCACAACCACCACAACAAAACTCAGGACCAGGAAATCCATGCCCATGTTATAGTTGGGCGAGTTGATCGGCGCATACATCGCCCCCGCCATGCCTGTTACCGCCGCAGCGATGCCGAACATGATCGTAAAGCGTTTGTCGATGTTGATCCCCAGCAGGCCCACGGTTTCGCGATCTGCCATACCGGCGCGGACAACCATCCCGAAGGTGGTGAACTGCAAGAAGGCAAACACAGCCCCGATCACCACAGCCGCAAAGCCGAAGTATACAAGACGCCAGTAAGGATAGATGATCGTGTTCGAATCAAACCCGACCAGCGCGCCGAAGTCGAACGAGCCTGCGAACACTGCCGGAGCAGGGGACGGATAAGGGTTTGCACCGTAGAAATACTTGATCAATTCGCCCAGAACAATAGCCAGGCCGAAGGTCACAAGGATCTGGTCCGCGTGTGGTCGGTTATAGAAGTGCTTGATCAGGCCACGCTCCATAATGAAGCCGATGGCGATCATAACAGGGATGGCAAACAGAACAGACAAGGGCACGGCCCAGTCGATCATCCATGCGCCTGTCGTTTCACCGAACCATTGCTGCACATACAGCACATCGTCGAATTTCGGATTACCCAGAAAATCGGTGCCCGACGGCTCTGTCGCCTTATGGCTGAGCGTGAGGATGCTGCGAAAGGTCACGGCGCAAAAGGCACCGATCATGAACAAGGCGCCGTGGGCGAAGTTGACCACCCCTAGCGTGCCGAAAATGAGCGTCAAACCAAGAGCAATCAGCGCATAGGCTGAACCCTTGTCGAGGCCGTTAAGAATTTGAAGGAGAATTGCGTCCATGGTCCGTCCCATCTGTCACAAGTGCTGCACGCCCAAGGGCGGCTGGCGGATTTGCGGGCTGTTGGTGGTATATCAGGTGATGCAGGGCGGGCGCTGTGGACCGCCCTGCAAAAGACGTGCGCGGTTATGCGCCCGGGTTACATGTACCCAGTGAACCGCCGGCGAACTGTGGGTGATCCACAGGGTAGGTGACCTGCTCGGAAGGTGTCACTTCAACGATTTCAACCAGATCATATTCGTTTTCGGGCTCTTCTTTACCCTTCACGACCAGAACGTCTTTGAAGCACTGGTGATCTTCGGCGCGGTACAGTGTCGGGCCGTTACCCAGACCGTCGAATTCAAACCCGGCCAGCGCTTCTGCGACAGAGCATGGATTGAAGGATTTACCGCGTGTAACCGCATCCGCATAAAGCAGGGTCTGCACGTAGCATGTGTGCGCCGCCTGCGATGGTGGGAAGCCGTATTTTGTACCGAAGGACTTAACAAAGGCGTTTGTACCTGCGTAGCGCGCGCCCAGTTTGTCTTCGAGCGACCAATCCCAGTTCTGGGAACCAATGATGCCTTTGATGTTGGCACCCGCACCGCGAGCCATCAGCTCGGAGTAGAGTGGTACAACGATCTCGAACTTCTTGCCGTTAACCGTCTGGTCGCGCAGGCCGAACTGGACCGCGTTTGTCAGAGAGTTGATCATGTTGCCGCCGTAGTGGTTCAGAACCAGCACATCTGCGCCAGACTGGATTACCGGAGCGATATAGGCAGAGAAGTCTGTTGCTGTCAGAGGTGTTTTCACCGCATTAACAGTTTCCCAACCCAGTGCCTCAGTAGAGGAACGTACGGCTTCTTCTGTGGTGTAACCCCAGTTGTAATCCGCTGTCAGGTGATAGGCTTTGCGATCCGCGCCGTATTCTTTGGCAAGGATTGGCGCCAGCGCCGCACCGGACATGTAGGAGTTAAAGAAGTGACGGAAGCCATTGGCTTTCTTGTCTTTACCCGTTGTGTCGTTGGAGTGGGTCAGACCAGCCATAAAGATGATGCCGGCCTCTTGGCACAGGGCCTGAACAGCAACAGCCACACCGGAGGACGAACCACCGGAGATCATTACCGCGCCGTCTTTTTCGATCATCGATTTGGCGGATGCGCGTGCGGCGTCAGACTTGGTCTGTGTGTCGCCTGTCACGAACTGGACTTTCTTGCCCATGATGCCTGTACCGTCCAGCGCCTTGGAGCTGAAGGTTTGCAGCATGCCGCCATCGCCTTCACCGTTGAGGTGCTCGACTGCAAGCTCGAATGCGCGCAGCTCGTCTGCGCCTTCATCGGCATAGGGGCCGGACTGTGGCACGTTGAAGCCCAGTGTGACGGTGTCGCCTTGTGGGGCGTTGGTGTAACCGGCATGCGCCTCGGCGCGCAGATATGTTGGCAGTGCAAGACCGGCACCGGCGAATGCGCCGGTTTTGATCAGACCGCGACGTGTCGGATTGAAGATTGACATGAAGTCCTCCCGAAAGTGTTGAAACAGACACCACACTTTCTCCCGAGTGTTGGTGCCGGCACGTAAACCGTGCAAATGCAGTATCGGGGCGGGAAGGAAACCTCGCAATAAGGGCCTTGATTGAATGACTTTATTTGTAAATAAATGAACATAGTTTTGGAAAAAGGTGTAAAGTTAGTGATGTTGCAGCGCAGAAAGCCACTGATTTTGGACGCAAATACTGTGCCTGACCACCATGGCACGTGAGAGCCTGACAGGCAGTCGCATCCGTGAACGACGGGTGATGCAGGGGGTAAAGCAGGCCGATCTGGCCCGTACCATCGGCATTTCGGCAAGCTACCTGAATTTAATCGAACATAATCGCCGCAGAATCGGCGGCAAGCTCTTGCTCGATATTGCCGGGGCGCTTGAGGTAGAGCCGCAGGCGCTGACCGAAGGGGCCGAGGCGGCGCTTTTGGGCGTGCTTGGTGAGGCGGCGCAGGCCGCTAATCTGACCGCTCAAGACGCACAACTGGCAGAGGCGTTTGCGGGCCGTTTTCCGGGATGGGCCGAAGCGCTTGCCGCCAGCCAGCGGCGTGTCGCGGCCTTGGAACGTACGGTCGAAAGCCTCAGCGACCGGATGGCGCACGATCCCTATCTGGCGGATTCGATGCACGAGCTGTTGACCACCGCCGCCGCCGTCCGCTCGACTGCTGAAATTCTTGCCGGTGATGCGGGGCTGGAGCCTGAATGGCAGGACCGTTTCCACACCAACCTTGATGCCGATAGCCGCAGGCTTGCGCAAAGCGCGCAATCACTCGTTGGTTATCTGGAGCAGGGCAAAGGCACGACGACTGGCGGACAATCTCCCCAAGAGGAGGTTGAGGCCTATCTGGCCGCTCAGGATTACCATTTTCCGCAACTGGAGGCGCAAAGCGCCACTGTCAGGATTGAGGACGTGTTGCGCGGGCAAGGGCAGGCTTTGTCCGAGGCCGCTTTGTTCATTCTGCGAGGAGTACTGGAGCAGGTGCGCGAAGATGCGCAGTTGGTCCCGCTTGCCGACTTGCAGGCTGCCGTCGATGCGCAGGGCGCCGGTCCGGTTGCTCTCGCGCGGCAGTTCACGGTCCCGGTCTCCGTCATGCTGCGGCGCCTCGCGGCTTTGCCGTCTTTGGGGGCAGGGCTGGTTGTCTGTGACCGCTCCGGCACTGTTATCTTCCGCAAATCAGTGAACGGGTTTTCGGTGCCGCGTTTCGACAGTTGCTGTCCGCTTTGGCCTTTGTTCGCCGCGCTTGCAGCCCCGACAGTGGTCTTGCAAGAGCGTGTGGGCCAGCTTGGGCGGGGGCAGATGCAATTCGATGCTTTTGCCACGACCGAGCTTGCTCCGGCCTATGACTATAACGTCCCTGTGCTTGCGCGCGGTGTGATGCTCTTGTTGCCCGCGCCAGCAGGTGACGCGAGCCAGCCGGTGCGCGCCGTGGGCGCCACCTGCCGGATTTGCCCGCAGGAAAAATGTTATGCGCGGCGCGAACCTTCTATCATGAAAGGCTAGGCTGCCTTTCGGGCTTGCGCGGCATAGGTTTTGACTCGGACTGCGGAAGGGTGCATCCTGCACGCCAGTCATAGTTGTGTAACTGACGTTAGATCAGACACGCAGCCATGCAGACGGGGGAGGAGGCTTGCATGAGCAAACATGTTGTGTTGGTGGAGGATGAAGCCAACATCGCCGAAGCGATCAGATTTCTGCTGGGCCGTGACGGTTGGCGGGTGGAAACCTTGGCAAATGGCGGAAACGCGGCGGATGTGATCCGCACCGCGCGGCCGGATCTTGTGATATTGGATGTCATGTTACCGGGAAAGACGGGTTTTGAAATCCTTGCCGAATTGCGGTGTGATGACAGTCTCGCGGGCATGCCCGTCCTGATGTTGACCGCGCGCGGTCAGGCGCGGGACCGTGAGATGGCGCTGCAAGCAGGGGTCAGCCGCTTCATGACCAAACCGTTTGCCAATGATGAAATGCTCTCGGCTGTGCGGGAGTTGACAGCCGGCCGTGTGAACTGATGCCGGAGGGGCGCCTGTTTCTGGAGCGGCGAAGCTACCGGTTGCGCAGGATCATGGATGCGCTGCGGATGTTGCCGTTTCTGGGTGCGCTGTTGTGGATTGTCGTTCCTGCCATGTGGCCGAACGGCGATGACGGCGCGGTGCCAATCGCGCTTTCTACTGCGTTATGGTACGTGTTTTCGGTCTGGTTACTTGCGATAACCGCGTCTTTCGCATTGTGGCGCAAGACGCGTGACCGGATTGATGCCGATGCAGCCCGGTCTGCTGACTGATGGTGACGCTGAACCTGCTGATCGGGGTTTGTCTGGTCTATGTTGCAGGTCTGTTCCTTGTGGCGTTTCTGGCTGAACGTGCCGCTTTGCGTGGTCGTGGTGGCTGGCTTTTACGCTCGCCGCTGGTCTACACACTTTCCCTGTCGATTTATTGCACTGCATGGACGTTTTACGGCGCGGTCGGATATGCCGCGCGATCCGGCCTTGAGTATGTCACGATCTACCTTGGACCATCGTTGGTGATGATCGGCTGGTGGTGGGTCTTGCGTCGACTGGTGCGGATCGGGCGCGCACAAAGGGTGACCTCTGTGGCTGACTTGATCTCGGCCCGTTATGGAAAGTCCAACCTGTTGGCCGTTATGGTCACCATCATGGCTGTTGTCGGAGTGACACCTTATATTGCGTTGCAATTGCAATCAGTTACCTTGTCCGTTTCCATTTTTGCCAGTCATGAGGCAGGCAGCGGACAAGAGGCGCAGATCGCTGATAACGCGGCCTTTTGGGTGGCGGCGGGACTTGCGCTGTTTACCGTGCTCTTCGGGACCCGAAATCTCAACGCGAATGAACGGCACCACGGTGTTGTGATCGCTGTCGCGGTTGAGGCGGTGGTCAAATTGGTAGCGTTGCTGGCCGTAGGCGTTTTCGTGGTCTGGGGGTTGTCTGGCGGCGTGTCACAGACGCTAGAACGGATTGATACATCACAGATCGCCACCTGGCACACTGGGGGCGGGCGCTGGACGGCGCTGATTATCCTGTCGGCTGCCGCGCTCGTCTGTTTGCCGCGGATGTTTCAGGTCATGGTTGTCGAGAACGACGACGAGCGTCATCTGCAAATCGCAAGCTGGGCTTTCCCACTGTATCTGATGGCGATGAGCCTTTTCGTGGTGCCGATCGCTGTTGTCGGGTTGGAGCTGATGCCCGCTGGCACCAACCCCGACCTGTATGTTTTGACCGTCCCGTTGAGCCAGGGCCAGAACGGTCTGGCGATGCTGGCCTTTTTGGGCGGTTTCTCTTCCGCAACATCAATGGTCATCGTGGCCACGCTTGCGCTGAGCACGATGATGTCCAACCACATCGTGATGCCGCTCTGGCTCAAGCTGGGAGAAACGGGAGCCCAGCAATCGGGCGATGTGCGCGATGTTGTGATCCGTGCGCGGCGGCTGTCGATCTTGCTGATCATTTCGCTGGGGTATCTGTATTACCGCGCTTCCGGCGGCTCGGGGGCGCTGGCGGCGATTGGTCTGGTTTCTTTCGGTGGCGTCGCACAGTTTTTGCCTGCCTTGCTGGGGGGCATCTTTTGGCGCGGCGCTACGCGTATCGGTGCTGTAGCGGGCTTGAGCGTGGGTTTTGTGATCTGGCTGTACACAATGCTGCTGCCCAGTTTCGGCCCTGACGCGGCGCTTTCTGCTGCGGTGTTCGATCACGGTCTGCTTGGGGTGGGCCTGCTGCGGCCCGAGGCATTGTTTGGCATTACCGGCCTTGATCCGGTGGTGCATGCGGTCTGGTGGAGCCTATCGCTCAATACCTTGTTCTTCTTTGTCGTCTCGATCTTTAGCTTCCCTACGCCGTTGGAGCGCTTGCAGGGCGCGCAATACGTGAATGTTTTTGATCACTCGTCGGGGCCCGCGCGGGGATGGTCAGCCTCTGAGGGCGGTGCCGAAGATCTGATGATCATGTCCCAGCGTATCTTGGGCGCAACCGAAGCGCAGGCTTTCTTTGTGGCGCACGCCTTGCAGCAGGGCCGTGTGGGCGCGCCGCCGGTGCCGACGCCTGAATTCGTACAGGCGCTAGAGCGGGAATTGGCCGCGTCTGTCGGGGCGGCAACGGCCAATGCAATGATCGGGCAGATCATTGGCGGGCAGGCGATTTCTGTCGAAGACCTGATGGCGGTGGCGGACGAATCTGCACAAATTCTTGAATATTCCAGCCAGCTTGAGACAAAATCACGCCAGTTGACCGAAACCGCGCGTGAATTGAGCCGTGCCAATGAGAAACTTACGCAGCTTTCTTTGCAAAAGGACAACTTTCTGAGCCAGATCAGCCATGAGCTGCGCACGCCGATGACCTCGATCCGGTCTTTTTCGGAAATTTTGCGCGATGTTGACGAGCTGAGATCCGCCGAGAAAACCCGCTATGCGTCCATCATTCATTCCGAGGCCATTCGCCTGACGCGATTGCTGGATGACCTGCTGGATCTTTCGGTGTTGGAGAACGGTGAAGTCTCGCTCAATGCGCGCCAGGTGAATTTGCGCGTTGTTATTGATCAGGCGGTGACAACCGCGCAAGCGTCCTCGTCGCGGCAGATAGAGATCAAGCGCAAACTGCGCGCCGAAGAGGTGGATTTATTTACCGATTCTGACAGGCTGGCACAGGTTTTCATCAATCTTGTGACAAATGCGATTAAATACTGCGACGCATCCAATCCGGTTCTGACCATCGCCGTGCGCCAGCAAGAAGAAGACTTAATCGTCGCATTTATAGACAATGGCAGCGGCATTCCCCCAGACGCGCAGAGCGTAATCTTTGAGAAATTTGCCCGTTTGGGAAGGGGGGAAGGTGAAGGTGCCGGGCTGGGCCTTGCGATCTGCCGTGAGATCATCACCCGTCTGGGGGGCGAAATACGCTATGTTCAAAAGGAATCCGGCGGCAGTTTCGAGGTGCGGCTTGTCCGGACAACGCCCCAAGTCGGCGCACAACGATTATTGCCTGCATAAAGACGCTGGTAACCATTCCCCTGTACCACAAAGCCTGAGACGCCAGAAAGGTGCGGCCGGAACAGTGCGTTGCACCTTTGGTAGTGTCCGGGCACGGGGTATAGGACAGCGGCTGATATGAGCGCGGAGCAGATGACATCACTGGTACAGCGCAAGGCGTGTTCAGGTCGTGAGGCACATGCCGCACGGGAAATGTCTTTGGCGCGCGCGCTGCGGTTAACGGCAGCAAAGCAGGGCGACAGGCTGATGTCTTTGGCCCTTAGCGCGCTGGGGGTAACCCGCAAGACGAGCCGTGCGGATGAAATGAATGCGTACTTGGAAGGGACCTCGCTTATTTTGCTGATGGACGGCCCCGGCACACAGGTTGCAGCGGCAGTGTTGGATCATGTTTTGGTGGCAGGGTTGATCCAGCAACAAACCATGGGCAAAATTTTCCCTCTGGCTGAGGGTGAAACGCCGCGGGGACATACAACAACTGACGCAGCACTTTGTGCACCCTTTATCGAAGCCGTAATGCGCCATGCCGCTCTCATGCCCGAGGACGAGGCCGATGGCGCGTTGCTAAAGGGCTACCGGTTTGGCGTATGGGCACAGTCGCCACGTCAGGCCAAATTGGCGCTGGATGCAAATGACTATCAGATTATCGAGATGACGTTAGACATGGCGGCAGGTGTGCGTGTGGGCAAACTGACATTGATCCTGCCGCAGCCAACGCCTGTTTCATGCGAAACGGAAGAGACCGGGGATGCCGCCAGCCCGGATGCGCCGGTGGCGACGCTGGGGAAAAACGTTTTGGGACTGCACGCTGAGCTGACAATCGCCCTGACGCGCTTTAAAATGCCGTTACAAAAGGTCAGAGCGCTCAAGGCAGGAGAGGTGCTGGACCTAAACCTTTCTACCATGACCCATGCGCTGGTCATTGATGCGAACGGGCGCGCGATCAGTCGGGGCACGCTGGGCCAGATCGAGGGTATGCGCGCCCTTCAGGTCGAACAGAAACAGGCCAACCAATATACAGAGCCACGCAGGCGCGCGTCGGACCGTGAAGAGTTGGATCTGCCAAACGTAACCGCAGGTGCAACTGCGACGAACGAACGGCGTGTGCAGCCATCGGAAGAAACATATGCGCTGCCAGAGATGGCAGATGTCGACATCTTCGGTGATATGGATGACCTGCCGGAAATGCCGGACATGGATGTTGCGGCAGGGGAGGCAGATGCGCAAATGGCACGCTTGAAAGCGCAGGAAGAGGGCGCAGCCGAAGGCGCGTCGCAAAAGCAGGCAGGTTGGTAGCGGCCTGCAAGTCAGCGTGTTGCTGCGTTAGCTTTCGTGCTGCTTCAGATAGCCGCGCATGTTTTCCAGATCATATCCGGCAGATTGCGCGGCTTTGATAATATCATCCGCAGACTGCAATCCTGCCTGTCCAAGGGCCCAAGCGATGCTGGACCTTGTTCCTGACGCGCAATAGGCCAGCGTGACCCCGTCTTTATCAAGACCGATCTCGCGGTTCCGCATCACGTTTTCTTCGGTCATCGTCGAATGGGTCAGCGGCTGGACGGCAAACTCAAGACCTGCTGCTTCGGCGGCAGCCTTAATCGCGTCAGCTCCAAGCGAGGGCGGCACTTCTTCATCCGGGCGGTTACACAGGATTCGCGTGATGCCCGCCTCTTTATAGGCGGCCATATCCTCCGGCGAAATCTGCGGGGCGACGAAATAGCGGGGGGTAAGTTGTCTGATATCCATGGCCGGAACCTATAGCGCAGCTGAGGGGCTGTCCAGAAGCTGCGATGCCTGAGTTAGCCTAGAAAGATGCCAATGATCACAGTCATCAGGCCGATGACGGATAGAAACAGCGCGCCAAGATTGACGGGGACGACTTTCTTGAGCAGGGCGCGCATGCTTTCGTCATCCAGTTGCGCACGTTTGGCGCGGCTGACGCGGATGATGCAATAGACCAGACCCAGCAGACCCAGCAGCGAAATTGCACTGCCGGCCCAGATGAGCGCTTCGAACGGGGAGGAGCCAGTATTTTTCATGCGCGAGCCATAGGATAATCCGCCGTGCGCGGCAAGAGCACCTTGCAGGGGCGCGGGGGGCAGGGTAGCAAGGCGCCCTACACAGTAGCCCCCCAGCACGCCAAGGAGCAGCACATGAGCGAATTCAGCACAAACCCCGCGCCCGTTGAGGACGCAGGTGATGCAAACTACCGCGTTACAGCGAACGAGCTGCGCCAGTTCGTTGAGCGGATCGAGCGTTTGGACTCCGAAAAGAAGGACCTCGCCGAGCAGCAAAAAGAAGTGATGGCCGAGGCAAAATCACGCGGCTATGACACAAAGATTCTGCGCAAAGTGATTGCCCTGCGCAAACGTGAGCCCGATGACATCGCTGAAGAAGAAGCGGTGTTGGACATGTATAAAGAAGCGCTGGGGATGTAATCCCGCACGCTTGACCTTTGGCAGGGGTGAAACGGTGCTTGCACACATCGTTCCCCGCCAATAGAAGAGCACAAATTTTCTGCCCCGCGCGCAAAAGCGCGGCCAAACTCTATGGAGCACACATGCAGGTCAAAGAGACGCTGAACGAAGGTCTGAAACGCGGCTATTCCATCACACTGACAGCCGCCGAGCTGGAAGTGAAAGTGGGCGAGAAGCTGAAAGAAGCGCAGCCCGAAGTCGAGATGAAGGGCTTCCGCAAGGGCAAAGTGCCTATGGCTCTGCTGAAAAAGCAGTTTGGCCCGCGTATTCTGGGCGAAGCCATGCAAGAAGCCATCGATGGTGCCATGAACGAGCACTTCGAAACTTCCGGTGACCGTCCTGCAATGCAGCCTGACGTGAAAATGACCAACGATGACTGGAAAGAAGGCGACGATGTCGAAGTCGACATGTCCTATGAAAAATTGCCAGAAATTCCAGAAGTCGACCTGAGCTCCATCAAGCTGGAGAAAATGGTTGTGAAAGCGGACGACGCGTCGATCGACGAAGCGCTCGCATCGCTGGCCGAAACCGCGCAAGACTTCAAAGCCCGCAAGAAAGGCTCCAAAGCCAAAGACGGTGATCAGGTTGTGATGGATTTCGTCGGCAAGGTTGACGGCGAAGCATTCGAAGGCGGCTCCGCAGAAGACTATCCGCTGGTGCTGGGCTCTAACTCCTTCATCCCCGGCTTCGAAGAGCAACTGGTTGGCGTGAAAGCCGAAGAGGAAAAAGACGTTACCGTCAACTTCCCCGACGATTATCAGGCAGAGCACCTTGCGGGCAAAGAGGCTATCTTCTCTTGCACCATCAAGGAAGTGAAAGAGCCTGTAGCCGCTGAAATCAACGACGAGATGGCGACGAAGTTCGGCGCCGAAGATCTTGCTGCGCTGAAAGTGCAGATCGGTGAGCGTCTGGAAGCAGAATACACTGGTGCTTCACGCGCTGTCATGAAGCGTGGTCTGCTCGACGCGCTGGACAAACTGGTTGATTTCGATCTGCCGCCATCCTTGCTGGATGCAGAGGCAGGCCAGATCGCGCACCAGCTGTGGCACGAAGACAACCCTGAAGTTCAGGGCCACGATCACCCCGAGATCGAAACCACAGATGAGCACAAGAAGCTTGCTGCGCGCCGCGTGCGTCTGGGCCTGTTGCTTGCCGAACTTGGCCAGAAAGCCGGAGTTGAGGTGACTGACGCCGAGATGACACAGGCGATCATGAACCAGGCGCGTCAGTACCCTGGTCAGGAGCGCCAGTTCTTTGAATTTGTTCAGCAAAACCAGCAGATGCAGCAGCAGATGCGCGCGCCGATTTTTGAAGACAAGGTCGTTGACCACGTCTTTGGTCTGGCAACAATCGCTGACAAAGAAGTCTCAAAAGACGAATTGCAGAAAGCCATTGAGGCACTCGAAGAAGAGTAAGCAGTCGATCTTGGTTAGGAAGGCCCCGCAGGAGACTGCGGGGCTTTTTGCATTTTAAAGGGATCGCACGAGTATTGCGATGTAGGCCGCGTAGGCCAGCAGAAACATTCCGCCAGTGACCCGTGAAAGCCGCCCCCACCCAAGACCCGCGAGCACCAGCGCCACCGTGGCGGCGACCATGATCCATTGGTCAAAGCCGTAGATGGACGCAGGCACTTCCAGAGGGTGGATAAGGGCGGTCAGACCCAGAATGCCGGAGATGTTGAAAATGTTGCTGCCTAGGATGTTGCCGATGGCCAGATCGCTTTGGCCTTTGCGTGCTGCAATCAAAGAGGTCACCAACTCTGGCAGTGAGGTGCCGACAGCGACGATGGTCACACCGATGATTGCTTCGGAGATGTCGAGCAGGCGGGCAAAGCCAACCGCGCCGAGGACCAGCATATGCGCACTGATCAAGGTCACCCCCAGACCGCCGACAAACACCACCGAGGCGCGCAGAAGCGGCGTGGGGGCGTCAAGGTCGACATCGTCGGCGGCCTTACCACCCTTGCGCAGACGTATGATCAGATAGGCTGCTAATGCTGCGCACAGGATCGCGCCATCAATGCGACCGACCGTACCTGACAGCAGCATGGGTACCGCTGTCAGCGTGACGAGCACCATGGCGCCGCCGTCCAGCATCATCATTTGACGGTCCAGCAGCGCAGGCCTGACCAGCGCCGTCAGGCCAAGGATCAGCAGTATGTTGGCAATGTTGCTGCCGACCACGTTGCCCGTGGCAATCCCCGGCGCACCCGTCAGAGCAGCGGTCAAGCTGGTGAGAAGTTCTGGTGTGGAGGTTCCGAAGCCCACAAGCACCACACCGATCAGCAGCGGTGAGACGCCAAGCCGTGCGGCAATGCTCACGGCACCTTGGACCAGTAAGGTGCCACCGAGCAATAGCCCCACCAAGCCCGCGAAACAGAAGAGAAAGAATGTCATGATGCGCCCTGCGCAACCGTAGCTGCACCTGCCGGACGTCCGGCAGACAAACGGTACTTCACGCAAATCGGGCGGGACAGGGATGTTTACAAGGAGCGATCAAAAATATCGTTCTGAGAGATCCCGTCAGCGGCCCCAAGCTTAGCCAGATTTCAGGCCGGTCTCTACAAGCATGCCGCGCTTCTTGGCCTCATAATAGTAACCGCGCGCATACCATCCGATGGCGGTGGCCTCATCTCCGTCAGACAAGAGCCATGCACCGCGCAGGTATTTGCCCGCGAATTCAAGGTTGGTGTCCGCGTCAAGCAAGTCATGCGGCTGCCCGCGGAAACCCATGGTGCGCGCCGTTTGCGGCAGGATCTGGAGCAATCCGTAGTAGGGGCCATTGCGTGCGGCAGGATTGTGGGTGCTCTCACGGATGGCAAGCCGGTGCACAAGGCTACGCGGGATCTCGTAATGGTCGGCCCAATGGTTGATCGATGCACGCAAGGCGGGGGTCTCATTGGGGTGTAGCGGAATGGCCTGCCTTCCCGACGAAGAGAGAGGGGCCTTGCCTGCGCAGGCAGAGAGACCTGCTGCGCTGAGGATTAGAAAAGAGCGGCGGGTAAAAGCGGGCATCGGCATTTCCTGCGGGATTGTGTCAAAGGAAGGTTAGGATGCATCAACAGCCCGTCGCAAGACACGGATTCTCCGCAGGCATGCTTCCGCGTATGACAGTTGGATATGTGGCGTCTAGGGGGCCGGTGCTGCATCTGATCCTGACGCTTTTCCTCTCGCAGGTGAAGCCGCTTGGAACAACACCGGCACCGCAAATGATTGCCATAGGTTGCCCAGTCTGCTGCCTCCATAGGCTTGGTTATCTTGGAACGCTTCGGGCGCGCGCGTCATATTCTTCTGTGAAGATAAAGGGCATCACCAGACGTCATAACGATGCGCTCATGGCTGATAATCAAGCCGCTCCCGATCATCAGTCGGAATAGGAGATGGTGACTAAGACGTTCACGGCAGATCGGGCAAGTGCAGGGGAGGCATGAACACTTACGTTGACGAAGTTGATTGCCTTACAGGCATCAGAAACCCCTTCGGGTCGTAACTGGCCGTCTATGCATGGATAGATATGGGTTGTTCAAGCAAGCTGGCACTGATTGCAGTCAATTCAACCCTGCAGATTCCACAAAAAAAAACGCCGCGCTAAAAGCACGGCGTTTTCTATTCTTTGCAACACGTGAGGCTTAGTTGCCTGCTGTGTCTTCCTGATCGCCGGAAGCAGCAGGTGCTTCGTCGTCGTCGGACGCGGCAGAGCCGAGATCGTCGAACAGTTCGGAAATCTCGAACTCGGCAGCAGCTTCTTCTTCTGCGGCCAGTTCCTGAATGGATTTGCCGGCAGCTTGAAGTTCGGCTTCTTCGGGTGAACGGGCTACGTTCAGCTCGATTGTCGCTTCGACCTCTGGGTGCAGGATGACCTGCACAGCGTGGATGCCCAGATATTTGATGGGTGCAGTCAGGACAACCTGCTTGCGGTCCACTGTGAAGCCTTCGGCGGTTGCTGCGTCGGCGGCGTCACGTGTTGTAACGGAACCGTAAAGCGCGCCTGCATCGGAAGCAGAGCGAATCACAACGAACTGCTGGCCGTTAAGCTTGTCAGCCATTGCATCGGCTTCTTTCTTGGTCTCGAGGTTTTGAACCTCAAGCTGGGCTTTCTGGCCCTCGAAAGCTTCGATGTTTGCTTTGGACGCGGTAAGCGCCTTTTGCTGAGGCAGCAGGTAGTTGCGAGCGTAGCCTGGTTTGACGTCTACGACGTCGCCCATCTGGCCCAGTTTCGCGACACGCTGGAGAAGGATAACTTGCATGATGTGTACTCCTTACTTCACTGCGTATGGCAGCAGGGCGAGGAAGCGGGCGCGTTTGATGGCACGGGCCAATTCACGCTGCTTTTTCGCGGAGACTGCGGTGATACGGGAAGGCACGATTTTGCCACGCTCAGAGATGTAGCGCTGCAGAAGACGTGTGTCTTTGTAGTCGATTGCCGGTGCGTTGTCGCCAGAGAACGGGCAGACTTTGCGGCGGCGGAAAAATGGTTTTGCGGCCATGGTTTAGAGTCCTTTCAACAACCTAAAATCAGCGACGTTCACGGCGCTCGGGGCGCTCGTCACGTTTTTGCATCTGAACGGAAGGCAGCTCTTTGTGCTCGTCCATTTTGATGGTCAGAACGCGCATGACATCGTCATGCAGGCGCATCAGGCGTTCCATCTCCTGCACGGCGGTTGCCGGTGCATCGGAGCGCAGGAAGGCATAGTGGCCCTTGCGGTTCTTGTTGATTTTATAGGCCATCGTTTTGACGCCCCAATACTCGCTATCCACGAGTTTCCCGCCGTTGTCGGACAGGACGGTACCGAAATGTTCGATCAGGCCTTCGGCTTGTGTGTTGGACAAGTCTTGGCGTGCGATCATTACATGCTCATATAGCGGCATGTGTGCTCCACTTATTTCAAGGCGCATTTCATAGGCAGGGCAATGATCCTTTGCGGCCCCACCACGAGAGTCTGCGCGGTTAAATCGTCTTGCAAAGGAAGTGCCCATATACACGCTTTGGCGCGCCGCGCAAGCGAGGATGGCATGGGGCAGGGGGCGCGGGTGTGATTTTTCACAATTGCCTCTGATGTGCCAGCTATGTGCCGCGGTCTGGTCATTTTTGACGTTCATGAACGCTGTAACCTATATCAAGGATGCCGCCATGACTGCCGTTGCAGATTATTTCTCTGAAAGTGCCCCGCTGAGTGGGGCAGTGCGCAGCTTGGGCGGCGGTCGGTTGATGTTGCGGTTGGTGTTGCGGATCGGTGCGTGTGCCTTTTCGTTGGTGGCGTTGCTGATCTGGGTCACTCCATCTGCGGGCACAGGGGGCAACATAATGCTGTTTAAGCTGTTGGTCTCATCTTTGTCGGTTCTGGTGTCTATGGCCTGCTGGCAGGCTGCCTTGCCGCCACTGCCGCCCGTCGTTGAGATTGATGTGGCGGGCAGCGAACTGCGCTTGATCCGTGAGGGCGCGCCTGCAAGCCAGCGTATCATTGAGCGGTGCAGCTTTGCCGAGCTTGAGGATGTCGAGTTGAATGGCCGTTCGTTTACCTTCTGGGCAAAGGGCGGGCGGCTTCTGGCCGAGATTTCACTGAGCAATGCGACCGCGCATGCAACTTTGCTGCACAAGTTACGCGTGGCAGGCAAGATCGCCTGACTGGCTTGTGTGCGTATATGCGGGTAATTACTGCATGACTGTTCATATGCGCGCAGTGGGTGTTGAACCTTATAGTATTGAGAAAAACACGAAACACACCACTTAATGCGGCAGTCTAACATAATGGAGTGCTCCTGATGAAATCCCTTGTTCTCGCGACCCTGCTTTCTGCCACCGCCTCAATGGCACTGGCTGCCGACAAATACACGCTCGATGCCAGCCACAGCCAGATCGTGTTCACGTACAACCACCTTGGTTATTCGACTACGACCGGCATGTTCTCCGGCTTTGAGGGCGAGATCATGTTTGATCAGGAAGACCCCGCCGCATCATCCGTGAGCGTTTCTATGCCCACAAAATCCATGTTCACCGGCTGGGAAGCGCGCGACGGTCACTTTATGTCCGACGATTTCTTCGGCGCGACTGACGAAGACATGATCACGTTCACTTCCACAGCGATTGAAGTGACGGGCGACAACACTGCGTTGATCACCGGCGATCTGACCATGAACGACGTGACCAAGTCCGTTGTTCTGGATGCAAAGCTGAACCAGATGGGCGATCACCCGATGGCGAACAAGCCATGGGCAGGCTTTGATGCAACAACGACGTTGAAGCGCTCTGACTTTGGTGTGGACAAGTTTGCACCGTTTGTAAGCGATGACGTCAACGTCATGATCTCTCTGGAAGCTATGAAAGCCGAATAAGCTTTTACTTTCGAAAATTGGAAAGGCCGCGGAGAAGCGTTTTCTCCGCGGCCTTTTTTTGTGGCTGGTTGGCGCGCAGTTTTAGTCGCGTGTGGCGGTCAGCTGGATCGCAACTTCGACCCCAAACCCAAGCGAGCTTTCGTCCGGCATGTTGTCTCCGATGCCAAAGTCGCGGCGGTCGAGGTTCAACATTGCCTGCATGGTTGTCTCATTATCCGTTGTGGAAAGGCGGAAGGGCATGCTGACCGGGATGCTCTGCTCTTTGATCGTTAGGGTTCCTTCGGCGACATACAGTTCGTCAAGGTCTGAGATCAGGTCGGCTTGGAAACGAGCAGTCGGGAAGTCCTGAGCGTTGAAAAAATCCGGTCCCATGGCTTGATCCGTGACCGAACCGAGCGTGAGCGAACCGATGGCGATGGTCACATCGACTGTGCCCGAGGGGCCGACCATGACCTCGGGATCAAAGGCAATATTCGCGGTCCAGTCGGCAAAGCTGCCCTCAACCGTGGAGCCGAATTGCGTGACCGCGATGCCCAGCGTGCCGTCTTTTACGGTCCATTCGGAGGCGACTTTTTCCAATGCAGCGCTTTCGACTGCGCCGTCGGGCTTAGCGTACACACCAATTCCTGCGCCAACGCCCAAAGCGGCGGCCCAGATGACCAATGCTGCCAGCAAAGGTGTCTTGCTGTGGTGTGTCGTGGATAGGGGGGCAAGATCGGGCGCACCGTTGATCATCCGGCGCAGCGTTTCGTCCTTGTCGACAAAATGGTGTTTCAAGGCGCCTGCGATGTGCAGCAGGATCGATACGATCATCACTTTGCCAAACACCCAGTGCAGACCGCCAGCAAAGGCAGAAACAATTTCGGACTTCGGCACCAGAGGGAGGCTTTGGCCCAGTGGCCACCAGATTGGCGCAAAGCCTGACGTGGCGGCGTGGTGTATCCAACCGGACAGGGGCGCAAGCACCAGCGAGCCATAAAGCAACCAATGCGCGGTTTCGGCCATGAAGGTCTCTACTTTGTGGTCGGGATGCAGTGGTGCAGGTTTGGTTTGAGCCAGCGCCCAGATGATCCTTAGCAAAGCGACAAAGAACACAGTGACTCCGAGCGTCTTATGCAATGAGAACATCCAGGCCTTGGTGGCAAGCTGTGCAGACGTGTCATAGGGGAGATCTTCGGCGATCATAGCAACGGGGATCAGGGTAAGGATCAGCAGGGCGGTCAGCCAATGAAAGCTGCGCGTTACGCTGCCGTAGGTGGTGGTGGTGTTCGAACGAGCCATGGAATACTCCGGTATGACGTTGTTTGAGCCAGCTTATTGCACCTGACGGGCAGAGCAATGGGAGTTTGCGCAGAGCCTCTGTGCGCTCTTGTGAGAGTAGGCATGCTTCGCTACACCCAATGCCACATAATTAAGGGGGCTTTTGATGAGCACAGCATTCGTATTTCCCGGTCAGGGCGCGCAAACCATCGGCATGGGGCAGGATCTGGCGCAGGCCTATCCCGCAGCAAAAGCGGTTTTTGACGAGGTCGACGAGGCCTTGGGTGAAAAGTTGAGTGCACTGATCTGGGACGGTGATATCGAGACGCTGACGCTGACCGAGAACGCGCAGCCGGCGCTGATGGCAACATCCATAGCCGCGATGCGGGCGCTTGAGGCCGAAGGGATCGACATTTCGCGCGCTTCTTTTGTGGCGGGGCACAGTCTGGGTGAATATTCGGCTCTCTGTGCTGCGGGTGTGTTTACGTTGGGTGATACTGCGCGGCTGCTACGTATCCGGGGGCGGGCGATGCAGTCGGCTGTGCCTGTAGGGCAAGGCGCAATGGCTGCAATTCTGGGGCTTGGTGCTGAGCAAGTGGAGAAGGTCGCCGCTGAGGCCGCAGGTGCCGAGGTCTGCCAGTTGGCGAATGAGAACGACCCCACGCAAAACGTGATTTCAGGTAGCAAAGCTGCTGTCGAGCGGGCGATTGATCTGGCCAAGGCGGCAGGTGCCAAGCGGGCGCTGCCGCTGCCGGTGTCTGCGCCGTTCCACTGCGCGCTGATGCAGCCCGCAGCAGACGAGATGGCGCGCGCGCTGTCAGAGGTCACTATCAACGCGCCATCCGTGCCGCTGGTGGCCAATGTGCTTGCCAGTAGTGTGAATACCGCTGATCCGATCGCGCAGTTGCTGGTCGATCAGGTTACTGGCCGCGTGCGCTGGCGTTCGTCCGTTGAGTGGATGGTCGAGCAAGGCGTGACCGAGTTCTGGGAAATCGGCGCGGGCAAGGCTTTGTCGGGGATGATCCGGCGCATCCATAAAGACGCAGTGCTGCGCAATGTGGGTGTCGCCGCAGACGTGAAAGCCGCGCTGGAAGGGTAAGCCCTTTGGTCCTGCGACAGTTAATATAAGGATAGAGACATGTTTGATCTGACAGGTAAAAATGCACTGGTAACAGGGGCTTCGGGTGGCATTGGTGCGGACATTGCACGTGCGCTCCACGCGCAGGGCGCGACCGTGGGCCTGAGCGGTACGCGGACCGAACCGTTGGAAACGCTGGCTGCGGAGCTGGGTGAACGCGCCCATGTGCTGCCGTGTAACCTGAGCGATATGGACGCGGTCAAGGCGCTGCCCAAGCAGGCCGCAGAGGCGATGGGGTCAGTGGACATTCTGGTCAACAACGCAGGCATCACCCGCGACAACCTGTTTATGCGGATGTCGGATGACGAATGGCAGTCTGTGTTGGACGTAAACCTGACTGCGACGTTCCAGCTGTGCAAGGGCGTGATGCGCGGCATGATGAAGGCCCGCTGGGGCCGCATTGTGAACATCTCTTCCATCGTAGGCGCCACCGGTAACCCCGGTCAGGCCAATTATGCCGCGTCAAAAGCCGGCATGATCGGTATGTCGAAAAGTCTGGCCTACGAAGTCGCCAGCCGTGGAATCACCGTGAACGCGGTTGCCCCCGGATTTATTGCAACAGCCATGACAGACAAGCTGACCGACGATCAAAAAACGGGAATCATGGGCCAAATTCCTGCGGGCCGTATGGGCACACCCGATGAGATTGCAGCGTCTGTTGTCTATCTTGCCAGCAACGAGGCGGCGTATATTACAGGTGCTACCTTGCATGTGAACGGCGGTATGGCCATGTTGTAGAAGCTATTCCGAAAGCGTTTGCGAACTTCGCGTCATATGCTAAAGGAAGCGCAGTTGACATAGACGGGCGCTTGATGTGACCCGCGCCTTGTGCGAGCAAGGAGAACGAGCCGCCCCTGTCGGGGGCACCTTCTGACCCCTCACTAACGGGAGCGGGCAGATACCCAAAAAGGGGCCGATGGCCCGATGAGTGAGGACTATAGTATGAGCGACGTCGCAGACCGCGTTAAAAAGATCGTTGTTGAGCACCTTGGTGTTGAAGAAGACAAAGTAACTGAAAACGCTTCGTTTATTGACGATCTGGGCGCAGACAGCCTCGATACAGTCGAGCTGGTAATGGCCTTCGAAGAAGAGTTCGGCATCGAAATCCCTGATGATGCTGCCGAAAACATCCAGACCTTCGGTGACGCGGTTAAGTTCATCAAAGAAGCCTCCTAATCAGGCTTTTCCGGGTTCGCTCGGCGAAAAAATACTTAAACGGCGCTTTGATCTGCGGATCGGCGCCGTTTTTGATTCTGCAGCGGATTAGGTCTTGTTCCGGTTTGTTGGCTGCGGCACTTCTGTGAGCCTGAGACCCCTCCCGTCCGAGTGAAAGAAACGCAGCGCATGTCCCGTACTATTCCGACCATCAATACCCCTTCTTTGACATTGCGCGGAATGCGGGCCGAAGATTTTAAACGGTTTGCTGAAATCTGGGCGATGCCCGATGTGGTGACCCACATCGGCGGTAAACCCTGGCCGCGTGCACGCAGTTGGGATGCGTTTCTGCGCAATGCGGGCCATTGGCAGATCACAGGATTCGGACAGTGGGCTATCCAGATCCACGGTTCTGGCGACATGGCGGGGCAGGCGGGATTTTTCTATGGCTCGCGTGGCTTGGGGGATGATTTTGATCCCTATCCCGAAGCAGGCTGGGTGTTGGCGCCGGAGTATCAAGGGGCTGGTCTGGGCCGAGATGCGGCAGGGGCAGCCCATGACTGGTTTGACCGCGTGGTCGCCTTACGCTCAGTTTGTATGATCACGCCAGACAATGCCGCATCAATGCGTGTTGCCGAAACCCTTGGCTATACGCCACTGCGCGATGTGGAAGTCGAGGGAGAAACCGTGACCTTGATGACGCGCAAAGGCCCGCCGACCTGACTGGTGTGAAAAACATCAGCGGCGCACGTCTTGCATCACTTCGCTCGATACTTTCGGGCCATCCTTCGGGCCGTGAAGCACGCTGACATCTCCGGTAGATTCCATGACAACCGCACGGACATGATCAAGGTTATAGGCGTTGGCTTCGCGCAGTTTGGCGTGCAGATCGTCAGCGGTTAGGCCGATCGTGCGCATGTTCTCGGGCATCATTTCGCCGTCTTCCATCAACAGTAGCGGTGTATTGTCAGTCAGGCTGTGAAGGCGGCTGGACCTGACGCGGAGTTGGGAAATCGTTATCTGGATAATGAAAAGCGAAGCGAGTGCCATGATGTAAATGTGCACGTCGGTTTTCAGGGTGGTTACGGCACCGGCCAGAACAGAGCCGATAGATACTGTGATGGCGAAGTCGAAGCCCGACATTTTGGAAAAGCTGCGCAGGCCGTGAAGTCGGGTCAGTGCAACAACCACAGCCACCACCAACGTTGCGCGCCAAAAGATATCGAAAAATTCTATCATGCGTGTTCTCCCCTGCTTGGAAGGTCAACCCATTGCATGATTGATGGTTCCAGCCGTGCCCGTGGCAGTCGACCGCGCATCACAGGTGCCTGCGCTCTTGAACACAGGCCTTCCCTCGGGCTATAGCCCGAATGATAATTTAGCACCAAGGGGCAGAGCATATGCGCAGAGTGGTCGTTACGGGTTTGGGTTTGGTGACACCGTTGGCAGACGGAGTCGAAGAGAGCTGGAAACGCATTCTGGACTGTCAGTCCGGTGCAGGACCAATTACGGGCTTTGACGCAAGCCGCGTCATCACACAATACGCCTGCGAAGTGCCATTGGGTGACGGGACGGACGGGACGTTCGACGCTGACAAATACATGGCGCCCAAAGACCAGCGAAAGGTGGATACCTTTATCCTTTTCGGCATGGCTGCTGCTCAGCAAGCGATTGAGGATGCAGGTTGGACCCCTGACGACCGCGAGAGTCTTGAGCGCACGGGCGTTCTGATCGGGTCTGGTATCGGTGGTCTGAACTCTATCGCGAACACGGCTGTCATGATGGCCGAAAAGGGCCCCAAGCGGGTCAGCCCCTTCTTTGTTCCGGGTGCGTTGATCAATTTGATCTCGGGTCAGGTTTCGATCAAATATGGTTTCAAAGGGCCGAACCACTCGGTTGTCACGGCTTGTTCCACAGGCGCGCACGCCATTGGCGATGCAAGCCGTTTGATCATGTTCGGTGATGCGGATGTGATGGTTGCAGGTGGTGCCGAGGCCGCGATCTGTGAAATCGGCATTGCTGGTTTCAACGCTTGCAAGGCACTAAGCACCAAGGGCGGGGATGATCCCAAGAAGGCCAGCCGCCCGTATGATAAAGACCGCGATGGTTTTGTTATGGGTGAGGGCGCAGGTATTGTCGTGCTGGAAGAGTATGAGCATGCGAAAGCACGCGGCGCAAAGATTTATGCCGAAGTGATTGGCTACGGCCTGTCGGGCGATGCCTATCACATCACTGCGCCGTCCGAGGACGGTGAAGGCGGCGAACGCTCCATGCGCGCAGCGCTGCGTCATGCGGGCAAAGAGCCCAAGGACATCGATTATATCAACGCACATGGAACGTCGACGATGGCGGACACCATTGAGTTGGGCGCCGTAGAGCGGATGCTGGGCGAGCATGCTGGCAAGGTCACAATGTCCTCGACGAAGTCGGCGACAGGGCACCTTTTGGGCGCTGCTGGTGCGATTGAGGCGATCTTCTCGATCCTTGCGATCCGTGACCAGATTGCGCCGCCAACGATCAATCTGGACAACCTTGCGGTTGAGACAAAGATTGATCTGGCAGCGAACGCGCCTGTGAAACGCGAAATCAAGGTCGCGCTGAGCAACTCATTCGGGTTCGGCGGTACCAACGCGAGCGTCTTGTTCGGAAAGGTTGAGTAGATGTGGCGCCATGTAGCGGCCAATGCCATCACGTTTTTGATGGTTGCGTTATTCCTGACCGGTGGTTTGATCATGTGGGGCAAGGCCCAATATGACGCCCCAGGTCCGCTGACGCAGGCCGTTTGCGTGCAGGTTGAAAGTGGCTCCAACATGCGTCGGGTGAGCAAGAACCTGGCTGATCAGGGAGCGGTAAGTTCGGCTGCGATCTTCCGCATCGGTGCGGATTATGAAGAAAAGACCGGCCAACTGAAGGCAGGAAGCTTTCTGGTGGAACCCGAAGCGACGATGCAAGAAATCGTCGACGTGATAACGCGCGGGGGGGCAAGTACCTGTGGCACCGAGATCGTCTACCGCATTGGCGTGAACCGTGTCAGCGTACAGGTGCGAGAGCTTGATCCTGCGACCAACCGGTTTGCCGAGCTTGCTCAGTTCACGCCCGGAACAGACGAGGTGCCAGCGGAGTATACAGAGACACGTGACCAAGCTGACGTACGCTTCCGTATTGCGGTGGCCGAAGGGGTGACAAGTTGGCAAATCGTGAATGCGTTGTCCGGCATGGATATTCTTGAAGGGACAGTCGCAGAAACGCCAGCCGAGGGATCGCTTGCACCTGACAGCTATGAAGTGCGCAAGGGCGATGACCGCGCAGCGTTGATCACGCGGATGCAGTCTGCACAAGAAACCCTGCTTGCGGCCGCATGGGAAGCACGGGCGGAAGACTTGCCGATCAACAGCCCCGAAGAACTGTTGACCCTTGCTTCGATCGTGGAAAAGGAAACCGGTGTGGCGGAAGAGCGCCGTCAGGTGGCGAGCGTCTTTGTGAACCGTCTCAACCAAGGCATGCGGTTGCAGACTGACCCGACGGTAATCTACGGTATCACACGTGGTGAAGGTATTTTGGGTCGCGGTCTGCGCCGCAGTGAGCTGCGCGGTGAGACGCCTTACAACACCTATGTCATCCCCGCTTTGCCACCCACACCGATTGCGAATCCCGGCCGTGCCAGCCTGATGGCAGCCGCCCAACCGGATGAGACGCCTTATATCTTCTTCGTTGCAGACGGTACTGGCGGCCACGCCTTCGCCGTCACATTGGACGAGCATAACCGCAACGTTGCGGAATGGCGCAAGATCGAAGCGGAGCGCGGTGCAGCGGCGGCAGGGAACGCCTCATCCGGTGGCAACGACTAGGTGTTAATGCCCCGTTCGGTGGGGCAAGAAACGTTCAATATTGATCCGATATACCAAGTCCCATGCTAGGAGATTTGGGGGAGCGGCCCTGACATAGTGTTGGGGCCGCTTTTTCATGTCTTTCGATTGGAGGAATCCAAGCGAAAGGACCGACACACGATGACAACCCAACCGGTGCCACCGCTTGATGAGCTGGCGGAAGCGGAGGCCATGTTTGCCTCCGTGCAACGTTCGCTTGCCGAGCTAAGAGAAGCATTAGAGAGCCTGAAAGAACGGGCCAGAACCGGAGAGGAAATTGATGGAACAGCAGCGTCAAAGACGGTTAGCCAGATTTCGGAAACCGTTGCGCGTTGTCAGAAAGCGGGATTGATCTTGAATGACTGCCGAAAAAAACAAGCCGGAATTACGCGCGGGAGTTATGCCCTCGACATGGAAAAAGCGCGCGCTGATATCGGGTGCAAACTGGATCGGCTCCGCTGCGCCATCGATTCAGGAAGGGTTCCTGAATGAGTTGGATGAGGGGGAGCTTCGTGCTCTCCCTTACCTGTTTGATTTCTGGGCAATGCCGCATCAGCTGCCTCCTGAAGGGGATTGGCGGTCATGGGTGATCATGGGGGGGCGCGGTGCCGGTAAGACGCGGGCGGGAGCAGAATGGGTGCGATCCGCCGTTGAAGGCGCGCGGCCGTTGGATGCCGGGCGGTGTAAGCGGGTCGCTCTGGTTGGCGAAACGATTGATCAGGTGCGCGAAGTCATGATCTTTGGGGATAGCGGCATTCTGGCTTGCTCGCCGGAGGACCGCAGACCCGATTGGGAAGGATCGCGCAAGCGGCTGGTCTGGCCGAACGGCGCTGTGGCAACGGTGCATTCCGCACATGACCCCGAAGGGTTGCGCGGCCCGCAGTTTGATGCGGCCTGGGTCGACGAGATTGCGAAATGGAAAAAAGCGCAAGACACGTGGGACATGCTGCAATTTGCCTTGCGGCTTGGGGAACGCCCGCAGGTTTGTGTTACAACAACGCCCCGTAATGTTGGCGTGCTTAAGGCGTTGCTGAAGTCTCCCTCGACGGTTGTTACCCATGCGCCGACAGAGGCGAACCGCGCCAATCTGGCGGACTCTTTTCTGGAGGAAGTGCGCGCGCGCTACCGTGGGACACGGCTGGGTCGGCAGGAGCTGGATGGTGTTTTGCTGGCTGATGCAGAGGGCGCATTGTGGACCACAGCGATGCTGGAAGCTTGCCGCAAGCGTGATCTTCCCGAGCTGGACCGGATTGTGGTGGCGGTTGATCCTGCGACGACATCAGGTGCATCGGCAGATGAATGCGGGATTGTGGTGGCAGGGGTGCAAAGCAAGGGGCCGCCGCAGGACTGGCGCGCCTATGTGCTGGCTGATTGCACGGTCAACGGCATGGGGCCAAGCGGCTGGGCACGTGCGGCAATCAGCGCGATGGAGCGTTTTGGCGCAGACCGGTTGGTGGCCGAGGTCAATCAGGGCGGTCAGATGGTGCAAGAGGTGATCCGGCAGGTTGATCCGCTCGTGCCCTACAAGGGCGTGCATGCCAGCAGGGGCAAGGTTGCACGGGCCGAGCCTGTCGCTGCTTTGTATGAACAAGGGCGCGTTATGCATCTGCCTGATCTGGACGGACTTGAGGACCAGATGTGCCGGATGACGCGGCATGGCTACGAAGGGGGCGGATCGCCTGACCGTGTGGATGCGCTGGTTTGGGCCTTGCATGAGTTGATGATCGAGCCTGCTGCCAAGTGGCGTCAACCGACGGTACGCTCGTTATAGATCATGCAGATTTTTTGGGCGGAGGAGGAGGGCAGTTGCCCTCCTTTTTTTTTAGGGAATGTCGTGAAATCGTGCTGGCCGATTGACCAACCGCAATCTGCAACGGAAGAACAGACCGAACGGGTGCCACCGGCGCCCTAGTTTTTGGTTTGCAGGCAAGTCCATAGCCAAAGCGGTCGCGATGCCGAGCCCACCGAGCAACACGAACAACAAACGATGACGGGCCAAGAATAGAGAAGTCATCTGTAAACCTCACCTAACAGGTTTCACCAATACGAGCCCGTGCGCGAAGGACGTGATGGCCCTCAGGAAAGCGACACACGTGGCATGATGAGGCGGTGAAATCCATGCGGATCAACGGATTTCCATAGGTTTTCGTTTGCCATTTGGGTCTCAAGACAGGGCCGCTCAATCCGGATACGGGTATTTCTCGCCAAGGCTAAGGCGATCTCAACACGCATTTTTGACAGCCCCTTTTTTATGCGTGTTGAGCAAGTTCTGTTCCGCGTTGCGCAACGCACGGTGTGGTCCGGCCACGTTAAACCTTTGGTGAGAGATTGTGTTTCAGAGGCGCCCAAGCAGCGGGACGGCCACGGGATACGGGATAGGAGAAGCTTAGGTGTTTGATTTTCTAAAGCGCGGAGCAGCGGAAGTAGTGGAAGCGAAAGCATCGGCGACGGGCCGAGTTGTGGCAACGCATAGCTCGGGCCGTGTGGCATGGAGCCCGCGCGACACTGTCTCGTTGACGCGCACTGGTTTCGCCGGCAACCCCGTCGGCTTTCGCTCGGTCAAGTTGATCGCAGAGGCGGCTGCGGCATTGCCGCTGGTGTGTCAGGATGCTGAGCAGCGTTATGACACGCATCCGGTTCTGGCACTGATGGCGCGGCCAAATGGGGCGCAGGGGCGTGCGGAGCTACTGGAGGCGCTTTACGCGCAGCTGCTGCTTTCGGGGGATGGCTATGTCGAGGCGGTTGGTGATGCCTCCGGCGTGCCGCTGGAGCTGCATGTGCTACGATCTGATCGGATGAGCGTTGTGCCTGGGGCGGATGGTTGGCCGGTGGCATATGAATATGCGGTGAGCGGGCGCAAGCACCGGTTTGATGCCACGCAGGGCGCGCCGATCTGCCATCTGCGTAACTTTCACCCGCAGGATGACCATTATGGCTTTAGCCCGATGCAGGCGGCGGCCACTGCGGTGGATGTGCATAATTCCGCTTCACGCTGGTCCAAGGCGTTGCTTGATAATGCGGCGCGGCCCTCCGGAGCGATCATCTACAAGGGGGCGGATGGACAGGGTGCCATGAGCAATGACCAGTACGAACGGCTGGTGAGCGAGATGGAGAGCCATCATCAAGGCGCGCGCAATGCAGGGCGACCGATGCTGCTGGAGGGCGGCCTGGACTGGAAGCCGATGGGCTTTTCGCCCTCGGACATGGAGTTCCAGAAAACCAAGGAAGCCGCTGCGCGTGAGATTGCGCTCGCGTTCGGTGTGCCGCCGATGTTGATCGGCATTCAGGGCGATGCGACTTATGCCAACTATCAAGAAGCGCATCGGGCGTTCTATCGCTTGACGGTTTTGCCGCTGGCGACGCGGGTGACGGCGACGCTGGCGCATTGGCTGTCGGGATTCACCGGTGAGCTGGTGGATCTGAAGCCGGATCTTGATCAGGTGCCTGCGCTGAGTGCCGAGCGGGATGCGCAATGGGCGCGGGTTGCGGGGGCAGATTTCCTTACGGAAGCCGAAAAGCGCGCATTGTTGGGGTTGCCTGTGGTGGCAACGAATGAGTGAGCAGCCGGTTGAGCGATTTCAATGTGCGCCGGGGATGCGCTTGCAGGCGCATGAGCGCGTGAGTGCGATCCACTTTGAAAACCTGGTCAAACGGTTGGATCGGATCGAGGTGATGATGGAACGGCTGGAGCGGCGGCTGTGGCTGACGGTCTACGGTGTGGTAGCCGTGATCCTCGCGCAGGCGGTGCAGTCCTTTCTGGTGGTGGCGCCTGCGGGCTGAACAGAAAACAGGAGAATACGATGGATATGAGTGGCAACAACTTCGCGCCTGGCGCGGAGAACGGCGGCGGCTTGCCTGCCCTTGAGCGGAAGTTTGTCCAATTTGACGAGGTGGCCAAGGTTGACGGCGGCGTCGAGATCAAGGGCTACGCCAGCTTTTTCGACGCGGTGGATCAGGGCAATGATGTGGTGCAGCGCGGTGCTTATGGCGCGAGCTTGATGGCGCTGAAGGCGGCCAATCGCGGTGTGAAGATGCTTTGGCAGCATGATCCGGCACAGCCGATTGGTGTCTGGGACGAGGTCCGCGAGGATTCGCGTGGCCTGTTCGTAAAAGGCCGCATTCTGAAGTCCGTCGAGAAGGGCCGCGAGGCGATTGCCCTGATCGAAGCGGGGGCGATTGACGGGCTATCGATCGGCTACCGCACGGTGAAAGCCAGCAAGAATACCAAGGGCCAGCGGCTCTTGCAGGAACTGGAGCTTTGGGAGGTGTCGCTGGTGACCTTCCCGATGCTGCCCAGTGCGCGGGTGGGGGCAAAGGCGGACGGTTTGGTCCGGCTTGGTGACATCCTGCGTGACATGGCGGGGGTTTTTGATGCGGCAACAGCCGAGATCACGCCCACGCACAAGCAACCATAAGGGGGACGCAAGATGAGCGATACCGAACGAGATGCCGCGGAGCTTTCCCCGGCTGAGGACGTGCGGCGGGCCGTGACCGGCTTTGTCAAACAGTTCAAGGGCTTCCAAGCCGAAATTGAGACCAAACTTCAACAAACAGAAGAGCGAATGACCATGCTGGATCGTAAAACACTGACTGCTGCGCGCACACCTTTGGCCGGGGCCACAGATGCGGGTGCGCCGCATAAGAAAGCCTTTAACGCCTATGTGCGTTGTGGCGATGATGATGGCCTGCGTGGTCTTGAGCTGGAGGGCAAAGCACTGTCCACAGCAGTGAACTCTGACGGTGGTTATCTGGTTGATCCACAAACCTCTGACATCGTGAAATCCGTGCTGAACACCACGGCCTCTATCCGTGCGATTGCCACGGTCGTGAACGTCGAGGCAACGTCATATGACGTGCTGGTAGACCACACGGATATTGGTGCGGGTTGGGCGACCGAGGCGTCTACCATCGGCGAAAGCGATACGCCACAGATCGACCGTATCACCGTGCAGCTGCATGAGCTGAGCGCATTGCCGAAAGCGTCTCAGCGCCTTCTGGATGACGCAGCTTTCGACATTGAAGGCTGGCTGGCGGGCCGGATCGCAGACAAGTTTGCCCGTGCCGAAGCGGGTGCATTTATCAACGGTGACGGCATCGATAAGCCCAAGGGTTTCCTTGCCCACAGCACCGTGGACAATGATGTCTGGGCCTGGGGCAATCTGGGCTATGTGCCAACGGGTCTGGCTGGTGAAGTCACTGCGGATGCAATTGTGGACGTGGTTTATGCGCTTGGCGCACAGTACCGCGCTAATGCGTCTTTTGTGATGAACTCCAAAACTGCGGGCCTTGTGCGTAAGCTTAAGGACATGGATGGCCGTTTCTTGTGGTCTGACGGTTTGGCCGCTGGTGAGCCTGCACGTCTGATGGGCTATCCGGTGCTGATTGCAGAAGACATGCCTGATGCCGCTGCAGACGCGACAGCGATGGCCTTTGGTGACTTTGCGGCAGGCTATACCATTGCCGAGCGTCCTGATCTGCGCATCTTGCGCGACCCGTTCAGCGCCAAGCCGCATGTACTGTTCTATGCGACCAAGCGTGTGGGTGGCGACGTAAGCGACTTTGCCGCGATCAAGCTTCTGAAATTCGGCACTTCGTAAAACGGGTGCCGAAGCCGGAGCGGGGAGACCTGCTTCGGTCCGGGCGCACGCCCTGACTTCCCCTTCGCATTGTCTAGCTGCTCCCCTCCGACCGAGCAATGACGAAGGAGGGCGTGCGTTCGGCAAGGGGGGTGGCCTGCCAGGCCGGAATTTTGACGTGAAGTTTGAGAGAGGCTTTGGGATGTTGATCGAAGAAACAAATGTGCCGGATGCGGCCTTACCGGTTGCGGCGCTCAAGGCGCATTTGCGCATGGGGTCCGGGTTTGCTGAAGACACGCTGCAAGATGCGGTTTTGGGCAGCTTCCTGCGCGCCGCCATGGCTGCGATCGAGGCGCGGACAGGCAAGGTATTGATCGCGCGGGAGTTCACGCTGGTGGTGTCCGCGCTCGGCGCTGCTGATGCCTTGGCGCTGACAGTGGCACCGGTCACCGTGATCGCCGATGTGCAGCGTGTGACGCGCAGCGGGATCGAGCAGTTGGTGAATGCCGGTCTTTATTGGTTGGAGCGTGACGGTCACACCCCGCGCTTGCGCGCCACTGGAGCTAGCCTTCCCGCTCCGGAAACAGGTGGTGAGCTGCGCGTGCGGTTTCTGGCGGGGTATGGTCCCGAATGGGAGGATGTCCCTGCTGACATGCAACAGGCCGTGTTGATGCTGGCTGCACATTACTACGAATACCGCCATGACACAGCGCTGAGTGACGGCTGCATGCCGTTTGGTGTGACGTCGCTGGTCGAGCGTTACCGCACATTGCGCCTTGGCCGCAGCGGAGCACAGTCATGAGCGTGCCAAGACTGAACCGAGCGCTGGTTCTTGAAGCGCCAGCCGAGCTGAGCGATGGCGCAGGCGGCTTTGTTCAGGGGTGGGTGCCGGTTGGCACGCTTTGGGCAGAGGTCACGCCGCGCAGCGGACGCGAGACCGCGCAGAGCGGCGCGCCAATCAGCCGCATGGCCTACCGGATCATTGTGCGTGGTGCAGCCGTGGGGTGTCCAGAGCGTCCGACCGCGCAGCAGCGCTTTCGTCAAGGTGAGCGCATTTTTACCATCGAAGCAGTGGCCGAGCATGACCCCGAGGGGCGTTATCTGGCCTGCTTTGCCCAAGAGGAGCAGGTCGTATGAGCTATGCAATTTCAGGTGCCCTTCAGGCCGCTGTATTCACAGCTTTGAGCCAGAATGTCGCGCTGAGCGCCCTTGTCGGGACCGGCATTTATGATGCTGTGCCTGCGGGCAGCGTGCCAGATATCTACGTCCGACTGGGCTCCGAGACAGTACGTGAGGCGTCTGACGGCAGTGGTGCGGGGGCGGTCCACTTTCTGACTGTTTCGGTGATCACCACGAGCCCCGGTTTCGCCACCGCCAAAGCAGCGGCAGCGGCAGTCAGTGACGCCCTGCAAGATGCCGAGCTGGAGCTGTCACGCGGCAGGCTGATTTCTCTTGGGTTCGAGCGTGCGACGGCGCGGCGCATTGATGCGGCAAGTGCGCGCCAGATTGATTTGCGGTTTCGGGCGCGGGTGCAGGACGACTGACAACAAGGGCCCGACCACGGGCAAGTAATTCTCAACGCCAAACGGCACACTACAGGAGTAAGACGAGATGGCTGTTCAAGCAGGTAAAGACCTTTTGGTCAAAGTGGATATGAGCACCGATGGCAACTTCGAGACCATCGCAGGGTTGCGCGCGACGCGCATCAGTTTCAACGCCGAGGCGGTTGATGTGACAGCACTTGATAGTGAGGGCGGCTGGCGCGAGTTGTTGGCGGGGGCCGGTGTGCGGTCAGCTGCGATCAGTGGCTCTGGCGTGTTTCGTGACGAAGCCACAGACGAACGTGCACGCCAGTTGCTTTTCGATGGGCTGACACCGAATTTTCAGGTGGTGATCCCCCAGTTCGGAATCGTTGAGGGACCCTTTCAGGTGACTTCGCTGGAGTATGCAGGTCAGCTTAACGGCGAGGCGACGTATGAGCTGTCGCTTGCCTCGGCGGGGCAGCTGCAATTCATCCCTTACGTCGATCCGGTTGAGTAATCATGGAAAATCGGTGGAGGGGAGAGGTGGCGCTGGTTGTGAACGATCAGCACCACCGCATGCGGCTTACGCTGGGTGCTTTGGCGGAGCTGGAAGAAGAACTGGCCGAGCCATCGCTTATGGCGCTGGTGCAGCGGTTCGAAACGGGCGGGTTCAATACGCGGGACGTGTTGGCGCTTTTATCTGCGGGACTGCGCGGCGGCGGGGTCGATATGAACCCCGACACGCTTGCACAGGCCGAGATCGGGGGCGGCCCGATGCGCGCGGCCCAAGCCGCCGCAGAGCTGTTGGCACGGGCGTTCATGGTGCAGCCATGAGTTCGGGTTTCGACTGGCCCGCGCTGATGCGCGCAGGGCTGTACGGTTTGCGGCTGACCCCTGACGCCTTCTGGGCGCTGACGCCTGCAGAGTTGCAGATGATGCTGGGAAGCAAGGCTGGTGAAGCACCGATGCTAAGTGCCGGATTGGCCGCTCTGATGGCGGCCTATCCCGACAAGACAAAGGATCTAGATGATGAATGACGAGAGTTTTGACGATCTGGCAACAGATGCACAATCGCTTAACCAGACGCTGGGCCAGACCAGTATTCTGGTATCGGGCTTTGACAGCGAGTTGCGCCGGATGAGCACCTCACTTTCAGCGACGGGCAAAGACGTGGCGACTTTGGAAAAGGGTCTGAGCCGCGGTTTGCGCAAGGCCTTTGACGGGGCGGTGTTTGACGGGATGAAACTGTCAGATGCGCTGAGCACCGTGGCGCAGTCGCTTTCAAACAGCGCCTACAACGCAGCGATCAAGCCGGTCGCGGATCACTTTGGCGGCTTGCTGACCCAAGGTGTCACGGGATTGGTGCAGGGTATTCTGCCTTTTGCAAACGGTGCCCCGTTCAGTCAAGGGCGCGTGATGCCTTTTGCGGATGGCGGGGTTGTCAGTCAGGCCACGCATTTCGGGATGCGTGGCGGCATGGGAGTCATGGGGGAAGCCGGACCAGAGGCGATTATGCCACTGGCGCGCGGCCCCGATGGCAAGCTGGGCGTACGTGCCGGTGGTGGAGGTACATCCGCGCCAACGGTGGTGATGAATATCTCCACCCCTGATGTCGCTGGCTTCCAGCGTTCGCGCGGCCAAATCGCCGCCCAGATGAGCCGCGCCCTGAGCGCTGGCCAGAAAAACCGGTAAGAGGGAATACGAAATGAACTTTCACGAGGTACAATTTCCGGCTGATCTGAGTTTCGGCGCGTTGGGAGGCCCGCAACGTAGGGTCGACGTGGTTGCGTTGGCCAACGGATATGAAGAGCGCAACACGCCGTGGGCTCATTCGCGGCGCGTCTATGATGCGGGGCTCGGGCTGCGTTCACTCGACGATGTGGAGGCCGTGATTGCGTTTTACGAAGCGCGCTACGGCCAGATGTACGGCTTTCGCTGGAAGGACTGGTCGGATTACAAATCCGCGAAACCTTCTGCAGAGATCGCCCGTGGCGACCAGAAGATCGCGACCGGCGACGGTGTGACAACCGAATTTCAGTTGATCAAGACATACCGCTCCGGGGAGCACAGCTATGCCAGACCCATCACAAAGCCGGTGAAAGGCACCGTTCTGATCGCGGTGGAGCAGGACGATAAGCAAGAAACAATTGACTATGCCGTGGATGAGACAACGGGAGTGGTTACCTTTAACCATCCACCCGATCCGGACACACGAATTTTTGCCGGCTATCAGTTCGATGTGCCTGTGCGCTTTGACAGTGACAGCCTCTTGACGAACATCGCGAGCTTTCACGCAGGGCAGGTCCCCGATATTCCAGTCCGCGAGGTACGCGTGTGATGGATAGCTTCAACACCGAACTGGCCACGCACTTGGGCGGTGGGCTGACCACCGTCTGCCACGCTTGGGCAATTACGCGCAAAGACGGTGTGGTCTTTGCCTTTACCGACCATGATCTACCGCTGCGTTTTGCGGGATACGAATTCCGCGCTGACACTGGCCTGAGTGCGTTGGCGCTGGCGCAATCTACCGGACTTTCTGTCGACAACTCCGAAGCGCTTGGTGCTTTGTCTGATGCATCCCTGCGCGAAGACGAGATTGAGCAGGGGCGTTTTGATGGTGCCGAAGTCCGGGCTTGGCTGGTTAACTGGGCTGACCCTGCGCAGCACTGGTTGAACTTTCGTGGCCATCTGGGAGAGTTGACGCGCGCTGGTGGTGGATTTCGCGCAGAGCTGAGAGGACTGACTGAGGGGCTCAACAGACCTCTGGGACGGGTGTATCAAAAGCCCTGTTCGGCTGTGCTTGGCGATACCAACTGCCGCTTTAATCTGGCGCAGGAAAACTATGCGCAGAGTTTGCCGGTTCAAACGGTAGAGGGCGCGCGACGTTTCATTTGGCGGGACTTCCTGTCCTTTGATCAGGACTGGTTCACGCGTGGGCGTTTGGAAATCCTCAGCGGGCCTGCGCAAGGCTTGTGGGGGACAATCAAATCGGACCGCATCGAGGGCGACGCAAGAGTGATCGAGCTATGGGAGCCGGTGCGCGGTGCGGTAGAGGTCGGCACGCAGGTGCGCCTTGTTGCAGGCTGCGACAAACGGGTGGAGACCTGTCGGCTCAAGTTCAATAATTTCGATAACTATCAGGGCTTTCCTGATCTGCCTGGCGAGGACTGGGTTGTATCGGTGCCGAGCAGCAAGAACGTGAACAGCGGCGGATCGTTAAGATGAGCCGCGCACGCATCGTTGCGGTTGCTCGCAACTGGATCGGCACGCCTTATGTGCATCAGACTGCCATGCGCGGCGCAGGCAGTGACTGTCTGGGCCTTATTCGGGGCGTTTGGCGCGAGGTATACGGGCAAGAGCCTGAAGCAGTGCCCGCTTATTCCATGGATTGGTCAGAGCCGCAGGGCGAGGAGCGGTTGTGGGAAGCGGCCCTGCGCCATTTGACGCCCAAAAGTACGGATCAGGCCGCCGCCGGCGATGTGTTGTTGTTCCGAATGCGTCAAAGCGCTGTCGCCAAACATCTTGGCATCCTTTCCGAAGCGGGCAGCGCCCCGCGCTTTATCCATGCGTATTCGCGGCACGGCGTGATCGAGAGCCCGCTGAGTACGCCCTGGCGCCGCCGTGTCGTGGCGTGTTTTGAATTTCCCAAGGAGGTCATCTGATGGCGACGATATTATTTTCAGCGGCAGGAGCGGCTGTTGGCGGATCAATTGGTGGGACAGTTGCTGGATTGTCGTCAGTGGCCATCGGGCGCGCCGTTGGGGCGACGCTGGGGCGCGTGGTAGACCAAAAGATACTTGGAACAGGTGCGCAGGCCGTTGAGACGGGGCGAGTGGACCGCTTCCGGTTGACCAGCGCAGGCGAGGGCGATCCGGTGACCCAGCTCTATGGTCGGTTGCGGCTTGGCGGGCAAGTGATCTGGGCCTCCGATTTCGAAGAGATCACCTCTACCAGCGGTGGCGGGAAGGGGGGAAGCTCTCAACCCAAGACGACCGAGTACAGCTATTCTGTCAACGTTGCGATTGCGCTTTGCGAGGGGGAAATCACCCGCGTGGGCCGTATTTGGGCCGACGGAGAGGAGATATCTGCGGATGATCTCAACATGACCGTCTACAAAGGAAGCGCTGACCAGCAGCCCGATCCATTGATGGAGGTCATTGAGGGCACCGGCATGGTGCCTGCGTATCGCGGGACAGCGTATGTCGTGATGGAGGCGCTTGCGCTGCAGCGGTTTGGCAACCGTGTGCCGCAATTCAGTTTTGAAGTTATCCGCCCGGAACAACGCGGTGCGGCGGGGGCGAGCCACGCGTTAAGCTACGGCATTGAAGGTGTGGCGCTGATCCCGGGAACAGGGGAATACGGGCTGGCCACGACTCCGGTTAGCTATGAGGGCGAAAATCAGTCACGCTGGAGCGCCAACATCAACACACCATCAGGCAAGACGGACTTTGCCACCTCACTTGAGGCGTTGGACGAGGAGTTGCCAGAGCTGAAAGCGGCGTCATTGGTGGTGTCATGGTTCGGGTCCGATCTGCGGGCGGGTGAATGCCGCGTACAGCCCAAGATCGAGGATCCGGAAATCGACGGGGACGAGATGCCATGGGAGGTAGCGGGGCTTGGCCGTGCGGCGGCGCAGGTCATCGCGCGCGGTGCTGACGATCGCCCGATCTATGGCGGCACACCAGCGGATACGGCTGTGATCGAGGCCATTCAGGCGATGAACGCCGCCGGCACAGCGGTTATGTTTTATCCCTTTATTTTGATGGATCAGTTGGATGGAAATTCACTGCCTAACCCTTATACTGGCGAGGAGGGGCAACCCGCACTCCCTTGGAGGGGTCGCATTACGTTGGCAGCTGCTCCGGGGCGGGAGGGGTCGACAGACACGACACCTGCTGCGCAAGCAGAAGTGGCGGCGTTTTTCGGCTCGACACAAGCGTCCAATTTTAGCGTGCAGGACGGAGCCGTTTTGTATAGCGGTCCTCAGGAGTGGACCCTGTCGCGGTTCATTTTGCACTACGCTGCGCTTTGTGCCGCTGCCGGCGGCGTCGATGCGTTCTGTATTAGTTCAGAGATGCGCGGACTGACGCAAATTCGATCGGGCAGCAATACGTTCCCGGCGGTTGCGGCCTTGCGGGCGTTGGCGGCCGAGGTGCGCAGCCTTGTGGGAGCTGATACCAAGATCAGCTATGCGGCTGATTGGAGAGAATATTTCGGTTACCAACCGCAAGATGGCAGCGGTGACCGGCTGTTCCATCTTGATCCGCTTTGGGCGGACCCAGAAATCGACTTCATTGGTATCGATAACTACATGCCTCTGTCGGATTGGCGCGAGGGTGTCGCGCACAAAGATGCGCAGGATTGGGATGACATCTACAACCTAGGCTACTTGCAGTCCAACATTGAGGGGGGCGAGGGCTACGATTGGTACTATGGCTCGGTGGAGGAGCGTGAGGCGCAAATACGGACGCCAATCACCGACGGGGATTATGATGAACCGTGGATCTACCGCTACAAAGATATCCGAAACTGGTGGGGTAACTTGCACTATGACCGTGTGGGAGGCGTGCGTAGCAATGAACCTACCGACTGGTTGCCGGGGCAAAAGCCGGTTTGGTTCACCGAGTATGGCTGCGCCGCGATCGACAAAGGGACGAACCAGCCGAATAAATTCCTGGATCTGAAATCATCGGAAAGCAGCTTGCCGCGGTTTTCGGACGGAGCACGCGATGACCTGATACAGATGCAATATCTGCGCGCGATGATCGACTATTGGGCCCAACCCGAGAATAACCCCCAAGGCATTGAATATGACGGTCCGATGATCGACATGAGCCGTGCATTTGTCTGGGCGTGGGACGTGCGGCCCTATCCGTTCTTCCCGAACAACCGCGATCTATGGAGCGATGGGTCGAGCTATGCGCGCGGGCACTGGCTGAACGGGCGGACCTCATCGCGCAGCCTTGCCTCGGTTGTGGACGAAATTTGCCGCAAGGCAGGTGTCAACGATTGCGACACAAGCGGCCTTTACGGGCTGGTGCGCGGCTATGGTGTCTCGGACGTTGGAGATGCGCGTGCGTCGTTGCAGCCACTCATGGTGCGATATGGTTTTGACGCGATCGAGCGGGATGGCGTGCTGACTTTTCGGATGCGCGATGGTCTGCGAGAGACCCTGCTCAATCCGCAGGAATTTGCTGTGAGCACGGATCTGGACGGCACCACCGTGCAGACCCGCGAAGCGGATGCCTCGCTTTCGGGGCGGGTGCGGGTACGGTTCATTCAGGCAGATGCGAGCTTTGATGTGATCTCTGAAGAGGCTGTGCTGCCAGACGAAGAAACCCATGCTGTAGCCGCAACCGAGTTCACAATGCTTCTGACCCGAGCCGAAGGCCGTCAAGTAGCCGAACGCTGGCTCAACGAGGCACGGATCGCGCGGGAGAGCGTACAATTTGCGTTGCCGCCGTCGAAAATGCCGGTACGGGCGGGGGATGTGGTCGCACTGCCTGCGGATCAGGGCGAAGGGACGTCGCTCTACCGGATCGACAGGGTGGATCAAGCTGCCTATCAACAGATCGAGGCCGTGCGCATTGATCCAGAGGTGTATGAGCCGTCACCCTTATCCGACGAATTGATCAACCTGCGATCATTTGTGGCGCCGGTGCCGGTTTATCCATTGTTCTTGGACCTTCCTTTGATCACTGGTGATGAAGTGCCTCACGCGCCTCATATTGCGGCCAGTGCCAATCCCTGGCCGGGCAGCGTGGCGCTGTATTCGAGCCTCACGGACCAGAACTATGGTCTCAACACGATCCTGCCGATCCGTTCAACTGTCGGGAACACACGTTCGTCTATGCGGCGTGCATGTCCAGGATTGATGGATCGCGGTGAAGCGCTGGAAGTAAGGCTGATCAGCGGGCAACTGGAATCCGTGGACCAAGATGCGCTGCTATCCGGCGCCAATCTGGCTGCGATCGGTCATGGCAGCAGCGGCAATTGGGAGGTCTTTCAGTTCGCAGAAGCCGAGCTGATCGGACCGCGCACTTATCTGCTGCGCAACAGGTTGCGCGGGCAGGCGGGTTCAGACGGATTGATGCCCGATGTCTGGCCAACCGGATCGCAATTTGTATTGCTGAATTCGGTGCCGTTGCAAATTGATATGGGGCGAAATCTGCGCCGCGTGATGCAGAATTACCGGATCGGACCAGCGCAAAGGCCAGTGGATGATCCTTCCTTCCGCCAGCTTGGCCGCGCCTTTGACGGCAATGGCCTGCGCCCCTATGCGCCTGCACACTTGCGCGTTGTCACACGGCCAGACGCTGCGCTGGCGGTCAGTTGGGTGCGTCGAACGCGAATTGACGGCGACGCGTGGGAGCCTCTCGAAGTGCCCTTGGGGGAAGAGACCGAATCCTATCTGCTGCGGATCGTAAAAGACGGGGCCACCGTGCGGGAGGAAGTCGTGTCGGCACCCTTGTTCGAATACACTGCGGCTGCACAGGTAACGGACGCGATCGCGACCCCGTTCACCGTCGAGGTCGCACAGGTCTCTTCGACCTACGGGCCGGGGTTGGTTGCCCGGGCGGAGATCACCGGATTGTGAGGCGGGTGTGCTTGGGCGATCTGCACCACGCTGCGCGCGCGGTGCAGACAGTTCCGGCGGAGGCGCGCGTTGCATTTTGCCGTAGGTTGAAATGGCAAGCGCACGTCGCCGACAAACACGTCAAACGCCTACGCAGGCTGCATCCTCACTGGGGGGACGGCAGCTTGCGTGCAGCGGCGTTGGCGCATCTGAAGGGTCATTCTGTGGTCAATTCGGGGCCGGAATACTATTCTTCGATGGCCCTTGTTCTGAACATGTTGGTGCATCGTGGTGATGATGGATCTGATGCTGGTGGAAGGTAACGTCTTTGCAGCAGGTCGTTTTGTGCTAAATAGGGGAACACGTCGAGAAAAAGGAGCCGCCTTATGGCCAGTCCTCGTAGTAAAATCGCCTCTGTCGATCCTGTATGGGACCAGATCAAGCATGACGCGCAAAAAGCCGCAGCAGATGAGCCGCTGATCGGTGGATTCGTGCATGCGACGATCCTGCATCACACGTCCATCGAAAAGGCTTTGTCCTACCGGATTGCGGCCAAACTATCCTCGAACGAGATGTCGATGATGGTGGTGCGCGAGATCGTGGATCAGGCTTATGCAGATGAGCCGGGTTTGGTCGAAGCGGCACGCGCCGATCTGGTGGCAATCTATGAGCGTGATCCGGCCTGCCACCGTCTTTTGCAGCCAATCCTCTATTTCAAAGGCTATCAGGCGGTACAGGCGTACCGTGTGAGCCATTATTTGTGGGCGCGTGGCCAGCGTGATCTGGCGTATTTCTTCCAGATGCGTGTGTCTGAGATTTTTGGCGTGGATATTCACCCCGGCGCACGCATGGGCAAAGGAATCATGATCGACCACGCTCACTCGGTCGTGATTGGTGAGACGGCTGTCGTAGGGGACAATGTCTCGATGCTTCATTCCGTGACGCTTGGTGGTACGGGAAAAGAAGAAGAAGACCGTCATCCCAAGATCGGTGATGGCGTTTTGATCGGGGCAGGGGCCAAGGTTTTAGGCAATATCAAGATCGGCCATTGCAGCCGCATCGCCGCAGGTTCGGTCGTGTTGGAAGACGTGCCGCCGTGTAAGACTGTGGCAGGCATTCCTGCGCGCATCGTTGGGGAGGCTGGTTGCGATCAGCCGTCGATTTCCATGAATCACATGTTGGGGCCTTGGAACGAATAATCCAATCTTACCAAGCCGAATAGAAAAAGGCCGGAGCATTGCTCCGGCCTTTATTCGTTTTGTGAGACGCTGATAGAAGGATCAGGCGAGCATCGTCATCGGTGCTTCAAGGTTGTCCTTGATGGCATTAAGCAACTGAGCCCCCAAAGCGCCATCAATCACACGGTGATCAACCGACAAGGTAACCGACATCACGATTGCGATGCCAAGCTCTCCGTCCGCGCCCACAACCGGCTTCTTCACCCCGGCGCCAACCGCAAGGATCGCGCCGTGTGGTGGGTTGATGACTGCATCAAAGTTATCAATACCGAACATTCCAAGGTTCGAGATGGCAAAGCTGCCGCCCTGATATTCATGCGGCGCAAGTTTGCGATCACGCGCCCGGGCGGCAAGGTCTTTCATCTCGGCACTCAGCGCCGACAGCGACTTCATCTCGGCATCTTTGAGAACGGGCGTGAACAGACCGCCTTCGATAGCAACAGCCACTGCAACATCCGACGGCTTCAGCTTGAACACTTTGTCGCCAGCCCAGACAGCATTGGCTTCTGGCACCTGCTGCAACGCAAGCGCACAAGCTTTGATGATGAAGTCATTGACCGACAGTTTCACACCGCGCGGCTCAAGCTGTTTGTTCAGCTGGGAGCGGAAAGCCATCAGTGCATCAAGCCGGATATCGCGGCGCAGATAGAAGTGCGGCACGGTTTGCTTGGCCTCTGTAAGACGCGCAGCGATGGTTTTGCGCATGCCGTTGAGGGTGATTTCCTCGTACTCGCGGCCTTCGTACATCTTTGCGATGGCATCGCTGGACGGGCCTGTTGGCATCGCAGCCGCAGGAGCCGCAGCCTTGTCCGGTACAACAGCTGCCGCTGCTTTTGGCGCGTCGGTTTTAGTCAGCCCTTCAACGTCGGCTTTTACAATCCGGCCATGGGGACCGGAGCCTTTGACCGCAGCCAGATCAAGACCCTTTTGCGCAGCAATACGGCGGGCAAGGGGGGAGGCGAAGATGCGGCTGCCATCGGATTTCGCACCAGCGGCCGGCGCCGGTGTTGCATCCGTTGCGCCGCGCCCGTGGCCCTTGGCCGGGGCGGTGGCGTCAGAGGCTTCTGCCGGGGCGGCGTTGCTGGAGGCATCAGCCTTTGGCGCAGGCGTATCAGCGATGTCATCAGCGCTTTCGCCTTCTTCGAGAAGCACGGCAATCGCGGTGTTGACCTTAACCCCTTCGGAGCCTTCTGCGATCAGGATCTTGCCCATCACGCCTTCGTCTACAGCTTCGAACTCCATCGTCGCCTTGTCGGTTTCGATTTCACACATCACGTCACCGGAGGAGACTTTGTCGCCCTCCTTGACCAGCCACTTGGCCAGCGTGCCTTCTTCCATGGTGGGCGAGAGGGCGGGCATCAGGATTTCTATTGGCATTGTGTCCGCTCCTTATTTGTATGTTACTTTTTTCACGGCTTCGATCACCTCGGCGGTGGTGACAAGCGCGTGCTTTTCAAGGTTCGCTGCGTAGGGCATGGGGACGTCCTTGCCTGTGCAGTTGATCACCGGCGCGTCCAGATAGTCAAACGCCTCCTGCATCACAACCGAGCTGATGTAGTTCCCGACAGAGCCTTGCGGCCAGCCTTCCTCAACCGTGACAAGACGGTTTGTCTTCATCACGGATTTGATGATCGCGGGCGTGTCCATCGGGCGCAGAGTGCGCAGATCGATGACTTCGGCCATGATGCCCTCTTCGGCCAGCTTGTCAGCCGCTTCGAGTGCGTAAGTCATGCCGATGCCAAAGCTCACGATGGTGACATCGTCGCCTTCGCGCCAGATGCGGGCCTTGCCGAATGGCACGGTATAGTCTTCCAGGTCAGGCACATCAAACGAACGACCATAGAGAATTTCGTTCTCGAGGAAGATCACCGGGTTCGGATCGCGGATCGCGGTTTTCATCAGACCTTTATAGTCAGAGGCAGCATAGGGCATCGCAACCTTGAGGCCGGGCACCTGCATGAACCACGCGGCATAGTCCTGCGAGTGCTGGGCACCCACGCGTGCAGCGGCACCGTTTGGCCCACGGAACACCATTGGCGCGCCCATCTGGCCACCGGACATATACAAGGTTTTAGCCGCAGAGTTGATGATCTGGTCCATCGCCTGCATGGCAAAGTTGAAGGTCATGAATTCGACGATTGGCTTCAAGCCGCCAAAGGCCGCCCCGACACCGATACCGGCAAAGCCGTGTTCGGTAATCGGTGTGTCGATCACGCGCTTGGAGCCGAACTCGTCCAGCATCCCTTGGGTGATTTTGTAAGCGCCCTGATATTCGGCCACTTCTTCACCCATGATGAAGACAGTCTCATCGCGGCGCATCTCTTCGGCCATACCGTCGCGCAACGCTTCGCGCACGGTCTGCTTTTTCAACGTGGTGCCTTCGGGCCAGTCCGGCGAGGTGTCGACGACAGGCTCGGGGTGGGACATGGCAGCGGCAGGCGCTGTCTCGGATGATTGTTCTTTGTCGGCAGGGACGGGGGCAGAGGCAGGCTCGGACTTGGCGCTGTCCATCGCAGAGGCATCTTCGCCTTCTTCCAGCAAGATTGCGATGGCCGTGTTGACCTTCACGCCTTCGGTGCCTTCTTCGATCAGGATCTTGCCGATCACGCCTTCGTCCACGGCTTCGAATTCCATCGTCGCTTTGTCGGTTTCGATCTCGGCCATGATGTCACCGGAGGAGACAGTATCGCCCTCCTTGACCATCCATTTGGCCAGCGTGCCTTCTTCCATGGTGGGGCTCAGGGCGGGCATCAGAATTTCGGTTGCCATGTGTTAAGCCTCCAGCTCTGCGTAAATATCTGTCCAAAGCTCATCAAGATGCGGCTCGGGGCTATCCTTGGCGAACTCGGCACTCTCGTTCACGATGGCTTTGATTTCTTTGTCGATGGCCTTGAGGTCATCTTCGGTGGCGTGTTTGCCGGTCAGCAGCAGGCTGCGCACGGCTTCGATCGGGTCACGCTCATCGCGCATTTTCTGCACTTCTTCGCGGGTCCGATACTTGGCGGGGTCTGACATCGAGTGGCCACGATAGCGGTACGTCTTGATCTCAAGGATATAGGGGCCTTTGCCCGCGCGGCAGACTGCGACTGCCTTCTCGCCGGCTTCTTTCACGGCCAGAACGTCCATGCCGTCAACTTCTTCACCTTTAATCCCGTAGGCCGCGCCGCGCTCCCAATAGGAGGGCGAGTGGGTGGAGCGTTTGGTCGAGGTGCCCATTGCATATTGGTTGTTCTCGATCACGAAAACGACGGGCAAGTTCCAGATTTCGGCCATGTTGTAGGCTTCATAGACCTGACCCTGGTTCGCCGCACCATCACCGAAGTAGGTGAAGGTCACGTTGTCATTGCCTTTGTATTTGTCCGAAAAGGCAAGGCCCGCACCAAGCGGCACCTGCGCCGCAACGATGCCGTGACCACCATAGAAATGCTTCTCTTTCGAGAACATGTGCATGGAGCCGCCTTTGCCTTTGGAGTAGCCGCCTTCGCGGCCCGTCAATTCGGCCATGACGCCCTTGGGGTCCATGCCGCAGGCCAGCATGTGGCCGTGGTCGCGGTAAGAGGTGATGCGCTTGTCGCCTTCTTTGGCTGCGGCCTCTAGGCCCACAACAACCGCTTCTTGCCCGATATACAGGTGACAGAAGCCACCGATCAGACCCATGCCATACAGTTGGCCCGCTTTTTCCTCAAAGCGGCGGATCAAAAGCATATCGCGATAATACGCTTTCAGCTCTTCCGGTGAAACATTGGATTGGGTCGTTTTGGAACTCGGCTTCTTGGCAGCCATATGGCAGTCCTCCCGTCGGCGCAGAATGAAATCGCCGATTATAGTTTAACGTTAAACTATATCATAAAGGATTCGAACGTGCTTGGCGAGAGGGCTTTGCACAACGGAGCCATGTTGTAGATACAGGGCTGGTTAACGGATGACGATTTCGTCTGCCCGCACCATGCCAAGGACCGTGCGGGCACGTTCGTCCAGCAGGTCAAGATCAAGGTAATCATCCGACAGGCGCAGCGTGAGGTTCTCCATTTGCGCCACGTCGGCGCGGACCTGTGCAAGCTGGAGCCGCATGGTATCGGCCTCGGCCAGAATCTCGGCACGGCGGAACAGGCCGAAGTCACCCTGCACAGCGGCAAACATGAAATACAGGCTCAGCGCGAAGGCGATCGCGAAGAAAAGAATAGGGCCAAACGCTGGTTTGCTCATTGGAAGGGGTGCCTGTGGATTACTGCCGATCTTTGCCGCCTCTTATCGGGCGGTCCAAACACTATGCCATAAGTGATTCGCAAAGGGAATCCCTTGATTCCCTTTGCCTGTATCTGTTTGCTACATTCCGCTGAACTGTGGCCGGTTTGCCAATGAAAACGGCAGTGTTAGACAGTGCCGGATAATTACCCGCCCAATGCCGCGACACCGGGCAGGGTTTTGCCCTCCATCCACTCCAGAAAGGCGCCGCCTGCTGTAGAGATATAGGTGAAATCATCCGCCACACCCGCCTGATTGAGGGCGGCAACAGTATCACCGCCGCCTGCAACCGAGATCAGTGTGCCTGCGCGGGTCTGCTCTGCGGCCATCTGCGCCGCAGCAACTGTGGCCGTGTCGAACGGCGCAATCTCGAACGCGCCCATGGGGCCATTCCAGATCAGCGTTTTCAGACCCTCGAATGCCACACGGACCTGCGCGATTGTCTCGGGACCGGCGTCCAGCACCATCTGATCGGCTGCCAGAACCGTATCAGGGCCAAGCAGGGTGACTTCATGCGCTGCACCTGCCTTGAATACCCGCGCGACCAATCCGTCCACGGGCAGCAGAACGCGGCAGCCAGCCTTGGCCGCTTGCGCCATGATATCGCGTGCGGTGTCAAAATAGTCAGGCTCGCTCAGCGATGCGCCCAGTTGCGCGCCCTGCGCTGCCAGAAAGGTGTTGGCCATGCCGCCGCCGATAACCAGCAGATCAAGGCGGTTCACCAGATTTTCCAGCAGCGCGATCTTGGTGGATACCTTGGCCCCGCCCACAACTGCGCCCACGGGCCGCTCTGGCTTGGACAATGCGGCTTCGAGAGCAGACAGCTCGGCTTGCATCAGACGCCCCGCACATGAGGGGAGGTGGTGCGCAACGCCTTCGGTTGAAGCATGCGCACGGTGCGCAGCCGAGAACGCATCATTACAATAGATGTCACCCAGACCCGCAAGGCGTGCGGCAAATTCAGGATCGTTGGCTTCTTCACCTTTGTGGAACCGAATGTTTTCGATCAGCACCACCTCTGCCACTGCGGCTTCGGCGGTCAGTTTTTCGGCAGCATCCAGCGTTTCAACAAACGCGACAGAGCGCATCAGCGCATGGCGCAGGGCAGGCAGCACCTGCCGCAGGCTCATATCAAGATTGACCTTGCCCTTGGGCCGTCCGAAATGCGCCAGAAGGATCGGGGTGCCACCTTTGGCCAGAATATCGTGCACCGTGGGTACAATCCGCTCAATCCGGGTGGCATCGGTTACTTTGCCTTGCTCAACGGGGACGTTGATGTCGACGCGAACCAGAACCCGTTTGCCGTGAAGGTCCATGTCATCCAGTGTTTTCCAGCCCATGTGTACCGTTCCTTTGTTGTCTGCGCTCAAAGTGAGTGTTGTTTTGCCGTTATCTTGCCGAGGGTCAATGCACTGACTTGGCAATTGTGCCTATGCGCCTTAGGTAACGGGAAAGATTTATGAAGGAGTGCCCCATGGCCGAGATCAAAGACCCCGAAAACACAATCCTGATGGAACTCAAAGGTGGGACCGTCACCATCGAGCTGCTGCCAGACGTAGCGCCCCTGCACGTCGAGCGTATGAAAACGCTGGCCCGCGCTGGTGTTTATGACAACGTGGCCTTCCACCGCGTCATCGACGGCTTCATGGCCCAGACCGGCGATGTACAGCACGCCAACATGGAAAAAGACTATAACCCTCGTGCTGCAGGCACCGGCGGGTCCGAACATCCTGATGTGCCGGCCGAATTCTCCAAGGTTCCGCATGCACGCGGTTCATTGGGCGCTGCGCGCTCTGCCAACCCGAACTCGGCCAACAGCCAGTTCTTCATCAACTTTAAAGACAACGATTTCCTGAACGGCCAGTACACCGTTTACGGTCAGGTTATCTCTGGCATGGAGCATGTAGACGCGCTTGCAAAGGGTGAGCCACCAGCCAACCCTGACCGCATGATCAGCGTCAAGGTAGCCGCAGATGCGTAAGCTGCTTGCAAGCGGGCTGTTCGCAGTCCTCGCCGCAGGCCCTGTCGCCGCCTCCGGTCTGAAGATCGAAGTGGCGGGGCAGGCCAACGGGACGGTTATGATTGACCTGCTCGAAGATGTCGCACCCCGTCACGTGGCACAGATCACCGCTTTGGCGGCAGATGGTGCCTATGACGGTGTTGTGTTCCACCGCGTGATCGACGGCTTCATGGCCCAGACCGGCGACGTGGAACATGGCAAAAAGGGCGGCGACATGCGCCGCGCAGGCACAGGTGGCTCCGATCTGCCCGATCTGCCAGCCGAGTTCTCGGACGTTGCGTTTGACAAGGGTGTGGTTGGCATGGCGCGGTCACAAAGCCCCGACAGCGCGAACAGCCAGTTCTTTATCATGTTTGACGCTGGTCACTTCCTGAACGGTCAATACACGGTTGTTGGCCGTGTGACCGACGGTCAGGATGTGGTTGATGCAATCAAGCGCGGCACAGGCGGCAACGGCGTTGTTGTTGGCGAACCTGATATGATGAAAACGGTTACCGTCACTGACTAACCTGTCCGGATGGGTTCCAGATTGAAGGCGTCTCGTAAGAGGCGCCTTTTTTCGTGTACCGGCGTGTGAAGGCAGATGGGATGAACCTGACGCCCCGTAGGGGATTCGCGCGCTTGCCTGAGCAATTTTAAGGGAGCCTGACCGCGCAACTCATAGACGCGGCCAAACTCCCTTCACTCGTCGCCACCACCCAGTAATACAATCTGGGCTAAACGAAATTTCTTCCTGCGCTCTATTTATGCCGATGCAGCGTGTTCAGACTGACTGGCATATTTATTCTGATGTTCCGCATACCTTGGGGATAGTGTTCTTGTCGGTTTTTTCCTGCAACAGAACCTGTGACAGTCCGGTGCGGGAAACCCGTTTTACGAGGCGATCTGAAGGGACATCGTTTGACGACGCTCAGAGGCGATCTCGGTGAAGTTGAAGATGTTCTCGACACGATGACGCAGAACAAGAGGGCGAACGCTTCTGAACTTCATTGCCTGAAGGGACTGTTCTTTGTTGGCTCTTGCTTCCACCATGGCTCCAAGTGCGATGAGGCGTCCGTTGCGGGCTTTTTCTGCAAGTGTCATTTTATCTCTCCAGGTTTCGTTGTCCTGTACCCACTTTGCAGAATTGTGCGACGTTACGTCAGACCCAAATACGGATAGATCGGTCTGCAATGGTCTATCTAAATATCCAAAGGAATAGTTTTCACTGACCTTCTCGCAACAGCGCATAAGCCGTACTCTGCAATGCGATCTACGGCATACGGAGGTGCCGGCCGTAAGTGGCGCTGCGCAACGCCGATGGGCGTTCAGCCACCTCAATCATGGTGATAAACAAAAACGCCGCGAGCGGGGGCTCACGGCGTTTAAAATTTCTACAGTTGGCAAAACCCTTAAGACGCGGGGTTTGCTTTCTGGGCGGGGGCCGCTTTGGCGCCGGGGTTCAGTGGGTCGTCCTGACGCTGCACGGAACCTTCGAAGTGTGCACCGCTCTCTATGGCGATGGTCTTGTGGATGATGTCACCCTCGACCCGCGCTGTGGAGGTCAGGCGTACCTTCAGGCCACGCACGCGGCCAACGATTCGGCCGTTGATCACAACATCATCGGCAACCACTTCGCCTTTGATTGTCGCTGTCTCGCCGATGGTCAGCAGGTGCGCGCGGATGTCGCCTTCAACTGTGCCTTCAACCTGAATGTCGCCGGTTGTCTTCATGTTGCCTGTCACGTGCAGGTCAGCAGACAGGACAGAGGCGGGCGGCTTTGCCTTTGGGGCGCTTGCCTTGAACTCGTTCTGCTTTTGCGGCGGCACTGATGGGGCAGCCGAAGAAGTCGGCGCTACGGGTTTTTGTGGTTCAGAACCACTAGGGGCCGGATCGTTGATTTTGCTCTTAGAAAACATCGTTTGCTGCCTTGATATAGATCATTGGATTGACGGCTTTTCCGCCCACGCGCACTTCATAGTGTAGGTGCACGCCGGTTACCCGTCCTGTAGCACCCATATCACCAATACGGTCGCCGCGCGATACTCTTTGACCGACCTTCACGCGGATTTTTGATTGATGCGCATAGCGCGTCTCAATGCCGAACTCGTGTTGAATTTTCACCAGACGTCCATATCCAGAGCTCCAGCCTGCGTGTGTCACAACACCGTCCGCCGTCGCATAGAGTGGTGTGCCTGAGCCTGCTGCAAAATCAACACCGGAGTGCATGCGGCGGCCGCCCGTTTTCGGATCGCGGCGGAAGCCGAACTGCGACGTAAAGCGGAAAGCGTCTTTTACAGGATTCGCAAATGGCGCTTTGGACGCAGCGAGTCGGTATAGGTTTAACCGGTCCATCTGGTTGATCAGACGGTTTGCGCGCAGCGTGTCTGCGGTGGGCTTTTCGCCGCGGGTGGTAAAGCTGAGGGGGGTGAGGGGACCGCCCTGACCGGAGTATCCGCGACGCACTGTCTCAAGGATACGCTCGGTTGGCATGCCTGCTGCGCGGAACATACGGTCCAACGGCGCAACCGAAACGGTCATGGCTTCTTCAAGCTGGCGGAAAATTGTGTCGTTCTGCTCCTGCATGGTCGCGATCTTCTGGTTCAGCTCATCAGCGATCAACAGTGCCTCTTGGGAGTCTTCGATCACCTTGTCACGCTCTTGCGCGGTACGGGCCAACGCGTCGGCCAGGAAATCCATTGGCGCGGTGCTGGCGGCAACCTGAATGGAACCGCCATTTTCGGTTTGCAATTGTGCAACCTGACTGCGCGCTGCTTCGCGGTCTTGCATCGTGTCGCGCAGGGTGGACTGGATCACGTCGATGCCGGTCTCAAGCTCGCGGCGGCGTGTCTCGGACGTCAGCAGTTCTGACTGCATGACGGAAATCTGGGTAAGGGCGGCGTTAAAGCGTTCTTGTGCGGCAAGGGCCTCTTCGGCACGGGTGTCCCGCTGCGAGCTTAGATCGTTCAGGCGCGCCTGGTACGTGCGCTGATCCCGTTTGGCCTGTTCGCGAAAGTTGCCGGAACCGATGCTGTCCATCAGGATAATCGCTGTTGCCACAATCGCCCAAGCGACCAAGGCCGATGATCCGGCCAGCGCAACCAGCTGGGTTACAGGGCGCAAACGGATGAACCGTGTGTCATTATCTGATTTCAGAAATACCCGGCGCTCAGGAAAATATTTCTCCAACAGAGCATCGGTCTTAATCGCGATTTTTGTACGCACGTTTGTTATTTCCCCTAAGTCCCCTTACGGATCTGCGTGTCCCTCACAAATCCGTTAACAAAAGTGCAATAACTTTCGGGAAGGCATCGGGCAACCCTTGTGGCCGCTCATGACGTAGAGTCGCCGCTTTCTGTGACATATGGGCAGAAATCCGCCTATTTCAGCGACTTGTGTCGTGCAGCTTAATTAGTTTGCGCCAAAGGCCAGTAAAAATCGGGCGGTATGCCTGCCTCGGCCCGCTTTTCTTCGTTGAAGGGCGGCTTGAGCTGGCCGTGAAAATATTGCCGGACCAACGCATGGAACTTCTGCGTGGGGTCGATGTCATGGCGGCCGCACAAAAAGTGAAACCACTTGGAACCATAGGCGACATGGTGGACCTCTTCGGCATAGATGATCTCAAGCGCTGCCACGGCCTGATCCGCCTTGGCCTGTTTGAAAATCTTGATCATGCCGGGGGTCACATCCAGCCCGCGTGCCTCCAGCACCATGGGCACCACTGCAAGACGGCCCATGAAATCATCCACGGTATCTTCGGCTGCGCGCCACATGCCGGCGTGGGCGGGAAGGGCGCCGTAAAAGCTGCCTTCGGCTTCAAGGCAATCACACATCAGGTTGAAATGTTTGGATTCTTCATCCGCTGCCTTCACCCAGTCGTCGTAATATCCTATCGGCATTTTGACGTCACAAAACCGGGCAATAATATCCCAGTGCAGATCAACGGCGTTCAGCTCGATGTGGGCGACAGCATGCATCAATGCGATGCGGCCTTCCGGCGTACCGGGCTTGCGGCGCGGCACATCACGCGGGCTTAGAAGCTCTGGCTTGGCGGGCCGCGCAGGATGGAGCGGCGGATTGGCGCTACCGATCTCGAGGACCGAGCCGTCTGCACGTGCCGCACGCCACTCAGCGGCAAAGCTGTGCGACAGGGCTGTCTTTTCGCGGCCATCAGCGGTGCGCAGCACGGCTTCTGCCATTTCAGCCAGCGGCATCATAGCGCGCGCACTGCCTCCAACACCTCTTCTACATGGCCCGGTACTTTGACCTTGCGCCAAATCTTCGCAATATTTCCATCCGCATCAATCAGATAGGTTGCGCGCTCAATCCCCATCGAGGTTTTGCCGTACATGTTTTTCTCAACCCAGACGCCGTAGGCTTCGGTCACTTTGCCGTCGACATCCGATAGCAATGGTACGCTCAACCCATGCTTGGCATGAAATTTTTCGTGCTTGGCCATGGTGTCACGCGACAGGCCGAAAACCTTGGCGCCAACAGCAGTGAAAGCCTCCAGATGCTCGGAAAAGCCGATGCTTTCTTTGGTGCAGCCCGGGGTGTCGTCGCGGGGGTAGAAGAACAGCACAACCGGCGCACCTTTTAGGGCGCTCAGGGTCACGTCGCCGCCACCGGTTACGGGCAGGGTGAAATCGGGGGCGGGCTGGGATACGTCTGGCATGTCAAAACTCCGGTCAATGATTTGCGCGGCCTTGGAGGCAGCGCGCGCGTCTGTCATAGTAGCTCAGCGGCGGGAAAGTCCAACCCGAACCGCGTAAGATGTAGCCTTCTTTGCCAGTGACCGGAACCTGATGGCCGAAACCACACCGCCAGCCCCCCGACCTGCCAGACCCGCCCGCCGTAAACGCGGCTGGTTCTTGCTGTTGTTGGGCTTTTTCAATGCGCTGTGGTCCTTGCTGGTGTTGTTGATCGTTCTGGCTGTCGGAGGCGTCTACTTTTTCTATGATCGTCCCGTGGTGATGCCTGGTTGGGTCGAAACCCGGATCGAACAGCGTCTGGAAGAGGAATTTCCACAGGTTGAAATATCGTTCGGGGAGTTGCGCCTGCTGATGGAAGAAGGCTGGCGGCCCCGTGTCCGCTTGCGTGATGTGGCGGTGCGCACGCCGGATGGGGATGAACTTGTTCGGTTTTCCGAAGCGCGCCTGCGACTGTCTATGTCCGCGTTGCGCACAGGAAAGGTGCAACCGGCCGAGGTCGCCTTGCGCGGCGTCTTTATCACATTGGTGCGCGACAAGGATGGCACTTTGGCGCTTCAGACAGTGCTGGGCACCAGGCGCGGAACGGGGCGTACCCAAAATCTGGGCGCATTGGTGGCGCAGATCGACGCGGTACTGCAGCAACCCGGACTGGCAGCGCTTGAGAACGCCGAAATACGCGGTTTGACCCTGCAATATGTAGACCGCCGCGCCGAGCGGGCCTTTACCCTTGATGGCGGGCGGCTGATTGCGCAGCGAAAAGACGGTGCGCTGGTGGTGAACGCAGATCTGGCGTTGTTGGGCGGGGATGCTGGCGTCACAACGCTGTCGGCCAACTACACCAGCCCGATCGGTGCGCCCGAGGCGCAATTCGGGGTGCGCATTGATGATGCCTCTGCCGCTGATATTGCCACACAAAGCCCTGCTTTTGCGTGGATGGGGGCGTTGCGTGCGCCGATATCAGGCGCGGTGCGCTCCGGTGTGCGCAGTGACGGGACATTGGCGCCGCTGAATGCGACGTTGCAGATCGGGGCAGGCGTTGTGCAACCCAACGCCGGCACGCGGCCCATCCCGTTTGAAGCGGCGCGCAGTTATTTCTCTTACGATTCAGCTCTTGGCTTGCTGCATTTTGACGAGCTTTCGGTCAGCAGCAAATGGGTCACCGCCCGTGCGGAAGGCACCGCCACAATGACCGGCCTGCGCGAAGGCGCGCTGGAGGCGATGGTGGGCCAGTTCAGCATGACCCAACTACGTGCCAACCCGATGGGTCTTTATCCCGAACCGGTAGAGCTGGAAGGGGCCGAGCTTGATTTCCGTCTGCAAACGGCGCCTTTCAAGCTTGATATCGGCCGGCTCGATCTGTTCGATCAGGGCGAAACGCGTCATGCGTTTGGCACGCTTACCGCCGAGCCGGAGGGCTGGCGTGTGGCGATGGATGCACGCGCAGACCAGATTGATCCGGCGCGGATTATCGCGCTCTGGCCGGAGCCGCTGAAGACCAAAACGCGCGACTGGTTGACGCAGAACCTGATTTCGGCGCGTCTCAAGAACGCTGATTTTGCACTGCGGATCGATCCTGATGAGCGGCCCCGTACGTATATGGCGTTTGATTATGAGGACGCCTCGGTTCGCTTTCTCAAAAACCTGCCGCCGATCACAGGCGCGCGTGGACACGCCAGTCTTGATGGCACACGGTTTGTGGTCTCGCTCGATGACGGGGTGATGGAGGCCGGAACGGGCGGCGCGCTGCGGATCGCGCGGTCGTCGTTCATTATCCCTGACACGACCGTTAAAGGCGGCGCACCTGCGGTGGTGCGTCTGAATGCGCGTGGCCCTGTTACTGCGGCGCTTTGGACGCTGGACCAGCCACCAATGGGGGTGATGCAGCGCACGGGTTTACCGGTTGAGCTGGCCAAAGGAGACGTCGTCGCGACAGGAACACTCTCCTTTCCGCTGAAAAAGGGCAGCGGTGCAAAGAATGTAAAATTCGACGTCACCGGAGATTTGCTGAACCTCACCAGCACCCGATTGATCAAGGGACGCACGCTTAAATCTGATCGGATGGCCCTTGTTGCCAGCAGCGATAGTGTCCGGATCGAAGGCAAGGGGACGTTGGACGGTGTCGCCTTTGACGGACGCTGGCAGCAGCCAATCGGTGCAGGTTCCGCCAAAAGCACTCTGCGTGGCACAGCCCAAATCACGCCACAGGCGCTGTCGGCATTCGGCATCGCGCTGCCATCCAACACACTGACCGGCACAGCGCGCGCCGACATCGGCATTGATTTTGAGCGCGGACAGTCCCCACGGATGAGCCTGCGATCCGATCTGCGCGGCGCGACCCTTCAGATCCCGCAACTGGGCTGGCGCAAAGGCAGCGGCACAACCGGCGCGCTGGATATGAGCATTCGTCTCGGGGCAAGCCCTGCCGTCACTGCCATGAGCCTGAGTGGCGCGGGCCTGTCGGCCGAGGGCTCCATCAGCTTGGCAAAAAGTGGCGGGTTGGAGGTGCTGGAACTGGACAATCTGCGCATGGGCAACTGGCTAAACGTGCGCGCAGCTCTTGTAGGGCAAGGGGCAGGGCGCACACCGCAAGTGGTGGTGCGCGGCGGAACACTGGACATGCGCACGGCAAAATTCGGCAGTGGCAGCAGCAGCAGCAGCGGCGCATCCGGTCTGCCCGCGCCGCCCATGCGCGTCGTGCTCGACCGGTTACAGATCACGGATACCGTGTGGCTTCAGGGGCTTGCCGGTACATTCAAAACCACGGGCGGCCTCGATGGCCCTTTCGAGGCGCGGGTAAACGGCGGCACGGGGGTTTCGGGGCGCATTGTGCCGCAGAGCGGCCGCACCGCAGTGCGTCTGAGCAGTGCGGATGCGGGCGGCGTATTGCGCTCGGCCGGTTTGTTGAAGCAGGCGGTTGGTGGCAGCATGGACCTGTCTTTGTTGCCTGTGGGCAGCGGTGGCGCGTTTGACGGACGCCTCAAGGTGACTGGCGTCTCGATCAAGGATGCGCCGGCGATGGCCGCGCTGGTCAACGCGGTCTCTGTGGTGGGGCTGGTGAATGAAATGAACGGCGACGGCATCTATTTTGAAGAGGTCGAGGCAGAGTTTCGCATGACGCCGGGCCGCATCACACTCAGCCGTGGCAGCGCGGTTGGCGCGTCGCTGGGCCTGTCGGCAGACGGCGTTTTTGCCACCGACACAGGGCAAATATCCATGCAGGGCGTGATCACGCCAGTGTATCTGCTCAACGGTATCGGATCGCTGCTGACGCGCAAGGGTGAGGGGTTGCTGGGCTTTAACTATACGCTCAGCGGAGAGGCCAAATCACCCAAAGTGTCTGTTAATCCGCTGTCGGTGCTGGCCCCGGGGGGCTTGCGCAACATCCTGCGTGCGCCGCAGACGGAATTGCCTGCTGTTGAGGGGGCACCGCAACCGCAGAAATATGCCGAACCAAAAAGGCCCGTTGAACGCGTCTACGAAGGCCGCTAGAGGCAGCAGCATGAAACTTAGCGATTTTGACTTTGACCTTCCCGATGACCTGATCGCCGTGCGTCCGGCGACGCCGCGCTCTTCTGCGCGGCTGCTGGTGGCGCAAGGCGACAACATCCACGATGAACATGTTTATGATCTGGTGAACTGGCTCCGCGCTGGTGACCGGCTGGTGCTGAACGATACCCGCGTGATCCCTGCGCGCCTGTCCGGTCTGCGCCACCGCGACAGTACCCAAGGCCCGGTCGCCGCCAAGATCGAGGCCACGTTGCTTGAGCCGCAGGCGGAAGCAGGCGTCTGGTCTGCCCTTGTCAAACCGCTCAAGAAATTGCGGATGGGCGAAGAGATTGTCTTTTCGGACGATCTGCGCGCAACTCTCGAAGAGATTACCGAGGGGCTGGCCTATCTGCGGTTCAATCTGTCAGGCGATGATTTTGACGCCGCACTTAATGCAGCCGGTGCCATGCCGTTGCCGCCCTATATTGCAGCCAAACGTGCAGCTGACGCGCAGGACAAAACGGATTATCAAACCGTCTGGGCCAAAAATTCAGGTGCGGTTGCTGCCCCGACAGCATCGCTGCATTTTGATGCAACGCTGCTTGAGACGCTGCGCAAGATGGGCGTCGAATTCACTTATGTGACCCTGCATGTGGGCGCCGGCACATTTCTGCCGGTCAAGGTCGACGATATATCAGAGCACAAGATGCACGCCGAATGGGGCCAGGTCAGCGCCCGGGCGGCATCCGAGATTGCCCAGACCAAAGCCGGTGGTGGGCGGGTTATCCCCGTTGGCACAACAGCGCTACGGCTGATCGAAACCGCGGGGCAGGGTGGCGCGATCGAGCCATGGGAAGGCGACACGGATATTTTCATCACGCCGGGATTTCAGTTCAACGTGGCTGACGCGCTGATGACAAATTTCCACCTGCCGCGATCAACTTTGATGATGCTGGTCTCTGCCCTCATGGGACAAGAGACAATCCGTACTATTTATTCACACGCAATTAACGAGAACTATCGTTTCTTCTCTTACGGAGATGCGTCTCTCCTGATACCGGCTCGCAAAAGCGACTAAACCGGTCGTATTTAAACCCGACACGGCGCGCATTGCACCGATAGGGGTGTTGTGCAGATAAAGGAACCACACAGTGATACAGGTCCTCTCAAGCGCATGGGCGCTCCTTTTTGGCATGTTCCTTTTGATGCTGGGCAACGGCATGCAGGGTACGTTGCTGGGTATTCGTGGTGAGCTTGAGGGTTTTGACACGTTCAAGATGTCGATCGTTATGTCGGCCTATTTTGTCGGATTCCTTGGTGGTTCGCGCCTTGCGCCGCGCATGATCCAGCGGGTGGGCCACGTGCGGGTGTTTGCGGCACTGGCTTCGGCCATTTCTGCGGTGATGATCCTGTATCCGACCTTTCCCAATGTTGCGGTCTGGACCGTGGGCCGTGTGCTGATCGGTTTTTGCTTTTCTGCCGTATATGTGACAGCGGAAAGCTGGCTCAACAACGCCGCTGACAACTCCAACCGTGGGCAGGCGCTGTCGCTGTATATGATTGTGCAAACGCTGGGCATCGTGGCGGCGCAGGCTTTGCTGCTGACAGCGGATCCAAGCGGCTTTGTCCTGTTTGTTATCCCGTCCGTGCTGGTGAGCCTCGCGGTGACACCAATCCTGCTGTCCATCAGCCCGACGCCGGCCTTTGAGCGCACAAAACCCATGAGCCTCAAAGAACTGATGGGGTTCTCGCCACTGGGCTGTGTCGGCATGTTTATCCTTGGCGGTATCTTTTCCGCGCAGTTCGGCATGTCATCGGTATATGGCGCCGAAGCGGGCCTGAGCGTGCCGCAAATCTCGACCTTTGTGGCAACGTTCTTTATCGGCGCGGTGATCCTGCAGTATCCCATCGGCTGGGTGTCGGACCGGATGGATCGGCGGCATTTGATCATTGCGGTGTCGATTGTCGGCGGGGCAGGCTCGATCCTGGGGATGATGTACGGACATATATTCACCCTGCTGCTGGTATCGGCATTCATTATTGGCGGCATGGCCAACCCGCTTTATTCCCTGCTGATCGCGCACACCAATGACTTTCTGGAGCATGACGACATGGCCGCAGCTTCGGGCGGGTTGTTGTTCATCAATGGATTGGGCGCGATTTTGGGGCCAATGATTACCGGTTGGATGATGGGCACATCGCTGGGCCCGGCTGGTTTCTACTTGTTCACAGTCGTCTTGTTCGCTGCGATGATTGTCTATGCGTCTTACCGTGCCACTGTGCGTGCCGCGCCTAATTCAGATGACACGGGCTCTTACGTTCCGATGGCCCCGACAGCCACGGCTGTGGCGCTTGAAATCGCGCAGGAATACGCGATCGAGACTGAGCTGGAAGATGAGGAAGCCGCCAAAAGCGCTGACTAAACAGGCAGGTTTTCGCCTCCCATCGGAAACTTTAGCCCTGATCGTACAGATGATAGCGCTAATGTAACCGTTTTGTTGCAATTCGTGTGTATGAATAATGCTTTAAATACCATTTACTGCATGTGTCATTTACCCGCGCGCAAGGAGGTATGCTGCGATGGTTGGTCCTAACGAGGTACTGGAGTTCTGGCTCGATGAAGTGGGCCCGAAAGGCTGGTACGCTGTTGATGATGCACTTGATGCAGAAATCCGCAAACGTTTCATGCCTGTATGGGAAGCCGCACGTGATGGCGGGCTAAGCCTTTGGCTTACCTATCCATCGGGCGCATTGGCCTATCTGATTGTCACGGACCAGTTTCCGCGCAATATGTTCCGCGGTGAGGCAGAGGCGTTTTCGCTGGACCCTATCGCTCTTGCCGTGGCCAAGCGTGCCATTTGCAAGGAATGGGATACAAAAATCGACGGGCCCGCGCGCCAGTTTTTCTATTTGCCGCTTATGCATTCAGAGAACCTGTGCGATCAGGATCGCTGCATCCGGTTGCTGGTTGAGCGCATGCCAAACGGCGGTGAAGGCAATATTGTCCACGCGCAAGCCCACCGCGAAGTTATTCGCGAATTTGGCCGGTTCCCTTATCGCAACGACGCACTCTCGCGCACCAATACCCTCAGCGAGATCGCCTATGTGGACAAGGGGGGCTACGGCCACACACTGCGGCAGCTACAAATGAAACAAGCCGCCTAAGACCAAAAAAACAGGGGGGCCGGATGGCCCTCTTTTCACATCGTTGGTCTGCGTATTCACAGCGTAGGCGGCAAGGTTGGATGCGTTACGCACATGCCAGCCATTCCCCCCTCGCCATTGCCGGATAAGATGATATAGTTTAACGGTGAACTATATTATTCCAGCCGTATATGAGGTGCAAAATGGCCGATACATCCTTTGATCTGATCGTGATCGGCGCGGGGCCGGGCGGCTATGTCGCCGCCATTCGCGGCGCGCAACTGGGGATGAAGGTCTGCATCGTCGAGCGTGAAAACCTTGGCGGCATCTGCCTCAACTGGGGCTGTATCCCTACAAAGGCGCTGCTGCGGTCCTCCGAAGTGTTCCATCTGATGCACCGTGCCAAGGAATTCGGGCTCAAGGCTGACGGTATCGGCTATGATCTCGATGCCGTGGTCAAACGCTCGCGCAAGGTCGCCGGTCAGCTATCAGGCGGCATTGGTCACCTGATGAAAAAGAACAAGATCACCGTCGTTATGGGCGAGGCGACGCTGCCCGCCAAAGGCAAGGTCTCTGTCAAAACCGACAAAGGCACAGAGAACCTGACAGCCAAGAATATTGTGCTGGCAACTGGCGCGCGCGCGCGCGAACTGCCCGGTCTTGAGGCGGATGGCAAACTGGTCTGGACATACCGCCATGCCCTGCAACCACCGCACATGCCGAAAAAGTTGTTGGTCATCGGCTCCGGTGCCATCGGCATTGAATTCGCCAGCTTCTATAACACGCTGGGCGCGGACACGACTGTGGTCGAAGTGATGGACCGTGTGCTGCCTGTGGAAGACGAAGAAATCTCGGCCTTTGCCAAAAAGGCGTTCCAGAAGCAGGGCATGAAGATCATGCAAAAGGCGATGGTCAAAAAGCTTGACCGTGCCGGCGATACTGTCACCGCCCATATCGAAGTCGACGGTAAGGTTGAGACACACGAATTTGACACGGTGATCAGCGCCGTCGGCATCGTGGGCAACGTGGAAAACCTTGGCCTTGAAGAACTGGGCGTTAAAATCGACCGCACCCATGTGGTGACAGATGAATATTGCCGCACCGGTATCGACGGTCTTTACGCAATTGGTGACATCGCCGGCGCACCGTGGTTGGCCCACAAGGCGTCCCATGAAGGTGTCATGGTGGCCGAATTGATGGCAGGGCTGCATGCGCATCCCGTCAAACCCGAAAGCATTGCTGGCTGTACCTATTGTCACCCGCAGGTTGCCTCGGTCGGTTATACCGAAGCAAAGGCCAAAGAGCTGGGCTATGACATCAAAGTGGGTCGCTTCCCGTTTATCGGCAACGGCAAGGCCATCGCTTTGGGCGAAGAAAGCGGCCTGATCAAAACTGTCTTTGACGCCAAGACTGGCGAGCTGTTGGGCGCGCATATGATTGGAGCCGAAGTGACCGAGCTTATTCAAGGCTACGTTGTCGGTCGCCAGTTGGAGACCACCGAAGAAGACCTGATGAACACCGTCTTCCCGCACCCGACGCTGTCGGAAATGATGCATGAATCCGTACTGGATGCCTACGGTCGCGTCATTCACATGTAACGTGTTTTGCTGCGGGCGATGCCTTGGCATTTGCCCGCAGTTCCCGCCCTTTGCGCTGGACCGCACCGGAGCGCGCTGACATAACCGCCTTATGGTTAGTCTCAATCGCGTTGTCATGGGCCCCGCATCCCGCAAAATGATACAAGATCTCAAGCCGCACCGTTTGAAGGTGGCTGAAATCTCTGGGCATTACGGCCAACAGTTTGATTTCAAAAGCTATGAGCAGTTCCGCTACCCCGAGTATGACATCTGCGCGGGTCCTTATCTGGACCCTGAAACAGGCAAGCCGCGCAAGTTTGATCTGATCCTTGCCAATCAGGTGTGGGAACATCTGGACCGCCCTTATGTAGCGACCAAACATGTGCGTCAGATGCTCAAAAAGGGTGGTAAGTTCTGGGTCGCGGTGCCGTTCTATGTGCCTTTCCATGCGGCACCGATGGACAACTCCCGTTGGTCGGCGCGCGGGCTCAAGAATTTTCTCGTCGAATGCGGCTTTGAAGAGGATTTGATCCAGTCGTTCCAGTGGGGCAATCGCCATGTCGCGCAGCGCAACCTCGAAGAAGTCTGGCCGCCTGAATATGACGAAGCGACCGATGACATCGAGAACGATCCCATGATGCCGATCTGCGCATGGGCGATGGCCGAGCGTAGCTGATGCGCGGATCATGGCCATTGATGCTGGCGCTTTGGGGCGCAGGGCTCGGCGCGGCCATGCAATATGCGAAAATCTCGGTAATTTACGACTTGCTGGGGGATGTCTATCCGGACGGAGGCGTTGCCCTTGGCTGGCTCGTGTCAGTTGTCGGCGGGATCGGCATCGTGCTGGGTGTGGTGGCTGCCATGCTGGTGGCGCGAGTGCGGTATCGCCGTGCGCTGTTGGGCGCTTTGTGGCTGGGCGCGGCTGTGTCGCTGGGGCAGGCGCTGTTGCCACCGCTGCCTGTCATGCTGGCCCTGCGGCTGGTCGAGGGGATATCCCACCTTGCCATCGTCGTCGCGGCCCCCACGCTGATCGCGCAAATCGCCACGAACGCACAGCGCGGCCTGGCGCTGTCGCTGTGGGGGACATTCTTTGGTGTGGCTTTTGCGGTGATGGCGTGGGCGGGGCGGCCCCTCGCCATTCATGCGGGAATTCCTGCGCTGTTCGCTGTGCACGCGGCCTATATGGCCGGTTTTGCGCTTTATCTCAGCCCGCGCTTGCGGACCTTGCCGCAAGAGGGCGAAATGCCGGCGTTCTCGATGGCCTCTATTCTGGCAACCCACCGCGCGATCTACAGCTCCTCGCGTATTGCCGCACCGGGGCTTGGCTGGTTGTTTTACACATTCTGCTTCGTTTCGATCCTGACAGTGCTGCCTCCCTATCTGGAGCCTTCGGTGCGCACGATGATCATGGGCACGATGCCTTTGGTAAGCATCGCCGTCTCCATGACCTTTGGAGTTGTCCTGCTGCGCTATATCGCGGCGGTGCAGGTGGTGATCCTTGGGTTCGGGCTGTCGATGCTTTGCATGATCTGGCTTTGGATAATGCCGGCCATGCCGCTGGCCTGTCTCGCGCTTGCGGGTGCGATGGGCCTTATTCAGGGGGCGAGCTTTGCAGCCGTTCCACAGCTCAATGACACAGCCATAGCGCAGACACAGGCCAACGGGGCGATGGCCCAAATGGGTAACCTCGGGAACACGCTTGGTACACCTGTGATGGCGCTGGCGCTTGCCGGTTGGGGCTATCTGAGCCTACCGGTGTTGGCCGGCGTCGCCTTTGCTTGCGGCCTGATCCTGCATATCTTCTTTGCCGGATTGCGCAGAAAGATGTGATGTTTATGCTTTGTTCACACTTATCCATTGGAGAATCCCGCAACGCCACCTATATCGCATAACAACCTTGGGGGTGTCTGAATGGCCGAGTTGAAGAATATCGAAGTGCGCGGCGCGCGCGAACACAATCTCAAAAACATCGACGTGGATATTCCGCGCGATCAGCTGGTGGTGATCACGGGGCTGTCCGGCTCTGGTAAGTCCAGCCTTGCGTTCGATACGATCTACGCCGAAGGCCAGCGGCGCTATGTCGAAAGCCTCAGCGCCTATGCGCGTCAATTCCTTGATATGATGCAGAAACCCGATGTGGATCACATCTCGGGTCTTAGCCCTGCAATCTCGATCGAGCAGAAAACCACCTCGAAAAACCCGCGCTCGACCGTGGGGACCGTGACCGAGATTTACGACTATATGCGTCTGCTTTTTGCGCGTGTCGGGACACCCTATAGCCCTGCCACCGGCAAACCGATTGAGGCGCAGCAGGTGCAGGATATGGTCGACCGGATCATGACGATGGAGGAGGGGACCCGCGCCTATCTGCTGGCCCCGATCATCCGTGATCGCAAGGGCGAGTACCGCAAGGAGTTCCTTGAGTTGCGCAAAAGCGGCTTCCAGCGGGTGAAGGTCAACGGTGAGTTCTATGAGCTGGACGAGCCGCCCACGCTGGATAAAAAGTTCCGCCATGACATCGACGTGGTCGTGGACCGTATCGTGGTGCGTGAGGGGCTGGAGACGCGGCTGGCCGACAGTTTGCGCACCGCGCTGGATCTAGCGGACGGCATTGCCATCCTTGAGACAGCGCCAAGCGAGGGCGAGACCGAGCGTTTCACCTTCTCCGAGAAATTCGCCTGTCCTGTCAGCGGCTTCACCATCCCCGAGATCGAGCCGCGGCTGTTCTCGTTCAACGCGCCCTTCGGGGCGTGCCCGTCTTGTGACGGCTTGGGCAAAGAGCTGTTCTTTGACGAACGCCTCGTGGTGCCCGACCAGAACTTGAAAATCTATGACGGCGCGCTGGCCCCTTGGCGCAAAGGCAAGAGCCCGTATTTCAAGCAAACGATTGAGGCGATTGCCAAGCATTACGGCTTTAGCCAGAACGCCAAGTGGAAGGATCTGGATGAGAATATCCAGAAGGTCTTTCTGTACGGCTCCGGCAAGGAAGAGATCAAATTCCGCTATGACGAGGGCGGGCGTGTCTATGAGGTGAGCCGCGTCTTTGAGGGCGTGATCCCCAACATGGAGCGCCGCTACCGTGAGACCGACAGCAACTGGGTCCGCGAAGAGTTCGAGCGCTATCAGAACAACCGCCCGTGCGGAACCTGCGAAGGTTATCGCCTGCGCCCCGAAGCGCTGGCAGTGAAGATTGGTACACCTGATCATCTGCTGCACGCCGGGCAGGTTGTGCAGATGTCCATCCGTGAAGCTTTCGATTGGTGCAGCAGTGTTCCTGACGCCCTTAGTCCGCAGAAAAACGAGATTGCCAAGGCGATTTTGAAAGAAATTCGGGAACGTCTAGGATTCCTGAATAATGTTGGATTAGAGTATCTTACGCTTGCGCGTTCAAGTGGTACGTTAAGTGGCGGTGAAAGCCAGCGCATCCGTTTGGCCAGCCAGATCGGTTCTGGCCTGACGGGTGTGCTGTATGTGTTGGATGAACCATCCATCGGTTTGCACCAGCGCGATAACGACCGCCTGTTGCTGACGCTGAAGAACCTGCGCGATCAAGGCAATACGGTGATCGTGGTCGAGCATGACGAAGAAGCGATCCGCGAAGCGGACTACGTCTTTGATATAGGTCCAGGCGCAGGTGTTCATGGGGGGCAAGTGGTCAGCCACGGTACGCCAGAACAGGTCGCTGCCGATCCGAACTCGGTCACAGGGCAATATCTCACCGGTGTCCGCTCGATCGAGGTGCCTGCCAAGCGGCGTAAGGGTAACAAAAAGAAGATCAGGGTGGTGAAGGCCAGCGGCAACAACCTGCACGACATAACTGTCGATTTTCCGCTTGCGAAATTCGTCTGCGTGACGGGCGTGTCGGGGGGCGGTAAATCCACTCTGACCATTGAGACCCTGTTCAAGACTGCCTCGATGAACCTGAACGGCGCGCGCCAGACCCCAGCCCCTTGTGAAACGATCAAAGGGCTGGAGCATCTCGACAAGGTTATCGATATTGACCAGCGTCCTATCGGGCGGACGCCACGGTCGAACCCCGCCACCTATACTGGTGCCTTCACGCCTATCCGCGACTGGTTCGCAGGTCTGCCGGAAGCCAAGGCGCGTGGCTATAAACCCGGGCGCTTTAGCTTTAACGTCAAAGGCGGGCGGTGCGAGGCGTGTCAGGGCGACGGTGTGATCAAGATCGAAATGCACTTTTTGCCAGACGTCTACGTCGAGTGTGAGACCTGCAAAGGCAAACGCTACAACCGTGAAACTCTGGAAGTGAAGTTCAAAGGCAAGAGCATTGCAGACGTGCTGGATATGACCGTCGAGGATGCGCAGACCTTCTTTACCGCCGTGCCATCGATCCGTGAAAAGATGGATGCGCTGATGCGTGTCGGTCTTGGGTATATCAAGGTTGGCCAGCAGGCGACGACCCTGTCAGGCGGCGAAGCGCAGCGTGTGAAGCTGTCCAAAGAACTGAGCAAGCGTTCAACCGGACGCACGCTCTATATTCTGGACGAGCCCACAACGGGTTTGCACTTTGAAGACGTGCGCAAGCTGTTGGAAGTGTTGCATGAACTGGTCGATCAGGGGAACTCGGTCATCGTGATCGAGCATAATCTGGACGTCGTCAAAACCGCCGATCACATCATTGATATTGGTCCCGAAGGCGGTGATGGTGGCGGTATGGTTGTTGCCACTGGCACACCTGAAGAGGTGGCAGAAGTCGCGGAAAGCTATACCGGTAAGTATCTTAAGCCCATGTTGCAAAACAAAACGAAAGTGGCCGCTGAGTAGCGGCCACTTGGTCAGTCGGGTTTGTTGAAAGGCTTAGTCGAGGTTGGAAATAACCGCGGCTGCGCCCAAAACGCCAAGCACTTTATCAAGATCGCTGTCATCGTGGGTGTGGTTGTAACGACCGTTGTTGTGGTGGTGGCCGTGCTGACGTTCACGTCGTGCTTCTCGGTTTTCACGGACTCTGCGTTCGGCGTGATGGTTTTTCTTGTGTTTTTTAGCCTTGTGGCCTCTCTCGGACGCCAGAACGATTTCGGCAGCGCCTGCATCACCTTGGATGAACTGCGCCGTATAGGCTGGAGTAGAAAGCGGCGACGCGGCAAAAGCGGTGGTCGCTGACCCGAACGCGATGCTGGTGGCAGTGATGATTTGAACGATACGCATGGTACGTTTCCTTTCTATTGTTGAAAGGTTAACGGTCTCACTGCGCAATGGTTCCGCCCTTAACCGGGTGCGCACACAAGCGTGATCTGCGTGTTATCGGCGATCTATTCGTCCTCCATTTAATTTTGATCGCTCAAGGCGCGCTCAGACAAAGGTCCAGAAGGCGAGTGAACTGCACCGCGTCCAGCGTGTCAAACCGGCCAGAGAGGTTTTCGAGTTCATTCGCCCGCGTGCGACCCAGAACAGGGTCAGAGAACCGGTGGAATTTGTCTGAAATCTCGGCGTCGCTCAGCGGTTGGTCGGTATCACCACGCGGGCTTCGAGGGGCTGAGGTGAATGCGCGGCCATCATTGGTCCGAAGCGTCACCTCAGCCCAGCGTTTCCCGACCGAAATTTTGGTATAGTGATCATCGTCGATCAGATTCGTCGCGGTGCTGACCCTTAGAATATCGGGATCATTAAGCGTATCAGGAGAAAGCTCGTCCACGCCGATCTGCCCGCGCACGATCATGCAAGCTACGGGAAAGGCGATAGAATAGCTGAACTCGTCCAATGTTTTAGGGCGATGACCCGCCAACCGCGTCGCATTGTGAAAGGTGCGGATATCGACGCCAGCAATGTCGGTGTGGACCAGCCCATGGGTGGCCATCAGATCAGCCGCGGCATCAATTGACGGGTGCGCCCAGCGGCAGCAGGGGTAGGGCTTGTAACTGGTGTCTTCAACCGTGCGCCAGCCGGTGCCCAAGTCCTCCCAGAACGCGGGTGCGTCTTCACAGGTAAGTGCAGGCGCGCCGGTGAACCCTTCGCGCGCCAGATAGGCCGCCGTGAGGCCCGAGGGCGCGCCCCAGCCCACGCCATCCCGCAGCATGGTGGGGTGATCTATGCAGCGCATCATCTGGCTGCGGGGGCCGTGAAACTCTCCGATACCGGCAGCGTGGCGGATTTGCGCCTCCGATAGGTCCAAGGCCCGTGCGACGGCAGTTGCCACACCCGTAGACGTCCAGGAGCCTGAGGTGTGGTAATCGGGGCAGGTGGCGTGTTGCGCCAGCCCGGCGCGGTAGCTCACCTCATAGGCGATGGCGAGCCAGACCGCGAATTCAGCGCCGGTAACTGGCCGATCCAGCGTATCGGCAAACGCCAGCAGGGCGGGGAACACGGCTGATCCCGCGTGCCCTTTGCACGGCGATGTGGTGTCATGGGCATCAACCGCATCCACAGTGAACGCGCCTGCCATTGCAGCGCCGACAGGGCTGACCGATCCACCGTGCAAAAGAATGCGGGCTGCTCCGGCGCTACCCGCGCCGAAAAGCGCCAACGCCCCGCGTCGGGCGATATCGGCCATCTCGGTCGTGGACGCGACCGCTGCTGTTCCCATCGTATCGGTGAAGGACCGGCGCAGCGTCCAAAGCAATCCGTCAGGCAAGTCTTCGTAGCTTAGCTTGGCGGCGAAAGTCTCAAATGGCGGGGGCATGGCGGGTTCCTCAGGCTGGTGTATCTCCCAGCCTAAGGCCTACCGTCTGGCAGAAATGCCAGAATGCGACATTAGCTGTCTCTTCCGCGCGCTACGAAACGGGGCAACATAGCAGAAAAGTCTTTGCCTTTGCCGCCTTCTTCTTCAACAAACTGCGCATACAACGTCCGAGCGAGCGCCCCCATGGGGGTATCGGCATTCACCGCTTCGGCGGCCTGCTGGCTCAGGCCAAGGTCCTTGAGCATCAATTCCGCGGCAAAGCCGGGGGTATAGTCATTATCCGCCGGGGTTTTTGGACCCACACCGGGGGCGGGGCAATAGGTGTTCATCGACCAGCTGGAGCCAGAGGAGGTGCTGACCACGTCAAACATCTTCTGACGATCAAGCCCAAGCTTGTCTGCCAGTGCAAAGGCTTCGCAGGTGGCGACCATCGTCGCGCCAAGGATCATGTTGTTACAGATCTTGGCCGCCTGGCCTGCGCCAGCTTCACCGCAATGAACGGCTTTTTGGCCCATGATATCAAAGAGATCCGACGCCGCTGAAAAGGCTTCTTCGGTGCCGCCGGCCATAAAGGTCAGCGTGCCACCAGCCGCGCCACCAATACCACCTGATACCGGCGCATCAACAAAGCCGATGCCTGCGCCTGCCGCCTGCGTGCCCACATCCCGTGCGCTATCGACATCGACGGTCGAGCAATCAATCAGCGTGGCGCCTTGCTTCATCGCTGGCAGGACTGTGGCGGCGACGGCACGCAAAATCGCGCCGTTGGGCAGCATGGTGATGACAAAATCCGCACCCTCACAGGCGGCTTCGGCGGTTTGCGCCACCGCAACACCGGCAGCTGTTGTGCCTGCGGTGTCGAACCCCGTCACGCTGTGGCCCGCTGCGGCCAGATTGGCGGCCATCGGCGCCCCCATGTTCCCAAGGCCGATAAATCCGATTTTATAGCTGCTCATGTCAGTCTCCCGTGTGAAGGTAAGTGCGTTTTTTCCCAAGGGGGTCAACATTTTGGAAACAGCAACCGCAGGCACATCGCCTTGCGCAAATTGCCATTTCGGCTGACGGTCCTTGTCAATGATCGCGGCACGGATGCCCTCAAGGAAATCACCGTGTTCCATCGCGCGGGCGGTAAAGCGGTACTCAAGGTCCAGCGCTTTTTCCATCGTCAGCGAAGGGCCCCGCAAGCGGTGGATGATCTCAACGGCGCACGCCATCGACAGGGGCGCATTCCGGCCCATCATCTTGAGCGCGGAGGCGGCGAATTCACCGCCATCGGCCTCTAGCGTGCGTTGGATGTCCCCCAGCGCCTCACCCGCGAACAAAGCATTGATCTGCTCTTGCTGGCCGCGAAGGGGACCCTCAGGCGGCGTGGTGGCATAAGCTGCGATACAGCTTGGGTCGCCGGATTTTTCAAGCTCGGAGATCACCGCGGGCCACTTTAGCTGCGGTATATAAGTGTCTGCAAATCCTGAAAATATTGCGTCATCAGCATTCATGCGTGTGGCCGTAATGCCCAAGAATTCACCAAGCCGACCGGGTGCCAGCGCAAGCATTAATGAGCCGCCTACATCCGGCACCAACCCGATGCCGACTTCGGGCATCGCAATCTGACTGGTTTCACCCACCACGCGGTGCGATCCGTGGCAGCCGATGCCGACGCCACCGCCCATGGTAAAGCCCTGTAGCAGCGAGACAACCGGCTTGGCATAGTTGAAAATCTTGTTGTTCAGCCGGTATTCGTCGGCCCAAAACTTCTGCCCGTAGGCATAGTCGCCCCGCGTGCCCGTGTCATACAGCTCGGCAATATCCCCGCCCGAGCAAAAGGCACGCTCGCCCTCGGCATCAATCACGATCACGGCGACAGCGTCATCGTCTTGCCACCGATCCAGAGCGTCCTCGATTGCCAGACACATCTGATATGTCATGGCGTTCAAGGCTTTAGGGCGGGTGAGGGTGATGCGGCCAGCGCGTCCGGTGACGCGGATATCAATATCGCTCATTGCCAGATCCTTAGCGGTTTTTCAGCATATCACGAGAGACGATCACACGCATGATCTCGTTCGTGCCTTCCAAAATCTGGTGTACGCGTAGATCGCGCACCAGTTTTTCGATGCCGTAATCTGCCAGATAGCCATAGCCGCCGTGCAGTTGCAGGCACTGGTCCACGACGCGGCTGCCTGCCTCGGTCACGAACTTCTTGGCCATGGCACAGAACTTGGTCGCGTCTGGCGCGCCATTGTCCAGCTTCCACGCTGCCTGACGCAAGAACACCCGCGCGGCCTGAAGCTCGATCTCCATATCGGCAAGGCGGAATTGCAGGCCTTGGAATTGGTCAATCGGTTTGCCGAAGGCTTTGCGTTCGCCCATATACTCAAGCGTTTTGGTCAGCGCAGTCTGTGCGGCACCAAGGGAGCAGGCGGCAATGTTCAAACGGCCGCCATCCAGCCCCATCATCGCATATTTGAAACCTTTTCCCTCTTCGCCGACCAGATTTCCGGTCGGAATGTTGCAATTGTCAAATTGCACTTGGGAAGTCGGTTGGCTGCGCCAGCCCATTTTGTCTTCTAAACCTCCAAAGCTGAGGCCTTCGGTGCCGTCTTCGACGTAGACGGTCGAGACGCCGGCAGCGCCATCATCGGCGGTGCGGACCATGCAGACGTAGGCATCTGAATACCCCCCACCAGAGATGAACGCTTTGGTTCCGTTCAGCGTGTAGCCTTCGTTGGTGCGCTCTGCGCGGGTGCGCAAGGCCGCCGCGTCGGAGCCTGAACCCGGTTCGGTCAGGCAATAGCTGAGGACGGTGTTCATCGTCAGCACATCAGGCATGATCCGCGCCTTCAACTCGTCCGACGCGAAGCTATCGAGCATCTTTGCGCACATGTTGTGGATTGACAGAAAGGCCGCAACCGACGGGCAGGCCATCGACAAGGCCTCGAACACCAATGTTGCATCCAGCCGCGACAGACCGGCTCCGCCGCCATCCTCAGACACATAAAGCCCGCCAAAGCCCAGCTCCGCAATCTGCGTCCACAGCTCTTTTGGAATTGTCTCTGCCTTTTCCCAAGCCTGCGCATGAGGGGCGATGTGTTCCTGCCCAAAGGCATGGGCCATATCAAAAATGGCGTTCTGTTCTTCGCTGAGTGCAAAATCCATGTCGTTCTCCCGATGTTTTGAGACGTGGGTAAGGCCCAAATCTTTCAGGAGTTTGTCAACGCAGCCTTTCTCCTCGTGCTGCGAGACGGGCGGCGAATATTTCACGCCGCCCACTCCCATGGTCGTGTCTATAACCCCTTCCCTTGGGTTAGGGAAGGGTAGGTCATAGATGCTGTCTTATTCCATGACCGGAATAGAGAATTCGCCGCCTTCTTTGATGCCTGACGGCCAGCGCGCGGTCACGGTTTTGGTGCGTGTATAGAATTTGAACGCATCCGGACCGTGCTGGTTCAGGTCACCAAAGACGGATTTCTTCCAGCCGCCAAAGGTGTGATAGGCCAGCGGTACCGGGATCGGCACGTTGATGCCGACCATGCCAACGTTGATCCGGTTGGCAAAATCGCGGGCCGCATCGCCGTCACGGGTAAATATCGCGGTGCCGTTGCCGTACTCGTGATCCATGGCAAGGCCGAGGGCCTCTTCATAGGTCTGGGCACGCACACAGGTCAGCACGGGGCCAAAGATTTCCTGCTTGTAGATGTCCATGTCTTTCGTCGCGCGGTCGAACAGGTGAGGGCCGACAAAAAAGCCGTTCTCATAACCCTGAAGTTTGAAGTCGCGGCCATCGACGACCAGCTCGGCGCCTTGATCGATTCCGGTCTGAACCAGACGTTCGATGTTGGCTTTGGCAGCGGCTGTTACAACCGGGCCGTAATCCACATCGTTGCCGGAGGTATATGGCCCGACTTTCAGCTTTTCGATGCGTGGCACCAGCTTTTCGATCAGACGGTCAGCTGTATCGTCGCCCACCGGCACAGCAACAGAGATCGCCATGCAGCGTTCGCCCGCAGCGCCGTAGCCTGCGCCGATCAACGCGTCCGCGGCCTGATCCATGTCCGCGTCGGGCATGATGATCATGTGGTTCTTCGCGCCGCCGAAACACTGGACGCGTTTGCCCTGTGCACAGCCGGTGCTGTAGATGTATTCCGCAATCGGGGTCGAGCCGACAAAGCCAACCGATTGGATCACGTCGTTATACAGGATCGCGTCCACAGCTTCTTTGTCGCCGTTGACGACCTGCAGGATGCCCTTTGGCAGGCCTGCTTCTTCGGCCAGTTCGGCCAGCATGAGCGGCACAGACGGATCACGCTCGGACGGCTTCAAGATAAACGCGTTGCCGCAAGCAATCGCAGGGGCGAACATCCACATCGGGATCATCGCGGGGAAGTTGAACGGCGTGATGCCTGCTGTCACACCCAGCGCCTGACGCATGGAGTACATATCAATGCCGGGGCCGGCGGAATCGGTGAACTCACCCTTCAGCATTTGCGGCGCAGCAATACAGTATTCCACAACCTCAAGGCCGCGCTGCACGTCGCCGGCGGCGTCTGGCAGGGTCTTGCCGTGCTCGCGGCTCAGTGCTTCGGCCAGCTTGTCCATGTCGCGGTTCAGCAGATCGACCAGCTTCATCAGCACACGTGCGCGGCGCTGGGGGTTGGTTGCGGCCCATTTGGGCTGGGCTGCGGCGGCAAAGGCCACGGCCTGTTCCAGCTCTTCCTTGCTGGCGAGCGGGCATTTCGCCTGCACTTCGCCGGTAGCCGGGTTCATAACATCGGCAAAGCGACCGGACGTGCCTTTGACGTGGGCGCCGTTGATATAGTGAGTGAGCTCTTGCATGGGGATCTCCTGTTGGGTTTCGTGCAGTGTAGTCTTGCAAAAAGATCGGGGGTAGAGGTAAGTTTTCAAAATCGTCTTGCATTTTTGTCGGTATGCGGCTGATGCCGCGCAAGACGCTGAATGAAAAGGAAGTGCTGTGCAGAATTGGGATGACATGCGGCTGTTTCTCGCAGTCGCGCGCGAACAAAGCCTGTCGGCGGCGGGTAAGGTGCTGCGGTTGGACCCCGCCACGTTGGGGCGCAGGATGGCGCGGCTTGAAAAAACGCTCCAGGTGCCTTTGTTCGTAAAATCCCCGCAGGGCTATGCGCTGACCCAAGCCGGGGCGCAACTGCTGGAGCGGGCAGGCGTGGTCGAGCAAGCGATGCGGGGGGCCGCCGTGGGGTCCATCGCGCAGAGCGAGACATTGACGGGCCAGATCAGGCTGGGCGCACCGGACGGCTGTGCCAACTTTCTGCTGCCGCAGGTCTGTGCGGCAATCGGGCGGGATAATCCCGGCTTGGACATCCAGATTGTCGCGCTGCCTCGGGTGTTTAACCTGACACGGCGCGAGGCGGACATGGCCATCGGGGTCAGTGCGCCTACAGCGGGGCGGCTTGTGGTGCGGCAAGTGACGGAATACCGCCTGCATCTTGCAGCGTCGCAGGAGTATCTGGCGGCCCACGGCCCTATCTCCGATCTTGCCGCGCTGAAAGATCACCGCATGGTTGGCTATATCCCCGACATGATATTTGATCGGGAGCTGGATTATCTGGCTGATCTGGGGGCAGGGCGGGTGGCTTTGGCATCCAATTCCGTCTCTGTTCAGTTGAATATGCTGCGGCAAGGCGCGGGCGTGGGCGTGGTGCATGATTTCAGCCTGCCGTTTGCGCCCGGCGTGCAGCGTATCTTGACCGACGCGGTCAGTCTGACGCGGGCGTTTTACCTGATCCGGCATGCAGATGATGCGCGTAATGAACGGCTTGCGCGGTTCGCCAGCCTGATGGCAGCAGGGCTGCGCGCAGAAGTGACCCGGCTTGAAATGCTATGTGAGGCCGACCTGCGCCCTTGACAGATCATCCATGCCCGCGCGACGATACAGGGACTTCAACACGCGACCATGGGAGGACGATTAATGTTGGTGTCTCAGATCCTGAAATCCAAGGCGGACGACAGTGTGGTGACGGCTTTGCCGTCGATCACGATTGCGCAGGCAGCCCAAATATTGGCAGAGCGGCGGATCGGTACGCTGATCATCACGCGTGATGAGCGCACGCTGGACGGTATCGTCTCGGAGCGTGACATTGTGCGACAGCTTGGCCGTGAGGGCGCGGCTTGTATGGCAGAACCGGTGAGTTCGGTCATGACCTCGAAACTGGTGACCTGCCACCGCGATATGCAAGCGGATGCCGTCCTGGAAAAAATGACCGAAGGGCGATTCCGCCACATGCCGGTTATCGAAGACGGGGTGCTCGTGGGTCTTATTTCGTTGGGTGACGTGGTCAAGGCGCGCCTGATGGAACTGGCGATGGAAAAAGATGCGCTTGAAGGGATGATCCGCGGGCACTAGCCGCTCTTGCATCTGCGGGCCCCGCGTGTTTGCTTGGGGTTCGTAAAACACTGATCCAAGGAGCGCCGCCCATGCGCGTTGGCCTATATCCCGGCACATTCGATCCCATCACACTGGGGCACATTGATATCATCCGGCGCGCGGCCTCGTTGGTCGACAAGCTGGTGATTGGTGTCGCCATCAACCGCGATAAAGGCCCGTTGTTCACGCTGGAAGAGCGGGTGGACCTGATCGAGGAAGAATGTGAGGCCCTCGCCAAGGAAACCGGCATCGAGATCATCGCCCATCCGTTCGAGAATCTTCTGATCAACTGTGCGCAGGACGTTGGCGCAAGCCTGATCATCCGCGGTCTACGGGCCGTGGCGGACTTCGAATATGAATATCAGATGGTTGGCATGAACCGGCAGCTCAACAAAGAGATCGAGACCGTGTTCTTGATGGCCGAAGCCCAGCATCAGGCGATCGCCAGCAAGCTGGTCAAGGAAATCGCCCGTCTTGACGGGGACGTGAGCAAGTTTGTCACGCCCCGCGTCAACGCAGAGCTGAAAGCGCGCTTCGCCAAATAGGCCTTAGGCGCGCGCCATGGTGGTTGCGGTGTCGAGCATACGATTGGAAAAACCCCATTCGTTGTCATACCACGCCAGAACGCGCGCCATATTACCCTGCTGAACCGCAGTTTGGTCCAGCGCGATGATGCTGCTGCGCGCATCATGGTTAAAGTCCATCGACACCAGCTTGCGGCTGGTGACGCCCATCACGCCTTCCATGCCTTCGGCGGCCTTGCTCAGGGCGGCGTTGATCTCTTCGGGGGTTGCGTCACGGTCCAGTTCAACAACCAGATCAACACAAGATACATTCGGCGTTGGCACGCGGATTGCTGTGCCGGCAATGCGGCCCGCAAGTTCAGGCAGGACAAGGCCGACGGCCTCTGCGGCACCGGTGGTGGTAGGTATCATTGACAGAGCCGCCGCGCGGGCGCGGTAGAGGTCGCTGTGGGCCGTGTCATGTACTGGCTGGTCGCCGGTATAGCTGTGCACTGTCGTCATATAGCCGCGTTTGAGGCCGAAAGCGCCGTGCAGCGCATGGGCGAGCGGTGCAAGGCAGTTCGTGGTGCAGGACGCGTTGGAGACCACCATGTCATCCGCCGTCAGGATGTCATGGTTCACGCCATAAACGATGGTTTTCATCTCTCCCTGGCCAGGGGCAGAGATAAGCACCTTCTTCGAGCCGTTTTTGAGGTGGCGGCCAGCTGTCTCGGCGCTGCGGAAAATACCCGTGCATTCCAGCGCAATGTCCACGTCCTGCCATGGCAGATCCTCTGGCGCACGCTCGGACGTGACGCGGATCGGGCCGCGGCCAATGTCCATCACTCCGTCACCGCAGGTGACTTCGTGACCATAGCGGCCATGCACGCTGTCGAACTCAAACAGATGGGCGTTGGTTTCAAGCGGGGCCAGATCGTTGATCGCCACCACTTCGATATCATCGCGCCCACTTTCAACAAGCGCGCGCAGGACGTTCCGGCCAATGCGACCAAATCCGTTGATGCCAAGTTTGATTGTCATAGGTTCACCCGTTTGAATGTATGTTTGCGCTAACATATTCAGTTGACCGTGAAGGTCAAGCCGAAGCTGAAAGCCCTCTCTTAGAAGTGTTCAGAGCAGGCGACCTAGCGCCAGAAGGCCAACCATTCAATGAGATCGGTAAGTTTTTTTCCCAGAAACACAGAATGTTCGGTTCCGTAGAAAATATAATCCACCACAATGGCGCCCACGATCAGAAGGCCCAGCACAAATGCGATCCTGTTGGTCATGGCTTGAGCCCTTTCAGTTGCCTGCCCCTTCTAGGGCAGGCAGCGCGGTGCAGCAAGTCCTAGCCTAGCTGGCCCATGGCCACGGCCACATCGGCCATCCGCACGGAGAAGGCCCATTCATTGTCGTACCATGACAGAACGCGCACGGTGCGACCCGCCACAACAATTGTCTGGTCCGGCGCAAAGATCGAGCTGTGCTCGGTGTGGTTAAAGTCGATCGAGACTTTCTGCTCGGGATCATAGGCAAATACGCGCGACATATACCCTTCGGCAGCTTTCTTGGCGGCGAGGTTGATCTCCTCCACGGTCACATCGCGTGAGGCGGTAAAGGTGAGGTCAACGGCGCTGACGTTCGGCGTTGGCACGCGCATGGCTGTACCATCAAGCTTGCCTTTAAGCTCGGGCATGACTTCACCCAGCGCTTTGGCCGCACCGGTAGAGGTGGGGATGATCGCCATGGCGGCGGCGCGGGCGCGGTAAAGATCCTTGTGGCGGCGGTCCAGCGTTGGCTGGTCGCCGGTATAGCTGTGGATGGTGGTCATCAGGCCACTTTCGATGCCCACAGCTTCGTGCATAACGCGCGCAAGCGGCGCGAGGCAGTTCGTGGTGCATGACCCGTTAGAGATCATGGTGTCCGAGGCCAGAAGTTTGTCGTCGTTCACACCAAAGACAATTGTGCGATCGACGTTTTTGCCCGGAGCCGAGAGCAGAACCTTCTTCGCGCCTTGTTCGATATGGGTGCGGGCCTTGTTGCCATCGTTGAACTGGCCCGTGCATTCCAGCACCACATCACAGCCGGACCAGTCCAGCTCTTCCATGTTATAGGTGGACATCACTTCGATGTCGTTCTGGCCCAGGTTAAGGTAGCCGTCATCTATGGTGATCTCGTTGGAAAACCGGCCATGCACGGAATCGTATTTCAGCAGATGGGCCGCTGTTTCAATCGGGCCAGTGGCGTTCAGTTTGATCACTTGAATGTCTTCGCGCGCGGTTTGGGCGATGTGGGATAGGGTGCAGCGGCCGATGCGGCCAAAACCGTTAATACCTACTTTGATGGTCATGGAAGGCTCCTTGGGTGATCAGGTTGCGCCTGCTATAGACGTCTGTTGCACGCGGGGGCCAGAGCCAAAGTCCCTTGAAAATCACATGTTAGCGTTAAAAGTTCAGGTTAGCGGTAACATCCTTACGCCTTACTGCATTGGCAATCGCGCAGCACTGCTCTACATCGGTAGCACAGGTATAACGGAGCGTTGTGATGAGTGGATTGATTGCCTTGCTGGACGACGTTGCAGCCATTGCGAAGGTTGCGGCGTCATCTGTGGATGATGTGATTGGGCAGGCGACCAAAGCCTCCGCAAAAGCGGCAGGCGCCGTAATTGATGACGCTGCCGTGACGCCGAAATACGTGCACGGATTCGAGGCCAGCCGTGAGCTTCCAATCATCTGGCGCATCACTAAAGGCTCTTTGCGAAATAAGCTCGTGTTCTTGCTGCCGGCCGGATTGGCACTGTCCAATTTTGCGCCATGGGCCATTGCTCCGTTGTTGATGTTGGGCGGGGCCTACCTGTGCTTTGAGGGTGCCGAAAAGATCGCCCACATTCTAGGGTGGAGTCAGGGTCACGAGGATTTTCCTCACAAAGAGACGACAATCTCCGATCCTGCCGCGCTTGAGGAGGAAAAAGCCTCGGGTGCGATAAAAACAGATTTCATTCTGTCTGCCGAGATTATGACTATTTCGCTTGCGGCTATTCCGACAAGTAACTTCTGGATGGAAGCGGCGACACTGGCGGCTGTGGCGGTGATCATCACCGTCGCGGTTTATGGATCTGTCGCGCTGATCGTAAAGATGGATGATCTGGGGCTTGCGATGGCAAACGGCGGCCGCCTGTCACTTACCCGCTCGCTGGGGCGGGGACTTGTGAAGGCAATGCCGGGATTTCTGCGTCTACTGACGGCTGTCGGCACCGCGGCCATGCTGTGGGTTGGCGGTTCTATCATCGTGCATGGACTGGAAGAGATCGGCTTTGCCGCGCCGGCTCATATGATCCACGATGCGGCCTATGCGGTTGGTCATATGGTTTCAGAGGGCTGGACCGGAGCTGTCGAATGGTTTGTGAAAGCCGGCATTGATGGTGTGTTGGGTCTGATCCTCGGAATGATCCTTATCCCGCTGGGCGAAAAAATCGTGACGCCGCTTTGGCGCAGGGTCTTCTCAAAATAATTTGCGGGAATGGGCGCGAGACACGTCACACTGACCTGACAGGGGCAGTAGAGGATGTGCCACCTGCGGATAATCGACGGACACAAGGCCATTGAGCCGCCCGAGGGGGCAGCGACCAGAAAGCTGCCCGAGCGCGCCGACAACCTTGGGCACGCCTGAAGCCCATTACGCCAAACCACACGCAAAGATCTATTTGGTCTTTTTCCTGAAAAGTTGGCAATCCGCGCTGTCTGGTCGACTATGGTATGATGGTTTTCATTAGTCTTGGGCCGATAACCCGATCCGCCGCTGTCCCGCGCCTGTTTTCAAGAGGTAATTCGCGACACCTCTCCGCTGCAGTCGTCTTATTGCATAGCCAATCTGGATACTCCTGTTTCCGGCATTGAAATCAAAGAGGGCAGCAAAGTGGTTGGGGCTGCTATAAAGGACCCTGATACATACGGTGAGCGTGAAAATTTCAGAGTAGACCGCCAGCCGCGGGTTCATCTGGCCTTTGGTGTCGGGTGGCATGGCTGTGTCGGTCAAAACCTGGCGCGCAAAGTTGGACGTGGTGCTAACTGTGCTAGCGCAGAAGGTGCACCGGATCTAGCGAATGGGCGCACCGGTCTGGCGGCGGGGGAACGCAATGCGTGCGCTAGCCAGTATGCAGATCGGGCTGCACCGCGTCTGATTTCTTGTCGGTATGGGGTTAGTCTTGTGCGTCGCGGCGGCGGTCAAAGAATCTTGCTGCCATCTGAGCAATGGCCAAAGTCGCAATTCCGAGGTGTCCGTAAATGACGTAGCTAAAGAATATCTGGCCCCAGGTTTCACCCGCATAAAGCGCAAGAATGGCTGCAACGCCACCGCTCATGATCGCTGTCAGGATGTAAGCCATATTTCCAAACTCCGCGCTTGTTTCACCGTTTTCTACCGTGCGCCTTAAACGTTATGGAATTCTTAACGCCGTTCAAGACACTCACTGTGTAGCGGGAGGATGTGGCTGAACATCGCCCGAAATGTGGCGAAACTGGCACAAATTAGGAGATATACCGCACAAGACTATCCACGTATTGGAAACAAAGACGGCGGAACCTTGGGAAAGGCTCCGCCGCACGCACCTGAAACAACCGGTGCTAGAGAGTGATTCTACCTATACTAGAGAAGCGCTTTTGCTTTCTCGGCAACATTTGCGGCAGTGATGCCGAATTTGACGAACAGTTCTTCCGCCGGAGCGGAGGCGCCAAAGCGGTCCATGCCGACAAAATCTGCCTTGCCGAACTTGCCGCGCTCACCCAGCAACCACTGGTCCCATCCTTGACGCACACCAGCTTCGATGCCGACGCGCACAGCGCCACCGGGCAGGGTGCGCTTGCGGTAGGCTTCGTCCTGCTGGGCAAACAGCTCCATGCACGGCATGGAGACAACCCGCGTTCCGATGCCCTCGGCCTGCAACAGATCACGTGCTTCCAGTGCAACCGAGACTTCGGAACCGCTGGCGATCAGGATAACCTGACGTTTGCCTTCGGCGTCTACCAGCGTGTAGGCGCCGCGCGCTGTCATGTTGTTGTTCTTATGCTCGGTCCGGACGGTGGGCAGGCCCTGACGTGTCAGCGACAACACAGATGGCGTGCCGGTCTGCGTCAGCGCGATTTCCCACGCCTCTGCGGTCTCGATGGTGTCGGCGGGGCGGAAGACCAGCGTGTTAGGGGTGGAGCGGCTGATGGCCAGATGCTCGACCGGCTGGTGGGTCGGGCCATCTTCGCCCAGACCGATGCTGTCGTGTGTCATCACGTAGACGACCGGCACCTGCATCAGCGCCGACAAACGCATCGCAGGGCGCGCGTAATCGGTGAAACACATGAACGTACCGGAGTAGGGGCGCACGCCCCCGTGCAGCGCCATGCCATTCATTGCGGACGCCATGCCGTGTTCACGGATGCCCCAATAGACGTAGCGACCACCGCGGTTGTCCAGATCGAACACGCCCAGATCAGCTGTCTTGGTGTTGTTGGACCCTGTGAGGTCAGCAGAGCCGCCCACAGTTTCCGGCATGATCGGGTTGATCACTTCCAACACTTTTTCGGAAGAAGAACGTGTCGCAAGCTTTGGCGCCGTTTCGGACATCTGCTTTTTGAAGGCCTTGATCACCGCGCTTAGCTTTTTCGGAGCTTCGCCTGCCAGCGCACGGTTGAACGTTTCGCGCTTGCTGCGCGGCATGCTGTCAAAACGCTCTTCCCACGCTTTGCGCACGTCAGCGCCGCGGCTGCCAATGGCCTCCCACGCGGATTTGATGTCTTTGGGGATGTCGAAGGGGGCAGAGGTCCAGCCCCAAGCTTCTTTCGCAGCCACCATCTGTGCGGGATCGGTCAGCGCGCCGTGGCCCTTGGAGGTGTCCTGTGCGGCGTGGCCCAAGGCGATGTGCGTCTTGCAAGCAATCATGCTGGGCGTGTCGGTCTTTTTCGCAGCGGTCAGGGCTGCGTCGATCTCATCAGGGTTGTGGCCGTCGATCTCTTGAACGTCCCAACCAGCGGCGCGGAAGCGCGCGACCTGATCGGTCGTGTCGGACAGGGTTACCGGACCGTCGATGGTGATGTTGTTGTTGTCCCACATCACGATAAGCTTGCTCAGCTTGTGGCGACCGGCAAGCGCGATGGCTTCCTGGCTGATGCCTTCCATCAGGCAACCGTCACCGGCGATGACATATGTGTGGTGATCGACAACCTTGGCGCCGTAGGTCGCGCGCTGGATTTCTTCGGCCATGGCAAACCCGACCGAGTTCGCGATACCCTGACCCAGCGGACCGGTGGTGGTCTCAATCGCATCGGCAAGGAAATTCTCGGGGTGGCCGGCAGTGCGCGCGCCCATCTGGCGGAAGTTCTTGATTTCTTCGATCGGGAATTGCGCGTCACCAACAAGGTGCAACAGCGAGTAGATCAGCATAGAGCCGTGGCCCGCAGACAAAATGAAACGGTCACGGTCAGGCCAGTTAGGCTGGGACGCGTCAAATTTCAGGTGGTTCTGGTAAAGCACTGTGGCGACATCTGCCATGCCGATGGGCATGCCTGAGTGGCCGGAGTTTGCAGCAGCAACAGCGTCCAGTGTCAGCGCGCGAATGGCGGCGGCCTTGGACCAGTGATCGGGATTGGCAGTTTGAAGGGCTTTGAGATCCACGGCAGGGACTCCTTATGCAAGCTAAAAGGCGTTGCAGGCTCCATATCAGGGCAGCGGGAAAGATCAAGCGCGTGGCGCAGGGTGTTTGTTAAGGCTGGGCGTGAAGTATCCGGCTCAAGGCCCTGTTCTGAAAGGGGGGCAGCATTTTATTGCAGCTTTGGATAGGATCGCAGCAATATTGGGCGCAAACCGATTCGTCACATGACAGAGTCGGAGTGCTACAGATTGAGTGAGAGAGGCATATGAGCGATATCGAAGAACTTCAGCGGCGGATTACCGCAGCGATGGATCAGGTCGCATTCGGTCTGGAAAAGCTGGCACCGGCCACGCCCGCAGGGCCAGATGCAGAGACCGCAAAGCTTTTGGAAGAAGAGCGCACAGCGAATGCGCAGCTTCAAGAGCGCGTGCGCGGCCTGCGCACCAAATCCGAGACCGAGACCGCGACCCTGCGCGCCAAGGTCGAAGAGGGCGAGGCCCGCATGGCCCAGCTTGATATCGAGCTGCAGCGCGTGCGCCGTGCCAACGCCCAGCTAAGCGATGCATGCGCCGCGTTGCGCGAAGCCAATGCCGAAGGGGTGGGCGACGCCCATCTGATTAACAAAGCCATGCTGGCAGAGCTTGAGGCCCTGCGCGCCGCCCGTGCGGCAGACGTTGCCGAAGCTTCGGTTATTCTTGCCAGCTTGCAGCCGCTGGTAGATGCCGCAGCCGCCAGCCCCAGCACGCAAGGAGACGCATAATGCCAGAGGTTAAGATTGCCATCGGCGGCCGCTACTTTGATGTTGCCTGTCAGGAGGGTGAGGAAAGCTATCTGCACTCCGCCGCCAAGATGCTGGATGACGAAGCACAAGTGCTGGCCGATGCCGTGGGCCGCATGCCCGAAGCACGGATGCTGCTGATGGCGGGCTTGATGCTTGCTGACAAAACCGCAAGCGTCGAGGACAAGATCGCAGAGGTCCGTGCCGAACTGGCAGAGCGCGAAGCGGAACTGGTCGGCCTACGCAATGTGGTCATAGAGCCAGAGCGCATCGAAGTTCCCGTTGTGCCGCAATCCGTCACGGATACACTTGCCGAAATCGCCGCCCGTGCCGAAGCGCTGGCAGCTGAGGTCGACGAAAAGGTCGGCGGATAATATCTGCCTGAAAATCTGGCGCGCTTGCTTTAGAAGTGAGCGCGCCTTTTGCGGCTGGGGAATACGCTGAGTGCGTATCTGTCGGCTGGCGACCTCTCATGAACATAGGGCGATTCACCACTTGGGGCAGGGTTTCGGCTTGCTGCGCTCAACAGCTCCCATGGCCCGTGAGCTAGCGGCGGATGGTCTCACGTGTCTGTGTCGGTCATAGCCCTGGACGATACCACACCATTGAAATGGGCGTTTCCCCATGCGGTCGGGGCAGCGCATCTACATGAGGCTAGGCAGATGTTTTTTGGAATTGATGTCGGGACGTCCAGCGTCAAAGCGATCTTGATGGACGACACCCAGTCTATTCAGGCGCAAGGGCATGCGCGACTGACAGTAGAGCGCCCGCACCGCGGCTGGTCAGAGTAGGACCGCGACAGCCGGATCACTGCCTGTCAGACGATCATCGCAGAAATACGCGCGAATGCGCCTCAGGCTTGGGCAAAGCTGAAGGTGGTCGGAGCCGCTTTTAAATGCCACCGGATTGACGGAAGATCATATGCCCCGCCTTGTAGAAGGCTGCGAGCAGGCCGGAAAATTGGGGTCTGCACTGGCGCAGGAATGGGGCGTCGGGGATGTCGTTGTTGCCGGTGGGGCTGGCGATAACGCAGCAACTGCCTGTGGTTTCGACGTCACCCGGCCCGGGGGCGGGGTTCTTGTCACTTGGCAAATCTGGCGTGCTTTTTTTCGACCACATCGAAATTTGCCCCCAATACAGACGGCGCGGTGCATGCGTTTTACCGTGCGCTCCCTGACTCGTGGCATCAAATGGGGGTGATCCTGTCTGCGACAAACAGTTTTAACTGGCTCTCGGAGGTTGCAATGCGCCCCGTTTCCGAATTTCCAGCGCTTGTGCCAGAAAAGCCGACCTGCCCATCAGGGGCGCTTTTCCTGCCGTACCTGAGCGGAGAGCGCACCCCCAACAACGCCCCTTTCGCCAAGGCAGGATTCTTTGATCTGACGCGGCGCACAACGATGCCTGATATGGTTCAGGCCGTGATGGAAGGCGTGGCCTTTTCCTTTGCCGATTGTAAACGCGTCTTGGAAGCGGCTGGCACGCAAATTGATCATGTCTATCTGGATGGCGGCGGCGGCAGGTCGGATGCGTGGCTGAATATCATGGCCTCTGCCAGGGGGCTCACCTTGCTCAAGCCCGAGGATGGAGATGCGGGGGCGGCGTTGGGGCCGCACGCCTTGGAATGGCCGCAACGGAAATCCGGCCGCACAATGAGACAGGCGTTGATGGTCTTACACTCGATGACAACGTTGGCGGTAATTAGGAAACCGCGACCGCTACGATAACCTCTAACGGTGTGCAGACATTCACCGACATCCCTGTGAATGCGGATGCTGGTTATACGATTTACGATCCGATCGATGACGTCACGTTTGAGGCTATTCGCCTGAATGGTAAGCAGGGTAGCCAGAGTTTCGTCTACACCCTGTCGGAATACCCTCTGGTTCCGGGCCGCGAATACGAAGTCATTGATTTTGACAACCAGCCAGATGCGCAGGTCGCAGGCGATCCGGTCTTCACCTATGCCGACTATGTCTGTTTCACTCCGGGGTGCATGCTGGAAACCCCGGATGGGGCACCTGCGGTTGAGGACCTGAAGGTGGGCGACCTGGTTGAAACGCTTGACGGTGGGGCACAGCCCATCCGTTGGATCGGATCAAAGCGTGTGTTCGCACGGGCTAAGAATGCGCCCATCCGCGTTACAGCCGGGGTGTTGGGCTGTGACAAAACTTTTGAGGTTTCGCCCCAGCACCACATCCTGTTGAGTGGTCATCAAAACGAGCTTTATTTCAGAGAAACCGAATGCTTTGCGGCGGCAAAACACCTTGCGAACAATAAAACGATTTTTCAAAGCGACGATGTGTATGTCGAGTACATCTATATCCTGTTCGACCATCACGAAGTCGTACTGTGCAACGGCGTGACAGTTGAAAGCTTTCATTTGGGCAAAGAAGGCGAAGATCGGATTTCGGTCGAGGATTGTCAGCAGATCAAGACCATTTTTCCGCAGCTTGCCGAGTGGTTCGAGACCTACGGACCTACAGCGCGCAAAGTGCTTGAAGTGTACGAAGTCCAGATGATGATCTCTCCGGTCGAGCGTTTGCTTCAGGCGGCTTAACGCCGCGCGGGTCCATATTTCGGAAGGCAACGTTGAAGGGCGGACAGGTTTCCCTGTCCGCCCCGGTCTGTTTGCCGCCGCTGCTTTGCGCGGTGGTTGGATGGATCAGAAGCCCAGTACCAATGACACACCAAGGGTGTTGTCGGTGGATTTCAGGCCCGCTGCCGGATCGGTGTTATAATCGGTGCGGTAGCTGATACGGGTGGACAGGTTGTTGGACATCTTGAAGTTCACGCCGGCGTCGTTGGAGACAACCGTGTTGATGTCCGAGCCCAGAATATCGGTGTCCATGGTGAAAGACACGGTTTCATTGATCCCGTAGAAGTAGCGCGAGGTGGCGATAAAGCCGACTTCGGTCTCTGACTGGCCTGTCACGTCTTTAAAGTAACGCACGCCGGGGCCTGCTTGGACGCGCCATGTGTGGTTGTCCTTGTTCAGCACGCGGTAACCGGGGCCAAAGCCCACGAAGGCGTCTGTTTCAGAGCCATCGATGCCAACGCCTGCGCCATCTGTCAGATAGCCGTCATACTGGTAGCGGGCGATGCCGAACGCATAAAGCGAGGGCGTGAAGTAGCGGCTGCCTTCGTAGGTGGCAAAAAACTTCTCTTCGCTTTTTATGCCGTTGGATTCGCCGTACTCGGTTGCGAAACCGATCAGGTGGTTCCAGTCACCTACGCCGTATGTCAGGCGGCCTGCGCCGGATACTTCGCCCGTGTCGGTGTTGCCGGAGGTACCGGAGGCGGACAGGGCGAAAGAACCGCGCCAGCCTTGTGCAACGCCATTGGGTCCAAAACGGTCAGCGTCCGAGCCGCGGGCAATCTCTGTGTTCACATCATCTGTGATGTCGTCGATCTCGTCATTCAGCGCTTCGATACCAACGATACGGTTCTGCGCGGAAGCGGGAGCGGCAACCATCAGTGCCAGTACGGAAACTGTGGCGAATTTCATCAGTGTGTTCATGGGTTTTCCCCTAAAAGTAGCTTGTCCGTCTTTCAACGCAGCGCTGAAGATCGGAAGCATCTCTGCTGGGGCCAATGTAACTTTTGCCGTGTCATGAGTGAAATTCGAATTAATCGTGGGTGGGTTGATAATTACTCGTTTGTAAATAGCTCTTCCTCACCAGTTGCGTATTCGTGCATGGTCTCAAGGCGGCTCGCCAAGAATGCGTGTTCTTTTTCAGTGTCTTGCGTAACCGTTGCCAATGCCGTGCGGGCGCTGGCGGCTAACGCTTCATCCAGATCATCGCGCCAGACAACCCAAGCAGGGTAGGGAAACCGTGGTGCGTTTGCCACAAGGTGCAGTTTTCCAACGTCCAAGCGCTGCTTCACAGCGCGGGCAGGCAGATAGCCTTTGGCCTTCCGGTTCATGATATAGTCAGCGCCAAGCGCGCCAAGGCTCATCGTCAGGCCCGCATTGGTCAGGTGGGGCAGAGCCAGCGTATGGGCATGGGTGAATTCAGGGCCCCAGTCCACGAACACATAATCCGCCGCGTCTTCCGCATTTGCGTCGGGATAAGAGGCGACCATCACCAGATCATCCTCCAATGCTTTCTCTACGATCAGGCCGGGGCGCAGTTGTGGTGTGTACATAAGTGCTACCTGCACCAACCCTTCGACCAGAAACCGCGTTAGCCTGTCCGGCATGCCAAGCTCGGTTCGCAGACTCAGGTCGGGCATGGCGAGTTGAAGCTGGTCAATCCAGCGAAAGCCCAATCGCGGCCACAACGAGTATTGGGCGCCGATGGTGAGCGCACGGCTATAGCCTTCGGGAATGGCGATCTGCTGGCGCGCTTCTTCCCAGATTTTCAGAAGGCTCAGGGCGTAGCGTTCGAATTGCGCGCCTGCCGGTGTCAGCACGGCGCCGGCTTTTGAGCGGGTGAACAACGGGTGACCCAGACTGTCCTCCAGCCGCTGGATGCGCAGGCTCACCGCAGATTGCGTCACAAACAGCCGGTCACAGGCCGCCACGAACGATCCTGTGTTGGCCACTTCGATGAATGTTCTGATCAGGGTGATGTCCATGGCGTTCATCCATAAGAAATATGCGGGTTAAGCATCATTCCTATTCGTTTTTCTGTTTCATGGATACCCGCTATGTCTGTTTTAGCAAAACCGGGCGGGGGCAAGTTTTCATGATTGCACCGGAACCTGCGCGGAGGCACTGCCGCCCGTGCCGTTTTCCCCGGCGTCCGGTGATGCTCAGAATTATGACTAATTCTACCGAAAGGACTGCAAGATGATGAAGACACGCACCATGATGACCACCGCGCTTTTCGCCGCGCTGGTTGGCGTCTCTGCCTGTTCCACCGGGCAGGTCGTCGACAATACCGTAGAGGCCACAGGATTTGTGGCCAAGACAGCCGTGAAGGGCACCATTGGCGCAGGCAGACTGGCGGTTAAGGGTGTGAAACGCGCGTCAGCCACCGATGAGGCGGCCGAATAGGTCCACGCGCAGCCCAGTTAAGACATAAAAAAGCGCGCCCCGAATGGAGGCGCGCTTTTGTGTTCGGCTGGTGGCCGGATCAGGCGTTGGCTTCGCGGATCTTATCTGCGGCGTCTTTGTCGAAGGTCACGCCGTTTTCGGCAAACAGCGTGTCCAGTTCACCGGACATGGTCATTTCGGTGATGATGTCGCAACCGCCGACGAATTCGCCTTTGACGTACAGCTGCGGGATCGTCGGCCAGTCAGAGAAGTCCTTGATCCCTTGGCGGAGTTGTTCGTCCGCAAGCACGTTCACGTCGGAAAACTCGACGCCCATATAGTTCAACACACCAGCCACGCGGGAGGAGAAACCGCACTGCGGCATTTCTTTGGTGCCTTTCATGAACAGGACAACGTCGTTGCTGGTCACAGTATCTTTGATCGTCTTGGTTGCATCGCTCATTTGCTAGTGTCCTTGTGTTTTTTGGTCTGGAACGCGGCATGATAGCGCGCGCTGTAGGTTTCATCATCGGGCAGGGAAGGCCCTTCGGGATCGATCAGGTTCGGGGCATCGCTGCCGCCGCCCAGACCGCGGTAAAAGCTTGTGGTGCGCTCCAGCCCTTGATGCAGGCGTTGGGTGCGCAAGACCTCTGTCATATCAAGCGCTTCATGACCAAGCGGGACTTTGTCGTTGTGCTTGTGACGGTCCGGTTGGCGGTGTGACAGCGGAACATAGTGCCGGGACGCTGCGCGGTATTGTGCGACGACGATTACCGCCACCCCTAACACAGCCGCACCCAGCATCCACAGCCACATGACCGCTATTCCGGTACTTTGGTGGTCAGTGCCAGCGCGTGCAGTTCGCCGTTTGCACCATCCATTTTACCTTTGAGCGCGGCATAGACTGCGCGCTGCTGCTGGACGCGGTTCATCCCCCGAAAGCTTTCGTCGACAACCATCGCCGACATATGCACGCCGTCATTGCCTTCGACAACGATCTGCGCGTTGGGAAAGCTGGTTCGCAGAAGGTCTTCGATTTCGCTGGCTTGCATTGGCATGGTTGAGCTCCGTCATGTTGGCTTTGGCCTAGATGTAGTAGGGCATAGCCCTGCGTGCAAGGGAGCAAGATCATCCCTTGCACACAGCGGCGGATTGGCAGACGCTAAGGGTCCAGCTTCGGTAAGAGGGTCAGAGACATGCAAGCAATATCAGGCGCGCCAGAACAGGCATTGGCATGGATTAAAGCAGGCCGCCGCGCGGCGCTTGCCACAGTTATCGAGACCTGGGGGTCCGCACCACGCCGTGTGGGCGCGCAAATGGTTGTCTCCTCTGACGGTGAGATGGAAGGCTCGGTTTCGGGTGGATGTGTCGAAGGCGCTGTTGTGCTCGAAGCGCTCGAGGCGCTGGAAGAGGGCGAAAGCAAGGTGCTGGAATATGGCGTCAGCGATGGTGACGCTTTTGCTGTTGGTCTGGCCTGTGGCGGCACAATCCGTGTGCTGGTTGAGCCTGTCGGTACCGGCGGCATGCCGCAAGAGATGCTTGAGGCCCTGGTTGAGGCGCGCGCCGCGCGCACCCCCGTGGCCTATGAAGTGACCCTGAGCGGCAACCACCATGCATTGGTGTCGGAGGGGCATGAAAGCCGCTTTCGTATGGACCGCTCGGGTCTGGAAGAAGATGGCGAAACCTTTGTCGCGATCCACAACCCGCCGCTGCGCTTGGTCGTTGTTGGGGCGGTGCACATTGCTCAGGCGCTGGTGCCGATGGCGCGTATCGCAGGCTTTGACCCGTTCGTGATTGACCCGCGCGAGGCGTTTGGCTCTGCCGCGCGATTCCCTGACGCTCGGGTGATCAATGACTGGCCGGATGCCGCGTTGGAGCAAGTGGGCATAGACACCCGCACAGCGCTCGTGCTCCTTACCCATGATCCAAAGCTGGATGATCCCGCGCTTTTTGTCGGTCTGCGCTCTGGCGCGTTCTACATTGGCGCGCTGGGGTCAAAACGCACCCATGCTGCGCGGGTTGATCGGCTGTCAGAGGCTGGGTTTGATCCGCACACAATTGCGCGCATTAACGGTCCTGTCGGCCTTAACATAGGGGCGGCCGGTCCTGCGGAGATCGCGGTGTCGATCCTTGCGCAGATGATCGAAGCCCTGCGCCTGCCATGAAATTCGGCCCCGTTGCCACCAAAGACGCCACTGGCTGCGTGTTGGCGCATTCTGTCGCGCTGCCGCAGGGGCGGTTGCGCAAGGGGCAGGTGCTGGGGGCTGCTGACATTGCCGCGCTGCAAGGCGCGCAGATCGAGCAGGTCATTGTTGCCGCTCTTGAGCGCGATGATGTGGGCGAAGACGCCGCCGCAGACGTGCTGGCCGATGCGTTGATGCTGGGCAGCAACGGGATGCACCGCAGCACCGCCTTTACCGGACGGGTAAACCTGATCGCGGATCACGCGGGCGTTGCTGTGTTGGATGTGGCGGCGCTGGATGCCGTGAACGGCGGCGATCCGATGATCACGGTCGCCACTGTCCCGCCGTACCATCAGGTGCGCGCAGGCGATATGATCGCGACGATCAAGATCATCTCTTACGGCGTTCCGCGTGCCGCGCTGGATACGGCAGTTGAAGCCGCACGCGGCGCGATCCGTCTTGCCGCGCCGGTGTTGGAACGTGCCACGCTGATCATCACCGAGATCCCGGGCGGGGCAGGTGACAAGGGGCGTGCCGCGATCGAAGACCGGCTCACGGCGCTTGGCGTCACGCTTGAGGCTGTCACGCTCGTGCCGCACCGCACCGTTGACTTGCGCGCTGCCATTGAGGCTGCGAAAACGCCCTTGGTGCTGGTGCTGACTGGCTCTGCCACCTCGGACATTGCCGATGTCGCCCCCTCTGCGCTGGTGCAGGCAGGCGGAGAGATCACCCGCTTTGGCATGCCTGTTGATCCGGGCAACCTGTTGTTTCTGGGCAGGCGCGGCGAGCAACAGGTGATTGGCCTGCCAGGCTGCGCGCGGTCTCCGGCGCTGAACGGCGCCGACTGGGTGTTGGCGCGTGTCATCTGCGGTATTGAGGTGAGCGCCCGCGACATTGCCGGCATGGGCGTGGGGGGACTGCTCAAAGAGATTCCAACCCGACCACAGCCGCGCCGCCCGCGTGGCTGAGCTGAGCCCGATCTTGCAACATACCGCGTCAAGGTAATTTTTCGGTTCTCAACGCACCAATGCCGTGCTTAACTCTGCTCAATGACAGGAAAGCGAGAGTCTGGGAGGACATCAATGACACAGGTTAAAATGACTGTGAACGGGAAAGCCGCGACAGGAGAGGTCGAAGGGCGTACACTGCTGGTGCAATTCCTGCGCGACAAACTGGGCATGACCGGCACGCATGTTGGCTGTGATACCAGCCAGTGTGGCGCATGTGTGGTGCATGTAAACGGTGAGGCGGTGAAATCCTGCACGATGCTGGCAGTTGAAGCACAAGGCGCCGAGGTTGCCACCATCGAAGGGCAGGCGGCACCGGACGGCACGCTGAACACAATCCAGCAGGCGTTTCAGGACCATCACGGCCTGCAATGCGGTTTCTGCACGCCGGGTATGGTGATGTCAGCGGCGGCACTGCTGAAAGAAAACCCCAAACCAACCGAAGCAGACGTGCGCCATTATCTGGACGGCAACATCTGCCGCTGCACGGGCTACCACAACATTGTCAAAGCGATCATGGCGGCATCCGGTCAGGACGTCAGCGCCATCGCTGCGGAATAACGGCTGTTGCCCGCGGGGAGGCGGGTGACAGGCCGCGCGGTATGGTCCGCGATCTATAGCTTTGGTGTGCAGCACGCGCACCGCTCTTAGGGAGGAATGATAATGCCAAAGGATAGTGGTATCGGCGCCAGCAGCAAGCGGCGCGAAGACGTCCGGTTTTTGACCGGAGAAGGCAACTATACGGACGACATCAACGTGAACGGGCAGGCGTATGTCTATTTTCTGCGCTCTGACATCGCTCACGGCACGCTGACAAACGTCGACACGTCCGCCGCCGAGGGGATGGACGGTGTGGTGCGCATCTTTACCGGAGCGGATTTCGAAGCTGTAGGATCGGTGCCGTGCGGCTGGCAGGTCACGGATAAACATGGGGAACCCATGCAAGAGCCGCGCCATCCGGTGCTGGCGCACGGCAAAGTCCGCCATGTGGGCGAACCGATTGCCGCCGTTGTTGCGGAAACACTGGAACAGGCCCGCGATGCCGCCGAAGCGATTGTAGTTGATATCGACGAGCTACCAGCAGTGGTAAACATGAAGGATGCGGTCAAAGTAGGTGCGCCCAAGGTACACGACGATCTGACGTCCAACCTGTGCTACGACTGGGGTTTTGTTGAGGAAAACAAGGCCGCCGTAGATGAGGCGTTTGAGAAAGCCGCCCACGTCACGACCTTGGAACTGGTGAACAACCGCCTTGTGGCCAACCCGATGGAGCCGCGCGTGGCTGTGGGCGATTATGCCCGTGGCACCGGTGATCACACGCTCTACACCACCTCCCAGAACCCCCACGTGATCCGGCTGCTGATGGGCGCATTCGTTCTGGGCATCCCGGAGCACAAGCTGCGCGTTGTTGCCCCTGATGTGGGCGGCGGATTTGGGACAAAAATCTTCCATTATCAGGAAGAGGCCTTTGTCACCTTCGCGGCTAAAGCGTGTAACCGTGCGGTCAAATGGACATCGTCGCGCTCCGAAGCGTTTATGTCGGACGCGCATGGCCGTGACCACGTCACCAAGATCGAGCTGGCGTTGGACGCAGACAACAACTTTACCGCGCTGCGCACCGATACTTACGCCAACATGGGTGCCTATCTCAGCACCTTTGCGCCGTCCGTACCCACATGGCTGCACGGCACGCTGATGGCGGGTAACTACAAAACCCCGCTGATTTATGTGAACGTGAAGGCTGTGTTCACCAACACTGTCCCCGTCGATGCCTATCGCGGTGCTGGTCGCCCGGAGGCGACATATCAGCTTGAGCGTTTGGTCGATAAGGCCGCCCATGAGCTGAAAGTCGACCCGATCAAACTGCGCCGCCAGAACTTTATCATGGAGTTCCCATACGCCACGCCTGTGGCGGTGGAATATGACACTGGCGACTACGTTGCGACGATGGACAAGCTCGAAGAGATGGCCGACATCTCTGGCTTTGAGGCGCGGCGCAAAGCATCCGAGGCCAAGGGCAAGCTGCGCGGCTTTGGCGTGAACTGCTATATTGAGGCGTGCGGCATCGCACCGTCAAACCTTGTGGGCCAGCTTGGCGCACGGGCGGGTCTGTTTGAGTCGTGCACCGTGCGGGTCAATGCGACTGGCGGTCTGGTTGTCATGACAGGCAGCCACAGCCACGGGCAGGGGCATGAGACATCGTTCGCTCAGGTCGTTGCTGATATGATCGGTATTCCCGAAGATATGGTCGAGATCGTGCATGGCGACACGGCCAACACCCCGATGGGCATGGGCACCTACGGCTCACGCTCACTTGCTGTTGGCGGGTCCGCTATGGTGCGCGCGACCGAAAAGATCATCGCGAAGGCCACGAAGATCGCCAGCCACCTGCTGGAAGCGTCAGAGGGCGATGTGGAGCTGAAGGACGGTGCCTTCACCGTTGCAGGCACGGATAAATCCGTTGCTTGGGGCGATGTGACGCTGGCGGCCTACGTGCCTCACAACTACCCGCTGGAAGAGATCGAGCCGGGTCTCGAAGAAACGGCGTTTTACGACCCGTCGAACTTTACCTACCCCTCAGGTGCCTACGCCTGTGAGGTCGAGCTGGACCCCGAAACAGGTCAGGTCACGGTCGAGCGGTTCTCGGCGGCGGATGATTTCGGCAATATCGTGAACCCGATGATCGTGACCGGACAGGTCCACGGTGGTCTTGCGCAAGGTATCGGGCAGGCGTTGCTTGAGAACTGTGCCTATGACAGCGACGGTCAACTTCTGAGCGCGAGCTACATGGACTACGCCATGCCGCGCGCCTCTGATCTGCCGTTCTATGACGTGGATCATTCGTGCCAAACGCCTTGCACACACAACCCTCTGGGCGTGAAAGGCTGTGGGGAGGCCGGCGCGATCGGTTCGCCTCCGGCGGTTGTGAATGCGGTGCTGGACGCAATGCGCTCTGGTGGCAGCAAGGTTGATCACATCGACATGCCTGTCTCACCGCACCGCGTCTGGGAAGCGATGAATAGCTAAGCGAAGGGCGGGACAGACGCTTTGCCTGTCCCGCGCTCATCAGATAAAAGACAAATGAAGCCGGAGGTTAGGCCTGAGATCAGGCAGACCTCCAAGCTGAAAGGAAGATAGAATGTATAACTTCGATGTTGAAATGCCCGATACGATCGCGGACGCGGTCAAGGCGCTGAGCCGCGAAGAGGCACAGCCGCTCAGCGGCGGGCAGACCCTGATCCCAACGTTGAAAGCACGCCTTGCTGCACCATCTGTGTTGGTATCGCTGCACGGCATCGCCGAGATGAAGGGCGTGTGTACCGATTCCGACGGGCGACTTTGCATTGGTGGCGGTACAACCCACGCAACCGTCGCGGCCGAAGCAGCGGCGCACTATCCGGCGCTTGCATCGCTTGCGGCGCGGATCGGTGATCCGGCAGTGCGTAACCGTGGAACCATTGGTGGCTCTGTGGCCAACAACGATCCGTCAGCCTGCTACCCTGCCAGCGTGCTGGCCTCGGGCGCGACGATTGTGACCAACAACCGCGAGATTGCGGCGGATGATTACTTTCAGGGCATGTTCGAGACGGCATTGGAAGAGGGCGAGATCATCACGGAAGTGAAGTTCCCGATCCCCGAATCTGCACATTACGAAAAGCACTTGCAGCCTGCATCCCGCTTCCCGTTGGTCGCTGTGTTCGTCGCAAAGTTTGCAGATGGCGTGCGTGTCGCTGTTACCGGTGCGTCTGAAAACGGCGTTTTCCGCTGGACCGATGCCGAAGCCGCGCTGAACGGCAACTTTAGCGCCGACGCGGTTGCCGGGCTGAAAGCCGACGGCTCGGAAATGATCAGCGACCTGCATGGATCAGGCACCTACCGTGCCCATCTGGTCGGCGTGATGACAAAGCGGGCGGTTGCAGCCATCACTGGCTAAGCGACGCAGCACTCCAGACAAATAGCCGCGCAGCAATGTGCGGCTATTTTTTTGCCCGACTTCAAAGCGGTATAAACGCAAAACGCCCCGGCCATCAGGACCGGGGCGTTATCAGAACAGGTATGTTCAGGTGTCTTATTTGCTCGGCAGTGGGCCAATCAGCATAACCATCTGACGGCCTTCCATTTTCGGGAAGTTCTCAACCTTGCCATGCTCTTTGGTGTCTTCTGCGACACGCTCCAACAGCTCGCGGCCAAGATTTTGGTGGGCCATCTCGCGGCCGCGGAAGCGCAGGGTGACCTTCACCTTGTCACCATTCTCCAGAAACTTGTAAACATTCCGCATTTTGACATCGTAATCATTGGTGTCAGTGTTCGGGCGGAACTTGACCTCTTTGATCTCGATGATCTTCTGCTTTTTACGGGCTTCGGCTTCGCGCTTTTGCGTCTCGTATTTAAACTTGCCGAAATCCATGATTTTACAGACAGGCGGATTGGCGTTCGGAGAGATCTCTACAAGGTCAAGACCTGCCTCTTCTGCTATGGCCATAGCACGCATGGGCGTCACAACGCCGACGTTCTCGCCATCTGCGCCGATCAGGCGAATTTCATTTGAGCGGATATTTTCATTGACGCGCGGGCCGGTGTCACGTTGCGGCGGTGCGTTATGGGGTCTGCGAGCGATGATGATGGTCCTTTGATGGTTGAATTACCGATTTCGTAAAGTAGACCTCCATAGGGTCCTCTTCAAGTTCAAAATCGTCAATTGATGGGGCGGAGAGGTGCGTTTTCCCCTTGAACCTGCTGGTTGGCATGCGCATTTGGGCGCCAATGGCATGGGGTAGGGTATTTTGCCCGCCCGCATGCGAACAAGAGGGGAACTACTATGAAGAATTTGGTCTGGATCGTTGTTGCAGCGATTATCGCGGTCGGGGGATACGTTTTGTACTCCGGTCGCAGTGTTCAGGATATCGCAGGTGACGTAACTGAAACGGCCACAACGGCTGCTCAGGAAGCGACAGAAGCCGCCAGCGACGCAGCAAGCGCCGTGTCCGACGCTGCCGCGGATGCAGCAGACGCAGCCGCTGATGCGACAGCCGACGCCGTTGACGCAGTAGCGGACACAGCAAGCGATGCAGCCGCAGCTGTTGCAGACGCCGCCGAGGGTGCCGTTGACGCGGCAGCAGACATGGCCGATCAAGCGACCGAAGCCGCATCCGATGCCGCAACAGCAACTGGTGAAGCCGTGTCCGACGCAGCAAGCGCGACAACCGAGGCCGCCGCTGATGCAGCCGCAGCGGCGCAAGAAACTGCATCCGACGCGGTTACAGCGACAACCGAGGCAGCCTCCGACGCAGCGACTGCGACTACGGATGCAGTGTCTGACGCAGCGACAGCAACAACGGATGCAGCAACCGCAACGCAGGAAGCAGCATCAGATGCCGTGACCGCGACAACAGAAACAGCAACGGACGCAGCAACTGCAACCACCGAAGCTGCAACTGAAGCCGCAGCAGCGACCGAAGAAGCCGCAACAGACGCAGCCGCAGCTACCGAAGCCACTGCAACCGAAGCCGCAACAGACGCAGCCGCAGCTACTGAAGCCACTGCAACCGAAGCCGCAACAGACGCAGCCGCAGCTACCGAAGCCACTGCAACCGAAGCCGCAACAGACGCAGCCGCAGCTACCGAAGCCACTGCAACCGAAGCCGCAACCGAAACTGCCGCAGCTACCGAAGCCACTGGTTCTTCAATGGCCGAATTGCTGACAGTGGACGGCTTTAATCTGGAAAAAGTCACCGAAATGGTGGACGGCTCCGATCTGGGTACTCTGCAGAAAACAATGCTGACAAAAGGCCTCAAGGCTGCTCAGGACAACCCTGAACTGCTCAAGACCGCTCTGGACAGTGTCCGCGAAGCGCTTGGCATGTAAGCCTTTTGCCATCAGGCGAAACGAAAGCCGCTCCTTCGGGGGCGGCTTTTTTTTATGACCGAAGGTGCGTGGAGACGTTGCTGCTGCTGTCAAGAATATGGCGCAGACAGGCAAGAATGACTGTGATGCTGACCACAAGCCACAGACCACCCCACACGATGGTCGGTCCGCCAAATTCAGCCGCAAGCATATGCGCATCAGATGGCAGACCCGACCGCGCGATCGTGTCATCGAAGATATCGAAGGGAACGTAGATCACGCTGGTCAGGCCGATCACCCGCAGCGCCAGATCATTGGCTGTATGGCCAAGAAACCGCGCCATACCCAGAAGCACCAGACCAGCGGTCACGCAGAAAAAGGCCGCAAACAGGTCTCTGACATAGAGTATTGTAATCACGAGCATCATTATACCCAGCAGCGCGGTCACATACCGGTCAGCGGTGCTGCGCAAAGCCGCCAATAACAATGCGACCCCCATCACCAGTGAGCCAAGGTATCCGGCGGACAGGATCGCAAACCGGCTGCCGCCACGGGTCACCGCGAATCCGCCCTGCGCAGGGGAAAGTGATATCTGCTCGACCGATCCGCCGGTCAGCCACGCGGCAACTGCATGCGACAGTTCGTGCAGGAAGACGACGAGAATTTTCAGCGGCACCACCACAGGCGTATGCCACAGCGCAAAGACAAGTGCGGTGATCGCCAGAAGTTGCCAATGGGATTTGAGGTAAGTCATACCAGTATGACGACCGCAGGCGCCGCAAATGTCAATTCGCGGCGCCTGCGGATAGATAGGATAGGTTAGGTGTTAGCCGACAAAGGCTTTTTCGACCACATAGTGTTTGGGATCGGAATTCGCGCCTTCTTCCAGACCAAAACCTTCAAGTACGGCTTTGATGTCGACGTTCAGCCCCATGGAGCCGCATACCATCGCGCGATCAGTGTCCACCGATATACCGTCGATGCCCAGATCACGGAACACGGTGCCGTCTTGCAGCAACGTGGTGATCCTGCCCATCTTGGGGCTCTGTTCACGTGTGGTGGTGGGGTAATAGCGAATCTTGGCAAGGTTCTCGGTGCCGATCAGCTCTTGCATCATCTCGTCCGCTTTCAGCTCTTCGATCAGCTGACGGGAATACTCCAGCTCTGCCACATCGCGGCAGGTGTGGGTGATGATGACCTCTTCGAATTTCTCGTAGGTTTCAGGCTCGCGCAGCAAGCTTGCGAAAGGCGCAAAGCCAGTACCGGTAGAGAAGAACCAGATGCGTTTGCCTGGAAGCAGTGCGTCATGCACCAGCGTGCCCACGGGCTTGGGCCGCAAGATGATTTCGTCACCCGGCTGGATGTGCTGGAGCCGCGACGTCAGCGGGCCGTCCTGCACCTTGATCGAATAGAACTCCAATTCGTCGTCCCACGCAGGTGAGGCGATGGAATAGGCACGCAGCAGCGGTTTGACTTTACCTGTCTCCGGGTGTGGCTCTCCCATCAAGCCGATCATCACGAATTCACCCGAACGAAAGCGCAAGGATGCAGGCCGCGTGACGCGGAAGGAAAACAACCGGTCCGTCCAGTGTTTCACAGAGGTAACGGTCTGCGCATCAGGCAGGGTGGGGACGGCTTTTGCAGTATCAAGGGTCACTGGGGTATGCTCGGTCATGATTTCTCCGCAGAGCCATGCTCCACGGTCCTTTTCTTAGACAAGGGGAAGGAGGGGCGCAATGCGCCGCTTAGCCGCGGAGGCGGACCTGATAGTCGCCGCTTTTCCAATCAGCGCGGAACTGCCACTGATCCTCTGGCTGACGGGTGGCAAGGGCTTCGTCAATTTCGACTTCGTCAAAGCCGCTGCGCCGCGCCATTGCATACTGATCCGCCAACACATGGCCACGTGCGCGCAGGCGTCCCGTGTAGCCACGCAAGCGCAGGGCGCGTGCGATGGTGAACCCGCGCCCGTCCGCTGATGATGGAAAATCCACGCGGATCATCTCAAGCGTCGGGGTCAGCTCGATATCTTCGGGGATTGTGTCCGAAGGCAGATCGAGGGCCACGCAGTCATTGGCTGCTCCGGTGGCGCAATAGCCACGGGTCCAATTGTCGGCGGAAAAGCCGCTGTCGGTTACAATAACGCTCATTGTGTTGCTCCTGTCCGGACCATTTTGCCGTCGACAAAATGGATGCCACATTCATCTTTTTCCTGTCCGCGCCAGCGACCTGCGCGCGGGTCTTCGCCTTCGGCCACGGGCGATGTACACGGCGCACAGCCAATCGAAGGATAGCCGCGCGCCACAAGCGGGTGCCGAGGCAGCGCGTTTTCTGCCATGTATTCCTGCACATCCGCACTGGTCCAGTGCGCCAACGGATTGACCTTAATCCGGCCTGTCCCTGCCTCGACCTCAAAGGCCGGCAGTTCGGCCCGTGTGCCGGACTGGTAGCGTTTGCGCCCCGTTATCCAGCCATCAAACCCCTTCAGCGCTTCATCCAGAACGCGGGTTTTGCGCAAGTCGCAGCAGGCGTCGGTATCGCGCTGGTGCAGGGTGTTGTCAGGGTCTTCGGCCAGTGTATCCGCGCGCAAGACCTGCACACGGTGCAGGCCCAGCTTTTTGGCCACTTCGCGCTGGTATGTCAGCGTTTCGGGAAACAGCAGCATGGTATCGATGAACAGAACCTGCACATCGGGCTTTACCGTAGCTGCCAGATGCAACAACGCCACGCTTTCCGCGCCAAAGCTGGAGACAAGCGCCAGATTGGGCGCGGCCTGAAACGCACGGCGCAGCACATCGGCTGCGGCGTGGTGTTTCAGCGCCGTATTGAGCGCGTCAACACGCGCGTCTATCGGTTGATCAAGCGGCATCGGCTTTAGCCTGCGGATAAAGGGCAGCCTTGAAAGGCGCGAGCCCGAGGCGGCGATAGGTCTGCAAGAAAGTCTCGGCACGTTCGCTGCGCAGGTCCAGATAGGCCATCACCAACCGCTCGATTGCGGGGATGATTTCGTCAGCCGAAAAACCGGGACCGGCACGTTCACCAATGCTGGCGTCTTCTGTGCCATCACCGCCGAGCGTGATCTGGTAGTTTTCCACGCCGGCACGGTCCAGCCCAAGGATGCCGATGTGGCCCACATGGTGGTGTCCGCAGGCATTGATGCAGCCGGAAATCTTGATTTTGAGCGGGCCAACGTCATGCTCAAGCTTCAGATCGTCAAATCGGGTCGCAATTTCCTGCGCAATCGGGATCGAGCGTGCCGTTGCCAGCGCGCAATAATCCATACCGGGGCAGGCGATAATGTCAGAGATCAGACCGATGTTCGCCGTCCCCAGACCCGCCTCTTTCAGGCGGGCGTGCAGCGCAGGCAGGTCAGCGCGGTGGACGTGTGGCAGGATCACGTTCTGCTCATGTGAAATCCGCAGCTCGTTATGGCCAAACTCAGCTGCCAACTCCGCCATGACGCGCATCTGATGGGATGTCGCATCGCCCGGCGTCGCGCCATGCGCCTTGAGCGAGATCGATACAATCGCATAGCCTGCCGCGCGGTGATCGCTGAGGTTGGTGTCAGCCCACGCACGGAAGACGGGATCATTGGTGTAAGCGGTCTCATATGTGGCCAACGATTTGGTCACAAATTCGGGAAGGGCAAAGTCCGCCTCGATCCGCGACAGCATCTGCTGGTCAACGCCCGTGAACTGGGGGCGGATCAGTTTATAGCGGGCATCGACGCGCGCGCGGATGTCCTCGATCCCGTTTTCATGCACGGTGATCTTGATGCGGGCTTTGTATTTATTATCGCGGCGGCCCAACAGGTTATAGACACTAACGATGGCTTCAAGTGTGGGCAGCAGGTCTTCGGAGGCCACAAAATCATACAGCACCTTGCCGATCATCGGCGTCCGGCCAAGGCCGCCACCGACGATGACGCGATAGCCGCGTGCGCCGTCTTGCTCAACGATTTGCAGGCCGATGTCATGCGCTTTCAACACCGCGCGGTCATGCGATGCGCCGGAAACGGCGACCTTGAACTTGCGCGGCAGGAACTGGAATTCAGGGTGGTCGGTGGACCACTGGCGGATCAGCTCTGCAATCGGGCGCGGATCGGCGATCTCATCCGCGGCGGCACCGGCAAAATGGTCGGCGGTCACGTTGCGGATAGTGTTACCGGATGTCTGGATCGCGTGCATGTCCACCTCGGCCAGCGCATCAAGCATATCCGGCACATCGCGCAGTTCAGGCCAGTTGTACTGGATGTTCTGGCGCGTGGTGAAGTGGCCATAGCCTTTGTCCCACTTGTCCGCGATATCGGCCAGCTTTTGCATCTGGTGGCTGTTGAGCGTGCCATACGGGATCGCCACGCGCAGCATATAGGCATGCAATTGCAGATACAGGCCATTCATCAGGCGCAGGGGCTTGAATTCGTCCTCGGTGAGGCTGCCGTCAATCCGGCGCTCAACCTGAGAACGGAACTGGGCGTTGCGCTGCGCGATGAACTGGGAATCAAAATCGGAATAAGCGTACATTATACGTTCTCCTGTTTGCCATGGGCATAGTTGGAGGGGCCGGTAGCGCGGAACGCCTCGCGGAAGTGTGTGGTCTGGATCTGGCCCTGTTCGGGATCTACGGCAGTCAGGTAAACGCCGACCACCTCGGCGCTGCGCGCAGAGGCCTCGATCAGGCGCAGCTGCGCATCTGCTTCGTCGGTAAGAACTTCGGCGTCTTGCAGGTTGCGCACCCAGTCGCTGCCGCGCAGGTAAACGACATCCCCTTCAAGCAGGGCATTTGCGGTAATTACGGAAGGTTCGAAAGACTTTGGCATTATGCAAATTCCTCAAGCTTGAGAGAGGGGGCCGCGGCAAGGGCTGCGCGGGGGGCAAGCCCCAGAAAGGTGAGTGCCGGACCGCCAAGCTGCGCGGCATCAAGAGCAGCGGGCAGGGCGTCCAGCGTGGTTTCAAGCACGCGCTGGTCAGGGCGGCTGGCGTTTTCGATGATCGTGACAGGCGTGTGCCGGTCCGCGCCGTGCATCAGCAGGCGGCCCTGCACAAAACGAGCAGATTTCTTGCCCATGTAGATTGCCGCAACTTCGTTTGGTTGGGCCAGCGTGCGCCAATCGTGATCGGCAAATCCGCGGGTGTCATGGCCGGTCATGAAGCGAACCGATGTATTGCGTCCGCGCTGGGTCAGGCTTTGGCCAATGGCAGCGACGGCAGCAGAGGCCGAAGTGATACCGGGCACGATATGCCAACCGATGCCATGCGCGTCGACTGCGTCAATTTCTTCGTCCAGACGCCCGAACACAGTCGCATCGCCGGATTTCAACCGCACAACCTGCGCACCGGTCTGGGCATGCTCGACCAGCAGCTCGTTGATGTATTCCTGGGGCGTGTGGCGGCCAAAACCTTCTTTGCCCACATCAATCATCGTCGCTTCGCGGCGCGCCAGTTCAAGGATTTCTGGCGTGATCAGACGGTCGTAGATTACCACGTCAGCTTCGTCTAACGCGCGGCGTGCCTTCAGGGTCAGCAGCTCCGGATCACCGGGGCCGCCGCCGACAAACGCCACATGGCCCGTGCGGGCTGATTTGTTCAGGTGGGTATCAAGCAGCGACTCAAGCGCAGGCAGCACGTGCTCTTCCCCATCACTGATCGCCTTGGGGCCGGCGTCAAAATAGAACGCACGCCAGAAGTCACGCCGCGCACGGCCAAAGGACAGGGCGTAAGACGCCTTGCGGAATGTTTTCCCGATGCGCGCGAGCGTGCCAAGGCTTTGGGGCAGACGCTCTTCCAGATCGGCCTTGATCGCACGGGCCAACACGGGCGCCGCACCTTCGGTGCCGATGGCGATGGTCACAGGATCACGGTCCACAATGGCTGGCGTGATGAACTGGCTGTCTTCGAGGTTGTCTACGATATTGACCAGAGCACTACACGCCCGCGCCAACAACGCTGTGCGCGCGTCTTCGGCAGCATCCTCGTTCGCGCCATAGAACAGCTTGGCGCAGACGGCATCGCCGTGCTGCATCGCGCGGGTCACAAGGGTCAGACGTTTTTCATGGTGCCATTGCTCGATCTCGCGCGCAGGCTCGGCCGCGAACACTGTGATCCGAGCGCGCGTTTTCATCAGCAGCCGCAGCTTGGCCAGCGCGGCGTCGCCGCCCCCCGACACGATAATGCGGGAGTTCTGTGTGCTCAGGAAGATCGGGAAATGGTCCATCGGTCACGTGTCCTCTGCGTTGCTGCTCTATAATAGAATACTGTTCTGATAATTTGCCATATGTCTGGATACATAAGGATGTTTGTTCTAACGTGCTGCTGAGGCAGAACATGTGTTTTGTAATTTTGGGAGAAACGGAATGACCGTCCGGATAGATGAGACTGACAGGAAAATTCTGGCTGCGCTTCAACGCGATGCGAGCCAGTCACTGGACGATATTGCGCGCGAAGTAGGCTCGTCAAAGACGCCGGTATGGAACCGGATCCGCAAAATGCGAGAGGGTGGCGTGATCGGACAGCACACCGTGGTGCTGGACGCCGATGCGTTGGGGCTGGAGGCGTGTTTCTTCGTGCTGATCCGCACGTCCGAGCATGAGGCCGAATGGCAGGCCAGGTTTCTCAAGGCCTTGCAGGACCGCCCCGAAGTGCAAGAGGCGCACCGGCTGGCGGGGGATATCGACTATATCCTCAAGGTACGGGTCGAGAACGCCCGCGCCTACGACCGCTTTTATCAGGCTCTGATTTCGGAAGTGCGGGTGCACAATGTCACAGCGCTGCTGTCGATGGAGCAAATCAAATCCACAACGATGCTGCCGATCTAGGCGCTGACCATCAATTCGTCGAGTTTGTGGAAATGGTAGGAATTGGCAAAGCGTGGCGGGGTTTCCAGCCTTAGCTTGGGCAGGTGCGCAAATAGCGCGGGCAGGGCGATTTGCATCTCCATCCTCGCCAGAGGGGCGCCGAGGCAGAAGTGCAATCCGCCCCCAAACGCCGCGTGGGGTTTGGGGACGCGCTGCGGCATGAACCTGTCTGCCGCATCATAAACTGCCGGATCACGCCCCGCTGCGGCGAGGACAAGTCCCACACGGCTCCCTTGGCGCAGCGTGACCCCGCCAATGTCAACGTCTTCATAGACATAGCGGTCAAACATATGCAGTGGCGGCGTATAGCGCAGCAGTTCTTCGCAGGTGGCGGCCACAGATTGAGGGGCCAAAGCCTCTGGCGGTGTTGCCTCTTCGATCAGACATTTGACAGCATTGCCGAGGCTATGCACCGTTGCCTCATGGCCTGCGTTCAGCAACAGCACACAGGTGCTGATCATCTCGTCTGTGCTGAGCCGTGAACCGTCCTGCTGGGCCGCGATCAGCTCTGAAATGAGGTCATCCGCAGGGGCGTTGCGGCGGCTGTCGATATAGGTCGTCAGGAAATCCGAGAACTCGGCGGCTGCCTGTGCGGCGGCATCCTCTATCGCGCGGGTGCGGCCTGCTTGGTACATGGCAACCATCGCGGCGGACCAGCGCAGCAGATCCGGGGCCATGTCCTCTGGCACGCCGAGCAGCCGTGCAATGATACGCACAGGCAGTTGGGTGCAATAGGCGGGGATCAGATCAAAGGCACCTTGGGCCGGCAGCCCTTGGAGCAGTTCTGCCGCAACGGCCCTGATGTCCGGCTCCAACGCCGCAATCCGGCGCGAGGTGAAGGCGCGCAGGACCAGCCCGCGAAGGCGGGTGTGGTCTGGGCGCTCAAGCTCCAGCAGCGAATGCCGCTCAACGGCGTGAAACGGCACAAGGTGGTCGGGCACGGGCGTGGCCTGATCGGGCGGCACGGCACGGCCCAAACGCCGGTCGCGCAACAAGGCATGAACGGTCGCCGCATCAAAGGCCGCGGCAAAGCCGTAGTCCTCCCAAAACACTAAAGGTCCACAAGCGCGGGCGCGATCGTAGAAGGGATAGGGATTCTGGACAAATTCCGGATCAAACGGGGATTGGGAGATGCTTTGCATCACCGCACAAAGCGCAGTTGTGCTGGTAAATGCAAGGCCTTGCGCGTAAATTGGCCACCATGAGATACAGGTTTGGCAGGCGCGGCCTGAGCATTGTTGGTTTTCTGATCTGCGTGGCAGTGCTGAGCGTTTCGGTCTGGCGCTATGCGACCCATCAGGGGCTTGCACAGCTGTCGGCGCGGGGCGCTGCTGATCTGGCGCTGGCCAGTGACCGTCTGGTCGGGCAGCTGCAACGCTACCGCGATCTGGCTGTTGTCATGGCGGACCACCCCCAGGTTCTACAAGTGCTAGAAGGGGCCGCGCGCCCCGAGGACAAAGCCTTGTTGCGCGGCGTGGCGGACCGTTCTGCCGCGCTTGATGTTATGGTGATTGACCGGACGGGGCGTGTTCTTGCCGCCGCGGGGGACGGCGCTGGCAGCGCGAATGCGATGGCATATGTCCGCCGCGCCCTTAACGGTGCGTTGGGGCGTGGTTATGGTTCGGGGTTGGAGACGGGGCGAAACTACTTTTACGCAGCGCCGGTCCTTGGTGGGCAGGGCCGCGTGTTGGGCGCTTTGGTGGTGTCCACGGATCTCAGCTCGGTCGATTATGCGTGGCGCGGGGATACGCCACCGGTATTTTTCACCGATGCGCGGGGACAGGTTCAGGTCTCCAACCGGTCCGAGCTGATTTACTGGGAACGCCCAAAAGGCGCGCCGGGGTTGCGCCCGCCACTGGGGAACGAGCCCGCGTTTGACGCCAGCTATATCGGCCCGCATGAGATTTGGCATCTGGGATGGGGCCCCTATCTGCCTGACGTGGCTTTGCATCTGGTGCAGGATTTGCCTGTCATCGGGATGCGGGGAGAAGTGTTGATGGATGTTGCCGTTGTGCGGCGTCTGGCCAATGCGCAGGCAGCCGCGGTCGCCGCGCTTTTTCTAGCGTTTGGGGCGCTGTTGTTTCTGGCAACCGAACGGCGGCGGACGTTGGCACGGGCCAATGCCCAGTTGGAGGCGCGGGTGCGGGCCCGTACCCAAGCGCTGCGCGACATCAATAACGAATTGCGCCGCGAAGCGGCAGAGCGGACACAGGCGCAGATGGCACTTGCACGCGCGCAAGACGATCTGGTGCAAGCGAGCAAGCTTAGCGCCTTGGGACAACTGAGTGCCGGCATTAGCCATGAGCTGAACCAGCCGCTGATGGCCGTCCAGTCCTTTGCGGAAAACGGCGTGCAGTTCATCGCGCGTGGCAAGCCGGAGCGCGCTGCAGATAATCTTACCCGCATATCGGAGCTGGCGCACCGCATGGGGCGTATTATCAAGAACTTGCGCGCGTTCTCGAAACAGGAGGCGGTGCAGCAGGTGCAGGTTGATCTGGGGACAGTGATCGCATCGGCGCTGGACCTCACGCAGGCGCGGCGTGAGGAGATGGGGGTAGAGCTGGTGTATGACGCGCCAGATGCGCCGGTCTGGGTGCGCGGCGGTGAGGTGCGACTGGCACAGGTTTTTGTCAATCTCATCTCCAACGCGCTGGATGCGATGATCGAGGCAGAGCAGCGCAGGCTTGAAATCTTTATCCAGCAGGACAAACTGGGTGTAACCACCACAATCACCGATACTGGTCTTGGCATCGCTGCGCCTGAAAAGGTGTTCGATCCGTTCTATTCCACCAAAGATGTCGGCGCTGCAAAAGGCATGGGGCTGGGTCTGTCGATCAGCTATGCCATCGTGCAAAGTGTCGACGGTGAGATTCGCGCTCACAACACCGAAAGCGGTGCGTGTTTCACCGTGACGTTGCAACCTATGACACAGGAACGCGCCGCATGAGCAAGACTGTCCTTCTGGTGGATGATGATTCCGCGGTTTGTGAGGCGCTGGCACAAACGCTTGAACTGGCCGACCTTACCTGTATCACGGCAGGGGCCTTTGTTGTGGCGGCTGATCACATCTCGGCGCAGTTTGACGGGGTTATTATCTCGGACATCCGAATGCCGGGCCGGGACGGGTTTCATCTGTTGTCCCATGTGCGCCGGATCGACCCCGACCTGCCTGTGATCTTGTTGACCGGCGAAGGCGACATCCCCATGGCTGTCAAAGCGATGGGTGAGGGCGCTTTCGGCTTTCTTGAGAAACCCTGTGCGGCGAAGGATTTGCTGGCAGTGGTTGAACGCGCGCTAAAGACCCGCGCGCTGGTGTTAGAGAACCGCGAATTGCGTCAGCTGGTTGATCACGGCGACCCTGCGTCACGGATGCTTTATGGGTCGTCAGAACTTGCCCAAGGTTTGCGCAAGCATGTCCGCCGCGTGGCGCAAGCGCAGGGCGATGTGATGATCACCGGAGCGCAGGGTACAGGCATCTCCAAGGTCGCCGAAGTGATCCACCTGTGTTCGCTCCGCTCCAAACGCCCTTTCATCAAGCGTGCGGCACATGATCTGGATGCCGCCGCACTGGCGGCTGCCTATGATGAGGGCGAAGGCGGCAGCCTGTTCATTGATGAGATCAGCAGACTGCCCGCCCAAAGCCAGCTTGCGCTTGCCGAAACCCTTGATGGTGCGCCGGCCACGCGGCTTATCGCCGGATCAACTCTCGATCTGTCGCAAGAGTTGGAAGCGGGGCGTTTCCATGCGGACCTGTATTACCGGCTGAATGTGATGCCTGTGCGTATCCCGACACTGGCAGAGCGCCCCGAGGATATTCCGGTGCTGTTCCATCGCTACGTCGCGCTGGCGGCCGAGCAAAGCGGCCAGGCTGCGCCGCTGATTACGCCACAACTGGAAGCGGCGTTGATGGCGCGCGATTGGCCCGGCAATGCGCGCTCATTGATGACCGAGGCGATGCGCTTTGTCATGGGGGTGACCGATGGCGATAAGCAAGGGCAGGTTGACGAGACCTTGGGGTTGGTGGCGCATATGGCCCAGATTGAGCAGTCCCTGATCGAGGGGGCACTGCGGCGGGCAGGCGGGCAGGCAAGCGAGGCAGCCCGTGTTCTCAAGCTGCCGCGCAAGACATTCTACGACAAGTGCGCACGCTACGCGATCAAGCCCGAAGACTTCCGCCCCTGAGTCGGCTGGCCCGTTTGTGCGGATTTCCGCACAACATTGGAGATGCCGGTGCGGATTTCCGCACGCATGCGTATTGATGATTGCGCTATCACTCCGCGTTCTGTCTGATACCTATTTGATATGAAATAAAAAATGGGAATTTCAGTGCCGATATGTCAGCGCGCTTGCAGTGGGTGATCTCTCCCTTAATAGTGCTTCCAGCGCGGCGAAAAGCCGCCCTGTGATCAAATTCTCTGGGAGGAGACATCATGAAATTTGTAACCGCGGCCGTTGTGGCCATCACTCTGTCTGCCGGTGTTGCTTCGGCTGCTTGCGATGACGGCGAAATCGTCATCAAGCTGAGCCACGTCACGAACACAGACAAGCACCCTAAAGGCATCGCAGCCTCGCTGCTGGAAAGCCGCATCAACGAAGAGATGAACGGCAAAGCCTGCATGGAAGTGTTCCCGCAGTCCACACTCTACAACGATGACCAGGTTCTCGAAGCGCTGCTTCAGGGTGACGTGCAGATGGCTGCACCTTCGCTGTCCAAGTTCGAGCAGTTCACCAAAGTGTTCCGCATCTTCGATCTGCCCTTCATGTTCAAAAACATCAATGCTGTAGACGAGTTCCAGAACTCCGAAACCGGTCAGGCGATGAAAGAATCCATGACACGCCGCGGCCTGCTGGGCCTCGCGTTCTGGCACAATGGCATGAAGCAGATGTCGGCCAACAAGCCGCTGAACCTGCCGACAGATGCCGATGGTCTGAAGTTCCGCGTGCAGAACTCTGACGTTCTGAAAGCACAGATGGCGGCGATGGGTGCATCCCCACAGCCAATGGCCTTCTCCGAAGTATATGGCGCGCTGCAAACCGGCGTTGTCGACGGTCAGGAAAACACTTGGTCCAACATCTACGGCCAGAAGTTCTTTGAAGTGCAGGACGGTATCACCGAAACCAACCACGGCATCATCGACTACATGCTGGTGACATCGACAGACTGGTTCGAAGGCCTGCCAGAAGACGTGCGCACGCAGCTGTCCACAATCGTGGCCGAAGTAACAGAAGCACGTAACGCAGAATCTTCCAATGTGAACGCAACCGCCAAGGCTGCGATCCTTGAAGCGGGTGGCGTTGTGCGCGAGCTTGACGCAGCCGGTCGCGAGGCTTGGGTGTCTGCGATGAAGCCGGTCTGGGCCGAGTTCACTGCCGACGTCGGTCAAGAAAACATTGACGCAGCTCAGGCGATCAACGCCAAGCACTAAGACCGCAAGGTCTGAGATACACCCCGCCTGCACGTGTCGGGCGGGGTGACGTTTTGCACGCATCGCGCGCTTTCCCCCCATCAGTAGGAGTGTTCCATGGCACATGCTTACGTGGCAAAGACGGCCATTGGCCGCATCGTCAACGAAATCGAAGAAACGGCAATCGCTGTTCTTCTCGGTTTGATGACGATCATTACTTTCATCAACGTCGTGTTACGCTACGGTTTTAACACCGGCCTGATCTGGGGCCTTGAGGCTGTTACCTTCCTGTTCGCTTGGCTTGTACTTTTCGGTGTGAGCTACACAGTCAAAGTAACCGCACAATTGGGCGTGGACGCGGTCATCAATCTGTTTTCCCCCTCGGTCCGGCGCGTGCTTGCCTTGGTCGCAGGTGCCATCTGTATCCTCTACGCCGTCTTTGTGATGAAGGGCGCATGGGATTACTGGGCGCCATTCGCCGGTCTGGACGCCACAACAGGGCGTTGGTTTCCGACCGGATTTGCGAACTCTCGTGATCAGGCTTGGTACGAGGTGATCGACATTCCGTTCCCCGAATTTCTCCGCTGGATCGAACCGATCATGAACGAGGGCGAAACATACGGCAAACTGCCACGCTTCATCCCTTATGCGATCTTGCCGTTTGGTATGGCCATGTTGCTGTTCCGTTTCATTCAGGCCTTCATCCGCGTTTGGCGCGGCGAAGCCACCAGCCTGATCGTCAGCCATGAAGCCGAAGACGACATCAAAGATGTCCAACATATGAACGCAGGGAACTGAGCAGATGGAAGTCATTGTCCTATTTATGATGGTTGTCGGCCTGATGCTGATTGGTGTGCCAATCGCAATCTCGCTGGGAACGTCCTCTATCATCTTCTTGCTGGTGCTGTCCGACACATCGCTGGCGTCAATTGCGCAGACATTGTTTCAGGCGATGGCGGGGCACTACACGCTGCTTGCGATCCCGTTCTTCGTTCTGGCGTCATCGTTTATGTCAACGGGCGGTGTGGCAAGGCGGATCATCCGTTTCTCTATCGCGCTGGTGGGGCACTTGCCCGGTGGTCTGGCGATTGCGGGTGTGTTTGCCTGCATGCTGTTTGCCGCGCTATCAGGCTCGTCTCCTGCAACTGTGGTAGCCATCGGTTCCATCGTAATCGTTGGCATGCGTGAAGTCGGCTATACCAAGGACTTCGCCGCAGGCGTTATCGCGGTTGCGGGTACTTTGGGCATCCTGATCCCACCCAGCATTGTGATGGTTGTCTATGCGTCAGCAACGGACGTTTCGGTAGGGCGGATGTTCCTTGCGGGCGTTATTCCGGGCCTTTTGGCTGGTACGATGCTGATGGTGACGATCTACATCATCGCGCGGGTGCGTAACCTGCCCAAGGGCGAGTGGCGCGGCTGGGGTGAAGTCCGCTCTGCCGGGTTTGAGGCCGGTTGGGGGCTGTTCCTGATCGTGATCATTCTGGGCGGCATCTATGGTGGTGTCTTTACTCCTACAGAAGCAGCAGCCGTCGCGGCGGTCTATGCCTTCTTTATCGCCAACTTTGTCTACCGTGACATGGGGCCATTGCACGTGGCCGGTGACGGTAAAAATCTGGCTTTGTGGGAAAAGCCAAAGGCGCTGTTGACGGCGTTCTTCCACCGCGATGTTCGTGACACGTTGTTTGATGCGGGTAAGCTGACGGTGACGTTGATGTTCATCATCGCCAACGCACTGATCCTCAAGCACGTGCTGACAGATGAACAGATCCCGCAGCAAATCTCGGCGGCGATGTTGGATGCGGGCTTTGGTCCGGTTGTGTTCCTTATCATCGTAAACGTGATCTTGCTGATCGGTGGCCAGTTCATGGAGCCGTCAGGCCTGTTGGTGATCGTGGCACCGCTGGTGTTCCCGATCGCGATCGAGCTTGGCATTGACCCGATCCATCTTGGCATCATCATGGTGGTGAACATGGAAATCGGGATGATTACGCCGCCGGTTGGGCTCAATCTGTTTGTGACCTCGGGCGTCGCGAATATGCCGATGATGAATGTGGTGCGCGCTGCACTGCCATTCCTTGCGGTGTTGTTCGTCTTCCTGATCATGGTGACTTACATCCCGATCATCTCGACATGGTTGCCCACACTGATGATGGGGCCTGAGATCATCACGAGATAGAGCAGGTACCGGCAGAAAAAATAAGGGCGCCGGACCATTCATGGTTCGGCGCCCTTTGCATTTCCAGCGGTGTTTGTGCCTTTAGCTATCCGCAAGGGCCTGAATGATAGGGGCGAAATCCACGGCCTTCAGGGATGCGCCACCCACCAGCGCGCCATCTACGTTGGCAGCTTGAAAGATCGTTGCGGCATTGTCCGGCTTGACCGACCCACCATATAGCAGCGGGATCATGTCTGCGATGTCAGCGCCATAGCGCGCCTCAAGTTTGGCGCGGATGAAATCGTGAACTTCGACAATTTGCTCAAGCGTTGGAACCTTGCCGGTGCCAATGGCCCAGATCGGCTCATAGGCGATGACAGTGTTTTCCGCAGTCAACTGATCGGGCAGGGAGCCCGCAAGCTGGCCCGCAATGATGTCTAGCGTGTTGTTCGTCTCGTGATCCTCAAGGGTTTCGCCAATACAGATGATCGCAACCAACCCGGCGGCCCATGCAGCCTTGGCCTTTTTGCGCACATCGCGGTCGCGCTCTTCATGGGCATCGCGGCGCTCTGAATGGCCGACGATGACGTATTTCGCGCCCGTATCCGCAATCAGGCTCGCCGAGACGTCGCCTGTGAATGCACCGCTGCTTTCCATGTGGCAATCCTGCGCGCCGATCTCGATGCCGGTGCCGCGGGCTGCTTCATGGGCGCGAAACAGCAGCGGGGCAGGCGGGCAGATCACAACCTCGGGCGCGGTGGCGGGGAGCAATGCGTTCAGCTTTCCCAATTCTGACAGGCATGCTGCCGTGCCGTTCATCTTCCAATTGCCTGCTGCCAGTTTGCGTCGCATGTTTAGCCCCTTGTTCCGGTTGCCGATCATTAGCACCAGCAAGGGGGGCACTTCAACGATGGGGTTGGATTTGCCGCGACCATCGCGATAGGAAGAGACCACATGATAAAGGAGAGGGCGATGATCCCGTCTATCGATCTGAAAGCACTCAGCGCCGAAGACCCCGCCGCGTTGGACGCCATGCGGGAAGCTGCAACCGGTGTCGGGTTTGCGACCGTTCATAACACCGCGCTGTCTGGCGCGCGTGTGCGCGAAGTGATCGAGACGTACCGCGCCTTCTTCAAGCTGCCCGAGAGCGACAAACAGCCCTACAGCATGGCAGGCACGGGGGCCAATCGCGGCTGGGGTGCTGCGGGAACCGAGCAGGTCGATCCGGATGCAAATCCCGATTACAAACAGTATTTCGACAGTGGTGTGCGATTGGCATCCGGTGATCCACGCGCTGAGATGTCGGTTTACGCGCCCAACATCTGGCCCGGGCAGCCCGAAGGCTTCGAGCAGGTGATCAGCGCCTATTACGATGATGCGCGTGAGGTGGCGATGGCCGTGCTGCGTGGTGTGGCACAGTCCATTGGCGCGCCGCGCGATGCATTCGATGCAGGGTTCGAGACGCCGATGGCGCTGCTGCGTGGCAACTATTACCCGTCGCGGCCCGCGTGGGCCGGTGCAAAGGATTTCGGCATTGCGACCCATACGGATTATGGCTGTCTGACATTGCTGGCCACCGATGGCTCGCCGGGGTTGGAGGTGCGCAAGCGGGGCGGTGGCTGGATACCTATCAGCGCGGAGCCGGGGACCTTCGTGATCAACTTCGGTGAGATGATGGAGGCTTGGACCGACGGGCGCGTGCGGGCCACGCCGCATCGTGTGGTTGGTGGTAGCAACGAGCGGATCTCTGTGCCGCTGTTCTTCAACCCGTCGCACGATACCAACGTGGCACCGCTTGGATCAGACAAGGTGGTGCTGGCAGGAGAGCATTTGGCGGCCCGTTTCGGGGAAACCTATTTGCACCTCAAGAAATCATGAGCGCGGCCTATGAAGCCGAGGTTCTGCGGGTCTGGGGGGATGCCGTAGACGGCGCGCATGACGTCTGGCACCTGCGGCGTGTCTGGGCGTTGGCGCGGCGGATTGCAGCGGTTGAGGGCGGCGATCTGGACGTGATCGAGGCTGCATGTTTTTTGCATGATATCGTGAACCCACCCAAAGATGACCCGGCGCGCGTGCGGGCCGCTGCGCTGTCAGCCGCTCATGCATCGGCCTTTCTGTCGGGGTGCGGAATGGTCGATTCCAAGGTGAAAGCCGTGGCGCATGCAATTGAAGCACATAGCTTTTCTGCAGGCGTTCGTGCGCAGAGCGTCGAAGCGCAGGTGGTGCAGGATGCCGACCGGCTTGAGGCATTGGGCGCGTTGGGGATCGCGCGCTGCTTTAACGTTTCGGGCCAGATGAATGCGGCGCTGTTTCATGGGGGCGACCCGTTGGGACAATCGCGGGCCTTGGATGACCGCGCTTATGCGCTGGATCATTTCGAGGTAAAGCTGTTGCGTGTGGCAGAGACATTGAATACCGCCACCGCGCGCGAGATGGCGCAGGAGCGCGTGGCGTTTATGAAAAGCTTCCGCGACCAACTGGTATCCGAGATCGCCGTCTAGCCAAGTGCCGCCATGGCCTCTCGCGCCAGCGCGCAGGCTTCTTCGGGATCATCCAGATATGCATCCGGCAGCGTCCAGTAGGGCATGGAGGCGGCGGCCCCGTTCTTGCGGGTATAGGTCCATTCCTCACCGCCCAGCGCTTGCATCCGGTCGGCAAACGGGCCCTTCGCAGCCTTCAGCATCACCCGACCGTCTGACAGTTGCAGCGCAAAGATTTGGGAACCGGAATAGATTCCCATGCCGCCGAACATACGGCGGGTGGTTAGATCAGGGATGTTTTCAAATAGCTCGCGTGCAAAGGCCATATCGGCCTGTGACAGGCTCACTTGGCAAAGAGCGCTTCGTCGAACTTGATGGATTCGCCGCAGCCGCACGCCTCTGTCACATTGGGGTTCTTGAACTTGAACCCGCTCTCCAACAGCGATGTTTCATAGTCAATCTGCGTGCCGAACAGGAACATCTGCGCCATCGGTGCGATCATGACGCATGCACCGTCCTGTTCCACAACTTCGTCATTGGGATCAGCATCATCCACATATTCCATGGTATATTCCATACCTGCACAGCCGCCCTTCTTCACGCCGATGCGCAAGCCAGCGTGGCCCTTTGCGGTCATCAGTTTGATAATCTGTGCTGCTGCTTTGTCGGTCATGGTGACCGCCTGCTTGCCTGGAATGCCGAACATATGAGTGCTCCTTCAGTTCAATAGATAGGCGCGGGCGGGTACAATCTCAAGAGGTTAGTACCCGAGTGCGCGCATTGTCGCGATGGTGGCAAAACTGGCGGCCAGTGCCCAACCGAAAGAGGCCAGCGTGCCGATGATCACATATTCGCTCATCTTCTGGTCTCTTGCGACGGTGTCAAAGCGCAGAATGGACTTTGCCGCGATCAGAAACCCGATGCCCGAAGGCTCTCCGATCATGACCATCAAAAAGATCAGACCCCGTTCCATCAGCCCGATCATCCGGCCAGCGTATTCCAACCCCTCGGGCTGCGCGTCCGATTTGTAGCGCGACATCAGATGCCCCACGGCCACGCCGCCGGCCATTGTTGCGGTGATTAGGCCGGAGACCACGAGTGCGATCTGGATCATGTCGGTGGACAGCGGGGGCCACCAAGGATCAATAAGCCATGCCGGCAACCAGACCACAGCCAGAAACAGGATAAGCAGGTGCGCGCCCTGATCCAACAGGTAGGTGCGCAGCGTATCGGGGGCGAATTTTATCTTGATGGTGTCGATGGCGATGTGGCTGAGGGCGACCCCGAGGCTGAGCAGCATCGCGCCGCCTGAAAATAGTGCCGTCAGCGCAAAGACATGCGCCCCGTGCATGAGCATGATCCAAGGGCGTTGTTTGTTCAGAACCATATAGGTTGTCTGGAACACAAAATCGGCCAGTAGATGCGCTGTGACCAGCGCAATCAGCAACTCAATCGTCAGAAGGGGGATGACAGGAAGGCTCATGTATAAAAGGTTGCTTTCTGTATTTGCAATATAATTTGGTTGCTAATTCGCGCTTTCATAAGCGACGCAACCTTCAACCAATCCGGCAAGTCCTGCCGCATCGGCCTGTTTCTGGATCATCTGGCGGCTCCGGCCCAGCGCTTGGGCCAGCTCATCCTGAGTGGGCGGCGCAGGGGCCAGAAGTGCATGCACCACCTGCGCCTGCTTGGCAGTCCAGCCCTGCGCAACGATGTCTGCCAGCGGTAAGGCCGTACGCAGCAGCGCAGGCGCATCAGGCGCAGACATGCGCGGCGTCCGTTTGATCGCATCCAGCGCATGGCCCGAGTGGATAAAGGCAGGTCCGTCAGCGGCAGCAAGATCATCGCCCTCCAGGCTGCCCGCACCGATCCCGATGCCGATCCGCGTATCGCGGCCTTTGCCGGTGCGGCGCACGGCAGCACGCAGGGTCAGGGCGCCGCGCAGGGCATAGCGCACGGGCAACGCCATCTGCCAGCCATCGCCCCGGAACCTCGCAAAGGCGCTGTGGCTGTCTGGCCAGTTACCGATGCCTTGGGCGGCAGCCTCCAGCGCCACGAACACCCCGCTCAAGGCGTCAGGCTCCAGATCGCCGGAGCGGACGATATCACCGGTAAAAACGGCCCAGTTCTGCATTGTTGCCCCTTGCTGTGTCCATGGTCTGATCAGCAGTTTGACAGGCCACGGGCACAGGGGCAACAACGCAAACGGGCCGCCCTTATCAACAAGGACGGCCCGTGCATGTGGATCAAAGGGAAAGCTTACATAAAGCCCAGTTCAAGGCGGGCTTCATCAGACATCATGTCCATACCCCAAGGCGGCTCCCAGACCAGATCGACGTCGACCTGTTTGACGCCGGCAATCGGTTCAACTGCATCTGCAACCCAACCGGGCATCTCGCCTGCAACGGGGCACCCCGGAGCGGTCAGCGACATTTTGATCGCGACCTCGTTGGCGTCGTTGATGTCGATCGTATAGATCAAGCCAAGCTCATAGATATTGACTGGAATTTCAGGATCATAGACCGACCGGCACGCCTCTACGACCTGCTCGTACAGCGGGTGGTCCGTGCTGGAAGGCGCAATCAGTGGCGTGCCTTCAAGAGGGGGTGTTGAATTGGTCATCTGCGCCTCATTCATAAACTTGACTATTTATATATGGATTGCAGGAGGCGGCGTCCAGAGGGCCAGCCGAAATGATCGACCAGCCCAACGGAATTTCGAAAGCTTTACCGCGATCAAAGATCGGGCGAGGCGAGCGGTGTCGAGGCTGCGGCGTCCGCAGGCGAGGTGCCGGTGATGCGTGCCTGATGCAGAACGCCCCCCAACGCGCCACCGATCAGCGGCGCCACAATGAACAGCCACAACTGGGAAAGCGCTGTACCGCCGACAAACAGGGCAGGCCCGATTGAGCGGGCAGGGTTCACCGATGTCCCTGTTACAGTGATGCCAACCAGATGGATCATGGTCAACGTCAGGCCAATCGCAAGGCCGGCCATCGCGGCATTGCCCGTCTCGGATGTGACAGCCAGAATCACGACAAGGAACACAGCTGTGGCGATCACTTCGAAAATGAAGGCTGAGATCATAAAGAACTCTCCGCCATAATCGGGGCCCCAACCGTTTTGGCCCAATCCGTTGCTGGCGATGTTGTAGCCGCCCGCAGAGTTGGTCGCCATGATGTAGATGGTAGCAGCCGCGACAATCGCACCAACCGTCTGGAAGACTGCATAGCCCGCGAATTCCTTCAGCGTCATGCGGCCTGCAACCAGCATGCCCATGGAAACGGCCGGATTGAGGTGCGCACCAGAAATTTGGCCAATGGAATAGGCCATTGCCACGACAGATATACCGAAGGCAAAACTGATGCCGGTGATCGAGATTGAATCCGCGATGCCGATCCCGCCGCCCGCCAATACGGCCGAGCCTACCCCGAAAAAGACAAGAACGAACGTCCCGATCGCCTCTGCAATGTACTTGCGCATTGATATTACCTCCCAAAAGTCAATTAAGCGCGGCTTGTCCGCCGCTACAAAATCGACCTTGGAGGAACTCTCGGGGTGCGAATAAGGGAGAATGCCTCCGTTTCTCCCCCGAAAGCTGTGAATAGCAGCGATTTCAATGCATATTGTGGTGAAATCAGTTTTCGTTGATGTCGCGGGTCACAACCCGTGCGCCGCTGGACTGGTTCTTGAACACACGTTTCAACACCACCCACGCCAGCAGCGAGAGAGCCGCAAACAGTGCCAACATTGCAGAGGTGTTGGTCAACAGTCCGAAGCCAACCACGGCCGTCATGGCAAGCGCCCCCAACGCAAATCCCAGAAAGATCGAGGACGGAACCACAAGCTCAACAAAGGCCAGCGCAAGTGCTACGCAAAGCCAGACCCACCAGATGTGTAGCAGGCCGTCCATCAACCGCGCCCCTTAAGCAATTTGAACGCATCGCCAAAGGCAGCAAGGGCTTCAGAGGGAACAACGATGGTCTGATTGCCGGCGCCACTGCTCATCGTGCCGAAAGCTTCGACTTGCTTCAGGGCGATCTGGTATTGGGCTGCCGCCAGTCCGTTTTCGTTGATCGCTGTCGAGACAACCTGCGTGGCATAGGCTTCGGCGTCTGCCAGCACACGGCGTGCTTTGGCGGTTTGCTCTGAGGCATAAAGTTCGGCGTCGGCGGCAAGCTCAACCGCACGTTTGGACCCTTCGGCCTCGGTCACCTGCGCGCGGCGGGCGCGTTCGGCGTTTAGCTGCTGCATCATGGCGGCGCGGGTGGCGGCATCAAGGTTCACGTCCAGAATTTCAGCGCGGGTGACCTCGATCCCCCAGTTCTCGACCGACTCCACAACGTTTGTCTTGATCGTTGCAATCAGCGCGGAGCGGTTGGCTTGAACTTCGTCAAGGTCCATCATCCCGATCTCGGCGCGCACGATACCGGCCACCGTGGTGGCAATGGCGCTGTCTACGTCGCGGATACGGTAGACGGTCTTTTCCGGCTCGATGATGCGGTAGAAAACGGATGTATCTACCTGCACCAGCACGTTGTCGCGGGTGATCGCGTCTTGGGATGCGGTGGGCAGCTGCCGTTCCAGAATGGAAATCTGGTGGGCAACTTTATCGAAGAAGGGGACAATCAGGTTGATCCCGGGGCCAAGCACCGCCCGCAACCGGCCAAAGCGTTCAACCACGTGTTGTTCGGACTGCGGCACGATCCGCACCGCCTTGACCACAACAATGATCAGCACCAGCGCAAGCAACAGCCAACCCAGATTGCTTTGCAAGACGTTCAGCAGAAGTTCTTCGATGGGCACTGTGGCGTTCCTTATATGGGTTGGATTTAGTTTGCTTGGGAAACGCGTTGATTGCAAGATGCGGGGCGCTGCGGTAGGTCGGCGCAACAACTCTGCGAGGGCATGCTATGACTGGATTTTCTTATCAGATCGACGCCACAGACGGGCGTGCCCGTACGGGTAAGATCACCACGCCACGCGGCGAAATCCGCACGCCTGCCTTCATGCCAGTCGGCACGGCTGCGACCGTCAAGGCGATGATGCCGGAATCGGTGCGTAAAACCGGTGCTGATATCCTGCTGGGCAACACCTATCACCTGATGCTGCGCCCCACAGCCGAACGTATCGACCGCCTTGGCGGGTTGCACAAGTTTATGAACTGGGATCGTCCAATCCTGACGGATTCCGGCGGGTTTCAGGTGATGTCGCTGGCCAGCCTACGCAAACTGACCGAACGCGGCGTGACCTTTAAAAGCCACATCGACGGCTCCAAGCATGAAATCACGCCCGAACGCTCGATGGAGATCCAAAAGCTGTTGGGCTCGGACATTGTGATGTGCTTTGACGAATGTCCCGCGCTGCCAGCCGACCGTGATCGCATCGCCTCCAGCATGGAGCTGTCGATGCGGTGGGCCAAACGCTCTCGCGAGGCATTTGGTGACCGGCCCGGACATGCGCTGTTCGGCATCCAACAAGGCGGGTTGGAGCAAGACCTGCGCCAGCAAAGCGCCGAAGCCCTGCGCGAGATCGGCTTTGACGGGTATGCGGTTGGCGGCCTTGCGGTGGGTGAGGGACAGCAGGCGATGTTTGACTGTCTTGACTACGCGCCAGAGCAATTGCCGCACGACAAGCCGCGCTATCTGATGGGCGTGGGCAAGCCTGACGACATCGTTGGAGCCGTCGCACGTGGCATTGATATGATGGACTGCGTGCTGCCGTCACGTTCTGGTCGGACGGGGCAGGTGTTCACCCGCAAAGGTGTGCTGAACATCAAGAACGCCCGCCACGCCGATGATCCGCGCCCCTTGGACGAGGATTGCGGCTGTCCTGCGTGCCAGAACTATTCCCGTGCGTATCTGCACCATGTGTTCCGGTCCCAAGAGATGATCTCGTCCATGCTGCTGACCTGGCATAACCTGCGGTATTATCAGGATCTTATGGCCGGTATGCGCGATGCCATCGGGGCAGGGACCTTTGCTGCGTGGCAGTCGGATTTTCACGCCACCCGCGCGCAAGGCGATATTGATCCGCTCTGAAATCTGCGCAACTTTTGGCTGACCAAACCCGCAGATCGCCCGCCTGCAATGGGGCATCTGTGCTGTTGAATAGTGGTGTGCCGATGATGACGATCAGGGCCTGGATTATGCGGCGCGCACCTTCACCGTGTTCTTTTCGGTATTGTTTTTGGAGCGCTACCGTGGCCGTCGTCGCGCTGTCATTCCGCGATGGATGTAAATACCCTAGCTAGGAAAGGCTGCTTACGGTCACGGAAAAGCCGAAAGTTATGCTCGTCTTGGGTGCCAATGTGATAGCATTGGGGCGCTGCGCGATTTGCGGGCCATCCCCGATATAAGACGCGGTGCCGTGCCAAGGCTCGATGCAGAGGAACGGCGCGCCAACAGGTTGCCACAGCGCAAGATCAGGCAGATTATCAAAGTGGAAATCAAGGGCGGGACCGCAGCGAGGTCCGTAGCGCACGCCATCGGCTCCGTTTGGAAACACCAGCGCCCCGTCGTTGAAAAGCTCTGACCGCAGCTCCAGATCGCCATCGATAAACGGCCCTGCAAGCGGCTCCTGTCGCAGCAACCCATCCTCGATGGCGCGCTTGTCAGGCGACCCGCCGCCCGCCAGTGTTACGTGGTGAGGGACCTGATTTGTGTGGGGCAACGGCCAGCAGAAGGCAGGGTGAAAACCAAAACCGAAAGGCATTGGTTGCGTGCCTTTGTTTGTAACCTCTGCGCTGACATGCAGGGTGGCTCCGTCCAGACGGTGGGTCAGGCGCAGGGCAAACGCAAAGGGATATACTTTGCGGCTTTCTTCGGTGTCGCAAAGCAGATGGCGACACATCGTCGGGCTATGCTCTTCGAGCGTAAAGGTGCTGCGTCGGGCAAACCCGTGTTGGGGCATGGCCGCGCTGTGATCTCCAACCGCAATTGTGTCATCCACCGCGCGACCGACGATAGGAAACAGCACTGGCGCGCGACCTGTCCAAAAGGCCGCATCACCATTCCACAGCAGATCATCGCCCGCTGCTGTCCGCAAGAACTGCATCTCGGCACCCAACAGGGCGACCTCGAGGTTTAGCTCATCGTTTTGCAGAAGGACATGTGCGGTCATGGCGGTTTTCCCCTCGCGAATGTTTTGTGCCGGTCTCGGCCCGCTTTTCCTATGGGTCGTAGGTGTTCATTGTAAACAATTCATATTCCGCGACAATGTCATCGTCTTGATTGGTCACGGTCACATGCCAGCGAACCTGCCCGTACTCAGCCGTGCGCGGGGTCTTTTGTTTGACCGATAAGCGCACTTTGATGCTGTCTTCGGGAGAGACAGGTTTCATGAAGTTGAGGTTCGCCAGGCCGGTGTTGGCCAGCACCGGGCCGGGGTCGGGCTGTACAAACAATCCGGCAGCAAAGCTGAGCAATAGATACCCGTGGGCGACGCGACCGGGGAAGAACGGGTTTGCCTTGGCCGCGTCTTCATCCATGTGGCCATAGAAGGTGTCGCCAGTGAAATGCGCAAAAGTTTCAATGTCTTCCAGCGTGACCTTGCGGCTTTTTGTATAGAGAGTTTCCCCCAGTTGCAGCTGGTGATAGCTGCGGGTGAAGGGGTGCGGGCCACCGGTATGCTCGGTTGCGCCGGGCACCCAACGCTGGCCAACGGCGGTCAGGATGTCAGGGCTGCCTTGCACGGCTGTACGCTGCATGTAGTGCATCACACCGCGAATACCGCCCAGCTCTTCTCCGCCACCCGCGCGGCCCGGACCGCCGTGGATCATATGCGGCATGGGCGCGCCGTGGCCGGTGCTTTCAGCCATGGAATCGCTGTTATTAAAGTAGAGCCGCCCGTGCCACGGACCTGCACCCAGTACCATTTCACGCGCCAGATCACCGTCGCGTGTGATGACCGACGCCACGAGCGAGCCTTTGCCACGGTTGAGCAAGGCGACTGCGTGTTCTGCATCTCGGTAGGGCATGACCGTGCTGACAGGACCAAAGGCTTCGGTGTCATGCAGACGTTTGGCCGCATCGGGATCGGCGCAGTGAAACAGCATCGGTGGCAGGAACGCGCCCTTGTCGCGGTCTGCACCAACCACCTTGAAATCATCGGGATTGCCAAAAACGCGCTCGGCCTCGGTGCCCAACATCGCTGCTTTTGCTAGGACATCATCGCGTTGCGACGTGCTGACCACTGGCCCCATGCGCGTGGCCGGATCACGCGGATCGCCGATCACTGTTTTGGCCAGCCGCGCCGAGAGCGCTTCGATCACCGCCTCGACATGGGCAGCAGGTGCCATGATGCGCCGGATGGCGGTACATTTCTGGCCCGCTTTTGTCGTCATCTCGCGGTGGGCTTCTTTGATGAACAGATCAAATTCCGCCGTGCCGGGCGCGGCATCGGGGCCGAGTACCGAGGCGTTGAGGCTGTCTTGCTCTGCCACGAACCGCACGGCATTTTGCAGCAGATGCGGCGTTGCGCGCAGCATCAGCGCGGTATCGGCAGAGCCGGTAAAGCTGATCACGTCCTGCGCGTCTGTGTGCAGCAACAGATCCCCCACGCCACCCGAGATTAGCTGAAGCGCGCCTTCAGGCAGGATACCGCTGTCGAGCATCAGTTTCACGCACAGTTGTGTCACATAACAGGTGGCAGTGGCGGGTTTGACGATACTTGGCACACCGGCCAGGAAGGTGGGCGCAAATTTCTCCAACATGCCCCAGACCGGGAAGTTGAACGCGTTGATGTGGATGCCAACCCCTTGCAGGGGAACACAAACGTGCTGACCCAAAAAGCTGCCGCTGCGGCCAAGCTGCTCCAATTCGCCGTCAAGATAGATCTGCGCGTCCGGCATTTCGCGGCGGCCTTTGGCGGCGAAAACGAACATGGTGCCGATGCCGCCATCAATGTCGAAAGCGTGGTCGGATTGCGTGGCACCTGTGTGGAAAGACAGATCGTACAGCGCCTGCTTGTGTTCGGTCAGATGCAGGGCCAACGCCTTGAGCATGCGGGCGCGGTCATGAAACGTCAGCGCGCGCAAATTCCGCCCGCCCACGTCGCGGGCATAGGCATGCATGCCCGCCACGTCGAGGCTGTTGTTGCCGGCCTGTGCAATGGTGTCGCCCGTGATGGCGCAGGCGATGGGGCGCGCGCTGCTGTCAGGGGCAATCCAGCTACCGGCGGCAAAGGAGGGGATATCGGAAAGGGTCATCAGGCTGTCCTGTCGCTGGGGGCGTGAAGTGTCAGGGCGGTGAGGGCGTCGGTGGCCGCTTTGGTCCACAGCGCGCGCAACTCGTCATTGCTGCTGCTGCGCAGGCCAAATTTCAGCAGCCGTGCGTCGCGCCCCTGATCGCCTGTGCCAAAGCTGGCGGCGACACGGGGCCACCAGTAATCGACTGACGCTTGCAGCTGCGCGCCGCGCTCGACCAGCGCAACCAACCCTTCGCGGGCAAGGTCGGTGTGCGCTTGCTCGACCGGCTCAATCTCGCGGAAGGTTTCGGCCAGTGGTTGATAGGACAGGCTGCGGTAATCGTGCAGCAGAACGCCAGCGGCCAGACCCATCAGCAAGTTCATCACCACTGCATCCGCCCATCCGTCAAAAGGCGCGTTAAAGACCGGCAGGCGCATGTCTTCATAGCTGCGCCGCGCGCCAAGGGGCGCTTCGCGGGGCAGGCGGTCTTCCCATGGGTGGCTGTTGGCATAGCGGTCCGTGTCGGTGCCAAAATCGGCCATGACGCGCAGCAGCCGTTCGGCGTTCTGCGTCTTTTCCAGAACAATACGGGCCGAGGCGATCCGCTCGGTCACGCCGGGGGCGCCATTGATCAGACCGGCAAAGCCTGCGGCGCCGGCCAGCTCACTATCCACAAAGATGGCCATCAGGCGCATCAGTTCTGCGCGGTAGCGGGGCGGCACGTTTTCGGGCGCTGTCAGCTTGCCACCCGCAGCGAGATATTCGTCGATCGGCATGTGATCACTGGTCATAGTCAAAGGCCACCTTTTCACTGAGCGGATAGCACTGGCAGGTCAGCACATAGCCTGCCGCGACTTCATAATCTTCAAGCGCATGGTTCGTGTGCATCTCGACCTCGCCTTCGATGACACGCGCACGGCAGGTCGAACAGACGCCCGCCTTGCACGCAAAGGGCGCGTCCAGCGCATTATCCAAGGCCGCATCAAGCAGGCTTTGGTCGCGCGGCATCACAAAGCTCCGGCTGGCGCCATCCATGGTGACCGACGCTTGCGTGGTGTTGCCGCTTTGGGCTGCGGTTGTGGAAACAGCAGGCTTTTTCGCGCGCCCTGTCTGGGCAGAGGCGAAAAGCTCGAACTTGATCTGCTCGTCGCTCAGGCCGTGCTCGCGCAGCGCGGCTGCGATGCCCAGCATCATCGGTTCGGGACCGCAGATAAACGCCGTATCGACTGAGGCTATGTCGATCCAGCGGCTGAACAACTGCGCGCATTTTTCGGCATCTACGCGGCCGGTGAACAGGTCGATGTCCTGCGCATCCGCCTCCAATACATGGATCACGTTCACGCGGCCCATATAGGTGTTTTTGAGATCTTCCAGCTCATCGCGGAACATGATCGTGCTCACCGCGCGGTTGGCATAGACCAGCGTGAAGCGGGAGTGCGGCTCTCTTGTCAGGACCGAGCGCAGGATCGACAGCACAGGCGTTACGCCCGAACCGCCGGCAAAACCCAGGTAATGTTTCTGAGCGTCTGCATCCAGCGGGGTATGGAACCGGCCCTGTGGGGCCATGGCCTCCAGCGTGTCACCGACCTGCAAGCTCTCGTTCGCCCACGTCGAAAAGGCTCCGCCCTCGACCCGTTTGATGCCGACCTGTAGGATGCCATCATCGACGCCTGCACAGATGGAGTAGCTGCGCCGCAGTTCCTCACCATCGAATTCACGCCGGAACGTGAGGTATTGGCCTTGGATGAAATCAAACGCCGCCCCCTCGGGCGCGGCAAGGCTGACCACCACGGCATCGCGGATGGTCTTGTGGATATGGGTGACGGTTAGTGGTTGGAAACGGGCCATAAGTCCCTCAGATACATTTGAAATAATCGAAAGGCTCAAGACAGCTGAGACAGCGCCAGTGGGCCTTGCAGGGGGTCGAGCCGAACTGGCTCACTTTTTCGAGGTCGGTTGACTGGCAGCGCGGGCAGCGGGACGGGCCACCAGCGGGCGAGGGCGGGGCGATCCCGTATTCCTCAAGCTTGGCCGCTCCTTTGGCGCTAAGCCAGTCGGTGGTCCAAGGTGGTGACAGTTTGGTCTTGAGCCGGATGTTGGTCAGGCCACGGTCACGCAGGGCGGTTTCCACGTCCAGATTGATGATCGACGTGGCGGGGCAGCCGGAATAGGTCGGCGTGATCGCCACCTCCAGCACGTCCCCATCCCACGTCACATCGCGGATGATGCCCAGATCGACCACGGAGATGACGGGGATTTCCGGATCAGGCACCTGATCCAGCCAGCCCCAGATGGTTTGGACGTCAGGTTTCACCAGTTCGCACCGGGATAGGCGCGCTGGAGCCACTGCATTTCGGTCAACATATGGCCCAGATGCTCTGTATGGCGGGCCCCGGTACGACCACCATTATGCGCGAAGGTGTCTTCGGGGATGCGCAAGGTCGCCTCGGTCAGTGTTGCCCGAACCGATGCATCCCAATCTGCGCGCAGGCTGGCGGGCTCTGGGGCAACGCCTTGGGCAGCCATCTCTGCGTCTACGCTGTCGGCCTCGAACATCTCGCCGACGTAGGGCCAGAGCAGATCAAGCGCGGTCTGCATCTTTTCATGGCTCACAGGGGTGCCGTCGCCCAAAGCAACGACCGTCTCGGCAGAGCGTTCAAGATGGTAGGTGGCTTCTTTGACCGATTTGGCGGCAATTTCAGCGATCCGTGGATCGGTGGATTGGGCAAGGCCGGTCAGCAGCAGGCGGTGATAGGCATCAAACAGGAACTGGCGCAGGATGGTGTAACCGAAATCGCCGTTGGGCCGTTCCAGCATCAGGATGTTCCGGAAATCCCAGACATCGCGCAGGAACGCCAGATCATCGGCCGAGCGGCCTTCGCCTTCAACCTCAGCGGCGTATCCCAGCCACATCTGCGTCTGGCCAATGAGATCCAGCGCGGTGTTGGCAAGGGCAATGTCCTCTTCCAGCACCGGCGCGCGGCCGCACCATTCGGACACGCGGTGGCCCAGAACCAAGGTGTTATCTCCCAGCCGCAGCAGGGTTTGGAACAATGCGTCGTTTGCCATCACATGTGGCCCACTTCGTCAGGCACATCAAAGAAGGTCGGGTGGCGGTAGACCTTGTCATTGGCGGGATCGTACAGCGCCTCTTTGTCACCGGGGGCAGAGGCGTGAATGGCCTCGGCCTCAACGACCCAGATGCTCACGCCTTCGTTGCGGCGGGTATAGACATCGCGGGCGTTCTTGATCGCCATTTCAGCGTCTGGCGCGTGCAGCGATCCCACGTGGCGGTGGCTCAGCCCATGCTGGCCGCGAATAAAGACCTCAAACAGGGGCCATTCGCCCGTTCTTTTGGGTTGGGTCATGTTTTAAACTCCTGAGTGAAAGGGCACCGCGCAGGCGGAGCCGTTATTCAGCTGCCATCTTGGCTGCACGTTTCTTGGCTGCGTGGGCCAGCATCCCATCGCGCACCCAGGCACCGTCTTCCCACGCTTGCTTGCGGGTCTCGAGACGGTCGTGGTTGCACGGGCCATTGCCTGACAGCACGTCAAAGAACTCGTTCCAGTCGGGTTCGGCAAAGTCATAGCCGCCCTTTTCGTCGTTCCATTTCAGCGTCTCATCGGGCACGGTCAGACCGAGGTATTCGGCCTGCGGCACGGTCTGGTCGACGAACTTTTGACGCAGCTCGTCGTTGGTGTTCATCTTGATCTTCCACGCCATGGATTGCGCGGAATGCACGCTGTCTTTGTCCGACGGACCAAACATCATCAGCGACGGATACCAGAAGCGGTTGAGCGCATCCTGCGCCATCTTTTTCTGGGCGTCCGTGCCGTTGCACATCTTCATCATGATGTCGAAACCCTGACGCTGGTGAAAGGATTCCTCTTTGCAGATACGCACCATCGCGCGGGCATAGGGGCCGTACGACGTCCGCTGAAGCGGTACTTGGTTCATGATCGCGGCACCGTCTACCAGCCAGCCCACAGCGCCCATATCGGCCCATGTCAGCGTCGGGTAGTTGAAGATCGACGAATATTTCATCCGCCCTTCGTGCAGCGCTTCAAACATCTCGTCGCGGGTGATGCCCAGCGTTTCGGCGGCGCAATAAAGGTACAGGCCGTGGCCTGCTTCATCCTGAACCTTTGCCAACAGGATCGCCTTGCGCTCAAGCGTCGGTGCGCGGGTGATCCAGTTGCCCTCGGGCAGCTGGCCCACGATTTCGGAGTGGGCGTGCTGGCCGATCTGGCGGATCAGATTCTTGCGGTAGCCGTCGGGCATCCAGTCTTTCGGCTCGATCTTGCCGTTCGCATCAATACGCTCCTGAAAGGCGCGCTCCTGCGGCTCCATCTCGTCCAGGGATTTGACGCCCTGGCCGGTAGATTTGATCATTTGTGCATACATAGCTCAGACCCTTTCAAGAATAAGCGCAACCCCTTGGCCGACGCCCACACACATGGTGCAAAGCGCATAGCGGCCACCGGTACGTTGCAGTTGATAAGCGGCTGTCAGCACCAGCCGTGCGCCGGACATGCCCAGCGGGTGGCCGATAGCGATGGCGCCACCATTGGCGTTCACGTGAGGCGCATCATCCGCCACACCCAAGGCGCGCAGCGTGGCGATCCCTTGGGAGGCAAACGCCTCGTTCAGTTCAATCACATCCATCTGGTCGATGGTCAGGCCCGCACGGGCAAGCACCTTTTGCGCGGCTGGAATGGGGCCAATGCCCATCACCCGCGGTGCAACACCAGCGGCAGACATGGCCACGACGCGCGCCATCGGTTTAAGCCCTTGCTGGCTTGCCATTGCCTCGGACGCGATCAGCATCGCGGCAGCGCCGTCATTCACGCCAGAGGCATTGCCCGCTGTCACTGTTTTGTCTGTGCCGTTGATTCCGCGCAGCTTGGCCAGACCAGCCGCGTCTGTCTGGGGACGGGGGTGTTCATCGCGGTCCACAATCAGTGCATCGCCTTTGCGCTGCGGGATGGTCACCGGTGTGATTTCTTCAGCGAAAATGCCTGCGGCATCCGCTGCGGCCCAGCGTTGCTGGGATCGAAGCGCGAAGGCATCCTGATCAGCGCGGCTGACGTCATAGTCGTCAGCGACGTTATCCGCAGTCTCGGGCATCGAATCGACGCCGAACATCTCTTTCATCTTGCGATTGATGAAACGCCAGCCGATGGTTGTATCATAGACCGCATTGGCGCGGCCAAAGGCGGTTTCGGACTTTGGCATCACGAAAGGTGCGCGGCTCATGCTTTCTACGCCACCTGCAATGGCCATATCCATGTCACCAGCACGGATCGCCCGCGCGGCAGAGCCCACAGCATCAAGGCCGGAGGCGCACAGACGGTTTACTGTGATGCCCGGCACATCCACGGGCAGACCGGCAAGCAGGGCGGCCATGCGCGCCACGTTGCGGTTGTCTTCGCCAGCCTGATTTGCGCAGCCCATGACCACATCATCCACACGGGCCCAGTCCACGTCCGTGTTGCGTGCCATCAGTGCCGCAAGCGGGGCAGCGGCCAGATCGTCGGCACGCACAGAGGAAAGTGCGCCGCCATAGCGCCCGATTGGTGTGCGGACTGCGTCGCAGATAAAGGCTTCGGCCATTCGTGATCTCCCATCAAATCTCATTTCTGAGGTTATTCTATACCGCACAGATTTTCAAGATATATGTTACATCGACTCGCCTCGTGCATCATATTAAGTAACGTAATGGCGAAAATCCGCAATGAACCTGTAAATTTCTCATAATCACAGCCTAATCCGCAGTTGCCGAGCATGGGGGTTCGCGCCATGTTAGGGAAAACACCTGCAGAAACGCAGGACCCCATTGAAACAGGCGGGTAGGGTGCACAATTACCTACTCATACCGGAGACGGCCCAAACGTTGCCTCAAAGAGGGACGAAAGCCGTCTTGCCAAGATAAGGAAAAGAGCATGCAAGAGCCTCTGAACGCGAGCTATCCCGTACTTCCATTGCGCGATATCGTCGTATTCCCCCATATGATTGTCCCGCTGTTTGTGGGTCGCGAAAAATCCGTTCGCGCGTTGGAAGAAGTCATGGCCGATGACAAGCAGATCCTGCTGTCGAGCCAGATTGATCCGGGCGTTGATGATCCTGACAGCGACGGCATCTTCAAAGCCGGCGTGCTGGCCAACGTCCTGCAACTTCTGAAATTGCCCGATGGCACCGTAAAGGTGCTGGTCGAAGGTCAGGCGCGTGTGCGCATCACAGAATATCTTGAGAACGACAACTTCTTTGAAGCCCGCGCTGAATACCTGACAGAGATGCCGGGCGATGCTGCGACTACCACTGCGCTGCTGCGGTCGGTTGCCGATGAATTCGCGCGCTACGCCAAGGTTAAAAAGAACGTCCCCGAAGAGGCCCTGACAGCTGTCGGCGAAGCCGCTGACCCCGCACGTCTGGCCGATCTGGTTGCAGGCCATCTGGGCATCGAGGTCGAGCAAAAGCAGGACCTTCTGGAAACCCTCAGCGTGTCCGAGCGGCTTGAGAAGGTCTATGGCCTGATGCAGGGCGAAATGTCTGTGTTGCAGGTTGAGAAAAAGATCAAAACCCGCGTCAAAACGCAGATGGAGAAAACCCAGCGCGAATATTATTTGAATGAGCAGATGAAGGCCATTCAGAATGAGCTGGGCGATGGCGAAGACGGCAAGAACGAAGTGGCCGAGCTTGAAGCGCGCGTCGCCGAAACCAAGCTGAGCAAAGAAGCCAGAGAGAAAGCCGACGCAGAGATCAAAAAGCTCAAGAACATGAGCCCGATGTCTGCCGAAGCGACCGTTGTGCGCAACTATCTTGACTGGATGCTGTCCATCCCGTGGGGCGTGAAATCCCGCGTGAAAAAGGATCTGGGCAAGGCCGAGGCGGTTCTCGACGCGGATCACTATGGTCTTGAGAAGGTCAAGGAACGCATTGTTGAATACCTCGCGGTGCAGCAACGCTCGACCAAGCTTAAAGGTCCGATCATGTGTCTGGTGGGCCCTCCAGGTGTGGGTAAAACCTCGCTTGGTAAGTCTGTAGCAAAGGCAACGGGGCGCGAATTCATTCGCATCTCCCTTGGTGGAGTGCGCGACGAGAGTGAGATCCGTGGCCACCGTCGGACCTATATCGGCTCCATGCCCGGCAAGATCATTCAGGCGCTTAAAAAGGCGAAAACCACGAACCCGCTCATCCTGCTCGACGAGATCGACAAGATGGGGCAGGATTTCCGTGGCGACCCTGCATCGGCCATGCTTGAGGTGCTTGATCCGGAACAGAACTCCACATTCGTGGATCACTACCTCGAGGTCGAATATGACCTGAGCAACGTGATGTTCCTGACCACGTCCAACAGCTACAACATGCCCGGCCCGCTTTTGGACCGCATGGAGATCATCCCGCTGTCGGGTTACACCGAAGACGAAAAGCGCGAGATCGCCAAGCAGCACTTGGTTGAAAAGCAGATCAAGAACCACGGTCTGAAAGCCAAGGAGTTCAAGATCGAGGACAGCGCCCTGACCGGCATGATCCGCTATTACACCCGTGAAGCGGGTGTGCGGAACCTTGAGCGCGAGATCGCAAAGGTAGCGCGTAAGTCGCTGACCAAGATCGTGCGCAAAGAGGTCGAGAGTGTCGTCGTGACAGGCGATAACCTGCACGAGTTCCTTGGCGTGCAAAAGCACCGCTATGGTCTGGCCGAACAAGAGGACCAGATCGGGGTTGTGACCGGCCTTGCTTATACGTCGGTAGGTGGTGAGCTGCTGCATATCGAGGCGCTGCGCCTGCCCGGTAAGGGCCGGATGAAGACCACGGGTAAGCTCGGCGATGTGATGAAAGAAAGCATTGATGCGGCCAGTTCGTATGTACGCTCTATCTCGCCACAAATCGGGGTGAAGCCACCTGTGTTCGACACCATCGACATCCACGTGCACGTGCCTGATGGCGCGACGCCCAAGGATGGCCCCTCTGCTGGTCTTGCCATGGTGACTTCTATCGTTTCTGTGCTGACCAAGATTCAGGTGCGCAAAGACATCGCCATGACAGGTGAAGTCAGCCTGCGCGGGAACGCAATGCCGATCGGTGGCTTGAAAGAAAAGCTGTTGGCCGCGCTGCGCGGAGGGATCACCACGGTGCTTATTCCGCAGGAGAATGAAAAAGACCTGCCGGATATCCCTGACAACGTGAAGGAAGGGCTGACCATCATTCCGGTGAGCCATGTTTCCGAAGTGTTGGAACACGCGCTGGTTTCGAAACCCCAGCCGGTGGAGTGGGACGAAGCCGCAGAAGAGGCCGCAGCAGCGGCAGCGCTCGCGGCGAAACGTGGCATCAGCGATAGCGCCACGACACATTAAGCCTTTAAATCAAACCGCCCCGCAGAAAATGCGGGGCGGTTTTTTGTTAGATAAACGTCTCTGCGCAAACACGATGCCGGCTTTGCGATTGCTGGTGGAGTGACGACCGAACCGCCTGTCGTTCCGACGCTGGCAGAAGGTGAAAATGCAGCAGCTAACAAGCCTGACTGGTTTTTGCGCTGCGTTCGTGTTAGGCTTCCACGCATATAAAAATAATAGAAGCAGCAGAGCAGGAAAATCCATGCCTACATCTACAAAGTCTAAGACCACAGCGTCTAAATCCTCGGCCAAGACGACGGTGGACAAACCCGTTGCCGCGCCTTTAACCGGAATTGATGCGTCAAAAACACCAAAATCCGCGATGGGAGAACCCACCGTGGTCGAAACACTGACCCCCGTCGTTGTCAGCAATGAGCTGCGCAAGAAAGAGCTGTTTGATCTCGTGGTTGAGCGCTCCGGAATGAAAAAGAAAGACGTCAAGCCAGTTGTCGAAGCCATGCTCGCCGTGCTGGGGGATGCGTTTGCCGAACAACGCGAGATGGACCTTCAGCCTTTGGGTAAATTGAAGGTACAGCGCGGCAAGGAATTGGCCGATGGCCGCGCGCTTGTCCTCAAGCTGCGCCAGAAGACTGCCCGCCTGAACGCGGCCCCTGACGCTGCAGATGCGGAGGCCGGTCCCACAGTGAAAACAACCGCTTAATCGCATTTGGTTTTTGACGATGCCCCCCTTGCAGGGGGGGGCATAAAAAGTTATCTCCCCGCCACCGGGTGATTAGCTCAGTGGTAGAGCGCTTCGTTCACATCGAAGATGTCAGGAGTTCAAATCTCTTATCACCCACCATCTTTTTTTCCGCAGCGCGTATCGGTCCCTTTGGTGGGGCGGTGTGGTCAGATGGTTTACACATCGCATTAGTTACAGGATTTTGCCGGTGACACCTCATCCAGAACTGTATGTGCTGAGGCACGGTGAGACAGAATGGAACGCCCAGGGGCGGCTTCAGGGGAAGTTCAATTCGCCGCTCAATGCGTTGGGGCGCCGGCAGGCCGCCCGGCAAGCGGAGATTCTGGCCGGAATTGATCTGGCAGGCTTTAAGATATTTAGCAGTCCGCAGGGCCGTGTCATTGAGACGGCAGCAATCGCATTGGCACGGCAGGTTGGAGAGATCCACACCGACTCGCGATTGCGCGAGATCGGCATGGGCGACTGGGCGGGCATGTTGAAGTCGGATCTTGAGGCGCAGGGGCTGATTAATGCCGGGGCAGGGGAATCGCTGGATTTCTACGAGGATGCTCCGCACGGCGAAGGTTTTGCCGCGCTAGAGGCGCGCTGCGCCGCTTTTCTGGCGTCTCTCACAGGGCCTGCGGTGCTTGTGACCCACAGCATCACGTCGCGCATGATCCGTGCAATTGTTACCGGAAAAGGCCGCGCAGGTGTTGCAAATGTGGGGTGCGGGCAGGGGGTGATCTATCATCTTTTAAATAGTGTGCAAAAACGTCTCGATTGAGGCTTGCCATGGCTGATTTGTTTGGCTAAACCCGCGCTCACGGGTCGTTAGCTCAGTTGGTAGAGCGCTTCGTTTACACCGAAGATGTCGGGAGTTCGAGTCTCTCACGACCCACCATTACGCGCGGTTGTAGCTCAGCTGGTTAGAGTACCGGCCTGTCACGCCGGGGGTCGCGGGTTCGAGCCCCGTCAACCGCGCCACTTCTCCCTTTCAAATGTTTTGTACGTTACCTCGGCAGGTCCACTGCTGTGGATAATTGCGATTCGAATATACGTTTCAACGGTTTGTGCGAATCCTCTTATGTGCATAACTTGATTCTACAGCTGTTGAATTCTGATCACCTCCGGACCGTCTGGGATATGGGCCGCTGTTTTGCGTCACTGATGTGAAATTGATACCGCACAGGGTGCGCTCCGGGAAAGAAATCAAAGAACAGCAAGATAAGTGCTTGACGGTACACTGCCCTTGGCCTATTCCGCTCAAACGCTTCGAGGGCAACTGCCCAAGAAGATGCAGCGGGCGGTTGTAGCTCAGATGGTTAGAGTACCGGCCTGTCACGCCGGGGGTCGCGGGTTCGAGCCCCGTCAACCGCGCCACCGCTGCTTTGAAAAAGGTCTCCTTCGGGAGGCCTTTTTTGGTTCAATGCCAAGGCTTTATGCTGCGACCGGGGCGAATCCCAAGGCCGCTTCGATCTGCGGATCAAGCTGGCTGTTCATCCATGAAATATCTTCAGCAGCCCAAATATCCGGTGCGGGGGCGCGGTCGGGCACCTCCGGCGTCCAGCGGTTGCCCATGCGCCGCTCTACAGGCGCGTAGCCCTGTGCGGTGAAGCCAAGCCCGAAGTGAGCGCACAGATCAGCCAGAAAGGCCTGTGGGGCCGCGTTGAACGCATCCAGCGACACATAGACCACAGAGCCACTGCGTGCGGGCAGGGACAGCAGGGCGCGGTGCTTGAGGTTGCGCATGGCAAATATGTTCTCGTATCGCGCACCGGTGATCGGGTGACGGTCCCATTGCAGTTCATGACCTTCAGGATGCAGGCGCGGGGCGATGCCGTCAAAATGGCCCAACTTGTCGACATAGGATTCCCACGGCGCGCGCAGGAAGTCGGCAAAGCCGCGTGATTGAACTTCGGCGGTGGCGTGCCAAGGGCGCTTGTACAGCGAATGCGCCCATTTATGTGGGGCGCGGACGGCGCAGATCGTCAGAAAACCGGGCGGCAGAGCGATCATGGCCGGGACCGCATGTTTCCAGCCCAATGCTTCGGTCCGTCTGATGGTTAACGCATCTTGTACCGTTTTGCGTATGATATTGGTGCCGCAGCCGCGCTCTCCCAGAACCTGAAAGCGGTCAAAGGGGCCATCGGAAGCCTTGTGAAAATGCCAACCGGTCTGTGCCATATCCGGTGCCATTTGCGCACAAAAGTCATTAAATCCGGAAGGATCAGGGGTGTCGGCCATTGTCATTTTAAGTCTCTCGCGGCTTAGTGTCAGTGCAACCCGCAGTGTGTAGGCTCTGGCGGGGAAAGAAAAGAAGGAAGAGGCATGCAAACAGCAGCGGCAGTCACAATGGTGCGCGACGACGCGTTTTTTCTAAAGGCGTGGCTGAAGCACTACGGCGACACTTTGGGCCGCCAGAATTGCTATGTCATCAACCACGGCTATGGCGCGGAAGTTGCCGACCTGGCGGCAGGGTGCAACATCATCGGCATTCCCGGTGATCCGCACAAGAACTTCGATGTCAAACGTTGGGGGTTGCTGAACAATCTGGTCGGCGGACTGCGCAAGTATTACCGTCACGTGGTGGTCGGCGATGTGGACGAACTGGTGGTGGTCGACCCCGACAAGGGTATGAACCTGCTGGAGTATCTTGAGGCTGCACCCGAAAAGCGTGTGCTGACGCCTTTGGGGTTGGAAGTAATCCACCGTGTCGACATTGAGCCTGAGGCTATTGAGGACCACATCATCGGCCCACGCCGTTACGTGCGCCCTGCGCCGCATTACTCGAAACCTTGCGTGGTTTCAGCGGCGGCGAAGATTTCACGCGGCGGTCATTTCTCACAATATCCCAAGCTGCACACGCCCGAAGACCTGTATCTGTTTCACCTCAAGTTCTGCGATTTCACGCAATACAGCGGCGCGATGGACCGGCGCAATTCGGTGACAGAACAGATGGGCGATGACATCAAAGGCACCTCGATCGGGCGGCATTGGTTCGGGTCCGCACGCGGCGAGGACCGCGAGGTTTTTGAAGGGTTCGCAGAGCTGAAGCTAGAAGATGGCTTTGATCTGGGCTTTATCCGCAAGCGGATGCAGCGCTCGTTCAAGGCGCGGGGTGAAACCGGTTTTTATGAATTCAACCGGCCAGAGTTTGACACGCAGTATCACTTGCCAGAGCGGTTCATCGGGGTGATCTAACGACATAGCAGACGGGCCGCTGCAGCGCGGTGGCGACAGCGGCCCGTTTGTAAATTAACCGCGTTTGTCTGCCACAATCGCTTGCATCTGCTCCAGGGGCAGATAGCCACGCAGCATTTCGTCCTGCATCACGAAGGTTGGCGTGCCCGAAATCGCCAGCACACCGGCCAACGCGCGGGTCTTTGCAATTTCGGCTGTGACTTCATCACTGTTCATCCGCGCTTCGATGGCTGCCATATCAAGCCCGAATGTCTTGCCCAGACGTTGCAGGGCGGGCAGGGTGACATCGCCCTTAAAGCTCATCAGCGCATCACCCACAGCTTTGTAGCTTTCGTCGCCTGCCACTTGCTTGACAGCCACGGCAAAGCGCGAGGCCAGCACAGAGGCGTCGCCCAGAATTGGCAGCTCTTTCACGATCAGTTTGATGTTGCCATCGGTCTCAAGCAGTTCGGCCACTTCGCTGTGGGCCTTTTTGCAATAGCCACAGCGGTAATCGAGGAACTCGACCAACACGATGTCGCCGTCCGGATTGCCCCCAACATAAGAGTAGCCGTCGTTGAAGATCGCGTCAGCGTTGTCGGTGACCAGATCAAAGTCGACGCGCTCTTGTTGCTGCTGTTCACGCTGCTGCAAAACCTCGACGGCTTGCATGATGACTTCGGGGTTCTCCATCAGATAGGAGCGTACTTCGGCACGGAACAGGGCCCGCTCGGCGTCGGTCATTTCTTTGAGGTCGGCAGCGAATGCGCCTGTTGCAAGGCTGCCCAGAAGAGCGGTGGTGGCGATAAGGCGTTTCATAGATTGGTTCACTTTCGTTTTGCTGCACGTTGAGAGGCAATCAACACATCCTGTGCCCGCTGCCAAGGGCCAGAGCCCTCACCCAGCAGGCCAGTGGCGCGTTTGGCATGTATTCCGGCATCTTTCAGCCGCCCGGCCAGCGCGTAGCGTTCGGCGGTGACAAGGGCGGCCATACCGGTTTGGCCGGTTTTGGCATAGGCGGTGGCAAGGTCACGCAGCATTGATCCATCGCGGTAATCCTGACGACGCGATTTCTCAAGCGCGGCCAAGGCCTGTTTGGTCTGGCCTGCTGCCAGCAGTGCACGACCATAGCCTGACAGAACCAGCGGATCATTGGGCGCGCGCTTCACCGCGCTGGCATATGTGTTGGCAGCAGCGGAGAAGTTGCGGGTTTCCAGCAGGATTTGGCCCTTTTGGTCACGCAGGAACGGGTCTGTGGGGCGTGCTGCGATGGCTCTGTCGATCGCGGCAAGTGCTTTTTTGGTGCGGGAATTGCGGTGCTCTGCAACCGCCTCACGCAGGCCGCGGACATCCGCATAGCGTTCGGAGCCAAGCCTGCGCAGGGTCCAGCTTGGTGCGCGGGTATAGGCTGTGATCTTGCCTTGCAGGCGCGCAAACCAGTAATCCGCCGTTGGATTGGCGGGCAGGGTGCCATAGCTGGCCACATAGCCAGCCACGGCGCGCACGCGGTCACGGGTCAGCGGGTGAGAACGCATATAGGGGTCTTGCCGACCCACGCTCAAACTCTCCTGACCCGCAAAGATATTAAGCGCATCCAGCAAGCCCTGCGGCGACGCGCCAGCAGCTTTCATATAACGAATGCCCGATTGGTCGGCCGAGGCTTCCTCGGAGCGGGTATGGGACAAAAACGCCCGCTTGGCGGAGGTTGAGGTTCCTATAGCGATGCCTGATGCGGCGGCGCCGTTGCCGGAGGCCGCAGCGGCGGCCGCCAGCGCAATACCCAAACCGGTGATGGTGCGCGAATTGGCCAGATTGCCAAGGCGGCGCGCGATGTGACCATTGGCGATATGGGCGGCCTCATGCGCGATGATGCCTTGCAGCATGGCCGCAGTATCGAGTTTGTTGATCAACCCGTAGTGGATGAAAATCGCGTCATTGCTGACCACAAAAGCGTTGAGAGTGCTATCGTTCACAACCAGAATTTTCACCCTGTCGGGGTTCAGACCTGCGGACCGCAGAACAGGCGCGGCAATCTGCTTTAAGGCATGCTCCATATCCGCATCGCGCAGCAGGCCGATGGCCTGCGCGGGTAGGGCAAACAGCGCAACGAAGAGCATCGCTGCTATTGACGGGACAAGGCGGTTAAGGTCAAAGCGCATGCACCCACTGTAGGAGCGCCGACATGCGAAATTCAAGCCGATCCGAGGTTGATCCCTTTATTGTGATGGACGTCATGCAGGCCGCTGCCGCGGCAGAAGCTGCGGGCCGCCATATTATCCATATGGAAGTCGGACAGCCCGGCACTGGTGCGCCTAAAGGCGCTGCCGCTGCCCTCAGCCGTGCGATGGAGGACGGGCCGTTAGGCTATACCGTGGCCTTGGGGCTGCCCGCCCTGCGCGCACGTGTCGCACGCATGTATGGTGAATGGTATAACGTCGATCTTGATCCCAACCGCGTTGTGATCACCTCCGGTTCTTCGGGGGGCTTCATCCTTGCGTTTACCGCGCTTTTTGACAGCGGGGACCGCGTGGGCATCGGCGCGCCGGGCTATCCCAGCTATCGTCAGATCTTGGGTGCGCTTGGGATGCAACCGGTGGATTTGCCCGCAGCGCCGGAAAACCGCTATCAGCCTGTGCCGTCCGACTTTTCGGGTCTGGACCTGCGCGGCCTTCTGGTGGCCTCTCCGGCGAACCCGACCGGCACAATGCTGGATCACAGCGCCATGGCTGCGCTGATCGGTGCGTGCCATGACAGCGGTGCGTCCTTTATCTCGGACGAGATCTACCACGGCATTGAATACGACAAAAAGGCCGTGACCGCGCTTGAAATTACCGACGAAACCTATGTGATCAATAGCTTTTCCAAGTATTTCTCCATGACCGGATGGCGCGTGGGCTGGATGGTGGTGCCCGAAGATCAAGTGCGTGTGGTTGAGCGGATCGCCCAAAACATGTTCATCTGCGCGCCTCATGCCTCTCAGGTTGCGGCGTTGGCGGCGATGGATTGTGAAGACGAGTTACAGGCGAACATGCAGGTCTACCGTGCCAACCGTGCGCTGATGCTGGAGGGACTGCCGCGCGCAGGCTTTGACCGGATCGCGCCGCCGGATGGGGCGTTCTACGTCTATGCGGACGTGAGCGAGATCACCAATGACAGTCGCGCTCTGGCAGCAGAGATACTTGAGAAAGCTGGCGTTGCGGTCACCCCGGGGCTGGATTTCGATCCGTTGCGCGGTCACACCACGTTGCGCTTTTCATATGCACGCAGCACCGAAGACATCCGCGAAGGGCTGGTCCGGCTCGCGGCCTTCATGAAGGCCCGTTGAAGCGCTGGACCACGCCTTGGTTTAAATGATATGCTTTGCCCAAAGCGCCACATAAAAAACGGGTGGCCGGAGCGGTGATGAAGCGATTTTTACTAAGCCTTTTCTGTGCGTTGTGGTTGTCTCCTCAGGCGATGGCGCAAGACCTGAGCGCGCTTGCGCGGGTTGATACGGCTGGCAGCGGTATCGCAGATGGCTGGTGGGGCCGCACAGAACTGACCCTGCGGTTGTCTCAAGGTGTGCCGTTTCGTGTCTTTACCCTCGATGATCCTGCGCGGCTGGTGGTGGATTTCCGCGAGGTGGATTTCGACGGTCTGCGCAGTGCCAGCCTGCTAGAGGACACTGCACGCATCAGTGCTGTGCGCTTTGGCGCGTTCCAACCCGGCTGGTCGCGTCTGGTGGCGGATCTGTCAGAGCCGATGCTGCCGCAGCAAATCGGCATGCCGGTTGACCCCAACAGTGGCCGCGCAACGCTAGAGATCACTCTGAAATCAGTGGAACCCGAGGTGTTCGCCGCAAGCTCTGGCGCGCCCGTTGATCCCAACTGGACGCCGGCATTTTTGCGCGGACCCCCTGCGCCGCGTCCCGGTGCGGACCGCTTTACCGTTGTGCTGGACCCCGGTCACGGCGGTGTCGATCCTGGAGCAGAGCGGAACGGGGTGAACGAAAAACAGCTGATGCTGAGTTTTGCGCGTACGCTTGCCGACACGCTGCGCCGCGCGGGTGTCGAAGTCGTGCTGACCCGCGACGACGACATTTTCGTGGCGCTTGAGACCCGTGTCGCCATTGCCCACCAAACGCACGGCGATCTGTTTATCTCGCTGCACGCAGACATTCTCAGTCAGGGCGGCGCGAAGGGGGCCACGGTTTATACCCTCTCGGATGAGGCCAGTGATGCAGCGACCGAACATCTTGCGGCGCGGCATAACCGCTCTGACATCATCGCGGGGGCCGATCTGACCGGATCGGATGATCAGGTGGCGCAGGTGCTGCTGGACCTTGCGCGTCAGGAAACCGGACCGCGGTCAGCGGCACTGGCCATGACGCTGGCCGAGGGCATGGCGGCGGTCGGTGGCCCGATGAACCGCCATCCGCTGCGCGAGGCGGGGTTTTCGGTCCTGAAATCGGCCGATATCCCCTCTGTGCTGATCGAAATTGGCTTTCTGAGCTCGGATCGCGATCTGGCCAATCTCAGCGATCCTGTCTGGCGGCAAAACATGGCGCAGGGCATGGCACAGGCGGTCTTGGCGTGGCGCGATGCAGACGCCGCACGGGCGGCTTTGGTGCGTCAATAATCTGGCGGTATCGCCTTATCCGGCCTGTATTTATTAGGCGATGTTTCGCCCCAATTCCCCGTGCTTGCCTTTTGACCATCCCGGCCTTTGCGCGTATAGGGAGAGGCTAATCAAACAGCCATACAGGAGCTGTCGCGCGTGTTTCGGATGATCCTTTCCTTCTTCGGTGGCATTTTCACCACCCTCACGATGTCGATCGGCATTGTGGCGCTGACGATCGGTGCGGTTTTCTGGATGTACGGGCGCGATTTGCCCAGCCACGAATCCCTCGCGTCCTACACCCCGCCCACGATCAGCCGGATTTATTCGGGGCAGGGCCGTTTGATCGACGAATTCGCGCAGGAGCGCCGTTTGTTTGCGCCTGCAAACACGATCCCCGACCTGATCAAGCAGGCGTTTATCTCGGCTGAGGACAAGAATTTCTACGAACACGACGGCTACGATCTGCGCGGTATTGGTGCGGCGGCAGTTGATGCCGTCCGGTCGCGCGGAAAGGACGTTCGCGGGGCCTCCACGATCACCCAGCAGGTGATGAAGAACTTCCTGCTGTCGGGGGACCGCCGTGCCGAGCGCAAGATCAAAGAGATCATCCTTGCCGCGCGTCTCGAAGAGACACTGGACAAAGAAAAGATTCTTGAGCTGTATCTCAACGAGATTTTCCTTGGCCAGAACTCCTACGGTGTGGCCGCTGCTTCCCAGACATATTTCAACAAAACCCTGAGCGAGCTTGCCCCTCATGAGGCCGCGATGCTGGCCAGCTTGCCCAAGGCGCCTTCAGACTATCACCCTGTGCGCCGCAAGGATCGCCTGCTGTCACGTCGCAATTTCGTTCTGCGCGAAATGAAAGAGAACGGCTATATCACCGAGGCGGCCTATCTACAGGAACGCGATATGCCGCTGCGGTCCGTCCAGAATGGCGATTTCGAAAGCTTCAAAGATGACCTGCCGCCGCGCGATTATTTCACCGATGAAATCCGCCGCCAGCTGTCCGAAAACTTCGGAGAGGGTGAGTTCTTTACCGGCGGTCTGACCGTGCGCGCGACCATTGATAACGAAATGCAGCCCATCGCGGCGGATGCCTTGCAGCGCCAGCTGGAACAATTTGACCGTGGCATCGGTGTTTGGCGCGGCACCGGCATGACGCTGCCGTCCGAGGCATTGGCCGACGAAGAGACATGGCGCGCGGCCCTATCCGATCTGCGTGTGCCACGCGACATCATGCTTGAGACACAGTGGTTCCCCGCTGTGGTGCTTGAGGTAGCTGGCAAAGGTGCGCGTCTGGGTATCGAATCCGTCGAGAACGAAGAGGGCGGGAACTGGGTTCCTAAAGAGGACATGAGCTGGGCGCGCAAACGGAACAAGGACGGCAAACTGGGCGCACGCGGTGATTTGGTCGCGGTGGGCGATGTGGTGTTGGTGCGCCGCATGGTCACCGACAATGACGGATCGTTTATCCGCTGGACGCTGCGGCAGGTACCGGAAGTGCAGGGCGGCTTTGTCGCGATGGACGTGAACACCGGTCGCGTGATCGCGATGCAGGGCGGGTTCAGCTATCAGGCCTCGGTGTTCAACCGCGCCACCCAGGCCAAGCGTCAGCCCGGCTCCAGCTTTAAGCCATTCGTCTTTGCTGCCGCTCTCGACAGTGGGTATTCGCCGGCCACCATCGTGGTCGACGCCCCGATCGAGATCAACACGCCGCAGGGAGTGTGGCGGCCGCAGAACTCTTCCAACCGCTATTACGGGCCAACTCCGCTGCGCACAGGGATCGAACAATCCCGCAACCTGATGACCATTCGTCTGGCACAGGAAGTGGGGATGAACGTGGTCGGCGACTATGCCGAGCGTTTCGGTGTGTATGAGAACCTGTCGCCCGTACTTGCCAACGCGCTGGGATCACAGGAAACCACGCTGTACCAGATGGTGGCAGCCTATGCGATGTTCGCCAATGGCGGTGAGCGGGTCGAGCCGACGCTGGTGGACCGTGTGCAAGACCGCTATGGCCGCACCGTTTACAAACACGACAAGCGTGTTTGCGATGACTGTAAACTGCCAACGCTTGCCGAAGGTGTGTCGCCCCGGGTGATCTCCAACCGTGAGCGGGTCATGGACGCTGTCACGGCGTATCAGTTGACCTCGATGATGACGGGTGTGGTTGAACGCGGGACCGCGCGGAAATCCGTAAACCTCAGCGTGCCGACAGCCGGTAAAACCGGTACCACCAACGATTCGAAAGACGTTTGGTTTGTGGGCTTTACCTCAAACATCGTTGCTGGCTGCTACATCGGCTATGACCAGCCGCGCAGCTTGGGGCGCTCTGCCTCTGGTGGTGGCATGTGTGGTCCGGTGTTCCAGCGCTTTATGTCCAAAGCGGTCGAGAAATACGGTGGCGGCAAGTTCCGCGTTCCGGAAGGGTGTGAGTTCATCAAAATCGACCGTTTCACCGGCGCCCGTCTCAGCTCTGATGCGCGTGGTGATAACGTCGTGTCCGAGTGTTTCCGCGAAGGCGAATTCATCAACTTCGGCATCACCTTTGACGGCGGGTTCGCGATGGGGGCCGATTTGCCCTTGGTCGAAGAAGTCGGCGGCAAGAAAGCCAAAGAAGTCACAACCTCGACCGGCAAGAAAGCCATCGTCGGACCAAAGGCCGGATTCGGCACGCTCAGCTCTGGCGGTCTGTACTAGGACGCGCCAAACGCTTGTAGCGGCCGGACCGCTGGTCTATCACATGGGCGGCCCTCGTATCTGCGGGGGCCGCTCTATTATTTCAGGACTGATCATGCGCGCAGAAGTACAAAGCACCGTCGATAAAATCCGCAAATCACTGGACCTTCTGGGCCAGCGGCTCAACGTGGAGACGGCCCCTTACCGGCTTGAAGAATTCAACGCGCGAGTCGAAGACCCAACTTTGTGGGATGATCCGGAAGCTGCGCAAAAGCTGATGCGCGACCGTCAGGCGCTGGTGGATGCGATCGCAACCTACGAAGGCATCAAGACAGAGCTTCAGGACAACATCGACCTGATCGAGCTGGGAGAGATGGAAGACGACGCAGAAGTGGTTGCCGAGGCTGAGACAGCCCTGAGCAATCTGACCAAAACAGCCGCGCAAAAAGAGCTTGAGGCGCTGCTGGACGGTGAGGCGGATGCCAACGACACCTTCCTTGAGATCAACTCCGGTGCCGGTGGCACGGAATCGTGTGACTGGGCCAGCATGCTGGCGCGGATGTATGTCCGTTGGGCCGAAAGGAAGGGCTACACGGTTGAGCTGCAATCAGAGAGCGCCGGCGAAGAGGCGGGCATAAAATCCGCCGCTTATAAGATCAGCGGCCACAACGCATATGGCTGGCTGAAATCCGAATCCGGTGTGCACCGCCTTGTGCGCATCTCTCCGTTTGATAGCGCGGCCAAGCGGCACACGTCCTTTACTTCGGTCAAAGTGTACCCTGTGGTAGATGACAACATCGAGATCGAGGTGAACCCCGCCGACATCCGCATCGATACCTACCGTTCATCCGGTGCCGGTGGTCAGCACGTGAACACCACCGACTCCGCCGTTCGGATTACCCACCACCCCACCGGCATCGTTGTCACCAGCTCCGAGAAATCACAGCACCAGAACCGCGACATCGCGATGAAGGCACTGAAAAGCCGCATGTACCAAATGGAGCTGGATAAACGTTCCGCGCTTGTGAACGAAGTGCACGAGAACGCAGGCGATGCTGGCTGGGGCAACCAGATCCGCTCTTACGTTTTGCAGCCCTACCAGATGGTCAAAGACCTGCGCACCAACTACGAAACCTCTGACACCAAAGGGGTACTCGATGGTGATCTGGACGGGCTGATGGGGGCCACGCTGGCATTGGCAGTGTCGGGGAAAAGCCGCGCCCAAGCGCAAGGCGACTGACGCGGCGCGTGTTCGGAACGAGCACCGCCGTCTTCTCTTTTGGCAAAGCCCGCGTATTATCTGCTGGTCTTGTACGGATCACCCGTCGGCTCATTCGAGCCGGGGGAAGACACCTGTTTTCTTGACCACTCCGTAAACAAAGCTGCTGTCGATTGATCCTATTCCGCCAATCGGGTGCAGGCGTTTACGTACGAAGTTTTCGTAGTCAGCAAGGTCCGCCACGACCACACGCAAAAGGTAATCAGACGTACCGGTCATCACAAAACATTCAAGAACCTGTTCCACGCGGCTGATCTGCTTCTCAAACTGTTGGACAACATTTTCAGTATGCCCGGTCAGCCTGACCCGCACAAAAACAGTCACCGGTAGGCCATAGGCTTCGGCATCGATGTCTGCTGTGTAGCCTTTGAGGGCGCCACTTTGCTCAAGCAGCTTCACGCGGCGTAGGCACGGTGACGGTGACAGATTGACCTCAGCAGCGAGGTCTTGATTCGTCATGCGGCTGTTGCGTTGCAATGCACGGATGATTTGGCGGTCTTTGTCGTCCATTCGGACCTCATTGGCATAATCTGCCAATTTTCTATCAAAATGCAGCATTCATAGCAATCCATCAGCCTTGAACCTGTCCTAGATTACTCCGGAAACACCCACGGAGGCTCGACATGCGCAATCATCCCAACAGCTTTTCTACGATGGCGATTCATCACGGATATGATCCGATGGATAACGAAGGCGCATTGACCCCGCCTTTGCATCTTACATCGACCTTTGTCTTTGAAACGGCCGAAGCGGGTGGGAATATGTTTGCAGGAGAGCAGGCAGGGCACATTTATTCGCGCATCTCGAACCCAACGAACGATCTTTTGGAACGTCGCATCGCCGTGTTGGAGGGGGCTGAGGCCGGCCTTGCCTTGGCGTCGGGCATGGGGGCGATCACCGCAACTTTGTGGACGCTGCTTGCCCCGGGGGATGAGATTATTCTGGATAAAACGCTGTATGGCTGCACGTTTTCGTTCATGCACCACGGCCTGGCCAAGTTCGGCGTTACAGTCACGCATGTTGATCTGACGCGGGCTGAAAACCTTGAGGCCGCGATTTCAGGCAAGACAAAGGTCGTTTATTTTGAGACGCCTGCCAACCCGAACATGCGGTTGGTCGATATTGCCGCCGTTGCTGACATTGCCCATGCAAGTGGCGCGCTTGTGGTCGTCGATAACACCTATGCCACGCCGTATCTGACGCAGCCGATCAAACATGGCGCCGATATCGTGCTGCATTCTGCAACGAAGTATCTTGGTGGCCATGGCGATGTCGTCGCCGGTCTTTTGGTTGGATCGGCAGAGCTGGTCGCTGACATCCGTCTGCAAGGTATGAAGGATATGACCGGCGCTGTGATGGCACCGTTCAATGCGATGCTTATTTTGCGCGGGCTCAAGACGCTTGAGTTGCGCATGGACCGCCACTGCAGCAGTGCCGCCACGGTTGCACAGGTTTTAGAAGCGTCCGGTGCGGTGCAAAAGGTCTGGTACCCGGGTCTGGAAAGTTTCGAACAGTACGATCTGGCGCAACAACAGATGTCGCAGTTTGGCGGTATGATTGCTTTTGAACTGAAGGGCGGCAAGCAGGCTGGCATCGAGATGATGAACCGGCTGAATTTGATTTCCCGCGCTGTGTCCTTGGGCGATGCCGAGACCTTGGTGCAACATCCTGCCAGCATGACGCATTCAACCTATTCCACAGAAGAACTGGCCGAACACGGTATCAGCGAAGGCCTCGTACGCCTGTCGATTGGGCTTGAGGGTGTGGATGATGTGATTGCTGATCTTGTGCAGGCTTTGCCCCCGTCTTCTATCGCGAACGCAGCATAAGGGCCCGCATTGAGGGGATGCTATTTGGGCGGTGAACTTGATTTTGGCTGGCGTTTCAGCGGACGTGGAAGCCTTAAGACCTGCGCCGTGTGCCGGGCCTTAAGGTGTAAGCGGGTGTAAGACGCCGATCGCGGTCAGCATCGTCCAGCACTGAAAACGGGGCGAAGCCGACAAAACCGGCAGTGGTGATGACGGCGTTAGCATTTCGCCGGACCGGGGCCGTCGATTCCAGCTTGGGACCATTCGCAAAAATCTATATTCGGATTTAAGCACCTGCCGACCTTCGTTCTGGCAACGCAACGATGCTTTGCCAGATGAAAAAACACAGCTTGGATGCAGGGGCTATTGCACCCTGACGGAATGCACGGCCATACTGCCGATATGGATATATTGAAGATGGATGCGCTGGCCCAATCTGCCGCGCTTGAAACGGGTGATCTCTCGGCGTCAGAGCTGATGGAGGCCACTTTGGACCGCATTGATGCAGTTAACGGTGAGGTCAATGCAATCGTCAGCTTGCGCGACCGTGACCGCAACATGGCCGAGGCGCGCGCAGCCGATAACGCGCCGCGCGCGGGCTGGCTGCACGGAATGCCGATCGCGATCAAGGATTTGGCCAATGCGGCTGGTTTGCCCACCTCGATGGGGTCCCCGCTGTTTGCAGGGCAGGTGGCAGACAGTGACGATACGATGGTGGCGCGTTTGCGGGCCGCAGGTGCGATCATCATCGGCAAGACCAACACGCCGGAATTCGGCCTTGGATCACATACCTACAATCCGGTGCATGGGGCCACGCACAACCCCTATGACCTTGGCCGCTCTGCCGGTGGGTCATCGGGTGGGGCCGCGGCCGCGCTGGCAACGGGGATGCTAAGTATCGCAGACGGCTCTGATATGATGGGCAGTCTGCGCAATCCGGCAGGATGGAACAACGTCTACGGGATGCGTCCGACATGGGGCACCGTCCCGTCAGAGCCTGTGGGCGATATGTTCATGCACCAGCTTTCAACCTCCGGCCCGATGGCGCGCAGCCCTGCCGATATGGCCGCCTTGCTGGATGTGATGACAGGGGCGGACCGACGACTGCCGCTCAGCGTGGAAGCCACGAAAACACGGGGCGAAATCCATACGGCCCCCAAGGGTTTGCGCATCGGCTGGCTGGGTGACTGGGACGGGGCATTCGCCTATGAGGATGGCATTGCCGATATCTCCCAAGCAGCGCTGAAACAAATGGGAGAGCTTGGCCACCGGATCGAGACCCTTGTCGCGCCGTTTGATGCGGATGCCATGTGGCAATCCTGGATTGATTTGCGCTCGTTTGCGGTCTCGGCAGGGTTGGGTGTGTTCTATGATGATGCGGAAAAGCGTGACTATCTCAAGCCTGCTGCCCTGTGGGAGATTGAACGCGGATTTGCCCTGAGCGCGCGGGAGATACAACGCGCCAGCGCGATCCGCTCTGACTGGTTCCGCCGGACCACGCGGCTGTTTGAGAGTGTCGATGTGCTGGTACTGCCGTCGGCGCAACTGTGGCCGTTTGACGTGGAACTGGCCTATCCCGAGCAGATCGCCGGGCGCAGCATGGATACCTATCACCGCTGGATGCAGGTTGTGGTGCCTGCAGGCCTTATCGGTTTGCCGGTCGTGAACGTGCCGGCGGGTTTTGGCGACAACGGAATGCCTGCCGGTCTGCAACTGATCGGACGGCGCGGCAGCGACGCAGCACTGTTGCGCCTTGCGCAACAATGGCACGAAGCGACAGGGTGGCCACAGGCAAAGCGGCCAGTCCTGTAGGGAGGAACGACAATGGCAACTACAACAGAGCGTAAGCATGGCGTTCCGACATTGGCAAAGCCGACCACCTTACTGTTCCGAACTGCGTTGGCGGCTGGCTGGCAGGACTTTCGCGCCGCTCCGGCCTTCGGGTTGATCGTTGCGGTCTTGTGCCTGTTGGCGGGGTGGGGGCTTGTGGGTCTAACTGTCTGGGCTGGCCACACATTCTGGTTCGTACTGGGGGTCTTCGGCTTTCCGCTGGCAGCCCCTTTCGCGGCGCTTGGCACCTATGAGGTGTCACGCCTGCGCGGCATGGGAGAACGCCCGTCGGTCGGGCGGGTGCTGCATGTTTTATGGGCCGAGCGGGGGCGGCAATTGCCCTTGCTCTGTGCGCTGATGATGGTGATGTTGCTGTTCTGGTTCTTTCTGGGCCATATGATTTTTGCGCTGTTTCTCGGCCTCAAGCCGATGACGAACATCATGACGTCGGTGTCTGTATTTATAAGTGCCGAAGGTGTGATGATGCTGGGGCTCGGGTCGGTTGTGGGCGCGGGATTTGCGTTGCTGTTCTATTCGATCTGTGTGATCGGACTGCCGCTTTTGCTGGACCGCGAGGTCGATTATGTCACGGCACTGATCACCAGCATCGGCTTTGTCGGCGCGCATTTCTGGGTAATGCTGGTATGGGCCGCTTTCATCGCAACCGTGCTGATGATCGCAATGCTGCCGGCGTTTTTTGGCCTTCTGGTGGTTCTACCGTGGTTGGGCCACAGCTCATGGCATGTCTACGCTGCACTAAGGTCCGACTGATCCGGCGCTTCGCGCCCATGGGTCACCAATTGGGCGCGCAAGGCATCCGCCCGCGCATCACCTAATTCCAGCGCAAAAACATAGGCGTGGGTAAGGTAAAAGCAGGCCGCGTCCACATCCGGCGCGGTCTGCGCGGCTGTCTCGTACAGATTTACCAGCGCAGGCAGGTCACCCGTATCATGCGCGGCGAGCATCTGCGCATTCAGCTCACTCATTCGGCTGCAAGGGGCGCGCGATGACGCGTCATCTGGGCGGCGACCCAATCGTGGAACATGTGGGTTGGCCCGTCCATCGCAGGAGAGAAACGGCCCCCGTCAAACCCAACCGCATGGCGGCCACGTTGCATGCCTTCGACCACAAAGATGTCCTCCTCGAACACTTCTTTCCACTGGGCAGTGTTGCGCGCGCGCAGTTCGGGGTCGGTCTGGGGCTGGGCATAGTAGAGGTGGACGTGCTCAACCGTGCGTTCTGGTCCCTCGGGCACGAGCACAATGGCAAATGTGTGATCGCGATGAACACCGAGAAGGACGTTCGGGTAGGCGGTGATATATTCTGCGGCGGTGTCCCATTTGTCGCTGAGCTCGTCGAAATCGGGAAAGCTTTTGCCGTCTTCGCCTTTGAGCTGGCGGTAGACATGGGTGCCTTGACCCGAGAAATGACCGGCCTGTTCGATGTGATAGTGATCCTCTAGCCGCGAATAGCTGTTCAGGCCCGGATGGACCCACGGCAGATGATAGCTTTCGCAGTAGTTCTCGACGGCCAGTTTCCAGTTGCAGTTTACCGCCAGTTCAAAGCGGCTGTCCGCGCCGCCATGGTGCAGCGGCTTGTCAAATTCCGCCCAACGCGCGAGCAGGTCGGCGTTGGCCTGCTCGAACGGGGCAGCTGTGCCGGAAACGTTGATCCAGACCACGTCCATCCAGATGTGGCTGCTCACTTCGATAAGGCCCAGCAGGGCGCGGTCGATCCCGTCGGCTGTGTTACGGCCCGGACCGCCGACATGCGGCGTGCTGACCAGCTTGCCTTCGGTGCTGTAGCACCACGAATGATAGGGGCAGCGGATCGCCCCTTCGATCTTGCGCGGGGCATCCACAAGGATCATGCCGCGGTGGCGGCAGATGTTCTGGAACACCCGCACGCTGCCTGCGCGATCACGGATCATCAAAAGCGGCATCCCAAGGAAGGTGACCGGAACAGCATCGCCCACGGTCGGCACATCTGCCGCGACGCCAAGACCGGCCCAATTGTCAAAAAGCACAGCCTGACGTTCTTCGGCGAACAGGGTAGGGTCCGTGTAGTGGCCATTAGGTAAGCCATTGGCGGATGAGATCGGACGGCGCACGGTGCTGAGATCGGAATAGGTCATGGCTGGAGCTCTCCTGTGGATGCTCCAAACCTATCATGTGGTCGCAGGCGGCTTGTTATCGCCAGCGACCAGCTTTGCTCAGGGGCGACATGCCGCGTGTTTTGCGCCTATTCGCCGCGTGACAGCGCGGCAACGCCTGTGCGCGCTACATCCGCAAGGCCGAGCGGGCGCATCAGATCGGCGAACGCGTCGATTTTATCTGGTGCGCCGGTGATCTCGAAGACAAAGCTGCCCAGCGTGCTGTCGACAACGTTTGCGCGGAAGATATCTGCCAGGCGCAACGCTTCGACCCGCTTGTCGCCGGTGCCGACGACTTTGAACATCGCAAGCTCCCGCTCAACGCTTGCGCCCTCGACCGTCAGGTCGTGTACGGTACGGACAGAAATGATGCGCCCGACCTGTGCCTTAATCTGTTCAATAACCTGCGGCGTGCCGCGGGTCACAATCGTGATGCGGCTCAGGTGGCCTGTGTGGTCTACTTCGGCCACTGTCAGGCTGTCGATGTTATAGCCGCGCCCGGCAAACAGGCCGATAACACGCGCCAGAACACCAGGTTCGTTTTCAACCAGCATTGCCAGCGTGTGGCGTTCTTCTACGTCCGAGAAGTTGGGGCGTAGGTTGTAGGCGGAGTGGCTGGTGGCGCCTTTTTTGATTTTTAGCGGTGACATGTCTTTAGTCCTTATGAGTAGGGGAGTGGTTGGAGCCCGAAAGCTCCGATCCGTTTTCTGAAAAACGGCTAGACCAACACCTTTCCGTCAGCATCAATAGCGGTTGATGTGTCCACATCGCCCATGATCATCTCGTTGTGCGCCTTGCCCGACGGGATCATCGGGAAGCAGTTTTCGTGCTTTTCTACCAGACAATCGAAGATCACCGGACCGTCGTGGTTGATCATCTCCATGATCGCGTCGTCCAGATCAGCAGGGTCAGAACACCGGATACCCTTGGCGCCAAACGCCTCTGCCAGTTTCACGAAATCAGGCAGGCTTTCGGACCATGACTGTGAATAGCGCTCGCCGTGCAGCAGTTCTTGCCACTGGCGCACCATGCCCAACCGTTCGTTGTTCAGAATGAACTGTTTGACGGGCAGGCCGTACTGCATCGCCGTGCCCATTTCTTGCATGTTCATCAACCATGACGCTTCGCCCGCCACGTTGATTACCAGCGCATCGCGGTGCGCCATTTGCACACCGATGGAGGCAGGAAAACCATAGCCCATTGTGCCAAGGCCACCGGACGTCATCCAGCGGTTCGGGTCTTCAAAGTCCAGATACTGCGCCGCCCACATCTGGTGCTGGCCCACTTCGGTAGTGATATAGCGGTCATGATCTTTGGTCAGTTCTTGAAGTCGTGCCAGCGCGTGCTGCGGTTTGATCACTTCGCCCTTTTGCGTGAACTTCAGGCAGTTAACGGCGCGCCATTCCTCAATCTGTTTCCACCACTTGGCAACAGCTTCGGAGTTGGTTTTGCGGCCGCGTGATTTCCAGACCTTCAGCAGGTCCTCAAGCACATGACCCACGTCACCCATGATCGGGATGTCCACGCGGATCACCTTGTTGATCGAGCTTGGATCGATGTCGATATGGGCCTTCTTGGAGTTCGGGCTGAACTTCTCGACGACACCTGTAATACGGTCGTCAAACCGCGCCCCGATGTTGATCATCAGATCACAGCCGTGCATCGCCATGTTTGCCTCATACAGACCGTGCATGCCCAGCATACCCAGCCATTTGTCGCCAGACGCAGGATAGCAGCCCAATCCCATCAGAGTTGAGGTGATCGGAAAGCCGGTGGACTCTACCAGCTCGCGCAACAGTTGACTGGCAGCGGGGCCGGAGTTGATCACGCCGCCGCCTGTGTAGAACACAGGGCGCTTGGCCTTCTCCATCGCTTCCACCAGCTCGGTGATCGCTTCCATGTCGCCTTTAAGCTGCGGCTGATAGTGCGATTTTGACGCAGTTTTGGGCGTGTAGCTGCCAGAGGCGAACTGCACATCCTTGGGGATGTCCACAAGAACCGGACCCGGACGGCCCGAGGTCGCCACGTGGAACGCTTCATGGATCACGCCGGACAGCTTGTCAGTCTCTTTCACCAGCCAGTTATGCTTGGTGCAGGGGCGCGTGATACCAACGGTGTCGGCTTCCTGGAATGCGTCCGATCCGATCATAAAGGTCGGTACCTGTCCGGTCAGAACGATGATCGGGATGCTGTCCATCAGCGCATCTGTAAGGCCGGTCACCGCGTTGGTCGCACCGGGACCCGACGTCACCAGCGCCACTCCGGGTTTGCCGGTAGAGCGCGCGTAGCCTTCGGCGGCATGCACAGCACCTTGTTCGTGGCGCACAAGGATATGCTTGATGCTGTTTTGCTGAAAGATCTCGTCGTAAATTGGTAGGACAGCGCCGCCGGGGTATCCGAATACAGTGTCCACGCCCTGATCAATCAGGGCTTGGACGATCATTTTGGCTCCGGTCATTTGGCGTGTCATTGTCTTGCTCCGTGCGGCGGTTTGCTATGTGTGTTCGGCATAAAAAAGCCCCCGAGGGTGTCGGAGGCGCATGGGGTAGAATATGGTGTTCCGTTACCGGCCCATGCGCTTGTTTCCTACGATGACGACTAGATCGATCATGCCCAAAGGCTCCTTTATACGTTTTGCGACATTATGAGGGGTTTTCGAGGCCGTCAACCGAGAAAATAATCAAAAAGTGTCGTGCGGCGCATGTTTTTTGATATTTTATTTCGTGCGGCGGGTGGTTTTTGCTAATTTGTGCGAAATGAAGTGGTCGAGCCGCGGTGGAATACGTGATTTGGAGGAGTCAGCAGGCATTTTTGCCGCCTGATCCCGCTTTGCCCTAGTCAAATACGATCGCGCCATAGTGTTTGGTTTTATGGGGCGGCTCTACGTGGATTGTAACGCTGGTGTCCTCCAGCATGTCTGTCAGCGCATGCTCGATCCGGTCACAGATTTCGTGCGCTTCAAAGACTGTTGTCTCGCTGGGCACGACGAGATGGAAGTCGATGAAGGTCGCCTTGCCGGCGTGCCGCGTGCGCAGGTCATGGGCCTCAATCGCGCCGGCAGACTCTGCCGCGATCACGTCGCGGATGCTGTTCAGGGTTTGCTCTGATACCGCTTCATCCATGAGGCCGCTCAGGGATTCCTTTACGATCTTTGATCCCGACCAAAGGATGTTGATCGCGACGAGCGTGGCCAGCACCGGATCAAGTATCCACCAGCCGGTCGCAACAGCCAGCAGAACGCCAACAGCAACACCGACAGACGTGAAAACGTCGGTGATCAGGTGCCTGCCATCCGCCACGAGGGCAGGGGACTTTTGAATGCGTCCGCGGCTGATCAGGACCCATGCCCAAAAGCCGTTGATCAGTGTCGCGGCCATGTTCACCAGCAGACCTTCGATCGGGGCATCAAGCGGCTGGGGGGTCATCATGCCGCCGTAAGCTTCCCGAAAGATCAAAAGGGCGGCGACAATAATCATCACCCCTTCCAGCACGGCGCTGAAGAACTCCGCCTTGTGGTGGCCATAGGGGTGATCCGCGTCAGCGGGTTTGGACGCGACGTGAATGGCGATCAGCGCGGCAAAGGCAGTGGCGACATTCACCGTGCTTTCCAGCGCGTCCGACAACAGAGCGACCGAACCCGTCATCCAATAGGCAAATGTCTTGAGCGCGAGCACCGCAAAACCGACGAAAATACTGCCAATCGCTAGTTTGATGGTGGTCATTTTCGCGTCCCTCTGGCTTTGGTCCGTCAGCTAGATCAGCTTAGCAGCGGGTGCAACCCGCGTCTGTGCACGCAGCGTAGGTCAGCCGTTGAGAGCTGGGGACGGGGCGCGCTAAACGCCCGTTCCTTGCAGTACGCCATGCTCCAAGGCATAGCGCGTCAGCCCTGCGGTGCTGGAGATGCCCAGCTTGCGTTTGATATTCTTGCGGTGCGTTTCGACCGTGCGGACAGAGATATCGAGCGTTAGGGCCACCTGTTTGTTTGACTGGCCCTGCGCCAGTTGCAGCAGGATCGTCTGTTCACGCCCTGTCAGCGTCTCGCGGGGGTCGTCATCCTTGGGGACAAGCGATCCCTGCGCGCCGGTGCACAGATACCGCTCTCCGCGCATGACCGTATCAATGGCCAGTTTGATCTCGTCCGTGGGCACGTCTTTCAGCAGATAGCCCATGGCCCCGTGGTTCAGCGCAGAGGAGATGTATTCGGGGCTGTCATGCATGGACAGGATCACAATGCGGGTACCGGGGCGCTGCTCAAGTATGATCTCGGTCGCGGAAAGCCCGCCCATGTCGGGCATATTGAGGTCCATCAGGATCACATCGGGGTTGAGCGTTTCAAGCTGTTCGATCACCGCGCGGCCTCCGGTCAGGGTGCCGACGATCTGCACATCGTCATAGCTTTCCAGAATGGACTGGATGCCTTCGGCAACCATCGGGTGATCATCCACGATGGCAATGCGCATACGTTCGGTCATACAGGGGCCTTTCGGGTCTCGGGGCGTGTTGTATTTGTGCTGCCGGGGTCTGGCGGCAGCATGTGGGTAAGCGGGGCCCTTGCTTCGATTTCGACCCCTTTTCCCGGGGTCGCTCGCATGTACAGATGCCCGCCAAGCTGGTCCATCCGCTCTTGCATGTTGCGCAGACCCAGACCCTGCGTGCCTAAACGGTGGTCAAAGCCGATGCCGTTGTCGGCAATCCGCAAGGTGGCACCGCGCCGGTGACCCCGCAGATCAATGGTGACTTCGGTGGCGCCCGCATGGCGTTCGATGTTGGTCAACGCCTCCTGGGCGATGCGGTAAAGCGCGATCTTGGCATCATCATCCAGCCGGTTGCGGAACACAACGGTAGAGTAATGCATCTTGATCCCTGTGCGGGTGCCGAACTCTTCGGCGAGGGTGCGCAAGGCAGGGCCAAGCCCCAGATCGTCCAGCACACCGGGGCGCAGATCGCGGCTGATCCGGCGCACTTCGGTGATCGCTTCGCCCAGAGACGCGATACCCTTGGCCAAGGGCGCCCCTGCGGCGGGATCCCCCCGGTCAAATTTACGCCGCGCATTATCAAGCGCGTAGCGCACGCCGACCAACAACTGGCTGATCCCGTCATGCAATTCACGCGCCACGCGGCCGCGCTCTTCTTCTTGTGCATCAAACACGCGCTGCGTCAGCTTTTTGAGCTTGGCATCCGCCAGCCGCCGTTCGCGCAGGTTCAAAAGCATACTGCTGGCAAAAACCACCAAGAGCGCAATCAGGGTGATGGCACCAATATAAAGAAACGTCCGCTGCACGCGCGCTTCGACGTCCCTACGCGAGGTGGCGACCGTGGCAAGCACATCGTCAATAAACACGCCCGTACCCACCGCCCATTGCCACGAGGGGAAGGAGGTCACGTAATCAATCTTGCGCGCAGGCACGCCGGTTGAGGGTTTGGGCCACAGATAGCTATGATACCCGTCTCCCTTGCGGGCAATATCAATGAGGCGGTCCACCACGGGGGTGCCTTCGCTGTCGGTCTCGCCTCTCAGGTTCTGGCCGATGCGCTCTGTCTCGCGGGGGGAGACGATGGCGGTGCCGTCATAGTCATAGACAAAGAACTGGCCTTCCTCGCCATAAATCATTGCCGACAGGATCTGCGCCACGCGGCGCTTGGCGGCTTCGTCATCGGGCGCCGCGGAGCCATAGATAAAGTAGAACCCGTTGCGCGCCTGTGTGACGTAGTTGCGCAGCTCGGCCTTCTTGGCTTCGATAAGTTGGGTCTCAAGCGCCGTGATTTCACGGTTTGCCAGCGCGCGTGACTGGGCCGCCACCAACACCGCAATGGCCGCTACAGCAACGATCAACGGCACAGACGCCAGCAACGTCAGCTTTTGCGCGTAGGGGATATGAAAACGGAAGCGGTCAAGTTTCATAGCGATTCGATACGACGAATCTGCCCGACGTTCAAAGCTAAAGCGCACAACAGCCTTTTGTGACGTGATTCTGGGGAATCATTGCGTCAAAGCCCTCAAATAGCCTTTTGCGCATTAAATTTAGTCGCTCCAGACGACAGAAAAGCAATTTCTACGCAGTACTAGGTATTTCAAATCTCTGAACGGTCGCTAATCTTGGACCACTTGAAACGACCTGTGCGGGCTTAATCCGTGCGGGCGCAATAATCCCGGGAGGATACCTTTATGGATCGTCGTTCATTTTTGAAGACATCTGCCCTTGGCGGCACGGCCGCTGCAGCAACCACGCTTGCAGCACCTGTTTATGCCCAAGGTAAAAAGACACTGACAATGGTGACATCATGGCCACGCGGCTTTGCCGTGCTGGACGATGCTGCCACATACCTGAACAACATGGTTAACGAGATGTCTGACGGCACCTTGACCATCGACAAAAAAGCCCCCGGTGAGCTGGTTGGCGCGTTCGAAGTATTCGACGCCGTATCCTCCGGTCAGGCCGACATGTATCACTCTGCCGACTACTACTTCATCGGTCAGCACCCAGCCTATGCATATTACACTGCCGTTCCTTTCGGCGGCACAGCACAAGAGCTGACAAACTGGTACCACCACGGCGGCGGCCACGAGCTGCACAACGAGCTGGGCGAAATCTTCAACCTGAAGTCCTTCCAGGCGGGTAACTCCGGTTCCCAGTCCGGTGGCTGGTTCCGCAACGAGATCAACTCTGCTGCCGACTTCAACGGCCTGAAGTTCCGCATGCCGGGTCTTGGCGGTAAAGTACTGGGTAAAATGGGCGCATCCGTTCAGAACATCCCCGGTGGCGAACTGTACCAAGCGCTGTCTTCCGGTGCTCTGGACGGTCTTGAGTGGGTTGGCCCGTTCGCGGACGAACGCGCCGGCTTCCAAGAAGTTGCAAAAGTCTACTATACAGCGGGCTTCCACGAGCCAGGCTCCGGTCTTGCAGCTGCTGTCAACCTCGACGTCTTCAACGAGCTGTCCCCAGCGCACCAGAAGATCATCGAGTACGCGACAATGGCGACAACGCACACCCAGCTGGCCGAAACGCTGGCCAACAACGGTGCGGCCCTTGCACGTCTGCAGCAGCAGGGCGTGAAAACCATGCAGTTCTCTGACGATGTGTGGGATGCATTCGGTAAAGCATCCGCCGAAGTCATGGACGAAAACATGGGCGACGAGCTGTTCGCACGTACACGCGAAAGCTTCGAAGCATCGCTGACGTCTTCTGCCGAATGGCTGTCCAAGTCTGACGCATTCTACGTTGAGCAGCGTGAGCGCGTGCGCAAAAGCATGTAAGCAAACGACAGGATCGGGGGCCGCGCGGTTTCGCTGCGGCCCTTGGTCTTTCACCAACAATAAAAAACGGCAGCGCGCAGGCCGGAAATAGGTGTCGATAACGGCACCGGACGCGCGACCCGGGGAGGGGACACATGGCTGACGATATTGTATGTTCGGGATTTTTCCGCGCAGCTGAGGGCGCAAAGCTCAGCTGTCTTGATAAGTTCCAAGAGAGCGGTCTTGTCCAGTTCGTGACTGGCAACGTTCTTGAGGCCTTTTATAACTTCTTTGCTGCAATCCTGAATCCGGGCATGTGGCTGAACTGGTCTGACAGCCAGTCGCTGATGCGCTTCATTTATTACGGCGGTTCGGTTGAGCTGTTCTTTGTGCTGGCCACAGCGCTTGTGATCATCACGGTGATCGGGATGCGTAAACGGCAGTTCATGTGGGCCATGGTCCGCGGCCTTGAAGGTATCGCCAATGGCGTCGGGCGTTTGTTCGCCTGGGCCGGTCTGATCATGGTTCTCCAGCAGATCATCATCGTGTTCATGCAGCGTATTTTTACACGCCCGGACATCTCTATCGGCTTTGGTATTCCGCTCCAGTTTGACATCAGCTGGTTTGCGGAAGAACTGAAGTTTTACAACGCTTTGGTCGTCTGTCTTTGTGTTAGCTATACCTTTGTCCAAGGCGGGCACGTACGGGTTGACCTGTTCTATGCTGGTGCCAAATTCCGCACCAAAAAGATCGTGGACATGTTTGGCGCGGTTTTCTTCATGATCCCGTTTGCCATCGTTACGTGGATGTACGGCTGGTACTTCCTGTGGCGCCATCTGGTCACACCGAACCCGTCAGCCTCCGACAAGCTTGAGCTTTTGTTGCGCAAGGCACGGTTGTTGAAGTGGAACGTGGAAACCATCGGGTTCTCACCCAACGGATTCAACGGTTACTTCTTGTTCAAAATCCTGCTCTGCACCTTCTGCGCGATGGTGATCTTGCAGGCGATTGCGGTCTTTTACCGTTCGTGGTGCGAACTGCGCGAAGGGGAAGAGAGCGAAGGTAAATATCTCGACAAGGATACTCTTGGCGAGGGCGAAGAAGCCTATGAGGGCACACACTAAATTTAGGGGAAAACAGCAATGTTTTTTGGTCTCGACGGGGTCGAAGTTGGCCTGATCATCGTATTCGTGTGTCTCTTCGGTGGCATTCTGTCCGGCTTTCCGGTGGCCTTTGCCATCGGTGGCGCTGGTATCATTTCATTCTTCATCATCGCGGCGCTCGATAGCGCGGGGTTGATGATCCATCAGGCGATCGACACCTCTTCGGACGCGTACCGCACATTGATAAACTCCGGCATCAAGGAGGATACGGTATCACTATTCCGATATCCTGATTTGCCGCGTGTTGCTGAATCTGTCTTCCCCGCTGGGTGGGAAGTGGCACTGGACCGCAACGTGTCCTTCGTGGTGAACCGCATGAACGAACGTGTTCTGGCGGGTCAGTCCATTGAAACACTTCTTGCGGTGCTGATGTTCGTTCTTATGGGCATCACGCTTGAGCGCTCCAAGATCGCAAACGATCTGCTGACTTCCATGGCCAAAGTCTTTGGCCCATTGCCCGGTGGTCTGGCTGTGTCTGTTGTTGTTGTGGGCGCATTCCTTGCCGCCTCAACCGGTATCGTTGGTGCAACTGTTGTGACAATGGGTCTGTTGGCGCTGCCGACAATGCTGCGCAACAATTATTCGCCAGAGCTGGCAACAGGGGTCATCGCGGCCTCTGGCACCTTGGGGCAGATCATTCCGCCGTCCATCGTGATTGTTTTGCTCGGCACACTGGCCGGTGATCTGTATTCCTCTGCACAAGAGGCGCGTGCCTCTTCGTTGGGTTGTACCGATGCGCTGACCTATCTGGGCGAACCTGCTGTTGTCTCGGTCGGGACGTTGTTTCAGGCGGCGCTCTTGCCGGGTATTCTGCTGGCCTTGCTCTATGCGCTTTATGCCTTCGGCTATGCGCTGTTTAACCCAAGCAAAGCACCTGCAGTTGTCATGGGCTCCACCAATGCGGAACCCGTGACACGTAGCGAAGCGTTTACGTGGTTTGTCGGCGCACCGGTGCTGATGATCGTCGGCACAATTGTGCTGGGCACCATGGGTATCGTGGGCAGCCAGAACACGCGGATATCCAGCTTCTCTGACATCGGCGAAAGCGCGACTTTGCGGACCAACGTTGGCGACGAGTGTAAGGCGGCGATGATCGAGCTTCACGGTCAGGAACGTTGGGACCTTGCGCTTGAGCAGCAGGCAGCGATCGACGCGTCCGGTGGTCTGACAGCAAGCGAAAAGCTGAGCGAAGAAGAGTTCGCGACGGCACAACAGGCTAAAATTGACGGCGCTGCTCCTATCGGGACCGGTATCGCCATCATGATGATCCTGCTGGGTCTGATCCTGACAACGGCACGCGGTGTGTCGCCGTCGTCGGAAACCAAGCCGCTGATCATCGGCGGGATCGGTGTGGTGCTGTTACTATTGGTGGATATCTTGCTGGTAGCACCAACCACAACGCCGGGGACCATGGTTATCCTGATGGCGCTGCCCTTTGCCGCAGTCATGTACGGTGTGGTTTATGCGACGGGTCTGTGCGCCAAGAACGAGCTTATCCGCGTGGTCTTCCCACCGCTGGTATTGATCGTTGCGGTGCTGGGCTCCATCCTTGGCGGGATCACCAACCCGACGCCGGCAGCGGCGCTTGGGGCAGGTGGTGCCATCATGCTGGCGGCCTACCGCAAGCTTCGGGATATGGACCGTTCACCAAAGGTGATCATCTGGTCCACATTGGCGATCATCATTGCGATCCTCGTCGGTGTGAACTTTGACCTGCGGATCAATCAGGACGAGATCGGCTTTGAGAACTGGGTGGCCTTCTTCGTTGCTTACGGCGCCTATCTCTACGCGGTGTTCGGCCTGCTGTTCAGCTGTTACATCCTGTGGACTTCGGGTGTTCTGACGCCAGTGGTGCGTGAGACGGCCAAAGTGACCTCGATGGTGTTCACGATCCTGATCGGCTCCCAGCTGTTGAATCTTGTGGTCATCAGCTTTGGTGGCGAACACTACATCCAGCAGTTCCTTAAGTCTTTCGACAACGAGTTGACGGTCTTCTTGCTGGTCATGCTGGTGCTTTTCGTGCTGGGCTTTGTGCTCGACTTCCTTGAGATCATTTACATCGTGGTCCCGATTGTCGGGCCGGTGATCTACGGCGGTACGTTCGATCCCAAGTGGGTGACGATCATGATCGCGGTGAACCTGCAGACCTCGTTCCTGACACCGCCCTTCGGCTTCGCGCTCTTCTACCTGCGCGGCGTGGCTCCGGCGAGCGTGACGACACAGCACATCTACCGCGGGATCATCCCCTTTGTGCTGATCCAGGTGGCGGGACTGGCCATCCTATGGTTCTTCCCTGCGATTGTGACCATCGTGCCGGACCTGATCCCATAAACCGGATCAACCATACCAAACCGACACAAGGGGCGCCCATCTGGGTGCCCCTTTTTCCATGACATGGCAAACACCTGCGCAAAGCGCAGCAGGTCGGGCATAGAAACTTTGAAGGAAACAGCGACAGGCCGCTAAAATCGGCGCGACCTGACTGTGCTGTGTCAGATACGCTTGGGCGCCATATCGGGCAGGGAGATATTGGCGACCTGTTCAGCGATCGGATCATTGGTGAGCGGATGGGGAGGGTGCTCAAAGCTTTCTGGATCTTTCATCGGCTGCCATGCGCCACCAATGAAAACCTCAAGGCCCGAGAATTTGGCCTTATAGCCCATCTTCTGGCTGCCGGGCACCCAATAGCCCAGATAGACATAGGGCAGGCCTGCGTTTCGGGCCATCTCGATATGATCAAGGATGATATAGGTGCCCAAACCGTCGCGGGGGCGGTCGGGTGTGTAGAAAGAATAAACCATGCTCACCCCGTCACCCAACACATCTGTCAGGCACACGCCCGTCAGGTCGCCGGTTTCGGCATCGGAGTATTCAATCACGCGGCTGCGGATCGGAGTTTCCTCGATCATCGCGGCGAATTCGAACACATCCATGTCAGCCATGCCGCCATCCGAATGGCGGCTTTCTAGATAGCTGCGGAACAGGTCATACTGGTCTTCGGTAGCCCATGGCGATGTGGCGCGGCGTGTAAGACCCTTGTTGCGGTTTATGGCGCGGCGCTGGCTTTTGCTGGGTTTGAAACGTGATACGTCAATGCGCGCAGAAAGGCACGACGAGCATTCAGCGCATGAAGGACGGTAAAGCACGTTCTGGCTGCGCCGGAATCCCTGTGCGGACAGGCTGTTGTTCAGCTTCTCCGCGTTCTCCCCCTGCAACGCGGTAAACAGCTTCCGCTCCATCCTTCCGTCCAGATAGGGACAGGGCTGCGGAGCAGTCACATAGAACTGCGGAGCAATGGGAAGTGAATGGCGCATAAGGGGGGTCCGTCTGTTTGTCTGTGCTAAGATAGCGCACGTAAATTGAGGCGCAAACCCTAAATGCATCCGTTGGCAATACGCCGCGTGCGGATGATTAAAACAGAGGTTGAGCGCGGCGGTTCAGCGCAACGGTGCCCAACACAAGATCACTCAACCCTTGGCGGCGCTCCGTGCTGAGCATCAAGACAACCGAGATAAGCTGCAACAGCGGCATCGCCAGCGACACAGTATACCCCAGCGTGTGCAGAAACGCTGTGGGCAGATCAAAAGGCTCATCGTCGCGGTCGCGCAATTCTATCGCCATCAGGCGCATGCCCAGTGTGGCGGAACCGCGCGACAGGGTCACAACGCGGTACGAAAAACCCAGCACAAGATAAAGGAAAGGCAGGAAGAACAGCCCGACGAATGCGGTGAAGGGGACAACCGCAACTGTCAGTGCGGTAATCACCAAGGTGTCCACGACCCACGCCAGCAATCGCTTGCTGGGAACGCCGTCATAAAACTGTGGCTGCATGTCTGGATCTGGGGTCATTTTTGGTCCTGTGCCTGTACGGGGTGCGCCCACCCGATATGTGGGCGGGCGCACCGAAGGTTTCAAGGCGCTTATGCCTCGGCGGCGTCATCGTTCCGCTTGGCACGCTCGTCCATAAAGGTGTCAAACTCGGATTTGTCCTTGGCTGCGCGCAGACGCTCCAGGAAGCTTTCGAAGTTGTCCTGCTCTTCTTGCAGGCGGCGCAGGGTGTCAGCCTTATAGGCGTCAAAGGCTGTGTTGCCTGTGGGGCGGCCCATGGTCATGCTGCGGTGCATTTTGCGGCTACAGTTACGTGAAGATGATGAAAACATACGTTTGCTCCAGATCATATAGGCCAGAAGGGCAAGGCCAACGGGCCAGAAAAAGATGAACCCCAGTACCATCGCGGCGATCCATGCGCCCTTGCCGCGCGCATCAAGCCAGTTTTCTGTGCGCTTCAACCAGCTTTCGCGGTTGGCGCTGCGGGACGGGTAGGAGGCAGTGTCAGTCATCGTGGTCATAATAGTCCCTCTGGGTAGCAGTGCGCGGCCGCCGTGCATGGGGCGCTTCACCGGAGAAAGGACTGAGATGTTAATGCCTTTCACATCACTCAATTTGGGGAAGTTCCGGAATATTACAAGACTTTATGTGAATGATGTTTACATTATTTTTGATTATCACAACTTTTCAGTGTGTTAGGACGTCAATATTTATCGCTGTCGGGCATTGACGGCCAACGGTACAACGGCAACTGTGGCGATATGAAAGCCATATCACTCTCCAAACAACTGACCAGATGCCCGCGCGGCACCGCCGAAGCTGACGCCGATCTCCCGCTTGAGCGGTTCGATGCGGATATCCGTCCCTTACTTGCGGGAACCGCGGCGCTTGCGCCTTATCTGGCTACGCTGATCACCAAAGAGGCCGACTGGCTTGAAGAAGCGGTTGATGCGCCGGAGGCTGCTTTAGCGGGTATTATGGCTGCGACGACCCGACTTGACGAGGGGACCGTGAACGCAGGTCTGCGTCAAGGGAAACGGCGTGTGGCGTTGCTGTCTGCGCTGGCTGATCTGGGGGGCGTATGGTCGCTCGAAGACGTCACTGGCGCGTTGACCGATTACGCAGATGCCGCCACGCAGGCGGCACTGCGGGTCGCGGTGGGTGCGCAGATCCGGCGCGGCAAGCTGCCGGGGCTCACTGCCGATGATGCAGAAACAGGCGGCGGTATGACTGTGCTCGCGATGGGCAAGATGGGGGCGGGGGAGCTGAACTACTCCTCTGACATTGACCTCATATGTCTGTTTGACGAAAGCCGCTATGATCCGGATGATTTTCAGGAGGCCCGCGCGGGGCTGATCAAGGCCACGCGCGCCATGTCCGCCAGCCTGAGTGACATCACCGGCGACGGTTATGTTTTCCGCACGGATTTGCGGCTGCGGCCTGATCCGGCCGTGACACCGGTTTGCGTCGGGATCTTGGCCGCAGAACGCTATTACGAGAGCCTGGGCCGCACATGGGAGCGTGCCGCCTATATCAAGGCGCGTCCCTGCGCCGGCGACATAAGCGTGGGTGAGGGGTTCTTGCAGACCATGCGGCCCTTCGTCTGGCGCAAGCATCTGGACTTTGCCGCCATTCAGGATGCCCATGACATGCGCCTGGCTATCCGTGAACATAAGGGGCTTGGCGGCCTGATCACATTGCCTGGCCACAACATGAAGCTGGGGCGCGGCGGCATCCGCGAGATCGAGTTCTTCACCCAGACACGGCAGTTGATCGCCGGCGGGCGCGACGAGAGCCTGCGCGTACGCGGGACAAAAGCGGGGCTTGCGCTGCTGGCAGGCAAAGGCTGGGTGCCGCAAGGTGTCGCCGACAGCCTAAGCGATCACTACACCTTCCACCGCACGGTAGAGCACCGCCTGCAAATGGTGCGCGATGCGCAGACCCATACGCTGCCGAAAACGCCCGAAGGCATGGCGCGGATTGCTGCGATGATGGACATGGATGTCTCAGCTCTGGAATCAGAGCTGCACGAGCGCCTGAGTGCCGTACATGACATCACCGAAGGATTCTTTGCCGAAACCCGCGATCCCGGCACCAAGGTAGAGACAAGCCACAGCTTTGACGCGAGTGTGATTGATGCTTGGCACGGCTATCCTGCCCTGCGTTCCGAGCGGGGGGCAGAGCTGTTTGAGCGGCTCAAGCCAGAGTTGTTGGCGCGGTTGGCGCAAGCCGACAAACCGGACGAGGCGATCCTGGCCTTTGACGGTTTTCTTCGGGGTCTTCCTGCGGGGGTGCAGCTGTTTTCTTTGCTCAAGGCGAATCCACAGCTGGCTGATCTGCTGATCACTATTGTATCGGTGTCACCGATGCTGGCGGCCCACCTGTCACGCAACGCGGCTGTGCTGGATGCGGTCATTGGCGGGGATTTCTTTGCTGACTGGCCGGGGCAGGATGCCTTGGCTGATGCGCTCACCAGACGGTTGGCCGCGATGGACGACTATGAGACGCAGTTGGACGGCACGCGGGCATGGGCGCGCGAATGGCATTTCCGCATCGGGGTGCACCATCTGCGCGGGCTGACGGACGGGACCACTGCGGCGGCACAATATAGCGAACTGGCGCGCGCTGTCCTGCGCGCGCTTTGGCCTGTGGTGATAGCCGAGTTTTCGCGCAGGCATGGCGCACCACCGGGCAAGGGCGCGGTGATTGTCGGCATGGGCTCCCTTGGAGCGGGGCAGCTGACGGCGCAATCCGACCTTGATATGATCGTGATCTACGATGCGGACGGGGTCGAAGCCTCGGACGGGCGGCGGCCCTTGCCTGCGCGGCAATATTACGCGCGCCTCACGCAAGCGATGATCACAGCGATGAGCGCGCCGATGTCGCAAGGGCGTCTGTATGAGCTGGACCTGAGACTGCGTCCCTCTGGCAACAAAGGCCCTGTGGCGACCTCGATCGACTCCTTTGCCAACTATCAACGGAATGAGGCATGGGTGTGGGAGCATCTTGCGCTGACCCGTGCAGAGGTTGTCGCAGGCCCCGAAGCCCTGGCAGCCGAGGTGGAGGCGCTGCGCGTTGAAATTATCGAAGCCAGCAGCGATACAGCGCATGTCTGCACCCAGACCGCCGGGATGCGTGCGCGCATTGCGTCGGCGAAAACGCCCGAAGGGGTTCTGGATGCCAAGATCGGTGCAGGCCGCTTACAGGATATTGAGCTGTTCGCCCAAGCAGGGGCGCTGGTGGGTGCGGCGCTGGCGCGTGATATTCCTTCGGGGCTCGCTGCTGCGCGTGAGACGGGGCTGATCGACGCGACGGGTGCGCAGACGTTGAACAAGGCCTATGCGCGGCTATGGGCGCTGCAATCGGCCACGCGATTGCTGTCTTCGCGGCCTCTCAAACTTGGGGATTTGCGCGCGGCAACGTGGCGTTTTCTGATCCATGCCGTTGGGGCATCACCCGAAAGCGACACCTCCGAGGCGCTGGAGGCGCAACTGGAGCAGACCTATAAAGAGGCAGACGCGATTATCTCGGCAGCACTGAAAGCACATGGCAGCGAGACAGCATCATGAAGAAGTCCACACCGGATGATCCCAAAGGTCTGATCTATGAAGCCTTCCAGATCGAGGGGATCACCAAGCCGGAATGCCGGAGTATTTTTCTTGACTGGGCGCTGAGCCTCGGACCGGAGCGCGAGACCCGTGCGGCACTGCTTGAACTGTTGAATGTTTACGGCACCGATCCCGCCCATCCAATGTCCGAGGTCCTCAACGAGGGGCTGCACAGCATTGCAACACCGCGCCGTCGCGGCGGGTGGCGGAGCCGCAAGCGGGACTAAAGGGGTGCGAAACTGACGTAAGGGAGTGCAAGAAATATCCCGATAACCCGCAAAATATACCGATTACCTTCAATTTGAGCTAAATCTGGCCCAGATTTGTCTCAAACCTGCCTCATTCAGACGTCAAGCCTGCAGAAACACCAGTTTCACGGCCCACCGGCCTGAGGAGTACGTTATGAAGATGATCAAGCTTGCATGTGCCCTGACACTTGGCGCCGCGCTGAGCGCCTGTGCCACCAATGATGTCGTGACACGCGATGCGGCGTTTAACGCCCCTCAAACCAGCAACGATGTGACCTTCAGCACCGGTGACAGCCGCGCAACGATCAAAAAAGGCACAGAGCGCAGCGTGCGCCGCGTAACGAACAGCCAGCAACAGGGACAGACGATCCTTCCTGATGCGATCCTGCGCCAGATCAACGTTGCGCAAATCAACGTTCGCGTTCCAACGAAATTAAAGGTCTCGGAGGCCAACCGTTACTATCCAAGTGGCGACATTGTCTGGCGCGAAGATCCAATGGGCAACCGTCACGAACAGGTTGCGCGCATCGTGTACGACGCGATGTCGGCTGGCACATCGACTTTCCAAGGACCGGTTCCGGTGATCCTTGATGTACAGGTCGAACGCTTCCACGCCCTGAGCGAAAAAGCCCGCTACACAGTGGGCGGCGTGCACCACGTTGTCTTCAGTATGGTGCTGCGTGATGCCAAGACAGGCGATTTCCTCTCGGAGCCACGCCGTGTCGAGACCGATCTCGAAGCATTTGGTGGTCAGCAGGCCATTACGGCCGAAGCACGCGGGTTGACCCAAAAGGTCCGCATCTCCGGCCACCTGGCCGAAGTGATCCGCCAGCAAATGACCGAGCCTGACGGCTACAAGAACGCCTCCTTTGGCTTCTACCAGCTGGTCAACAGATTATAAGCTTTCCCTCTGCATGGGAACAGACTAGGGAAGGGCGCTATGACAGCGCCCTTTCCCACATCCGCCCCGCTCCCCGTTGTACGCCTTATGCCAAAGGCCAACGCGCGCGCCATTCGTCATGGTGCGCCTTGGGTTTATGCCAACGAACTGGTCACAGACCGCCGCACCAAGGGGCTTGTTCCCGGTGCAATGGCGGTGCTTGAGGACAGCCTTCGCCAGCCATTAGGCGTGGTGACGGTTAACCCGAATTCCAAGATCATGGGACGGATGATGGATGCCGATCCTGAAGCGGTCATTGATCAGGCATGGATGGAAACCCACCTGCGCCGCGCGCTTGCATTGCGTGAGCGGCTCTATGATGCACCATACTACCGTCTGGTGCATGCCGAAGCAGATGGTTTGCCCGGTGTGATTATCGACCGGTTTGGCGACACCTGCGTGATCCAGCCTAATGCCGCATGGTCCGACGCCTTGATCGAACCGCTGACAGCAGCGCTGATCGCGGTAACCGGCGTCACGAACGTGCTTAAGAACGCCTCGGGCCGCACGCGCAGCCTTGAGGGGCTGGACGATGTCAGCGGTGTTCTGGCGGGTCAAGCGCCTGATCAGGCTGTGCCTGTGCAGATGAACGGTGCGACCTATATGGCCGACCTGACGGGTGGCCAGAAAACCGGTATTTTCTACGATCAGCGCCCCAACCACGCCTTTGCCGCATCGCTTTCGCGTGGCGCGCGCGTGCTGGACGTCTTTGCCCATGTGGGTGGCTTCGGTTTGGCGGCAGTTGCTGCTGGTGCGACCTCCGCGCTTTGCGTAGATGGCTCTGCCCCTGCGCTTGCCCTTGCTGAACAAGGTGCCGCGGCGATGGGTGTCTCTGACCGTGTGAGCACGCGTCAGGGCGATGCATTCGACGTTCTGACCGCCTTGCGTGCCGAAGGCGCCGAATTTGATGTGATCATCTGTGATCCGCCTGCCTTTGCACCAGCAAAACCTGCCCTGGAGGCCGGTTTGCGCGCTTACGAACGTATTGCCCGACTGGCAGCACCGCTGGTAGCCGAGGGCGGCATTCTGGGGCTGTGTTCCTGCTCGCACGCGGCGGATCTGACCGCGTTTCGCGTGGCCTCTGTGCGCGGTATCGGGCGGGCAGGTCGCCGTCCATCGCTGATTCACACCGGATTTGCCGGCGCAGACCATCCGCAATTGCCGCAACTGGCTGAAACCGGTTATCTCAAATCGCTGTTTTTCCACCTGTAACGCGATGAAGGTTCTGCTCGACGCCTGTGTTTTGTATCCGACCGTTATGCGAGAGATGCTTTTGGGCGTTGCCCGCAGTGGTCTTTACACGCCGTTGTGGTCAGAGCGTATTCTGGAGGAGTGGGCCAGAGCCGCGCGCAAGATCGGCCCCGAAGGGGAAACCATCGCGCGCGGCGAGATCGCTTTGATCCAATCGGTTTTTCCCGGCGCCAGCGTGCCTCATCACCCGGGGCTTGAGGCGCGGCTTTGGCTGCCCGATGATAACGACGTCCATGTGTTGGCAGCGGCCATCCATGGCAACGCCGATGTCATCGTCACCATGAACGCCAAGGATTTTCCACGCGGCATTCTGGCCGAAGAAGGGCTGGACCGCATTGATCCCGATGCGTTTTTGATGGGGCATTATCTGGCGGCTCCAGACGCTGTAGCACAGGTGGCCGAAAAGACCGTCCTGGAGGCGCGCCGATTGTCGGGAGACGATTGGAACGTCCGGTCGCTACTGAAAAAGGCGCGCCTTCCGCGTCTGGGCAAGGCGTTGACCGCTTAATCTTTTAAATTAATATTCGGCGCTAAGGTGTTGGATTAGCTATCCCATTTTTCCTGCATTCGCGTCAGCGTTGCTATGCGTTCTTCTGTCTTGGGGTGGGTCAAAAGCCATGCCGGAGCCCGTCCGCCACCGGATTTCGTGAGCGCATCAAGCTTTTGGAATAGGGAAATCTGCGGCCCAATACCGATACCGGCCTTGGTCAGCAGCGCGGCGGCATAGGCGTCTGCCTCGAACTCGTCACTGCGCGACAGCTTGGCCGCCAGCAGGGAGGTCATCATATTGGCAATCCACATGCCAATGCCGGGAATAAAACGGCTTAGCACCATACCAAGGGCCGCGCGCATGGCGTTCTGGCCGGAGAAGTCGATCATCCGGCGGCGCGAATGGCCAAGCGCGACATGGCCCAGTTCATGCGCGATGACACTTGCCAGTTCCTCGGCTGTTACCTCACCAGCGCGGAACTTGTTGTAAAACCCGCGCGTGATAAAGATGCGACCGTCAGGCGCGGCAAGGCCGTTCACGGGCTCAATTTCATAAATGTGGACGTTGATGCGCGGCAGATCTAGCGCTTTGGCCATCTTTTTGCTCATCTCCACCAACTTGGGATCGGCAAGCACGGTGGATTGCTCGTCCAACTCCCGCCCCGTCCGCCACACGGAAAAACGGTACATCAAAAGACCGTATAGGACGGCAAGCAGGATCGGGATTACTTTGATCATACATTCAATATGGGGGTGTGGCCTTCAGGGGCAAGGGGCGTTGTTCGGATAGGCTCGATAACTTAGAAGCTTCTGTTTGCATGAGAAACTAGAGAGGGTAGAGTCGTGTTTTCTATCGGAAGTCCGCTATGCGGACAAAGCGACTGTCCTAGACATTTGCGGGAGGACCATAGAACATGAAAACTGAAGGCTGACACAGTGGACCTAGGAATGGACATCAAAGCAATCAGGTATGACAAGGAACTTGGTGTGGTAGCGCTCGCCGTAGTTTTCGGGTTTTGCGGCGCAGCACCTAACGACTTGTTTTTCGCAGCATTATCAGCGCTGTCTTTCACTTTAATCCGTTGGTGTTTTTTCAGTTTCGGCGATTTGAGCCAACGGCAATGGTGGTTCGCTCAGGTAATTGTGCCTGCCATGGTTCTTATATATTTGGTTCGGTCTTACCTCTCGATCAGCTAGCGTGGTGTGCTATCAGGGCTCGAAGAAGACATTTATGAGATGCGGGTGACCTCTCGCTATGGAATAATGGTAGGTCCCAAAATCGCTGAGGCAGCTTTGGGTTTAAGATTTACCGCGTCAGCGTCTTCATCCCGCGTGACAGTCCTTCGAGTGTCATGGGGACCATTGCCTCTTTGCCGAAGATCTCTTGGATCATGGTGATCGACTGGGTGTAGGACCAGTATTTCTCGGGGATCGGGTTGATCCAGAGGTTTGATTTCCATTGCTCGCGCGCGCGGTTGAGCCAGACGGAGCCTGCCTCGGGGTTCCAGTGCTCGTTCGCGCCACCGGGGTATGCGATCTCATACGGGGACATGGATGCGTCGCCAACGAAGATACAGCGATAGTCGGGACCATAGGTGCGCAGGATTTCATGCGTGGGAGTTTGCGCGTCCCAGCGGCGGCGGTTGTCGCGCCATACGCCTTCGTACAGGCAGTTGTGGAAGTAGAAATATTCCATGTGCTTGAATTCGGACCGCGCGGCGCTGAACAGTTCTTCAACCACCTTGATGTGCGGGTCCATGGAGCCGCCCACATCGAGGAACAACAGGACTTTCACAGCATTGCGCCGCTCGGGGCGGGTTTTGACGTCGAGATAGCCTTGCTCGGCGGTGGAGCGGATTGTGCCGTTGAGGTCCAGCTCCTCGTTCGCGCCATCACGCGCCCAGCGGCGCAGGCGCTTCAAAGCGACCTTGATGTTGCGGGTACCCAGCTCGACACTGTCATCAAGATTGCGGAATTCGCGTTTGTCCCAGACTTTCACAGCCTTGCCGTGCCGACCTTCCTTCTGGCCGATGCGCACGCCTTCGGGGTTGTAGCCGTAGGCCCCAAAAGGCGAGGTGCCGCCCGTGCCGACCCATTTATTGCCGCCCTCGTGGCGTTTTTCCTGTTCTTTAAGGCGCTCTTTGAGCGTTTCCATCAGCTTCTCGAACCCTCCAAGCGCTTCGATCTCTGCTTTTTCTTCGGCGCTAAGATGCTTTTCGGACATCTTGCGCAGCCATTCTTCTGGAATATCGACGGCTTCCAGAACCTGATCCAGCGTGATGCTCTCAAGGCCGGAGAAGGCAGCAGCAAAGGCTTGATCGAATTTGTCGATGTTGCGCTCGTCCTTCACCATCGACACGCGGGCGAGGTAGTAGAATGCCTCAACATCGTAGGTGGCCAGACCGGCAGACATGCCATCCAGAAACGCCAGAAACTCCCGCATGGAGACGGGAACTTTGTGGGCACGTAGCTGTTCGAAGAAGGGCAGGAACATCAGCTTGTCAGTCTGTCGATGATGACGGTCAGAAACATGCCTACGATCAGGAATGCCATGGCATAGCCTATTGCGTATTGCGCGATGTCCTTGCGATTGCCGCTACGTTTGCGCGCGGTAAATCCGCCGATCAACGCCCCAAGTATCGCCAATCCGATTACAATCATGCTCTAGCCCTTTGTTGTTACGGGCTATCCTTTGAGCGGGTTCAGCGATGCAATCTCGCGTAGCTTGGCCCGCACAGCCCAGTCTGAGCCAAATCCGTACCGCGCCCAACCCAGACTGTCCAGACGGACGGCCTGTGCTTCGGAGGGGCGGTTTTCAAGATCCAGCGCTTCGGCACGTAGCAGCAACAGCGTGGAAAGCAATGCGGCGTTTTCGTTCAGACGTGCGACTTCGATATGCGGCGCAATCATTTGTAGCGCTTCAGAGCCCTCACCCTGACTGATTGCAAAAGCGGCCATCTGCGTGGCCACATAGGCCTGGTGCAGACGGGTGCCGGGCGTCGCGCTGTAGTACCGCTTTGCGGCGGCGTAATGCTGCTGCGCTTCACGCGGGCTGTCGTGCTGGATGACGCGGCCCATTGCATAATGGGCAAAGGCGCGGCGTTGATCCTGCCAGCCCATCGCTTCGGCGATGCGCAATGCTTCGGCTGCGGCAGATCGGCGCGCACTGCGGTGTGTGGCCGGACCCAGCGCAGTCTCGATCGCGCGCTTCCACTGGATGGGGGTACGTGTCGCGTAAGAGGCAGGGGCTGTTTCACCGCGCGGGTTAATCTGGCGCAAGATGTGGGGCAGGGTGGCCGCCACTTGACCGCGGCTCATACCGTTGTGCAGTTGCGGTGCGTAATAGGTGCGCAGCATCAGCATATCAAAGCCGGTCAATACGGTGTGCACGTTGTCATCGTTAAAGACGGAATCGGGCAGGCGATACAGATCGTTGAGCGGCCCAAGCGCCTGTGCCAGTTCTTCGTGCAGGCAGTCACGGACCTCTTGCGGGCTCACGTCGTTGGGCAGGAAGATCGCCAGACGTTCACGCGAACGCAACTGCGACCAGTTCGCCAGTTTGGTTTTGCGCGCCTTGCGGTACTCTTCAAGGGTGCTGACATTCGGGGCCACAAAACAGGCGGCCTGTGGCAGCAGGCTGCGGATTTCTTTGCGCGCAACCGCATTGATCGTGATGTTGGCCCTTGGCGCGGTAACCTGTGAGATGTTGATCCGTGCTTCGGTGCGCAAGCGATTAATCAGACGGGTCAAGTCATGCTGGAGGGAGGCGGGCTGTTCTCCGGTCACGGCCACCGTAATGGGGCCCTCGAAACGGGTGAAAACGGGCAATTCGCGGCCGCTTTCCAGCTTGAACGACAGCTCGATGAAATCCAGCGCCAGATCATTGTTGGCGCGGACCGGACCAGCATGCTGGCCCGTTGCAAACACTTTGACTGGTGGCAAATCACTGTCAGAGATGGTCATCCTGCGAGAAACATCTCCGCCGGACGTGGGGGTGCACGCATTTAACGCCATGGCGAGAACAAGGGCGACGTGTGACTTCATAGTGCCATGCCGTTGGCGTTTGGCGCTGCGAAAGCTGTTGAAAAGCGCGGAAGCGCTGCGCGCACATGTTGCGCGATCTGGGTACTCATACTCTGCCTGCCTGCCCTTTTGAGCTTCAATTGGAGATCTTTTCGCCTCTCAACCTGTTCTCGTTAGGGAGCAATTAAGGCAAAAAAGAGGCAATTTTTACGGACTAAGGCATACCTATGGTTGTGGGTGCGAGAATGCCACAGTTCGAATAGGGGGAAAAGCAGGCGTTCAGTGTCGCAGATGCGTGCGGATCAGCCATGTATGGGTGCATATCAGAGCTGCCAGGTTAAGGGCGGTAGCCTCGATTGGGGTCGTTAGGCCGGACACAATCCCGGCGAGACAGGCAGCACCTATCAGCAGCGCTGCCGCGACAACGATTATCCTGAGTCGCAGGAGATTCTGCATAGGCTCCAAAAGCTCAAGACGGTGCATGAGTGCAGGGACCGACCAAGAGAGCAGGGCGCAAAAGACCGGCAGCGCAAAGGCCATTTGAACGGAAATGTCAGGAGGGAGCAGCAGCACGGCGGGGAGTGTTGCCGCAACTGTCGCGAGGTAGTGTAGCGGCCCTATCACTACGATGTAGAGCAGGGCGCGCCACTTCATTTTGGTTAACGACCGCCGCGCGCCATAAAGGCAAGGCGTTCAAACAGATGCACGTCTTGTTCGTTCTTGAGCAGTGCACCGTGCAGTTTGGGCAGGGCCGACGTCCCATCTGCCTTGAGGTCCTTGGGGTCCATATCCTCGGCCAAGAGCAGCTTGAGCCAGTCGATGACTTCGGAGGTCGAAGGTTTTTTCTTCAGACCTTGCTGGTCACGGATCTCATAAAACTGGGTCAGCGCAGTTGTCAGCAATTCCGGCTTGATGCCGGGATGGTGCACTTCGACGATCTTTTTGAGCGTCTCCATATCGGGGAACTGGATGTAGTGGAAAAAACAGCGGCGCAGGAACGCGTCTGGCAGCTCTTTTTCATTGTTGGACGTGATGATCACGATCGGGCGGATCTTTGCTTTGATCGTCTCGCCAGTCTCATAGACAAAGAATTCCATCTTATCGAGTTCTTGCAAGAGGTCGTTCGGGAATTCGATGTCGGCTTTGTCGATCTCGTCAATCAGCAGGACGACTTTCTCGTCGGCTTCGAACGCTTCCCAAAGCTTGCCCTTGCGGATGTAGTTGCGCACGTCGTGGACTTTCTCTTCGCCCAACTGGCTGTCGCGCAGACGGCTGACCGCGTCATATTCGTACAGGCCCTGCTGCGCGCGCGTGGTGGATTTGACGTTCCATTCGATCATGCGCAGACCCAAGGCAGAAGAGACCTGCCGTGCCAGTTCGGTCTTGCCTGTGCCGGGCTCCCCCTTGACCAGCAAGGGGCGTTCCAGTTGGACGGCAGCGTTTACCGCAATCTTCAGATCATCCGTGGCGACGTAGTCGGCAGTGCCTTGAAATTTCATGTCGTGATCATCTTTCCCGTTCATTTCAGTCAACTTTTTTCGTTGTTTATCATAGCGCATCATTGAGTAGTGACAATCACCAACCTGTCATGTAGACCCCGCGCCATGGGACATGTCGTGAGGGAGAATTCCACGTGACAATGACGAATTATGTTGAGGGTAAAAGCAAAGTGAAGAACGAAAGCTTTTTGCCGGACGACTATACGCCGGCCGAAGACGAGCCTTTCATGAATGATCGGCAAGTCGAATATTTCCGCCGGAAGTTGCTGAACTGGAAAGCGGAACTGCTGGCAGGTAGCCGTGACACCATCGAGGCACTTCAGGACGGTACGCGCAATATTCCGGATGTGAATGACCGCGCCTCTGAAGAAACCGATCGCGCGCTTGAATTACGTACACGTGATCGCGCCCGTAAGCTGGTTGGCAAGATCGACGCCGCCCTGCGGCGCATTGACGAAGGCGAATTCGGGTACTGTTCGGTGACAGGTGAGCCGATCTCGCTCAGGCGTCTGGATGCGCGTCCCATCGCCACCATGAGCCTTGAGGCGCAAGAAAAGCATGAGCGCCGCGAAAAAGTACATCGCGACGAGTGATCGCTTGGCGGTTGATCGTGACTGGAACGGGAACACCGGTTTCAGTAAAACGTTGGTAGAGATTTGAAGGGCGCTGCAGCGAAAGCTGTGGCGCTTTTTCCAAAAGGGACACTGCGATGAAGATCAGAAACGTGATTGTGGTCGGGGCGGGCATTGGCGGATTGACCGCTGCCATCGCTTTTGCCCGTCGCGGGGTGGCCGTTACCGTGCTGGAGCAGGCCAACGCGATCCGCGAAGTTGGCGCGGGCCTACAGATCAGCCCCAACGGATTGTTCGTGTTGCGGGCGTTGGGGTTGGAAAAGCGGCTGTTGGAACGCGGCGCTGTGCAGGGCAAAGCCGTTGTGATGCGTGCGCATGACAGCGCAGAGGATTTGGTCCGCCTTGATCTGTCTCTTCTTCCGCCGGACCAGCGGTATTTATTCATGCACCGCGCCGATCTGATTGATGTACTGGCCCAAGCGGCACGCCAACACAACGTCAGCTTCGAGATGGGCGCGCAGGTGCGAGATGTCATACCCGGCGCGACCCCGAAGTTGACGCTGACCGATGGCAGCACCCGCCGTGCAGAAGTGATCATCGGCGCAGATGGATTGCATTCGCGTGCCCGTATTGCCCTCAACGGGGAGGACGATCCGTTCTTTACAGGGCAGGTGGCGTGGCGCGCGACGGTTCCGAATACGGCAGGCCATGCAAATGTGGCAATGGTCACGATGGGACCGGGGCGCCATTTGGTGAGCTATCCCTTGCGCGCAGGCGCGCTGGTCAATCTTGTGGCGGTGGAAGAGCGTAAAAGCTGGGCAGCAGAAGGCTGGAACCACCCCGACGATCCCGAACACCTGAAAGAAGCCTTTGCGGGATGGGACGGCATAGCCGGAGAGTTGATCAACGCGGTCAAAGCGCCGACACTATGGGGCCTGCACCGGCATCCGGTGGCGCGCGTTTGGCAGGCCGGCGGCGTTGCTTTGCTGGGGGACGCCGCACATCCGACGCTGCCGTTTCTGGCGCAAGGGGCGAATATGGCGATTGAGGATGCTTGGGTATTGGCAGATCATGTCCTGCGGGGCGGTGTCGATGCGTTGCCCGCCTATCAGGACGAACGCCGCCCGCGTGTGGCCCGCGTCATCAAGGCAGCCGAAGGCAACGCATGGCGGTTCCATCTGCGCCCCGGACCTGTGCGCTTTGCCGCGCACAAGGTGATGGGGCTTGGCAGCCGCTTTGCGCCGCGCCGGATGCTGGGCGCGTTTGACTGGCTTTACGGTAAGGATGTGACGGCCCGCTCTGCGCGTTCCTGAGCCGTCACAGTGTTCTTATTTTGCGCGGGCAACCATGCCGAACAGGTCGCGTGGATCGTCAGGATCAGCCAGCATATCGAGCGGGGTGAAGAACTCGGTTCCCTTGATCGCATCGCGCACATAACACAGCGCCGAGAAGTCCTCGATTGCAAAGCCGACGCTGTCAAATAGCGTGATTTGCTTGGCATCCTTGCGGCCCTGCGCGGCACCGGTCAGCACTTCCCAGATCTCGGTCACAGGATGATCTGCGTCCAGCTGCTGTATCTCGCCCTCGATACGGGTCTGTTCGGGATATTCCACGAAGATTTCAGCGCGGTTCAGGATGGCGGGCGCCAGCTCTGTCTTGCCGGGGCAATCGCCGCCGATGGCGTTGATGTGCACACCTGCACCTACCATGTTGTCGGTCAGGATAGTGGCGTATTGCTTGTCCGCGGTGCAGGTCGTGATGATTTGGGCGCCCAAGATCGCCTCTTCGGCGCTTGTGCAGCTGACGACTTTCAGGCCGGAGCCTTCAAGATTGCGTGCGCATTTGGCCGTGGCGGCGGGATCAACATCATAAAGACGGACCTCCTTTATGCCGACGATGGCTTGCATCGCGATGCTCTGGAACTCCGACTGTGCGCCGTTACCGATCATCGCCATAACGGTCGAGCCTTCGGGCGCAAGCACCCGTGCGACCAGCGCCGACGTGGCCGCCGTGCGCAGGGCGGTCAGGATGGTCATTTCCGAAAACAGGACCGGATAGCCGGTCGCAACATCTGACAACAGGCCAAACGCGGTGACAGTCTGCAAACCACCAGCAGTGTTTCCCGGATGCCCGTTTACATATTTGAAGCCGTAGACATCCCCGTCGGACGTCGGCATCAGCTCAATCACGCCCACATCAGAGTGGGACGCAACCCTTGGTGTCTTGTCAAACAAGGGCCAACGACGGAAATCAGCCTCGATCCGGTCGCAGATGCCTTGCATCATGTGCGCAAGACCAACGTGGTTGATGAGCTGCATCATGTGATCGACGCTGACGAACGGCACAAATGCCTTTTCGGATGGAGTAAGCATGACATATACCTCTTTGTTAAAGTTTAGCGGCGCGAAAGGTGCAGCCCTGCAATCATGCAGCGCACCGATCCCCCGGCAGTCTCGAGTGTGGGAATGGACAGCGGCAACAATTCAGCGTGTTGCGCGATCCGGTCAATCTGTTTTGGAGTCAACGCGTTATGAGCCGTTGTTGACAACGCCATGATCAATCCATCACGGCCCGAAAGCTCAATCGCGTTGCCCGCAAACGCATTGATCTGGGCCTCGCTTAGCGCGATGACCTCGCGGCCGGTTTCTTCAAGGCGTGTCGCAACGGTGGCGCGGCGTTCGGGGTCGGTGATCATATCAAGACCCACCAGCGCCACACGGGTGCCGACAGCCATCAGAACGTTTGTGTGATAGACCGGACGCCCCGCCTGATCGGCCGCGTCAAAAGCGATGGGTTCAAAGTTGAAATGCGTGCAGAACCGCTCCAACAGAACCGGATCGGCGCGGCGGGAACGGACCACGTAAGCAACCCGCCCGATATGATCCAGCACCATCGCACCGGTACCTTCCAGCGCTAGATTGTCCTGCTCAAGCCCGGAATAATCAATCACGTCCTGCACGCGAAAATGGGTCTTGAGGTGGTCGATCACATCTGCCCGCCGCTCGGTCCGGCGGTTGGGGGCATACATCGGGTAGATTGCCACATGGCCCCCTGCGTGGGTCGAGAACCAGTTGTTCGGAAACACGGAATCGGGCGTCTGGTTCGACGTATCATCGAAATCATGAACCGCGACACCGTTTGCCCGCAGCGCTTCCACAACGCCATCAAATTCGGCACGAGCTGTAGCGCTGACATCGCTGTCTGATGCCTTTTGATAGGCGTTGTCACCCTGTGTCTGAGGGTTGGAATGGAAGTGGTGAGGACGGATCATCACCACGTCACAAGGGGCTTGTGGATACATATCAGTAAGCTCGCGTCGGGCGATCAAACACGTTGCGGCCAAGGGCAGAGGCAGCCAGATCGACCATCAACTGCGCGGTACGGCCGCGTTCGTCCAGAAACGGGTTCAGCTCGACCAGATCAAGCGATGTCATCAGGTTGCTATCGTTGATCATTTCCATGACCAGATGCCCTTCGCGCACGGTCGCACCGCCCGGTACCGTTGTGCCAACAGCTGGTGCTGCCGCCGGATCAAGGAAATCTACGTCGAGCGAGACATGCAGCATGCCGCCCGCCGCTTCGACGCGGTTGAGGAATTTGCCCAGCGGACCTGCTATGCCGGTCTCGTCGATCTCGCGCATGTCGACGCGGGTGATGTCTGTTTCTTGCAAGGCAGCACGTTCCGCCGGATCAACCGAACGCAGGCCGATCATTGCGATCTGGTCGAACGGCTGTGGTGCGGGCAGGGCGGGCCAGCCGACAAAATCGCCACGTCCCGTTACATAGGCCACAGGGGTGCCGTGCAGGTTGCCGCTGTCCGTGCTTTCCAGCGTGTGGAAATCGCTGTGCGCATCCAGCCAGAGCACAAAGAGGGGCCGGTCTTGCGCCGCTGCGTAACGCATCGCACCCAGTACAGTGCCTGCCGCCAAAGCGTGATCGCCGCCCATGGTGATGGGCATACCGCGCGCGAGTGACGCTTCGGTCGTGTCGGCAAGGCTATGGGTCCATGCTATGGTTTCGGACAGGCGGTGAAGCTTGGGGTGCGGCACGTCAGTATAAGGGGCAGGGGCGACATTGCCGATATCCTCGACCGTGTGGCCAAGGCTTTGTAACGCGGGGCCAAGGCCGGCGGTGCGGTAGGCATCCGGCCCCATAATACAGCCACGGCGGATTTTGCCACAGTCAAGCGGTGCGCCCTGAAGAATGCAATGTTGTGGGGTCATGGGAGATTCCTTTTATGTTGGAATTGGTATAATCGGCTCATATGTACTATGAATAGCGTTCAAAGTGTCCGGTTTGGATTTTGATTGCTCATTTCGGAGGTTTATATGGACGAAACGGACGATAGGTTGATCGCAGCACTGCGCCATGACGCACGGGCGTCCCTGTCTGATCTGGCTGCACGTTTGAACATGTCGCGCACGACTGTGCGGTCGCGGATTTCCCGGCTTCAGTCTCGTGGTGAGATTGTCGGGTTTTCTGTCATCACCCGTGCCGATGTGGCGCGCGATCCGGTGCGCGGCTTGATGATGATCGAGATCGAAGGCCGCGGTGCAGAACGTATCAAGCGGCAACTTGCCACCATGTCAGAGTTGCGGGCAGTGCATTCCACCAACGGGCGTTGGGATCTGATCGTTGAGATCGGGACACCCACGCTGATGGAATTCGACAAGGTGCTTAGCCGTATTCGTCGCCTTGATGGCGTGAACTCATCCGAGACAAGCTTGCTGCTAAGCACACAAAAGGCAGTTTAGGCCCGGCGCGCGATCTGTATCCAGATCACAGCAAGCACCAAGGACAAGATCGCGTTCCAGCCCGCCATGCTTATGCCAGCCAACTGCCACGCGATATCGTCACAGCGGACAAGGGGGGCGGAAAGAATCTGGTCCATCAACTCTTGCGCGCTCAGATTGGACACACCCGAAGAGGTGCAGCTGGTCGGGCCTTCCCACCAGCCTTGTTCGACGCCCGCGTGATAAGCGCCAATCGCGGCCGTGCCGAGCGCGGCAATCGCGCCAAGCCATGCGAGTTTGACCTTGTTGGTCAGCAGGATCAGACAGCCGATCAGAATGGCAGCTGCATGCGGCCATCGCTGCCACAAGCACAGTTTGCAAGGGGCCATGCCGCCAAGATGCTGGAAACCGTAAGCGCCCAGTAATACAGCTGCTGAGCCAAGTGTCGCAAAAAGTGTCAGTCGTTTCAGATCCATTTGAGCACCAAAAATCCACCAATCAAAAGCGCCAGTGCAAGTGTGAACATCAAGGGTAGGCGGCGTTCAATAAAATCGCGTACCGGCGCGCCGAACTTCCACAACAGAAGCGCCACAAGGAAAAAACGCAGACCACGGGCCAGTATGGATGTGGTGACGAATGTCGCCAGCGGCATTCCGGTCCAGCCCGACATGATCGTGATTACTTTGTAAGGGAAGGGGGTAATCCCCGCCGCCAACACCGCCCAAAAGCCCAGATCATTGAACCGTGTGGCGAATTCTTCCATTGAATCTGCTTTTCCAAGCGCGCGCAGGATAGGCTCCCCAAGAGTGTCATATGCCAACGCGCCAATGGCATATCCAAGCATGCCACCCAAAACCGATGCCACCAAAGCCACGCCAGCGATCACAAAGGCGCGGTTGGGACGCGCCAGGATCATGGGGATCATGATAATATCCGGCGGGATCGGGAACATAGAACTTTCTAGAAATGACACCAGCGCAAGCACCCAAAGGGCATGGCGATGCTCCGCTAGGCTGAGCGTCCAGTCGTATAGGCGTTGGATCATTCGGGTGGCTCCCTGAGTGTGGGGTGTCAAAACCACCTTGCGCTGTTCAGGTCAAGAGAGGGAGACAGTGTGTATAAGTGGTGATTGAGATGCAGTTTTGACTTGCTCCGCATCTTTGCTCGGGCTAGACGCTGATCCGTGCCCAAGTGGCGGAATGGTAGACGCAGGGGATTCAAAATCCCCCGCCGCGAGGCGTGCCGGTTCGAGTCCGGCCTTGGGTACCAGCCTGACTTTTTCAGGTTTTCCGTTTTTCCCCGAATGAACGCCGCTTTGGCCCGATATTGTGCTGTTAGGCGCGAATTTTCGGGGCGCTGTCATCCCGCATGGATCACTTCTGGATCTGTAAATCAGGGTGCCGGAGTGACGAAGGACAACTCAGCGTACCACCCGCGACAGGGACTCCTTCGCTATTTTCCGATTCGACCAAATGTGGCAGCAGCCTATACGAAAGCTTAATAGTCGAGCCAGATAGACCGTATTGGTTCCGAATAGGCGACAACCACTATTACGTTAATTCATCCGCTTCCCATCCCCATTTGGTGCTGTTGGCGCGTCGATTGTTCTGCATCTGGAAACAATCAGGTGGGTGTTTTAGCCCGTTCGTGAGCTGTATTTCAGAAAAACATCAATAAACACAGGCATTCCATTAGAATCAATGGTTTCTCGATTTACAGCTAATGGTTGTTTGGGGCGGGAAGCGGGAATTCTCGCTATGAGTGAACCCCCCTAATTCTGCCCCGACCGTGACACTTTTCAGACATTTTTCCCTTTGTTCGCTCTGAACGAATAGATATCAAGAGGCAAGCCCAACTGGGGGGTGACGAAAATTGGTTCGGGGGCGGCCGCACATAGTCTGCATTTATTTGTGGAGGAGGTGCAGTGCCGCATTTAGCGACCGCTGCTGATGATGACTGAGGGACAAGTAGTATGTTCCGCAGTTCGGCCAAGTACGGCCCGTCCTTCTCTAATTTTAGGTGCTTTAGTGTACGCGATTCTTACGAATTCTGTTTCGTAATGTCGCGAGGGTTAAACGTTAGGACGGAGAAGACCATGAAACAGGCCTTAGTTGTTAATACGCCACTACATGTCGGCCAATTGATGCGTCCTCTTCGTGGCTATCAAACAGACATCAGTCCCTCACATTACGCATCTACCAATCCGGCCGCGCTGCGCGCCGCGCGCATCGCTGTCTAGGAGCACATCACATGATCAGAACCATTGACTTTAATAACCTCACCGCTGGTGAAACCGTTACCGACCAGTACAGCGACATTGGCGTTCGGATTGTAACAGCCGCCACGCTTCCGGGTGTAGATCAGGCGATGATTTTTGACACCAACAACCCGACTGGTGGCGATGATGATCTGGCGACAGACAATCTCGACAACGTACTGATCATTTCCGAAGACGGTGATGCAACGGACCCCGATGACAATACAACCGGTGGCGCGTTCAACTTTGTATTCGACAATCCCGTCGCGATTAAATCACTGACGTTCCTTGATCTGGAAGAGCCAGCGCGCTTGCTCTTTTTTGGTGCGGACGGATCACTGATCAGCGAACAGTATGTGCCGCCTACCGGCGACAATGGCCAAACCGTAGTTCAGCTGTTTGTGCCGGGCACAGTGCGCTTCGAGGTCGAGCTGCAGGAATCCGGCGCGATCGACAATCTGGTTTTCGAAGACAACACAGTTGATCCAGAAGGTGATGGTGTCGTAAGCGGCGACGATTCCGATAACTTGATTAATCTTGCATATACCGGTGATCCGGAAGGGGACCGTATTGATGCAGGCGACGCGCTGATTGCCGGCGAAGCGCCGGATGATGACATCGTAGACGCTTTGGGCGGGAACGACACGATCATGGCGTTTGACGGCGATGATGATATCTTCGCGGGCGCGGGTGATGATGTCGTGTCCGGCGGTGAAGGCGATGACCTGATCTATGGCGACCGTACGCTTGCGCACGGCACCGCATCCGGCAGCGGCGCGCGTGAAAGCTTTAACTGGAGCGATGCAGGGGTCGCCGAAGGCGAGCCTTTGACAACGTTCACGCAGGATACCGGATCGGTGAACGTGAAGTTCACGACCCTTTCCGCGACCCCTAAAACCACGACCTCCTTCTCGACCGAGACCCAGCGCACCGACGGGATCGACGGCGAAGGTGAAACGGTGGCCTCCAACAGCTCGTTGTCCAGCGAAACGCGTCTGGATGGGCAAAGCGATATTTACCAGCTCGGCTTTGACACTCCGGTCACAAGTGTTGACTTCAATATCAATGATATCGACGGCGACAGCCTTGTGCGGGTTCTGGCGTTTGATGCCGACGGCAATCCGCTCGAAGTGACGCTTGTGGGCGGCGCCGGACTGACGCTTTCTGACAGCGATGGCGTTCCGGGTGCGGATACCGCAAACAGCGATGGCGGCTATGCCAGCGCTGACAATCCATTCTATTCATTGCAGGTTGATATCGCGGGCCCGGTTTCGCGCATTGAAATCCAGCATGGTCAAACCGGCTCTGGCAACACCAGCGTCAACATCACAGACGTCTTCTTTACGGCTGGTAATGGCGTTGTTGTTGACGATTTCGGCAACGATGACCTGTTCGGTGATGCCGGCGATGACACGATCTTTGGCGAGGGTGGCGATGATACGCTGACGGGCGGCACTGGCGCTGATAGCCTCTCTGGCGGAGACGATGCCGACCTGTTCATCGGCGGTGACGCGGGCGATGTGGTCGATGGCGGTACTGGCGGCGATGACCGTGACACGCTTGATCTGACAGATAGCGGCCCACTGCGTGTAGTAGACGAGACTGTGGATGCTGACGGCGATTCCACGTCCGGCACGGTCGAATTTCTCAACGATGACGGCAGTGTATCCGGCTCAATGACGTTCACGGAAATCGAGACGCTGATTGTTGATCCAACAGACCCAATTGCTCCGGTAGCTGTGGATGACACGGCCACGACCGAGGAAGACACGGCCGTGATCGTCGATCTGCGCGGCAATGACACCGATCCCGATCACGCGGTAGAAGAGCTTGAGATCACAGCGGTTTCTGTGCCTGCAGAGCAGGGCAGCGTTGTGAACAATGGCGACGGCACCGTGACCTTCACGCCCGCGCCTGACTTCAACGGCGAGGCAACGATCACCTACACCGTCACCGATCCCGATGGCGCGTCCGACGAAGGCCAGGCGGTTGTCACCGTGACGCCGGTGAACGACGCTCCTGTTGCGGTGGATGATGCGGATGTGACCGACTTCAACACAGCCGTGACCGTTGATCTGCTGGCCAACGACACCGACGTGGACAACCCCGAAGATCTGGTTGTGACCGAGGCGACAGTTCCGGCCGAGCAGGGCACACTGGTCAACAACGGCGACGGCACTGTGACCTTCACACCCGTGGACGGCTTCACCGGCGACGCGACGATCAGCTACACGATCTCTGACGGCGAACTGACAGATGCGGCGATCCACACGATCACCGTGGGCGAAGATCAGGGCCCTGTTGCCTTTGACGATGTTGCAACCACCGACGAAGACACGGCCGTTATCATCGATCTGCGCGGCAACGACTTTGATCCGGACAACACGTTGGATGAGCTGACGCTGTCGGACATCACTGTTCCGGCGGAGCAGGGCACCGTGGTTGATAATGGCGACGGCACCGTGACCTTCACGCCCGCGCCGGAGTTCAACGGCGAGGCGACGATCACCTACACGATCACCGACCCCGACGGCCAAAGCGACGAGGGCCAGGCGGTTGTGACTGTGACGCCTGTGATCGATCCTCCGGTAGCTGTGGATGACACGGCCACGACCGAGGAAGACACGGCCGTGATCGTCGATCTGCGCGGCAATGACACCGATCCCGATCACGCGGTAGAAGAGCTTGAGATCACAGCGGTTTCTGTGCCTGCAGAGCAGGGCAGCGTTGTGAACAATGGCGACGGCACCGTGACCTTCACGCCCGCGCCTGACTTCAACGGCGAGGCAACGATCACCTACACCGTCACCGATCCCGATGGCGCGTCCGACGAAGGCCAGGCGGTTGTCACCGTGACGCCGGTGAACGACGCTCCTGTTGCGGTGGATGATTTTGACACCACCACGGAAGAAACACCTGTTACGATTTCCGTTCTGGAAAACGACACTGATCCGGAAGATGATCCGCTGATCATCACCGAAGCTTTGTCGGATGACGGCACGGTAGTGATCAACGATGATGGCACCATTACCTTTACGCCGAACGAAGACTTCTTCGGTGAAGCGGTGATTGATTACACTATCACTGACGGCAATGGCGGGTTTGACGACAGCCGCGTGTTTGTGACGGTTGAAAATCTGAATGATGCTCCGGTTGCAGTGGATGATCTGGCCTCTACCGATGAGGACACGTCTGTCATCATTCCGGTTCTGGATAACGACAGCGATCCGGATCAGGACCCGCTGACCGTAACGGATGCGACTTCGGATGATGGGGACGTCGTTATCAATGACGACGGCACGATTACGTTTACGCCGAACCCGGATTTCACGGGCGATGCTGTGATCAACTACACCATCGAAGACGGCAACGGCGGCACAGATGACGCGGTCGTAAGCGTTTCCGTAGGTGAGGTCACCGATCCCCCTGTGGCCGTTGATGATACAGCCGAAACGGACGAAGACACACCGGTTACCATTTCCGTGCTGGCAAATGACAGCGATCCGGATGGTGATCCATTGACTGTGACCGAGGCGACGTCGCCTGATGGCACTGTCTCCATCAACGACGATGGCACGATCGAGTTCACACCGAACCCTGATTTCAATGGCGAAGCGACGATCACCTACACCATCACCGATGGTAACGGCGGTGAGGACACAGCCGAAGTTGTGGTCACGGTGAACCCTGTCAACGACGGCCCGCTTGCCGAAGATGACATGGCGACCACGCCACAGGGCACGCCTGTCACAGTGTCCGTTCTGGACAACGACAGTGATCCGGAAGGTGATCCGCTAACGATTGTCTCGGCCTCCAGCCCTGACGGCGATGTGGTGATCAACGATGACGGCACGCTGACGTTTACGCCGGATGAAGGCTTTACCGGCGAAGCTGCGGTCAACTACACGATCTCTGATGGTGAGCTGACTGATCCTGCGGTTCTGTTTGTCACGGTCCCGGATAACTTTGCGCCTGTGGCGACCGATGATCTGGCCGAAACGGACGAAGAAACTGCAGTTACCATCGATGTTCTGGTAAACGACACCGATCCAGAAGATGATCCGCTGACCATCACCGAAGCTTTGTCGGATGACGGCACGGTAGTGATCAACGATGATGGCACCATTACCTTTACGCCGAACGAAGACTTTTTCGGTGAAGCGGTGATTGATTACACCATCACTGACGGCAATGGCGGGTTTGACGACAGCCGCGTGTTTGTGACGGTGAACAACATCAATGATGATCCGGTTGCGACCGATGACTGCGTGGCAACAGATGTTGATACACCGGTTACCATTCCGGTCCTGGCCAATGATACCGATCCGGATGGCGATGCGCTGACTGTTACCGCAGCGACGTCTCCTGATGGCGACGTGGTCATCAACGATGATGGCACGATCACCTTTACGCCAGACGCCGGTTTCACAGGTGATGCGGAAATCACCTACACCATCACAGATGGTAATGGTGGGGCTGACGATGCTGTGGCGAAGGTCTCGGTTGGTGAAGTTTCAGCTGCGCCAGTGGCCACTGACGATGCGATTGAGACGGACGAAGATACACCCGTCACCATTCCGGTTCTGGCCAACGATAGCGATCCGGATGGCGATCCGCTGGAAGTTGTCGAGGCGACGTCGCCTGATGGCACTGTCTCCATCAACGACGATGGCACGATCGAGTTCACACCGAACCCCGATTTCAACGGCGAAGCGACGATCACTTACACCATCACCGACGGTAACGGCGGTGAGGATACAGCCGAAGTTGTGGTCACTGTGAACCCTGTCAACGACGGCCCGCTTGCCGAAGATGACTTTGCCGAGACCGATATCGGTACGCCGGTGACTGTGCCTGTTCTTGATAACGACAGCGACATCGAGGGTGATCCGCTGACGGTTGTTTCAGCTTCCAGCCCTGACGGGTCGGTTGTCATCAACGACGACGGCACGCTGACGTTCACGCCGAACGAAGGCTTTACCGGTGAGGCTTCGGTTAACTACACCATCTCCGATGGCGAACTGACTGATCCTGCGGTTCTGTTTGTCACAGTGACCGACCCGGCTGAAAACCCTGTGGCGGTTGATGACGTGGCCGAGACGCCCGAAGACACAGCTGTGACCATTCCGGTTCTGGCGAACGACACAGATCCGAACCTTGATCCTTTGACTGTCACCGAAGCGACCAGCCCGGATGGCGAGGTTGTCATCAACGACGATGGCACGATCACCTTCACACCGGATGAAGACTTCAACGGACCAACCACGATTACCTATACGATCACGGATCCGGACGGGAACACGGACACGGCCACAGTGGACGTTACTGTGACACCTGTGAATGATGTGCCTGTCGCGGTGGATGATACCGCTGAGACCAATCAGGACACGCCGGTGATCATCGACGTGCTTGCCAATGACAGCGATCCCGATGGCGATCCGCTGGAAGTTGTCGCGGCAACCAGCCCGAATGGTACGGTAGACATCAACGACGACGGTACAATCACCTTTACTCCCACGCCGGGCTTCAGCGGCCCTGCCGAAATCACCTACACCGTTTCTGACGGTAACGGCGGTGAGACTCCGGGTACTGTGGATGTGATGGTCAGCGACGGCATCGTAACCGGTACCGATGGTGATGACCTGATCGACACCGAATACACCGGCGATCCCGAAGGCGATCTGGTCGACAACAATGATGGTTTCTTGCCGGGCGAAGGTCCACAGGACGACATTATCAACGCGGGCGACGGCAACGATACCGTTCTGGCCGGCGCGGGCGATGATGATGTGTCAGGTGGTGACGGCAATGACAGCATTGACGGCGGTGTGGGCAACGACGAACTGGACGGCGATCCGGGTGACGACACCCTGATCGGCGCAGAGGGCGACGATACGCTCAACGGCGGAACAGGTAATGACGTTCTGGATGGCGGCGCGGGCGATGACAGCCTGAGCGGCGACGAAGGTAACGACACGCTGACCGGAGGTGAAGGCAACGATACGCTGATCGGCGGCGAGGGTGACGATACGCTGAACGGTGGTGCGGACGATGACGTGCTTGATGGCGGTGTTGGCGATGACAGCCTGAACGGTGGTGAAGGCAACGACACAATCGACGGCGGCGACGGGAACGATACCGTTGACGGCGGCACGGGAGATGATGTCATCGACACCAGCGGCGGCACGCCAGTGCCAGATATCGGCTATCCGGGTGTATTCCCGGCTGACCCCGATCCCGATGATGATCGCGACAGTGTGGTCGGTGGCGATGGTAACGATACCATCACGACAGGCGACGACAGCGACACCATTCAGGGCGGCGCAGGCGACGATGTGATCAATGCAGGCATCGACGATGATGACGTTGACGGCGGTGAGGGCGATGACCGTATCGTTGGCGCCGAAGGCAATGACACGATCCTCGGTGGGGACGGCAACGACACTATCTATGCCAACAACGATCCGGATCTCGGTCTTGACGCGCTCGAAATCGAAGATGATGGCTCCAATCCACTTGGCCCGGACCTTGCACCGGACAACGGCGACGATTTTGTTGACGGTGGCGCAGGCGACGATGTGATCTTTGGCGGCGACGACAACGATACGCTGCTTGGTGGTTCCGGTAATGACTTCCTCGACGGTGGTATCGACGACGATCTGCTGCGTGGCGGCACCGGTGACGATACGCTGATCGGCGATCAGGGTGACGATAGCATTGACGGTGGCCTTGGCGCTGACTCACTTGACGGCGGGATCGGCAACGACACGCTGCGCGGCAACCGTGATGACGACACGCTGCTGGGCGGTGAAGGTGACGATCTGCTCGATGGCGGTGGCCAGAATGACAGCCTGTCCGGCGATGCCGGCGACGACACCCTGATGGGTGGAGGCGGCGACGACACGCTTGATGGTGGTGATGGCAATGACAGCCTCGATGGTGGTCAGGGCAATGATGATCTGAACGGTGACGCTGGCGATGACACACTGAACGGTGCTTTGGGCGACGATACGCTTCGGGGCGGTGACGGTGATGATGTCCTGATCGGTGGTTCCGGTGACGATATCCTGCTGGGCAACGCAGGCAATGACACCATGACGGGTGGCGATGACCGTGACATCTTCCGCGATGTGAACGCAGGCGATGTGATTGACGGCTCTGAAGGCGGCGATGACTTCGACTGTCTGGAACTTGCAGGCTCTGCCCCTGAAGGCGGGCGTCTGGAAGTGGTCTATGCTGACGATAACCCTGAAAACGGTGTGGTTAACTACTTCAACGAAGACGGAACCGAAGCTGGCCAGTTGGTCTTCACGAACATCGAAAAGGTCGTGCCTTGTTTCACGCCCGGCACGTTGATCGCGACACCAAAAGGCGAGCGTAAGGTTGAAGAGCTCGTCGTGGGCGACCGCATCATCACCCGTGACAACGGGATGCAGGTTATTCGCTGGATTGGCCGTCGTGAAATGTCCGGTGAAGAACTGGTCGCGAAGGAGCATCTGCGTCCGATCCTGATCCGTCAGGGGGCGTTGGGCAACGACCTTCCCGAGCGGGATATGATGGTTTCACCGCAGCACCGTGTGCTGATTGCCAATGACAAAACGGCTCTCTATTTTGAGGAACGTGAAGTCTTGGTCGCGGCGAAACACCTGACGGATATGGAAGGGATAGACATGGTAGACGTGTCGCACACCTCATATATCCACATCATGTTCGACCAGCACGAGGTGATCCTGTCAGACGGCATCTGGACCGAAAGCTTCCAACCAGGTGATCTGTCATTGGCCGGCGTTGGCGATGCATCCCGCGAGGAGATCCTTGAGCTCTTCCCGGAACTGGCGACACGCGAAGGCATCGAAGCCTACGCCGCGGCGCGCAAATCACTGAAGAAACATGAAGCAAAGTTGATCACCAACAAAAACTAAGCTTTCAAAACGACATTCCCCATGGCGGGCCCGTAGGGGCAGCGCCATGGGGTCCACGTGTATGCAGCTCATTCAGGCGTAGTGACCCGGGATGAATAAAAGCGGAGTCGCAATGCGGCTCCGCTTTTTATTTGATGCGTATTGTTGCGCTAGGGGCACTAGTCCTAATCAAAATTTACCCATTGTTTTTAAGAACTTGTTAATTAATGCAAAATTAAGAAATCATTTAGGCTTTTCTGTGGCAAGTGCTAAGGTTCAAGACATTACCAAGACTCATAGATTTTAAGCCTTGTGAAGGACTTGACCAATGGCTGACTTAAACGGCACTGAATTCGATGATAGTATTGCGGGAACTGATGAAAACGATTTGATTGTTACCGGCACCGGTAATGACACGCTTGCGGGGCGCGAGGGGGACGATGTTCTTCAAGCGGGCGATGGAAACGATTTCCTGTTCGGCAATGATGGCAATGACACGTTAATGGGCGGCAACGGGATCGATGACCTGTTTGGCGGCGAAGGTGATGATTATATCGACGGGGGCACCGGCAACGACCTGATGACGGGCGACGCTGGGAATGACACGCTGATAGGTGACGTCGGGAAAGACATCTTTTACGGCCTCAACCCCGGTGATGTCGTTTTCGGCGGTGAAGGGGGCAATGTCGACTATGACAGCCTCAATCTTGTTGGCTCTGCCGCTGGTGGTCTCAAATTCAAAGTTGTGCTGGACGAAGACAACCCCGAGAACGGCGAAGTTCTCTATACGGATTCAGATGGCAAAGACGCGGGCAAAATTGTCTTTAAGGACATCGAGCAAATCATTCCCTGCTTTACGCCCGGCACCCGTATTGCCACTCCGCGCGGCGAAGTCATGGTGGAAAATCTGAAGGTCGGTGACAAGATAATCACCCGCGACAACGGCCTGCAAGAGATCCGCTGGATCGGGGCACGCGATATGACGGTTGCTGATTTCGCCGCTGCCACGCATCTTTCGCCCATCCGGATCAGCCGCGGTGCGCTTGGAAATGACCAGCCAGAGCGTGATCTGATCGTCTCACCGAACCACAAAATTCTGGTGTCCAACGACAAAACAGCGCTTTATTTTGAGGAAAGCGAAGTGCTGGTAGCCGCGAAGCATCTGACAGGATTGGCCGGTGTACATGTGATGGACGGGGTCGATACAACCTACATCCACCTGCTGTTCGACCACCACGAAGTGATTTTGTCCAATGGCACGTGGAGCGAGAGCTTCCAACCTGGTCTGCAATCACTCGCCGGAATCGGGAGCGCCCAGCGCCTTGAATTGCTGGAAATCTTTCCCGAACTCGCAACCTATGCGGGCGTGGAAGGCTACATTTCTGCGCGTCGGAGCATCAAGAAACATGAGGCGGCGTTGCTGGTTAAGTAACGTCACGTGCTGCACGCCAAGCGGTCCACGCTTCAGGCGTGTCCAGATCAATACGCGCATGGGCATCGGGCAAGGCGATAAGCTGTGTTCGGTGCTTATTTGCTTTGACAACTGCGGCACCGCCCGCATCGCCCGTTAGGGCCAGCAAATCCGGCAACAAGCTTTTGTGAAAGACGATCGGGTGACCCGCGTCTCCCTGATTTGTGGTCGCGCGCCAGATCAAGAAGTTTGATTTTAAGTCAACGGCTTGCATCATGGTGTTGATGTCACTTGTCGTGATGTCGGGCATATCGGCCAGCAAGATCATCGCGCCGTCAGCATCCTGCGGGACAGCGGCAAGGCCCGCGCGCAAGCTTGCGTTCATACCCTCGGCTGCGTCAGGCACGGGGATTGTCCTAACATCCAGATCCGCCAGCGCCGCATAGCGCGGGTGCGGCGCGGCTGGAAGAGTCACGAGAACCTTGGCACCGGTTGCCAGCGCGCGCTGGACCTGACGGCGCAGCAGCGCGGCACCGTCAACCAGCTCCAACAGCTTGTCGCGCCCTTGCATCCGGCTGGATGCACCCGCAGCAAGGATCACGATAGGGATCATGCTAGCCACGCATCCTTGAGCCATCAGCATCAAAAAGTGGCGTGGTGATCAAACGGGCAGGGCGCATCTGACCCAGTATTTCAATCTCGACCTCCAATCCGTCCTGCGCTTGCGCTGTCGGAACAAAACCCTGCGCGACCGACTTTTGGGCAAAATGGGAATAGCCGCCCGAGGTGCAAAAGCCGATCACGTTGCCATCAAGCCAGATAGGCTCATACCCCTGTACATCCGCGTCCAGCGCATCCACCTCAAAGGCAACTAGCGTGCGCGCTGGACCGTCCTTGCGTTCCGCCTCTGCTGCTGTCCGCCCGATGAAATCCACGTTTTTCTTGAAGCTGATGAAGCGGTCCAGCCCTGTCTCGGCAGCCGTATAATCAGGCCCGAATTCCAGCAGCCAAGCGCCAAAGAACTTGTCCAGCCGCAGCGACATCATCGCGCGCATCCCGAACGGGGTCATGCCATGTGGTTGGCCTGCCTCCCACAGAGTTGCCCAAAGTTGGCGCTGCGCCATCGCATCGCAATAGATCTCATACCCAAGATCGCCGGTATAGCTGACGCGCTGCACAAGGCAGTTGGTCATCCCGATGGTCATGGGGGCCACATCCAGAAAGCGCATCGCGCCAACATCGCCAAGCGTGCAGGCCTGAAGGACCTCGCGCGCCAGCGGTCCGGCAATCTGGAAACCGGTGCGGCGATCCGAGATGTTCTCGACACGCACGCCCGTGTCCAAATTCTGCGCGAACCAGCGGCTGTGATAGTCCTGCGCGCCATATGAAGCCGTAAGTTGGAACAGCTCATCGCCGAGACAGGAGATCGTGAAATCCCCGATCAGCCGGCCTTTGGGGGATAGCATCGGCGTAAGCGAAATGCGGCCCTGTGCAGGGACACGCCCCGCCATGATCCGGTCAAGCCACGCGCGCGCGCCTATGCCGGATACCAGATATTTACCAAAGTTCTGTACTTCGTTGATGCCTACGCCTGTCCGCACAGCGCGGACTTCGCGCCCTGTTGCATCAAATGCGTCGGACCGCCGGAATGACGGCGCCTCATATGTCGGCTCGTCGCCTCGGGCAAAATAGTTTGGCACCTCAAGCCCGAATTGTTGGCCCCAGACGGCCCCCATATCGCTAAAGATGTCGTACATCGGCGTGGTATGATGAGGCCGCGCGGCGGGGAGTTCTTCGTTCGGGTAGCTGACGGAAAAGCGTTTCTGGTAGTTCTCGATCACTTTGGGCAGCGTGTAGCCGGGGCTGATCCATTTGCCGAACCGCGCCACGTCCATCGCAAAGACATCGCGCTCCGGCTCTCCTTCGATCATCCACTGCGCCAGTGTCAGGCCAACGCCGCCGCCCTGGCTAAAGCCTGCCATGACGCCGCAAGCAGACCAGTAGTTGCGCAAGCCGGGCACAGGACCGACCAGAGGGTTGCCGTCAGGCGCAAAGGTGAAGGGGCCGTGGATCACGTTTTTCACGCCGGCACGCTCCAGATCAGGGAAGCGGCGATAGGCGAAATTGATGCTGTCTTCGATCTTGTCGAAATCATCAGGCAACAGATCCTGCCCGAAGCTCCACGGTGTGCCGTCTACGGCCCACGGGCGGCAGGATTGTTCATAAAACCCGATGCAAAGCCCCATGCCTTCCTGGCGCAGATACGACTCTCCGGCGGGGTCCATGACATGAGGGTGCTCATGCCCGTCGGCCATCATTTCACGGATGAGCGGGACCTCTTCGGTGACCAGATACTGGTGCTCCATCGGGTGCAGGGGCAGGTAGACGCCGGCCATCGCGCCCACCTCACGTGCCCAAAGGCCCCCGGCGTTGACGATATGTTCGGCGTGAATTGTGCCTTTGTCGGTCACCACATCCCACGTGCCGTCAGCGCGCTGGTTGGTTTCTTGCACCATGCAGTGCGTTTCGATCGTGGCACCACCCATGCGCGCGGCTTTGGCGTAGGCGTGGGTGGTGCCGGAGGGGTCCAAATGCCCGTCCAGCGGATCGTAAAGTCCGCCGATGATCCCATCAAGGTTTGTCACAGGCGCAATCTTGGCGATTTCCTCAGGTCCGACAATCTCGGTCTCCAGCCCCATAAACCTGTGCTTGGCCCGTTCGGCCAGCAGCATGTCAAATCGGTCCTGATTATCCGCCAGTGTCACGCCGCCCACATGGTGCAACCCGCAAGACATGCCGGTGATTTCTTCCAACTCTTTGTAAAGATTGATTGTATAACCCTGAAGCGCCGCCATGTTGGTGTCGCCGTTCAGCGTATGAAACCCACCCGCCGCGTGCCATGTGGAGCCCGAGGTCAGCTCTGACCGCTCCAGCAGCATCACATCGGACCAGCCCAGCTTTGTAAGGTGATACAAAACCGAAGCGCCAACAACGCCGCCCCCGATGATCGCTACGCGGGTTGTGGTTTTCATAGGTATACTCCTGTCTTTTAGGCAGTTTGGGTCGGGTGCCCGCGTGCGGCATGCGCCTTTGCGACAGATTATGTCGATTTTGAACGAGGCGCCACTTCGCTGTCGAAACAGGGGCGTTCCATGCTAATTCAGCGATATGAAAAGAATTCTTGATCTGTTCGATTCGCTGCCGAAGACCGTCCTGCAAAAAGGTCGCTACTATACCCGCAAGCTGTGGGTGCGTGTGTCGCTGATGGGATTACTGGCCGTCGCGGCCATTGGCGTGAGCCAGTTGGTTGAGCAGCTGATTCCAGATGATCTTGCCAAAAGTCTGGGCGGTGTATCTGCGGATCGATTGCTCAATCTTATCGCAAACGCGATGCTTTCGGTGACGATCTTTTCGATCACTGTCATGGTCTCAGTGTACCAATCTTCCTCCACGCAATGGACTCCGCGCATTCATCGCCTGATCATGCAGGATCGGACCACGCAGAATACGCTGGCTGTGTTTATCGGGGCCTACGTTTACTCTCTGCTTGGAATTCTGCTGAGAGAACTTGGCGTTTATACAGATGAACATGCGTTCGTTCTGTTCTGGATGACCGTTCTCGTGCTGTTGGTGATTGTTGTGTATCTTGTCCGCTGGGTGCTTCATTTGCAGGGATTTGGACAGCTTATCGACATCAGTCGCCAAGTCGAAGAAACCACCCGCGACCGTTTCAAAGAACGACTGTCCCAGCCATGCTTGGGCGCGCGCCCCTTTGTGAGCGACCTGCCTGACAAAACACGCACCATAGCTTCCTGGGAAAGCGGATACATCCAACACATCTATCCCGAAGCGATGAATGCGGTGGCCAAAGAACACGAGGTAGATATCTATCTGGATGCCAACATCGGCAGCTTTGTATTTCTCGAGGAGCCGGTGCTGCACGTCCACCAACGCGGTGACGATCTGGATTGGGACAGCCTGTGCGAACAGGTCCGCGGCAGTCTCATTATCGGAGACTTGCGGACCTATGATCAGGACCCGCGTTTTGGTCTGATTGTCATGGGCGAGGTCGGCTCAAAGGCCATGTCACCCGGCGTAAACGACCCGGGCACGGCTATTGATGTCATCACACGGATTGGCCGAATCCTGTCGGACTACAAAGATGAGACAGAGGCGACGCCGGAAGAAGTTCTCGACTATTTCTATGTGCGCCCCCTTGATCCAACCGATCTGCTGCGCGACGGATTTGGTGCGTTATCACGGGACTCTGCGTCGACTTTGGAAGTGCAGCAGCGGTTGCAGCAAACGCTTAGTGGGTTAATGCAGCATCCTGATAAAGGCCTTTCAGTCGCTGCAAAAGAGTTTGCAATCAAGGAGTTGGAGAGAGCAACGCAAGCCTTGGTTTTCGAGCCTGACCGCGATGCCCTGCGGGCATCTGCACACCGTTCGGTACGCGGAGACTGAAGCGCAAGAAATGCCATCCTTGTATGCCCGCGACGGGATGTGTCGCGAACGGGATACCGAACGGGAGTTTGAGGCGTCAGGATTAACGTATCCCACGTCAATATCAGGACCCACCTCATGCGCACCCATGCCCAGGCCGTCATCATCGGAGGCGGCGTTATCGGCTGCTCCATCCTGTATCACCTGACCAAACTGGGATGGACGGATGTTGTTCTGCTTGAACGCGACGAGCTGACCTCAGGCTCTACCTGGCATGCCGCCGCCAACATCCATGGGCTGCATGACAACAACAACATCACCCGCATCCAGAACTACACGATGGATCTCTACAACGCGCTGGAGGCCGAGACGGGCCAAAGCTGTGGTGTGTTCCAGCCCGGCAGCCTCTATCTTGCGCAAACCGAAGCGCGCGAGCATCAGCTGCGTTTGCAAGCGGCAAAGGCGAAATACTACGGGCTGCCGTTCCGCGAAGTTGACCGTGCCGAAGCAGAGGCGCTGCATCCTTTGGTGAATTACGATGGCATCCGGTGTATCATGTTCGAAGAGAACGGCGGCAACGTGGACCCGTCAGGTGTGACCAACGCCTATGCCGCTGGCGCGCGGCAAAACGGAGCAGAGATCATCCGCTTTTGCCCCGTCACTGGCACAGAACAGCAGCCCGATGGCTCTTGGATCGTGCGCACGAAAAAGGGCGATATCGCGACCCAGTGGATCGTCAATGCCGCAGGCCTTTGGGGGCGGGAAGTGGCAGCTCTTGCGGGTATCACCTTGCCGCTGCAGCCGACCGAGCATCAGTATTTTGTGACCGAAACCATCGCCGAGATTGCAGGGCTGGACCGCCGGCTGCCATCCGTGGCTGACCGGGATGGAGAGTACTACCTGCGCCAAGAAGGCAAAGGCTTGCTGGTGGGCGCCTATGAAAAGGACCTGAGGTTCTGGGCAGAAGAGGGCACGCCGCAAGGCTTTGGTCATGAGTTGTTTGCCGACGATCTTGAGCGGATCGAGGACAACATGCTGCGCGCTATTGATCGCGTTCCCGCAGTCGGTACCGCAGGGATCAAACGGGTGATCAACGGGCCGATGATCTGGTCACCGGACAGCAACGTGCTGTTTGGTCCGGTGCCCGAGTTGCAGAACTATTTCTGCTGTAACGGCATCATCCCCGGCTTTAGCCAGTCAGGCGGTATGGGGCTGCTTGCGGCCGATTGGATCGTCACGGGCGAAAGCCGCTATGACATGTTTGCATGGGATGTGGCGCGGTTCGGTGATTGGGCGGACAAGGCTTTCACCAAGGCGCGTGTGGGTGACCAATACGCCAACCGCTTCAAAATTCACTTTCCGAATGAGGAACGCAGCGCCGGACGGCCTGCGCGTGTGCGCCCGATTTATGACACCCAGCGAGAGATGGGGGCGGTATTTGGCCTCAATTACGGGTGGGAGCATCCGCTGTATTACGGCGATGAGATCGGCGCAGAGGATCAGACCCACGGCTTTACCCGCCAACCTTGGTGGGATGTGGTGGGCCGCGAGGCAAAGATGCTGCGTGAACATGCAGGCATTATCGATATTTCCAACTTTGCCAAGTATCTGTGCAAAGGCGCAGGCGCCGAAGACTGGTTGAACGCGCTGTTTGCCAACACCATGCCGCGTGAAATCGGGCGATCATGTCTGACACCCCTGATCGGCACGCGGGGCGGCATTGCTGGTGACTTTACCGTCACGCGTTTGGCCGAGGACGAGTTCTGGATCATCGGCTCTGGCATGGCAGAGCGCTATCACCAGCGGTTCTTCCGCGCTGTACCATTGCCTGAGGGCACAACGTTCGAGAGCAAGACAGACGCGATGTGTGGCTTTAACGTCGCCGGCCCCAAGTCGCGTGCGCTGCTGCAACGCCTGACCAACACATCGCTGGCAACGCCCGATTTCCCCTTCATGCGATCAAAATGGATCGAGCTGGGCGGCGTGCGCTGTCTGGCGCTACGGGTATCTTTCACTGGCGATCTGGGCTGGGAGCTGCATTGCGCCTCTGCCGATCAACCCGCGCTTTTTGCCGCGCTCATCGCTGCGGGCTCAGAAGAAGGCGCAGGCCCCGTGGGCAGCCGCGCGCTGATGTCACTGCGGGTTGAAAAGGGCTATGGCTCTTGGGGTCGCGAATACAGCCCCGAATACTGGCCACAAGAAGTCGGACTTGCCCGGCTTTGCAAGACGGACAAGGCGTTCCTGAACCGTGACGCTGTGGCTGAGACGATGGCTAAGCCCGCGCGCGAAGAACTGGTGCTGCTCGCGCTGGATGCGGGCCAAACCGATGCGTCAAACGCCGATGCCACCGGTGGAGAGCCCGTGTTCAAGGATGGTGTCGGGATCGGGCGGGTGACGTCTGGCGCTTATGGCTACTCGGTCGGGATGTCGCTGGCATTGGCCTTTGTCAAAGGGGTCAGCGCAGGAGAAACCGTTGACGTGATGGTTCTGGGCGTGCCGCATACGGCGACCGTTCTGGCAGAGCCACCGTTTGATCCCAAAGGGCAGCGGCTGAGGGCATAGGCCCTTGCCGAAACGTTTGACGGTTACAGCGGTCGCATCTTTAGCTTCGTGATCCGGTTGCCTTCGCGTGCCAGAACTTCAAAACGGAAGCCGTGGAACAGGAAAACCTGGCCACGGGTCGGGATCATCTGCGCCTCATGGATGACAAGGCCGGCCACGGTGTTGGCTTCCTCGTCGGGCAGGTTCCATTCGTTTGCACGGTTCAGATCGCGGATGGTCATTGCGCCGTCGATCAGGAACTGGCCGTCAGCATCGGTCTTGATGACATGGTCTGCCAGCGGATCAAACTCGTCGGTGATTTCGCCGACAATTTCCTCAAGAATGTCTTCGAGCGTAATCAGCCCCTGAAGCGATCCATATTCGTCCACCACCAGCGCAAAGTGGGTGCGGCGGTGCAGGAACTGGCGCATCTGTTCGTCCAGTGTCGAGGTTTCCGGCACAAAGTAGGGCTCCATCGCGACTTTGGCGATGTCGAAGGCCTTCAGGGCGGCGGCATCACCTTCGGGGCCACCGATAAGCTTGTACATCGCGCGCAACAGGTCTTTGGCATGGATCACGCCAATGATGTTTTCGGGATCATCGCGGAAGACGGGGAGGCGGGTGTGGTTGGAGCGCAGGGCCTGCTCCAGAATATCCGCAGGGGTGTCTGCAGCATTGATCATCTCGATGCCCGAGCGGTGGAGCATGATCTCTTCGACTACACGTTCACGCAGATCGAGCGCGCCAAGGATGCGGTCACGGTCTTCTTTCTCGACCACACCTTCGGAGTGGCCCAGCTGCAGCGCGCCTGCAATCTCTTCGCGCACAGCGAGGATGTTACTGTCAGGGTCAACCGCTACGCCCAAGATCTGCAGCATGGTCCGTACCAGCAGGCGTACGATGCTGACCATCGGTGCAAACACCAGCACGACGATGCTGATCGGGCCGGAGACAAGCGCCGCGGCACGTTCTGCGTTGGTGATTGCATAGGTTTTCGGCAGCACTTCGGCAAAGATCAGCACCAGCAGCGTCATAACAAGCGTGGCCAGAGCCACACCGCTTTCACCGAACAGACGGGTGAATAGCGCGGTCGCCAGCGAGGCAGCAAGGATGTTCACCAGGTTATTGCCCAACAGCACAGAGCCGATCAGCCGTTCGTTGTCTTCGGTGATTTTGAGTGCGCGTTGCGCACCAACAGAACCCTTGTCCGCCTGCATACGTAGCTTGCCGCGCGAGGCGGCGGTCAACGCTGTTTCAGACCCTGAAAAGAAGCCTGAGAGGACAAGCAAAAACAAAATGATTGCGATTGAAATCCAGAACGCCGTATCGGCCGTTGCCTGTGGCATATCCATGTGGGAAACCTTTCTCGGGTAGTTGGTTATGTTATGGGGCGCGGGGCCGTGTCATTCAAGGAGGGCAGCACATGAAACACCTTGATTTGGGGGTGCTAGACGACGATGTGCTGCTGTTTGGCGGGCCTTACAGCAATCTGCAGGCGTTGGAAGCGGTGTTGGCGTGGGCACGTGCTGCAGGTATCGCGCCTGAGCGGATGATTTGCACCGGAGATATCGTTGCCTATTGCGGTGCGCCACTGGCCTGTGTCGAGGCCATGCAGGCGTCAGGTGCATCGGTGATTGCCGGTAATTGTGAGATACAGCTGGCACAGGGAGCGGGTGATTGCGGTTGCGGATTTGAGGACGGAACCACCTGTGACCGGCTCAGCGCTGCGTGGTATTCATTTGCTCAGTCTCAGATGACGGAAAATGCCCGTGGCTGGATGGGAGACCTTCCCGATGTCATCAGCTTTGAACATCAAGGGTTGCGCTACGGTGTGTTGCACGGTGGCGTGACCGATGTGGCCCGTTTTGTTTTCGAGACAGATGAGGATGCAGTCTTTGCGCGCGAATGGGCGGCGCTTGAGGCGTTGACAGGGCCGGTTGACGGGGTAATCGCAGGCCACTCGGGCATCCCTTTTCTGCGCCTCACAGCGCGGGGGGCGTGGATGAACGCGGGCGTGATCGGCATGCCGCCGCACGACGGCGCACCGCAAACCCGCTTTGCCGTGCTCAGTGGTGGCAAGATGCGGATCGAGTATCTGAGCTATGATGTTGAAGCGGCGATGGCTGACATGCGTGCCGCTGGGCTGCCGTCTGACTACCGCGCGGCGTTGCAGTCGGGCTACTGGCCTTCGGAGGATGTCTTGCCGGAGGCTTTGCGGGTCGCTGTTTCGGACAGGGGATGATGGTCTAACACCAGCTCTGACAGGCGCGCCTCAAGAACGTGGGTGTAGATTTCGGTGGTGGCCACGTCCGCATGGCCGAGCATTGTCTGGATAGCCCGTAAATCGGCGCCACCAGCAAGCAGGTGGGTGGCAAAGGCATGGCGCAGCGTATGTGGCGTGACCTTTGACGGAGCAACACCGGCGGCCACAGCAATTTCCTTGATCAGCAAATAGAAACGGTGACGGGTCAGATGCCCTTCCTTCCCGCGTGAGGGGAACAGGAACCGCGAGGCCGGCAGCTTTTTCACGGCGCGGGCAGCCTCAATCTCATCTCTGAGTGTGATCCATTGCGCCAATGCTGTGCGCGCATCGGGTGACAGGGGCACCATGCGTTCTTTCCCGCCTTTGCCAAGGATCAGCAGCAGGCGCGGATCGCCACGGGTGGCGCTCACGGGCAGGCCAACAAGTTCGCTCACCCGCATGCCGGTGGCATAGAGCAGCTCCATCAGACAGGTGTTGCGGACACGTTCAGTGGCGTTGCGGCCCCATGTGCGGGCCGCGGTAAGCAGGCTGTCCACCTCATCTACCGACAGAATTTTGGGCAGGCTTTTGTCCTGTCCCGGCCCGCTGATCTGGAGCGCGGGATTATCACTGCGCAAGCCCTCTTCAAATGCAAAGCGGTAGAGTTGCTTGACCGCAGAAAGCCGCCGCGCGCGGGTCGATTTGGCAAGCCCCTGTGCATCACAATAGACAAGGTAGCTTTCCACATCCGCACGCATAACGTCGGCAAAGGTCTTACCTTGCCGCGCCAGCCATGCGTCAAAATCCTTTAGGTCGCGGCCATAGGCAAGTAACGTGTTGGTGGCCGCGCCCAGCTCTGCCGCCTGCGCCTCCAAAAACATGGAAATCCACGAAGAGGGTGCGCGGGTGCTCACGTGCTGCGGTCCAACAGCAATATTTGCAACGCGGCGCGGCGCGCCATGTCTTCCAGACCCAGTGACCGCAACGTGCCCAAGGCCTGCCGCAGCGCCAGTGAATCCCCGCGCGCGCCATCGTGAAGCGCGCCAAGTGCGGCTATCAACGCCTCACCAAGTCTTTGATTTCTGGACATCTCTATCCATTCAGCGTTGGGCTGCGGGTTTGTAAATGCATCATAGATCGCCCGCTGAAGCGGGGCGGTTGGCGCAGATCCAAAACGCGCAGTGTCCAGATCACCCTGAGCCACGGCGCGCAACAGCGCAGTATCGTCACCAAGCAAGCCCATGTCATTCAGGCCCGACGCAACGATTTCATAGTCGGGTGACAACAGCCCGATACGGGCCTGGATTTGCGCAGCGGCCCCGGTGATCGCGATGCCAGCCAGCCGTTGGTGAAATGCCGACGCAAAGCTGACTTCGAGCGCGTTTTGGCGCATTTCACGCCACGCGTCCGGCAAGGTCTTGGCCACGGCGTCCGCACTGCCCGTCCCCAGCGCAGTGTCAAAGCGCTGCACCGCACGCACGCGGTCCCAGATGCCACCTGAAGCAGCGGCTTTTCGATCGGTATAGAGACCCAGCAGGCGGTTATCGGGCAGGGCGCCCGCGCGTGTCAGCCGCTCTGCCGCTTCGAGCTGGGATTTCCACCCGGCGATGTCGCGCAGATCGGCTACGGCGTATGTGCGTGGCAGTGGTCCAGTTGGCAGCGGCTCTCCAATGGTTTCGAACAGGCGGAACGTCAGCGGGTCCATTTTGCGTGGTACCGGTAGCGGCGCGGCATCCTCGAACAGGTCGGGGTTCAGGAACCGGTCCAGTACATCTAGCGTCTGGCGGGGCAGCAGGGACAGCGCCTTGGCTGAGCCGTAAGTCAAGGATGCTGTGTCCCAATCGCCGTTGCGCGCAGCACAGAAAATCCGCAAACCCATGTCTTGCGACAGATAATTAGCCCGTGACAACGCTCCGCAAGCGGCGTCTTCGGTGCCAACCAGCAAGGTTAGCGCAGCCCAGAGATCAAACAGCTCTGGCGACGTGCTGGCACCGGCCTGTTCGATCAATGCAAGTGCAGGATCAACCGCGCCCAGTTTCATCAGCTTTTCCACCCGCGCGCGGGTAAGGACCGATTGGGCTTGCCCGCCCGCAGGCGATGCTTCGGCCTCAGCCACCATCAGGGTAAACAACAGCGCGTTTCCGGCCGGTAGCTCAAGCTCTGGCAAATTGGCGATCTGGTGCGCCAGAGTTTCGATGTCACTGCCTGACCACAGATCAGGCTGCATGCCGGTCATCGCAACCGGCGCCAGCCCCACATTGTGGCGGGGCGCGGCATCCAGACTTTGGGTTGTCACCTGCGGCGCGGTGCCGGTGCTGGCCACGGCAGGCTCTTTAACGGCTTTCGGCTTCTTAGGTTTTGGCACCGGCGCGCGGGGGAGTTGTGCCAGCGGCGCGGGTTTATCGAGCCATTCGATCACCGACAGCGGTGACGGCGATGTGGTTTGGGCGCCAAGCTGTATCGGCATGAAAGCGCCAAGGGCGGCACATATGAACGCCGGTCGAACCCTCAGGCGCATGGCTTATTGCCCCTGCAAGGTAACAGGTTGGCGTATCTCTTGCGGGGAAGGTGCAAAATCGATGCCAAGCTCGGGACCGACATAGGCAAAGCCCACAAGGCCTATGAATCCAATAATTGCAAGGATAAACAGAAGCTTGAAGAGTTTGCTTAACATGAATTTTTGCCCGATCTGCTGATATTTTTCCCAACTTATATATGGCCTTTTCGGCAAGATCACGTCATTCAGGGACAAATGAGTGAAATTGATCAATCCACGGCTGACATCCGCCGACAGTCCCGCCGCTTCCGTCTGAAAAAGACGGTGGCGATGGTGGGTATGATGGGCTCTGGCAAGACGGCTGTGGGCCGTGCGGTTGCCATCAAACTGGGCGTCCCTTTTCTGGACAGCGATCAAGAGATCGAGGCCGCCGCGAATCTGACCGTGCCGGAAATTTTCCAGCGAGACGGGGAAGTGTTCTTTCGTAAACGCGAAACCGAAGTGATCCGCCGGCTGCTAGAAACGCAAAGCGGAATCCTATCAACCGGAGGCGGCGCTTTTCTGTCCGAGGTCAATCGCGACAACATCGCAAAAAAGGGTGTGGCCGTGTGGCTGGATGCCCAGCTTGATCTGTTGTGGAGCAGGGTCCGGCATAAAGATACGCGGCCGCTGCTGCGCACAGCCAATCCGCGCGCCACGCTGGCCGAGATTTTCGCCACCCGCACACCGATCTATAAATTGGCGGAACTGCGGGTAGCTTGCGCCGAAGACCTGTCTATTGACGCGATGGCCGAACGGGTCATCACAACGCTGCTCACGCGGCCTGATGTATTGGAAGAACTCGATGATTGAGCGTGTCCATGTGGCCCTGCCGGGCCGTGCTTATGATGTGCATATCGGTCCGGGACTTCTGGGGCAGGCGGGCAGCTATGTTGCGCCTTTGCTGCGTCGCCCGCGGGTGGCTGTGATCAGTGATGAAACCGTTGCGGGTCTGCATTTGGAAACCCTGCGCGCAGGTCTTGCCGCCGAAGGTATCAGTATGGAGGCGCTTAGCCTGCCGCCGGGCGAAGGCACCAAATGCTGGGCCGAGCTGACGCGCTGTGTGGAATGGCTGCTGGACCAGCAGGTTGAACGGGGCGATATCGTCGTGGCCTTCGGGGGCGGGGTGATCGGGGATCTTGTCGGATTTGCTGCTGCCGTCCTGCGGCGCGGTGTGCGGTTTGTCCAAATTCCGACCTCTCTTTTGGCGCAGGTCGACAGCTCGGTCGGGGGAAAGACAGGGATTAACACGCGCCACGGCAAGAACCTTGTGGGCGCGTTCCATCAACCTTCTCTGGTGCTGGCAGACACAGCTGTCCTTGGAACGTTGGAACCGCGTGATTTTCTGGCCGGCTATGGCGAGGTCGTGAAATACGGCCTGCTGGGCGATGCCGCTTTCTTTGACTGGCTGGAACAGCAGGGCCCTGCGCTGGCCAAGGGCAACGGGGCCGCGCGGGTAGAGGCTGTTCGACGCTCGGTCCAGATGAAAGCCGATATCGTCATGCGCGACGAAACCGAGCAGGGTGAGCGGGCATTGCTGAACCTTGGTCATACCTTTGGTCACGCGCTGGAGGCGGCAACAGGCTATTCCAGCCGTTTGCTGCACGGTGAAGGCGTGGCAATTGGTTGTGCGCTGGCGTTCGAGCTGTCGGCAAGGGTGGGGCTGTGCGCGCAAGAAGCGCCGAGCCGCGTGCGTGCGCATTTGCGCGATATGGGGATGAAGGTTGATCTGGCTGATATCGAGGGCGATCTGCCGGATGCCGATGCGCTATTGGGGCTGATGGGACAGGATAAGAAGGTGGTCGAAGGCCAGCTGCGGTTTATACTTGCGCGCAGCATCGGTGATGCTTTCGTGACCGGCGATGTGGCGAAGGCGGATGTGCTGGCTGTTTTGACGGAAGCTTTGGCGCGCCGTTAATCTGTCGGCGGGCCTAGGTCTATATCCCAGCGCTTACAGAACCAGATAAACAGGGGGGCCTCTATCAGTGCTGCACTGATCAGGGTGAATGCCCACCATGGCACTGTGAAAAGAAGAAGGGAAAACCTGATCCCGGTGTCGAAATACACAGCACCAACAAGCATCAAGATGACCGCTGACAGCGCCAGATCAAGCCACATCAACCGTATCAATGTCTTGGACCGAAGGCGCGAATAGATATTTGTGTAGGCAAGGGCCATGACAGCCCCTACCACTAGAAATACGTTGAGCTCGGGGCTCACCGGCGTTTCTTAAAACGGAATCTCGTCGTCCAGATCGCGCCCGCCGCCACCACCGGATGGCTGGCCGCCACCGGAAGACTGACCGCCACCATAGCCGCCGCCCTGATCATAGCCGCCACCGCCGCCTTGGTCATATCCGCCGCCACCTTGGTCGTAACCGCCGCCGCCACCACCGCTGCCGCCACCATCGCGACCGTCAAGCATGGTTAGCGTGCCGCCAAAACCTTGCAGGACAACTTCGGTTGAGTACCGGTCAGCGCCGGACTGGTCTTGCCATTTACGGGTCTGCAACTGGCCCTCGATGTACACCTTGGAGCCCTTTTTCAGGTACTGTTCGGCGATACGCACCAGACCATCGTTAAAGATAGCAACGCTATGCCACTCGGTCTTCTCGCGACGCTCGCCGGTGTTCTTGTCTTTCCAGTTTTCGGAAGTCGCGATGCGCAGGTTGCACACTTTGCCGCCATTCTGGAAACTGCGGACTTCGGGGTCACGCCCCAGATTGCCGATAAGGATGACTTTGTTAACTGAGCCTGCCATGCTGCTGCTCTCCCTCTTGGTAATGCGTTCTTATTTGCGGTTGGTTCAGCCGAATCTGGCTGCGCCATATCAGGGGTCTATATAACGCGATCGCGGGGCAGGGGCACGGCCATTCTCCCCCTCAATCCCCTTTTGCGGCATCAGCTCTGGTCACGGCGTCAGTGTTTGCTATAGTTGCGCCACAAACGATACCGAGGGACTTGGGGCAATATGCGCATAGCAGTAGCAGCAATCGTTGCGGGAACGCTTATCATTGGTGCGCCGGCCTCTGCCGATATTTTTGCGTCCAAGAGCCGGAGCAAGCTGTTTTCAAGCCAGAAAAAGCTGCTCGATACGCGCGCTGCCAAGCAATACAACAACTCGGTCCGTTTGCAGCCGCCAAAGGTCATCACACCAACGAAATGGGACGATGGCAGTGGTGCAACGGTCAAAAAATATCGTGGCCGCTATAAGGGGCCGTATCTGGCACTGGCCAAGGCCGCTGCTGACAAGCACGGGATTCCGCAGGATTTATTTCTGCGGCTCGTACATCAGGAAAGCCGCTGGAACCACAAGGCGGTTTCCCACGCGGGCGCAATCGGTCTGGCGCAGTTGATGCCCGGAACTGCCGCGTTGCTGCGTGTTGATCCCACAGTCCCTTCCGAAAACCTTGAGGGTGGTGCGCGTTACCTGCGCCAGCAATATGAAGAATTCGGATCGTGGCGGCTGGCACTTGCCGCGTATAACGCAGGGCCGGGTGCGGTGAAGAAATACGGCGGTATTCCTCCGTTCCGTGAGACAAAGAATTACGTGCGCATCATCGCCGGTAGTTGATTCCTCTGCCGCTGAAAGCTAACGTAGGCTTACCCAGCGTCAGCACGCTCGGTGAATGTGGCAGTGCGTTAACCATACCTTCATGTAAATAGAGCTATTGATTATAATGGGCGCCTATTCTGTGCCTTATTCTGGGGAAAATTCGCTCTTTTCCGCCCAATTCTGGCCCCATTAAACCGTCATAACATTCTCATAACAAGTTAACCCGAGAGTGAATGACATGAGCCAGGACATCTTCAACCAGCGCATTGCACGTATCAATAACCATAACGGTTACGGACGCGTTCAAATGGCCACTGGTGAAGGAACTGCGACCTCTATGTTTAGCTCTCCGTCTTTGGGCAAAGCCGCACCAGCATCGCGCCGTCGTATTAAACCGCTGCTTATGGGCGCTGTTTTGGGCATGATCGTAGGTACAATCGCCGCTGGTCTTGAAAACCCGCAGATGCCTTGGGGTCCGGGTTTTGAATACAATGACATGATTATTATCCCGGTCCTGCTGGCGCTTTGTGCCGGTCCGGTAATGGCGATTGTGGCCAGCGTGATGCGCGCGCGCTTTCCGACGCTGTTTATGTTCGCTGCAGCCTACTTCCCTTGCGTGATCACGACAGCCATGCTGGATCTGCCGCTCTTCTAAATAGGGGCCGCCTTTCACGATCTTCCGACCGAACCTAAAAATTGCGAAAGACAATCCGTCCGATAGGTGACACGGATGGCGCGTCCGGCAATTTTGACTGTCCCATGTCGTCACATATCTTTCCCAAAGCAGCCAATCACCTTCTCTTTGTGGTCACTCTTGTTGGCTAAGGGGGGCTTGGCGGTATTCATCGGGCATCCGCGATCGCGATTTATCTAGGTGTTATAGATCATCTGTCCCGGATCATCCGCTGGATGTTCAGCACTGGACTTGCCGAACGCCCACCAAGCTTGATTGCGATGCAGCTTGTGAAGCTGACCGCGCTGGTGCCAGCGTCAGAGGCGCGCTTTTACACCATCTATTTCGCAGCGTATGGCGCGCTGCATGTGTGCGTGGTTATCGCCTTTTTGTGGGGAGCGCGGTGAGCCTATGGTTCCGCTTCGGTCGTTTTGTTGGTTACAAATTGATCGAATGACAGCTGACCGGCAGCGCACGTCTTTTGGTTTTGTCGGCTATTGATGGTGCATGACCGTCCGCGAAAAACGCGAATGATCAAAGCACTGACGGTGATGCCGCACAGATCACTCCGCAGCGACATCGCCCATCTCGATCACCGGCTCCATACCGTCAAGTTCTTCCTGACTGAGGTGGCATTTGATCTGATGGTCGCCCGCTAGCAACCGCATCGGCGGCACGTCGGTGTCGCACAGATTTCCCGGCACCTTCGATTTCCAGCCGCAACGGGTCTGGAACGGACAACCGGACGGAGGATTCATGGCCGACGGAATATCGCCTTCCAGAACGATATGCTTTTTCTTCACCTTGGTATCGGCAATTGGCACGGCGGATAGCAGCGCCTCGGTATAGGGGTGATACGGGGGCGAGAACACCTGATCCGTTGTCCCCAGCTCAACCACATGGCCCAGATACATCACCATCACACGGTCGCTCAGATACCGCACAATGCTCAGATCATGAGAGATGAACAGCAGCGTGGTTTTCTGCTCGCGCTGGATTTCCATCAGCAGGTCCGTCACTGCGGCCTGTACAGACACATCCAGTGCCGAGACAGGTTCGTCCGCGACAACAATGCGTGCATCACCAGCAAAGGCGCGCGCAATGCCCACCCGCTGTTTTTGCCCCCCAGAAAGCTGGCGAGGCATCCGTTTGGCAAATTCGCGGGGCAGTTTGACAAGGTCCAGAAGCTCCAGCATGCGCTGCCAGCGCTCTTTCTCGTTCTTGCCTATTTTGAAAATCTCAAGCGCGCGCACGATCTGGCGGCCCACCGTCATCGACGGGTTGAGCGTGTCGAACGGGTTCTGGAATACCATCTGGATGTCCGCCACGTTCTGGGTCGTGCGCTTTTCGATGGGCACATCGCCAATGCTTTGATTATCTAGCATGATTGTCCCGTCGGTGGCTGTCTCCAGTCCCATCAGGACCTTGGCGAAAGTCGATTTACCGCAGCCCGATTCCCCCACAATGGCCAGCGTCTCGCTTTCGCGGGCTTCAAAGGTCAGGGTCTCGTTGGCCTTCACCACCTTCGTGTTGCCGCCGCCAAACATCGCATTGGCTGCGACCTGATAGTATTTCTTGAGGTTATCCATCTTCAGGACGACCTCGCCGATCTCGCCTTTGGTCTTCACCTCGGCCAGTTCCAGCGGTGCCTGCCAATCGATCTCGTCGTATCGTAGACAACGGGTGGCGTGGCGTTCGTTGCCGGGCACGTCTTGCATCGGAATATATCCCTGATCACAACGCCCCGCTTCAAAGTAGTCGCAGCGCGGGCCAAAGTTGCATCCGTCAGGCCGCTCATGGGGCAGGGGGAAGTTGCCGGGGATGGCAATCAGCGGGCGCGCGTTCTTGTCCGCACCCGGCAGCGGGATAGAGCGGAACAGCGCTTGCGTATAGGGGTGCTGCATCTCGTCGAAGACATCCCCGATCGAGCCACGCTCGACCGCTTCGCCGGAATACATCACGCAGATGCGGTCGCAGGTCTCTAGCACAAGCCCCAGATTGTGCGAAATGAACAGCATCGACGTGCCGTATTTCTTGCCCAAATCCTTGACCAGTTCCACCACTGCCGCTTCGACCGTGACGTCCAGCGCTGTCGTCGGTTCATCCAAAATCAGCAACGAAGGCTCGCTCATCAAGGCCATTGCGATGACGATGCGTTGCTGCTGGCCACCGGATAACTGGTGCGGAAAGGACTGCAAGATGCGCTTTGGATCGGGCAGCTTTACATCTGTCACCACCTGAAGCGCCCGCTCATAGGCGTCTTTTTCGGACATGCCTGCGTGGATCATCGGGACTTCCATCAACTGGCGCCCGATTTTCATCGCGGGGTTCAGGGATGCCATCGGCTCTTGATAGATCATCGCGATTTCAGAGCCACGAATGTCGCGCAGCTCTGCGTCCGACATCTCGCCCAGATCGCGACCTTTGAACTTGATCGAGCCGCCGACGATCCGGCCGTTCTTGCCCAGATCCTGCATGACGCCCAGCGCCACCGTGGATTTCCCGCAACCGCTTTCCCCGACAAGACCCACGGCCTCACCGGGCTTCACCGAGACGGAAAAGTCCATCACCGCAGGAATTTCGCGCAGCCGTGTGAAAAACGATATCGACAGCTTGTCGATCTCAAGAATAGGGCCGTCATACTCGGTTTTAGGCATATCTAAAAAACTCCAGATGCAATTAAATCGGCAAAAAGCGACAATGCGAAGCATAGGGCAGATATCCCAGAAGCTATCGCTGCTCTACGATTTTGAATGCTATTTTTACGTGCCCACTCATATGCAGGTGATGGATTCGCTTCCCAATCTTCGGGGGCCATTGTTCCATAACCATAGGTCGGCGGCGGCAAGGTTCTGGTGCTTGCAAACCAAAACCATGCTGCTGTCAGAGCTGCAAAAGCGGCGATGATATCAAAGACGATTAACATTAGTCGCGCAGGCTTTCTTCCCGCAGGCCATCCGCCAGCAGGTTCAGCCCCAACACCAGCGTGAGAAGCGACAGCGCCGGCGCAATCGCCGCATGGGGATAGATCGACAGCAAACGGCGGCCAGAGTTGATCGTCGTACCCCAGTCAGGGCTTTCCGACGAAAGCCCAAGGCCAAAGAACCCGAGCGTCCCCAACAGGATGGTGGTATAGCCAATGCGCAGGCAGAAATCGACAATCAGCGGCCCGCGTGCATTGGGCAGGATTTCCCATAGCATGATATACCATGGCCCCTCACCACGGGTCTGTGCCGCGGCGACATAGTCGCGTGTCTTGATATCAAGGGCGAGGCCCCGCACGATCCGGAAAACCGTCGGCGCGTTTACAAACACCACTGCCACAAACACCACCAGCAGGCCGGGATCAATGTCGAACCCGTCCAGCATCGCGGGAAGGCCGGGGATGGAATAGTCCGGCGTCTCCACCAGCGCGCCATTTGTGCTTACCAGCGACAGATACAGCCAGCCGCCGATGCCCAGCACCACAATCAGCAGCGGCGTGCGCAAGCTGGGCTGGGTGTAGAAGCGCGAGTTGAGCAGGATCGCCACAAACACCAAGGGAAACACGAACAAGACCAGCGCCATATAGCTTGGCAGGCCGGTCAGGCGGATCTCCGGTGTGACCAGCAGATAGAACAGCAAGATCACAGGAAAGGCGAGGATCAGGTTGGCGACAAAGCTCAGGATCGTGTCCAGACGACCGCTGTAGTAGCCCGCAGGCAGGCCCAGCGTGATCCCGACCATAAAGGCAAAGATCGTCGCAAACGGTGCAATGCGCACCACCGACCATGCGCCGTCAAACAAACGGCTGAACACATCGCGCGCCAGATTGTCTCCGCCCAGCAGGAACCACTGGTAATCGCCCTCCTCGGCGCCGCGCAGGGGCGTGCCGGGGGGCTTGTTCTTCATGCCTGAAAACTGGCTCAGCGTGTCATGCGTCGGGATCACGTCAAGCGCGCCACCAAAGAAGCCCGCATAGACCCAGAACATCACCAGCCCGAAACCGATCATGCCCACCGTGCTGTCAAAAAGTTTGCCGTACAGGCCAAGGCGGCGCTTGAAAGTGATCGACAGCGCATAGGTCACGGCCAGCGCGATCCAGACAGGCAGCAATTGTTGCATCATCCCGCCCACAATGCCGGCCGTGGTGCCCATCACGACACCGCCAAGGATATACAGCACCGCAATCGCCGCGAGGGCGAGAATGGCGTAAGTATTGACCTTCCCGATCATGCCCGAGAGCCCTTGGTCGGCGGACATTGTACCATCCGAATTGATCGCACGGCTGTCGCCAGAGGGCACAAGGCTCACCAGCATTTGCGCGACAAAGGCCGCGATCATCACCGCCAACGCACCAAAAAGGAAAAGATTAAGCGGCGAAAGCGCGCCGGTCCATGTAAGTGGTTCCATAACTCAGCCCTCCCTTATGAAATGCGAATGCGTGGATTTAGAAAGACATAGCCGATGTCAGAGATGAGCTGGGTGACCAGAACCACCAAAACAGACACCACCGAGACAGCAAGTAGCAGCTCGATATCGTTGTTGCCGGCCGCTTGGACCAACACCCAGCCAAAGCCTTTGTAGTTGAACAGCGTCTCGACAATCACGACCCCGTTCAGCAACCACGGGATCTGCAACATGATGACAGTGAAAGGGGCAATCAGCGCGTTGCGCAGCGCGTGTTTCAACACGATATTGCTGAAACTCACTCCCTTCAGGCGCGCCGTCCTGATATATTGCGCTGTCATCACCTCGGTCATGGAGGCCCGCGTCATCCGCGCGATATATCCCATCCCGTACAGCGAGATGGTCAGAACCGGCAGGAAGAAATTCTCGAAATTCGCACTCTCCATCGCAGATGTGGCCGAGCCTTTGAACCATTTGAGCCCAAAGGCCGAGGAAGCAAAGACCGCGATAAAGATAACGCCAGACACGTATTCCGGCGTGGCCGTGCTGACGATCGAGACGGTGGATAGCGACCGGTCCAGTTTGGACCCTTCACGCATGCCCGCCAACACCCCGATGATCAGCGCCGAAGGCACCATTAGGACCAGCACCCAGAACATCAGCTTGCCGGTCAGGCTCAATCGCGTGGCGACAATGGTGCTCACGTCATCCTTGAACACGGTTGATTGGCCCCAGTCGCCCTGCAAGACCCCGCAGAAGCTGCGGCGCTCTTCCTCTGGTGTGCCTTCGGAGAAGCAACGGCCAAGGGTTTTGCCTTCGGGTTTTTCCGTGACCCAACCCGGCGCAACGCCCAACCATTGGGCAAACTTGATTGGCAACGGCTCAAGGTATCCGCGATCGCCCAGATAGGAGCTCACTGCCTCGTCGCTCATGCGAAAGTTGCCTTGGGTTTTGGCAAGTTTTTCAAGGTTGGGATAAAGATTGGTCAGCCAGAATACGATGAACGTCAGGCAAAGCCCTGTCAGTATCATCACTCCCAGACGTCTGAGGATGAATAGTCCCATAAATGTTAGCCCCTGTCGTTGGCTGTAGGCAGGTTGACCCCGCCTGTTCTGTGTGGGCATTCGCCCTTGAGTTTTGGGATCAGGTCTAGCCCCTATGCAGGCTATGTGACACATCCGTGCCGCGCGCGTTGACCTCTCCCCGATCCGTTTGTCGGATCTTAATAATTGCAAGGGCGGTAGACACACGAACGCCCTTGTCAGGCTATGAGGCATCAATTGTTCGCACAGGTCAATGTCATCCAGAGACATCTATTTAGAAAAATACGACAATGTGTGTCGGTTTCAGGATAGTGAGACCATCGATTCGTCAGGCGTGTGCCTTGACGATCAGGTGCGCCGGGGTGGTCCGTGGGCCGGTTTGCTTGGGCAAACTGCTTGCGCGCAACTGGCTGGGCGAGCGGCCTGTGTGCTGTTGCATGAAGCGCGTGAAATAGGCTGCGCTGCCAAATCCCAGATGATGCGCGATGTTGCGCGCGGGATGGCGTGTTGTTTCTAACAATGTGCGCGCGGCGTGGATCACCCGTTCGGTCAGCAGATCAGCCGCGGTCTTGCCGGTGGCTGCTTTGACGGTGCGGGTGAGGTGGGTCGGGGTCACGCCAAGCTCGGCCGCGTAGAAGGCCATTGGCGCGCCGGACATATAATGATGCGGGATCATCTGCGTGAACCTGCGCGACAGCCGCTCACCTGCGGTGCTTGGGCTGGGGATATGTTCTTCTAACGCGATCTGGCGACGGAGCCAGACTGACATCAGCGCCACATGGGCCTCAAGCGCGTCTTGCGCCAGCGCCCGACCTTGGGTTTGCTCGCGCTGTGCGGCCTCAATGATTGTTGCCAATTCAGTCTGGACATGGACATCGCGCACCCGAAGATGGCGCGGCATATCAGGTAGCCGCAGCGCGCTGCCATCAGGCACGATGATGGCTTGCCCCAACATCTGCGCACCCAGATCAATGGAGTAAACAGACCCTGCCGGCACAAACACCGCATTGTGTGGGCCAATGCCACGGCGCCGTCCGTCCAGCAGCATGCGTCCCTGACCGCGTGTGACCCAGAACAAGGTGTGATGTACCTGATCATGGGCCAGACCGAGCCGCCAACCATCGCCACCAGCGAGCTGTGCAAGTGTGCGAATTTTTAGGCCGATCTCAGTCATTTAAGGGTCCAATGTTTGAAAACAGGCACATACAACAACCTTAGCGAGAAACCCGCGTGGGAAAAGCTACAAAACTGCAATGCGCCGATTCTTGCTAGGACGGCAAGTAAAGCTTTTGCCATGCACCCATTTTGCTGCGAATCCACGTTCTTTGGCGCTTGGCGTATTGGCGCGTGGCGATAACAGCAGCGGTTCTGGCGTCTTCAAGCGTGCAGGTTCCCCGCAGATACGCGATCAGTTCCGGCACGCCAATCGCTTTATGGGCGGGCAGGGTCGGGTCGTAGTGAGGCTCGATGGCGCGGACTTCTTCCAGCGCGCCGGCCTCTAGCATCGCATCAAACCGCTGTTCGATTCGGGCATTGAGCCAATCACGGTCCACATCCAGCGCGATGGCACAGCAGTGATCCAGCGGCAAAAGCGGTGGCGGTGTGTCGGCTTGCCATTGCGCCAAGCCCCGACCGGTGGCCTCAAGCACCTCCCAAGCCCGCTGAACGCGCGCGCGGTTTGCCAGATCAAGCCCCGCCGCTGTCGGCGCATCCAGACCGGAAAGCAAGGTTTCCAATGGCATGGCATCCGCGCGCGCCCGCACGTCTCGCGGCGTTAAAGGGATTTCGGCCAGTCCTTCGGTCAGGGCCTGAAAATACAGGCCGGTGCCACCCACGATGATAGGGCGCTGCCCCTCGGCGATCACCTCGGCAACCTCGCGGAGCCAGTGACCCGTGGAATATTGAGCTGTCTCAGCTAGATGCCCATAAAGCCGATGCGGCGCTTTCGCTTCTTCTTCTGCCGAGGGGCGCGCGGAAATCACCTGCCAGCAGGCGTAGACCTGACTGGCATCAGCATTCACAATGACACCGCCCTGCGCTGCGATCTCAAGTGCCAGTGCGGATTTTCCCGATGCAGTGGGACCCGCAATCAGGACAGGTTGGTCCGCCGGAATCCTCTCCAGCAACTGCGTACGTGCGTCAGATGACATTTCTTTGCTTCCCCTCACCGCGCCGCATTGAACATTTAGTGTATTTGCGACATTTTAAGTATGGGCGAAAGCCCGCTATTCCAAAACGCCCTGAAAGGTCCCCCCATGTCCGATACCTCGCAAGCTTCCTTTAATAGGGTCATGCTCAAAATCTCTGGCGAGGCGCTGATGGGGGATCAGGGCTATGGCCTGCACCCGCCGACAGTTGAGCGTATCGCGCGGGAGGTCAAATCCGTGCACGATATGGGCGTCGAGATTTGTATGGTCATCGGCGGCGGCAACATCTTTCGCGGCTTGCAGGGCAGCGCGCAGGGAATGGAGCGGACGACAGCTGACTACATGGGCATGCTTGCCACGGTGATGAACGCGCTGGCGATGCAGGCTTCGCTGGAAGGCCTGGGCATCCATACGCGCGTCATCTCGGCCATCACCATGAACGAAGTGGCAGAGCCCTACATCCGCCGCCGCGCCGTGCGCCACCTTGAGAAAAAGCGCGTCTGCATCTTTGCCGCCGGCACAGGGAACCCGTATTTCACCACCGATACCGCCGCCACGCTGCGCGCCAACGAAATGTCATGCGAGGCGATCTTTAAGGGCACCAAAGTTGACGGCGTCTATGACAAAGACCCTGCCAAATTCGATGATGCCGTGCGCTATGACACCGTCAGCTATGACGATGTCCTGCAAAAACGTCTGGGCGTGATGGATGCCTCTGCCATCGCATTGGCACGCGACAACAACCTGCCGATCATCGTCTTCTCTCTGGATGAGCCGGGTGGTTTCAAAGGCATCCTTGCGGGCGAGGGCACCTATACCCGCGTTCAGGGCTGAGCCGCCGAGGGGTGAAAGCTGTCTTTCCTTGTCACCCCCAATGCTTTAAACCCTGCACTTAACGAGTGACACAGACGAAGGCGTTAATTCATGTCCGAAGACTTTATGCTAGATACCGACGATCTTGAGCGGCGGATGAAGGGGGCAATCGCCTCGCTTCGCACAGAATTTGCATCCCTGCGCACCGGTCGCGGTTCTGCTTCCATGCTGGATCCCGTGATGGTCGATGCCTATGGCCAAATGACCCCGATCAACCAGGTCGGTACCGTCAACGTGCCAGAGCCACGTATGGTTACGATCAACGTCTGGGATAAAGCATTGGTCGGCAAAGTTGAAAAAGCCATCCGCGAAAGCGGTCTGGGCATCAACCCGCAGCTTAACGGCACCATCATCATGCTGCCGATCCCGGAGCTGAACGAGGAGCGCCGCACGCAGCTGACCAAAGTGGCCGGCGGCTATGCCGAAAACGCCCGTGTGAGCATCCGCAACATTCGCCGTGACGGTATGGACCAGATCAAAAAGGCCAAAGCTGACGGCATGTCGGAAGATGACCAGAAAATTTGGGAAGCCGAGGTTCAAGACCTGACCAACGCGCAGATCAAGGCCATAGATGACCAGCTTGAAACGAAGCAAGCTGAAATCATGCAGGTTTGATCGGCATCTGCCCCAATATTGGCGCGAGGCCATTTAACGGGTTTGTGCTACAAATGCGAACAGCCCCGAACCTATGCGTGAGACAGTATGATTAAGCGCGCCAAAGCAAAGCCCGAAGCACTGCCCGAGCAAACGCCGGGCGGTCCGCGGCACGTTGCCATTATCATGGATGGCAACGGCCGTTGGGCGACGCAGCGCGGGCGGCCGCGTTTGTTTGGCCACCATGCAGGCGCCAAGCGTGTGCGCGAAGTTGTTGAGGCTTGTCCCGAAGTCGGCGTTGAATACCTTACGATATTTGCGTTTTCGACCGAGAACTGGAAGCGTACCCAGGTCGAGGTCGCAGGCCTGATGAGCCTGTTCCGCCGCTACATCAGCAAAGAGACACGATCCCTGAGCGAATTTGGCGTGCGCGTGCGCTTTATCGGTGATCGGGTCAGGCTGGATGACAAGCTGATCCGCCTGATGAACGAGCTTGAGGAAGCCACTGCCCACAACACCCGCGTCCATCTGACAATTGCGTTGAACTACGGCGGCCGGGACGAGGTGGCACGGGCCACCAAGCGGCTGGCGCAGGACGTTGCAAGCGGCAAGCTTGATCCCGAAGAGATAGATGAGGAAACCCTTCCAAGGTACTTGGATACTTACGTTTTACCTGACCCTGATCTCGTGATCCGCACCAGCGGTGAAGCGCGGATTTCGAATTTTCTGCTGTGGCAATCAGCCTATGCCGAGTACGAATTCATCGACACGCTCTGGCCCGATTTTACCCGTATGGAGTTTGCCAGTCTCTGTGCCTCCTATGGCGGCCGCGACCGGCGCTTTGGCGGCGTCAAAACCTAAGGAACGTTATGAGCAGCTCTGAAAAATGGTCCGATCTAGCCGTGCGCGTGATCTCGGCGGTGGCGATGGCGCTTGTCGCTGTGGTTGGCATCTGGATGGGCGGACATGTGTTCCACATTCTTGTGGCGCTGATCTGCGGCGTGATGGTGTGGGAAATGGTCGGCATGCTGCGTCCGGGGCAATCCCGCGCCCAGTTATTGCTGGGGGGTATCACGGGAACGGCGGTCTTGCTGTCGGTCTATCTGCCCGTGGGCTTCGCATTGCCCTTGTTGCTTGCGCCGGCGCTTGTGGGCTTTGGGTATCTTGAACGGAACCGCACTATTTACATGACCTTCACCGTCATGATCCTGATGTCCGGTTTCGGGATGATCCAGGTCCGCGACGAGATGGGCGTAAACTGGATGCTCTGGTTGGTGCTGGTCGTTGTGGTGACCGATGTCGTCGGTTATTTCGCGGGCCGTGCGATTGGCGGGCCAAAGTTCTGGCCTGCGGTTAGCCCCAAGAAAACATGGTCCGGGACAGCGGCTGGATGGGTTGGCGCTGCGATTGTTGGGTTGGTGTTCTCGGCCAATACCGGCGTTGGCTATCAGCTGATCGGAATTTCTATTGCTGTGTCTATGGCGTCCCAGATGGGTGACATCGCCGAAAGCGGTATGAAGCGGAAAATGGGTGTCAAAGACAGCTCGAACCTCATTCCCGGCCATGGCGGGTTGATGGACCGCTTCGACGGGATGCTTGGGGCGTCCGTCTTTTTGCTCATCATCGGGCAGGTTATCGGCTTCCCCCCCGGAGTGGGGTGATCCATGCGCAAAGTTAGCATTTTTGGTGCAACCGGCTCGATCGGTCAAAACACGATTGACCTGATCAAAAGGGCACCTGACGATTATGAGGTGGTCGCCCTAACCGGTGCGCGCAATATCGCGCAACTGGCGGCTGACGCACGCGCGCTGAACGCGCAAATTGCGGTGACAGCCGATGACACCCTGCTGGATGATCTGCGCGCGGCCCTTGAAGGATCGGGGGTCATCGCTGCGGCCGGTGGGGATGCAATCGTCGAAGCGGCACATCGGCGAGCGGATTGGATCATGTCGGCGATCGTTGGTGCGGCCGGTCTTGCGCCCGGCATGGCCGCTTTGGGGCAAGGCAGCACATTGGCGCTGGCGAATAAGGAATCCCTTGTCTGTGCAGGCAAACTGTTGCTCGAAACGGGCAGGGCGCATGGTGCGCATATCCTGCCTGTGGACAGCGAACATTCTGCCGTGTTTCAGGCGTTGGTGGGCGAGGATATGGATGCGGTCGAGCGGATCATCATCACCGCTTCGGGCGGTGCCTTTCGCGATTGGCCTATCGAAGACCTAAGCAACGCGACGCTGGATCAAGCCTCTAGTCATCCGAATTGGGACATGGGGCAGCGGATCACCATTGATTCCGCGTCCATGTTCAACAAAGCGATGGAAGTCATTGAAACGCGAGAGTTCTTCGGCATCGATCCCGCACAGATCGAAGTCCTGATCCACCCTCAAAGCATGATCCATGCGCTGGTGGGGTTTAACGACGGCGCGCTGATGGCGCATGTGGGGCCTCCGGATATGCGCCACGCCATCGGTTATGCGCTGCACTATCCCGATCGGCGCCACCTGCCGGTTGAGCGCCTCGACCTTGCCGCGATCGGCAGTTTCGAATTCCGCGCACCGGACGATGCCCGTTGGCCCGCGTTGCGCATCGCGCGTGAGGTGATGGCGCGTGGCGGTCTGGCGGGGGCCGTTTTCAACGCCGCCAAAGAGACAGCGCTGGACGGCTTTATCGCCGGACAGCTTAAATTCACCCAAATGTCAGACGTTGTGTCGCAGGTTCTGGACCAGATGGATGCACGCGGAGGTCATATTGATGCCACCATGACCCTTGATAACGTGCTCGAAACAGACCATCTGGCACGCAAGGCCGCACGGTTGGCTATAGAAAAAAGAGCAGGGTAGAGCATTGGATATTACAACACTTGTTCCGCAATTCGGCGGTTTTGTCTGGACGATGGCGGCGTTTGTCATCGCGTTGTCGGTGATCGTCGCGATACATGAATACGGACACTACATCGTCGGACGCTGGTGCGGGATCAAGGCGGATGTCTTTTCGCTCGGCTTCGGGCCGGTGCTGTATTCGCGCTATGACAAACACGGCACAAAATGGCAGATCGCAGCATTGCCATTTGGCGGCTACGTGAAGTTCGCAGGAGATTCCAACGCGGCTTCGGGCAAGGATGAAGACGCCATGAGTGAGGCTGCGGCAGATCCTGTCCGCCTGCGGTCAACCATGCATGGCGCCCCCCTTTGGGCGCGTGCCTTGACGGTTGCGGCGGGTCCTGTGTTCAACTTCGCTTTGTCTATCATCGTTTTCGGCGGCATTGCGATGACACTTGGCAATGTGCGTGACCCCCTGACCGTAGATGCGATGAAACCGCTACCGAACGCGGTAGAAGGGCTTGAGCAGGGCGACATCCTGCAGGCCATCGCAGGTCTTGAAATTCCGTCCAGCACCCAATCACCAGAGTATCGCACCTATATGGAGGCGCTGCCGCTTGAGCCGGTTTTGGATTACACTGTTTTGCGCGATGGCGTCACAGTTACGGTGCCTGGTCCTTACCCACTACCAGCCCTTGTTGGTTCTGTCGGGCCAGAGACAGCCGCCCTTGAGGCAGGGCTTGCCAGCGGCGACGTGATTACTGGCGTTGACGGCACGCCGGTATTTGCGTTCCAGCAGCTCAAGGATGCTGTTGAAGGGTCCGAAGGGCGTCCTTTGTTGCTAAGTGTTTGGCGTGCGGGTGACATGCTTGAATTTACGTTGGTTCCAAAGTCCACGGACGAGCCTCAGCCCGACGGTGGCTTTGTGAACGTTCTGCGGATCGGTATCTCTAGCGATAGCGCCATAACCGCAGCCACCGAAACGCCCGGCCTGATCGAATCTGCGCAGCGCGGTGTGTCAGGGACGTGGCGGATCATTAAAGGTTCCATGTCTGGGCTATGGCACATGGTGACGGGCGCGATCAGCTCGTGCAACATGTCGGGGCCGGTTGGGATTGCGAAGGTATCCGGTGCGATGGCCAGTCAAGGCGCGATGAGCTTTATCAACTTTATTGCGGTGCTCAGCACTGCGGTCGGGTTGCTCAACCTCTTCCCGATCCCCGCACTTGATGGGGGCCACCTGACGTTTTACGCCTATGAGGCAGTACGCGGGAAGCCACCCAGCGATGCCGCGCTGCGCGTCTTGATGAGCATTGGCCTCACGATGGTTCTGGGCCTTATGTTGTTTGCATTGTTCAACGACATATTCTGTCCCTAAGCCTGTTCATACTTTTGAAAATTCGGGAAAGCAGGGCGAATGCCTTGCTTTCGCCACATTTGGCGCCAGCGATTGCCACATTTCGAAAGTACTGATTTTGCACTGGTGGTTTAGCACTTAAAGGAGTGACCCATGCAAACGTTGACAAGAGGCTATCGCGGCTTGAGTGTTCTCATGGATCTGAACTGGGATCGCGCCTTGTATCTGCTTACGATTGCTGTCGCTTTGGGCGCAGGCGCTTTTGTGGGCAGCCTACAGTAAATTAACCAACATCTATTGTGACTAGCTGAGGTCTGCGTCTTTACGCGGGCCTTTTTCGTGTGAAAAACCGCCCCATGGTTTTGACAAGTTCGGCCCCTACAGGTACTCAAGGGTCAACGGTGTTTATAAAATTGGGTAATAACCATGAACCTGGGGTCAAAAGCGCGCACATTAGGCGCGTTCGAGCAGCAGAACTTTAAGCGGTCCGGCCTCAAAGGTCTGACTTTTTCTTTACTTCTTTCAACGGCTTGGGTGGCTCAGGCGCCAGAGGCGTTTGCGCAGCAGTATCAATTCAATACGGTCCAGATCTCTGGCAACCAGCGAATTGGTGACAGCGCGATCCTGTCGCAGGCCGGAATCGGCCGCGGGCAGGCGCTGAGTGCTGGCCAGTTGAACGACGCATATCAGCGTCTCAACAACTCTGGTCTTTTTGAAAGTGTCTCTATTGAGCCGCAGGGGAGTACCCTCAATATCTCCGTGGTCGAACTGCCAACGATCAACCGGATTTCTTTCGAGGGGAACAGCCGTATCAAGGACGATGCGCTGGAATCTGTGATCGCTTCGACGTCACGCCGCGTGTTCAATCCGACGCAGGCCGAAAAAGATGCGAATGCAATTGCCGAAGCTTATTCGAACGAGGGGCGCGTCGCCGCGCGCGTTCAGGCAAAGGTGATCAAGCGCAACCAAAACCGCGTTGATCTAGTGTTTGAAATCTTTGAAGGCAAAAACGTCGAAGTCGAGCGCCTGAGCTTTGTCGGCAACCGCAAATACTCTGATCGCCGGCTGCGCCGTGTTTTGGGGACCAAACAGGCAGGTCTTTTCCGCGGCTTGGTGCGCCGTGACACATATGTTCAGGACCGCATTGAATTCGACAAGCAAGTCCTGCGTGATTTCTACTTCTCGCGCGGCTATGTGGACATGCGGGTCAACTCCGTAAACGCACAGCTTACCGAAGAACGCGACGGCTATTTCCTTGGCTTTAACATTCAGGAAGGCCAGCAGTTCCAGTTCGGTGCTGTGTCGGTCACGTCCGAGCTGCCCAATGTAGACGGCGATGCTTTTGCCGATCTCATCAAGATCAAGCCGGGGGTTATCTACTCTCCGACATTGGTCGAGGCCGACATTGCGCGTCTGGAGCGTCAAGCGCTCCGCGATGGTGTCGACTTTATGCGCGTTGAGCCACGGGTCACCCGCAATGACCGTGACCTGACGCTGGATGTAGAATTCATTCTGTCACGCGGGCAACGGATTTTCGTTGAACGTATCGACATCGAAGGCAACACAACCACGCTGGACCGCGTTGTCCGCCGTCAGTTCGACAGTGTTGAAGGCGATCCGTTCAATCCTCGCGAAATCCGTCAGGCCGCCGAACGTATCCGTGCGCTTGGCTATTTCGAGACCGCAGAAGTGAACGCGCGCGAAGGCTCCTCGGGCGAGCAAGTCGTGATCGACGTCAATGTAGAAGAAAAGCCAACCGGTTCGTTGAACTTCGGTGCGTCTTTCTCGAACACCGATGGTCCCGGCATTGCGATCAGTTTTGCCGAGCAGAACTTTCTGGGACGTGGGCAGCAGTTGAACCTTATTGTTTCAACAGCATCCGTCGCACGCCGCTATGGTCTGCGCTTTGCAGAACCTGCGCTGTTGGGTCGGGACGTCAGTTTTGCTCTGGATCTGGATTATTCCGAAGAGAACTCATCGTTCTCGACCTATGACAGCACGCGGTTGCTGTTCCGGCCTAGCCTGACCTTCCCGGTCTCCGAAAACGGCCGTCTGCAGCTGCGCTACACCGCAGACCAGTCCGAAGTGACCGAGAATGACGATGCCGATCAGGGCAGCATTATTCAGAATGATATCGACGCAGGCTCGCTTTTGGCGTCGTCGGTTGGATATGAGTATAGCTATGACACCCGCCGTACCGGATTGGACCCGAATGCCGGTGTGCTTTTCCGGTTCAGTCAGGACTTTGCCGGTTTGGGTGGAGACCAGAAATATGTGCGCACAGTTGCCAAGGTCATCGCAGAGAAGAAATTCCTGAATGAAGAACTGACCATTCGCGGCACCGTCGAAGGTGGCGCAATTGCCTGGAGCAGTGGTACCAACCGAGCCATTGACCGCTTCATTCTGACACCAACGCAGCTGCGCGGATTTGAGCCGGGCGGCATTGGTCCCCGGGATTCAAACGCAACCGAAGGCGATACGCTGGGCGGCAACATGTATCTGGTCGGTCGCTTGGAGGCGGAATTCCCGCTGGGCCTGCCCGAAGAATACGGTATCCGCGGCGGTGTTTTCTATGATGTTGGCAACCTTTGGGATCTGTCCGACGTGAACACTGGTGGTAGCTCTGTGGATGGCGAAAGCGGTTCTTTCCGTCATGTCATCGGGGTTTCCATCTACTGGGACACACCTGTGGGTCCGCTCCAGTTCAACATCTCCGATGCGATCCGCAAAGAAGATTATGACCGCGAGCAGAAGTTCGAAGTGACCCTCCAGACGCAATTCTGATCGGTGCGCCGCGCGCTTCAATGTTTAGTGTTGGCGTTGGGGCTGCTGGGTGCAGCGCCGGCGCTGACGCAGGTGCTGTCGGTTGTCGACACGCCCGTTCTGACGATCGACAGCGAGCGGTTGTTCCTCAACAGCGATTTCGGTATCCGCGTCGCCCGCGAGATTGAGGCACGCGGCAACGAGCTTGCGGCAGAGAACCGTCAGATCGAGACGGAATTGGCAGAAGCTGAGCAGGACCTGACCGAAAAGCGCACAACCATGACGCCTGAAGCCTTTCGGCCTTTGGCGGATGCCTTTGATACGCGTGTTCAAGCCACCCGTCAGGCGCAAGCGGCAAAGTCCCGCGCGCTCAATTCCCACCTGGAACAAGAGCGGGAGGCATTTCTGAACGCCGCGGGTCCTGTCTTGCAGGAATTGATGCAGGAGGTGGGCGCCAGTGTTGTGCTGGAACGGCGTACCGTTTTCATCAGCTCCAACAGTACCGATATCACCGCCGCAGCGATCGCCCGTCTGAATGAGACGCTGGGCGAAGGCGACGACAAAACACCTGAACCCAAAAACTGAAGCACCGCGCAGTCTTGCTCCGCGCTGGTGCAATTGCTAGCTGTGGTGTGACAGATCCCGGAAGGAATACCCATGACCCAAGACCTTAAGCGCGCCGATATCCAGATCATCCAGCGCATTCTGCCGCACCGCTATCCCTTCCTTTTGGTGGACAAGGTAGAAGAGATCGACGGCACGCTATCCGCTGTGGGCTACAAAAACGTGACCATGAACGAGCCGCATTTTCAGGGCCACTTTCCCGGCGCGCCCATCATGCCCGGCGTGACGATTGTCGAAGCGATGGCACAGACCGCCGGCGTGATGATCGGTGTTGCGCTGGACCAGCTGGACAGCAACATGCTGATCTACTTCATGTCTATTGATAACTGCAAATTCCGCCGCAAGGTTATCCCCGGCGATGTGCTGCGCATGGATGTCAAAACAGTGCGCGGCAAACCGGGTGGCAAGATCTGGAAGTTCTCTGGTGTGGCCACCGTTGAGGGCGAAATGGCTGCTGAGGCAGAGTTTATGGCAATGCTTGATCTGCCCAAGGACGGTGCATAATGGCCATCCACCCCAGCGCCGTCATTGAAGAGGGCGCACAGATTGATCCAAGCGCCACGGTCGGACCGTTTTGCGTGGTTGGGCCTGAGGTGACACTTGGCGCTGATGTGGTGCTTAAGTCCCATGTCGTGATCAGTGGCCAGACAACCGTGGGCGAGGGGACCGTGATATTCTCCTTTGCTGTAATCGGTGAAATTCCGCAAGATCTTAAGTTCAAAGGCGAGACGACCCGCCTTGAGATTGGTGCGCGCAACCGTATCCGTGAACATGTGACGATGAACTGCGGCACCGAAGGCGGTGGTGGCGTGACCCGCGTCGGGGACGACAACCTGTTTATGGCCGGCTGCCACATCGCGCATGATGCAATCATCGGCAACAACGTGGTGATTGTGAACAACGCTGCGGTGGCTGGTCACTGTGTGATTGAGGACAACGTGATCATTGGCGGGCTGTCAGGCATCCACCAGTGGGTGCGGATTGGCCGTGGTGCGATCATCGGCGCGGTGACCATGGTGACCAACGACGTGATCCCGTACGGTTTGGTGCAGGCGCCACGCGGGCATCTCGACGGGCTCAACCTTGTTGGATTAAAGCGCCGTGGCGTGGATCGCAGTGACATCACCGCCCTGCGTGCCGCTTTTCAGATGCTGGCGCAGGGGGAGGGCACCTTCCACGACCGGGCCGAACGGCTGGGCGCGGAGACGAGCAGCGACTACGTGCGTGAGATCGTTGAATTCGTTCTGGCCGATAGTGGCCGCCACTTCCTGACACCGAAATGACGCTGGCGCTGGTCGCAGGGCGCGGCGATTTGCCGGCGTTGGTGGCTGCGGGGGCGCAGACACCGCCGCTTGTCTGCGGTTATGAGGGGATCGCCATCAGCGGACTGGATGCGGAGCTGACGTTTCGATTGGAAACGCTCGGGACGTTGTTGTTGGAACTGGGCAATCGCGGCATCACCGAGGTGTGCTTTGCCGGCGCGCTGGCGCGTCCCGCCCTCGATCCTTCGAAGCTTGACGCTGAAACAGCGCCACTGGTGCCGCTGTTTATGGAGGCGTTGAAATCCGGCGACGATGGTGCGCTACGTGTGCTGTTGGACCTGTTCGAGAAAACCGGCTTCAACGTGGTCGGCGCGCATGAGATTGTACCTGGTTTGCTGGCTCAGGGCGGGGTGTACGGGGCCCAATGGCCTGACGCCCAGATGCGCGAAGATGCGACTGTGGCTGCAAAGCATATCTTCGAGATGTCACCGCAGGACAAGGGGCAGGCGTGCGTCGCCGCAAAAGGCCGTGTGATCGCGATGGAAGACGCCCGCGGAACTGACGCGATGCTAAGTGAGGTCGCGGATGCCGAAGGTGGCATTTTGTTCAAAGGCCCCAAAGCGGGCCAAACCCGCAAGATTGATTTGCCAACTGTCGGTCCGGAAACGCTTCAAGCGGTCCATGATGCAGGTCTGCGCGGCGTTGTCGTTGATGCGGGCGATGTATTGGTTCTGCATCCGCGCCGCTGTGTGGAACTGGCGGACGCGCTTGGTCTCGTATTCTGGGCGCGAACCGGCGAATGACCCCTCTGCGCGTCTTTATCCTGGCCGGAGAACCTTCTGGAGACAAACTGGGCGGAGCCTTGATGGCAGGGCTCAAAGAATTGCGACCTGATGTGGTGTTTGAGGGCATCGGCGGCGTTCAGATGCAAGCCGAAGGGCTGACCAGCCGTTTTGACATGAGTGAGCTGAGCGTCATGGGCTTGGCCGAGATATTGCCCAAGTATCGCCACCTGAAACGCAGGATTGCGCAAACCGCAGAGGCCGTTGTGGCCATGCAGCCGGATGTGTTGATCACCATCGACAGCCCCGATTTTTCTTTGCGCGTGGCAAAGCAGGTCAAAGCCAACAGCAGCATTCGCACAGTGCATTACGTTGCGCCCACAGTTTGGGCATGGCGGCCTGGCCGTGCCGCGAAGATGGCGAAACATATTGATCAGGTCCTTGCTTTGCTGCCATTTGAACCTCCGTATATGCAAGCTGCCGGGATGCGCTGCGATTTTGTGGGCCACCCTGTTGTGGCGGAACCTGTGGCCGACACGGCCGAGGCAGAAGCCTTCCGCGCAGAAAACGGGCTGGGGCAGGCGCCTGTTCTTCTGGTCTTGCCGGGGTCGCGCCGCTCGGAAGTTGCGCGGCTTGGGGATCGGTTTTCACAGGCGGTGAAACAGGCGAAAGCTCAGCATCCCGATCTAAAGATCGTTGTGCCCGCCGCCGCACCCGTTGCCGATGCCGTACTGGCGTTGACGCAGAATTGGCCCGATACGATTGTTCTGGACCCGCGTGAAGGCGATTACGAAGGTGCCATGACCCAAAAACGCGCTGCTTTTCGGGCGGCTGACGTGGCGCTGGCGGCCTCTGGCACCGTATCGCTTGAGCTTGCCGCAGCCGATACGCCGATGATCATCGCCTATGACATGAGCCCGCTCAGCCGTCTGATCATTGGTCGGATGCTGCTGGTAGACACCGTAACTTTGGTCAATCTCGTGTCTGACACCCGTGTGGTGCCGGAATTTATCGGCAAAGCATGCACGCCGGAGGCTATCGCGCGCGGCGTGAGCGCGGTTCTGGCTGCGCCCGATGCGCAGCGCAGCGCGATGGCTCTAACGATGGAGAGGTTAGGCAAGGGCGGCGAGGCCCCCGGTCTGAGGGCCGCGCGCGCGGTATTGGACGGGATCGAGCCAGCGTAAGCGTTAGCCGCGATGTATCCAGCCACCACCAAAGATGCGGCTGCTGTCCGGATCATAAAATACGCACGCCTGACCGGGGCTGATGCCTTCCTCGGCGGTGACCAGTTCTACCTCGGCTGTGGTGGCCGATAGCGGGCGCAAAATCGCCTCGGTCGGTGGACGGGTTGAGCGGACACGCACGGCGACATGCCATTCCTCGCGCGATGCAAAGGGTTCATCGCCCAGCCAGTTGATCTCTTTTACGGGCACGGTGCGGGTCGCCAGCATGTGCTTGGGTCCGACAACAACCTCTTTGCGGTCCGCATCAAGGCGCACCACATAAAGCGGATCTGCCAAGCCACCGATACCCAGACCCCGCCGCTGGCCGATGGTGTAATTGATCACACCGTCATGTTTGGCCAGCACGGTTCCTTCGGTATCAACGATGTTGCCAGGTGCCGCAGCTTCGGGCCGCAACTTTCTGATAACAGACGCATAATCGCCATCTGGAACAAAGCAGATATCCATGCTGTCAGGCTTGTTCGCTACACGCAGACCGTATTTTTCAGCAAGCTGGCGGGTGGCGTCCTTGGACGGCAGATGGCCCAGCGGAAAGCGCAGGTAATCAAGCTGCTCCGGCGTGGTGGAAAACAGGAAATAGCTTTGATCCCGGTTGGCATCGGCAGCCGCGTGCAGTTCGGGTCCGTTGTCGCCCATCATGCGCTGAATGTAGTGACCAGTCGCCATACAATCCGCTTCCAGATCCTTCGCGGTTTCCAGCAAGTCTTTGAACTTCACCCGCTCGTTGCAGCGGATGCACGGAACCGGTGTCGCACCGCCAAGATAGCTGTCTGCGAATTCGTCAATCACCGCGTCCTTGAAGACGTTTTCATAGTCCAGCACGTAATGAGGAAAGCCCATATCCTCGGCCACGCGGCGTGCATCGTGGATGTCGATCCCCGCACAGCACGCGCCCTTTTTGGCCAGCGCAGCACCGTGATCATACAGCTGCAACGTCACACCGACCACATCATAGCCTTCTTCGGCCAGCATCGCGGCAACGACAGAGCTGTCCACACCACCTGACATAGCGACGACCACGCGGGTGTCGGCAGGGGCCTTGGCAAAGCCAAGCGAATTCAGCGGTTGAGTGCGGTCAAGGGGCATAGGGCCTCAGCAATTTGGGGTGGCTTTGATATTGAATATAGGAAAATGCAAACTACTCACAAGGGGCGGCTTCATATGTCCTTAAGAACGCTGGGCCAAAAGTACGATGGTCAACAGGACGGTGTTTAGAGATGTATCTTAAAAAAGTCGACGGCCCGCGTGCCGTAACCCTCACGGATGGATCAACAATGACCCATGCAGATCTACCCGCGGCAAATACCCGGCGGTGGGTCGCGTCTCGCAAGGCTGCTGTCGTGCGCGGGGTGGTTTATGGTTTGATCAGCAAGGATGACGCTTTGGCACGCTATAACCTCAGCGATGACGAGTTCATTGAATGGGTGCGCGCGGTCTCAACGCACGGTGAGGGAGGCTTAAAAGCGACGATGCTTCAAAAATATAGACAACTTTAAGTTGTTGCGTCATTAATGGTACCAACGTTTACGAGTAGTTAACCTTTATTGTTCACGATTGTGTGTAGAAAATGACCTTGAAATATTGGAGATAATCAAAATGCGCGTGCTGCTTGTCGAAGATGATCCTACGACCTCGAAAAGCATCGAGCTGATGCTGACCCACGCAAACCTGAACGTCTACGCGACGGATTTGGGAGAGGAAGGGATCGATCTGGCAAAGCTGTATGATTACGACATCATTCTCCTTGATCTAGACCTGCCAGATATGAATGGACATGAGGTTCTGCGCCAGTTGCGGCTCAGCCGGATTGAAACGCCTATTCTTATCCTGTCCGGCGCAGACGACACCGAGAGTAAAATTCGCGGTTTCGGTTTTGGCGCTGATGATTATCTGACCAAGCCGTTCCACCGCGAAGAGCTGGTCGCGCGTATCCATGCCATCATCCGCCGCTCAAAAGGACATTCCCAATCGGTGATTGATACAGGTCTTGTCTCGGTCAATCTGGACGCAAAAACGGTCAGTGTGGAAAATAAGCCCGTGCATCTGACCGGTAAAGAGTACCAGATGCTGGAGCTGTTGAGCCTGCGCAAGGGAACGACCCTGACCAAAGAGATGTTCTTGAACCACCTATATGGCGGCATGGACGAGCCGGAGTTGAAAATCATCGACGTATTTATTTGCAAGCTGCGGAAAAAATTAGGTACGGCGACAGGCGGTTCCAACTATATCGAAACGGTCTGGGGACGCGGCTATGTTCTACGTGACCCTGATCCTGTAGAGATGGATCTTGCTGTGAGCGCCTGAAACAACGGGCCGCAGTTGTGAAAGATGCTAGACCTGCCTTTGGTCGCGCCCTATCTAAAAGCAGATAGGCGACAACCCGAAGGCAGGTTTTTTAGTGACTTCCGAAATTAAGACGACAGATCTGGATATCAGCGCACTGACACAAGCGCAGGCGACGGTTGAATTGGCGGCACTTGCTGCGAAACTGGCCGAGGCGAACAACGCCTATCATACCGATGATGCGCCAGTGATTTCGGATGCCGAGTATGATGCGCTGAAGCGTCGAAACGCTGCAATCGAAGAACTTTTCCCTGACCTGAAACGCGCTGATAGCCCAAGTGATCAAGTGGGTGCGCCTGTCGCGGCGGGGTTCGGCAAGATCACCCACAGTGTCGCCATGCTGTCGTTAGCCAATGCCTTTAGTGACGAAGATGTGCGGGAATTTGATGCCTCTGTCCGCAAATACCTTGGGCTGCGTCCCGACGCGGCGCTAAGCTTCACGGCAGAACCAAAAATCGACGGACTGTCTTTGTCCTTGCGGTATGAAGGTGGCGTGCTGGTGCAGGCAGCAACGCGCGGTGACGGGGCGGTGGGTGAGAACGTTACCGCAAATGCCCGTACCATTGCAGATGTCCCGCATCAGCTCGAAGATGCACCACAGGTGCTGGAGGTGCGTGGCGAAGTTTACATGAGCCATGCCGACTTCGCAGCGCTTAACAGCCGTCAGGAAGAGCGTGGGGGCAAAACCTTTGCCAACCCGCGCAACGCAGCCGCAGGCTCTTTGCGCCAGCTTGATCCCGAAATAACCCGTGCGCGGCCCCTCCGGTTCTTCGCCTACGCATGGGGTAGCCTGTCCGAACCGTTAGGCCAAACGCAATGGGAGGCCATTGAGCGGCTGGGCAGCTTGGGATTTTCGATCAATTCCCTGACCCGGCGCTGTGACAGCCCCTCAGAGATGATCGCGCATTACACCGACATCGAAGCGCAGCGCGCCGCCTTGGGCTATGACATCGACGGGGTCGTTTACAAAGTAGACGATCTCGCGCTTCAGGAAAGGCTCGGGTTCCGGTCAACAACGCCCCGCTGGGCGATTGCGCATAAATTCCCGGCAGAGCTCGCTTGGACAACGCTTGAAGGGATCGACATTCAGGTGGGAAGGACGGGCGCGCTTAGTCCGGTCGCACGGCTTGCGCCCGTCACTGTGGGCGGCGTAGTGGTTTCAAACGCTACGCTGCACAACGAAGATTACATCAAAGGCCTTGATAGCAAGGGGCAGGAAATTAGGGGCGGCAAGGATATCCGCGTGGGTGATCTGGTGCAGGTCTACCGCGCGGGGGATGTGATCCCGAAAGTGGCTGATGTGGACATCTCTAAACGCGCTACGGATGCAGAGCCGTTCGTCTTTCCGCATGTATGCCCTGAATGCGGCAGCGACGCGGTGCGTGAGCCGGGCGATGCGGTCCGCCGCTGTACGGGCGGGCTGATCTGTCCGGCGCAGGCGGTCGAAAAGCTCAAGCATTTCGTTTCCCGCGCAGCCTTTGATATCGACGGGTTGGGCGCCAAACAGGTTGAGCAGTTCTACCTCGATGGCTGGGTTGCGGAACCCGCGGATATTTTCACGCTTCGGCAGCGTTTCGGCAGCGGCGTGCAGCAGTTGAAGAATCGCGAAGGCTGGGGCGATAAATCTGCCACCGCGCTTTTTGCGGCGATTGACGATAAGCGAAAGATCCCGCTTGCACGGCTTTTGTTCGGGTTGGGCATCCGTCATGTAGGCGAGGCGGCCTCGAACATGATTGCGCTGCATTATGGCACCTGGGCCGCGCTGGCCAAAGGTGTTGACGCGGCGCGTGATCAAACGGGCCCTGCGTGGGAGGATCTGATCGGGATCGACGGCATGGGCGCGGTCATGGCGGGCTCACTCGTCGGGGCGTTCGCCCAAGAGGCAGAGCGCGCATCGATCGACCGTTTGGTCGAACAACTTGATGTGCAAGAGGCCACGCGCGCGGATACCACCGGCTCTCCCGTTGCGGGAAAAACCGTAGTTTTCACCGGCACGCTTGAAAAAATGACCCGTGCAGAGGCCAAGGCGCGGGCAGAGCGTTTGGGCGCGAAAGTGTCCGGTTCTGTCAGTGCAAAGACAGACATTCTGGTGGCGGGGCCGGGTGCGGGATCAAAGGCAAAGAAAGCAACCGAACTGGGAATTGAGACGCTGGACGAAGACGGCTGGCTCGATTTGATTGCAGGCCTGTGAGCACACGTCCCGAACCTCTTTTTCCGCTTTTTGCGGGGCTTGATAGCTTGCCGGGCATTGGCCCGAAAACAGCGCAGCATTTTGCCGGGCTCGGGGTGCAGGCCCCGCGTGATCTGTTGTTCACGCTGCCCCAATCGGGCATTGATCGCCGTCTGGTACCGACGGTGCAGGACGCACCGTTCCCGACAACATTAACTGTCGCGGTCACCATCGGCAAACATGCGCCCCCGCGTAACAAGGGCGGCGCTTACCGTATCCAGGTTGAGGATGCGCAGGCGTCGTTCCAGTTGGTTTTCTTTCATGCGCGTGGCGACTATTGGCAGCGTGCCTTGCCCGAAGGCAGCCGCCGCATCGTATCAGGGCGGGTAGAGCTTTTCGACAGTATCCCGCAGATGGTACACCCCGATTTCACCGTGCCGGAGGATGAGGCCGACAGTATTCCGAAATTCGAACCGGTCTATCCGCTGACCCACGGTGTGACGCAAAAGCTGATGTATAAGGCCACGCGGGGCGCCGTGGCTTTGATCCCGCCTATGGGGGAGTGGATCGACCCCGGTCAACTGGCGAAAGCCGGCTGGCCGGCCTTCACCGCAGCCGTCACAACCGCGCATGACCCCGCGTCCTTGACTGACATCAGTGCATCAGCGCCTGCGCGCGAAAGGCTCGCATATGATGAGCTTTTCGCCCACCAGATCACATTGGCGTTGGCCCGACAGGTGGAGCGGCGCAAGAAAGGCCGCGCAGCGAAGGCCACTGGTGAGCTGCAAGCCAAAGTGCTGGCAGGCTTGCCCTACGCACCCACCGGCGCGCAAACCCGCGCCATTGCTGAAATACTCGCCGACATGGGCAGTGACCAGCGCATGAACCGGTTGCTACAGGGCGACGTCGGCGCAGGCAAAACGCTTGTGGCGTTTATGGCGTTGTTAGGAGCGGTCGAGGCGGGCGGGCAGGGCGTGTTGATGGCCCCTACTGAAATCCTCGCGCGGCAGCACTTGCAAGGGCTGCAACCCTTGGCCGAAAGCGCAGGCGTTGTGTTGGAAATCCTGACAGGGCGGGACAAGAGCGCGGAGCGTGCCGCGAAGCTTGCCGCACTCGAACGGGGTGACATTCAGGTGCTTGTCGGGACACATGCTGTCTTTCAGGAAACGGTGGTGTTTAACGACCTGCGGCTTGCGGTGGTGGATGAGCAGCACCGCTTTGGCGTGAGACAGCGGCTGGAGCTGGGGCGCAAGGGTCGTCATGCTGATGTGTTGGTGATGACCGCCACACCGATCCCGCGCAGCCTTGCGCTCGCGCAATATGGTGACATGGACGTGAGCGTACTGGACGAAAAACCACCGGGCCGCAAACCCATCCAGACCGTCCTGATCAGCACTGAACGTTATGATCAGGTCATCGACCGCTTGCGTGCCGCGATTGCGGACGGGCGGCAATGCTATTGGGTCTGCCCCTTGGTCGAAGAAAGCGAAGTCAGTGATCTCACCTCTGCCGAGGAGCGGTTCAAGCGCCTGCGCGCCGCCTTGGGAGAAGGGGTGGTTGGGTTGGTCCATGGCCAGATGCCGCCAGCGGATAAGGACGCGGCGATGGCAGCTTTTCAGCGCGGTGACACAAAGCTGTTGGTGGCCACCACAGTGATTGAAGTGGGGGTGGATGTTCCCAATGCCTCGATCATGGTGATTGAACGGGCCGAAAGCTTTGGTCTGGCGCAGCTACACCAGCTCCGCGGTCGGGTCGGGCGCGGATCGGCAGCCTCCAGTTGTCTGTTAATGTACCAAAACCCTCTTAGCGAAACAGGGCGTCAGCGCCTTGAGGTCCTGCGCGAAACAGAAGACGGATTTGTCATTGCTGAAACCGATCTGAAGATGCGTGGCACAGGTGATTTGATCGGCACAGCCCAGTCCGGTGTGCCAAGGTTCAAGGTTGCCGACCTTGAAAAACAGTCCGCACTCATGGCGGTGGCCCAGTCAGATGCGCGCAAATTGCTTAACGATGATCCGAGCCTGGAGAGCGAGCGTGGACGTTCTGCCCGCCTGCTTTTGTGGCTCATGAGACAGGATGAAGCAATCCGTTTGATTTCAGTGGGTTAGATTGAATGTTCCGTTAAGTTCACAAATGTTCTCAAAAAGTTCTTTACGGCACGTTAATAATATGAGAACAAAGGAGCAACAAGAACGGAGAGAGACATGACCTTCTACCAAACACTCAAAGCTATCGCCACACGGTCGCAAGACACATTGGTCCAAGATGCAGCTGGTGCTGCCGCGTTGATTGTTATGTTGGTTGTTGGTCTGCACCTTCCCGGACTTGTCTGATTTTCTGCCTGCGCTCTCATGCCAGGGCCGGTTATCTGGCGCATCTGTCCCAAATTGATGTGCCTTCCATGTTACGTTCCGCCTGTCTGTAACATGTCTTGGGGATGCCTTCCCTGAACCGCGCTTCTGGGTCCCACATGGGAAACGCTTTTCTTGCGCCGCCATCCTTTTGGATGTGCGGCGTTTTTTTTGTCTGGCTAGATGTCAGGCATCTTGTTGTGCTGTGGCCATGGCTTCGGCCAAAGCTTCGATGCTCAGCAGGATCGAGGCATGGCGATTCTTGTATTCAACAGCAGGTGTCAGGACTTCGAACCCGTCAAAGGGCGCTTCTGGCACGCCGCCTTTGCCTTTCAACATCGCCTTTAGCTGATCCCGACCACGCTGCACTGTTTCTAACGTGGCACCCTCCGCCGCGGCCCCCGTGACAGCGGCCGCCGCTTGGCCCAATGCGCAGGCCTTTACGTCCTGGCCCAATGCCGCCAACCGGCCATCAGCAACCTGAACATCGACCGTCACGCTTGAACCGCAAAGGGGTGACCGGCGCGTCACACTTGCGTCTGGCGCATCAAGACGACCCAGATGGGGAATATCCGCCGCCAACGCGAGAATGCGTGACGAGTAAAGCTTGATCAAATCAGTGTCGTTGGACATGGCATTTCCTTTGTCTGCCCTCTACATAAGCCGATACTGACCGGATGCAAAAACTTTTGAACGAGGTGCGCCAGCATGTCCTTTGACCCGATGACCCTAACGTACAACGAGGCTGGCCTGATACCGGCGATTGCGCAAGATCATAACACTGGCGAAGTGTTGATGATGGCGTGGATGAACGCTGAAAGCCTGATGCTGACGCTCAAGACCGGACAGGTCACATACTGGAGCCGTTCGCGGCAGGAATTCTGGGCAAAAGGCGCGACATCGGGTCACGTACAGACCCTCAAAGAGCTGAGGGTCGACTGTGATCGGGATTGTTTGTTGATGCAGGTCGACCAAATCGGTGCTGCCTGTCACACCGGACGCCGCAGTTGTTTCTACACGGTTGTTACCAGCGATGGCGAAAAGGAAGTGATCGGCGTCGGCAGTTAAAGCCCGACAAGCGCACGAATATCGGTGGGCGAGGCACCTTGCGCGCGGTAAAGCGAAACTGCGCGTGCGTCATCCCGTTTCGCCAACCGCTTACCCTTGTCATCGCGGATCAGCGGATGGTGGTGGTAGACGGGCGTGGGCAGGCTGAGCAGTTCTTGCAGAAGAACGTGAATCACCGTCGCCTCGAACAGATCCGCACCGCGGATAACGTCCGTAACACCCTGTGCGGCATCATCCAGCACGACTGACAGATGGTAGGACGTTCCCATATCGCGGCGGGCCAGCACGATATCACCAACAGTGCGGAGAATATCTGGGCCGGTCATGTGTGCGGTGCCGTTTTTGACGGGCAAGAAGGCTTCCTGGAATGTGACCGGATCGGCGCTGGCATTGGAATGACCCGTCAGGCGCAAGGCTTTTTCCATGTTCAGGCGAAGGGCAGTATTGTCCGGGCGCGGGGTGTTTTCAGTGAATGTGCATTTCTCGCGGCACGTCCCGGGGTAGATCACACCATCAGGGCCAAGAAGCGGCGCTCCTTCTTGCGGCGCACTTGCCGCAGCGGCGATATCTGCGCGCGAACACGTACACGGATACAGCAGGCCGCGCGCCCAAAGCTGATCAAGCACAGCCTGATACTCATTCAGCCGATCTGATTGCCGCATAACCGGCGTGTCCCACATCAGGCCGAGCCAAGCGAGGTCATCGTAAATCTGGTTTTCCCATTCGGGCCGCGTGCGGGAGCGGTCAATGTCCTCGATCCGCAACAAAAAACGGCCACCTCTGGCCTGTGCCATATCATAGGCAAACATCGCGGAATATGCGTGACCCAGATGTAAGGGGCCAGTCGGGGATGGGGCGAAACGGGTGGTGAACGTCAAGCTTTTTCAACCACGTAGACTGTTGAGCTCAAGTTCTTGCCCGGCAAATGTGGTCCGTGATCCATCGACAGCAGCCGCGCCGCACCACAGTCGAGCCACTCATTCAGCCGCCCCGTGTTCGCAGGATCGGCCAGAGCGTGATCATTGAACGAAAACACCAGCTTTCCGTCCCGCGGCAGCGCGTGCAGCAAAGTATCAAGGGTTGAGAGGGGGGCCGCGCCAGCGCCGATCACCCCGACCGCACTGATCAAGCTGTAATCGCCACCCAGCTTTGCGTCCGGTTCAATTTGTTCGAGGGTTCGGTAAATGTTTTTGGCACGGGCCTGTGCCAGCATTTCAGCCGAAATATCAACGCCGTCGATCACCTCGAACCCGGCCAAGCGGAACGCCAGCCCCGCCAGACCGGTCCCGCAGCCGAAATCGAGCAAAGGTGTTGTTTTGTCCGCGACACAAGCTGCTAAAGCTTCTGCACAGCGTGTTGGTGCAGCATAGCCGTGCGCGCCGACTTCGGCCTCATAGGTCGCTGACCATTCATTATAAAGATCGCGGGTGCTGTCGGAATCCCGCGCTGCATAGGCTTTGTCGAGAAAATTTGTGCTCATTGTGACAGTTTAAGCGTGTTCACCTTGTTGTCCAGAGGCAAGCCAGTCCTGCCAATCTTCCTTGGCCCGGTCGGTATATGCCTTGTACCGGTCTTTGCGCCCGCGTCGGCCGCCTTTGAGGCCCTCGACCGCTGGAAAGAGACCGAAGTTGACGTTCATTGGCTGAAACGTCTTGGCCTCAGCGCCACCAGAGATGTGAGTGATCAACGCGCCGGTCGCGGTGGTGGCGGGCGGCGTATCAAGCGTCATGCCTTTGATCTGCGCGGCGGCCAAACGGCCGGCAAGCAAACCCATTGCAGCACTTTCCACATAGCCCTCAACGCCGGTGATTTGACCCGCAAAGCGGATATTGGGGCGCGATTTCAGGCGCATCTGACCATCCAGCAAGGTGGGTGAATTCAGGAAAGTATTGCGATGGATGCCGCCCAAGCGGGCAAAGTTTGCATTTTCCAGTCCGGGAATGCGTTTGAAAACATCGATTTGTGCGCCGTACTTCATTTTAGTCTGAAAGCCGACGATGTTGTAAAGCGTGCCCAACTTATTGTCACGGCGCAGCTGGACAACGGCATAGGCTTTCACATCGGGCTGGTGCGGATTGGTCAAGCCGACCGGTTTCATCGGGCCAAAGCGCAACGTCTCGCGGCCCCGCTCTGCCATGACTTCGATGGGGAGGCATCCGTCGAAATAGCCTGCCGTCTCACCTTCGTGGAACTCGGTTTTTTCGGCAGTCATCAGCGCGTCGATGAAGGCCTCGTATTGCTCTTTGTCCATGGGACAGTTGAGGTAGGCAGTGCGCTCTTCCTCGGTATCGCCTTTGTCATAGCGCGACTGCATCCACGCTTTGCTCATGTCGATGCTGTCATGGTAGACGATCGGTGCGATGGCGTCGAAAAAAGCCAGCGCCTCGGCTCCGGTTTCGGCGGCGATGGCAGCACCCAGATCGGAAGACGTGAGCGGGCCTGTGGCGATGATCCAGTGGCCGCTTTCGGGGAGGGACGTAATCTCACCGTATTCAACGGAAATATTGGGGTGCGCCATCAACGCGTCCGTCACGGATTGCGCAAAGGGGTCACGGTCCACTGCCAGCGCGCCGCCGGCGGGCAAGCGGTGTTTTTCTGCGGTTTGCATGATCAAGCCGTTGGCTTGGCGCATTTCCCAATGCAGCAGCCCCACGGCGTTCTGCTCACTATCGTCGGAGCGGAAGGAGTTCGAGCATACCATCTCACCCAGCAAACCGGTCTGGTGGGCAAAGGTTTCGACCTTGGGGCGCATTTCGTGAATGACCACCTTGATACCAAGATTTGCGGCCTGCCAGGCGGCTTCTGATCCGGCCATACCGCCGCCGATGATGTGTAATGTGTTATCCATGCCCCGCAGATATGCCAGCGCGCGCAGCGGTGCAACAGGCCGCGCGCCAAGAAGGTGCGACAAATCAGTGGGACTATTCAAGCTGTACGGAAGTGTGGGCGATTTTGGGGTCGCCGCTGCGGGAAAGAAGGGGGATCAGATGAGAGTCTAATCTGGAGGGATCTTCCGCCTGCGGCGACCCAAAATGGGACAGCACATCGTGCCATGTCCAACTTCTGCCTTATTCCTGCCAGATTTGCCAGACGTAGTTTTGCAACACTGAGGTGACGATCGCGCAACAGTATGGATTGGCTACAAAAAAGCCCCGGTCGCGGGGGCGATCGGGGCTATGTTGTGTTGATGTAAAACATTCAGGACGGGGGCGCGAGGATGTCGAGCTCTAGCCCTGATGGGACCGAGGCGGGCACGCCAAGACCGCGCTTTCCGGCCGTTGGATCCGTAAGCGCACCAAGAAATGCCATAATTTTATCAATCTCGACCTGATCCAGCGCCACATCAGAGATTTCGATGGCTTCGGCGATACGCATAACTTCGTCGAAATTATCCATTGCGGTCCAGTCATAGGCCTCAATATCGCCGGACAGGCGCGCTTTGCTGCGGTCGTATTTGGCAAGGCCTTTGACTGCGTCCAGATGGTGAATCACGATGTCTTCGAGGTTGGAATATGCGCCGTTGTGCCCGTAAGGCGCGGTTTCGGTCACATTGCGCAGGGACGGCGTGCGGAAACGGTACATGTCATCCGCCACACCCGTCACCATGCCGTGACCGGTGTCGGCGTAGTCTTCCTTGCCGGGGCCCAGTTGCGGCAGGCCGATGGCATGAAAATCGTGATCGGTCTGGAACGATCCTGAGTGGCAGGTCGAGCAGCGTGCCTTGCCGTAGAACAGATCCATCCCCTCAAGCTGCAGGTCGGTCATGGTATCTTCGCCGCGCAAGTATCTGTCGAACGGGCTTTGATCGGCGCGAAATTCCGACCCGATGAAGGCCGCAAGCGCGGTACCTATGTCATTGATATGGATGCCCGTGACCCCCAGATCGCCAAAACGCTGACGGTATTCAGGGATCGCATCCACGCGGCGTGAAAGGATATCCCAAGCGCCACCCGGCCCAAGAATACGGTCGGCCGCAACCGCATCCGCGACTTCGTTCTCACCCGCATCGCCGGCCATTTCGGCAGGTGATAGGATGGGCAGGATGTTCTGGGCCGCAAGCGCCGAGGGCATGGGGCGTTCCAGTGTCCGGCCTTCGGGCATACGGATGCCGAACATGGCGTGGCGGTCCTTGGCCGTGCGGCCATCATGGAACATCACGGTAAATTCTTTGGCGCCAAGATTGAAAAGGGCAGGCGCGTTGCGCGGGATGCGGGTCTTTGGCTTATTGGCAGCATCAATGCTGCGTAATTCGCCAAGGCCGATGCCCCCTTCGCCGAGCGAGAGGGACATGGCGTCAGAGGTGCCAAGGGTCGGGTGATGGCAGGTGGCGCAGGCAATGTTTTGATTGCCTGACAGAACCGGATCAAAGAACAGGTCGCGGCCCAGACCAATCAGCTCAGGGGGTGAGCTGTGGAAGTCTTCATCGCTAACCGGCGCAGGCAAAGGCCCCGCAAAAACGCCGGCACTTCCCATTAGACCCACACACATCGCGCTTAGCGCTTGTTTTAACATCACACTGCTCCTCAAGAGATTGTGATGAGGGCTAACTCAATTTTGACACAAAAACGACAAAAGGTTTGGAAAAACACCGTGGCGCGTTAAGAAACAGTTATTGTTTCCAGTCAGGTGGGCGCTTCTCGATAAAGGCCTGCATGCCCTCATCCGTGTCGCTGTAGCTGAGGTTCTCGACCATGACAGCGCCAGTATGGGCATAGGCGGCCGCAGTTTCCATCGCCAATTGCTCATAGAATGCACGCTTGCCGATTTTTACGGCGGCCCCCAATTTGCCCGCGATCTGGTCAGCCAGTGCCGCCGTTTCCTGCGCCAAGGCCTCTGGTGCGACGACACGGTTGATCAGGCCCAATTCTTCGGCCCGCTCGGCTGAGATGAAATCGCCTGTGGTCAGCATTTCGAACGCCTTCTTCGGCGCGATGTTGCGGCTAAGCGCAACCATCGGGGTCGAGCAGAACAAGCCGATGTTCACTCCGTTCACACCAAAACGCGTGCCTTGGCCTGCCACGGCCATGTCACAGGTTGCGACCAACTGACACCCAGCGGCTGTGGCAATGCCGTGTACCTGTGCGATCACCGGTTGCGGCATGCTTTGAATGCGCATCATCACGTCTGTGCAACGCGCGAACAGATCAGCAAATGCTGCGCCGCCTTTGTCTTCGTTTTGGCGCATGGCTTGCATCTGGCGCAGGTCATGGCCCGCGCAAAACGCTTTGCCCGCGCCTGAAATAGTGACGACGCGGCAGGTCGTATCCTCTGCCAGTCGATCAAGCGTCTCTTGCAAAGCTGCCAGCATCTCATCGCTCAGCGCATTAAGCCGCTCCGGGCTGTTCAATGTGAGGTGCGTGACCGCGTCCCGTTGCGTTACTTCCAGAATTGGCATCTTGCGCGCTCCTTATGTTGCGGCAACTCTAACGGTAACCTTAGGAGGAGGACAAGTATGGCCCGCAGCGGTGAAGTAATGATGGATGCGCCACAATTGATGGTATTCATGCGTGAAGTGTTTCAGCAGGTAGCTGATGACTTCAACGTCGAAGAGGTCAAGCCGAACGAAGTGACAATGCGGCTGAAAGTCACCGAAAAGCACCTGCGTCCAGGTGGGACTGTCTCGGGCCCGTCGATGTTTGGATTGGCCGATGTGGCGGCCTATATTGCCACGCTGGCCATGATCGGGCCGCAGGCGTTGGCGGTGACAACCAACTGTTCGCTTGATTTTATGCGCAAGCCTGCCGCGGGTGTAGATTTGATAGCGACGGCAAAGTTGCTCAAACTCGGGCGGCAACTATCGGTGTCCCACGTGCTGGTTTATTCCGAGGGCATGGAAGAGCCGGTCGCGCAGGCGACGATGACCTATGCGATTCCGCCGGTGAAATCGCTTTAGGGTACAATCGGGTATTGAACCGATATTGTATTAAAAAAGGGCAGGGTTAATCCCTGCCCAAGTGAAGAGGTCTGGTTTGACGTCACGGGGAGTCACGCCTTCCAGAACACCTTGCGCGCCTCGATCAGAGCCGCATCAGATGTAAGTCCCACATCAGCAAGCTGCCATGCCTCAAGCGTATGCAGGGCGCGGCGGGTGCGTTTGCGGGCGACCCATTTCGTGACAAGCGCCGCAAATTTAACGCTGATTACCGCCAGCAGCGGCAAGCTGCGCGTGGTGTTAAGAACCGCGAGGGCATCAGTGTTCATGGTCGCTGTCTGTGTCATGGGTAAATCTCCTTGAATAATTGTATTGACACAATTAGGCAGTATCGCCATGAGTATTGGTACAATGCAATTATGTGTAGTTCTATGGAAACATTGTAATGGATACAATTTGGACGCCCGAGGTTGATCCAACGATCAAACCTAAATACCGCGCTGTTGTTCGTGCAATCAGATCCGGCATCGCGTCGGGCGCGCTTTGCGTGGGGGACAAGCTGCCGCCGGTGCGCGATTTGGGTTGGAAGCTTGAGATGACACCGGGAACCGTGGCGCGTGCCTATACTGTTCTAACGGATGAGGGCGTGCTGACAGCCGAAGTCGGGCGGGGCACTTTCGTCGCGGCGCCCAAAGCAGAGCCACCGCTGAACCTGATGGAAATGGATGTGATCGAACACCGGACGGGGGGCGACAACTATGAAGTTAACCTGTTTTCTCCGCATCTGCCCAATGGCGGGCAATCGACGCTGATCCGGAAACTGATGGCGCAGATCGCGCAGGACCCACCATCGGGGCTTATGCACTACCCATCGCGGCGTGGCGCTCAGCCCGCCCGAGAGGCGATGTTGCACTGGCTGCGCGATGTTGAGCTTGGCCCGCTGACCGAAGCCGACATCGTGCTGTCCCACGGCGGCCAAAATGCGATCATGTTGATTTTCCAGACAATCCTTTCAGGTCGCAGGCCAGTCGTTTTCCTAGAAGAGCTTTGCTATCCGGGGTTTCGCCGCGTGGCGGCTGCATTGCGCGCCGAGATCGTGACTGTTGCGATGGATGAACACGGCGTTTGCCCCATAGCCCTTGCTGCTGCGGCCGAACGGTACCCGGAGGCCCAGATCATCTGCACCTCACCTGAAGTCCACAGCCCGACCTGTGGCTTTACTCCGCTGGCGCGGCGTAAAGAGATTGTCGAAGTTTCGCGGCGCTATAACCTGCAGATCGTCGAGGATGACTGCTACCGCATCGGGGAGGCCCAAGCCCCCGGTTATCGCCAGCTGGCACCTGAACGGGGTTGGTACATTACGTCTGTCAGCAAATCCATTTCGCCTGCCTTGCGGCTGGGCTGTGCGGTCGGGCCGCGCGCACAAGCGGCGGCGTTGCACCGAAGCGCGGAACACGGTTTTTTCGGGCTCGCAACCCCAATGACGGATCTGGCGGCGGCGCTTCTGGTGCATCCGCAGCTTGAAGAAGTAACGGCGCGGACGCGGGAGGGCATTGCGGAATACGTCAGGACTGCGGTTAACATTCTGGGCGGGTATGAGCTGTGCTGGCGACCGGATGTCCCGTTTTTCTGGCTGAACTTGCCTGAAGGCTGGCGGGCCAACGCCTTTTGTCGTGCTGCCGAGACGGTTGGCGTGCGGATGCGCGCCGCCGAAGAATTTGCTGCGCGAAATGCCCGAACGCCCCACGCGGTGCGGATGGCTGTCAACGCGGGCGTGAGCCTCGCCAGTTTCGAAGCGGCGATGGTACGCTTGCGTGATTTGCTTGATAACCCGACTGAAGAGATCGGCGTATAGGGGTCCTGTTCCCACTGTTGAGTAGGTGCAACGCATGGAAAGGCTTGGGCTGACGCGAAATGGCCCTCCAAAGCGTGTGATTTGTGGGGTAAAATAATACCTTAATTGCAACATGCTGAAATCAAACGGTTAATTAGATTTTGAGCCGCTTGACGTGGCCAGCGGCATGGTTATAACCCGCCCATCACATCGGGCTTTTGCCCCTGTCACCACACAAACGGGAATACCGTATATGAAAACCTTTTCTGCAACACCGGCAGACATCGACAAGAAATGGATCATCATTGATGCCGAAGGCATCGTGCTGGGCCGTCTTGCGTCGATCATTGCCATGCGTCTGCGCGGCAAGCACAAGCCATCCTTCACACCTCACATGGATTGCGGCGACAACGTCATCGTAATCAACGCCGAGAAAATCCAGATGACCGGCAAGAAGCGTGAAGAAATGTTCTATTGGCACACGGGTCACCCCGGTGGCATCAAAGAGCGCTCAAAAGCCGACATTCTTGAGGGTAAGCACCCCGAGCGTATCGTGACCCAAGCGGTCAAGCGCATGCTGCCAGGCAACCGCCTGAGCCGTCAGATCATGACCAACCTGCGCGTATACGCCGGTGGTGAGCATCCTCATGAGGCCCAAGAGCCTACAGTTCTGGATGTTGCATCCATGAACAAGAAAAACACACGGAGCGCATGAGCATGGCTGACGAAATCAACACACTCGAAGATCTCGCATCTGTAGCCGGCATCGAAGCCACTCCAGAAGTAGAACTGACACCACGTGAGCCCGTTCGTGACGAATTCGGCCGCGCCTATGCAACCGGCAAACGTAAAGATGCGGTCGCCCGCGTCTGGATCAAGCCCGGTTCCGGTAAGGTTGTCGTAAACGGTAAGCCGCAAAACGAATACTTTGCGCGCCCTGTTCTTCAGATGATCCTGCAACAGCCTTTCAGCATCACGGGCACAGACGGTCAGTTCGACGTCTACGCCACAGTGAAGGGCGGCGGTTTGTCAGGTCAGGCCGGTGCGGTTAAGCATGGCGTGTCCAAAGCGCTCCAGCTGTACGATCCCTCCATGCGCGCAGCGCTGAAAGCGGCAGGCTTCCTGACCCGTGACAGCCGTGTGGTTGAGCGTAAGAAATTCGGTAAGGCCAAAGCGCGTAAGAGCTTCCAGTTCTCCAAGCGTTAAGCTTTTTACCAGACAAAAAGAAAGGCCGCCTCTCAGAGGCGGCCTTTTTAGTTGGTGGGTCGTTATGATGTCAGAGAGGGATGTTTCGTTATCCTTCGGATTTCAGCTTCGGCCTCTGACAGTGCGTATGGCGAACCCGCGCGTTAAGACGCAAAAGGGCGTTGGCCAATGGGCATGAACATACCGTCTCTTATGCTCATGCAGCCTTCAAACAGGATAACCGGCAGCAGGGATGCTACCAAAGCCGCGCGCGTTTGCCTGATAATATTAGCAAGGCCCGCGGGTACAAATAAAACACGCACCGAAACGTCGAGAGGGCAACGTTGGTCGTTTGAAGGATGGCGGGGAAGAGCGACGTGCCGTGATAATGTCTTCCCTACCGGTCGACGGCGTGCATGCCGATCACGCATGCAAGTACCGTGCGATAGTTTGAGTTAGTACTTTATATCTGCCTCAATGGTTGATGGGTTCTTGCCATGTTCTCAGTACCTTTCGTCCGGGTGTGTCGGCAGACAAGGATGCGACGCGGTTGCTGCATTTCCCGTTATTACATCCTTGCGTTTGGAGCGGATGAAATGAAGCACTGCTGGATCATCTCTACACCTGCGCGAACAGCAGGATCTAACTGGCGCGCCTTGTGATACACCATCCAGATATCGAGGCTCTGGCAATGACTTTTATTGGTTGCCCTGCGCAGTTCAGGGTTTTGATCTCCGAATTCGGTGGGAAAGAATCCCATATAGTTTCCGTGCGCCATCGATTGAGCTGCAATCGTCAGGCCTTCCATGCGCATTTTCGGCACAATAGGCAGATCGAACCCGTAACTTTTCGGGTGAACTGCAACGCCGTCATAGTCGATTTCCAGCCAATCAGTCGGAAAGCTGTCGCTGTGGGATGAGACATACGGACAAACATCCAAGCTGGAGACCTTTGCGCAGACATAGTTGCCATGCTGGGGGCGGGTGTAGCGGACTGCCACGTCAGTCTCTGAATAGGCGAGGTTGCGGTCGTGGACCGTAAGATCGACGTTCAGCGGCGTTCGCCCGCCGCCGCGGAAGGACGCAATATTTTGCATAAATGTCTGCATGATGGTCAATGACACAGACAATTTGATAACCGCATCACGTGCTAATTCTTCTGTATCATCAAACGTGATCAGAGGAAGGCGCGCGTCAACCTCTCTGGCGAGGGTTACCAATTCGGCGCCCATCACGGTGGCCTGCCATTCTTGTCCGTTGCGGATGAAAAGCGTTTGTCCGACGTCTTTTGTGATCTGCTCAATACGCCGCGAAACAGTCGCCACGTTAACCTGTAGGCTTTTGCCGGCATTAAACATCGAGCCGTGGCGGTCCAATGCGAGGCAGTATTTCAAATCGTTCCAATTCAACACAAGGATGGCCTCTTTCCGTTGGTTAAAAACGAGCCTTATTGTCATGACGGCAAACTGGTGAACTATAAAAACTACCGTGACAAAACCTTAAAACTTGCCGTTCTAAGAGTGCGGGCCGCTTCGTGGTCGCCGCTTTACAAGAGCAACGACGTCGCCTTTCCTAAAGAAGACCACAGTTTTCATGTTTTTGGATCGACCACAGGGGCTAGGTTGCTGGAAAATCAGGGTTGATTTTGGAACATTCGATGGCATGGCCTACCCGTAGGGATGGCATGACCTATCCATTAAGATAGGGTGCGGGTGCGGCTCAGAACAACTTTGGCGCGCTGTAAAACCGTTGCAGGTCAAATTCTGACTTACCCGTGAAATATGAATTTCAACGCCAGCGTCATTTCCAAATGCCTAAGTTCGGCGCATAGTATCAAGCGGTGGCACCCGTTGCGCCAAAGCAGAGCGTTTGATTGACCTCATCGGCTTTGCGTTAAGCTACGTAAATGACGGGACTAGGGGGATGGTTGATTGATGTTTAGAATACAAGGTATCACCGTGGTGCGACGGATTTCCCTTTTGGCGGTTGGCGTGGTTTTGGCCAGCTGTGGCACGCCTGAGTACAGGGCAGAGCGAAATGTCTGCGCGTCCGAGTGGCTCACAAAAATCCCGCCACGCTATGAACAAGAACTTTATTCCGTCACCGAATCCAGACGTGTCCCAACCGGCAGGACAACCTGTAAGGAAGAGGGCAACACGATCATCTGTGATCAGGTGATGCGGACCGAATACTATTCCGTCCCAGCGATCAGGACCGTTGACCGCAATAAGCGTCGCCGCGATGCGCAAATCTCTGTCTGTACGCAAAAAGCCTGCCAAGTCAGATTCGGGAATGTGGAATGCAAAGCCTGACAGGGCTGAAGTCGCGTCGCGTCATTCCTGTAAACGCCCCTTACAGCAGGCCTTTAGGGTGCCTATGTTGGGGGTAAGTAAAGAGGAACGCACATGAAATACTCTATCCTTGATCTCTGCCCGGTGCCTGAAGGGGATACCGCTGCGCAAGCCATGCAAAACACGGCCGATTTGGCCCAACACGCCGAAAGCTTGGGGTATTACCGCTATTGGATGGCGGAGCATCATAACATGCCCGGTATCGCCTCTGCGGCGACAGCTGTGTTGCTGGGCCATGTGGCAGGCAAGACGAAAACCATTCGCGTCGGTGCGGGCGGCGTGATGCTGCCCAACCACGCGCCGCTGACGATTGCCGAACAATTCGGGACGCTGGCCACGCTTTATGGTGACCGGATTGATCTGGGGTTGGGCCGTGCGCCGGGTGGTGATCAGGCTGTGTGGCACGCGATGCGCCGCGGACGCACCGGAGAGGATAACTTTCCTGCAGAGGTGGCTGAACTGATGGGGTATCTGGGCGATGCCGACCCGCGCGCGCCGGTGCAGGCGCATCCGGGGCAGGGCACGCATGTTCCGTTGTGGATACTTGGCTCATCGCTTTATGGCGCACAACTGGCGGCGCATTTCGGGCTGCCATACGCTTTTGCCTCTCACTTTGCGCCGGACGCGCTGGAAGACGCGGCCTATATCTATCGCCGTGATTTCAAACCGTCAGACAGTCTGGACGCGCCCAAATTCATGCTTGCCGTGAATGTCATAGCGGCTGACACGGATGCCGAGGCCGCCTATTTGCGCACCTCAGTGCAACAAGCCTTTGCGCGTCTGCGCAGCGGCATGCCCGGTAAGCTGCCCAAACCCGTTGACGATATTGACGCGGCCATCGGTACCGCACTGCGGCGGGGTGTAGATCAGGCACTGCGTATCAGCGCGGTAGGCTCCCCCGGGACGGTGCGGACACAGTTGGCCGATCTTGTGGCAAAGTATCAACCCGATGAGTTAATCCTGACGGGGCAAATCCACGATCACGAGGCGCGCAAACGTTCCTTCACGATCGCATCTGAGGCCCTGACAGACCTGAGCATTGCCGCCTAATGGGCGTCAGTCATCCGGTGAAATGAGGCCCAAACCGCGCAGATAAATCCCGATACCCGTTTCCAGCAAATCCTCTGGTAGAAACGGGGACGCGCGGCCCGGTGAATTTCGGGCAAATAGTTCTACCACACCGTGGCTTAGCGCCCATATATGCGCAGAAAACATCGAGGCCGGCGGGCGTTTATCCTCTGGGATATGCTGGCTTAGATCGGTGGCGGCCTGTTCCAGCACGGCATTCGCGCGGTTGGCCACTGCCGCCAAGGCCGCAGACCGGTTGATCTGCACACCACTTTCAAACATTGCGATGTAATGGCCGGGGTATTTGCGGGCAAAAGCCAAATAAGCACGTCCCGTTGCCTCGAACGCCTGTAGGGCCGATGGCTGGCCGCTTTCATAAGCGAATTGCATCAGGTCACCGAATATCTCGTACCCTTGTAGGGCTGCCTCGGCGATCAGGTCCTCGCGGCCCTCAAAATGACGGTAAACGGCAGCAGGTGTCACGCCGGCCTGCTTGGCCGCTTCAGACAGGGTAAAACCTGTGGGGCCGCGCAGTTCAATCAGTGCCAAAGCGGCATCGACCAGCGCTTGCCGCAAATTACCGTGATGGTATCCGCGTTTAGACATCCCAGATCTCTGGCCCGCCACAAACGGAGCTGTCGATTTGGCCGATCGCGTCCACGTCTTTACGGGTATAATCGAACTGGTGCAACACCGTGCGGATTGCGTTCAGACGCGCGCGGCGTTTGTCGTCAGAGCGCACAACCGTCCACGGCGCATGGATAGTGTGGCTGCGCGCAAGCGTGTCCTGAATGGCTGCGGTGTATTCGTTCCACAGGCCCAAGCCTTTGACATCAATGCCGGAAAGCTTCCACTGTTTCAGCGGATCGCTCTCGCGCGCGAGCATGCGGCGCAATTGCTCCGCCCGGCCAACGTTCAGCCAGAACTTGAACAGGTGAACGCCATCCTCGACCAGCATCTGCTCAAACGGTTGGACCTGCTGGAAAAACTGCGCGTTCTGATCCGGTGTGCAAAAGCCAAAGACAGGCTCGACCACACCGCGATTGTACCAAGAACGGTCAAAGAAGGCGAATTCACCAGCTGAGGGCAAGTGTTTGATGTAGCGCTGGAAATACCATTGGCTGCGCTCTTCTTCGGTGGGCTTTGGCAAGGCCACCACATGCGCGCCGCGCGGATTGAGGTTCATGCGGAAGCGTCCGATTGTGCCGCCTTTGCCAGCGGCATCGCGGCCTTCAAACAAGATCGCGATACGGGTGCCGCTTTCGCGCGCCCATGCCTGCAGCTTTACCAGCTCAATCTGCAACGCATCCATCTGGCGCTCATAGGATTTGCGGCCCATGCGGCTGTCGTGCGGATAGCTTTCCGTCAGGATGTCATCCTTGTCAGCCGACTTTACGGCTTTGCGGATATCTGCGGGGGCGTCGTTCTCGAAATAGGCGCTGATTGCACCGTCAAAGGGTAGCTGCATGGCGGGCCTCCTGCGTTTCGTTTCTGGCAATATGCGATGTTAAGGGGATTAACGCAAACCCGCACGCGATGCTGCGCGGTCAATTGCGGCCTCTACCGCATCGGGGGCCGCATGGTGTGGCATATGGCCCACGCCGGGCAAAACCGTAAGCCGTGCCCCCGCCACCTGCCGAGAGAGCGGTTCCGAGTGAACCGACAGTGGCACGATGGTATCCGCGTCGCCGTGCACGATCTCAAACGGCATCGTCAAGCTGTTGTAACGTCGGGACATTTTCACGATATGCGGGCGCAGATAATTGACCTGCTGGGCGTTGGCGCGCAGGCTTTCACGCCGCAGGACCAGTCCGGCGCCCACATGGTGGGCGTAGTCGACTGGCGCGAGCTGGGGCGTGAAAATGCTTTCAACGCTGCTGTCGACATAACTCTGCGGCAAGAATGCGGAAATGAAAGGCACCAATAACCCGCCGCCCAAAGCAGTGCCAACAACGGTATAGGTCCAGCCTAACTGTCCCGGCCAAGGGTTTGACACAGCACCAAGCATGACAACAGCCGCGGTCTCTTTCGGGCGGTTCAGCGCCCAAGCCATTGCGACGGCTCCACCAAAGGAATGGCCAACGACAATGGGGCGGTCTACTCCGACGATATCGGCCGCCTTTTGCAGCAACGCGGCCTGTTCCATCGGGTTTTCATTGGCTGTATTCCAAGCGCCGCCTTTGCCCGGCAGGCGCCCGGTCCAGCCAAGCCCCGGACGATCCAGCATTATGACGCGGTAGCGATCCGACACACGGTCGGCAAAATCAAAGGTCCAGTCGCGGACATTACCGCTGGCGCCGTGGATCAGGATAAGATCAGGGCCGCTGCCTTCGATCAGGACATGTACGGGCGTGCCGTCAACGTCGATCACACGACCTTGAGGAGGGTAGTTTTTGTTGGCTGCCGCCTCGCGGGCACTGGCACGCCATTGCACTGCCACAACCAACGTCATGGCGACTGTGGCGAAAAACAACATCCTAAAGACCGATTTTTTCAATATCATAAGGCGTTGATTGATAGATTTCCTGAATCCAGTTTCCGTAGAGCAAATGCGCGTGGCTGCGCCAGCGGTTAATGGGAGGCAAACTTGGGTCATCGTTGGTGTAGTAGTTTACCGGTACGTTGATTGCCGTGCCTGCCTCGATGTCGCGGTCGTATTCTTGCTTAAGCGTGTCCCGGTCATATTCAAAGTGATTGAAAATATAGATAGCGCGGTGTTCGGGGTCTTCCACCAATGCGGGGCCTACTTCATCGCTGCCCAAAAGGGTCTTGAGGGCCGGATGGCTATCCAATTCATTTTGGCGGATTTCTGTCCAGCGCGACACAGGGATCACACAATCATCTGAAAATCCGTTCAGATAGGGCGACGCAGGTGCCAAATTCTTGTGGCGGAAACAGCCAAACGCCTTGGCATCTAGGATGTGCTTTTTGACACCGTGGAAATGGTTGATCATCGCCATCGCGCCCCAGCACACACCAAAGGTGGATTGCACATTGGTCTGGGTCCAGTCCATCACGCGCTTAAGCTCGTCGTAGTAATTTACGTCCTCAAATTCCAGATGCTCGATCGGGGCACCTGTGATAATAAGGCCGTCGAACTTCTCGTCCCATGCGTCCGAAATGGGGCGATAAAAGCTTTCCATATGCTCGGCGGCGGTGTTGCGGGTCTGGTGATCGGTCATGCGCAGCAACGACAGCTCGATTTGCAGCGGCGTCGCGCCGATCAATCGGGCAAACTGGTTCTCTGTCTGGATTTTCTTGGGCATCAGATTGAGCAACGCAATGCGCAGCGGGCGAATGTCCTGACGTGCAGCTTGATCTTCGTCCATGACATGCACGCCCTCGCGGGTCAGAACATCATAAGCGGGCAGGGCAGCAGGGATTTTGATGGGCATGGGTCAGTTCTTTTTATCAGGCGGGCGTTACAGATAGAGCCGTAGGCCCATAGTCTCAAGGGGCCGCACGCGATCGTGTCTAAAGCTTGGAGGCGATCAGCGCGTCAAAGTCATCAGACGTGGCGACCGCGTGCATTTCCCCGGCTGTGACGGTGATGCCGTGCCGCGCCATCGCGGCATAGCGCGGCTGGCGGTGGGCCAGTGCCTGCGCATAGGTCCAGCGAATGAAGGCATCAGGGTCAACATCATCTTCCTTGATGTTGTTATCATTCAGATATTCGGCCCAAACCCGTGCAAGAAAATCGGGGTGATATGCCATGGGTTTGGGCGCACGATCAAAGCGGCGGATCAATTCCTGGGAATGTTCCTCATCGCCTTTGATCCAGATAAGCAGGCACATCTGTGAGAGTTTTTCCAACAGCGGGTCGGCGTCGTTCTCGGGGTCTACCCATTCGCAGATCGATCCGCCGGTGTCGCAAATAAAATTCGGATAGCCATACAGCGTCTGTGCCCGTGTCATGAACGCTTCGGTATCAATCAAAGCGGCAACCTCTGCCTCGCGGAATTGGCTTTGACGTGTGGTGTATTCAGCCATTGGCAGGCCACCTTTGGCCGGATTGCCTGGCTTGCCCAGATAGGCGGACACCGCGCTTAGATCATGGTCATGCACGTTTGGTTCAAGATAGATCGCATCGGCACGCAGCATTTCAGCCAGAAACGGCTCTCGCATGGCGTGGGTAATCAAATTATCCTTGATGTGGTGATACATGCCAGACGTCCCGATCCGGTAGTCCACGGAGTAGTGAAACCAGCCGCCTTGCTGAACCAGCATCTTGGAGACGTGGGTCTTGCCAAGGCCGGACATCCCGAAAAACAGGACGGATTTACGCGTGGCACTGTGCCAGCTTTTTGCATCGGGGTAGAGCATGGGTGCCTCCGGGCTGGGGTTGCCCTTTCCCTAGCGTGCGCGGTGCAGCCGGTCAATCAGGCGACCGTCGATGATTACCAGACCAAGGGCGAGCAGCGCAAAGCCCTTGTATGCATTCGGCGTCAGCGATTCCCCCAGAACCACTGCCCCCAAGACAATAGCAACGGGTGCAATCATCAGCGTGACCAGCATCAGGTTGCCGCTGCCCGCAAGATCCAGCAATTTATAATACAGCAGATAGGCAAAGGCCGTCGCACCGATCGCGTAATAGGCGATGGCAAAGAGTGTGCGCGCTTGCAGGTCCAGACGGATGGGGCCGTCCGCGATCCACGCAAGCGGGATCATAATCAGCGACGACATGGTAAGCATGCCAGCCGCTGCAACCTGTGGTGCCAACCCGACAAGGCGTTTGCGGGCCCAGACACCGGCAACAGCATAGGACAGTGTTCCCGCTAGCACAGCCAATTGTGCCAACGAGGTAATGTCGAACTGGCGCAGGTTTTGCAGACCGATGGCTGTAATCACTCCGGCAAAGCCAACAGCGACACCCACGGCTTTGCGGCGCGAGAGCTGTTCGTCGCTTAGAAAGATCGCTGCGACAAGAACGCCGAAAACCGCGGTTGCAGCGTTGAAGATCGAGGTGAGACCGGTCGGAATATAAAGCTGCCCCCAAGCCATCAGGCTGAAGGGAATGACGTTGTTCAACAGGCCCATGCCCAAGAAACCGATCCAGATGCGGCGGCCCCGTGGCAGCGGCAGTTTCCGAACCAACACATAGGCCCATAAAACAACCGTGGCCCATCCCACACGGTGCGCGACAGTTGTCAGCGGTGGCACCTCGTCCAATGCTATCCGGATTGATAGGAAGGACGCGCCCCAAATCAGGGCAAGGAGGGTCAGCAGGCCCCAGCTTTGTGCGGATATTGAGCGTTCATTCATGAGGCTCAACTAGCGTGTCGGGCACAGCGCTTCGATCCGAAACATGCGCATTGGTTCAGGCGGGCTTGCGCGTTTCGTTCCAGATGTTGAGATAGTTAGCGGCAAAGATTACAGCGGCCCCCACAAACACCCAAAGCTCCAGCGGCTCTGCATAAAGGAACATCGCCACGATTGCGATCACGGGCAGGCGTGCAAAATCAATTGGCACAACAACCGCCGCCGGCGCGATAGAAAGAGCGGTGGTGAGGCAAAAATGTGCCAACAGACCCGCGCACCCCACCAAAAAAAGGTAGGGCAGGCTTTGCGCTGTCGGCAAAGCGATATCGCCATCATACCCAGCGGTGATCAAGCCAAAGACCAGCTGCAACGTCGTGAGGAAAAACAGGATCGAGGTGATCGAATTGGTCCGCGTCAGACGCTTCGTCAATAGAATGGTCAACGCGAAGAACACAGCAGCCGCTGCGGCATAGAGCAAGGCAAACTGGAACGTATCGGGATTGGGCCGCGTGACGATCAGAATACCAACAAATCCCAGTACCGCGGAAAAGGCACGGATACGTGTCAGCTTTTCACCCAGAATGAGCGGCGCAAGAATGACCACCCAAAGCGGTGACGTGAATTCCAACGCAAAGACCTGTGCCAGTGGAACAACCGCGACCGCGTAGAACCATAGGTTCTGGCCGGTAAAGTGGAACAGATTGCGTAGGAAATGCTGTTTGTACTGGTCAAACCGGATTTCGTGCCAGCGGTTGCCCCATGCCGTAATGGCCAGAACGATAATCGTGCCGACAAGGCTGCGGTAAAGCATGATCTCGAAGGTGTCATATTGGCCGGCAAGCTCTCGGCCGGCCACGGCCATGAAAGAGAACGACCCAATGGCCCCGGTCATCCACAGAGCCGCTTTGAGCACGATGTTCATCTACATTCCGTCGATCTTGTACGCGCGGGAGATGCCTTTGGTCTGGCTTGCCCAATCGGACGCAGCGGTGCGGATTTGATGCGCCTCAAAAGAAGCGGCGTCTTTGAAACGCTCGGCCACGGACCAAACCATCGGGTTATCTGTCGGCGAGACCTCGAACGAAATGCAGCCCGGCTCGGCCCGGGTGAGGGCAATATGATCGGGCAAAGATGTGCGCACCCGCACCGCTTCGGTTTCGGAGGCGCAGGTGAGCGTACCTGTCAGAGTGACTTCGCCACTCATTCCCATTCAATGGTGCCCGGAGGCTTTGATGTGATGTCGTAGGTCACGCGGTTGATGCCGGGGACTTCGTTGATGATCCGCGTGGCGGTTTCGCCAAGGAATTCATGGCTGAACGGGTAGTAATCGGCTGTCATCCCGTCGACCGACGTCACAGCACGCAGTGCACAGGCGAAATCATAGGTACGGCCGTCACCCATTACGCCAACGGTTCTGACGGGCAGGATTGCAACAAAGGCCTGCCAGATGTCATCATAAAGACCGTGTTTGCGGATTTGGTCGATATAAACGGCATCCGCTTCGCGCAGGATATCCAGCTTTTCGCGGGTGATCTCACCGGGGCAGCGGATCGCAAGGCCCGGACCAGGGAAGGGGTGGCGACCGATGAAGCTGACCGGCAGGCCCAATTCGCGGCCCAAAACGCGCACTTCATCCTTGAACAGCTCGCGCAGCGGCTCGACCAGTTCAAGACCCATTTTTTCAGGCAAGCCGCCGACGTTGTGGTGGCTTTTGATCGTGACAGACGGACCGCCCGAAAATGAGACCGATTCGATTACATCAGGGTAGAGCGTGCCTTGTGCCAGAAATTTGGCGCCATCAATTTCGTTGGCGTATTTCTGGAACACGTCGATAAACAATCGGCCGATGATTTTGCGCTTTGTCTCGGGGTCGGACTGACCTTCAAGTTCTCCCAAGAACAACTCGCGCTCATCGGCGTAGATGACTTTGAGGTTCATGTTGTCGCGGAACATGGTCACGACTTCTTCGGCTTCGTTCTTGCGCAGCAGGCCGTGGTCAACAAAGACACACGTCAGCTGGTCACCAACCGCTTCGTGGATCAGCGCGGCCGCCACAGACGAATCGACGCCGCCTGACAGGCCGCAGATCACATGACTGTCACCGATCTGCTCACGCAGTTTCGCGATGGCTTCTTCGCGGTAGGCACCCATTGTCCAGTCACCAGTGAACCCGGCGATGCGCACGAAATTCTCATAGAATTTCAATCCGTTGGGTGTGTGGTGCACCTCGGGGTGGAACTGAACCGCATAGAATTTGCGGCTTGTGTCAGCGGTAATCGCGAAAGGCGCATTGGGGGAGGTGCCGAACACCTCGAAACCCGGTGCAATGCGGCTGACATGGTCGCCATGGCTCATCCAGACTTGCTCACGATCGGTGAGGAACCAGCCTTCCAGCAGGTCGGTCTTGGCGTCCGATGGCGTCACATAGGCGCGCCCGAATTCTTTGGTGCCGTGGCCTGTTTCGACCTTACCACCAAGCATCTCCATCATGACCTGTTGGCCATAACAAATGCCCAGAATCGGCACGTCCATTTCAAACACGGTCGAAGGCGGACGCGGTGAGTTTTCGTCAATCACCGAGGCTGGACCGCCAGACAGGATGATGGCCTTGGGCGCAAAGGACGCAAGGAACGCATCATCAACCGCATTGAACGGGTGAATTTCGCAATAGACGTTCAATTCGCGCAAGCGGCGGGCAATCAGCTGGGTCACCTGGCTGCCGAAGTCTATGATAAGGAGGCGGTCATGGGAATGTTCTATCATGCGCCCTGATTAGGCGCGCAGACCGATGCTGGCAAGTTGATTTGAACTGCTTTGGGCGCTGCGGATTGTCCAAAGTGCGTGGCTGAGCGGATAATTGACATTTCCGTGGGTGCATATGTCGCTTTTCTACCCACACCGCCGCAATCCGCTTTGGACTTGTCCCGGATTGGGAGTATTCGAAAGCCAACATTCAGATATGGGGACTAAACATGGCAGAAGCAGCACGGCGCACGCGTGGCGGTGGAGGAGCAGCGCGACGCGCAGAACGCTCCGCGGTTTCATTCGAGACAGCAAAGTATATTGAGCGCAACATCCCCAACTTCGAAATCCTGAACGAAGAAGCGTTGGAGATCATCGAGCGCAACGCGGAAACGATTCTCGAAGAGATTGGCGTGAACTTTCCAGACAACCCGCGCGCATTGGAACGCTGGCGCAATGCCGGTGCCGACGTGCAAGGAGACCGCGTCCGTATTCCGCGCGGTCTGGCACGCGAGCTGATCAAAACTGCGCCGTCTTCCTACACGCAACATGCCCGCAATCCCGACCGAAATGTCGTGGTGGGGGGCCGGAACCTTGTGCTGGCGCCGGTCTACGGCCCTCCGTTCGTGCGCGATGCTGCGGGTGGCCGTCGTTACGCGACGATGGATGACTTCCGCAAATTCGTGAAACTGGGATACATGTCCAAGTGGCTGCACCATTCCGGCGGCACTGTGTGTGAGCCGACAGATGTGCCGGTCAACAAGCGCCACCTTGATATGCTGCACGCCCACATGACGCTGAGCGACAAGCCGTTCATGGGCTCCGTGACCGAGCCAAGCCGCGCGCAGGATTCGGTCGATATGTGTGGTGTTCTTTTCGGCAAGGAGTTCGTGCAGCAAAACACTGTTATGACCTCGCTGATCAACATCAACTCGCCCATGACGTTCGACGATGTAATGATGGGCGCGCTTGAGGTTTATGCGCAGAACAATCAGGCCTGCATTATCTCTCCGTTTATTGTGGGCGGTGCTATGGCGCCTGTGTCCGTTGCGGGCACGCTGACGCAGGTTCTGGCCGAAAGCCTGGCCGGTCTGGCCTATAGCCAGTTGATCAAGCCAGGTGCGCCGGTGATCATGGGTGCGTTTGTGACGTCGATCGACATGAATTCGGGCGCGCCGACATTCGGCACGCCGGAGGCCGCACATATCACTTATGGCGCAGGTCAGCTGGCGCGCCGCCTTAACCTGCCATACCGTTCCGCCGGTTCGTTCTGCGGATCGAAGTTGCCGGACGCGCAGGCCGCTTATGAGACGTCGAACAGCCTGAACATGGGCCTTTTGTCCGGTGTAAACTTCATGCTGCATGCGTGTGGTTGGCTGGAAGGCGGTCTTGTGTCCTCGTTCGAGAAGTTCGTGATGGATGCGGACCAGTTGGGGACGCTGCACCACTTGGCACAGGGCATTGCAATCGACGCGAACGCCCAAGCAATGGATGCGATCCGCGAAGTCGGCCCCGGTGGCCACTATCTGGGCTGCGAGCACACGCAGGCGAACTTCAAGAAAGCGTTCTGGAAGTCTGATCTGCTTGACTACAAACCCTTCGAGACATGGGAAGATGAGGGCGGACGCGACACGCAGGCGCTTGCGAGCCTACGCGTTGAGAAGATGCTGAACGACTACCAGCAGCCTGCCATTGATCCAGCAATTGCAGAAGCTTTGGACGCTTTTGTGGCCGAAAAGAAAGCCGCTGAACCTGACAGCTTTATGTGATCAAATCAGCTGCGGGCCCGCTTGATCGGCCCGCAGCTCCCGCGCCTCACCGACAATGGCGATCAAAACATCCACATGGCTTGTGAGGCTATAGGCAGTATCCTGATCCACACGCTGCGTCTCTAGCTCCGCCTCGATACCTACCAGCTTCATCAGTGCGTCCCCGTGGCGCGGCAGCATGCCGTAGCCCAACAGCCGAGGCAGGTGTCCTTCGCGGCGATATTGCTGTGCGCCAATACGGGCAGCACGCATCAGCAAGCGAGGGCGGTGGAGGGATGCGAGCAGGGTGTGGATATCTTTCATGATTTTCAGTCTCCTTAGGCGGTAGAGCACGGGGAATACCGGCTCTGCTAAGGACAGTATGATCTACCTATCCGAGTGTTGCGGCCTTCGTCTAAGCACCGTTCGCTGGCTTTAAGATTGTTTATCATTTGTAAACAATGCTGTTCAACACCAGCTATTTTAACGAATAGGTAACCAATTCATCCATAGGTTGTGTTTACCTGTTGTTAATAACGCTGAGAGGGGACACTCAGACATGGGGCACATGGTATTGGAAATTGAACAAATCGGACATCAGGCAAAGCGCGTAGATGGCAGGGTACCCGGTTGGGTACCGCGTTCTGTGCAGAACTACATCGATCACACTGAGATGGGCGTACCTATCCGCGCTCTGGCGCGACAACAGGGTTGCCACGCCTCTACGATCTTGCGTCAGATCAGGCGCGTCGAGACATTGCGCGACGATCCGTTGGTAGATGGCGTGCTTAAAACGCTGGGCGGAACCACAGAAGCCGGAGCATCCACGCCGATGCCGCCCAAAAGCGATCTGAGGGTAGCGGCGAGCGACGACAAAGCCAGTTCGCCTCTGCCCGATGTGGCCGAGCTTTGTAACCACGGGTTACGCGTGCTCCGCCGGTTGTGCGAGGCGGGGGCTGTTCTGGCAGTCGCAGCGGATATGGAAAAAGCCGTGATTGTACGTGACGGCGAGGATGGGCAGAACACGCGCACCGGTGTTGTCGACCGTTCAATCGCCGAAGCGATGGCGCTAAAGGGCTGGATTTCTACGAACAATAATGGCCGGATTACCCGTTATCACATCACCGCGTCAGGCCGAAGTGCATTGGCGGACCTGATGGCGCGCGATGAAAGCGCGCAAGCTGTGGGTAAAACTGGCCCTCTCGACGCCGAGAGTTCCGGTAATTCCCCCAAGCGTGTGCGGTATGGTGTGGCAGAAAGCCCGTTGTCGGCGCTGGCCCGTCGCCGCGACCGAGAAGGCACACGATTTCTCAGCGCCGACCTGGTCCATGCGGGAGAACGGCTGCGTGAGGATTTCGAACTGGCCCAAATGGGGCCCGAGCTGATGCGCGATTGGGAAGGTTTTCTTGGATCATTGCGCAGCGACACCCCGCCAGCGCCACAGGGTGGCAATCGCAGTACCGATCTGGCCCATGCGCGCGTCATCGCGGCATTGCAGGATTTGGGACCGGGCCTGTCCGATGTGACCTTGCGTTGCTGTTGTTTCCTCGAAGGGCTTGAAACAGCAGAGAAAGTTCTGGGCTGGTCGGCACGCTCGGGCAAGATTGTTTTGCGGATCGCACTGATGCGCCTAAAGCAACACTATAGTCAGAACGCGGCCGGCGGTGCACCGTTAATCGGTTAGTTATCCGCGATATCCAGCTGCCTTGCTCTTTATCGCAGCTGGATATTACGGCTCGCATACCGGCAATGTGTCACGATAGGGTTTTGTTTAATCTGCGATGTGCTAGATAACGCTTAGCCATCACACGAGGTTTCTATGCGTGATCTGAAAATTCCCGAAGTGCGCCACCCTGAAAAGGCGCGTCGTCCCGACAATCCCCAGCCTAAAAAGCCTGCCTGGATTCGCGTTCGCGCGCCCAGCGGTAAAGGGTATGAGGACACCGCGCGGATTATGCGCGAGAACAAGCTGGTGACCGTCTGTGAAGAAGCAGGCTGCCCCAATGTGGGCGAATGTTGGTCCCAGGGCCATGCGACCATGATGATCATGGGTGAGGTATGTACCCGCGCCTGCACTTTCTGCAACATCGCGACCGGCAAACCGCCGGACGCGCTCGATGCGTTCGAGCCGGGTCGCGTGGCTGATGCTGTCGCAAAGCTGGGGTTGAACCATGTTGTCATCACCTCCGTGGACCGCGACGATGTCGAAGACGGCGGGGCGGAGCATTTTGCCCAGACCATCCGCGCCATCCGTCACCGTGCGCCGGACACTACCATCGAAATTCTGACCCCTGACTTTATCAAATGTGCGCCGGAAGCTCTTGAAAAAGTTGTGGAAGCACGTCCCGATGTGTTCAACCACAACCTTGAAACCGTGCCCGGTCTCTATCCAGAAGTACGCCCCGGCGCGCGCTACTTCCATTCGTTGCGCCTGTTGCAGCGGGTGAAAGAGCTGGACCCGTCCATGTTCACCAAATCCGGTATCATGGTCGGGTTGGGTGAGGACCGTCAGGCGGTGATGCAAGTGATGGAAGACATGCGTGCCGCTGACATCGATTTCCTGACCATCGGCCAGTATTTGCAGCCAACGCCCAAGCACCACCGTGTCGATCGTTTCGTTCATCCCGATGAATTCGCGGCCTATGAAAAATCTGCCTACGGCAAGGGTTTCTTGATGGTTTCTGCGACACCGCTCACACGGTCAAGCTATCACGCTGGTGATGACTTTGCCCGTCTGCGCGCTGCGCGGAACAAAAAGCTCGGGATTGCTTGAACTTGCGGCAAGCGTTTTGATAACCAGTCAAGCAAGGCGTTTGATACCTTGCTTGACTGAAAAATATCCTTCTTGAAAGAAGGCCTCAAAACTTACGCGGTATTCTTTCAGCTTTAGCCCATTCCGGCCAAAAGCCGAAATAATCCAGGCCCACAACCACCAGTGCCAGTGCGATTGCCGCAAACACCAGCTTCACCCGCTTGGGCGATGGTGGGTTTTGCACCCAGCGTTTTGCACGCATCAAGTGGCGCGGGCCAAGCATCAGGCTTCATCTGTAAACCGGACCTTGCCGATATAGGCGAGGTTGCGGTTGCGCTGCGCAAAGTCGATGCCGTAACCGACAACAAATTCGTCAGGAATTTCAAAGCCGATGTAATCCGCGCGCAAGTCCACCTCGCGGCGCGAAGGCTTGTCCAGCAGGGCCACTGTTTTCAGCTTGGCCGGTTTGCGTGCGCGCAGCATGCCAGTGACGTGCAACAGGGTGTGACCCGTGTCCACAATATCTTCGACCAGCAGCACATCGCGGCCTTCAATACCGCCGCGCAAGTCTTTGAGAATGCGCACTTCTCGTGTGCTCTCCATGCCGTTCCCATAGCTGGACGCCTCCAGAAAATCGACCTCGATCGGCAGATCCAGCTCACGCACAAGATCAGCAATAAACACAAATGATCCGCGCAAAAGGCCGACCACGACCAGCTTGTCTGTGTCGGCAAACTCTATCTGGATTTGGCGGCAAAGCTCTTCGATCCGTGCTGCGATGGATTTTGCCGAGATCATCTCGTCTATGACATAAGGACGCGTTGGCATAGCCACCTCTTGATTGTGTCGCCTCACGGGCTTTGATACAGCGCTACGCAAACACACGCAGGAAATCAATGCCCACCCACGCCGAGACCAGAATACTGCCCTATAGCGCGCAACAGATGTATGATCTTGTTGCCGATGTGGCGAACTATCCCAAATTCCTGCCGTGGACCGCTGCTGCGCGGATCAAATCGAACGAGGATCGGGGGGATCACAGCGTCATGGATGCCGATCTGGTTATTTCCTTCAAAGTTTTCCGCGAGCGGTTTACCAGCCGTGTCGTCCTGTGGCCCGAGCGCAAGCATATCGACACAGAATACCTTGATGGACCATTCAAGTATATGAAATCAAACTGGTCTTTCGCAGACGTCGAGGGCGGCTGCGAGGTGTCGTTCTTTGTTGATTTTGAATTCCGCAACGCGATTTTACAAAAGATCATCGGCGTTGTTTTCAACGAAGCAATGCAGCGGGTCGTCAAAGCGTTTGAGAAGCGTGCTCAAGCGCTTTATGGCTGAATCCGTTAAGGGAGAACGTCATGGGAATTACTGAACAGCTCGTTAAATTTGCCAGTGCAGAGGTGGCCGAAGAGGCGGCTGCAATGATGCGCTTGTCGCTGTTTGACTGGGCCGCGTGCGGGATAGCAGGGGCGCAGGAACAGGAATTCGCAGGGTTTCGCCGTGCGCAGATGACCGAAGAAGGACCCGCGCATATTTTCGGGGGCGACGGGGCAGGCGCTGCGACAGCCGCGCTGGTCAACGGAACACTCAGCCATGCGCTGGACTATGACGACACCCATTTTGCGCATATCGGGCACCCGTCTGTTGCCGTGTTACCAGCGGTTATGGCCCTTGCTGAAACGTTGGACATTCCGTTAGTGGATGCGGTCGATGCCGCGACCATCGGCGTTGAAGCGTCGGTTCTGACGGGCATCTGGCTTGGCCGCAGTCATTACCAGATCGGGTATCACCAGACCGCTACAGCGGGGGCCTTCGGGGCTACGCTGGCCGCTGCACGTTTGTTGGGGCTCGATAAACCCCAGACGCGCCATGCGTTGGGGCTTTGTGCCAGTATGGCCTCGGGGATCAAGGCGCAGTTCGGCACGATGGCCAAACCGCTTAACGCGGGTCTGGCCGCGCGCACAGGTGTTGAGGCCGCGCTATGGGCGCAGGCTGGTATGACGGCAGCGCAGGACGGCCTTGCGGGCCCCTTGGGGTTCGGAGAGACACATCACGCAGAGGCAGTTGAAGTCAAACTGCCGCGCAAGGAGTGGCAGATCAGCACGATCAGCCACAAGTTCCACGCTTGCTGCCATGGTTTGCACGCCATGCTTGAGGCTCTGGGCAGCGCGAATGTTGATGCAGAACGTATCGCCGGCATCAAAATTCGCACCCATCCGCGCTGGATGAGCGTGTGCAATATCGCCCAGCCCAAGACAGGGCTCGAGGTCAAGTTCAGCTACACCCACACGGCAGCGATGACATTGCTGGGGCATGCCACGGGTGCGATCGCCAATTTCAGCGATGAGATTGCGCGCGACACGGATATTTGCACGCTACGTGACAAGATCGAAGTAGCCGAAGATGACAGCCTGAGCGAAACTCAATCCCAAGTCACGCTTACCCTCGTATCGGGCGAAGTGCGCCGTTTGCGTCATGACCTCTTGGCCCCCATCAGCCTCGAAGAGCGCAGCATAAAATTGCGTGCGAAGGTCGGTGCCTTGCTCGGTGAAACCCGAAGCGAAATGCTTTGGCAGGCTGTTATCGGATCGGATCTGGATGCGGTTACGGATTGCTTTGGCGCCGTCTGACGCTGTTAGGGTACTTGCCACTCAGGTCTGCCATCATCTTGAAGCTATCTGAGCACCATCACAGGGCGCATCAAAACGGTTGAGAAAGCAGGCGTGCTTGGGAATCCGGAGTTTGGATTTTTTATCGCCTCCAATCGAAAAGGGCGGCCCCGCAGGACCGCCCCTTCGTTCATCAAAAAGCACGTAATCAGCTGGTGATGTCGTAGGCGCGCTCTCCATGGACTGCTAGATCAAGACCGTTGACTTCCGTCTCTGCATCTACCCGCAGCGGCGTGACAACGCGACAAACGAGGATCAGCGCGACGGTCACGACGGTGGTGTAAATTCCGACGATTGCAAGCGACCCAAGCTGCGCGATCCAGCTGCCGTGCCCCAGTGCAGCGATCATGATCGTGCCAAAGATTCCGCCAATCCCGTGGACGGCCATGACATCAAGCGTGTCGTCGATCTTGATCTTGTTGCGGATCAGAACGACGGCTTCCTGACACATGACCCCCGCAATCGCGCCGATCAGCAGTGCCTCCCACGGGCCAACAAAACCGGAGGCTGGCGTTATGGAGGCAAGCCCGGCAATTGTACCGGTCACGATGCCAACCAACGAAGATTTTCCAAATTTGATCCGCTCCCACAGGGCCCAGCTAAGTGAGGCGGCAGCGGCAGAAAGGTGTGTCACGGTGATCGCCATGGCCGCGCCACCATCCGCCGCCAGTTGCGATCCGCCGTTAAAGCCAAACCAGCCAACCCACAGCATTGCAGCACCGATCATGACCAGACCCGGGCTGTGGGGAGGCGTGTGCTGGTTCTTGCGCGCGCCAAGGAACACGGCAAGGATCAGCGCAGCCAGACCGGCGGTTTCGTGGACCACAATGCCACCGGCAAAATCGCGCACGCCAATTTCTCCGAAGATGCCGCCATCAGCCAGCATTCCGCCGCCCCAGACCCAATGCACCACCGGCGCATAGCACAGCAACATCCATAGCCCCGAGAAGAGCATCACAAAGCCAAAGCCGATCCGCTCAACATAGGCGCCGACAATCAGGGCTGGCGTGATGATCGCAAAGGTCATCTGGAAGGCAAAGAACAGAACCTCGGGCAGGGTGCCCGACAGGCTCTCGGCAGTAACGCCGTTTAGCCCGATCTTGCCCAATCCGCCCCACAACCCTGTGCCGCCGTCGCCAAACGCAATTGAGTAGCCAAGGAGGAACCAAAGAACGCTCATCAAACAGGCAATGGCATAGCAATGCATGAACACACTGAGCACATTTCGGGCGCGGACAAGGCCGCCATAAAACAGGGCAAGGCCCGGTAGCGTCATCAACAGCACAAGGGCTGTTGCGGTCATAATCCATGCGGTATCTGCGGCATTCATCTGGTCAGTGTCCCCCCTGAAAGAATTTCTTTTGAGGGGAAAAAGCGGATGAGCCTCTTGAGGAGAAGCTAAAATGCAGGCGGAGGTGGTGATAAAACGGGCGTTTATGAATGTGCCCGTTTGTTAATCACATTTCAGCGCGTGATGATTAATTACGCATCACTTTAAAACTTGCGCCAATACCAGTTCCAGCGCGTGGTCCCGCGCGGCCAAGCGCACTTTGTCACGCCCCAAAGCGCCGAATTCGACCGTCATCGGGGACGCACCCGCGACGTTGGCGATGGCAAAACAAACGCGACCTTCGGGCTTGTGCTCTGACCCGCCGGGCCCGGCGATGCCCGTGATGGATACGGCAATCTGCGCTTGTGAGTTCTTGAGCGCCCCGTTCGCCATCTCGGTGGCCACTTCTTCTGACACAGCGCCAAACTGGGCTAAGGTCGCAGCGCTCACGCCGAGCAGCTCTTCCTTGGCGGCGTTCGAATAGGTGACAAACCCGCGCTCGAATAAAGCCGATGATCCGGCCAGATCGGTCAGGGCTGCGGCGACCATGCCGCCTGTGCAGCTTTCTGCGGTGGCGATCTTCACGCCTCGCGCGATTGCAGCACCGAGTATCTGCGCGGCAAGGTCAGAAGGCATGATATACCCCCGCCAACACAACAACGCAGATCGCCGCAAAGATGCCGGCAAAGACATCGTCCAGCATCACGCCCAACGCGTCACCGCGCCGGTCGGCCCAGCCGATAATCCATGGCTTCCAGATGTCGAATAGCCGGAAGAACGCAAACGCCGCAATCCAGCCCGGCCACATCACAGTGATATCAATGCCCATGCGCCAGCTGGCAATCGACAGCGGCAACAATGCAATCCACTGGCCCACCAATTCGTCTACGACAATCTCGGACGGATCGTGATCATCAGCGCCCTCCGTCATTTTGGCGGTGGCCCACCATCCTTTCAGGAATGCCACAACGATACCGAGCGCAAGCAGGGGAAAGCCCCCGATCACATGTACCAGCCATGCCCATGGCAGCGCGACAAGCGATCCCCACGTGCCCGGCGCAGGACGCAAATATCCTACCCCCAGAAGGGTCCCGATCATCCGCGCGATCATGACTTCACCAGCGTGGCTGTGGCGATGCAGGCGATGCCCTCACCGCGGCCGGTAAAACCCAACCTCTCTGACGTGGTCGCCTTCACCGATACCCGCTCGACCGCGATCCCGAGCATCTCGGCAACAGCGGGGCGCATGGCCGCAGCATGTGGCCCGACTTTGGGAAATTCGCAGATCAGCGTGCAGTCGACATGGGTCAGGGCAAAGCCTCTGCTGCGCGCAAGATCGGCCGCATGGCGCAAGAAGATATGGCTTTCAGCGCCTTTCCATTGCGGGTCCGAGGGCGGGAAATGGGTCCCGATATCGCCCGCCGCCAGCGCGCCATAAATGGCGTCGGTAATGGTGTGCAGCCCCACATCCGCGTCAGAGTGGCCCACAAGTCCCTGATCATGAGGGATCTTCACGCCGCAAAGCATCACGTGATCTCCGGGGCCAAAGGCGTGCACGTCAAAGCCGTTGCCTGTGCGTATATCCATTGTCTTCTCCAGTATCCGCGCAGCACGGGCGAAATCGTCCGGTGCGGTAATTTTGATATTATCAGGATCGCCTGCTGTGATGACAACATTCATACCTGCGGCACGTGCCACTGCAACGTCATCGGCAGCAACCCCGACATAGCGCTCATGTGCTGCGATGATGGCATCGCGCCTAAAGCCCTGCGGTGTTTGCGCCGCGAATAGCCCGCTGCGGTCGTGGGTGCCGGTGACCTCACCCTGTGCACCTGTCCAGAGCGCGTCCGTCACCGGCAAGCCCGGTGCCGCGCCCTCATGATGCTTCAGCGCTGCGATCACACCGTCGATCAGCGCCGCACTGACGCAGGGCCGCGCTGCGTCATGGATCAACACCGCATCGCAATCGGGCAAGGCGGCGAGGCCAGCGCGCACGGAATCGCTCCGCTCGGCGCCGCCTTTTGCAACGTGAATACCCCGAGCCTCAAACGCGGCGGCCTCATGCATGTCATCTGCGTGCAGGACAACCGCGACCGACGCGATGTCCGGGTGCGCCTCAAATGCCGCGAGCGTATAGTCGATGACCCGCTGCGTTCCCAAGGCTTGCCACTGCTTGGGGCGCGGCCCACCAGCCCGCGTGCCACGGCCGGCAGCTACAATCAGGGCACAAATGCGCATCGGGTTCACTTTCATTCAGCTATATAGCGGTCTTAGGAAATCCCGCGGCGGGGCGCAATGCGGCTCCCCCTGCTATGATCCGCTGCGGCGCTTAATTTTTAGGCACCCCTGCGGGGATGTTCGCCCAATTTCAGGGCCTATTCATTGTGTATTCAATCGCTTTGGGCTAATTCCAGTATACCCGCCCAAGGATTAAGCACCCCATTCATGACATTCCCCCTGGATCTCACGCCACCTGTTTTTCTGGCCCCGATGGCCGGTATCACCGATTTGCCGACCCGCACGCTGGTTGCCCGTTTTGGCGCCGGTCTGGTTGTGTCAGAGATGATCGCCTCGGGCGAATGGCTGACCTCTCGTCCCGGCACCCGTGAAAAAGCCGAGCTGGGCTTGGGTATCGAGGGGACGTCTGTACAGATCGCCGGCCGCGAAGCTGGCCCGATGGCCGAAGCTGCGCGGATGATTGCAGGGCAGGGCGCGCGCATCATCGACATCAACATGGGCTGTCCGGCCAAGAAAGTGACGCAGGGCGCATCCGGTTCAGCGTTGATGAAAACGCCCGATCATGCCTTGCGGTTAATCGAGGCGGTGGTGGAAGCGGTGGACGTGCCGGTCACGCTCAAGACCCGATTGGGATGGGACGACGATATGCTTAACGCGCCCCAGATCGCCAGCCGCGCGGAAGCGGCGGGGATCACAATGATCACAATCCATGGCCGTACGCGCTGCCAATTCTACAAAGGCAATGCCGATTGGGCCGCCATTCGCGGAGTGGTCGATGCGGTTGATATCCCTGTGATCGCCAATGGCGACATTACCGATACGGCCAAGGCCCGTCAGGCACTGGCGCAATCAGGCGCACAGGGCGTGATGATCGGGCGGGGCGTACAGGGCCGCCCGTGGTTGCTGGCCCAGATTGCCCACGATATTTACGGCACGCCTGCGCCATGCATTCCAGAGGGACAGGCGTTCACGGATATGGTGCTGGGCCACTATGATGCATTGCTGCAGTTCTACGGAACCAAGCTGGGCCTGCGCGTGGCGCGCAAACATCTGGGTTGGTACATGGATCACGCTGGAACGACAGATGCCGCCCGCCGTGCCGTGCTGACCGCGCGCTCCCCCGAAGAGACAATGATCCTGCTGCCAGACGCGCTTGATCCCGACCAGAGGGATCAAGCAGCGTGAAAACAGGTCTTGCCCCCGAAGAACGCCCACTTTGGGCCTCGTTGCCAGTTCCAGCTGTCCTTGTTGGACCTGATGACCTGATCCTTGATATCAATGCCGCCGCCGAGGGTTTTTTCAACGCCTCGGCCAAGGGGGTAATCGGCGCGCCGGTCTGGGACATGATCGCAGTCGATGCCCCGCTGGAAGAAGCGTTTGGCCGCGCACGCGACTCGGAAACGACGCTATTTGTGAACGATGTCGACGTGGGCAGCGGCCAGCGTGCACCGCTCCAGTCACAGCTGCAAATCGCGCCGTTGTCGGGTGCTGACGGGGTCATGATCCTGATGATCTGTCCGCGTGAGCTGGCCGGGCGGATGACGCAGAACCACTCGGTGAAATCTTCTGCCAAGTCCGCGATTGGCATGGCCGAGATGCTGGCGCATGAAATCAAGAACCCGCTGGCCGGCATCACCGGCGCGGCCCAACTTCTAAGCATGAACCTGTCCAAGGACGATCTTGAGCTGACCGATCTGATCGTTGCCGAAAGCCGCCGGATCGTGAAGCTTCTCGAACAGGTCGAGCAATTCGGCAACCTGACCCAACCCGAGCGTGGACCGGTCAACCTGCATGACGTGCTGGACCGCGCGCGCCGCTCTGCCTTGCTTGGATTTGGCGCGCAGATGAAGATCGTTGAGGACTACGACCCCTCGCTGCCGCTGGCGTGGGGCGACAAGGACCAGTTGCTGCAAGTGGTGCTCAACCTGTTGAAGAACGCCTCCGAAGCGGCGGGTTCTGGCGGCGGCACGATCCGGCTGCACAGCTATTATGAGCATTCCTTCCGGCTGCGCCGCGCAGACGGGCGCGGCATGGCGCTGCCTTTGCAGATCGAAGTCATTGATGACGGCCCCGGCCTGCCAGAGAACATCGCCGGCGATATCTTTGATCCCTTCGTCTCGGGCCGTGAGAATGGAACCGGACTGGGACTGGCGCTGGTGAGCAAGATCATATCCGAGCATGACGGTTGGATTTCCGTTACCTCTGCGCCGGGGCGGACCGTTTTCCGTATTTCACTGCCTCGGGCAGATGCCCATGAAGACCCCAAATCGATTGCCGCAGGCCAACCGCCCGCAAAGGAGACTTAAGTTATGGATGGCACAGTTCTGGTAGCTGACGATGACCGCACAATCCGCACGGTGCTGACGCAGGCGCTGACCCGCGCTGGCTGCAAGGTCCATGCAACATCCAGCCTGACGACGTTAATGCGCTGGGTGGCTGAAGGCAAAGGCGATGTGGTGATCTCTGATGTGGTCATGCCGGATGGCAACGGTCTTGAGATGCTGCCGAAGATTGCGCAGGACCGTCCCGATCTGCCCGTGATTGTGATCTCGGCCCAGAATACCATCATGACCGCAATCAAAGCCGCCGAAGCGCAGGCCTATGATTATCTGCCCAAACCGTTTGACCTGCCTGATTTGATGAAACGCACTGCGCGGGCATTGGAACGCTCAGGCACCCCGCGCCGCGCGGCTGTGACAGATCATGAAAAGGACGAAGACGATCTGCCCATGGTTGGCAAAACTGCTGTGATGCAGGCGCTTTACCGCGTGATCGCACGGGTGATGAATACGGACTTGCCGGTCCTGATCTGGGGCGAAAGTGGGACGGGGAAATCGCTGATTGCACGGGCGATCCATGACCTGTCTGATCGCCGCTCATTGCCGTTTGTCACAGTGACCGAAGCCGATCTGCGCGATATCGAAGGACCGGCCCGCGTGCTGGCAAGGGTCCGCGGCGGCACGCTGCTGATCGACGAGATTAGCGATATCTCGGAAGAGGTGCAGGCGCGTATCGCCCGGATGATGGACGCCGAGACCGACAACCAGCCGCGCTTTATCGCGACGATGCAGAGCGATCCCTCTAACGATTCGTCACACGATACATTGCGCCGCGATCTATATTATCGCCTGTCGGGTGCCACGCTGCATGTGCCGGCCTTGCGCGACCGTGTCGAAGACATCCCGCTGCTTGCCGCGCACTTCCTTGAGAAAGCGGACGCAGGCAATGGCGCACCCCATGCTTTGTCCGAAGGGGCAGCGAAGGTATTCGCGAATTACACGTGGCCCGGCAACGTCCGTCAGCTTGAACACGCCATGCGCCAACTGGCCCTGACCAGCCGCGCGGTCGAGATTTCGACTGCCGAAGCAGAGCAAATAGCCGGTGCACAGCCCGGGCCGGAGCCTTCTCGGGTCGCTCCCAGCGGGGAAAAACTCGGCGCGAGTGTCGAAAGACACATCCGCAGGTATTTTGAACTGCACGGGAATATGCTCCCGCCTCCGGGCCTATATCAGCGTATTTTAAGGGAAGTTGAGGGTCCGCTGCTTGAAGTGGCCTTGGCCGCGACCTCTGGTAACCAGGCAAAATGCGCCGAATTATTGGGTATCAACCGGAATACATTGCGAAAGAAGATCACTGACCTCGAAATAGAGGTTACACGCGGTCGAAAGATGATGTAAAAGTATCACATAACCGTGGCCATCAAGGGACATCCTTGGTTAGGACCACATAATATGGCGGTACGGTGCAATTGCACCACATCAGGTGAGGATCCATTCGTGGCATCCCAAACACGCAGTTCATGGCTCGTTCAGCTGTCGCGTTTGCGACGCCAAAAACGTGTCCGCACGTTGATGACCTTTGGTTTGGTCGTCTTGGGGCCAGTGCTGGCATTGGCGACTTATCTGGCGCTGGGTCCGTTGGACAAGGGCAGCACGGACTCCTTGCGCCTGATCCTGCTGCTTGATCTGGTCTATATTCTGTTTGTTGCCGCTCTGGTGCTGTCACAGGTGGCCAGACTGATCGCTGCCAGACGTGCGAAATCCGCAGGCTCGCGGCTACATTTGCGTTTGACCGGGGTGTTTGCCCTGATGGCGCTTATTCCCACCGTATCCGTCGCGGTGTTTGCCGTACTGACCATCAACGTCGGGATCGAGGGCTGGTTCTCTGAACGGGTCCGGGTTGTGGTTGGCAATTCCCTGCTGGCCGCCGAAGCCTATGCGAACGAAGAGCGGCAAGCGCTGCGTGATGACGCCTTGGGCCTTGCGCGCAGCATTGACCGCGCCCGTCGTGGCGGTATCGAGCTAAGCGACAGCGAGCTTTTGGGCGAAGGCCAGCGCCAGATTCAGCGCGGCCTGCGCGAAGCGTACATGATTGATGCCACTGCTGAAATTCGTGCGCGCGGCGATCGTTCTTATCTGTTCAACTTCGAGAAACCCACAGCAGATCAGATCGCCCTTGCCGACACCTCGGAGGTCTATCTGATCGAGGACTGGGCCAATAACGAATTCCGCGCGCTTGTCCGGTTGAATTCATCTGTAGACAGATTTCTTTATGTAAGCCGCGATGTGGATGGCGAAATCCTTAGCCTTCTGGACGAGACGCAAGAAACCATCCGCCTCTATCAACAGCTCGAAAGCGAACGTGGCCGCATGCTGTTCGAATTCGGTCTGCTTTATCTGGCCTTTGCGGTGATCATCATTCTAGCCGCTGTTTGGCTGGGTCTGTGGTTTGCGGAACGTCTGTCCGGGCCCGTGGGGCGTTTGACGGGGGCTGCCCAGCAGGTCGGGGCAGGGGATCTGGATGTTCAGGTCCGTGAAGATGACGGGGATGATGAAATCGCGATGCTTGGCCGTTATTTCAACCAGATGACCAAGCAGCTAAAGGGCCAGCGCAACACGCTGCTGGATAACACCCGCCAGATTGAACGCCGCCGTCGGTTGTTCGATTCCGTTCTCAGTTCGGTCACGTCGGGTGTTGTCGGCCTTGACCCCGAGGGGCGTGTTACTTTCGTGAACCGCTCCGCCATGCGCTTGTTGGATTGGGAGGAAGACCAACAATCACTGGCGCTTACCGTGGCTGTGCCAGAGTTCGGCCCGCTCTACGAGACTCTGACAACCACCCATACCGAGACAACCCAGCAAGAGATAAAGGTCTCGCGGCAGGGGCAAATGGAGAACCTGCTGGTGCGCATGGCAACGCGGCGCACGGATGACGGGCGGCTTGAAGGTTACGTGGTTGCCTTTGATGACGTCACCGATCTGGTCAGCGCGCAGCGGATGGCCGCATGGGGTGATGTCGCGCGTCGTATCGCCCATGAGATCAAGAACCCGCTCACCCCGATCCAGCTTTCGGCCGAGCGGATCAAACGCAAATTCGGTCCCAAGTTGGGCGAAGACAGAGACAGCCTTGAACAGATGACCGGTGTCATCATCCGCCAGACCGGCGATCTGCGCCGCATTGTCGATGAATTCTCGAAGTTCGCCCGCATGCCAGAGCCGGAGCGGCGCAGTCAAGACCTGAGCCAGCTGGTCCGCGATGCCGTGTTGCTGCAAAAAACGGGCAGACCGGATATCAAGCTGGTCTCGGATATTCCCAAGACCAAGCTACCTGCAAGCATCGATGGCACCATGATCACCCAAGCGCTTACCAATCTTATCAAGAACGCAGGCGAAGCGATTGATACGCTAAAAGAAAATGGCGCTCCAGACGATCTGGTGCCTCAGGTTCAGGTGCGCATGCACAGTGATGGCACTTCAGCCCACATCTTCATTTCAGACAACGGCGTCGGCCTGCCCGAAGACCGCGCACGCCTGTTTGAACCCTATGTGACGACGCGTAGCGAAGGCACGGGCCTTGGCCTGCCAATCGTCAAGAAAATCATCGAGGAGCATGGCGGCAGCCTGACCCTTTCGGATGCCCCCGTTTTTGAGGGGCAACACCACTTTGGCGCCATGGCAGAGATCACTCTGCCACTGGGGCTCGACCTGAATGACGGCTTTGAGGAGCAAAAACCATGAGCGATATTCTGATTGTAGATGACGAGCGCGATATCCGTGAATTGATCTCGGATATTCTCGAAGACGAAGGTTATGCCACACGGCTTGCCGGCAATTCCGACGATGCCATGGCCGCCGTGAATACAGAGCCACCTGCGCTGATGATCCTCGATATCTGGCTTAAAGACAGCAAAATGGACGGGATCGACATTCTCAAGTCCGTTAAACGCGACAATCCCGATGTGCCGGTCGTGATCATCTCGGGTCATGGCAACGTGGAAATCGCGGTCGCCGCGATCAAGCAGGGCGCGTATGATTTTATCGAAAAGCCCTTTAACATTGACCAGTTGATGGTGGTGATCCGCCGCGCGATGGAGACGTCGCGCCTGCGCCGCGAGAATATTAGCCTCAAGCGCAAGGACAGCACCGGCTCCGAGATGATCGGCAACTCCGGCTCTTTCCGCACGCTCGTCGGGCAGCTCGACAAGGTGACGAAATCCAACGGGCGGGTGATGCTGTCGGGACCGGCAGGCGCTGGCAAGGAAGTTGCAGCGCGGTATATCCACGCCAATTCCAACCGCGCGTCGGCCCCGTTCGTGACCATCAACTGTGCCGGTGTGGCGCCAGACCGGATGGAAGAAGTTCTTTTCGGCCGGGAAACGCCGGATCGTGGGGTGGAACCGGGCCTGTTGGAGCAAGCACATGGCGGCGTGGTCTATTTCGATGAAGTCGCCGATATGCCGCTTGGCACCCAGTCAAAAATCCTGCGCGTGTTGGTAGACCAGCAATTCACCCGCGTGGGCGGCAATGACAAGGTGCGCGTTGATTTGCGCGTTATCTCCAGCACCAACAAAGACTTGGCGACAGAAATTGAAGCGGGTCACTTCCGCGAAGAGCTGTATCACCGTCTGAATGTTGTGCCGATTGTCGTGCCGTCTCTGGCCGAGCGACGTGAAGACATTCCGCTTCTCGCGGCCCACTTTATTGCTGAATTCAACAGCTCCCAGGGGCTGCCGTTGCGGGAAATTACCGATGACGCACAGGCCTTGATGCAAACAATGCTGTGGCCCGGCAACGTCCGCCAGCTCAAGAATATGGTGGAACGTGTTCTCATTCTTGGTGAGGGGACTGCGCCCATCGACGCCCGTGAATTGCCAGGGGAGGAAGACCACAGCGAAGAAGAGGGGCGTGTTGTCCTGTCCGGTGCTATGGCGACCCTCCCGTTGCGCGAAGCGCGTGAAGCGTTCGAGCGGGAATATCTGCTTACCCAGATCAACCGCTTTGGCGGCAATATCAGCCGCACGGCCAACTTTGTCGGGATGGAGCGGTCTGCCTTGCACCGCAAACTCAAAAGCCTCGGCGTGGTCACCTCTGCGAAATCAGGGACCCGCGTAGCTCATGTGGACGAAGACTAGGCATCTGCCCAGCATTCAGGCTAACCGGACTTGCGCCACAGCCCCAATTGATACGCACCCCCGCCGCTACGGCGGGGGTGCCAAAAGCGGACAATTGAATTGACCACGCCTGCGGCTTCTGACATTTGTGGGCGCATTCAGGCACAGGCGTGTCGGCGGCGTAATCTGTGCCGCCTGACCCAGCAGGGGATCTCCAAACCATGAAAGTCATCATTTGCGGCGCAGGCCAGGTCGGCTGGCAGATTGCCCGCCATTTGTCGGGTGAGCGGAACGATGTCACCGTGGTTGACAGCAATGCGGATCTGGTGCGCCGCGCGACCGATACACTTGATGTGCAGGGCGTCGCAGGCTTTGCCAGCTATCCGGACGTGTTGGACCGTGCAGGCGCGCGCGATGCGGATATGATCATTGCGGCCACCCATTCGGACGAGGTCAATATGGTGACCTGTCAGGTTGCCCATTCGGTTTTCGGCATCAACCGCAAGATCGCGCGCCTGCGGTCACAGTCCTATCTGGATGCGATCTATTCTGATCTGTACCGCCGCGACCATCTGCCAATCGACGTTGTTATCAGCCCCGAACGCGAAGTCGCTGCCGCCGCTCTTCAGCGCCTTGCCGCACCAGCCGCGTTTGATACCGAAGTCTTTATGGACGGGCATGCGCAGCTTTTGGGGATCACGCTGGATGCGGATTGCCCTGTTCTGAACACGCCGTTGCGCCAGTTGACCGATCTGTTCTCGACCCTGCGCGCGGTGGTGGTTGGGGTCCGCCGTGACGGCACGCTGTTCGCACCCGAGCCAAAAGACCAGCTGTTCGCCGGTGATGACGCCTATCTGTTTGTGCACCGCGACGACATCTCCCGCACCATGGAGATTTTCGGGAAAAAGTCAGCGTCCCAAGAGCGCGTCGTGCTGGTGGGTGGCGGCAATGTCGGCCTGTCTGTCGCGCTAACGCTTGAGCGGCGGGCGAAACGGGTGCGCGCCAAAGTAATTGAGAAAAACCGCGTGTGCGCCGAGCGTGCCGCCGAGGCTCTGGAACGCACGATTGTGCTGAACGGAGACGGACTTGACGCGGCCTTGCTCGCCGAAGCGGGCATTGACCGCGCTGATGCCATGCTGGCCGTGACCGATGATGACAAGACCAACATGCTGGCCTGTGTGCGCGCCAAGGCCGAAGGCTGTCCGTATGTCATCGCGCTGATCAACGACCCGACACTGGTGCCGCTGATGCAACCTTTGGGCATCGACGCCTATATCAACCCGCGCGCCACCACGGTCAGCTCGATCCTGCGCCACATCCGCCACGGCCGCGTGCGCGCAGTCTATTCAATCGGCGATGCCGAGGCTGAGGTGATCGAGGCAGAAGTGCTCTCCACCTCTCCCATCGCCGGCAAGAAAATCCACGAGATCGACTTTCCCGAAGGGGCGCTGGTGGGGGCTGTGCGCAAGGCGGGGAAGATCATCCGCCCCATGGGTGATACCCGCATTGAAGAAGGCGATGTGATCGCGGTTTTTGTTTTGGCGAAGGATGTCGCTCAGCTTGAACAGCTGATGCAGGTCTCCATCGACTTTTTCTAGGCAAATGGCTTGAGACGCAAAACCAGCATACGACGCGATCTGACACAGCTGCCGCTGTTTTTGCTCATGTTCGGGGCCGGTGTGTTTTCGATGTTCGTGCCGGCAGCCTATGCGCTGGTTGCGGACCGCCACGAAACCAGTCAGGCGTTTTTCTATGCCGGCCTGCTGGGCACAGTCACCTTCCTGTTGATCGGTGTTGCCCATGCGGGTCGTGCACCGCGCCATGGTGCCTTGGGGCCGCTGCTTTCGCTGTTCTCGGCCTTTGTTTTTCTACCCGTCGTCTTCGCGATCCCCTTTGTAGAAGCATTGCCGACCACACGGTTCTACAACGCCTATTTCGAGATGCTCAGCTCTTTTACCACAACAGGGGCCACGCTGTTTGACGATCCCACGCGCCTTGGCCCCGCCTTGCATTTGTGGCGCGCACAAGTGGGCTGGATGGGCGGGTTGCTTATGTGGGTCGCTGCTGTGGCGATCCTTGCCCCGCTCAATCTTGGCGGGTTCGAGGTCACAGCTCAGGCCGAACCGGGCCGGCGTGAAACGGGCCTGCATACCAGCACCGTCGTTAGCGCCCGTGCGAAGATCGGGCGGGCTCTGCAAATGCTTGCGCCCCTCTATGTTGGGTTGACCATGGTTCTTTGGGCGCTGCTGACGATCACGGGACAAAGTGGTTTGAATGCATTGTGCTATGCGATGTCTGTGATGGCAACATCGGGCATCTCGGCGGCCGGTTCAGCCCCAGGCGGCGGGTTTGTCGGAGAAGTCATCATGGCGATGTTCATGCTCTTTGCATTATCGCGGCTGACCTTCACGTCGGACACCATGACGGCGACTCAGGGAGGGCTACGGACAGACCCGGAATTCCGTATTGGCCTTGGTATCGTGATTTTGGTGCCGCTGGTTCTGTTTGCGCGGCATTTTGTCGCTGCGTTCGATTTGGACAGCGCCAATACGTTTGGCTCAGCCTTCAGCGCGCTGTGGGGATCGCTGTTTACCGTACTCTCGTTCTTGACCACCACCGGCTTCGTTTCAAGTTTCTGGAGCGAGACGCAAAGCTGGTCGGGCTTGGGCACACCGGGTCTGATCCTTATGGGGCTTGCGCTGGTCGGCGGGGGTGTCGCCACCACGGCTGGAGGGGTGAAATTACTGCGGGTTTATGCGCTTTATCGCAACGCGGTCCGAGATATGGAGCGGCTGGTTCACCCGCACTCTGTCTCGGGTGCGGGGATAGCAGGGCGCCGCTTGCAATCAGGCGGGGCCTTTATCGCATGGTTGTTCTTCATGCTTTTCGCTCTGTCTTTCGCCGGCGTTACCATGGCGCTGACGGTTGAGGGGGTCACGTTTGATGATGCTCTGGTGCTGTCCATCGCGATGTTGTCAACCACAGGCCCGTTGACGGAAGTGGGCGGCGAAGCACCGATTGTCCTGATGTCTCTCAGCGATACCGCAAAGGCGATCATGGCCGGCGCTATGGTTTTGGGACGGCTCGAGACCTTGGCGATCATCGCGTTGCTCACGCCTGATCTGTGGCGTAGCTGACACGGGGTTAACGGGTGGTGCGTAGATGCCTGATTTTGGGGGTGGAAACTTCTAAACAGGCACTTCATAGTCCTGTGGGACAGGCCGATTGCGGCAAAAGACAAGAAAAAATGAAAGATCAAACTATGGCGTCTGACAGACAGAACCTTCAGGATGCGTTCCTGAACCACGTACGCAAGACCAAAGTACCGGTAACAATCTTCCTGATTAACGGTGTAAAACTGCAAGGTGTTATCACCTGGTTTGATAACTTTTGTGTTCTGCTACGCCGCGATGGCCAATCGCAATTGGTCTACAAGCACGCTATTTCTACCATCATGCCAAGCCAGCCGATCAGCTTGTATGAAGGTGAAGAGGCTTCTTGAGCAAAGAACAATTCCAGATTGATGAGACGGACGGCCCCGCGAAAACACGCGTATGGGTCCTGCATCCTGACATCAAAAATGATAATGACCGGCGCAATGCCGGTCCTGCACTAGAAGAAGCCGTCGCTTTGGCGGAGGCTTTGCCGAACATAGAGGTTCTAGGATCTGACGTTGTGCCACTGCGCACTGTGAATGCAGGTCATCTGTTCGGCTCTGGCAAGATCAATGAGTTGCGTGAAATTCTGCACGACAACGAGATCGGGCTGGTGCTGGTCGACGGCCCCGTCAGCCCTGTACAGCAGCGCAACCTTGAAAAAGCTTGGAACGTCAAACTGCTTGACCGGACCGGCCTTATTCTCGAAATCTTCAGTGACCGTGCTGCCACCCGTGAAGGTGTGCTTCAGGTCGAGATGGCCGCGCTCAATTACCAGCGCACGCGTCTGGTGCGGGCCTGGACCCACCTTGAGCGACAGCGTGGTGGCCTTGGCTTTGTGGGTGGTCCCGGTGAAACCCAGATCGAGGCGGACCGCCGCGCGATTGACGAACAGCTTGTCCGTCTGCGCCGCCAGCTTGAAAAGGTCGTTAAAACCCGCGCGCTGCACCGTGCAGCCCGCGCAAAGGTGCCGTATCCGATTGTTGCTTTGGTGGGCTATACCAATGCTGGTAAATCGACGCTGTTCAACCGGCTGACCGGCGCGGATGTGTTGGTCAAAGACATGCTCTTTGCCACACTCGACCCGACCATGCGCAGCCTTGAACTGCTGGACGGCCCCGAGATCATCCTAAGCGATACGGTTGGGTTTATCTCCGATCTCCCGACAGAGCTGGTCGCGGCCTTCCGCGCCACGCTTGAAGAAGTGTTGGCGGCAGATATCATTCTGCACGTGCGCGATGTGTCCCACGCAGAGACTGAAGAGCAGGCGCATGACGTCCGCGATATTCTCAAATCCCTCGGCGTGCCTCAGGAAACCCGCACGTTCGAAGTGTGGAACAAGCTTGATCTGCTGTCAGATGATACAGCCAATGCGATGCGCGAACGCGCCGCACGTGACGACACAGTGCTGGCGATCTCGGCGATCACGGGTGAGGGGCTTGAGGCTCTTCAAACAACGGTGGCTGAAGCGCTTCAGGGCGCGCTACGCACGGCTGATCTTTCGCTCGGCTTTGCTGATGGGCGCAAGCGCGCGTGGCTTTTTGCGCAAGATGTGGTGATGTCAGAGACCCAGACCGAGGAAGGCTTTGACCTCACGGTTCGTTGGTCTGCAGATGTCGAGGCGGCATACCAGCGCCTGTAAATATTTTTCGCAATCCGGCGCGCGCGCTCCATATGGAGGCTCAAGTGATCCAGCGGAGAATCCCGATGTCTTATGCCATTGCCTATGTTGCAACCTTCCTTGTCTTTCTGGCCGTCGACTTTGTCGGCCTGAGTTATGTCATCAAACCGTTATTCATGCGCGCAATTGCACCGCTGATGTTAGAGAACTTCCGCGTGGTGCCAGCGTTCCTGTTCTATGCGTTTCTGGTGTTTGTTGTGATGTGGTTCGTCTCATGGCCCGCGCTCGCAACCGATAAATCACTGCTGTGGGTGTTCGGATCCGCCGCGCTGATCGGGGCGGCAGCATATGGCACGTATGAGTTCACCAACTACGCGATCCTCAAGGACTGGACCGCAACGCTGGTCATCACAGATCTGGCGTGGGGAACATTCCTGACAGGTTTTTCGGCCATGTCCGGCGTGGCGATCGCGCGGCTTGTGGTCAGCTAGGCCGGTTCAAGCGCCCGTTGCAGAGGCAAAGCGCCACGCGCCCGGACGCAGCTGATTGAGCTCCCAGTCTCCGACCTGCATGCGGATCAGGCGCAGTGTCGGCAACCCGACATGCGCTGTCATCCGCCGCACCTGACGGTTGCGCCCCTCCGAAATCGTGATCCGCAGCCAGGCATCAGGCACGGATTTTCGGAACCTCACAGGCGGATCGCGCTCCCAAAGTGTTTCGGGCGGATCAACGACATCGGCGCGCGCGGGTCGCGTTACGCCGTCTTTCAGGGTCACACCGCGCCGAAGCGCCGCGAGAGCCCCTTCGTCAGGCGTGCCTTCAACCTGCACCAGATAAGTTTTCTCCAGCTTGTATTTCGGGTTGGAAATGCGGGCCTGCAACGGGCCGTGATCGGTGAGAACCATCAGTCCTTCGCTGTCGCGATCCAGCCGTCCGGCGGGATAGAATCCCGGTTCGTCAATGAAACCGGACAAGGTCGGGCGCGGGGAGCCTTCGGTGCCTTTGTCGGTGAACTGAGACAGCACGCCGTAGGGCTTGTTAAACAGGATGACGCGATTGCTCATGGTGCTTGCGGTATCAGCAGGGTCACACCAACAGAGGCGGCGCGCGCCAGCTCTTGATCCAGTGACATGGGGATATATTCACCGCGCCGCCACATCTGGGCCAGATCGTCATAGTGGCGCGAGAGAAAGTGGCCGGACTGACCGGTGGAGGTCACAAAGACCGAACTGTCAGGGTCGGCGAAATCATAGACCCCGCGATACCCTGCACCGTGTACGTTCAGGAACGGATCTGGGTCCGTTCCCTTTGTCCGGCCACGCATCAGCGTGTGGTCACCGCCCGACGTGCTTTGCCGGATGTTCACGAAATATCGCAGCAGCGGCACCTCGCCCAGCACGGGATGGTCGTGGGTTGCCTGATGGGCATCCCCCCAGCGCAGCGATTCCAATGCGGTGCCGTAGTCCTGAGATATCTGCAACAGCGCGTCATCCAGAGCGAGCCTTGCCATGTCCGCACAGCTTTCTACAGGCGCGGACTGGAACACGTCACACCACGCGCTTGCACCTTGCACGTTGCGGAAAACGCGTTCGATGAACAGCGGCTCGACATGCGTGAACTCGGATGTGAGCGGGCCAATTTCGTCACGGATAAGGCGGTCTTGGAGCGCGCGCAGCCATGTGGCGTAGATCAACGGTTCGGGCATGTGTTCGTTCATTTCGCCCGACCAACCGGCAAGCAGGCTCAGCGCGCGCTGGCGCAGCGCTTCGGATGTGCCTTCAGGCGCTGCTTCGCCAGTGAACCACAGCTCGGCTCCGATAAGCGGCAACAGCGAGCGAGCCGTGAAACTGACGGTGTCGAGCTGGGCTTCGATAAAGCTGTCGCGCGTGTGGACCTGACGGCCTTGCATGAGGCGCTGCCAGCGCTGCACCCGCTGCGTGTCACCCCACTCAAACGACACGTGATTGGGAAAGGGGCGGTCGACCGTCTTGTTGTTTGTATTGCCCAGAATGCCGCCGGCGGGGGCGACAAATCCGGGGTTGGAGCTGAACGGCAAAATCCCCTGCCAGCGGTTTGCCGCGATCCAACCGGGGCTGGGCATCCGGCCCTTGCTTTGGTGGTTCGGATCACGTTTGGGCGCCGCGCCGATTGTCTTCATTGCGATGTTTTCGTGATCAACCAGCGTCAGGTTCTGGGAGGGCGCGATAAACCGCTCGGCGGCTGCGATCCCGTCCGCTATCGTCTTGGCGCGCATCAGCTCGATCGCCGCTTGCATGGTGGTGTCATTAGGGCTGAGCACCGTCCAGTTGACCGAAGCGACGTGACCCGGCGGGGTGATTGACGCAAGGTTGTAATGGGTGCCCGGCAGGACGGGACCATTGTCCGTCCAACGCAGGGTCAGGGTAACCGGATCAAGGTCTTTGACGGTGATGATAGAGGCGCGTTTGATAAACCTCTTAAAGCCGTCTGGCGTGCGGTATTCTTCACGGTCGGCTGGGTTCAGTTCTTCGATATAGACGTCTTGATCGTCCAGATAGGAGGACGTCAGGCCCCAACCCAGATCGGCAGAGCGGCCACTCAACACGACGGGAATGCCGGGGATTGTCGCCCCGATCACGCCCCCTGTTTGCAGCTCAAGACGGGCCAGATACCAAATCGCCGGTGCGGTGAAGCCTAGGTGCGGATCATTGGCCAGCAAGGTACCGCCAGAGGCAGAGCGCGACGGGGCAGCAGCCCATGCATTTGACGCACCCGCAAAGGCAGTGCGTTTGAAGGGCGACAGCGGATGGGCGCTGTAGGGTTCGGTCCGGGCAAATCGCGGGACATCGGGAAAGAGACTGGCGTATTGGGGCAGGGCAGCAACGCCTGTGCCGGGCGCGTCGGGCAGTATGTCGCGCAGCCGTGATGTATCGGGCAGCGCCAGCGACACACGCGCGCGGAGCACTTCGGCGTCCAGATGGCCCGACAACTGCAATCCCATCAGCTTGACGATCGCGATGCTATCGGCGGGCCGCCACGGTGCCATCGGGGCGTTGAACAGGAACATTTCCGGCGCGCCACGGCCCAAAGCGTCAGAGTTGATCTGGTCAAGCCGCGCGTTCACGCCGGCTGCATAGGCGCGCAGCGCGTTCTGGGTTTTCTCGTCCAACGCCTCCATCGAGGCGACCGACAGGGCGTAAATATCAAGGCGGCGCAGCAGCTTGTCCACGTCCAGCGTTGCGGCACCAAAGACCTCTGACAAGCGCCCTTGGGCGGTGCGGCGCATGGTGGTCATCTGCCACAAACGGTCCTGCGCATGGGCAAAGCCGAGGCCAAAGAACACATCCTCGTCCTTGGGCGCAAAAATATGCGGTACATTGGCATTGTCGCGCACGATCTCGACGGGACGCTCAAGATTGGGCACCTCGATTTCCGCGTTATAATCGGGCAATGACCGTGACGCGAGCCAGTAGACGCCGGTCACAACCAGCACGCTTAGCACCAGCAACGCCGCTGCAAGCCGAATAAGCCAGCGAAAAACCAAAGCCATAGTACCCTCCGAAACCGACCCTTACCGTATTTGACCCTGCGGGCCACGGTGATAGGTATACGCGCAGCAATAGCGCAACATCATAGTAAGGAAAAGCACATGGCGAAGCTGGCGTTTTTAGGTCTGGGCGTGATGGGGGCTCCTATGGCGGGGCACCTTCAAAAAGCAGGTCATGAGGTGACGGTGTACAACCGCACCACGGCCAAAGCCGAAAGCTGGGCCAAGACTTACGGCGGCGCTTTTGCCGCGACACCGCGTGAGGCTGTTGAGGGCGCAGAATTCGTAATGTCATGTGTTGGCAATGACGATGATCTGCGGTCGGTCTGCTTGGGCGACGATGGTGCGTTTTCAGGAATGCAGACCGGAACAGTGTTTGTCGATCATACCACAGTGTCCGCTGCCGTCACCCGAGAGCTTTATGCCGCCGCGGACGCGGCACAGATCAGCTTTGTCGACGCGCCGATTTCTGGCGGTCAGGCAGGTGCCGAGAACGCGCAGCTGTCGATCATGTGTGGCGGTGACGAAGGTGCGTTTGAACGCGCACTCCCCGTGATGGAGGTTTATTCCAAGATTTGCCGCCGTATTGGGGACAGCGGTGCAGGCCAGATGACCAAGATGTGCAACCAGATCGCCATCGCAGGCGTGGTGCAGGGCCTGTCCGAAGCACTTCATTTCGCCGAGAAGGCAGGCCTTGACGGTCGTGCCGTGGTCGAGGTGATCAGCCAAGGTGCTGCGGGCAGCTGGCAGATGGCCAACCGCTATGAAACAATGCTCGACGATCATTTTGACCACGGGTTTGCGGTGGACTGGATGCGCAAGGATCTTGGAATCTGTCTCGATACAGCGGATGAGACCGGCGCCAGCTTGCCGATTACGGCGCTGGTCGACCAGTTTTATAAAGATGTGCAGAAACTGGGCGGTGGCCGCTGGGATACGTCAAGCCTGATCCAGCGCTTGCGCAAGATGGGTTGATAGATAATTAATTAGTAAAAACGACAGCATGCAGCACCACCTTCAGGCGGTGCTGCATGAAACTTAAGGAATGATCCGCGTATACTTGCTGCCCTCAAGCGTCGCGCCGATCCGCAGACCTGCACGCCCGAATACAACCGCCAGAACAGGAGACAGCACGGTGTTTGTGTCCGCGCTCACGCTGTCACCGCGGTCAGAGATCACATATTCAACGTTGGCCCCGGCAGCCCAACCCGGCGAGCGACGGAAGCTTGTCAGCGCATCATCGGTCATGAAGAACAACACATGTGCGTACTGCTGCGCACCGATTTGCAGGCCGCCCGTTGCTTTTGTCACGGAGTAGTAATCGACAGAAACGTTGTTTACCCGCAGCGCGCCGCGCCCGTAGGCACCCCCCAGTCCAAGGCCGGCCTCGGTCACCAGCGGCATCACAAGCATGCCATTGGATTTATCCGCAAGGGTGCGCGTATTGGGGAAGGTCCGGTACATCTCTTCGAGCGTCCGGTTGACGCGCGCATCAATTGTGCCAGCACCGCTGGAGCCGATACCGTTCCCGCAAGCGGCCAAAGCGCTCGTGCCAGCAACCGCGCCCAACGCAAATGCGCGGCGCGTAAGAATAGAATGGGTCATGTGATATGCCTGTCTCGTTAAACTGCTCGATGTGCCGATTTTTCCGGCTTATCCCCAACTATAAGCGGGTTTTCGCAGGTTGTCATCGGCTTTGGGTGAAATTGGCGAAAAGATGCTGTGCAACACTTGAATGGCTTTACGCAGGCTCTAGCCCGAATTGGGGTAAAAAGGGCAATATTCCACTTCCGATCGCTCGGGCGGCAGCCCCATTTTCACCCGCGACAACCTTTACCTGAGCCAGTCCTCGTTTGTCGTAAAGGCTGGCGATCGCAGTTTCTACCGCGTCGACCAGATCAAGCGTCAGGGGCGGGGAAAGGCTGCTATCAATGACGATGGCATCGGGATCAATAACGGCCTGTGCGCAGATAGCGGCGAAGGCGATTTGCGGTGCGGCCTCCTCAAGCCATTTGTTGAATATCTCTTTGGGCTTCGACTCCGGTGTGGTGGAATTGTAGAAGCTGCCCATCGGGACGCCAACGGCGAGCGCTTGCGCTTCGAGATGATGCAGCGATGTCCCTTCCAGAAGTTGCGGTGCAATCCCGTTTTTCACAGTGCCCTTTGGGACAGAAGCAAAAGCGCCGGCCAAATTGTGCCGGCCATTGTAAAGCCTGCCACCCAGCGCAATGCCACCACCAATAAACGTCCCGACATAGAAATAGGCAAAGCTGTCGTGACGCGCTCTATTGCCCACAGCGATCTCTGCCAGACAAGCGGCAGAGGCGTCGTTAAGCATGCTGACAGGCAGATTGAAGCGGGCATTCAGCGCGCCTGACAAATCAGCCAGCGCCCAGTCGGCCATGGCGCCTTCAGGCGCGCCAACGGTTTCTTCCCACGCGCTCAGATCATCCGGCTGCGCAATGCCGATCCCGACAACACGTTTTCGTTGATAAGCGCTCAGGGCCTCTAACAGCTCTGAAATCGCGGTCATCAAGTCTTGGCGGACAGTTTCAAGATGCGGAAACTCATAGCGGCGCACGGTTCTCTGGATGATCGTATAATCGAAGGCCATGCTGACCACTTCAAGCGAACGGCGCCCGACCTTTACGCCGATAGACAGCGCGCCGTCCGGATCAAGCGAATAGGGGGTCGATGGCTGCCCGACCTTTCCCTTGACCAAAGTACCGGCCCTAAGCAGCCCCTCATTGACCAACCGGTTCACGATCACGGTCCCGGACTGGGCGCTAAGACCAGAAGCCCGCGTCAGCTCCGCTTTGCTCATCCGACCTGCCTTGCGGATCAGTTCGATGAACAAACGGTCATTATAGGATCGGGTCGGGGCGCGTTGATCGGGATTTGCGTCTTTGGGCATTTCTGTTTCGCTTCTTTGATCTCTTGCTTGGTGGGCAAAGAATGCAGGGATGGTCGGGGAAAATAATCTGACGCTGCCGACCACGGAATTGGTGAAGCAGAAAGATCATCGCTGCTAACGATCATCCTGCACGGAAATACTTTTGATCTTCCCACGCGGACTTGCAACACGAAGCGGCGCAGATAATTACGTAAACTTGATTGAATTAATTATTGACAGTTAGGCTGCTCTGACATTCTAACGAACAGACATTGCCATGCCTCCAAAAGCGGGCGGGCTGTGTCAGGGAAAATACAGTCGTTAGATTGATCCGGCATGCGGTGACCGCAGCTAAGGGCCACACACCTTATTGTGGCGCAATTGATCCGGCACTGTTTACAAATAGCGAGGGCCTTTGATGTCTCTTCAAGACCACAAAATCATCGCCGTCGGTGGCGAGAACCTTATCGACAGCGTTCGGACAGTTTCAGCCAGCGGGCAAGAAAGCTTTTCCCACAAGCTTGGTGGGTCTCCCTACAATGTCGCGGTAGCAATGGCACGGCAGGGGATGCCGACACATTACCTGACGCCGATCTCGCGCGATGAATTCGGGGAACAACTTGCTCGGAATCTGAATGCAGAGGGGATTACTCTTGCAGGCGGGCGGCGCGATGAGCCTACGACACAAGCTGTGGTGACGTTGGAAAATGGGGTGCCGACCTACGTGTTCCACCGCGACAACACCGCTGAACGTGCGGTAACATCGGCAACGATCATGGTGGCCATGCCAGATAACGCGACACACCTGCACGTGGGATCGCTGGCATTCGCAAGCGGCCCTGATGCGGATGCATGGGAAGACGCGTTTCACAGTGCCGCACGAAACGGGCTCACAACTTCGTTGGACCCGAACGTGCGCGCATCCCTGATTGATGACGTCGAAGCTTACCGCGCGCGCCTTGTGCGGTTGTTTGGCTCGGCAACGCTCGTCAAGCTCAGCGATGAGGATTTGGATTGGATCTATCCGGACATGGCTCAGCCAGATGCGATTGCGTTGCTGATGTCACAAACAACGGCCAGCCTTGTCGCGCTTACCAAAGGGCCGGATGGCGCTGAGTGTTGGACGCCGACGCGCCATTGCAGCGTCGACAATCCACCCCTGCCAGATTTGGTTGATACCATCGGTGCAGGAGATACGTTTATGGCCACGCTGGTGGCTGACCTAAGCGCGAACGATCGGCTCAGCGCTGACGCATTGGACGCTGCTTCTGAAGAGGTGCTGCACAATCTGCTTACCCGAGCCGTCCAAGCGGCCTGCCTGAACTGCGCCCAGGAAGGATGCAATCCGCCGGATTTGGCCGCTCTTGATGCTGCGCTGGTCAAATGAAGCTGTATCTGGATACTGCGGATGTCGATGCCTGGGATGATCTGATGCCGACGGGATTGTTCCACGGCATCACTACAAATCCCTTGCTGGCAATGCGTGCGGGCCTTGAGTATCCGCGCATCGATTGGCCTGCGCTCGCGGGCAAGGCACAGGAGCTGGGCGCGAAGGAACTTCATGTGCAGGTTTACGGACCGGCAGCGGAGTATGCGGAACAGGCGGAAAAGCTGTATGCCGTGGGTGAAGCTGCAGGAATTGAGGTCGTGGTCAAAATCCCTCTGGTTGAGGACGCTATCCGCGTCACGCCGGCGATCAAGGCTTTGGGCGGACGCATCCTGATGACGGCCTGCTATAACGCGAAACAAATGTTTGTCGCAAAGGCGTTGCGTGCCGATTTTATCGCGCCATATTTTGGCCGGATGAAAGAAGCGGGGATAGAGGCCGAAGCGCATTTGGCCGCTATGGCGAAGATGAATGCAACGGACACGCGGCGGTGCGACGTCTTGGTCGCGTCGATCCGATCAGCGGCACAGATGGTGACGCTGGCAAGCTTGGGCCATGATCACTTCACCATCTCGCCGGATGTGGCGCGGGATTTGCTCACGTCTTCGCACAGCATCAAAGCATTCTCAGAATTTGAAGAAGCGATCCGGCCCAGCTGACTATCCGCGCAGCAGCTTTGCCGCGGCTGGTGCAAAGTATGTCAGGATGCCATCACAACCGGCGCGCTTGAAGGCCATCAGGCTCTCCATCATCACGCGCTCTTCGTCGATCATGCCGGCAGCTGCGGCTGCTTTGATCATGCTGTATTCACCCGACACCTGATAGGCGAAGGTCGGCGCGCCGTAAGCGTCTTTCACCCGGCGGCAGATATCCAGATAGGGTAGGCCGGGTTTGACCATGACCATATCCGCACCCTCTGCCAGATCGCGCGCCACAAGGCGCAGTGCTTCATCGCTGTTGGCCGGGTCCATCTGATAGGTCTTCTTATCGCCTGTCAGTGCGCCAGAAGCACCAACCGCATCGCGGAACGGACCATAAAAGGCGCTCGCGTATTTGGCGGCGTAGCTCAGGATCATCACGTTCTGGTGGCCTTCTGCCTCCAGCCCCGCGCGGATCGCGCCGATGCGACCGTCCATCATATCCGACGGGCCGATGATGTCCGCGCCCGCGCGCGCCTGCTCGACCGACATTTTCACCAACGCCTGCACCGTGGCATCGTTGATGATCTCGCCATCCACCACAAAGCCATCGTGTCCGTTAATATTATAGGTATCCAAGGCCACATCGGTCATGATGACCAGATCAGGCAGCACCGATTTGATTGCACGGATCGCGCGGTTCACATGGTTGTCAGGGTCCCACGCGCCGGCGCAATCCTCGGTGCGTTCTTCAAGACCGGTGTAGGGGAAAAGGCACAGCGCACCGATCCCCAAATCCCACGCTTCTTGGGCGACCTCGCCGATCTTATCGACCGAGCGGCGCGAGACGCCGGGCATGGAGGGGATATCCTCAACAATACCTTCACCGGAGCGCACAAAGACCGGCCAGATAAAATCTGCCGCCGAGAGGTAATTCTCGCGGACGAGACCGCGAATGCCTTCGTTCTGGCGGACCCGGCGCAGGCGTGTGGCGGGATAAGGGGCTTGGATCGGCTGCATGGCGGGTGTCCTTAAATATTGCCCCGTAAAGCTGTCATGTATTTTTGCCATGCTCAAGAGGTCTCAAGGGGTAGGAATCCGCTGCAAGCCCCGCTATGACAAGGAACAAGTGAATAACGAGCATTGCTTTGGACTGGTACGAGACCCTTTTTGAAATAATCGACATGCGATCTTTCTCGAACCTTTGGTTCTGGATTGTTCTGGCTGTCACATGGTCGACGACCAGCCATTACGGGCTCGGCGTTCCGTTCGACATGGTGCTGCGCGCCAAGCGCCACGGTGGCCAGACCGAGATCGATCTGGAAGACCTTGTTCGGATCAACACCAACCGTTTGCTGTTCATCGCACATATGTCCGGTCTGTGGATCGCAGGGTTTGCCTGCTTTTTCCTGACAATGCTGGCGATGCTGGGGTTTGTATATGGCAACGAATTTTCGCAGGCTGTGATCTTGCTCGCTGCGCCGCTGTCTTTGGTGGGTTTGTTAAGCATTTCGACGGCACGTTTGATCCAGGAGGAAGACGCGCGCGGAGAGAAGTTGCACCGCCGCCTGATGCGTCACCGCCTGTACACACAGATCATCGGAATGATCGCGATTTTCGTGACTGCCCTTTGGGGAATGTACCAGAATCTCGATGTCGGTCCCCTTGGCGGTTGACACAAGAGCGCCAAGCGCCACATCACGCTCCATATGAAATCACCTACACATATCACGCTGTCCGGCGCCCCCGAAGGGTTTGACGCCAAACTGCTGCTGGCAGAGCTTGCTAAATCAGCAGGCCCCGTTTTGCACATCGCACGCGATGACAAGCGGATGGTGGCGATGCAAGAAGCGCTGCGGTTTTTCGCGCCTGACATGCCTGTGGTGGTCTTTCCCGGGTGGGATTGTCTGCCTTATGATCGGGTGTCCCCGAATGCCGATATCTCGGCCCAGCGGATGGCCACACTGGCGGGGCTGGTTCATGGCATGCCAAGCCAGTTCATTTTGCTTACAACATTGGGTGCGGCGACCCAGCGCGTGCCCGCCCGTGACGTCCTTCGCGATGCAGCATGGAGCGCGCAGGTAGGCGCGCGCGTAGACGAAAAGGGTCTGCGCGCGTTTCTGGTCCGCATGGGCTTTGTTCAAAGTCCGACAGTGATGGAGCCGGGCGACTATGCCGTGCGCGGCGGGATCATTGATATCTATCCCCCCGGTGATCTGGGGCCTGTGCGGCTGGATCTGTTCGGCGATGTGCTGGACGGCGCGCGGCGCTTTGACCCTGCCACCCAGCGCACCACAGAAAAGCTCGATATTGTCGAGCTTGCACCGGTTTCCGAGGTCATACTGGATGACGCGGCGATCACCCGCTTCCGCCAGAACTACCGCATCGAATTTGGCGCTGCCGGCACCGATGATCCGCTTTACGAGGCGATCAGCGCAGGGCGGAAACATCAGGGCGCCGAGCATTGGCTGGCGTTCTACTACGATAAGCTTGAGACACTGTTTGACTACCTGCCAGATGCCACAATCACGTTGGATGACCAGCTGACAGCGATGCGGCTGGCACGGTGGGATAGCGTTGCGGATCAATACGAGACGCGCAAGATTGCGATGGCAAACCGATCCAAGATGGACAGCGTGTACAAGCCTGCGCCTGCTGAGGGTCTTTATCTGGATGACGCGGCATGGGAGGCGGCAGTTGGTGAGCGCCGCGTGCTGCAACTGGCACCATTGCCGCAGCCAACCGGTCTGGGCGTGGTAGATGCCGGCGGGCGGATCGGGCGTAATTTCGCGCCAGAGCGTCAGCAGGAATCTATCAGCCTTTTCGGGGCCTTGGCGACACATATTAAAGCCAAGCTCGACACCGGGCCTGTGCTGATTGCAAGCTATTCGGAAGGCGCGCGTGAACGCCTGACCGGATTGATCGAAGAAGAAGGACTGGCCGAAGCGATCCCTGTCGCAAATGCCACCCGCATCGGCAAACGCGGGCTGCATCTGGCCGTTTGGGCGCTTGAGCACGGGTTTGAGACCGCCGACCTGACGGTGATCTCGGAACAGGACGTGCTGGGTGACCGCCTGATCCGCCGTCCTAAACGCAAACGCCGCGCCGAGAATTTCCTCTCCGAAGTCCAAAGCCTGACGCCGAATGATCTGGTGGTCCACGTGGACCACGGGATCGGGCGCTATCTGGGCATGGAGGTCATCACTGCGATCGGGGCCGCCCATGAATGTCTGGTGCTGGAATACGCCGAACAATCAAAGCTATACCTGCCGGTCGAGAACATCGAGCTGCTCAGCAAATACGGCCATGAAGAAGGCTTGCTGGATCGGCTGGGCGGTGGCGCGTGGCAGTCCAAGAAGGCCAAGCTCAAAGAACGTATTCGCCAGATGGCGGACAAGCTTATCCGCATTGCGGCCGAACGTGCGCTGCGCCGCGCGCCCGTACTGGAGCCGCCACCGGGCATGTGGGACGCATTTTCGGCACGTTTTCCGTATCAGGAAACCGATGACCAGCTTTCAGCCATCGGTGATGTCATTGACGATCTTACGTCGGGCAGCCCGATGGATCGCTTGGTCGTCGGTGATGTCGGCTTTGGTAAGACCGAAGTCGCCATGCGCGCGGCCTTTGTGGCGGCAATGTCGGGCGTGCAGGTGGCTGTCATCGCGCCGACAACCCTGCTGGCACGGCAACACTATAAATCCTTTGCCGAACGCTTTCGGGGCTTCCCGATTGAAGTGCGACAGCTCAGCCGTTTTGTCAGCGCCAAGGATGCGACCCTCACGCGCGACGGGATCACCAAGGGCACCGTTGATATCGTGATCGGCACCCACGCGTTGCTGGCCAAAACCATCAAGTTCAAAGACCTGGGCCTGCTGGTGATCGACGAAGAGCAACATTTTGGCGTGAACCACAAAGAGCGGCTGAAGGCGATGCGCACAGACGTGCACGTGCTGACCCTCACGGCGACCCCGATTCCGCGCACCTTGCAGCTAAGCCTGACGGGCGTCCGTGATCTGAGCATCATCGGCACGCCGCCGGTAGACCGCCTGAGCATCCGCACCTATGTTTCCGAATTCGACACCATCACCCTGCGCGAGGCACTTCTGCGTGAACATTATCGCGGCGGGCAATCCTTCTATGTGGTGCCGCGCATCAGTGACCTGCCCGAGATCGAGGCCTTCCTGAAAGAACAGCTCCCGGAGCTGAGCTATGTCGTGGCGCATGGCCAGATGGCAGCGGGGGAGTTGGATGACCGCATGAATGCCTTCTATGATGGCAGCTATGACATCCTGCTGGCGACAACGATTGTGGAAAGCGGTCTGGACATCCCGACCGCCAATACGATGATCATCCACCGTGCGGATATGTTCGGGCTTGCGCAGTTGTATCAGATCAGGGGCCGTGTCGGTCGCTCCAAAACGCGGGCCTATGCCTACCTGACGACCAAGCCACGTGCGAAACTGACCCCGCTCGCTGAGAAACGTCTGCGGGTTTTGGGCAGCCTTGATACGTTGGGAGCAGGGTTCACGCTGGCCTCTCAGGACCTTGATATTCGTGGGGCAGGGAACCTGCTGGGCGAAGAGCAATCCGGCCAGATGCGCGATGTGGGCTTTGAGCTGTATCAATCCATGCTGGAAGACGCGATTGCCAAGATCCGCTCGGGCGAGCTGGAAGGCGTGGTTGACGACGATGGCCAATGGGCGCCGCAAATCAACCTTGGTGTGCCTGTCCTGATCCCAGAGACATTTGTGCCCGATCTTGACGTGCGTCTTGGCTTGTATCGCCGCTTGTCAGAGCTGACCACCAAGGTCGAGCTGGAAGGTTTCGCAGCTGAGCTGATTGACCGGTTCGGCACGCTGCCGCGTGAGGTGAACACGCTGATGCTGGTTGTGCGGATTAAAGCGATGTGCAAACGCGCTGGCATTGCCAAGCTTGATGGCGGGCCTAAGGGGGCCACCATCCAGTTCCACAATGACAAATTCGCCTCACCCGAGGGGCTGGTGAAGTTCATTCAGGACCAACGTGGTTTGGCCAAGGTCAAAGAAAACAAGATCGTTGTGCGGCGGGACTGGAAGACTGACGCGGATAAGATCAAAGGCGCATTCGCCATCGCCCGCGATCTGGCCGAGCATGTCGTTGCCAAAGAGAAAGCCGCGAAGAAGGCGAAAGCCTCTTAAGCGATGACTTCTCTGCGGGCAACGCGCCGCATCGCCAACATGCAGACAACACTGACAACCGCGAGCACCAACACCGAAAGCGTCAGCAGCCGGACGTCGCCATTGAACATCGTTCCGATCGGGCTGGCGATCATGACAGCCCCAACCGTCGAGATTGCCCCGATGACGGAAGCGGCCATGCCTGCGATGTGGCCCATCGGCTCCATCGCGAGCGCGTTGAGATTGCCAATGGTAAGGCCTGCCTGAAAGAAGATGGATGTTTGCCAGAACAGGAAAAAGTAGAACCCGTATGCGCCGCTGCCGAGATCGAACAGCGTAAAGCAGCCCGAAAAAAGAATCTGTGCGCTCAGCGCCAGAATCACAAGTCGCTGCATGCCGAAACGGACCACCACCAAAGCGTTCAGCAGGCTTGCGGTGCCTGCAATGATGGCAATCATGAAGAACCAGTAGGGGAATTCATCGCCACGGCTGTAGACCAGATCATAGATTGGCTGGACCAGCATAAGTGTCAGAAACAGCATCGCAGACACAAACATCTGGACAAGGATCGACAACCGCACAACCGGATGTGCCATCATCTCGGTCACGGCGGCAAACATCAGTTTCAGCTGCATCGGGCGGCGGTTTTCGACGGGCAACGTCTCGGGGAGGCGGATCATCATCCACAGCGAATAGATCAGGGCGAAACAAATATAGGCGATGAAAATCCCGCGCCAACCGCTCCAACCGATGATGAAAGAGCCCAAGAGAGGTGCCACCGCAGGGACCAATACAAAGATCATCATCACGACAGACATGATTTGCGCCATCTGGCGGCCTGCATAGCGATCACGCGCGATGGCGTTCGCCACGACACGCGGGCCGGCGGCCCCCAAGCCCTGAAGCATCCGGCCCACCAACACGGTCTCAAGCGACTGACCGGCCCAGGCCATTCCGGCCCCCGCAATGAACACCAGACTGGATATTATTACGACCCGCTTGCGGCCGAATGCATCGGAAAGCGGGCCGGTAAAGAAAGTGCCGACCCCCATGCCAAACAAGAACATGCTCAGGATAAGGGGCGCGCGATGGGGCGCGTCAGGCACCAGATCCAGTGCAATCTGCGGCAAGGCAGGCAGCATGGCATCAATAGAGAAGGCAACAGAGGCCATCATCATAGCAAGCAACGCCACAAACTCTGCGCGGCTCATCGGGAAGGGAGAAGTTGAGGACGGCAAGGAGGCTCCGATGCACGCAGGGTATTGGCCAAATCTATAGTTGATTTGTTAACCTACGGTTGCGGAGCTGGCAATGCTGAACACCTTTTTGTGTTCAGGATCAACCGCCTGCGACAGCTCTTAGCTGGTTGTGCTGCACAGCGTGAAACGGTTTGCGGGTGCCGATGATCTCTGCGCGGGGAACGTATACCACCTGAGTGATGTCTTCGAACTGATCAAACTGGCCGGTCCAGTCTTCGCCCATGGCGAACACAGAGACGTTGTAGTTGATGATATCGGTGTATTTTTGATCCCAGTCCTGCTCGGCAATGACGCGGCTAACAAAGCGGCAGCTTTCCAGCATCAACCGGCGTTGCGCATAAGAGGTGACAGCGGGCACGCCCATCTTTTCATTGTAAGCATCAGTAGAGCAGCCGACAACCAGTTCCGTCCCCATCATGGACAATCGTTGAAGCAAGCGCGCATGGCCCTGATGAAACAGATCAAACGATCCATAAGTAAGCACAACGCGTGACGTGATGGGAGTTAACATTTAGCTGCCTTTCTCAATACACCGAAACCCGCGCAACCGCGCGATATGAGCCGTGTAACGACAAAGCTGCCGTCTTTTTGTATAGAAAGGGGATCGCCCGATTGGGACGTTTGCCTGTTCACTGCCTGCACACCTGCTCAAAGGTATTCTTATTTTTAGATGGGGCTTTTTGCCCCTTGGGATCGAAGTTAGGCCACAGCAGAACCGCCGCCTAGTGTTTTATTACCCTTGCCGCAGATTGCTGCGCATTTGCAACAGGATTACGCGCCTGTGACCTCGGCAATCACCTTTGCCCAAAGCTCCGGTGGTTGGGCGCCGGGGACAGCGTGTTTTCCGGCAATGATAAACGTCGGGACCGAAGAGATACCCATCTGCCGGCTATGCGCATCACGCGCGCGGATATCCTCCAGATCCGCATCGCTTTCCAGCAGGCGTTTCACAACTGAGGCGTCCATCTCGATGCTATCGGCAATATCGGACAGTACTTCGGTATCCCCGATGTCACGGGTATCTACAAAGTAAGCTTTGAACAGGGCAGAGACTGCCGCCGTCTGGCGGCCTTCGATACCGGCCCAATGGATCAGGCGGTGGGCATTGATGGTATTTGGCGTGCGCTTCATGCCCTCGAAATTGATGTTCAATCCGGCTTTCTCCGCGTGTTCCACGACGGGCGCGTAGGCTTTGACCGCAGCTTCCTTGCCGCCGAACTTACCCTCCAGATAGGCACGGCGGTCCATGCCTTCGGCAGGCATGTCAGGGTTCAGCTGAAAGGGGTGCCATTCAATCACGAACGGATGATCCGGATGCGCGGCCAGTGCGCGGTCCAGATGTGCCTTGCCGATAAAGCACCAAGGGCAGATGGGGTCGGACATGATGTCGAGCTTGACTGTTTCGGTCATCGGGTAGCCTCGAATTGCTGGCGCAGAGAACGGCGCAGGAGCTTGCCATTGGCGCCCATGGGCAGCGCCGGCAAATGGATAAAGAGGCGCGGTTGCTTATAGCGCGCCAGATTTGCCTCGGCATAGCGGCGCAAAGCCTCTTCGTCCAGAGGCGCCGCTGCGGTGTAGAAGGCGGCGATCACGCTCACGTCCTGCTTTACGGATACTTCTGCTGCGCCAACGGAGGTAATTCCGTCAAAGCGCGCAAGGCAGGATTCCACCTCAACAGGGGACACGCGGAAACCGCCGGCGTTCATCATATCATCGTTGCGGCCCAGATAGGTGATCTGGTGGTCGGCATCCATGCTGCCCTGATCACCGGTCAAAAACCATTCGTCCTGCATTTTCGCCGCCGTCTCTTCCGGTGCATCCAGATAACCAAGCATCAGGCCCGGATCGCTGCGGTGAACGGCAATGGTGCCTTCGTCGCCCAGAGGGACGGGGCCATCATCGCCCAACAACGCGATGCGCCGGCCTTGTTGGGGGCGGCCCAAAACCGCAGGCTCTGCCGGATGGCTGGGGCCGGCAGAAATAAATGTCGAGCATTCGGACATGCCATAGGCCTCATAGACGGTGGTGCCGGTTGCAGCTTCCCAGCGCGCGTGTACCGCGGGCGGCAGTTTTTCTCCGGCGCTCAGCCCGTGGCGAAGATCCGGCATTGCAGGCAGATCGGGCTGATTTAGCAACTGGCGATACACACCCGGTGCTGCGGCGAAGATCGTCGCGCGATGGGTTGCAATCAGCGCGAGAAGGTCGGTCGCAGGCGTTCCCGCGTAAGGTATCAGCGCGGTTGCCCCTATCGTCCAAGGATCCATTAGCCCGGTGCCAAGCGTGTAGGTCCAGTTGAACGCACCTGCATGCAGCACGCGGTCCTCTTGGCGCAGACCATACCAACCCTCAAACATCATCTGACGCGCCCAGATAGCGCGGTGCGCATGCACGACTGCACGCGGGCTGCCAGCGGTCCCGGAGGTATAGATGATATAGCCCGCACGCTCAGGGTCTCCCATGTGGAAGCCGGCAGGCTGTAGTGACCGCATAGCGCGCAGGGCGTCCAGCGGCATGATCCGCGGATCGGGCGGGCAGGCCACATCGGGATCGTGCAGAATTATCGCCGGATCAAGGGTCGCAATCATCGGGGCCACTTCGCGCTCCGTCAGTGCCGAAGCTGTTGGTACCGGCACAAGCCCTGCTGCCAATGCGCCGAGATAGGCAAGCGGGAAGTCCACCGTATTGCCCAGCCGCATCAGCACACGGTCGCCCGGCACTGCACCTGTCTGCAGCAATCCGGTAGCAGTGCCCAGCACCGCCGCTTTCAGCGCGCGGTACGTCCAATCCTCAGACCCAAGAACGGACAGGGCAATTTTCTCAGGCACCTCATCCGCACACCCGAGCACATGCGCGGCCATGTTGAAAGGCGACGGACAGGGCGGCGGCGGGCCTTGGTCATAAACAGATATCATAGATCTTCGCTACCGCGTGCGGGGGTGCGTTGCAAGGTTCTCGGGGACGCTCTATAGAGTGGAACATGAGCGAAGATGCAGCCAAATCCATGATCCAGATCGCCCGTGAAGACGGGGCTGCCCATACGGTGCCGCCCGTCGATCTGGGGGCGCGCGTGCGCGAATTGCGCAAGGCGCGTGGCTGGACCTTGGAGCAGGCGGCGACGCAGGCGGGCCTCGCCCGTTCGACGTTGTCGAAAATCGAGAATGCGCAAATGTCTCCGACGTATGACGCGCTTAAAAAGCTCGCCGTCGGGTTGGAGATTTCTGTACCTCAATTGTTCACACCGCCAGCGGCAGAGCAGATCAACGGGCGCATGGCGGTCACCAAGTCCGGCGAGGGCACAGCGCAGGCGACCGCCACTTACGAGCATGAGTTGCTTGCCGATACGCTGCGCAAGAAAACCATGCTGCCGTACCGCGCCCGCATCCGCGCGCGGCAGATGGAAGAATTTGACGGCTGGGTGCGCCATGATGGCGAAGAGTTCCTGTTCGTCTTGACAGGCGTGATCAAGCTATTCACCGAATTCTATGAACCGATCGAAATGCGCCGCGGTGACAGCGCCTATTATGACGCGGCCATGGGGCATAATGTGATATCGGTGTCGGACGAGGATGCGACCATTCTCTGGGTCACATCGCTCGTTTGATCCTCCTGCTACGGCAGGGTTATTGGCTGTCGTCCCACCACCATACGGACGGCATCCATTCCGCCCCATCGCCGTAGATCGGCAGGGTTTGCGGGTATTTCATTGCGCGCATATGGGCGATCCGGCCTTCGGTGTAAGACCAGAACGGAATGACATAGCGACCCGCCGTCAGAACACGATCCAGCGCGCGGGTTGCGGCCACAAAATCTGCACTGTCACGAGCGCCAAGCATCTCTTGGATCATGGCATCAATAGCGTGATTGCGTGCGCCCATCAGATTGCGCGAACCGGGCTGGTCTGCGGCTTCCGATCCCCAGTAGAACTTCTGCTCGTTTCCGGGGCTGAGCGACAGGGCACGGCGGAAAGTGGTGATGTCAAAGTCGAAATCACCGGTACGGGAAAAATACTGGGCATCATCGACAGTCTCGATGTCGGCAGCAATGCCCAACCGTTCAAGCGCGCGGAGGTAGAGTTCGGCAATCGCGATGTCTTCGGTGCTGCCTTTTGCGATCAGGATGGTGAAGGATACCGCCGTGCCATCGCCACGCATCAGCGCGCCGTCCTTGACCATATAACCAGCGGCCTCGAACTGCTCCATCGCGGCGCGAATGCCTGCACGGTTCCGTGCCGAACCGTCAGAGACGGGCAGGGCGTACCCTTCGAGTGTGCCGTTTGGCAAAGTGTCCTGGTAAGGCAGCAACAGTTCGGCCACGCGGCCCTGTGCCGGTCCCTCTATAAGCCCGAGAACGGAATTGGAGAAATAGGACGTGATGCGCGGCTGCGCATTTCCGGTAAGCGTGTCGTTGATGTATTCGAAATTGAACGCCTTGATCAGGGCATCGCGCACACGCCAGTCATCAAAGGGTGCGCGGCGGGTGTTCATGACAAAGCCCGTCATACCCGATGGTTTGCTGTGCGGAATTTCCGATTTAACGATATCCCCGCGCGTGATGGCAGGAAAGTCGTACTGTGTCTGCCAGCTCTCGGCGTTGAACTCACGCACGGCAGAAATCTCGCCGGCTTTGAACCCTTCGAACAGGACCTTTGAGTCACCGTAAAAGTCTAGTTTGACGCTGTCGAAATTGTTGGTGCCTTTGCGAAAGGGGATGTCCGCGCCCCAATAATCGGGGTTTCGCGTCAGTTCGACATAGCGGCCCGTCTCAAAGCCGCTAATGGTGTAGGGGCCGGATCCAAGGGGGATGTCCTGCACGGGGGCATCGGCAAAGTCGCGGCCCTCCCACTGCGCCTTAGACAGAATGGGCCGCATACCGGCAAGCAAGGCCAGCTCGCGGTTAGCGGCATTAAAGGTGATGCGCACACTGCGCGGGCCCGTCTGCTCGACGCTTTCGATTTGCTGGTACAGGCTGATGTAGCGCGGATGACCTTCGGTTCCCAACAGATCGAAGCTGAAGATCACATCTTCAACGGTCAGCGGGCTGCCGTCAGAGAATGTAGTGCCTTCGCGAAGCTTGAATTCGACCCAAGTGCGCTCCTCATCCGTCTCGACCGATTCGGCGAGAAGACCGTAAAGGGTGAACGGTTCGTCCCACGAACGGCCCATCAGGGTCTCATGCGTGAAAAACGGCAGCTGCCACGGAGACGTGCCTTTGCGCACAAACGGATTGAGGCTGTCAAAACCGCCCGTATTGCCCAAAGTAATGGCGCCCCCCTTGGGCGCATCCGCATTTACGTATGGCAAGCTGGTGAAATCCGCCGACAGGGCTGGAACGCCGTACATAGCAATGGCATGAGCCGGTTCTGCGTGCACATCGATTCCCCAAAGAATCAGTGAAGAGGTGGCTACAAAGCCCCGTACCCCCATGAAAATATCTAAAGCCATTTTCGAAACAATCCTGCGCTGCCCTTTTTTTTATTACCTAAACCTCTAACGGGGTCTGTCAGTAGGCGCAAACTTTTAGCTTGGCGTTTAGGAGGTAATTCCTTATAAAGACCTTACTGCTCGATAGGTTTCTTGCCTGTATGAAACCTGCCTCAATAACTTGACGCCCGCCTTGTGCGGGCGTTTTTTTTGGCCAACTGACTCTGAGTTGAGTGAATGAGCTGCGTTTTCCCCGTCATCTATGGAACCACAGCACGTCATCGTGCATTTTCATTCCAGTAGCCCCGCGCCATACGTGGGGCATCATTCATTCTCAGGAGATATCCCATGGCCCTTACCTACGATCTGTCCGGCAAGACTGCCGTTATCACCGGCTCCAACTCCGGTATCGGGTTGGGCATTGCGCAGCAGCTTGCACAGGCGGGGGCAAATGTTGTTCTCAACTCTTTTACGGATCGCGACGAAGATCACGCATTGGCCGAAGAAATCGCGAACGTCACAGGTGTGACCGCGCGCTATATCAAAGCGGATATGTCCAAAGGTGATGACTGCCGCAAGCTGATCGAGGACGCAGGTGTTTGCGACATCCTGATCAACAACGCCGGCATCCAGCACGTCGCCGCGATCCCCGATTTCCCCCCCGAGAAGTGGGACGCGATCATTGCGATCAACCTCAGTTCGGCATTTCATACAACTGCGATGGCGCTGCCGATGATGCGCAAGGCTGGCTGGGGCAGGGTGATCAACATCTCTTCTGCACACGGCCTGACGGCGTCTCCCTATAAATCCGCCTATATCGCGGCAAAGCACGGGATTGTCGGCCTGACTAAAACCACCGCTCTGGAGACCGCCCAGGAGCCGATCACCGCGAATGCGATCTGTCCGGGCTATGTGCTGACGCCGCTGGTAGAAAGCCAGATCCCCGACACAATGAAAGAATACGACATGAGCCGCGAGGACGTGATCAAAAATGTCATGCTCAAACGACAGCCAAGCAAGGAATTTGCAACTGTTGAACAAATGGGCGGCACCGCTGCGTTCCTATGTTCAGCCGCCGCAGACCAGATCACTGGCACTACCATAAGCGTCGACGGTGGCTGGACAGCGCTTTAATAGCGCGCCCCGAAACCACGACTGACCCTAACAGACTGACCCGAAAGCGCATTCACATGTCACAGACCAAGAAGATCAACCTTGCCTTGCAAGGCGGCGGTGCGCATGGCGCGTTCACATGGGGCGTACTGGACCGGTTGCTGGAAGAGGACGGGCTGGAGGTCGAAGGGATCTCCGGCGCGTCGGCCGGTGCGCTGAATGGCGCAGCGCTAAAAGCCGGAATGATCGTTGGGGGCCGTGAAGGCGCGCGTGAAAATCTGGAATGGCTTTGGATGCAGGTCGCAGGGGTCACCGATCTACGGATTGGTGCGTGGATGGCGCCCTTCGGGTTGCAGGTTCTCAGCCAGCAGATCGAGAACAGCTTTCACTATGCTGTCGGTGATGCCGTTTCGCGGGTGTTTTCCCCCTATAGCTATGGGCCGTTCTACAAAAATCCGCTGGCCGACATTGTCGAGAAATTTGACTATAACCGGGTGTGCAACAAGCAAGGACCAGTGTTCTACGTGGGCGCCACCCGTGTGCGAAACGGCAAAATCAGGATTTTTGAAGGCGACGAGATCGGACCCGATGCGTTGATGGCCTCTGCCTGCTTGCCAACCGTGTTTCAGGCGGTTGAGATTTTTGACAAGACCACAGGCCGACAGGAAGCGTTTTGGGACGGTGGTTTTACCGGCAATCCCGCGCTGTTCCCATTGTTTAACCACGCGCTGCCTGATGACATCGTCATCATCAACATCAACCCGCTTGAACGCGACGATATCCCCACCACGCCGCAGGAAATCCAGAACCGCGTGAACGAGATCAGCTTCAACTCAAGCTTGCTGCGAGAGCTGCGCGCCATCGAGTTTGTGCAGCGCCTGATCGAAGAAGGGACCATGTCCTCGGACAGGATGAGCCGCGTGCGGATTCACATGATTGCTGACGATGCGCTGATGTCCCAGCTTTCCGCCGCGACCAAGGTCGTGCCGAACCCCAAAGTGATCTCGGAACTCAAAGCCGCTGGAAGAATCGCGGCAGAGACTTTCCTACGCGATGGCATCGACCATGTCGGGAACCGAAGCGGCGTCGATCTGTCAGAAATGTTCAGCTAAGCGGCGTTCAACAGCACAGAGGCTCTAGCTTCGGTCGGGGAGTTCGGCGATGGGAGGTTCGCCATTCTCCAGCGCCTTGCCGTTCGGATAAACAAGGCCCGCCGAAATCACCAGCTTTGCCGCATCTTCGACGGTCATATCCAACACGATCACGTCTCGCTTGGGCACAAACAAAAGAAATCCCGAAGTAGGGTTGGGCGTTGTCGGTAGAAAGATCGACATCACCCCCCCGCTGGAATCAGTCTTGCTTGAAATTTCGCCCTTGGCGTCGGTCGATATAAAGCCGATGGCCCAGATGCCTTTGCGCGGGTATTCAATCAGACAGGCGGTCTCGAAGCTGCTTTCGGACTGGGCAAAGATCGTCTCTGAAATTTGCTTGATGCCTGAATAGATCGACCGGACAACGGGCGTCCGTTCAACGAGGCTTTCGGCAAAGCGAATGAACGATCGGCCGATGATGCCTTTTGCGATCCACCCCACCACAACGGTGAACAGCAGAAAAATCACCACACCGATGCCGCGCACGTTGATCTGGACGGTAGGGTCGAGGCCCAGCAAATCCTGGATCAGCCGGTCAGGGTGATATTTCACCGGTACCAACGGCAGCACAAACCCGTCGATCCAGCCAACCACGCTCCAAATCAGCCAGATCGTGAGGCCCACCGGCGCGATCACAACCAAACCGGTCAGGAAATTCCCCCGAAAACGGCCCAAGAGGCCGCGTTTGGGGGGCGCGGTGGGATCTGGATCAAAGGGCGTGTTCATCGGTCAGTCTGGGTCCGCAATTTAGGTGGTACCACGTTACAGGTATGCGCTTGGTAGGACAGTCACAATGGGCCAAGGAAACGGAATTTTATGCCAGCTTGCGCAATTCGAGGGCAATTTGCGCCGCAAGCTGTGCATTGTTTCGCACCAACGCGATGTTGGCGTCCAGAGAACGCCCCTTTGTCAGCTCGAATATGCGCTGGAGCAGATAGGGCGTGACGGCTTTACCTGTGATGCCTGCGCGCGTGGCGTCGGCTTGGGCGGTGGCGATGATCGGGGCCATCTCCTCAGCCGGGATTTCAGCAGCGACTGGGATCGGGTTTGCCACCAGCTGCCCACCGGGCAGGCCCAATTGCGCGCGCATCGCGTGGCCGGCAGCAATCGCGGCAGCATCGTTCATGCGAAGCGGGGCTTTCAGTTTTGAACCGCGCGACCAGAAGGCGGGAAAGGAATCCTGTCCGTAGGCAATCACTGGCACACCTTGGGTTTCGAGCACTTCGAGCGTCTTATCAACATCAAGGATTGCTTTCGCGCCGGCAGCAACCACTGTCACTGCGGTCTGCGCAAGCTCCATCAGATCGGCAGAGATGTCAAAGCTGTCTTCGGCGCCTTTGTGCACCCCGCCAATGCCACCCGTGGCAAAGACCGCAATACCGGCAAGCCGCGCGGCGATCATTGTGGCAGCGACAGTCGTGGCACCTGTGCCACCGGTTGCCATGCAGGCGGCCATATCGGCCCGGCTGAGTTTCGCCACACCTTTGGTCTGGGCAAGCGCGGTCAGCTGGTCATCTTCAAGGCCTATGTGCAGTGTGCCGTTGATGACGGCCATTGTCGCAGGCACTGCACCGGCCGCGCGAATGTCTTCCTCGACCTGACGCGCGACTTCGACATTTTGCGGGTAGGGCATGCCGTGGGTAATGATTGTGCTCTCAAGCGCAACAATGGGGGCACCGTCAGTGCGGGCTTTGGCGACTTCGGCGCTGTAAACGAGGGGGATCATATTTTGGTCTCTCCGGAAACATAGAGGGCAGCGGCGGACAGGGCGGCATCAAGAGCATCATCCGCACCAAGCCCGCCCAATTCGGCGGCCACATGGGCAGCCATGAAAGTATCTCCCGCACCGGTGATGCGTGTCACCGAAACCGGAGGAGGTGTTTGTGTGGTCATTGTCTGCGCATCTGCCACGGTGGTCGGCTTACCGCCATCTGTCACAACGGCGCGCGCCGCTCCCCGCGCCAATAATGCGGCAGCGGCGGCTTGTGATCCCGTGAACTCGGTCTGGCACAAAAGCCCCGCTTCTTCGAGGTTCACGTAAAGTGTGCCGCGCCCTGTTTGCAAGAAAGGCGCAAGCCGCAGCGCCTTGCCGGGAGACGCAGGTGCCACGCGCAAATCGGCTTGGGCCAACAAGGGGCTGCGCGCGATCTGGGAAAGCAGGTCCACTGTCAGGTTCCCGTCAAGCGCCACCGCTCCGGTAAAAGGCTGGGGCAGGGCGCTATCGCGCAACGGCAGCAGGATTTTGTCTCCCGCCGCCTCAAGAGAGTGGGCATCGGCAATCGCCGCAATCAGACCATTCGTGGCCTCGACGGCCATATATTGATCGGTCGGAAGGTCATCAGAGCGGTAGATCAGATGGGTCAGCAGGCCGCGCGCCTCACAGGCGGCGATCAACGCCTCACCTTGTGTGTCGCGCCCGACCGCACTGAGCAACGCAGGGTTGAGACCGAAGCGCCGCAAAGCCATTGCAATGTTCAACGCCACACCACCCGGCAGCCGCGTAATGCGCCCCGGCATGTCAGAGCCATGCCGCATCGGTGTGTCACAGCGCCCGATAACGTCCCACAGGACCGAGCCAATGCACAAAATATCAGGTGTATCAGTCATATCCGTGCTTTTGACCGGATGTGCAGTTCCGCGCAAGCAGTTATCAGATCAACGAAGCGGAACGGCAAAGGTCATGGAGGCCCAAAGAGTCTCCCACACGGGGCCTGCCTCAACGGTGGTTGCACCGTCGACGGGCCGCAACACGACTGCGTCAAGCAGATATTCCATGCCATCCTTCACGGGTATCGTCGCCAGTCCCTGCATGTCGGTCCGTGTGAGGGTGACGGTCACATTATCCTCGGTGTCCCGCTCATACACTTCGATCTGCGCATCCGCCCGCGGCGCGCCGTTATAGAATAGAGTCACATTAAGCGTCCCGTCAAAATCCGGAGCATATGGATTATCTTGTGCGACAAATTCAGTCACCATACCGAGCTTTTTGTCCGCCCCTGCGCCATCACCAACAGCGACCAACGATTTCGAGTGACGGGTATAGACTTCTTTGAACCCTTCCTTTGCCCAGCCGCGCGCGTCATGGATGGCTTCAGCGTCTTTAAAGTCCTTATGCTCAACAAACGTCATGAACTTCGGCCACTCCTTGTAGGTAAGGGTAGAGGGGGCCGCTTCATGCGCAAGGATCATCAGGCCGTCGCGCTCGGGTGCGGGCAACTGGATTGCGGGCCGGTCGCCCATCCGGCCGGTAATGGGGGCTGTACCATCGCCCATGATCACCTCGAACCGCGTGTTCCGGTCTTCGAAAAAAGACTGGCGCGTGCCCTCGAACAACTGGCCATTGCGCAGGTCCGCCACGAACGGCTGGTCGTTTTGCACTTGAAACTCAGGAGGTTCGATCCAAAACTCATGTGCAAGGGCCATAGGTGCACACATGAGCACCGCCGCGCCGAACGTAAACAGATGGGTGAGTTTCATGAGACGTTTTTCCTTATTGCTGCTGTGTAAGCTGACGCTGATACTGGCGTTGTCAAGCACACTGGCCCGCGCGCACGAAGTTGTGCCCACAATCGCCGATCTGACCGTCATGGAAGGGAGCGCAGAACTGAGCCTTAGGATCAATCTTGAGGCGTTTCTGGCAGGCGTTGATCTGGACACCGTCGAGGACACGAACGAAGCGCCACAAGCAGCGGATTATGACGCGTTGCGCGCCTTGTCCGAAGATGCGCTGGCTGCCCGCGCGGTGGAGCTGCTGGATGGCTGGAACGCCTTGCCAGTGCTGAGCATTGACGGAACACCACTAGTTCTGGAAAGCCTGAGCATTGTTGTGCCAGAGGGCGTTGATCCCGAATTACCGCGGATTGCCGAATGGCTGTTGGCCGCCGATGCGCCTGAGGGCAGCGCGCTGACCGTGGCATGGCCCGATGGTGGCGGCGATCTGGTCGTCCGCCAGCAGGGGGTGGAAAAACCGTTTACCGGACTTGTCAGCGGTGGGGCCAGCAGCCCTGCGATAACGCTCTCTGGTGGCAATGCCCAAAGCGGCTGGCAGGCCTTTGCAAGCTATATTCCCGTCGGCTTTGACCACATCCTGCCGCAGGGGTTGGATCACATCCTGTTTGTGCTGGGCCTGTTCTTTCTCTCGACCCATTTGCGTCCCCTGATCTGGCAGGTTTCGGCGTTCACGCTGGCGCATACGTTGACGTTGGCCCTGGGCGCGTTGGGGCTGGTGACTGTGCCTGCCTCAATCGTAGAGCCGCTGATCGCGGCCTCGATCGTTTATGTCGCGATCGAGAATATCTTTTTCCACAAGTTGAATACGTGGCGGCCGATCATCGTGTTCGGATTCGGGCTGCTGCACGGATTGGGCTTCGCCTCGGTACTGGGCGAATTTGGCCTGCCGGAAGATCAATTCATTCCGGCGCTTCTGGGCTTTAACGTAGGCGTTGAGGTAGGGCAAATAACGGTCATCGCCATAGCATTTGCGCTGATCTGGATCGCCGTGTTCGGCGCGCGCCGCGCGCGTCTGGAAGGCGTCGAAGATATGGTTGCGGAATATCCGGTGATGTTCCGTGCCGTATCCATCACCGGATCGGTGTTGATTGCAATCATCGCTGCCTATTGGGTGGTTGAGCGGACGCTTCTTTAAGCGCCGCTTAGGTCCGCTGTCAGGAGATGGCGGACCAAAGGGCGGCGAGTGCGGCAGCAGGATCTTCCGCGCCCCAGATTTCGTCGCCAATGCCAAAGAAATCGGTCATGGGGGCCAGCTTGGCGATCATCACCTGATCCAGCTGGCCTTCGGCCACGCAGGGAACCTCGATGACTTCGGACCACCACTGGAACATATCTGCTTCCGCGATTTCACCGTCATAAAGCGCTGTGGCCTGTACCGGACCAAAAGCGACGTAATCGGCACCCGCTTCGCCCGCGGTCATCCCGTCGTGGCGTGAGCCTGCGCAAAAACTGCCGACAATCGCATCAGGGCCGAGTACCTTGCGGGCATGACGCACGGAGCGTGCAGCGTCGGACAAGTGTACACCGTCCAGGCCCAAACGTTCGGCCAGCAGGGTGTGGTCTGCAATCACAAGGGCAACCTCACGCGCATCGGTCACCGTCCGCAATGTATCGGCGGCGCGCGAAAGCTTGTCTTCATCTTTGGTCGAGAGAGCAAGACGCACACACGCGGTTTCATGGGCATCCAGCACCTGTGCAAGCGTGTCGGCAAAACTGACAAGCTCCAGCTCTGGCGGCGTGATGAGGTAGAGTTGCGGCTGTTCGGGTGCGTTTGACATGGGATCGTTCCTTTGGTGCGTAAGGTGGTGATTAGCCCAATCCGGCGCCGGATGGAAACTGTAATCCATTCTGACAGCTTATATTGGCAAGGGCAGGCGTGTTGGGTAAGAGGGCGCATGACAGTTGAACACCCCTCCGCCCCGAGCTTTGTCCTTGTGCGCCCGCAAATGGGCGAGAACATCGGCGCTGCCGCCCGTGCCATGTTGAATTTCGGTCTGGACCATATGCGCATCGTTGCGCCCCGCGATGGCTGGCCCAATCCGGCAGCTGTGGCCATGGCCTCAGGAGCAGGGCGCGTGCTTGATGCCGCTTTGCTCTCACCTGATCTGCCCGCGGCATTGGCTGATTGCAGCTTTGTCTTTGCCACCACGGCGCGCGAACGGGATTTGACGAAACCAGTCTATACACCAGAGGCTGCGATGCAGTTGGCCGCCCAAAAAATTGCGGCTGGCGAACGGGTTGCAGTGCTTTTCGGACCTGAACGGGCAGGGCTTGAGAACGACGACATCAGCCGTGCGAATGCGATCATTTCGGTGCCTGTGAACCCTGAATTTGCCTCGCTCAATCTGGCGCAATGTGTGTTGTTGACGGGCTACGAATGGATGCGCCAGCAAAGCATTGCAACGCCTGTGGCATATGAGATGGCAGGCACCGACTGGGCCCAGCACTCAGAGATCGAGCATTTGGCGAAGCACTATGAGGACCGGATGGAAGAGGCGGGCTTTTTCTTTCCCGAACACAAAGCGATCTCTATGAAAACCAACCTGCGCAATATGTGGAGCCGCCTGCCGCTGACCCGCGCAGATGTGCAAATGCTGCATGGCACCTTGCGGCAGATGGTCCGATGGAAGGAACGCGGCTAGACGCTGCTGCGCCAAAGCATTACGTCTCGGGATAACGAAAAGACGGAGGATACAATGGCGACAAACCGTAAGCTTTTTGAAGAAGTCGGGGCAGATACGGCAAAGCCGGTTGCCACCACCGGCGTGATTGATGCAGGCCGCGGGGGCGCACGCGGTGCGATCCGCAAGTGGCTGTTTGTGCTCTTTGGTCTGGTGTTCTTGATGATCCTTGTCGGCGGCGCCACGCGCCTGACTGACAGTGGGCTCAGCATCACCGAATGGCGCCCGCTGACCGGTGCGATGCCACCGCTGAACGAGGCGGACTGGACCTCGGAATTCGCCAAATATCAGGAAATTGACGAATTCAGGCTGCAAAACAGCTGGATGACATTGGCGGACTTCAAAGTGATCTACTGGTGGGAATGGGGCCACAGGCAGCTTGGCCGTGTGATCGGTCTTGTCTGGGCTATCGGCTTTTTCTGGTTCTTGCTGCGTCGCCAAATCCCCACCGGCTGGACGCCACGCCTGCTGCTGCTTGGTGGGTTGGGCGGCCTTCAGGGGGCGATCGGCTGGTGGATGGTATCATCCGGCGTGACATCGGGCACCGCCACCACGGACGTGCACAGCGCGCGTCTGGCCACACACCTTGGGCTGGCCTTTGTCATCATGGGCTTTATCACATGGTACGCGCTTAGCCTTGGCCGGAAAGAGCGTGACCTGATGCAGGCGCGCCGCGCTAAAGAAAGCAAGCTTTACGGCCTCAGCACAGGGTTGCTGCATTTTGCCTTCCTTCAGATCATCATTGGCGCGTTGGTGGCAGGAATTGACGCCGGCCGCACCTATACCGACTGGCCGTTGATGGCCGGGCAGTTCTTCCCGCCGCAGTCGTTTGTGTTGGAGCCTTTCTGGAAAAACTTCATCGAAAACCCCGGTCTGGTGCAGTTCATCCACCGCATGACCGGCTATGCATTGTTTGCCTTTGCCGTTGTGGTTTGGCTGCGCGGTCGCCGCTCTGCCCATCCCACCACACGCTTCGCGTTCGATGCAGCCTTTGCGGCGATCAGTTTGCAGGTGGTGTTGGGCATCACAACCGTCCTCTATGAGGCGATCTTGCCCGTTGCCCTGATGCACCAAGGGCTTGCCGTTCTGTGCTGGGTGCTCATCCTGCGCGCACGGCACCTGTCGCTCTATCCAATCGCTACATCGCTCAGAGGAGCCAAAGCATGACCGCCTACGATGACCTGATGGAATTCACCCGTGACACCCAAGCCTTGGGAGAAGTCGCAGGGCGCCTTGGCTGGGATCAAGAGACGATGATGCCACGCGGGGCTGCGTCACAACGCGCAGAAGAAATGGCGGCAATGGAAAGCGTCCTGCACGCCCGCCGCATTGATCCGCGTGTTGCTGACTGGCTGGGCGCGATCGACGACAGTACGCTTGAGCCGGTGGCACAGGCGCAGATGCGTCACATCCGCCGCAGTTTCGAGCGGACGAACAAGGTACCAGCAGCCTTGGCCACCCGTTTGGCAAAGCTGACGTCAGCCGCCCAAGGCATCTGGGCCGAGGCGCGCGCAGACAATGATTTCAAAGCTTTCGCACCCACACTTTCCGAAGTCATCATGCTCAAGCGTGAAGAGGGGCAGGCGCTGGCGGCTGGCGGCAATGTCTATGACGCGATGCTTGAGGACTATGAGCCGGGCACAACCGGTGCCGATCTTGAAGCAATGTTCGGCGCCATGCGCCCTGTTCTGTCCGATCTGCGCGCAGCGGTTCGCGACGCCCAAGGTCCGGCACCACTGAGCGGCACATTTGACGAAGGCGCGCAGATGAAACTGACGCGGGTGTTGGCCAAGGCATTTGGCTACGACATGGCACGCGGCCGTGTTGACAAAGCTGTGCATCCCTTCTCGTCGGGTTCAGGGTCCGATGTGCGCATCACCACCCGCACAAACCCCGCGGATCCGTTCAACTGCTTCTACTCAACGATCCACGAAGTCGGCCACGCAGCCTACGAGCAGAACATCGACCAATCCTATCTGCTGACCCCGCTGGGCCGCGGCGTGAGCATGGGCGTGCATGAAAGCCAAAGCCGGATTTACGAAAACCAGATCGGCCGCAGCCGCGCCTTCACTGGCTGGCTTTTCGGCCAGATGAAAGACGCCTTCGGGGAATTTGGCATCAAGGACGAAGAAACCTTTTATGCCACGGTGAACCGTGTCGGCGACGGCTATATCCGGACCGAAGCGGACGAGCTGCAATATAACCTTCACGTTCTGATGCGCTTTGATCTGGAACGCGCGCTGATGTCCGGCGACTTACAGGTCAGCGATCTGGAGGCCGCATGGAACGATCGTTTCGAAGCGGACTTCGGCTACGCCGTGGACAAACCGTCCAATGGCGTGCTGCAAGACGTGCATTGGTCCGTGGGCCTGTTCGGCTATTTCCCGACCTACAGCTTGGGCAATGTCTATGCCGGTTGCCTGAACGAAGCGATGCGCACCGCTTTGCCAAACCTGGACGTCGATCTTGCCAAGGGGGACACTTCAGCGGCAACAACGTGGCTGGGCGCACATGTGCAAACCCATGGTGGCCTGTATGAACCACGCCAAGTGATCGAGCGCGCCGCAGGGCAAGCCCCGTCAGAAGCACCGCTCCTAGCATACCTCACCAAAAAATTCAGCGGCATATACAACCTCTGAACCCGCAAAACACGGATGTGAAAAGAGCCGCCTCAGATTGAAGCGGCTCTTTTGGATTTAGGAATACGCGCCAGCCGAATATGTCAGCTCATAGCTGTGGCTATAAAGCTCGAACACAATGCCGAATGGATCCTCGACATAGACCATGCGGTAAGGCTTATCATCGGGGAAATACTCGCGTACCGGCATGCGCTGCTTGCCACCAGCCGCGACGATCTTCGACAGAAGATCCTCAAGGTTCGGATCTTGAATGGCAAAGTGGAATGTGCCGTGCTGGCGGAAGTTCAGGTTGTCCTTTGGGGCCTCATGCCCTTCGAATTCGAACAGTTCAAACCCGATGCGATCAGCCGTGGCCAAATGCGCGATCCGTAACCGCCCCCAGCCTTTGCCAAAAACGTCAGAACACATCTGGCCGATGTCACTATCGTCCTCAACAATTTCAGTGGCCTCCATAATGACATAAAAGCCAAGAACGTCGCGGTAAAACTTGATCGCCTTCTCTAGATCTGGAACCGATAGACCTATGTGAGAGAATGTGCGGGGTGTCGGTGTCATGGTATTTCCTTTCAATGTTGTTGAGGGAAATATAGCTAGACCGCAGTAGGTATAAAAATTATCATTACTCATAATTATGATAACGTAATGTGATTTAAATGCTGAACGCCACATGGCTGGATACCTTCACGACCCTTTGCGAGGTCGGCCATTTTACACGCTCGGCGGAGCTGTTGGGCATGACCCAACCCGGCGTATCGCAGCACTTACAGAAACTAGAGGCGCAAGTTGGCAAGCCGCTGATCACGAAGGTCGGGAAATCCTTCACGCTCACACCCGCTGGAGAAGCGGTATTGGCCGTGGGCAAGTTGCGGCGCACACAAGAACGCGATCTTATGGAGGTCATTCAGGTTGATGATCCAGATGTTGGTGACATCAGCATCGGCTGTTCCGGCAGCTTTGCAATGTGGCTGTATCCACACCTTCTTGAGCGTATGCGCGAAGCACCGGAGCTTATCATCCGTATGACCGCCGCACCGCACGCCGGTATTTTGGCGGCTGTTTTGGACGGAGAATGTGATCTAGGGATAGTCGCCGAACAGATCGACCATCCCAGATTGGACAAGGTGAAATTCGCCCGTGAAGAACTGTGCTTGGTCGTCCCGCAATACTTTGCTGAGCAAGAAATTGATCTGAAAGGTTTGAACTCTCTTGGTTTTGTTGCGCACCCCGACGGGTATGCCTATGCGGATGAACTTTTTTCACTGAATTTTCCGGAGGAATACAAAGGCGCAGATCAGCTCAAGACTCGAACTTTCGTCAACCAGATAGGACAGATACCCATTCCGGTGGCGCAGGGACTTGGATATACAATTTTGCCGAAATCTGGCGTAGATGCCTTTGTCGGCAAGCAAGATCTGGCGATCATTCCGCTTCCGAACCCGCGCTATCATGACCTCTGGCTCATATCCCGGCGCGGCCGGACGGATTTTGCACGTATCGCCGCCTTGAGCGCGCTGATCAGCGAAGCAACGAGAGCATTAGGATAGTCTGGTATCGCATTGCTTTATCAGGGAAAACACAGCCCGGAAAAGCAAAGAGCCGCCTCAGCATGAAGCGGCTCTTTTGTATCTCAGCAGGAGGCGCAGATTACTCTGCGACGTCCCCTTCGATCTCTTCCTCGTCGCCTTGATCGGCAATCCACGCGACCGAAACGACTTCTTCGTTCTTGCCTGTCGTGAATACTTTCACCCCCCCCGCAGAGCGCGAGCGGAAGGAGATGCCTTCGACAGGAACGCGGATTGACTGGCCTTTTGACGTGGCAAGCATGATCTGGTCGTCCATCTCGACAGGGAAGGACGCCACGATATCACCCAGAGCAAGCCCTTTGGTCCAAGCCGTCACACCCATGCCACCACGTCCGCGCAGCGGGTAATCGTGGCTTGAGCTTAGCTTGCCTGCGCCGCCAGCGGTGATGGTCAGGATCAGGTTTTCAGAGGCGGACATTTCAACGTACCGCTCATTCGAGAAGTTCGGATCAGCGGGTGCTGCCTCTTCATCGTCTTCCGATGCATCATCGGCCAGACCCGCCATCGCACGGCGCATTTTGAGATATGCTGTCCGCTCTTCGGAAGACGCATCAAAGTGGCGGATGATCGACATTGAAACGACCTTATCATCGCCCAACAGCTTGATCCCACGGACACCAACCGAGTTACGGCTATTGAACACGCGCACATCCGTGGCACGGAAGCGGATCGCCCGGCCGGAATTGGTGACCAGCATCACATCGTCATCATGGCTGGCGATGCGGGCGTTGATCAGCGTGGTGCCTTCGTGCTCGTCCTCGAACTTCATCGCGATCTTGCCGTTGCGCATGACGTTGGTGAAGTCGGACAGCTTGTTGCGGCGCACGGTACCAGCGGACGTCGCGAAGACAACTTGCAGGTCGTCCCATTCCTTTTCATCCCGATCAACAGGCATGATCGCGGCAATGGAAACACCTGTCGGGATCGGCAGAATGTTTACAATCGCCTTGCCTTTCGACGTGCGGCCACCTTGGGGCAGGCGCCATGTCTTGAGTTTGTAGACCATGCCATCGGTCGTGAAGAACAGCAGTTGTGTGTGGGTATTGGCCACGAAAAGCGTCGTAACGACATCCTCTTCCTTGGTCGCCATACCGGACACACCTTTGCCGCCACGACGTTGGCTGCGGAAATCGGCCAGCGGTGTGCGTTTGATGTAGCCGCCGGAGGTGACGGTCACGACCATGTCCTCACGCTCGATCAGGTCTTCGTCGTCCATATCGCCGGACCAGTCGACAATCTGTGTGCGGCGCGGCACGGCAAACAGTTCTTTAACCTCGGCCAGCTCATCACGGATAATGCTCATGATCCGGTCGCGGCTGCCCAAAATCTCAAGGTATTCCTTAATCTTTGCGGCCAGCTCTTCCAGCTCATCGGTGACTTCTTTCACGCCGATCTGGGTCAGGCGCTGCAAACGCAGTTCCAGAATTGCGCGGGCCTGGGTTTCCGACAGGTTATACGTGCCATCGTCATTGGCGGTATGGGTCGGATCGTCGATCAGCGCGATATATTCGAGAATCGCTTCAGCCGGCCAGCGGCGTGTCATCAGCTTTTCACGGGCTTCCGCCGCATCGGCAGAGGCGCGGATGGTCGCGACGATTTCATCAATGTTGGTAACTGCCACGGCCAAACCACACAAAATATGGCTCCGTTCGCGCGCTTTGCGCAGCAGATAGGCAGTCCGGCGCGCCACAACTTCTTCGCGGAAGTCGATAAAGCACGTGAGGAAGCGGCGCAGTGTCAGGGTTTCGGGGCGGCCACCGTTCAGGGCCAACATGTTACACCCGAAATAGGTCTGCATCGGCGTGAACCGGAAAAGCTGATTCATCACGACTTCGGCAGTTGCGTCACGCTTTAGCTCGACCACAACACGGACGCCGTTACGGTCGGATTCGTCTTGGACGTGGGCAATGCCTTCGATCTTTTTGTCGCGGGCTGCTTCCGCAATCCGTTCGATCATGGTGGCCTTGTTCACCTGATAGGGGATCTCGTCGATGACAATCGCCCAGCGATCCTTGCGGATTTCTTCGATGCGGGTTTTCGAGCGTACGATGACCGAACCACGCCCCTCAAGATAGGCTTTGCGTGCACCGGAGCGGCCCAACATTATCCCGCCGGTCGGGAAGTCGGGACCCGGCACATAGTCGATCAATTGCTCGGACGTCAGGTCCGGCTCTTCGATCAGGGCAAGGCAGGCATCAATCACTTCACCCAAGTTATGCGGCGGAATGTTCGTCGCCATACCGACAGCAATACCGCCGGCACCGTTGACCAGCATGTTCGGGAAGCGCGCGGGCAATACTGTCGGCTCGCGGTCTTTGCCATCATAGTTGTCTTGGAAATCGACAGTTTCTTTATCAATATCGGACAGCAGGTAGGCGGCAGGCTTGTCCATGCGTACTTCGGTATAGCGCATGGCGGCCGCGTTATCACCGTCCATAGAGCCGAAGTTACCTTGACCGTCCAGCAACGGCAGCGACATCGAGAAATCCTGTGCCATCCGCACGAGTGCGTCATAGATCGCGCTGTCGCCGTGCGGGTGGTATTTACCCATCACGTCGCCCACAGCACGGGCCGATTTACGGTAGGCTTTCTCGTGCGTGTTCCCAGCTTCATGCATCGCATAAAGAATTCGGCGGTGGACAGGTTTCAGACCGTCCCGAAGATCAGGAATGGCGCGGCTGACGATAACCGACATGGCGTAATCGAGATAGCTTGTGCGCATCTCATGCTCGATTGTCACCGAAGGCCCATCATACACGGGCCGCTCGGGGCGGTTTTCGTCTTCGTTTTCAGGGGTTTCCGGCGTATCGGTCAAAGTCTGTCCCAGCTTGGCTGATGTGTTCTATATATTGCGTTTTAGTATAACGCGAAGCCCATATAAGGTGCAATCCCATTGCGCCCAAAGCTGAAGCGCATCAACGGAGCACCCGACAAGTATTTGATTTATATAGAAACTTAACACCACCCCCACAAGCCATTCAAGCACCGTATTGCTATCGCTTGCCGTCACCTTCGCGACCTCTGACGTCACGTTAAACGCCCGATTGCGAAAACGCTGGCTAAGGTGGCTGAAAACCGAGGAGGAATATCCATGCAACGTCTGTTAACCGATCACAAAACCATCACCAAAACCCGTCTTGAGGATATCCCCAGCGTGCCGCTCGGGGAGGGGCAGGCGCGGCTAAAGCTCGACAGTTTTGCGCTGACATCGAACAACGTGACATATGCAGCTTCGGGTTTTGCCATCGGGTATTGGAACTTCTTCCCCACAGGGATCGACGGTCAGGGACTGGTGCCCGTTTGGGGGACCGCAGAAGTGGTAGAGAGCGACAGCGCCGATCTGCCCGTCGGCACGCGGCTTTACGGCTTTTATCCGCTCGCCGAAGAGCTGGTAATTCTGCCGCAAGCTGACGGCCAGGGTGGTTTTGTCGACGCCGCACTCCACCGTGCGGAGCTGCCCGCCGTCTACAACCGCTACACGCCCGTGCGCAGCAGCGATCCAGCAGATGATCACATGCGCGCGCTGCTACAACCATTGCTCGCCACGTCCTATTTGCTGTTCGACTGGCTGATCGACAATGCCTGCTTTGGCGCAGAGCAGATCATTATCGGCAGTGCCTCCTCCAAAACCGGTTTGGGGCTTTGTAAGTATCTGGCCGAACCAACGGAGCGAGCTTACAAGATCATCGGTCTGACCTCCGAGGGCAACCGCAGCTTTGTCGAAGGGCTCGGCGCCTGTGATCAGGTCCTGACCTATGACGAGATTGCACAGCTTCCTGCTGTGGATAGCGTGTATGTCGATATGTCGGGGAATGCGCAGGTAAAAGCGCAGGTGCACAGCACCCTTGGCGCGCACCTGAAACATTCTTCTGCTGTCGGGATCAGCCATTGGGACCAGTTCCAACCGCAGATCAAAGTTGAAGGGGTGAAGCCGCAGTTTTTCTTTGCGCCCGCCCAAATCGCGAAACGGCGTGAGGAATGGGGCCCCGGTGTGATGGAAAAGCAGATCACCGCTGCGTGGAAACGCCTGGCTAAGGACGCCTCAAGCTGGCTGGACGTTAAGGTCCACACCGGCATTGGCACCGCGGCGGAGGTCTATGCCGCGCTGGCAGAAGGCACGGCGAACCCACGCGACGGGCACATCATCACGCTGTAGAACGGCATGCTCAGGCGGAGCAGCTTGCTCCGCCCAAGACGCAAAATTTCGCGCAATGCGGGTGGTTCAGCGCGACATCGCGCTCGGCCTCCTCCAACGTTTCGCCCAGCTCGAATTCGGGGGCGTAGGGCAGGAGGGTGCAGGCAAGAACCGCAAGCTTCTCAGAGCCGCGCCGCTTGATCACCATGCGCGAGGAAGCGCACATCACCGCATCGGGGGACTTGTCCAGAAAGCCCCAACAGGCGGTGGTGATTTCTGGGACTTCGATGCTCTCATCCATTTCAGGAAAAAGAACCGTCATTGCAGGATCTTGCGCGTCAATATTAAAGCCATGCTCGGCAAAGAAAGACGCATATCCGGCGCGCGAATCCATGTCGCTGTCACCAAATACAGACCGGCCTGCCACCGCCATGGTGAAGCCGTTCTCGGACAGCCATTTCATGCCTGTCAGCGTCTTGTCCAACGCACCTTTACCACGCTCCGCATCGTGCAAATCCGCACGGTAGTGATCGACCGAAATGCGCAGCGTCAGCTTGTCAGGATAGGCGGCCTGAAGCCGCAAAAGCCCCGCGCGCATTCCTTTGCGCATCATCGGCAACATGGCGTTGGTCAGAATCAGGACATCATATCCGCGTTCAAGAGCTGCTTCGGTGATATCGATCATCTGCGGGTTCATGAACGGCTCACCGCCCGTGAAGGCGATTTCGCTCACGCCCCATTTACGATCGTCAAGCTGGTCGAGATACCCCCGTACCTCGTCAGCCGTTATATAAACCAGCGCATCATTGGTCGGGCTGGACAGGATATAGCAATTGACACATTCGATGTTACACAAGGTGCCGGTATTGAACCAAAGCGTCTGCGGATTGCTCAGGGAAACAGTGGCCCGCTCATCGCCATTGGCGGTGATATGCGGATCCGCGAATTTACCATGATTGGCCAGTACGTTGTCTTTCACCGGGGCATTCCTCTGCTCGTCTGTGATCTTTGTTGGTAAGATGGGGTAGGGGAAACCCGAAGGCAAGAAAAGAGCCCTGACAGAATTGCACGCTCTTGTGAAGTAGGGTTATCTGTGTATGTTTGCGCTAACATTGGTGCATGCGAGAAGTTCTTAAGAACTATCGTTGCCTTGCAGCATCGGCAATATAGACTGACACGGGTTGCGCCCGGTCGCGACGGACAAGAAGGACAGTCTACCATGGTTTCACGCGTCATCCCCGTTGATCTGTTTGATCTGGTGATTTTCGGCGGTACAGGCGATCTGGCCCGTCGCAAAATCTTGCCAGGACTGTTCCGCCGCTATTGTGCGGGGCAGATGCCGCCAGATGCGCGTATCATTGGCGCTGCGCGAAGCGACATGGATACAGCCGGCTACCGCGAAATGATCCGCGACGCGGTTAAAGAGTTTGGCGGCGACCACGCCCATGAACCCGAAGCACTTGAGGCGTTTCTGGCGCAGTTGGAATACGTCACGATTGATGCTCGTGGCGAACAAGGCTGGAAAGAGCTTCAGGCGATTATGGCCGGGACCAAACGGGTAGAGGCTTATTATTTCTCTGTAGCGCCCAGTCTGTTCGGAGACATTGCAGAGCGTTTGCAAAAGTGGGGCATGGCAGATTCAGATGCACGCATTGTAGTCGAAAAACCCTTTGGCCGCGATCTGGCAACAGCGCGCGCGTTGAACCAGACTCTGGCGGCCTTCTTCAACGAAGACCAGATTTACCGGATCGATCATTACCTTGGCAAAGAAACCGTTCAAAACCTGATGGCCGTCCGCTTTGGCAACATGCTGTTTGAACCGCTTTGGAACAGCCAATACGTTGATCACATCCAGATCACCGTGGCTGAAACCGTCGGGGTTGGCGGGCGCGGCGAATACTATGACAAATCTGGCGCCATGCGGGACATGGTTCAAAACCACTTGATGCAGCTGCTTTGTCTTATCGCGATGGAGCCACCGGCAAGGTTTGATCCAGACGCAGTGCGCGACGAGAAGCTCAAGGTGATCCGCGCGCTTGACCCTGTGCCGGCCTATCACATCGTGCGCGGCCAGTATCAGGCAGAGCCGTGCAACGAGGCTGAAAATCCCGGCTACCGTACGGCTGTAGAAAACCCACGCTCCCGAACCGAAAGCTTTATCGCGCTGCGCACCCAGATCAGCAACTGGCGTTGGGCCGGCACGCCGTTTTATCTGCGCACAGGCAAACGGTTGGCGGCACGTTCTTCCGAGATCACAGTGGTCTTCAAAGACACGCCGCACAGCATCTTTGCCGAAGACGCAGGCCGTCACCGCAACGTGCTTTCCATTCGCTTGCAACCGAATGAGGGGATCACGCTGGGTGTGACGATCAAGGAACCAGGGCCAGGCGGCATGCGCCTGATCGATGTGCCGCTTGATATGAGCTTTGCCGAGACGCTTGATCCGGATGATGTCGAGCACGTTGATGCCTATGAACGTCTGATCATGGATGTGATCCGCGGCAACCAGACCCTGTTCATGCGCGGTGACGAGGTAGAGGCAGCATGGGCGTGGACCGACCCGATCATTCAGGGCTGGGAGGCGCGCAATGATGTGCCAAAGCCTTATGATCACGGCAGTACTGGCCCCACAGATGCCAATGAATTAATGCGCCGCGAAGGCCGCGAATGGCGGAAGATCACCGAATGAACCTGATAGAATACCCAAACCGCGATGAAATGATGCCACAAGTGGCAGACGCGCTGGCAGGTGCCTTGCGCGCGGCGTTGACCCAGCGCGACGTGGTAAGTTTTGCCGTACCGGGTGGGACCACACCGGGTCCGGTCTTTGACGCGCTCAGCAAAGTTGACCTTGATTGGTCCCGTGTTCATGTGCTGCTCTCGGACGAGCGTTGGGTGCCGGAAACAGATCCGCAATCCAATGCGGCCCTGGTCCGTGCGCGTTTGTTGACCGGCCCCGCCGCCGCTGCCCGTTTCACACCCTACTATAACGCAGAGAGCGATATCGCGACGGCTGCACGCGAGTTGTCCGATCAGCTTGAACCCTTGCTGCCGCTTGATGTTCTTTTGCTTGGAATGGGCGCGGACATGCACACCGCCTCGCTATTTCCTGACGCCGAAGGGCTTGAAGTCGCGCTTGAAGAGGGGGCGCCAATGCTGCTCCCCATCACGGTGCCCAACCAGCAAAACCAGCGGTTTACCCTGACAGCGCCCGCTTTGCGCAGTGCCCGTTCAACGCATGTGTTGATTATTGGCGATGACAAACGCGCAGCACTGAATCAGGCACAGACCCTGCCAGCGGATCAGGCGCCCGTGCAAATCGTATTGAACGACGCAACCATCCATTGGAGCGCCAAATGACCCACTGGCAAACACTCAGCGATCAGCACGCCGCCGTGGCAGAGCGTAAGATCACCGACCTTTTCAAAGATACAAGCCGGGCGCAGGACTTCGCCGCGCAGGCAGGCGACATGTATTTTGATTACTCCAAAACCAATATTGACGATACCACCCGCAAGACCCTTCTTGCGCTGGCCCGTGACGCACATGTCGAATCTCGCCGAGAGGAAATGTTTACCGGCGTCCATATCAACGAAACCGAAGACCGTGCCGTGCTGCACACAGCCCTGCGCAATCTGGACGGTGGCCCGGTGTTGGTCGATGGCAAAGATGTCATGCCAGCGGTTCTTGATACGCTTGCCGCCATGCGCCGCTATGCCGACGAAGTGCGCAGCGGGGACTACACCGATGTGGTCAACATCGGCATCGGCGGGTCCGATCTGGGGCCGGCAATGGCTGTGTGCGCCCTTGCACCTTACCATGACGGGCCACACTGCCACTTTGTGTCAAACGTAGATGGCGCGGATATCGCCGATACGCTGCGCGGTCTGGACGCCAAGAGAACACTGGTGATCGTCGCCTCTAAAACATTCACCACCATCGAAACGATGACAAACGCCCGCACCGCCCGTGCATGGATGATCGATCATGGCGGCGATCCGGCAAAGCAATTTGCGGCCCTTAGCACCGCTCAGGACAAAACAGCAGACTTCGGTATCGATGCCGCCCGCGTGTTCGGGTTTGAGGACTGGGTCGGCGGGCGCTACTCAGTCTGGGGGCCCATCGGCCTGTCATTGATGATCGCGATTGGACCCAAAGCCTTTGACGCACTCCTGCGCGGGGCACAGGCAATGGACGTGCATTTTCGTGCAGCCGAGTTGCACGAGAACTTGCCGGTTCTGCTTGCTCTTGTAGGGATTTGGCACAATCAGATTGGCGGCCACGCCACCCGCGCGGTTTTGCCTTACGACGAAAGACTGGGCCTGTTGCCTAACTATCTGCAACAGCTCGAGATGGAATCCAACGGTAAAGGCGTCCAGCGCAACGGCGCAAACAGCCCCCGCCATACGGGTCCGGTTGTCTGGGGGGCGGCTGGCACGAATGGGCAGCACGCTTTTTACCAGCTTATTCATCAGGGCACGCGGATGATCCCCTGCGAGTTCCTGCTTGCCGCCGAAGGGCACGAGCCCGAACTGGCCCATCATCATCAGCTTTTGGTTGCCAATTGCCTGGCCCAATCGAAAGCGCTCATGCAGGGCCGCACCCTTGAGGAAGCACGCACAATCGCTGCCACCAAAGGCTTTGCCGGGGATGAGCTCGACCGACAGGCGCGACACCGCGTTTTTCCGGGCAACCGTCCTTCAACCACACTACTATATCCGCAACTTGACCCATTTACGCTGGGCCAGATCATTGCGCTTTATGAGCATCGCGTGTTTGTCGAAGGCATCATTCTCGACATTATTTCGTTTGATCAATGGGGCGTAGAGCTGGGCAAGGAGCTTGCAACGTCGTTGCAGCCCGTCGTGGAAGGCACCAAAGATGCCTCGGACGAAGACCCGTCTACCGCGGCATTAATTGACTATATCCACCGCAATGGCAGCTGATCGTGCAACTCTCGTGATCTAGATCATCAGTGCGGCATTCGCTGCTGGTTACAGTTTTATGGACGACCGCGATCAGACCATATCAGGGGCGCGGCCAACGCGGTTGGCCAGCTTTGCCACTGTTAGACCCTGAACGATGATCGAGAAAACCACGATCACATAGGTACACGTGAGGATAAGCGGCTTCCATTCGCTTTCAGGCAGGGACAGCGCAAGGGCGACCGAGATACCGCCCTTCAGACCGCCCCATGTCATAATCGGCACCACGCCTGCATTGAAGTTCTGGAACGGACGCATCAACATCACCGGCACGGCCACCGCCACCAGCCGCGCCACCAGCGCCAGCGCAATTGCAGCGGCAGCAGTGACGATGATGTTTTCCGCAAAAACAACGGCGAACACCTCAAAGCCGATCAGCAGGAACAGGACCGCGTTGAGCATTTCATCGATCAGTTCCCAGAAACCCGCGACATAGGTCCGTGTCTGTTCCGACATTCCCTTGGATGTCCCGACATCTCCGATCAGCAGCCCCGCACACACCGCCATGATCGGGGCCGAGACGTGCAGCCAGACGGCCAGTTCGTATCCGCCGAATGCCAAACCAAGCGTCAACAGAACCTCAAGCGCGTAGTCGTCGATGTGCCGCATCACGCGAAAAGTCAGCCAGCCCAGCACCAGCCCGAGGACTGCACCACCGACGGCTTCTTGAAAAAACAGCGCCGCGGCACCGACAAGCGGGTTGCCCGTTGCGCCGTGCGCGTCGCCATGGGGAAAGGCAATGCCGACCAACACAAGAAACACAACATATCCAACACCATCGTTGAACAGGCTTTCGCCTGCGATCTTCGTCTCAAGCGCCTTTGGCAAATCCGCCTCGCGCAACACGCCAAGGACGGCGACCGGGTCTGTCGGTGAGATGAGCGCTCCGAAAACCATGGCCACGATCAATGGCATTCCCGTCAGCCACGAAAAGCCGAAGCCGACAATCACAGTGGAAAGAGCAATGCCAAGCGTTGCCATCAAAAAGACGACCAACCACTGTTCCCTCAGATCTCCGATTTTGACATGTAACGCGCCGGCAAACAGGAGCAAGCCCAGCATGCCCTCCAACAACGCCTCGGAAAAGTCGATGCCGGTAACGATGCCGCGGACTGTATCAGCGATGCTGAGGTGCGGCATCACCCAATCAAGGCCCAGCAGCACGAATGAGGCCAGCAACGAGACCACCAAAATACCGATTGCTGAAGGAAGGCGCAGGTACAGATAGTTAATTGTCCCGAACGCACCGGCCAACACGATGAGCAGTGAGGTGATTTGCAAAAAGGTCATGAGGAGCACTCCGGCAGCATTTCCATTCTGCCTCGCACGTCAGGGCGTTGCGTGCAACGTTTGATCCCTGTCCGCCCGGCGAAGGGCAGGGTGCACACCACCTACGAAACAGTATCATGTGCCCATAAAAAAACGCCCCGATGGGGCGTTTATTTTGATAGGTATGTCGTCCGGTCTTAGCCGCCCCAAGTGCGTACTGTGCCGCAATCCATGTGAACAAAGTTGGAACCGGAGTAACGGCCAACGCCACCGCCGCGACATACAGCAGCCGCTTTAGCCATCTGGCCAACACTGCGAGAGCTGAGACGCAAATCAGCGGCCTGACCACGCATGTGCAGCGAATTCTTGGCCACGCCTCCGGAACGCGAGCGCAGCATCGCATTGGTTTTCGGGCTGCGGTAGCCTGACAGCAGCATGTAGGGCTCGTCAACATCCAGAAGGTTGTGGGCCGCTGCCATGATATCAACGGTACGCAGATCCATCTTGACCACGTCGTTGGTGCGCCAGTCACGCATGAAGTAGTTCACTTCTTTGACCGCATCGGCAATGTATTTGCCTTCGATCCAATAAATCATATCGATCCGCTCACCCGTGCGACCCGAATACATCTTGATACGGCGGATGTCGCCGGCGCCACGCAGAAAGCCTGCTGCGTTCGCAAATGTTGGTGCTGCCGTTACTGCGGTTGCCGCGAATGCGCCAAGAAGGCCGCGGCGGGTCATACCCGTTGTACTGTTAAGTGCCATAAGTGTCTGTCCCGTTTCTTGCCAAAGTGAGGCGTGCCTGAAGATACTGCCGTTGTGCCCGCGATGTTACGCGAGCCTTACTATCATCTCCCCAGATGCCCTATCTCTATTGCATAGAGGAAATTGGGAACCAAGAGATGAATCGGTTCGTCGGATGTAAGGGGGAATTTTAGGCAATATCTTGCGCATTCCTTGGAACTCTTGTGTTAGTTGTGCGTTTACGGGTGCCTTTTTCGCACCAATCCAATCGATATTCCCTGAACTACCCAATTTGTGAATGGACTTGCCTGTTGCCACTCTGGCATGGTTTTTATGACTAAAAATGAATGACTAAGGGGACTGTTCATGCTGCCGACGATGCGATTCCTGATTGCACCTAAACCCGTACTATTCGCATTGGCCCTAGGCGCAATTTTTCTCAGCCCCCAGCAGCAAGCCCAGGCTCAAGTTACCGCCTTCAAACAGGCAGTTGCCGAAACCGGATCCCGCGATGATGACATCGCCAAATTCTACCGTGCGCAGGATTTCGAAGGCGTCTGGACAGGCATGGATGATATTCATGCCGCGCGCCGCTCTGCGCTGCTGAACGCGCTGCGCCGCGCCGGTGATCACGGGCTGCCAGTTGCGCGCTATGATGCAGATGCCCTTGAGCGTCAAATGAAGAACGCCCGTTCGCCCCGTGATCTTGGCATCATCGAAGTCGAAATGACGCGGATGTTCCTGCAATATGCCCGCGACATTCAAAGCGGTGCGCTGGTTCCGCAAAACGTCGTAAGTGCGATCAAACGCGAAGTCGAATACACTGATCGGGCAGAGCTCATTTCAGGTTTTCTGTCGGCCCAGCCCGCTGCCTATTTGCGGGGCCTTGCACCACGTACCATCGAATACGGCGCGTTGATGAAACAAAAGATGCTGCTGCAGGAACAATCCCGCAACGGTGGCTGGGGTCCGACGGTGAATACGTCATCGTTGAAGCCCGGCGAATCCGGCCCTGCGGTTCTGACACTGCGCAATCGCCTCATGACTATGGGGTACCTTCAGCGGTCCAACGCGCGCACCTACGACACAGCCATGACCGCCGCTGTCCAAAGCTTTCAAAAGGCCCACGGGCTTGAGCAGGACGGCGTTGCAGGCGAAGGCACGATCAAGGAACTGAACCAGAGCATCGACACCCGGCTTAAATCCGTGCTGGTCGCCATGGAGCGCGAGCGCTGGCTGCACCGTGAGCGGGGCAAGCGGCATATCCTTGTGAACATTCCCGATTTCACTGCCAAGATCATCGACGACGGGCGCATCACTTTTGAAACCCGTTCCGTGGTGGGCGCCAACAAAGAAGATCGACCCACACCCGAATTTTCGGACGAGATGGACCACATGGTGATTAACCCAAGCTGGTATGTCCCGCGCTCCATCATTGTGAACGAATATCTGCCGGCGTTGCGCAACAACCCCAACGCAGTGCGCCATATCGAGATTACCGATAGCCGGGGCCGCGTGATCAACCGTTCCTCAGCGAATTTCGCGAAATACAGCGCGCGCAACTTTCCCTACTCCATGCGCCAGCCTCCCAGCCGGTCAAACGCACTGGGTCTGGTGAAGTTCATGTTCCCGAACAAATACAATATTTACCTGCATGACACGCCCGCCAAATCGCTGTTCAGCCGTGAAGTGCGCGCCTACAGCCATGGCTGTATTCGCCTGAATGACCCCTTCGATTTCGGGTATGCGTTGCTGGCCAAGCAGGAATCCGATCCCAAGGCCTTCTTTCAGTCGCAACTGCGCACAGGCCGCGAAGCACGCGTGAACCTGAAAGAGCCTGTACCGGTCCACATCATCTACCGCACAGCTTTTACCGATGCGCGCGGCAATCTGAATTTCCGCCGCGATATTTATGGCCGTGATGCGCGCATCTGGGATGCGCTGCAAAAGGCAGGGGTGGAACTCGGGCTCGTTCAGGGTTAAATCTGCGCGCAACCCTAGCGGAGCGCGTTATGACCCACACCATAAAAGAGATTGCACTGGCGCTGGGGGCAGAAGCCCTTGGCGACACAGAAATTGTGATCACCCGCGCGGCTGAACCTGCGATGGCAGGGCCCGACGATCTGGCGCTGGCAATGAACCCCAAATTCGCCGAAACGCTGACCCAGGGCCGTGCCCGTGCCGCAATGGTCTGGGCGGATGCTGATTGGCAGGCCATGGGGCTTGAGGCCGTTATCATCGCACCACGCCCTCGCTTTGCGATGTCTGGCCTGACAAAGCTGCTGGATCGGGGGCAGGGCTTTGAACCCGGCATTCACCCAAGCGCATTTGTCGATCCGGAAGCAGAATTGGGCGCAGGCGTCAGCGTTGGTCCCTTGGCCGTCATATCCAAGGGTGCGAAAATCGGGGCTGGTTCCGTGATCGGGCCGCAGTGTTTTGTTGGCTGGAACGCAACGCTGGGCGAGGGCGCCTATCTGCGCGAGGCGGTCAGCATCGGCGCGCGTGTTACCATTGGCGCAGGCTTTATCGCGCAACCGGGCGCGCGCATTGGCGGCGACGGGTTTTCCTTCGTCACCGCAGAACCCAGCAGCGTTGAATCGGTACGCAAGACTCTCGGCGATCAGGGCGAGGCCAAGGCGCAGGACTGGACGCGGATCCATTCGCTTGGATCGGTTACTATTGGCGACGATGTTGAGATCGGCATGGGCGCGACCATCGATTGCGGCACCATCCGCGACACCATCATTGGCGATGGAACCAAGCTCGATAACCAAGTGCACCTGGGTCATAATGTGGTGGTAGGTCGCAACTGTCTGATTTGCGGACAGGTCGGCGTTGCGGGATCCGCGACCATCGGTGACAACGTGGTGCTGGCGGGGCAATGCGGTGTCAGCGACAACATCTTTGTGGGCGACGGCGTAATTGCCGGCGGCGGCACCAAGCTGATGTCGAACGTACCAGCGGGCCGCACCATGCTGGGATATCCGGCAACCCAGATGGACAAACAGGTTGAAGGTTACAAGGCACTACGCCGCTTGCCGCGCTTGATGCGCGATGTGGCGGAACTGAAAAAAACAGTTTTCAAGGACACATCAGACACCTAAATCCGGCGCAACCGCCGCGAAAAGGAATGAAAGCAATGAACGTCAAAGATCAGGTTATCACCATCATCGCCGAACAAGCCTTGCTGGAGCCGGAAGACGTCACGCTCGACAGCACATTGGAGAGCCTCGGGATCGACAGTCTGGGTTTGGTTGAAAGCATTTTCGCGATTGAGGAAGCCTTTGACATCACAGTGCCCTTCAACGCCAACAACCCGTCCGAATCCGATTTCGACATAAGCACCGTGGCCAGCATCATCGCAGGCATCGAACGCCTGCGCACCGAGCAATCCGCCGCATGAAACGGGTCGTCATCACCGGCGCAGGTACGATCAATGCGCTGGGGCAGTCTGTCGCTGAAACCTACGCCGCGATGCGCGAAGGTGTCTGCGGCATCGGCCCGCTAGAGTTTCGCGATGTGGAGCGTCTGCAAATCCGGATCGGTGGGCAGGTCAAAGGCTTTGAAGCCGAGGGCCGGTACAATCGCCAACAGATGTCTCTTTATGACCGGTTCACGCAATTCACGCTTGCCGCCGCACGCGAAGCGATCGACCAGTCCGGCCTGACTTTTACCGGGGAAACCGCCGCGCGTTCTGGCGTGGTTCTGGGCACGGCGGGTGGCGGGGTCAGCACATGGGATGACAATTACCGCGCTGTTTATGAAGAAGGCAAAAACCGCGTGCATCCCTTTGTGGTGCCCAAGCTGATGAACAACGCCGCAGCGTCGCATGTCAGCATGGAATGGAACCTTAAGGGGCCATCATTTACCGTCTCTACGGCTTGTGCCTCATCCAACCATGCGATGGCGCAAGCGTTTATGATGATCCGGTCAGGCATGGCGCCTGCGATGGTCACGGGCGGGTCTGAATCGATGCTCTGCTTTGGCGGTGTGAAGGCATGGGAAGGTTTGCGCGTCATGTCCCGCGATGCGTGCCGGCCGTTTTCCGCCAATCGTAATGGCATGGTGCAGGGTGAGGGCGCCGGCATCTTTGTCTTTGAAGAATACGAACATGCCCGTGCACGCGGCGCAGACATCTTGTGCGAAGTGGCGGGCTTCGCTATGTCCTCTGACGCATCCGATATCGTGATGCCATCAAAGAACGGCGCCGCACGGGCAATGGCGGGGGCGCTTGCGGATGCGTGCATGAATCCCTCGGACGTAGGCTATATCAATGCCCATGGCACTGGCACGGCGGCGAACGACAAAACAGAATGCGCGGCTGTGGCCGACGTCTTTGGCCCGCATGCGGACCGGCTCATGATCAGCTCGACCAAATCGATGCACGGCCACTTGATCGGTGGTACTGGCGCGGTCGAGCTTTTGGCCTGTATCATGGCGCTGCGCGACGGGGTCATCGCACCCACCATCGGCTATGAAGAACCCGACCCCGAATGTGCGTTGGATGTGGTCCCCAACGAGGCACGCGATGCGAACGTTACGGTCGCGCTCAGCAATGCATTCGCCTTTGGCGGAATGAACGCGGTGATAGCGCTTAGGACAATTTAGAGTGGCCCAATCGATTGCACATGTCACGCTGGTGGTACGCGACTATGACGAAGCCATTGCATTTTATTGCGACGTTTTGGGCTTTAATCTAGTGGCCGATGAATATCAGCCGGAACAAGACAAACGCTGGGTTCTGGTGCGCCCGAAAGGCGGCACTGGAGCGTCGCTTTTGCTGGCCCGTGCGAGCGATGCGAACCAAGAAGCGTTTGTCGGTGACCAATCCGGCGGACGCGTGTTTCTGTTTCTGGAAACGGACGATTTTGAACGTGACTATGAAGCCTATTGTGCCGGTGGCGTGACGTTTATCCGCGCGCCTGTCACCCAGCCTTACGGCCGTGTCGCAGTCTTTTGTGATCTGTACGGTAACCAGTGGGATCTTATACAGTTCAGCGCCAAATAAAAAAGCCGCCCCCGAAGGCGCGGCTTTTCAGAAGTCTGATGAGTTGTCTTACTGGTCCAGAATGGAAGCTTTGTCATAGGAAGCTGTGAAACCTTCGAGTGACAAGGTCAGGACAACTTTCTGATCCGGTGCCAATGCGGGAACGATGGTCATTTTCGCCTCATTGCCACGCTTGAAAGCGGTAATATCCGCGGCAGTCAAACCCAGACGCACATAGCAACCAACAGGGTTACAGAACGCATAGGGGTAGCGGCGTGGCTTGTCGCCATCAACGGCCACTGTGAACTGCTGGGGCAGGGCGGTTTCAAGTGGAACGATAATCGTCGCGCCTGCAACAGCTTTGCCGCCTTCGGGCAGACGGAACAGCGATACTTCGGCGACCGGCACACCTTCACCATCGTCAAGCAGCTGGTACATCTGGCAAGGCTCTTCGCCTTCCTCTACCTTGATGCAGCGCATTTCCCATGCGCCGATCGTTTCACGCGTGTAAGGTTTGCCGATCTCGGTTTCACCACTTGCGTCCTCACCCAGGCTCAGCAAATCCTGAACATCTGACGCGGCCGGGGCCGCTTCGGCATCGGTCGAAGGCTCGGTTGTCTGCGCAAGCACAGCAGCTGGTGCGAAAACAGCAAGAGCGGCGCAAAGCGTCAGGGCTGTTGAAAACTTGGTCATTTGAAATCCGTCGATTGTTTGCATTTCTCTCGCTTTACCACTCTCGCCACCGGATGTCAGGGGGGATGCGCGCGACATCACATATAGTGAAGCGATTTTCTGCTTGTTTGCGTGGCGGTGGCGGGTCAGCACCTATGCTGCGCCCATAAAAAAAGAGGGCATAGCATGCCCTCTCTTCCAATTTTTCGTAACTCCCTGTCGGACTGAGCCGACTTATTGCCTGTACGTTAGTCAAGCAGGCGCAGACGGTCAACAGCAAATCCGGATATATTAAAGTAGCTATTTCAACCGTTTGGTAAAAAAAAGCCGTACCCGAAGGTACGGCCAGTCTGACAGGGAGGAAGTGCCGACAGTTAACGGACATTAGAACTGCCGACAAATTCACTATGGCGCCCAAAAGTTAAGTTAGTATGTTCGTCCGGTGCGGTATCGGACACCCTGTCCGAACCGTTAGAGGCAACAGGAGAATGTGATTGTGAGCTCGGATCTTTTTATCGGCGGCGGTGGGCCGGACTATGGCACGCAACAGTTTTTGTCGCTCAAATACGCCAACCGGCACGGTTTGGTGGCAGGCGCGACAGGCACCGGTAAGACGGTTACCTTGCAGATCATGGCCGAAGGTTTTGCCAATGCAGGCGTGCCGGTGTTCCTATCAGACGTTAAGGGCGATCTGAGCGGACTGGCGATGGCGGGTGATCCAACCCACAAATTGCACGGCCCTTTCACGGAACGCGCGGAAAAAATCGGTTTTGCCGATTTCAAGTACGAAGCCTTTCCCGTCACCTTCTGGGATCTATTCGGAGAGCAGGGGCATCCCGTCCGCACCACCGTATCAGAGATGGGTCCGCTATTGCTGGGCCAGCTTCTGGGTCTGACAGAAGCGCAGGAAGGCATCCTTAACATCGCATTCCGTGTCGCGGATGAAGACGGCATGGCCATTTTGGACCTCAAAGACCTGCAGGCTTTGCTGGTCTGGATCGGAGAAAACGCGGCTGATCTCTCCCTACGGTACGGCAATGTCTCTTCTGCTTCTGTAGGTGCGATCCAACGTCGGTTGCTGGTGTTGGAAAATCAGGGTGGCACCAAGCTGTTTGGCGAGCCTGCGCTGGCGCTGTCTGACCTGATGCGCACAGATGCGGACGGGCGCGGGATGATCAATATCCTCGCCTCCGACCAGCTCATGGGCGCGCCCAAGCTTTATGCCACCTTCCTGCTTTGGCTGCTGTCGGAACTGTTCGAAGAACTGCCCGAAGTGGGCGACGCCGACAAACCAAAGCTGGTCTTCTTTTTTGACGAAGCGCACTTGCTGTTTGACGACGCGCCGAAGGCGTTAGTCGACAAGGTGGAGCAGGTCGCGCGCCTGATCCGCTCCAAAGGTGTTGGCGTGTATTTCATCACCCAGAACCCTGCGGATGTGCCCGAAGACATCCTTGGCCAGCTGGGCAACCGTGTGCAGCACGCGCTGCGCGCCTTCACTGCCAAAGACCAGAAAGAGCTGCGCCTGGCTGCCCAAACCTACCGCGATAACCCGGCCTTCAGCACCGAAGAAGCCATCCGTGAGGTCGGCGTAGGTGAGGCGGTCACCTCAATGCTGCAACCCAAAGGCGTGCCGGGGATTGTCGAGCGGACTCTGATCCGTCCGCCGTCTTCGCAGCTTGGGCCGATCTCGGACGCGCAGCGCAAAGCCTTCATGGCTTCCTCGGTCATGGCGGGCAAATACGATACACCTATTGACCGTGACAGTGCCTTCGAGATGTTGCGCGAACGGGCCGCAACTGCGTCAGCAGAAGCCGAGGCTGCCGAAGCGGCGATCGCGAAAGCCGAAGAAGACGCAAAGGCCGCGAAAGAGGCGAAGGCCGACACACCAACATTGCGCGAGTTCAAAGCCGCGCGGCGCTATGCCAGCAAGGACGCCGCCCCACGACGCACCAGCAGCCGGAAGTCCTCAGCCAATGAAGGTATCGGCGGCGCCATCGCCAACGTGTTCATCAAAGAGCTTAAGGGCACCACTGGTCGCCGTATCGTGCGCGGCATTCTGGGTGGCCTGTTCAAGGGCAGGTAAGCAAACAAAAAGCCGCGCCTTGCATCAAACAAAGCGCGGCTACAATTTCGATACACCTTAAAACAAAGCCCGCCAGTTCTATCCGGCGGGCTTTGGTTTTTTATTTCTCGGGGATCAATCCGCGGGGGCTGAACCGCAGTACAACGATCATGATCACACCCATGGTCATCAGACGCATCTGGGCTGCACTGTCGATCAAATGCGCGCGCAGCCAGTTATCTTCGGCCATGCCGGACGTGATGATGTCCATGATGAACAGGCCTATCGGTTCAACCTGTACCCACAAGAACCAGATCAGGAAACCGCCAAGGATTGCGCCCAGATTGCTGCCCGAACCACCCACAATTACCATCACCCAGATCAGGAAGGTAAAGCGCAGCGGCTGGTAGGTGCCCGGTGTCAGCTGACCATCCAGCGTGGTCATCATCGCACCGCCAATGCCGCAAATCGCTGAGCCCAGAATGAACACCTGCAAATGGCGCGCGGTCACGTCCTTGCCCATCGCCTCTGCCGCGACTTCATTGTCGCGGATGGCGCGCAGCATGCGTCCCCAAGGGGAGTTGAGCGCGCGTTGGCTCAGCCAGAAGATGATACCCAGTACGGCCGCGAACAACGCTGCATACAGCAGTTTCACAAAGATCGTAGACCCTTCGACCGGATCAAAACCCAGAGATGCTGCACGCTCCACAAAGGAGGCGGAGTTTTGCAGGTCAAGTTCATAAGGGACGGGGCGCGGTACGCCAACCACGTTTTTCACGCCGCGCGTCAGCCAGTCTTCGTTCTTGAGCATCGCAATGATGATTTCGGCGATGCCCAGTGTCGCAATGGCCAGGTAGTCCGAGCGCAGGCCAAGGGCCGCTTTCCCAATCAACCATGCAGCGCCAGCAGCAAACAGACCGCCCACAGGCCACGCGATCAACATGATCCACCCGTTGTCACGGTAGGTCTCACCAGTACCGGGGTTCAGGCCACCAAGGTAGCCCGTCGCTGCGGGATTCACCGCTTCGATCAGGGCGACGTTCGGGTCCAGAAAGCCTCGGAAGACAAAGAAACCAAAGATCAGTATCGCCGTCATGGCAAGGCTCCGGTTCCGGCCCGGTGACATGCGACGGTAGGCGAAGACCGCGGCGACAATCGACGCCACACCCAGCACCAGCGCCAGAATAACACCGGGGCCACCAGCGCTGAACGCGCCTGGTGTGGCAGGCATCCCGATCAGCACCGCCGCAAGGCCACCCAAGGCCACAAAGCCCATGACGCCTACGTTAAACAGCCCTGCAAAGCCCCATTGAAGGTTCACCCCCAGTGCCATGATGGCCGAAATGATCCCCATATTCAGGATGAACATCGCGTTGTTCCAGCCCTGAAAGAAGCCGGAGATGATGATCAGCGTGAAGACCAGTGCAAACAGCAACGAATTTTTGACGGTATCGGTCATTATGTGGACTGCCCTTTGAAGAGGCCCGTAGGCTTGAACAGCAACACGATCAGCAAGATCACGAAGCTTACGGCGAATTTGTAGTCAGTGGACATCAGCTGCACGAGGCCCGATGGCTCAAGGCTTTCCGGCATCAGATAGACCAGCAACTTTTTCCATGCGTAGGTGATCGTGACCTCGGAAAAGGCAATCACGAAACCACCGGCAATCGCGCCCAAGGGGCTGCCGATGCCGCCCACCACGGCCGATGCAAAAATCGGCAAAAGCAGCTGGAAGTAGGTGAAAGGCTTGAACGATTTATCCAAGCCATAAAGCGTGCCGGCAATCGTGGCGAGGATCGCGACAATGATCCACGTCAGCATCACAACCCGCTCCGGGTTGATGCCGGACAGCAATGCCAGATCCTCGTTGTCGGAATAGGCCCGCATGGATTTGCCAGCCCGCGTTTTGTTCAGGAACCAGAACAGCAGCGCGACAACGATGATCGCGGTCACAACCGTGATAAGCTGCGTTGTGCGGATACCCAGACCTTCGTCCAGACCTGTCATCGTCTTGAAATCACGTGCAGAAATGATAAAGCGCGGCCCGTCGGCAAAACTTTGGTCATCCGGCCCGATGATGAACCGCACAATGCCGTTCATGATGAACATCACACCCATGGAGACGATCACGAGGATCACCGGCTTTGCCTTTTGCTCTCTGTAAAAGCGGTAGACCATACGATCCGTTAATAGCACCAGCGCGATGCAGCCCAAGATGCCAAAGGGCAGGGCCAAGAGCGCTGTTGGAAGCGGCCCAAGGCTGATGCCAGCCGATTGCATCCACCACGTCACCAGAATGGTGATCATCGTACCAAAGGCCATCGTGTCGCCATGGGCAAAATTAGAAAATCGCAGAATGCCGTAAACCAGCGTCACCCCCAGCGCGCCAATGGCAAGCTGGCTGCCATATGCAATACCGGGAATGAGAACGTAGTTCGCGAGCGCGACGAGAGCGTTGAGAAAATCCATTATGCCGCGTCCTTACAAGTGCCGTAGTAGGTGATCATCATCGGGATGGTGGCGTCCATCACCACATAACGTGCGTCTCCGGCTGCATCGACAACCAGACGACCAAACACGCGCCCGTCATTTTCAGCCCACATCGCAAAGGTGATATCTGGCCTGCCGCGCAAAACGACATTGCGCGTCACAGCGTCATCGCGCCAAGTTGCACTTGCGTCCATGCCGTCTTGAGGGGCGGTGAAATCTTTGTAGTCAATCGTCGTATCGTAACTTGTGGCTTCGCAGCTTTCGGTTTCGATACACTCCGTCACAAAGGTACACACCAGCTGTTGTGCCGCTCCGGCAGAACCGGCAGATGCACACAAAAGAGCCGAAAACAGACAATTTCTGAATGTTGACATCTTCAGCCCCCCAAAAACGATTTACGGACTTCGGGATCGGCTAGTAGTTCTTTGCCCGTGCCAGTGAAGGCGTTCGTGCCTTGCACCAGAACATAACCTTTGTCGGCAATCTCAAGCGCTTGTCGGGCGTTCTGCTCGACCATCAGGATGGGAATGCCCGTGCGAGCGACCTCAATGATCCGGTCGAACAGCTCATCCATCACGATGGGCGACACACCCGCTGTCGGCTCATCCAGCATCAACACTTTGGGCTTTGTCATAAGCGCGCGACCCACGGCGACCTGTTGGCGTTGACCGCCTGACAGCTCTCCTGCTGCCTGGTTCCGTTTGTCCTTGAGGATCGGGAACAGATCATAGATTTGCGCGATCGTCTCGCGGTAGTCATCCTTGCGAATAAACGCGCCCATCTCGAGGTTTTCTTCAACCGTCATCGACGTAAAGATGTTCGAGGTCTGCGGCACAAACCCCATGCCCTTGGCCACGCGGGCCTGAGGGCTGAGGTTGGTGATGTCTTCTCCGTCCAGCTTGACGGAGCCGGAGCGCACGTCGAGCATCCCGAACACGGCTTTCATCGCAGTGGATTTACCGGCACCATTCGGCCCGACGATCACGGCAATTTCGCCTTTTTCCACGGCGATGGTACAGCCATGCAAGATGTCCGGCCCCTTGCCGTAGCCACCCGTCATTGTGTCACCAATCAAGAAGGGGCCACCGGGGGAGGCATGGCTTTTGCCACTAGCTTTTGGCATGATCGATCCTTGGCCCTTGGCGTTGCCAACAGACAAATCCTTGTTCCCGCGATCTGAATAGGCGTCGCTCATATGTTAATTTTCCTTGCTGGTCTTGCGGAGCATGGCGAGTATCTGCCGCCGTTGGGCGACGATGTCTTCAGCCTTGGCATCTGCATTTGCTTTAGACGATAGATAAAAGATCTGCCCATCGACATAGGTATGGCTCACGACGACGGGCTGGAGATAGTCAAAGGGAGGGAGCAGGCCAAACCACCGGCGCTTTGGCAGAAGAACAGAGACTGCGGAAGAATACTGTCCGGTGACGGATTGGCCATATGATACAAAGCGGTAGCTTGCAGTGTTCTTGGCTAACTTATTCTGTACATTGAGATATTCTTCAAGAATAGTCTCGGGCGGCAGGTCTTCCCATTTGCTGTTCGGCCATTTTGTCCCACCGATCAACTTGTCATGCATATCGCCGACCGTCACATGAAAGCCTGCGGCGGTCTTGACGATCTTATGCGGCAGTGGCCCGTCATAGCACAGCTCAAGCCCGGTACGGGTGGCCGCACAGGATTGTCCGGCGGCCTGCACCGGGCCGGCCATCGCAAGCAAGGTTGCCCCGACGAACGCATAATTCCGTATCACGCGCCGACCTGTTCTTTGTTTTTGAGACCTGTACCAAGATAGGCTTCAATCACCTGCTCGTTAGCTTTAATCTCGGCCAGCGTGCCTTGGGCCAGCACGCGACCTTCGGCCATACAGATCACCGGATCACAAAGGCGGCCAATGAAATCCATGTCGTGTTCAATCACAACGAAAGTATAGCCGCGCTCTTTGTTCAGCCGCAGGATGGCGTCGCCGATGGTGTTCAGAAGGGTGCGGTTCACGCCGGCGCCTACTTCGTCCAGAAACACGATCTTGGCATCCACCATCATGGTACGGCCAAGCTCCAGCAGCTTTTTCTGACCGCCCGAAATTTGGCCAGCTTTCTGGTCCGCCAGATGCTCAACCGTAAGAAATTCCAGCACTTCGTCCGCCTTGGCGCGCAACGCGCGCTCTTCGTCAGCGATCCGTTTGCGGCCAAACCATGTGTTCCAAAGCGTCTCACCCGATTGACCACCCGGAACCATCATCAGGTTCTCGCGGCAGGTCATTGAGTGGAATTCATGCGCGATCTGGAATGTCCGCAGCAGACCTTTGTGAAACAAGGTATGCGGGGGCAGTCCGGTGATGTCTTCACCCGCCATGGTCACACGACCCGACGTAGGTTGAAGAACGCCCGCGATCACGTTGAAAAGGGTCGTTTTTCCGGCGCCATTCGGACCGATCAGCCCGGTAATAGAGCCTTCTTCGATGGTCAGGCTCGCGCCATCAACAGCGTGAAAGCCGCCGAAATGTTTGTGTAAATCGTCAACGACGATCATATGCGTTATCCCCGTGTGCATGGCTCCCCGCATCTACGCACGGGGTTGAGCCTGTGTAAAAACAGCCCGAGGCGCGCCCCGGGCTGTCTTGTCGTCATGCCCTTACGGGCGAAAGCTTATTTGAAACCAACGGTTTCATTTTTGCCGTCTTTTACTTCGATCATGCGGTAGGAACCAGCGGATTCGCCGGGACCGATCAGCTCAACCGCAGAGGCACCAACATAGTCGATGTCTGTACCGGCTTTGATCAGCTCAAGCGCTTTACCCAGATCGCCAGGATAGATTTTCTCGCCGGGGGCGTTTGCCACGTCGAGGATCTTTTCCTTGTACACAGCCGGATCCATGGAGCCGGACGCCTGCATGGCCAGCAACAGCAGCGCCGCTGCGTCATAGCTTTCAGGTGTGTAAGGGGACGTGCCGTCGAAACCGCCATCTTCGGCCATCTTTGAGAACGCTTCGATGCCTTCTCCCTGGCTGCCTGCAATCTGGCCATAGGAACCATCAAGGTCCGGACCGATTGTTTCGGGCAGGTTGTCACCGATCATGCCGCCGGGCAGACCGAACTGTTCCCATGCACCAGCGTCGAGCGCCGCTTTGATGATGCCCGCGCCGCCTTGGTCAAGGTAGCCGGCAACCACGAGGATATCACCACCAGCAGAGGCCAGTGCACCAACTTCAGCAGAGTAATCCGCTTTGCCGTCTTCGTGTGCCGCAACGATTGTTACCTCGCCGCCCAGCGCCTTGAACGAAGATTCGATCGCATCCGCAAGACCCTTGCCGTAGTCGTTATTTGTATATGTCAGAGCGATGGATTTCACGCCGCGCTCTTGCAGGATTTCTGCCATCACTTCGCCTTCACGTGCATCCGATGGGGATGTACGGAAGAACAGGCCGTTGTCTTCCATTGTGGTCAGACCGGGGGACGTGGCAGAAGGCGAGATCATAACCATGCCGTTTGGAATGGCGACGTTTTGCAACACAGCGCCGGTCACACCAGAGCAATCTGCGCCCACGATACCGGCAACGCCATCAGCGATCAGGCGTTCGGCGTTGGATACAGCCAGACCGTTGTCGATACAGCCAGAGTCCACGCGCATTGCGGTGACTTTGGTACCATCCATCAGCATGCCGCTTTCGGACACTTCGTTGATCGCCATTTCAGCACCGGAGGCCATTGGACCTGTCAGCGATTCAATAGGGCCGGTGAAGCCGAAGATGATCCCGATTTTAACTTCTTTTGCGTGGCCGTCAGCGAAAGCGCCGGTGGCAACAAGTGCTGCAGCCGTTGTGGCCATAAGCATCTTTTTCATGTGTTTCTCCCATGTTGGAACGTAATGTTCGGGAGTTAGCCTATGCGGCGTCCGCTCAAAAGAGAAGTGGATATTTTCAGTTAAATCGTCTTATTTGTGCGCCTTAAACGAGTTATTGTCGCGTCATATACCCCGTTTATGCCCACCTTGCCTTTTATCACTCAAAGTTCCGCAACGTCATATCGGGTAAAATCAAGGCAACCCTTACTGGCACGAGGAGAGGCGGGATTGTTTCGCACCAGCGTGTCTGCGCGCTAACCCGAGGTGGGCTGCCTTGGCGTCCGCAAGCGCAGGCAAAACCATCTCAGCCAGTCGCGCGATAGAGATGACCGGGATTCGACCGCGCTGCCTCAAATCGACAGGCGTGCCGCATGACTGCCCCGTTCGCGGTAAGGCGTGGTGTCATAATGTGCGCGGTAGCATTTGGAGAAATGCGACGGCGATGCAAAACCGCAGGCCAGCGCCACGTTGATCACGCTCATATCTGTCTGCATCAGCAGGTTGCGCGCCTTTTGCAGGCGTAGCTCCATGTAATAGCGTTTTGGGCTGCGATTAAGATACCGACGGAACAAGCGCTCCAACTGCCGTGTGGACATGCCAACGTCCTGCGCGAGGATCGACGGGCTGATTGGCTCTTCGATGTTGGCCTCCATAATCTGGATGACCTGACTTAGCTTGGGGTGACGCACACCGATGCGGGTGGGAACAGACAGGCGCTGGGTATCCTGATCGGTTCGAATCGAGCTGTAGATCAACTGGTCCGCGACAGCATTGGCCAGTTCCTCCCCCTGATCATCGGCAATTATTTTGAGCATCAGATCGATGGAAGAGGTCCCACCAGCGGTCGTCATCCGGTTGTTGTCCACCACAAAGACCGATTTGGTCAGGGTGACGTCTTCGAATTCCTCGCCAAAGCTGTCCTGATTCTCCCAGTGGATTGTGGCACGGCGCCCATCCAGCAAACCTGCCTTGGCCAATGAATAGGCCGCGGTACAAAGCCCGCCCATCATCAGCCCCTTGCGCGCCTCGCGGCGCAGCCATGACAGCACTTTTTTAGTGGTGGCTGTTTGCACATCAATGCCCCCACACACCAAAACAGTGTCATCACGGTTCATTTCGACCAGATCATGGTCAAGTTGGAAGACAGTTCCGGCAGAGCAGGCTGCCTGCTCTCCGCCTTCGCCCACAAGCGTCCATTCATACAAGGGCCGACCCGCCATCCTATTGGCAATGCGCAGACTTTCGATTGCAGTGGAGAAACACAGCAAACTAAAGTTATCCAACAGCACGAAAACGAACCTGCGAGGTTTATCCGGATTTTCAGGTATGCGTTGTGCGTGCGGCGCTTTGGCCATATAGGCGTCTCCCGGATTAGGAAGGTTACGGTATTCTAATGCGCCACTAGGGCATGAGGACAAAACCAAGGTCAAGCGCACAAATGGGTTATGGTCACGGTGGGCCAGTTTTTGTATAGGTACCGTCTGAACCAGCGTTTGCGCCAGCATTGAGCGCGCAATCGCCAACGACCGGAGACACGACATGACCAACTGGAGCAAATCAAGCTGGCGCACATTGCCACGGATTCAAATGCCAGACTACCCCGACCAGCAAGCCCTGGAAGCGGTAGAGGCGCAGCTCTCGCGATATCCGGTCCTTGTTTTTGCCGGTGAGGCCCGACGTCTGCGCAAGCATTTGGCTGCTGCAGGCCGCGGCGAGGCGTTCTTGTTGCAGGGCGGCGATTGCGCCGAAAGCTTCGAGCAGTTCTCGTCCGACATGATCCGCGACACCTTCAAGGTGATGCTGCAAATGGCGGTAGTGCTGACCTATGGCGCAAAAGTACCGGTGATCAAAGTGGGCCGGATGGCGGGGCAATTCGCCAAGCCTCGTTCAGCCAACATGGAAACCATCGGTGGGGTGGAATTGCCCAGCTACCGTGGTGACATCATCAACGATCTGGCATTCACACCCGAAGCCCGCATACCCAACCCGGAAAACATGATGCGCGCCTACACACAGGCGGCCGCAACGCTGAACCTGTTGCGCGCGTTTTCGACCGGCGGCTATGCGGACGTGCACAAGGTACACGGCTGGACGCTTGGCTTTACCGATGGCGAAAAGGCGGAAAAGTACCGCGATGTGGCGACACGCATTTCCGACACGCTGGATTTCATGGCGGCGGCAGGTGTTACATCCGACACCGCACACACGCTGCAATCGGTTGAATTCTACACCAGCCATGAATCGCTGCTGCTGGAATACGAAGAGGCGCTGTGCCGTCAGGAAGCCGAGACAGGCAAATGGCTGGCAGGCTCCGGTCACATGCTTTGGATCGGGGACCGCACACGCCAGCCTGATGGCGCGCATGTTGAGTTCGCCTCGGGCGTGCAAAACCCCATCGGCCTGAAATGTGGCCCGACGATGGAAGCCGACGATCTCAAGAAGCTGATGAAAAAGCTGAACCCGCAGAACGAAGAGGGCCGTCTGACTTTGATCGCGCGCTTCGGTGCGGGTGCTGTGGCGGATCACTTGCCACGTTTGATCAAAGCTGTGCGCGAAGAGGGGGCCAACGTGGTCTGGACCTGTGACGCCATGCACGGCAACACGATCAAGTCTTCCACCGGCTACAAAACCCGTCCGTTCGAGAGCGTTCTGCGCGAAGTGCGCGAATTCTTCGGCGTGCATGGCGCCGAAGGCACTGTACCCGGCGGCGTTCATTTCGAGATGACGGGACAGGACGTAACCGAATGCACCGGCGGCGTGCGTGCCGTGTCTGATGAAGATCTGTCAGACCGTTACCACACAGCCTGTGACCCGCGCCTGAACGCGAGCCAGTCTTTGGAACTGGCGTTTCTGGTGGCCGAAGAGCTGTCAGCGCGCCGCGACAAAGCCGCAGCGCTGCAAGCGGGTTAAATCAAATAGGGCAGGGCGTTCGCGCCCTGTCCATCCCTCTTCCCGCGGTTCCCTTATTCGTCCGACACGATCAGACGCAAATATGGCGGCCGCTTTTTCAGGTCATTTCCGTCTTGGTGCCTAAAGGCCTTTTGCCCCTCGGCAAAGCCTTTAGCGGCGATCTCACGCGGCACCGTGGGTGGCGTGGTCTGTGCATTGCCCAATGGGCGCAGGCTGATATCACGCAGATCAAACCGACGCGGAACAGCGCCCAGATCCCCGAGACTAACAATACAGCCCAGAATACGGCTCACATCTCCCAGATCGCTTTTGAGGGGCAGCAGGATCATCCGCGCATCAAGTGCCGGTTGCCCCAGACTGGCAGCGGAATGCATCGACACTTCAGCAGTGCCGGGGGTCTGGAATACTTCCTCCAACAGCCCTGCCACGCGGATTCTCGCATCCTGCTCGAAGAATGAGGTCAGGGGCATACCGCGGGCTTCCATGCCCATGATGTCATGCAAGTGGCTGCCAGCAATGCGCATACGCGCCACGCCCGGTGCCACACGTTCAAGGATAAAGGCATAGGGCAGCGCGCTTTCGATGCCGCGCGGATCGATCTCTGCCCGCTTGGGCATTTCACGACCAGCCCGAAGCGCATCCCAATAGGCCTCGACAATCGCGAGAGAGGCATATCCGCTGTGTGGCTGATAATCAGACATAGTGACAACATTTTGCGTGGTTTTGGTTGAGTTGTCCATTGAAGCTCTCATTAAGGTCAGGGTGTGTTGAGGTAACGGCGGATTTCCGCGCTTGAGCGCGGCAAGCTGGCTGGAACAACCTATGAACACGTTCTGTGTCTCGATCCGCGACAAAGGCAAACTAACATCATTTGCCTCAAGTTGGTCATATTTCAGTCATATAGGTTAACGGCACTTTTCTCTGCGCATGCCGTATATTGGCAGGATGGGGCTTGCAGGTAAGGGGAAAAAAAACCTATTCCGGAGCTAGGTAGTATTTGGGAAGGCGCGCGCAGATGATCAGGTCAATGACAGGTTTTGCCGCAAAAAGCGGCTCAATGGCACCACATAGCTGGGGTTGGGAGCTGCGGGCGGTCAACGGCAAAGGGCTTGATCTGCGCATTCGCGTGCCTGACTGGATACCGGGGCTTGAGGCCGGCCTGCGTGCAGCATTGGCTGCGGGCGTGGCGCGGGGCAACGTGACATTGGGCTTGCGCGTTAACCGTGAAGAGAGCAGCGGCAGTCTGGCCGTGAACGAAACCCAGCTTACCACTGTTCTGGATGCACTTTGCCGCATCGAAGCCGCCGCGATGGATGCAGGCGTCTCGCTTGCGCCCTCCAAAGCCACTGACATCGTCACAATGCGCGGTGTGCTTGAGCAGGCCGCGACCGAGGATGACAATGGGGCCCTAGGAAAGGCCCTGATGGCAGAGTTTGACAGTGTGCTGGCCGATTTCAACGCAATGCGCACGTCCGAAGGGGCCGCATTGGAGCGTATTTTGCGCGACCAGCTTGGCCAGATCAGCACCCTGACGGCAGAGGCCGCCGAACTGGCGCAGGCTAGAAGCGCGCAGACCGAAGAGGTCATGCGCCGCAATCTGGCACGGGTCATCGACAACGTCGACGGGATCGAGCCGGACCGAATTGCCGCTGAGCTGGCACTGATCGCGGTCAAGGCCGACATCACCGAAGAGATCGATAGGCTGGCCGCGCACGTGACCGCAGCCGAAACGCTGCTGGCTGGTGATGGTCCTGTGGGACGCAAGCTTGATTTCCTGATGCAGGAGTTCAACCGTGAGGCCAACACCCTATGCGCCAAGTCGCAAAACAGCGACCTGACCCGCGTGGGACTGGCCCTAAAAGCGGTCATCGACCAGTTGCGTGAACAAGTACAGAATGTGGAGTAAGATATGAGCAACCGGCGCGGCCTTCTGATCATCCTGTCCTCGCCCTCGGGCGCGGGTAAATCCACCCTCGCCAAGCGGTTGATGGTATGGGACGACACGCTCAGCTTTTCCGTGTCTGCCACCACGCGTAAGCCACGCGAAGGTGAAGTGGACGGCAAAGACTATCTTTTTGTGAACGAAGAGACCTTTCGAAAATGGGTGTCGGACGGTGAAATGCTTGAGCATGCCCACGTCTTCGGCAACTTCTACGGCTCTCCCAAGGGGCCCGTTGAAAAGGGTATCGAAGCCGGCAATGACGTGCTGTTTGACATCGACTGGCAAGGCGCGCAGCAAATCCGCAACTCTCCACTGGGTCTTTACACCCTGTCGATCTTCATTCTGCCGCCCTCCATCAGTGAGCTGCACCGCAGGCTGGTGAACCGCGGTCAGGACGATGCAGAAACCATCTCCAAGCGCATGCAAAAAAGCTGGGACGAGATCAGCCACTGGGACGGTTATGACTACGTTCTGGTGAACGACGATCTGGACTCAACCGAAGAAAAGCTGAAAACCATCATCGCTGCAGAGCGGCTCAAACGGACGCAACAGCCCGAATTAAGCGCCATAGCGCGTCGCCTGCAATCTCAATTCGAGGATTTGACATGACCATTTACGCCCTTGCCGACAAGACCCCGGAAATAGCCTCAGACGCATGGGTTGCGCCCGATGCCAATGTCATCGGTAATGTGGTGCTTGAGGAGAAATCCTCTGTGTGGTTTGGCTGCACACTGCGTGGCGACAATGAGCTGATCACCGTGGGTGCCGGATCGAACGTGCAAGAAAACTGCGTGTTCCATACCGATCTTGGCTTTCCCCTCATGATTGGTGAAAATTGCACAATTGGCCACAAGGTCATGCTGCATGGCTGCACGATCGACGACAATTCGCTGATCGGGATGGGGGCGACTATTCTGAACGGTGCCAAGATTGGCAAGAACTGCCTGATCGGGGCGGGGGCACTTATCACCGAGAACAAGGTCATTCCTGACGGTAGCCTTGTGATGGGCGCGCCGGGCAAGGTTGTAAGAACACTTGACGAGAAAGCTATTCAGGCCCTGACCGCAAGTGCACTGCACTACCAGCAAAACGCTGCACGTTTCGCCTCGGACCTAAAGAAAGCCTGATCCGGTGACAACGCCACTGCCCGTGAGCGAGGTTATCGCAGCGCTGCCAGTGCCTGCATTGGCGATTGCCCGGTCTGAGCAGATAATCGCGCTCAACGACGCAGCGCAGCACCTGCTGGGGATGCCTGCGCAGGGGCGGCATTTCATCACCGTGCTGCGTCAACCATCGGTGGTTGAAGCAGTCGAGACCTGTCTTGCCGATGGATCGCAGGCCACAGCCGAATTTCTGACACGCGAAAACGGTACGGACACGACCTATACCGTGTCTGTCAGTCCGGTTGGCAAAACCGGCATCGCGCTTTTGTCGTTTCAGGATATCACAGCCGTGACCGCCGCAGGCCAGATGCGCCGCGACTTTATCGCCAACGTGAGCCATGAACTGCGCACACCGCTGACGGCGCTCATGGGGTTTATCGAGACACTGCGCGGAGCGGCCCGTGATGACGCCAAAGCGCGCACGCGGTTTCTTGAAATTATGGGCAACGAGACAGAGCGGATGAACCGGCTTGTCGGTGATCTGCTATCGCTCAGCCGCGTAGAAGCAGAAGAACGCGTGCGGCCGGACGCAGAAGTTGATGTGGCCAGCGTGGTCGCAACGACCCTGCGCAACCTCACGCCGTTGGCCACCGAAGCAGAGGTGGTTCTGGTGCCGGATCTTCCGTCAGAGCCGGTGATGATGCGCGCAGACCGCGACCAGTTGATGCAGGTTTGCACCAACCTGATCGAGAACGCGATCAAATACGGGGGCAAAGGCAAGCGGGTCTATGTTTCGCTGCGGGTCGAAGCACATATAGATGCGCTGCGGGCGCGGGGGCTGGTCCTGAGCGTGCGTGACGAAGGCCCGGGCATCGCCCCCCAGCATTTGCCACGTCTGACAGAGCGATTCTATCGGGCGGACGAACACCGCAGCCGAGAGCTGGGCGGCACGGGACTGGGGCTGGCAATTGTGAAGCACATCCTCAACCGCCACCGCGCACGCATTAAAATCACCTCTGCTCTGGGGGAAGGGTCTGAATTCAAGGTTCTTTTACCGCTTGAATAGGGTGCGTTACAAAAATTGTGACAGCTAAAAGCCGGTTGTCATAAAACTGTAACGAACCTGTCACAAAAGGTTAGCACCGCACGCTTAGGTCGGGGGCAATATCACCATGGGGGTGATTGCAACCGACTGCTGACAGGAGACACCATGTCTTTCGCAAAACTTACAACTTCCGCGCTGGCCATTGCCGCCGTATCCGCAACAGCTGCCGCCGCACGCGATCAGGTACAGGTGGCGGGTTCCTCCACCGTGCTGCCATACGCGTCCATCGTGGCCGAAGCCTTTGGCGAAAACTTTGACTTCCCGACGCCAGTCGTTGAATCCGGTGGCTCCTCTGCCGGCCTCAAGCGTTTCTGTGAAGGTGTTGGCGAAAACACCATCGACATTGCAAACGCATCGCGCCAGATCCGTGAAAAAGAAATCAAAGCCTGTGCCGAAAACGGCGTGACGGACATCATCGAAGTGCGCATCGGTTATGACGGGATCGTTTTCGCGTCCGACATCGACGGCAACTCTTTCGAGTTCACACCTGTTGACTGGTACAAAGCCCTGTCCGCCAAAGTTGTGGTAGACGGCAAGGTTGTCGATAACCCGTACACAATGTGGAACGAAGTAAACCCAGCGTTCCCAGCCCAGCCGATCCAAGCCTTCGTACCCGGTACAAAGCACGGCACACGCGAAGTTTTCGAAGACAAAGTGATCCTTGAAGGTTGCGAAGAGACCGGCGATTTCGACGTCTTCAAAGCTGCCATGGAAGACGACAAGAAAGCCGCCGAGAAAGCCTGCATCGCGCTGCGCACAGATGGCAAATCCGTAGACATCGACGGTGACTACACAGAAACGCTGGCCCGCATCGAAAGCAACAAAGACGGCATCGGCGTCTTCGGTCTGGCATTCTACGAAAACAACACAGACAAGCTGCAAGTTGCAACAATGTCCGGTGTTGCACCTTCGACCGAGAGCATCTCGACCGGTGAATACCCTGTGTCGCGTCCATTGTTCTTCTACGTCAAGAAAGCCCACATCGGCGTGATCCCCGGCCTGAAGGAATTCGCAGAATTCTTCGTCGCAGATGAGATTGCCGGACCAGATGGCCCCTTGGCCGAATACGGTCTGGTATCCGATCCCGAGCTGACAAACACTCAGGACGCAGTGATGAACGAAGCTGTCATGGGCAGCGGCTCCTGATCGACACGTTCGGATGAAAAATTGACCGAGGGGCTGCTTTCATAAAGCGGCCCCTCACCTTTGGCGCCCTCACGGCGGAGACTTTATGCCCTTTTCGTTTCTCCAAAATCCGATGACATTGACGCTGATCGTACTCGCGGTCGCCATTGCGGGATATGTACTGGCGCGCGGTCGGGCCATGACGCGGGCAGGCGGCGACGCACGGCGCCTACACTCGCTGCCGAACTACTATGGCATGACAGCGGCGATGTTTGCGGCCATTCCCGCGCTCGGCGTGCTGGTGATCTGGTTACTGGCTCAACCAATGGTGATACAGAATTCGATCCTGCCGCTACTGCCTGCTGACATCACAGAAAGCGGCGGCACTGTTTCGCTGGCGCTGAGCGATGTGAACCGCGTGGCAGAGGGGCTGGATACTGCTGTGTCTCAAGGGGTTCTTGATGCGCAAGCCATTGATGCCCTGCGCGACGACCCTTCCAGCTTGCGCAGCACGCTTGCGGGTGTGGGCGTGGCACTGGGATCAGAAGTGGAACCCTATGTTCTGGCAGCAGCCGAGCGGATGCGCGCGCTTGAGAACCGTTGGGGCCTGATCCGCGCAGCAGTGGTGATTGCGCTCGCACTTGCCGGTCTGGCCTTGGCCGTGCGTGCCGCCGATCCGAAATTCCGCGCCCGAAATGTGGTTGAGCGTGGCGTTCTGGCGCTGCTGATGATCGCCGCCTCGCTTGCCATCCTGACCACTGTGGGCATCGTTCTGTCGATGCTTTTCGAAACGTTGAACTTCTTTTCGCAGCATCCTTGGCAGGACTTCTTTTTTGGAGACAGCTGGGCGCCAAATTTCCGCGGGAACAGTGAGTTGTCGATCCTGCCGTTGCTCTGGGGCACGCTTTACATTTCGATCATTGCGCTGCTGGTGGCGGTTCCGGTCGGCCTGTTTGCCGCGATTTACCTAAGCGAATATGCGGGGCCAAAGCTGCGCGCCACCGCCAAGCCGCTGCTCGAAATCCTCGCCGGCATTCCCACAATCGTTTACGGTCTGTTTGCCCTGCTGACAGTCGGGCCGTTTCTGGTGGATGTCTTCGGCGCAGGCGGTGTGTTGAGCATGGAAGGTCTGCGGGACGGCGATCCGCTGATGGCGGGGGCCACGGCGGTTATTACCGCAGGGCTGGTCATGGGCATCATGCTGATCCCTTTCGTATCTTCCCTAAGCGATGACATCATCAACGCTGTCCCTCAATCTTTGCGCGACGGCTCTTACGGGTTGGGGGCAACGCCCTCCGAAACGATCCGCAACGTGGTGCTGCCGGCAGCACTGCCCGGTATCGTGGGTGCGATCCTGTTGGCCGCGTCCCGCGCCATTGGCGAGACGATGATCGTGGTACTGGGGGCAGGGGCGATTGCCCGCTTCTCCGGCAACCCGTTCGAGGCGATGACCACCATCACCACCCGCATCGTAAGCCAGCTGACTGGCGATACCGACTTTGCCAGCCCCGAGACACTGGTGGCCTTTGCACTGGGGCTTACTCTGTTTGTTCTGACACTGGGGTTGAACGTGGTCGCCCTCTACATCGTGCGTAAATACCGGGAGCAATACGAATGACCGATGCCACCCACTCATCACTTTTGAAACAAGACGCGCGCACGGTAAAGCGCAACCGCGCCGAGGCCCGCTTTAAGGCCTACGGGCTGGTGGCCATCGGTATCGGAGTACTGATGCTTATGGTGCTGTTGACCACGATCATCAGCCGCGGGACCGGCGCGTTCCAGCAGACCTATCTGACGCTGGACGTGACGCTGGATGCCGCCAAGCTTGATAAAAAGGGCAACCGCAACATCGACGACATCAAGAAGGTCTCCACCTTCGGGTATAAACCGCTGTTGGTGAACGCCTTCGAGACGCTAATCGCCACAAGTGATATCACTTCAGACCTGAAGCCAAAGGCAATGTCCGACATCCTGTCCAAAGGCGCCGAAGCCCAGATGCGCGACGTCGTTCTGGCAGACCCCACGCTGATCGGGCAGACGGTCACCTTTGATTTCCTCGCGTCCGGTCGGGTTGACGGCTACCTCAAGGGCCGTGTGACCCGCGACAGCATCGCCAATGACAAGAACATCAACGCAGAGCAGCTTGATCTTGTTGATCAATTGCACGCAGCGGGCGCACTGGAGAAGAAGTTCAACCTTGCCTTTATCACCGGCGCCGACAGCTCTGACGCGCGGCCAGAGGCAGCGGGTTTTGGTGTCTCTATGGTTGGCTCACTGGCGATGATGCTGGTTGTGCTGGCGCTGGCCCTGCCCATCGGGGTCGCAGCGTCGATCTATCTGGAAGAATTCGCCCCCAAGAACTGGATTACCGATATTATCGAGGTCAATATCTCGAACCTGGCGGCGGTGCCATCGATCGTCTTCGGTATTCTGGGTCTTGCGGTGTTTATCAACTATATGCACCTGCCAAACTCGGCCCCGCTTGTGGGGGGCTTGGTGCTGACGCTGATGACCCTGCCAACGATTATCATCTCGACCCGCGCTTCGCTTAAATCTGTGCCGCCGTCGATCCGCGATGCGGCGCTGGGCGTGGGCGCATCCAAGATGCAATCGGTCTTTCACCACGTGCTGCCGCTTGCGGCACCGGGTATCCTGACGGGTACCATCATCGGTCTGGCGCAGGCACTGGGCGAAACAGCCCCGCTGCTGCTGATCGGCATGGTCGGCTTTATCGCCACCAACGGCCCCGACAGCATTGGTGAAGGGCTGCTTAGCCCGAACTCGGCGATGCCGGCACAGATCTACGAATGGGCAAAACGCGCGGACCCGGCCTTTTATGAACGCGCCTGGGGTGGCATCATCATCCTGCTGGTGTTCCTGATTACAATGAACTTCGTCGCGGTCATGCTGCGCCGTCGCTTCGAGCGGCGCTGGTAAGGGGCTGGATCATGCGAGACAACACACAAACTCTGGAGGCACATGTGGCCAATAAATCCAAAATCTCCGCCACAGGCGTGCAGGTCTATTACGGTGACAACCACGCGATCAAAGACGTCAACGTCGAGATCGAGGATAAGACAGTTACCGCGTTTATCGGACCGTCAGGCTGTGGCAAGTCCACCTTCTTACGCTGCATCAACCGGATGAACGATACAATTGATGTTTGCCGCGTTGAGGGCGATATCCTGATTGACGGAGAAAACATCTACGATCCCGCAGTCGATCCGGTGCAGTTGCGCGCCAAGGTGGGCATGGTGTTCCAAAAGCCGAACCCGTTCCCCAAGTCGATCTATGATAACGTGGCATACGGCCCGCGTATCCACGGGCTGGCCCGCAACAAATCCGAGCTGGACGAGATCGTTGAACGTGCCCTGCGCCGCGGTGCGATCTGGAACGAAGTCAAAGACCGCCTTCATGCCCCCGGCACAGGCCTGTCAGGTGGCCAACAGCAGCGTTTGTGCATCGCGCGCGCTGTGGCGACCGAGCCAGAGGTGCTGTTGATGGACGAGCCATGCTCGGCCCTCGATCCGATTGCCACCGCGCAGGTAGAAGAGCTGATCGACGAGCTGCGCCAGAGCTATTCCGTGGTGATCGTGACCCACTCGATGCAGCAGGCAGCACGTGTCAGCCAGCGCACCGCGTTTTTCCACCTTGGCCATCTGGTCGAGTTTGGCGACACCGAGAAGATTTTCACCACTCCCGAAGACCCGCGCACCGAGAGCTATATCACCGGAAGGATCGGTTAATCCAATGGAAGAACAGAACCATATCGTCTCCGCATTTGACCGCGATCTTGAAAAGGTACAGGCCCAGATCATGAAAATGGGCGGGCTGGTCGAAGACGCAATCCGTCAGGCCGCCACCAGCCTTGAAACCCGCGACGAAGATCTGGCTGAAAAGGTCCGCGCAGCAGACAAGCAGATTGACGTGCTCGAAGCGCAGATCAACGAAAACGCCGCCCGCGTGATTGCACTGCGTGCCCCTGCCGCGATTGACCTGCGCATGATCCTCAGCGTTATGAAAATCTCGGCCAATCTGGAGCGGATCGGCGACTATGCCAAGAACATGGCGAAACGCACCAGCGTCCTTTCCCAGATGCCGCCAGTCAGCGACAGCACAGGCGCGATCCGGCGCATGGCACGGCTGGCCGAAGTGATGCTGAAGGACGCGCTGGACGCCTATATCCGCCGCGACGCGATCCTTGCTGCCGAAGTCATCGCCCGTGATGAAGAGCTGGACCAGATGTACAATGCGCTGTTCCGCGAGTTCCTGACCTACATGATGGAAGACCCGCGCAACATCACCGCCTGTATGCACCTGCACTTCATCGCCAAAAACGTTGAGCGGATGGGCGACCATTGTACCTCCATGGCAGAACAGGTGATCTATCTGGTCACCGGCGCGCATCCCGATGAGGCACGGCCCAAGGCAGATGACACCTCGGTCAGCAGCAAAAAGGGGTAAGGCTGATGTCTACGTCCCGAATGCAGGTGCTGCTGGTAGAAGACGAGCCGGCGCAGCGCGAAGTCTTGGCCTATAACCTTGAATCCGAAGGCTACGCAGTGCGCCGCGCGGAGAATGGTGAAGAAGCCATGATGCTGATCGATGAGGCAGCACCAGATATCATCATTCTGGATTGGATGATGCCGCTGCTGTCGGGCATCGAGGTTTGCCGCCGCGTGAAAACCCGCCCCGAGACCCGCGAGATCCCCGTGATCATGCTCAGCGCGCGCTCAGAAGAGGTGGACGCCGTGCGCGGTCTTGATACTGGCGCCGATGACTATGTGATCAAGCCCTACAACCTGAAAGAGCTGATGGCACGCGTGCGCAACCAGCTACGCCGCGTGCGCCCCGCCGCGTCAGGTGAGGTGCTGGGCTACGATGACATCACGCTCAACGCAGAGACGCACCGCGTGACTCGCGCCGACGATGAAATCAAGCTGGGGCCAACCGAATTCCGCCTGTTGGTGGTGCTGATGGAAAAGCCGGGCAGGGTATTCAGCCGTGACCAGCTTCTTGATCTTGTCTGGGGCCGCGACATCTATGTCGATACGCGCACAGTTGACGTGCACATCGCGCGCCTGCGCAAAGCACTGTCCGCAAAGGGAGGTACAGATCCGATCCGCACGGTCCGCGGCACAGGGTACGCGTTGGGCTAAGATTAGATCGCAAGCGCTCTTTGATCTTCGCGGCCCATGCTGATGACCAGTGGATCGGCGGCTTGGCGCGCCTGGAAAGCAGCCTTGCTGTCGATGCCCTGCCATTTGATGCTGATCAACGCTTGCGCCACGGCGCTGCCAAGCGTGGTCCCGGGCCCGGTGATGATGAAACGGTCCGGGGCAAAGTTGCGTGCGGCAGAACGAATGGCAGCCGTGAAATCATAGGTCTGCGTGATCTGGTGGCCGAGCGTATAATCACGCAAAGCAGTCAGGTCTGAAGCAGCCGACTGCCACACATGACCGCGACCATCGATCAGCGCGGTATGGGGATCGGCAAACAGGTCTTGGGGCAGGGCGGCTTGACCCATTTTCGCGACCTCATCCATCATAGACGTATGGAAAGCCGCATGGTTGGGCAGCCGCAGCGGGGCGCGGTTGTTGTCTTCGCCTGTTGCTTGTTCAAAAGCGGTCAGGCCAGCCTGATTTCCCGCCACCACAAGCATGCCACCAAGATGGATGGAAAGCGCAAGCCTGTGGTCCGCTTTGGCATCAATGTCCGCAATCAGCGCCATCAGGCGGGTCTCTTCGTCCGCGATCGGCTCCCAATTCGCGTCAACAAAGGGATAAAGAACCTGCCCGCCTTTGCCGTGCTGGTGCATCAGCGTGCCCATGGTGTTGACGATGCGCATACCGTTCGCCGCACCAGCACCACCACCCGCTGCGAGCGCGATGTACCAGCCCAAAGAATTCCCTGTGACCGCGCAAACGTCGTGGGTTTCAAACGCCGCTTGTGCATCCAGATAGCTGGCGGCGTAAATCAACGGAGAGGCATTTTCACCTGTCGTATGCCGCGCCGGAGAGAACTTTTCCGCCCTGTCGAGCGCGCTCAGTGTTTCCTGACCTTCGGCTGCACGCATCGCGTCCCATTCTGCAATCTGCGGGTGGTCCGGATATGTGCGCGCGAGCGTGCCAAGCTCGGCTTTGTTATATGTGCCGCGTCCGGGGCAAATGATGACGGCTGTCGGGCGGCTCATGACGCCACCAGTGCAGTTGCGGCTTCGATGATGCCATCGGTCGAGGGCAGGGTGGCCGCATAGGCGGGGCCCGTTGCAATAAAACTATCTTCTGCGGTGACGCGGGCCACGCGCCCATGCCCAGCCTCTGCAAACAGCGCCATCAATTCTTCCGATTGACTGCCTGTGCGGCGGCATTCGTCGACGATCAGCACGTTCTTGCAGTTTTTTGTGGCTTCAAGAATTGCTTCGGCTGGCAGCGGAGCAAGCCAGCGCATATCAATCACGCGCGTATCTATTCCTTTATCTGTCAAGGCCTTACGCGCCTGCGTCGAGAGATAGTATCCGTTGGCATAGCTTACGATGGCCAGATCGGTGCCATCTCCAGCCACTGCAATTTCACCCAGCGGGATACGCCGGTCCGGTGCGGGATATGAGGTCAGCCATGCCCCGTCACCAGGCTCATCCAAATCGCGCATCGGGTATAGCGCAATCGGTTCGACAAACACCACAACACGCTGCTCTTCACGGGCAAGACGCACAGACTCGCGCAGCATCATTGCAGCATCCGCACCATTGGACGGGCAGGCGATAATAATACCAGGAATATCGCGCAGTACAGCCAGCGAGTTATCGTTGTGGAAGTGTCCGCCAAAGCCCTTTTGATAGCCAAGCCCGGCAATGCGCAGCACCATCGGGTTTGTATATTGACCGTCCGAGAAAAAGCTCAGCGTTGCCGCTTCACCGCGCAGCTGGTCCTCGGCGTTGTGCAGATAGGCCAGGAACTGGATTTCAGGGATAGGAACAAAGCCGTTGTGGGCCATGCCGATTGCGAGCCCCAGAATGGACTGCTCATCCAACAATGTGTCAATCACGCGGTCCTGACCGAAGCGGTTCTGCAGCTTCTGCGTGACGCCATAGACGCCACCTTTGCGGCCAACGTCCTCTCCGGCAACGATAAGTTCGGGATGCTCCAGCATCAGATCACTCAGGGCCCAGCCAATCAGGCGATTCATCGGCTGCGGGTCTGACATCTGCTTGATATCATTTCCGAAAATCTCCGTGCGGCGGGCGGCTGACGGTCCGTTGGAGGGCGTGCAACTGCGGGCAGGGGGTATGATGCTTTCCATCACCTCCGCTGCGGTACTAAGGGCCGTTTGCTGCATTACCTCACCTGAAACGCGGGTGCAGGTTGCCTCAATTTCATTATATATTTCAATCGACTGAGAAGCTGTCTTCACGTTGGCATCACGCAGGATGCGGGCGGAATGCAGCAGCGGATCGTTCGCCTCGGATGCCTCGATTGATGCTTTGTCGCGGTACGTCATCTCGACGTCTGAACCCGCATGACCATATAGGCGCACTGTGGAGATGTGCAGGAACGCAGGCTTGCGGGTCCGGCGGACATAGTCGGCAGCAGCTTGGGAAACGACCAGTGTCTCAGCCATGTCCAAACCGTTACACGAGAAATACTTCAGGCCCGGACGGTTCGAAAAATTTGCTGCAACCCAGCCACGTGGTGTGGGAACAGAGATACCTATACCATTGTCTTCGCACACAAAAAGGAGCGGCAGTGGCACCGACTGAAAGCTGGTCCAACAGGCCGTATTGATCGCACCCTGAGCTGTGGAATGGTTTGATGATGCATCACCGAAGCTGCACATCACGATGCTGTCGTCCGGCAGGCACCGATGCTCTGGCGCGCTGCGGCGCGCGAGGCCGACCGAATAGGCAGCACCCACAGCTTTCGGCAAATGGCTTGCGATTGTAGAGGTTTGCGGCGGGATGTTGAGCGCGCGTGAGCCGAGTACTTTGTGACGACCGCCGGAAATCGGATCGGCCTTAGCGGTGCGAAAGCTCATCAGCATGTCCCAGACCGGGCTTTGGCCCGGAACCTGCATGCTACGTTGGATCTGGAACGCAGCATCGCGGTAATGCAAAAAGGCCATGTCCGTGGGACGCAAAGCCTCAGCCACAGCGGCCATTCCTTCGTGGCCGGACGATCCGATGGTATAAAAACCTTTGCCCTGAGACTGCATGACACGGCTGGTGCGGTCCAGCTGACGGCTGAGCACCTGACTGCGGAAGATCTCGACCAACTTGGCCGGTGCGATCGCGGGGTCGGGCATCGGGCCATCTGGCAGATCATTCTCGGCCAACCGCCGTAAGAAGTTCTGATGAACGATAACAGCGCGATCCATGGACAAGCTCCGGTACAAAAATGAGGGTGGTCGCAGGTTTCATAACCAGCACATGAAGGTCAATGCGCAATCCAAGGGGCGCAGGTGTTCAGGCAAAATAAACGGGCAATCATAATATGTATAATCAGTATTATGTAATATAAAGATTAATCAAGAAACCCACGATATAGTCCCTATGTACCTGACTTACCGAAACTATACCTCAAATCACCATCTGCCCATCACTTACCGCCATTCCTGCGATTGAACATGTTCACGTTGTCACAAAAGACCAAACCCTGAACGCATATTGAACATCAACGCCAGCTTACTTTTCCAACAATCCGACACCCACAATCATGTCGACCGCGGCGCTTTGGGCATCTGTTGACGGCTACGCCCGAAACCCATCATCCCATAAGATTATCCTACCAACTCGCGACCGACGCATTCATCAGCAAAATAGCCGTGTTTCTTGACCATAAACGGCTCAAGACTGGACAGACGGCGTAGAGGCTGGCAGGGTTTTCCAAACATATTGCATCGGGAAAAATTATGCCTTCGGTACTTGTCTTGAACGGACCAAACCTCAACCTGCTTGGGCAGCGTCAGCCAGAGGTCTACGGCAGCACCACGCTGGCGGATATTGAGGTGTCTTGTACCGCTCATGCAGCCAGGCTGGGCCTTGAGGTATCGTTTGTACAATCAAATCACGAAGGCGCGCTGATAGATGCTGTTCACGCGGCGAAAGGCACGCATAACGCACTGGTGATCAATGCCGGTGCCTACACCCATACATCGATCGCGCTAATGGACGCTGTTGCGTCGGTAGAACTGCCGATGGTCGAAGTACATCTGAGCAATATCCACGCCCGCGAAGCATTCCGTCACGTGTCTTACCTGTCAAAAGTCGCCATCGGACAGATTTGCGGCTTTGGTCCGCGCGGTTACCTCATGGCGTTGGATGCACTTGCAGATCGGCTGGTACCGTCATGAAATTGCGGGAATATCTCCTAAAAGTAGCGGACAGCAAGAATATTGAATCGCTCTGGGAACGGCATGTGACGAAGATGGCTGAGTTCGGCTTCGACCGGCTCCTGTACGGCTTTACCCGCTACCGCACAGCCACATCGCTTGGTGATCCAAGCGATTTTATTATCCTGACGAACCATTCTACTGACTACACCAAGGTGTTTCTGGACGAAGGGCATTACTTTCACGCTCCGATGGTACATTGGGCGCTTGAAAACGAAGGCGCTAAAAGCTGGCGCTTGCTGGCTGACATGGAGCGCACCAAAACGCTCAGCGCGCCTGAACGCAGAGTTCTGGAATTTAACCGTGATATGGGCGTGACGGCAGGTTACTCCATCAGCTTCAAATCGATCTCAGCGCGCTCGAAAGGTGCGATTGCGTTGACTGCGCGGCCTGACATGGATCAGGCTGCTGTTGATGAAATCTGGAGCGTGCATGGCGCGGATATCACGCTGATGAACAACATCGTGCACCTCAAGATACTCACCCTGCCCTACACAGCGCCGAACCGTGCGCTGACCTCGCGCCAGCGCGAAGTCCTGGAATGGGTCGGTGATGGTAAAACAACGCAAGACATTGCGGTGATCATGGGCCTCACAGCGGCCACCGTTGAAAAACACCTGCGTCTTGCGCGGGACGCTCTGGACGTTGAAACGACTGCCCAAGCAGTTATGAAAGCAGCGTTTGCCAACCAGATGTTTGTTCTGGATATCTAACTGATTTGAAGCGTTAATCTTCAGGTAAGGAATACCTTACTTTACGTAGGGGAAATTTGGCCGCACATTCCCCCTTGTCAGGCCGTAAAGCTTAGCTGGTCTGGCAAACGGCCTGAAAACCTTCGGTATTTCTTAGCTCTGTCAGGTCGCCGGCCCCAGTGAGGCGCATTTTATGTCTCACTGGCCGGAGCTACTGACCCTTACTCTCCCCGGAGTCGTCAGTCCCGCAGCGCAGTTTCCTTAAACAGAAGCTGCGCTGCTTCCATCTGCAGCAAAAGCTTTGCCACATCCAGCCACGCAGAACGGAAAAAGGCGGAGCTTGCGGCCCCGCCTTTCCAGAATACGAAAGCTTAAAAAGCTTAGCCGTTCATTTTGGCCACTTCAGCGGCGAAATCTTCTTTGACAACTTCGATGCCTTCGCCAACTTCGAGACGAACGAAACCTGTGATGGTTGCGCCCGCTTCTTTTGCAGCGGCACCAACTGTCAGGTCAGGGTTCACAACGAACGACTGGTTCAGCAGTGTGACTTCGGACATATACTTTTGCATACGGCCAACGATCATTTTTTCGATCACGGCGTCAGGCTTGCCGGATTCTTTTGCGATGTCGATCTGGACCTGCTTCTCTTTTTCGACAACTGCCGGATCAAGATCTTCTTCGGAGAGCGACGCAGGGTTCACGGCGGCGATGTGCATCGCAACCTGCTTACCAAACGCTTCGTCGCCGCCGGTCATTGCAACCAGAACGCCAATGTTGCCCATGCCAGGTGCTGCTGCGTTGTGTACATAGGACACAACAGTATCACCCTCGATGGAAGACATACGGCGCACGGACATGTTCTCACCGATAACGGCAACTGCGTCGGTCACAGTCTGCTCGACGGACTTGCCGCCCATGTCAGCCGCTTTCAGCGCGTCGATATCTGCTGCGGATACTGCAACGTCTGCAATACCTGAAACCATTTTCTGGAAGTCAGCGTTCTTACCGACAAAGTCTGTCTCGGAGTTGACTTCAACCGCAACACCGCGACCGCCGACCACTTTGACAGCCACAAGGCCCTCAGCAGCAGTACGGCCGGATTTTTTGGCAGCTTTTGCAAGGCCCTTGGTGCGCAGCCAATCAACAGCTGCCTCCATGTCGCCATTTGTCTCTGTCAGTGCCTTCTTGGCGTCCATCATGCCCGCGCCGGTCGTGTCGCGGAGTTCTTTGACCATGGATGCTGTAATTGCCATCGCTATGGGTCTCCTATCTGGGATTTTGTATGCTTTCGGGGCAGGTATACCCTGCCCCGTATGACATTATTGTGAAGGCTGCACTCAGGCAGCCAACACATTAGGACTTCGCGTCTGCGACTGTCTCTTGCTTGGATTCGATGTCCAGAGGACCATCTGCCGCAATCGCGTCGTTCGCTGCCGCTTCGGCAGAAGCACCGCCCAAAGGCATATCGGATACGGCTTCTTCAGCAGGAGCCTGCTCCATCGCGCCCAGATCAACGCCAGCGGCGCCCAGCTGTGCGGACATACCGTCAAGAGCAGCGCGTGCCGCCAGATCGGTGTACAGAGCGATTGCGCGTGCCGCGTCATCGTTGCCCGGAATGATGTAGTCGATGCCATCAGGTGAGCAGTTCGTGTCAACCACGGCCACAACCGGAATACCCAGCTTGTTGGCTTCGGCAATCGCCAGCTGCTCTTTGCGCACGTCGATCACGAAGATCAGGTCAGGACGACCGCCCATTTCGCGGATACCGCCCAAGGACGCTTGCAGCTTGGCCTGGTCACGTTCCATGCCCAAACGCTCTTTTTTCGTCAAGCCTGAGAAGCCGATTTCGGACTGCTCGTCGATGTGCTTCAGACGCTGGATGGACTTGGACACGGTCTGCCAGTTCGTCAGCGTGCCACCGAGCCAGCGGTGGTTCATGTAATACTGTGCGCATTTCTCTGCGGCGTCGGCGATCGGCTGTGCGGCCTGACGCTTTGTACCAACGAAAAGAACGCTGCCACCCTTGGCGACTGTGTCACGGATGATTTTCAGCGCGTCTTCCAACATTGGGACGGTCTGTGTCAGGTCCATGATGTGGATGCCGTTACGCGCGCCGTAGATGTACGGACCCATGCGTGGGTTCCAGCGCTGCGTCTGGTGGCCGAAGTGTACGCCTGCTTCAAGCAGTTGGCGCATGGAGAACTCAGGAAGAGCCATGTCTTTATACCTTTCCGGTTTAGCCTCATCGGGGGTCTGACCAACGGGATGCTGGCCAACCGGCGGAACTTTTGGGATGTCTCCCCATCAGTCCCAATCCCCGACTGCGGGATTAAGTAGGGCGCGATTACCGCACCGGTGGCATTAGCGCAAGGGAAAAGTCGCCGCAAAAGGCTGTGCCTTATGACTGCGCCAGTGCTTTTACGTGGGCGCTGCGCACCGCCGCCTCGCAGGCCGCGGCCAATGCCTTGCGGTTTTCAAAGTCAGCCACACGCAGGGGCGTGCCGTAGATCACCTCGACACCACCCGGTTTGGCCAGCGCGAGGGTGGCCAACAAATGCGGACCAAGGTCCATCCCGCCCCACCATCCATAGAACCGGGCGTCCTGCCCAGCTGGCGCGCGGTAGACAACGGTTACAGGTTGCACGTGGATTTGGTCGCGCAGTTCGGGCGCGAAAAAGGCCTGAAACAGTGTGGTCTTGAAGGGCAAGACCTGCATGCCATCGGTGCTGGTGCCTTCGGGAAAGAACAGCAACTTGTGCCCTGCCAGAAGCCGGTTTTGAAACAGCTCTGTCTGCGCCCGTGCACGCGCTGGGTTACGTTCGATAAATACGGTGCCGGTGGCACGTGCCAGCCAGCCGATTGCCGGCCAAGACGCGACTTCGGATTTTGAAACAAAATAGATCCGTTTGGCCGCATTCAGCGCGAAGATGTCCAGCCAGCTTGAATGGTTGGCCACCACAGCGCCGCGCGTCTCCATTGGCGTCCCCGTAAAGGTAAAGCCCATCCCCATCAGACGCAAAGCATTCCGGCAGACAAAGCGCGTGATCGCAGGTGTCACAGGCCGGTACAGACCGTACAGGGGGCGCTCAACCAAACGCACTGCCAGCAAAACGATCAGGCCACCGAACACGAGAACAATCATCGCCGCACCACGCAATACCACGCGTGCCAAACCGGTCAGGCCGAGGCGCGGCAACCCTGGATAGCTGGATGTGTCCCATCTGGCGCTCATGTCTTGGCCCCCGCATAAATCTTTGCCTGCCGTGCATTCATCTGCGCCGTGTCCATGATCAGACACACGTCCGTGGTATTAAATTTATGATCCACAAAAGCCCCCTCGCCCACACAACCGCCAAGCCGCAGATAGGCTTTGATCAGGCTTGGCACCTGCACCATAGCTGCGCGCCGATCAAGGGCTTCTTCCGCGATAAGGTCCATCGGCTGAAACGATGCCGCACGGGCCCGTACCCGCAGGTCTGGCGGCGCAAGATGGCGGTGGTGTAGCAATGACAGCGGCGCGGCCAGTTGCGCAGTATCCGTCCCATGAAAGCTGGCGACCCCAAACAGAACGTCGATGCGGTGCCGTGCCACATAATCAGCCAAGCCGCGCCACAACCAATGCATGGCGGTCCCGCCACGGTAATCACGGTGCAGGCAGGAGCGACCCAATTCCAGCAACCGCTTTCCTGATGCCTTAAGCGGCGCCAGATCATATTCACCTTCCGAATAAAAGCCGCCCGCCGCCTGCGCCTGACATCCACGCAGCAACCGGTAAACACCGACGACCTCGGCACTGTCCTTTTCTGTCAGGATCATGTGGTCAAAATACGGATCGAACCGGTCCTGTTCCAGACCAGCCGCGTGATCAACCAGATCACCGCCGCCGCCCAGTTCGCGGACAAAAACATCGTATCTTAACCGTTGGGCAGCGTGCAGTTCTGCCTCCGTTTCGGCCAGCTTGACCATGAAATCTGTCATGCCGTCTCCAACTTCTTCAGTATCCCCCGGTAATAGAGTGGGGACATATTTGCAACGCCTGCGCGCTTTGCGAATTGCAACCTAAGGTTGCTACTTCATGCATGCCTACCAAAGAGTTACACGTAGTTAACGCTATTTTGTGATTTTAACTATTAAACACGGGAAGCAAGGCAATCCGTGTACTGTCGATGACAACTTTACCAGCCTCTCTGAAATTCACTGTGAGCTTGCCGCCGATGTTGCTTTGTACTTGTCCCACTCCCCAATCGGGCATCCCCGGGTGTCGCACCAACATGCCCGGCGTCAGGATCGCATTGAGATCTTCCATTCACTTTTTCCTTACCTGCAGGGACGCCACCTAAATGAACCAGAACACCGACTTCGCCGCCTTGATCGGGAGCCGCATCTGTCATGACCTGATATCGCCAATTGGCGCCATCAACAACGGTCTGGAACTGATGGAGATGAGCCAACCGTCAGGCAGTCAAGAGATGGACCTTATTGCGGAAAGTGTGACCAACGCCAGCGCACGCATCAGGTTCTTTCGCATCGCATTCGGCGCGGCAGACACGCAAATGGTCGGCCGGGCGGAAGTGGTCTCGATTCTCAAAGACAATTACATGTCATCGCGCCTTTCGGTCATATGGGGGCCAGAAGACGGTCAACCACGGCGTCTGGTCAGGCTCGCTTTTCTGGCAATACTATGCATGGAAAGCGTCATGCCTTACGGTGGCAGGGTCGAGATTTCGATTGAGGGCGGCCAGATTGCGCTGACCGGTCATGCGGATAAGTTCAACGTGGACGAAAGCCTGTGGGCAATGCTGGAAAGCGGCGCAAATAACGATGATCTGCGCCCCGCACAGGTTCAGTTCGGCCTTCTCCCGACACACGCTGCTGCCGAGGGGCACACGCTCAGGGTTGAGCGTGCGGAAAACACCATCTGTATCAGCCTCTAGCTGCGGACGGTCCCGTCCCCTGTTACCAGATATTTGAAACTGGTCAGTTGCTCGGCCCCCACGGGGCCGCGCGCATGCATTTTTCCGGTCGCGATCCCGATCTCAGCACCCATGCCAAATTCGCCGCCATCGGCAAACTGGGTTGAGGCATTGTGGATCAGGATCGCACTATCAAGACCGTTCATAAACGTTTGCACCGCCTGCGCGTCCTCAGTGAGGATACAGTCGGTGTGGTTCGAGCCGTAGCGCCGGATATGCGCCATCGCGGCATCAAGGCTGTCGACCTCCTTCGCGGCGATGATCATGTCCAGATATTCACGGCCCCAGTCATCTTCGGTGGCGGGCACGACGCCTTCGATCTTAGAAAGGCCAGCATCGCCGCGCACTTCTACACCCGCGTTGATTAATGCACGGATCAGGCCCTTGCCGATATTCGGCACCACATCACGGTGGATCAACAAGCATTCCGCAGCGCCACAAATACCCGTGCGCCGGGTCTTGGAATTCATCACGACCTTCAGCACTTTTTCAGGATCGGCGTCCTTGTCGATGTAAATGTGCACGATGCCTTCGAGATGCGCGAAAACGGGCACGCGTGCTTCGCGTTGCACGAGGCCAACCAGCCCCTTGCCGCCACGCGGCACAATCACGTCAATTGTATCGGCCATGGTCAGCATTTCCTGAACTGCTGCACGGTCGCGCGTCGGGACAAGCTGGATCGCGTCTTCGGGTAGCCCCGCATCGCGCAGGCCCTGCTGCAAACAAACGTGCAAAGCGCGGCTGCTGTGAAAGCTTTCAGAGCCGCCGCGCAGGATCACGGCATTACCAGACTTGAGGCACAGCGCACCGGCGTCCGCCGTCACATTCGGGCGGCTTTCATAAATCACCCCGATCACGCCAAGGGGCGTGCGAACGCGGCGGATGTGCAGACCGCTGGGCTGGTCCCATTCAGCAATGACATCGCCGACCGGATCGCGTTGTTCTGCAATGGCGCGCAGACCGTTGATGATACCGCGAAGCCCCGCCTCATCCAGCTTTAGGCGGTCAAGCATGGCGGGGCTCAACCCTTTTTCCCTGCCATAGACCATGTCCTGCGCATTGGCGGCATAGATCTCCTCGCGGTCGCTCCAGACAGCCTCCGCCGCAGAGACCAACGCGGCGTGCTTGCGCTCGGCACTTGCGGTGGCAAGGACAGCCGCGGCTGCTTTTGCGCGTTGGCCGATATCTGCCATCAGGGCGGGGATGTCTGTAATCTCGGTCATGGTCTTGTCCTTATAGGGCCATATCGTCACGGTGTATTAAGGCAGCGCGTCCCGGATACCCCAGCAACGCTTCGATCTCGGCGCTTTGGTGGCCCTGGATCAACCGCGCCTCAGCAGCGGAATAGCGGGCAAGACCGGATCCGATCCCTGCCCCGTCAGGCCCGACAAGCGACACAGCATCGCCCCGCTCAAAGCTGCCGGTCACATCGGTGATACCAGCGGGCAGCAAGCTTTTGCCGCGTCGGAGCGCCGCAACAGCACCACTGTCCAGCGTCACCGCACCCAGAGGTTTCATCGCCGCAATCCAGCTTTTACGCGCGGCCTGCGGATCGGTCTGGGCTGTGAACCATGTAGCATTGGCCCCTTGATCAAGGGCTGTCAGCGGGCGCAAGGCTGAGCCTTCGGTGATGGCCATCGCACAGCCGGCCGACACGGCCGTTTTCGCCGCCATCAGCTTGGTTTTCATACCACCCTTGCTCAGGCCCGATCCCGCATCCCCTGCCATCGCCTCGATCTGCGGGGTGATGCGGTCAATTATATCGAAACGCGTGGCACTTGGGTCATCCGCAGGGTTGGCAGTGTAGAACCCATCCACATCAGACAACAAAATCAGCTGGTCCGCCCCGACTGTCACGGCGATCTGGGCCGCGAGACGGTCATTGTCACCAAACCGGATTTCATCCGTTGCGACGGTATCATTTTCGTTCACAATCGGGACCGCGCCAAGGCTCAGCAAAGTTTCAAGCGTTGCGCGGCTGTTCAGATAGCGGCGGCGGTTGGCGCTGTCTTCCAGCGTCACAAGCACCTGCGCAGTGGTGATCCCGTGCGGGGCCAGAACCTCTTCGTACGCGCGGGCAAGCCGGATTTGACCCACGGCAGCCGCGGCCTGAGATTGCTCAAGCGCCAGCGTGCCAAGCCCAAGACCCAAGACACCGCGCCCCAGCGCGATTGAGCCGGATGAGACCAACACAACATCGACGCCCAATTTCTTGAGCCAGACCACGTCTTGTGCCAATGACGCCAACCAATCGGCGCGCAGACTGCCAGTGGAGCGATCCACCAGCAGGGCCGAGCCGATCTTTATGACAACGCGTTTGGCCTGTGTCAGGGCTGCCAAGGCGCTTCCTCCTCAGGAGATCTCTGGCGCAAGCGGTCCTCATCAATCTGTCCACGCAAGGCACGCAATACGTCAACCGTATTTGTTTGCGCGACGCCGGACATTGTCATGATCTCTCCACCACAAGCTTTTTCCAATTCAGAGCAGGCATTTGCCAGCTCTTCTTCATCCAATGCATCAATCTTGTTGAGCACCGTGATACGCGGACGATCGGCCAGCGCACCGCCATATGCTTCTAGCTCACCGATGATGGTTTTATAATCTTCTGTGATCGTCTCGGACGTGCCGTCGACCAGATGCATCAAGACCGCGCAGCGCTCAACGTGACCCAAAAAGCGGTGACCGAGACCACGGCCTTCATGGGCACCCTCGATCAAACCGGGAATGTCAGCGACCACGAATTCGGTGTTATCAACACCAACCACACCAAGGTTCGGGTGCAGCGTTGTGAAGGGATAATCGGCCACTTTCGGGCGGGCGTTAGATGTCGCCGCCAGAAACGTCGATTTGCCCGCATTGGGCAGGCCCAGCAGCCCGACATCCGCAATCAGCTTTAACCTCAGCCACAGAGTACGCTCCACCCCGTCCTGACCAGGGTTAGACCGGCGCGGTGCTTGGTTGGTCGCAGATTTGAAGTGCAGGTTGCCCCAGCCGCCATTGCCGCCGCGCGCCAGCTCAACCCGCTGGCCCAGTTCGGTCATATCGGCAAGCACGGTCTCTTCGTCTTCGTCAAGAATTTCCGTGCCTACGGGCACGCGCAGGATAATATCGTCGCCGTCCTTACCGGTGCGCTGCTTGCCCATACCGGGTTGGCCATTCTTGGCAAAGAAGTGCTGCTGGTAGCGAAAATCGATCAGCGTATTCAGACCGTCAACAGCAACAGCCCAAACAGAACCGCCACCGCCGCCATCGCCGCCATCGGGGCCGCCGAATTCAATGTATTTTTCCCGCCGGAACGAGATACAGCCGCCACCACCGGCACCTGAGCGGATGTAAACTTTGGCGAGATCGAGGAACTTCATATTATATCCTAAGGGTTTACCGCAGCTTGAGGCTGTAGGTCCATGTCGGCACCGTCGCGTTGCGCGCGAGGCAAAAAATTTCGGCATCACCCAAATAGGCGAAACCCGCGTTGGTCAGCACTTTGGCAGAGGCGGGATTGTCATGGAAGACGCTAGCAAACATTGCATCATTGCCAAGCGGATTTCCGGCCACAAGCGCTTGCACAGCATCAGAGGCCAGATGGGTCCCCCAGAACGGCGGTGCAACCCAATAGCCGACTTCGGACTGGTTACGGTCCAGACGCATCAGGCTGATCACGCCCATGACCTCTTCACCGCTGGTGCCACCGTCCATGACCCAGACGTCTTCTTCACGATCAGGCGCCATCGCCCGCTCAATAAAGCCGGCAATCAGCCCTGGCGGCAAGGGATGCGGCAGGCGCGGGGTATTCTGCGCCAGCCGGATATCGGATGCATAATGCTCTATCCGTGTCAGATCAGACATCTGTACAGGACGCAGCGCAAACCGCTCAGTGATCAGAGATTTTTGTTGTGTTGAAATATCCATACTCAAAACTTTGCTCCAAAAAGAACAAACAATACCGACGCAACCGTCAGGCCGGCGAGGGTCCACATCAAATAGGGTTCGGCAGACGTGCCTGCAACAGTGCGCGCGATGGCACTGCCTCCCAAGGTCCAAAGCGGGTGCATTACCAACTGGCAGGCCAGCAACACGGCAGCGACAGTGGCCGTCGCGGTCAGCGTCGACACATCAGGCCCGACAAAGGCCGTAAAACTGCCCACGATCATCGCCCATGCCTTGGGGTTGAGCGGATGCACAATCAGCCCCGCCGTGAACCCTGGCACAGCGGATGCGGCATCTTTGTGCCCCAAACGCAAATTCGCCACCTTCCAGGCAAGCCAGATGATATAGGCGGCAGAGATATATTTGAGCGCGGTGAACACGGCCGGTGCCGCCTCTGCCAGCTCCATAAGGCCGAAACCGATCGGCCAAATGATCAACTGCTTACCCAAAGCCACACCGGCGACGAACGGCAGCGCGGCACGAAAGCCAAAGCGCGCGCCAGTGGCCAAAAGCGCCATATTGGCGGGACCCGGCGTGCCGACTTGACTGGCCGCAAATACGGCCAGAGGAACAAGCGCAATGCTCATACCGCCTGCCCTACATATTCAGTATTCAACAGCCCCATTATCACGTCGTCTTGCCAATCCTTGCCCACTTTCGACGACTGCCGCTCACGGCCCTCCTCGACAAAACCTACCTTGCGGCAGGCCACAATGGCGCGGGTGTTGGATGCCAGAACCCGCACGGAAATACGATGCAGCTGCATTGTATCAAAGGCATGACGCACCAACAGATGGATTGCGCGGGGACCAATCCCCTGCCCCAGTTTTTTCGGATCCAGAATTGAGATCGACATTTCTGCGCGGCGATCTGCTGCCACATGGGATTGCAAACGTATTTCCCCGATCAATGCGCCCTGTTCCTCGATCACCCATGCCAAAGGCTGGGTCGACAGCGTCGCAAACCAGCTCTCCGCCTCCGCAGTCGAGATCGGCTTCGGCTCCCCCAAGGGGATTCCAAACATCTGGGTGATTTCCGGCACGCGGCCCAACGCTTTGCGGGTCGCAATATCGGCCTGAATAGGCGCACGTAACCGAAGACCCTTACGAGCCAATTCCGGAATGGGATCTGATCTGGTCATGGGCCGTCCTCCTGAGGGAGTGACATAAACGAAAAAGGGACCGGCGTCTCCGCCGATCCCTGATGCTGTATCATTCTACGGGTACGGCTTATTCAGCAGCTTCCGCTACCGGTACGATAGAGATGAATGTGCGGTTTTTCAGGCCCTTGTGGAACTGAACATTGCCGTCAACAGTGGCGAAGATCGTGTGATCTTTGCCCATGCCCACATTCTGGCCAGGCCAGAACTTGGTGCCGCGCTGACGCACGATGATGTTGCCGGGAACGACAACTTCGCCGCCGTATTTTTTAACGCCAAGGCGACGACCAGCTGAGTCGCGCCCGTTACGGGATGAGCCGCCTGCTTTTTTGTGTGCCATTAGGTCTCTCCTTAGCCTTTTGCCAGATCTTTGGCCTGTGCAATCCAGTCTTCACGACCGACACGACCTTTGAACGACAGTTTCTCTTCAATCGCTTCTACGTCTGCATCTGTCCACGCCGCAATCTGTGCGAATGTGGTGATGCCTGCGTCATTCAGCTTGCCAACGATGACAGGGCCAACGCCGGAGATCTGGGACAGATCGTCGCCTTCACCCTTTGCAGCTTTCTTCGCCTTGGCAGGCTTTTCAGCTTTCTCGGCTTTAGGGGCCGCTGCTTTTGCAGGCTTTGCTGCTTTAGCTTTTTTCGCAGGCGCCACCTCAACAGATTTACCTGTGATGGCTGCAACTGCTGCTGCGGATACGGAACCCGTACCGATGGCTGCTGCTACGCCGGATTTACCAGCGCCGGATGCCAGAATCTCGGTGATCTTGACCAAAGTCAGCTTCTGACGGTGGCCTTTGGTGCGCTTGGAAGAGTGCTTCCGGCGACGCTTGACGAAATGAATGACTTTCTCGCCTTTGATCTGGTCAACAACTTCGGCTTGAACGCCGGCGTCTTCGATCATGGGCGCGCCAACTTGTGGGTTGTCACCACCAAGCATCAGCACTTCGTTGAATTGAACTGTCTCACCGGCAGATGCCGCAATACGCTCAACGCGGAGCATGTCGCCCGCTTGAACTTTATATTGCTTACCGCCTGTTTTCAGGACCGCAAACATAGGTCTTCCTTCACATTTTTCGCGTCTTGTGGCCCCCGGTATCCGGGTGTTCGCGAAGGGTCAGGCCCTTCACCGTCAGACAGCGCGCCCTTGGGCGTCATTAACAAAACCCCGGAATCGGGAATTCCCGCCGAGTTGGGCGCTTATCAGGGGATCAGGGGCGCAAGTCAAGCGGTGGCAAACAGATTAACGGTCTAAAGCTCTTCGGCGGCCATATTCATCGCCATCGCGCGACCAAGCGCATAGGAGATATCTTCGTAGAGAGGATCAAAGCCCGCGAAAAAACCGTTATTGAGCGCACGACCGGCCTCGGATTCAGCAAAATCGGCATAGGCTGTCAGCTCTTCAAGGCTCAGCGGACTGTAGGCCAGCGTGAAGAACGCGCCAAGCCAACTGCTGGTGTCTTCGGCAATTGCCTCACGTTCGGACAAGACATCATCAAGGATTTCCTCGTCGCTCATGGTGTAGACATCACCATCAACCAACGCGCGCAGGAACTGGTAGTTGGAATTAAGCGCTGAGGTTACATTGCGGTTGATCAGATCGCCCGCTTTTATCATCCGGTTGATCTGAACCAATCGTACATCATTGCCGTCTTGCAGTTTCGTGAAGGTTGCCCGCGCCTGTTCCTCTACCTCCGGATCAGCAAGAGCACGCCGTGCCGCATTCTCAAGCGTGGTGATCTGGGTGCCCAGATCCGTTCCAAAGAAAGCAATTGCCTCTTCGAGCAGCTCACCTTCCAGTGCAGGTTCCAACCCCGCGCGAATGCTTTCGGCAATACGCTCTGGATCGTAGATCCGCGTCACCTGCCCCAACCACGCAGGGCCACCCTGCCCCTCCAGCCAATCCTCATTCAGCGTTGCACCAAATTGGAGACCTTCGTCATGCAAAATGCCGCTCAGTTCGCGGATTTGCAGCACGTCCATCAGCACCGTATGCCGCGCACCCGCCCATAGAGGGAGCGCGGTAAGTATGACCATAAAGACACCAAGCAGCTTGCGCATCTTACAGATCCTGACTTGGCTGCATCTGGCGCAAACGGTCCGCAACAGCCTCGAACCGGTTTGCCATGATCTCATATTGGACCGCGTTCATCAATGTATAGACCTGCTGCATGTCAGGATGCTCAAGCGCATCGGCGTAGGCGATCATCTCGGCATCCGAAAACGCCTGATAGGTATAGGCTGCACCTTCCAACGCGCTTTGACGCAGGCTGACACGCAGTTCATCTTCTTGCGACTGCATCGCCTCGCGCAAATCGGGTTCATCCATCTGAAGCTCGATGACGCCGGCGCCTGCCGCTGCCATCAAGAACCGTATCTGGACCTCCTGAATGGACTGGAGCGAGCTGTCCTCGCTTCCGCTGGCGCGGTTCAGGCGCTCCAGAATGGCAACGCGGTCTGACCCGATACTGTTCAACCCTTCGATGATCTGCGCACCGCTTTCCGATTTCAGCCCGTCTTCTTCAACCATGTGAGAGCTGTTTTCGGCCACGACCAGTTTTTGCCCAAGTTCGGAAGCGTAAAAACCGGCGGCATGGGTCAACAGATCATCTGTCAGCGTTTTCTCAAGGATATTGATGGCCATATCGTGCATCAGTTCGGTCTTGAAAATGTCAGACACCAACCGTTTCCATTCTGATCCGAAATCCTCGGCCTGCAGGCCCAACATCTGCGGCGCAGCATCCGCTGACAAACGGATGCTCTCCAACGCGACATCAAAACCGGTCACTTCAAGAAATGCCTCGACCTGCGCGCGCTCAGCTGGCTGCGCAGAGGCCGTCAAGGCAATGCCCCCCCACAGAATAAGGGCCACAAGAGGGATCATTAGGGCCTGACGGATCGACTGCATGGGTTTTCCTTTGCAAATTACCGCCTACAAGGTAGCTGTTCTACATGTCGCTGCAATGAAAATTCCGCATAGCAGCAAAGATGTGCAGCCAACCTCTTGCTCCGGCGCAAAAACACTACTAAACGGACGCTCCTAGACCCCCGCGGAGAGGTGCCGGAGTGGTCGAACGGGGCGGTCTCGAAAACCGTTGAGGGTGCAAGCCTTCCCAGGGTTCGAATCCCTGTCTCTCCGCCAATACACTTTATCAAGTAACTGTTTTATTATACTAATTTTGAGATACGAAAATATCCATCCCCCCAATTACTCCCAAGTTGTCGGCGACTGTCTCGGAACATGCCGGATGACAAATGCCGCCTGGCCTGCTAGAGCTTGTCTAGAAAAAAGCATCTTTTAGCGGAAACTGGCGAGTTGATTAACTATTTTGAAAGTGTAGGCAGTCACGTCGATTTCAAAGAGATTTTTGCGCTTTCGGATGCCGGGGCGCGGTAGCATTCAAATATGATGGAAAAACTTGGCGGCCCCGCACACCTTCGAAGAAATTAGGGGAAAAGGTCTTGCGCGACCAATCGCTGCATCACCTTACTGCTGGTGAGAAAGAGCGTTTGTTTGCTTCTATTGATCCACCCCGAAATTTCAATGCTGAATGGCGCGCAGAACAGAGGTGGGCGGGCTCGGACTTTGTTTGTCTCTATTTTCTTTCTTTCGTTGCTATTTGGTTTTTCGAGGAGCAAATTTTGGGGTGGCCAAGAGGGTACACTGTGATGCTCCTAGCGGTGGCAAGTTATTTGCCGATCCTATTAAGAATTTGGGGCTTTAAACCTATAGAGAGAGCGCTTGTCAGGCTTTCTGTTGAGATTGATGGGGAGGGAGAGGCCTCACTGCTTGAGCGGCCCTCTCAGAGCTACCTATGCCTCCCCCGTCGCAAGCGCCTTTAAAAAAACATACGAAACATGCCCCAGGAGCGATTTCAAGAACTTGTCAGAATGGGGGCTAAACTCGCACAGAAAGACGCGGAGGAGAATTTGCGGGTGCGGACGCAAGAGCATCTGGAAAGGCCGAAGATGTCGCAGCCACGAGAAGCCAAAGCGACGGGGAAAAAGACGGCTTTGGAGGTAGGCGGGGAATGGACGGTCTACGTCGACGATAATTTCCACTACATGGATGAGGATGAAAGATATGTGCTTGGTTCGTTCGAAAGCTACGATCAAGCGGAGACGGCTTGCCGACAGGTAGTAGATAGCTGCATTGCGAGCATCTCTGCAAAGACCGCCGATGAGTTGTTCAAAAGCTATACTTCCTTCGGCGATGACCCTTGGATTGACGGTCCAGTTCCAGAAGTGGGGCAATCATCTTTCTCTGCATGGGACTATGCGAGGGTCCGCGCCAGTGAAATCCATCCTCAAGACTGAGCAGCAAGCGCGAGTAGCCGTGACGGGACCGCTTGATTTTCTGTTCGCCGAGGTTTTCACCGGGGATCACCACGTGCCGCCCGCCACTTTTCCCAGCGCAGCCGTTGCGCCTCGGCTATTCGTTGGCGGCCCTCTTGCGTCTATGGCCCGGTCGATGCTCCGAAGTAAAACTTGCACCGCGTCTTGCCCGGCACGGCCCTCGCCTTGCAGGGGTCGCCACTTCGAGTGCGCGCGCCACAGATGAACCGGCACGAATGTTTGTAGTCCGAAGAAGCAGAGACTAAGACCTCACCCCGCGCGCGCAGCGTCGAGGGAAAACCTCAGCTTCATAAGATCCCCACGGCTTTGCATTGTGCTTCGGTCACGTGGCCGTTGTCTTCCATGGTGCGAGCTGTATTGGCGGATACGTTTTGTACCAAAAAGCCTTTTCAATCTTTTATTGCGTTTATCACGAGGTCATTTCCCTGCTTCTCATCTTTTCTTGGCAGAGTTTTCTTTATGGTTCTTTTGGGTTCGGGCGCATCCAGTGCGGGGGGGAGTGTCAGGCGATACAGGTTGCAGCCATTGCGGCCTGAATTCTTTTCTACATTCACCCATCCACGGCGGATCAGCCCATTTATCGCTCCTTGCACCGTTCTTTTTGAACAGCAGATGTCACGAGCAAGCGAGCCAACGCTTGGCCAGCAAACTCCAGTCTTATCATTAGTGCGATCCGCCAGCCGTTGGAGGACATGGCGTTCGTAGGTGCAATGCATCTCTAGCTCGTAGACGCGTTTCAAAAGTGAATTGGAGATATTTTGACAATGACGCGCGGGTTACGCTATGCGCTGCTGGCGGCTCTTGAGCCACGCAGCAATATCGCTTTCGCGCCAAGCAACCAAGCGGGTGCCCAGCTTCACTGGTTGAGGGAATTCGCCGCGCTTCATCCATTCGTAGAGGGTTGAGCGTGAAAGCCCTGTGCGAGCTTCAACCTCAGGGCGACGTAGTAGAATATCAGTCATTTCGGTTCCTTTTGGCTTGATCTAGTCACAGCCGGAAGGTCGCAGGTTCATGCGGTTTGACCGAGGGAAGACCAACTGCCGGTCGCCTTCCCCTGAAATGTTTCAATTAGCGGCGCTCGCCTTGAAGCCCATAAGCGAGCGACGGCAGAATAGCCGCGCGCAGCATGTTGCCTTGGATCAAGTCCAATTTCTCGGAATGCGTCAGACGTTCCATTCGTTGCGATAACTGATCGCACCAGACCTTGCCGCGCAATGAATCCTTAGCCCATCTTGGAAAGTCCTTCTCGATCGAGGATGCCATTGCGGTAAAATCGCCACCGGTGTTTTCATCTCTCCACCGCGCGGCATGTCGGCTCGCTTCCTTCGCTGACGCCCCAGCGGCACGCATCGCAGCGACCTGAAAATACGTTTGGTCGTCCCATTGTTGCCGCAAGAACTCACGCTTGTTCTGTCCTTTCTCTGTTATTCGCATATCCATAGCGTTAGCATGAGCGAGGGCAGTCGCTTTGGTAATGGGTAGCTTATCATCAAAAATCTTCCGCAAGGCCGCATCAACCCACCACGGGCTGCTGAAGTGCCATGATCGCGCAAGATAGAGCGCGGCGATTTCTGCCCCCATTCTCACACCTGCCAATGCACCTACGTTTTCCAAATGCTCAATTTCTTCCAACGAGATTTGCGCCAATATTTGCTCACTGAATGCCGAAATCTGTTCACCGGGAGGTGACGGGGGCTCATCATCCTGCCCCGAAAGCACCACTGATGACCAAGATAGGGTCGGACCCTTCGTCCCGCTATCCCCATCTTCACGACGGTTTCAGCCTGCACAGCTTCGCCGTGCAGGAACCCAGCCCAATCGGTCATCATTGCCCGCCGCCGTTCGAGCATGTCGGATCGCTGATAGGCTCGTTCCACCTCAGAGCCGATGAAGTGAGCAAGCGCTATTTCGGCCATGTCGCGGGGGTATCCACGTTCAGCCGCCCATTGCCGAAAGGTCGAACGCAGCCCGTGAGGCACGGCAGGGCGTTTCGTTTGTGGGTCTAGATACCCAGAACGTCCCGCCTTTCCCTCGGCCTCCTGCATCCGGCGCATGACTGCGGTAATGGACATGTCCGAAAGCATCCCGCCGCGTGGGGCGAAGAACACGTAGGGCGAGCCGTCGAGGCGCGGCAGGGCTTCGAGTAGCTCCACTGCCTCAGGCGTCAGTGGCACGCGATACATGCGCCCAGCTTTCATCCGAGAAGCTGGAACGGTCCAGACGGCCCGCGTCGTGGAAGTCGCGGTTGTCGCTGCATCCCCAGAGTCGATTTCGTCCCATCTCATGCCGCGCACCTCGCCCGAGCGGGCGGCGGTCATGGTCAGGAAGCGAAGCGCTCTCGCAGCTATACTTTCGCGTTCCGCAAGTGCCGCCCACCAATGGGCCGCGTCGCCCAACTCCAAGGCAGGTTAATTGTTGCTCTTTGCCACCTTCGAGGATTTGGGCAGGATTTCGGATAGATTGCCCTTCCAGCGGGCCGGATTGTCGCCCGTCCGGTGTCCTGCCACGGTCGCCCAAGACAGGACGTTTTCAATCCGTCCGCGAACGCGCGTCGCAGTTTCCGTCTTTACGTGCCAAATGGGTTCGAGCGCGCGTACTAAGTCCTGCACCGATATGTCTGCAACGTCCTTCCGGCCTAGAACGGGCGCGGCATATGTGTCGAGTGTTGAGCGCCATTGCTTGCGGTGCTTTTCGTTCCGAAACTCGGACAGCTTCCCGGCAAGGTATCTATCCACCACATCAGCAAAGTCATGCCCTCGCGGACCTTGCGCTTGTCGGCCAACGGGTCGCCGCCCAGCATTGCCTTGCCCCGGTTTTCGAGCGCCAGCCTGGGTGCTGCCGCCAGCGACACGGCGGGCGGGCTTCCTAGCCCGAGTTCGCACCGCTTACCGCGAATGGTGATCCTCTGAACCCATTGCCGCGCGCCGTTCTTAGCTACGCGCAGGAAAAGGCCCTGTCCGTCAAAATACTTACCAGGCTCCGTCGCTGTCTCTACTAGCCGTGCCGAAAGTCCCCGTTCTGGCTTCCTACAAGTCTCTTGCGACATCTATCCCCCATAACATCCCCCACCAAAGCATAGATCACCTCGGATTATGCAGGAACGTTACGCACAAATACAGTATTAAGGGTCCATATTGATTAGAATAACAGGGCCTATGTAGGAAACCCCTGTGGCCGCCTATCTCTCCGCCAGATCGCCGCAGCGACCTGAAATCTTTGAATTCATAAACATTAATGAGGCGGTGAAGTTTGGTTACCACACATCTTACTGATGTAAGTGGTGAAAGTTATCAGTTACCATGTCGGGCAAAGTGGCATCGCTGCCATTCCGAGTAGGACAAATAGAAGTTCTCAATGGCGCGATCAGATTGATCAGACGCTAGGAACAGGCCAAAGCTGACATTTTAACCGTCCATTTTTTCATGGACAGCCGAATTTCAGAATATCCTAAAGCGTACCAACACTTATGAAACCCTGCACTGTAAAAAGCGGGATGGATCACACGATTGATGCCTCCAAGTTGGCGGTCAGAGTAAGAAATTGTATTGATGAAAACTCACACGCGGCCATGGGGTTTTACTCGGAACTCAACACGCAGCGCATGCAGCACTGTTGCTAGCGCCAGCGACAGAGTAATTGCTTGAGGATCTGCGCCTGCTTGATTGCACCCAACGTATAACATTCTGGATGGTAGAACCTTACCCCCTGTCATTGCGGAACAGCGCAACAACCTGAAATCGCGCTTCTTCCAAATGGTCTTTCAATTCTTGACGAAGCAGAGCCGCATCTTTTTGACGCAGAGCGTCGATCAGAATATCGTGGGATTTCGCAATCTCCGTCGGATCATCGTACACTCGACCAAGTAAGGAAATTCCAGCGCGAAGTTGGGTTGCGATTTGGTCGAACAAGCGCACAACCCGCATATTCCCCCCTAAAACGCACAGCATTCTGTGGAATTCGTAATCCTGCGCAACCTGCTCTTGCATTAGGCCGTCATGGGCCAATCGCTTAAGCAACTCTACCTGGGCTGCAAGTTTGTCTATGTCGGCGTCGGTAATTCGCGCCAACGCAGCCTCGGCGGCATGAAGCTCCAGGCACTCTCTAAGATCATAGATGTCATGCAATTCGTCCGCATCATAAGAGCGCACAAAAAAGCCCCGACGGGGATGCGAAACGATCAATCCCTGACTTTCAAGCAATCGCAATGCCTCGCGCACTGGCGCACGCGACGTTCCCATTTCGCGTGCCAGCCGCGCTTCGGCGACCTTTTGCCCTGGTGTGAGACGACTATCACTTATTGCCTGCAAAACCTGATCGGCAATTCGGCTCGCCAAATCTGCCGAGGGCAATTCAGAGAAGAGCGCATCATTAGCGTCTGAGGGTTCAATCGGGCCTGTCACTTTAGGGTCTGTCACTTTCGGGTCCTTCACTTTTGTTCACTCTCCAAAATTCCTGACGCCGATCGCCATCTACCAATGTAATGCTACATTTTGCAGCAACAATCGTCCATGATATCTTTTTTATGAAAAGTCGACCTGATTATTGTCGACAGTTTACAACTCCATTGCGACGCTTTGTCTAAACCACCTCGATTCGAGTTCGGAACTGACAAGATCAACGGAGACATTCATGAGCCTGCAAAAGTCCACCGACACCAGCCTACCGATCGAAAAGGTAGAACTGGCGGCAACATATCGGCTACTTGCCGAATTCGGGATGGATGACAGCATCTTTACCCATATCTCCGCAAAAGCCCCCACATCAGAGGGCGAGCACGCGTTCCTGATCAACCCCTACGGGCTGCGTTTTGATGAGGTTTGCGCAGGTAACCTTGTGACCATCGATTTGGACGGTAAAGTCCTGAATGACCCAAAGGGTTTAGGCATCAACAAAGCAGGGTTTACAATCCATTCTGCTGTCCATGCCGCGCGGCCCGATATCGCATGCGTCATGCATACACACACCGTGGCAGGTGTTGCGGTGGCGTCATTGAAAGACGGACTATTGCCCTTGAACCAATGGTCCGCGCCGTTTTTCAACCGGATTTCCTATCATGACTATGAGGGCATCGCGCTAAACCACGAGGAGCGCGACCGGATCGTGAACGATCTTGGAAGCAACCGCGCCATGATCTTGCGCAACCATGGCCTTCTCACCTGTGGGCGCTCTGTCGGCGAAGCATTTCGCACAATGATGGACCTTGAGCGCGCATGCCGTGCGCAAGTCGCAATCATGGGGACAGGCGGGCAGATGAACCTTCTGTCGGATGAGTTGGCCGAACACACAGCACAACAGGAAGAAGGCTGGATCGAGAGCCATCAAGCGTCGGGCAAGCCAGACACCGAATGGGAGGCGTATCTGCGCCATTGCAAAGCGCGCTACCCGGATTTTGATCAGTGAAAGATATGACTTTGCCCGCACAGATTACAGTAGTTGCCCTGTCCGAAACGTTCGATCTGGCTGCCACCATGGCCGAAGTAAATGACCCTAGGGTCCGCCTCTTGCGGCCCAACGAGGTAGAAGACCCATCGTTGGTGACTTGCGGTTTGGCCTGGCGCCCCGCCGATGACGCATTCGCCCCCTACCCTAATATGCGTATGGTGTCGTCCATCGCTGCCGGAGTGGACTCGCTTATCGCCTGCCCTTCCCTTCGTGATGACATCGTCGTGACCCGTATCCGTGACGAGGAACAGGCACGCATGATGGCGGGCTTTGCCGTGTGGCATGTTGTTCACCACCATCGGCAAATGGGAACATTCATCGATAATCAGGCGACCCGGACATGGGACCGCGCGTTCCGATCAAAGATGGCGTCCGATGTGACTGTCGGGGTGCTTGGATTTGGACTTATGGGCCGGCACACGGCGCGTGTTTTGGCTACGATGGGGTACAAGGTGATTGGCGCCAGCCGATCAGGCGGTGCGCCTGAATCCGGCGTCGAGATCCTGTCAGGAGATCGTGCAATCGCCGACACCGCAGCGCGATCGGACATTCTGATAAATCTGCTTCCTCTGACGGACCAGACACAGGACATCCTGAACGCCAATCTGTTTGCCGCGATGCCTAAAGGGGCGGTTCTTATCCAGTTGGGGCGCGGAGAGCATCTGATCGAAGACGACCTTCTTGCGGCTCTAGATTCAGGGCAATTATCGGCGGCGTCTCTTGATGTGTTTCGCATTGAGCCTCTTCCAAAAGAAAGCCCGATCTGGGGACACCCCAAGATTTTGGTTACCCCCCACAAGGCATCGGACACAACCCGCGCAGAGATACTGCGGCAGTTGGCCGACAACTACGAAGCTCTTTTCCTGGGGATGACCCCACCTGGCGCGGTCAACCGCGACGCTGGCTATTAATACATTGATGCACTGAAAGGCACTCATATGACCATTCCGTCACGTATCCTTACCAATGGAAAAATCTGGTGTGGATTGAACGAAGGTTTCGCTGAAGCGATCGCGATTTCTGACGACAAGGTACTGGCGGTTGGGTCCGCTGCGGACATCGGTGAAATGGCGGGGCCAGAAACCGACGTTGTCGATCTGGAGGGGCGGCTCGCAACGCCCGGTCTCAACGATGCCCACCTTCACCTTCACATGTACGGCATCAGCAAGCTAAACCTCGACCTTCGCGAGGCGGCGGGGATGACCACCGTTCAAGCGATCCTCGATCTGGTCGCCGAAGCAGTCTCCAAGGCTGAACCCGGCACATGGATCACCGGACGGGGCTATGACCATGACAAACTTGCCGAACTACGCCATCCGCATCGCCGCGAGCTTGATGCGGTTGCTCCCAACAATCCGGTAATGCTGACGCGCGCCTGCGGTCACACCGCCGTCTGCAACAGCATGGCGCTTCAGCAGGGCGAAATCGGTCACAACTCTCCCGATCCTTACGGCGGCAAAATTGGTCGTGCAGAGGGCGAATTGAACGGGTTACTTTTTGAAACAGCGCGCGCGCCCGTCCAAAAGGCACAGCCTGAGCCGACGACCGAGGATTTCGTCGACGCTATCGAACGCGCAGGGATCGAGCTTTTGTCGCTTGGCATTACGTCGGTCATGGAGGCCGGTATCGGCATGGGGCCGGGTATATCTGAACTGCGGGCCTATCAGGTCGCAAACCGTAATGGACGACTGCCCGTGCGTGTCGCAGGCACCTTGATGGGCGATCTCGAAAAGAACATTCTTGATACTGCCTATGCCGAAGGGCTGGTGACCGGTGCAGGCGATGACATGTTCCGCATTGGACCGGTAAAGATTTTCACCGACGGATCGGCTGGCGCAGGTACCGCGTGGATGTCCGTCCCATATTACAACGATGAAACCAACTATGGCGTCCCTTGTCTGTCACAAGAACAGACCGACGAACTGGTCCTGAAAGCACACCGGCTTGGATACCAGATGGCCCCCCACGCGATTGGCGATGCGGCCATCGAGATGGTTTTGAACGCCTATGAGAAGGCATATGCCGATACACCGGCCCCCGAACGTCGCCACCGGATCGAACATTGCGGCTGGCACCGTCCAGACCAGCTTGAGCGGATGAAATCAATGGGTGTGATCCCTGCCGGGCAGCCCTCGTTCCTGTATTTCTTCGGGGAAGGTTATTTCACGGCTCTTGGGCCGGACAGACCGCACGAGTGCTACCCCTACAAGACCTGGCTTGACGACGGGTTGCATCCCTCAGCCTCAACCGACTGTCCGGTGACCGACCCTAATCCATTCGCCAACATCTATGCGATGGTTACGCGCAAATCCGATGCAGGGACGGTATTGGGCGATGGTCAACAACTGACGATGGCCGAAGCACTGCACCTCTATACTTACGAAGCTGCATACGGCGTACACGATGAAGACCGCAAAGGTCGCCTGATCCCCGGACAACTTGCCGATGTCTCGGTGTTCGATACCGACTTCTTTGAAGTCGACCCCGAGAAGATCCTTGATGGACAATGCGTCCTGACGATCCGCGGGGGTGAAACTGTGTTCGACCGGAGCGCGGCCCTGACATGATCAGCGCTGTCCTCCATCGCTTGGCCCTATCGGTTCCCGTTCTTCTGGGGGTTTTGCTGTTCGGCTTCCTGCTGGTGCAGATTGTGCCTGGCGATCCTGCAATGGTGGTGGCAGGACCGACTGCCACCGCTGATGTCGTGGCGGCAATCCGCGAAGAAATGGGTCTTGATCGACCGGTTCTGGTTCAATTCTGGAGTTACCTACAGCGGATGGCGGTCGGTGATCTGGGGCGGTCTATGATCTCGAACAAGTCGGTCACTGCCGAATTGGGTGCCGCGATCTGGCCAACGCTGGAACTGATGGTTGGCGCAATGATCTGGTCGGTGCCTGTGGGCGTCGCTATGGGTACCCTTGCTGCTGTTGTGCGCGGTTCATTCATAGACCGTTCCATCATGGCAATGTCCGTGGCAGGTGTGTCTTTGCCAATTTTCTTCATCTCACTGATGGCAATCCAGTTTCTGGGCGTAAAGTGGCAGATTTTTCCTTTCATTGGTCGTCCCGGCCCTTGGTACACGGCCGAGGGGTTTATGGCGTTGTTTTTGCCGGCGTTATCGCTTGGACTTATCCTGATCGGGCCAGTTGCGCGCATGACGCGGTCTTCGGTTCTGGAAGTTTTGAAACTTGACCATGTCCGGACAGCGCGCGCCAAGGGGCTATCCGAAACAAGAGTGATTTTGGCCCATGGCCTGCGCAACGCGCTAATTCCGGTGGTGACGCTGATTGGTCTGCAAGTCGGCTATCTGCTGGGCGGTGCCGTCGTTACCGAAACCATCTTCAGCTGGCCGGGTCTAGGGCGACTGGCCGTCGGTGCGATCATGTCGTCCGACTTTACGGTCGCACAGGGCACGATCATGATTTTCGCACTTGGATTCATCACCGTGAATCTTGTCGTCGACATTCTGTATTCCCTACTTGATCCAAGGGTAAGAAAATGACCGTCACAACCACGAACATACCCTCCACCACAAAGGCCTCCAACGGCATAAAGGGTGATGTCTCTCAAGAGATAACAGCGCCGGTGCGGGCCCACTGGATGCGCAGATTGCTCCGTGATCGCGCGGCGTTTCTGGCACTACTGACGCTGACAATAGTCATTCTTGGCGCGATCTTTGCGCCCATGCTGGCCACGCATGACCCTGCATCGAATTCGCGATCAGTCATGACACCGCCCGCGTGGATGGCCATGGGTAAAGCAGAACACTGGCTCGGCACTGACGGTCAGGGACGCGATATCTACTCCCGCTTGCTTTACGGGGCACGGCTCACGCTGCTGATCGGGTTTCTGGCCGTGGGGCTGGGTGGGTTTTTCGGTTCTCTTCTTGGCTTACTGTCTGCTTTTAATGAAAAAATTGATCCGTGGATCATGCGCACCATGGATGTTTTGCTGTCCTTTCCAGCGATCCTGTTGGCGTTGGCTTTGGTTGCCGTGATGGGTCAAGGCATCGTGCCGATTGTGATCGCGCTAGGCATCTCCTCTATCCCTGATTGCGCAAGGGTGGCGCGGGGCATCGCGATTGGCGTGATGAAGCAGGAATTTATAGAGGCGGGCCGTGCTGTTGGTCTGTCAAACCTACAACTTTTCAACCGCTATCTTGTACGGAACGCAATTTCATCAATCATGATCTTTATCTCGCTCCGCTTTGGCCAAACGATCCTTATCGGCGCGACCCTGTCCTTTCTTGGACTGGGTGCCAGACCGCCCGCATCCGAACTTGGTATGATGGCTTCACAAGGGCGCGACTTTCTACTTTTTGCACCGCATATCGCGGTGATCCCCTCAATCTTGATCTTCATCATTGTGCTGTCGGCGAATGTCGCCGGTGACGCCTTGCGCGATGTCCTCGACCCCCGCCTTCAAGCCTAAGACAGAACGACCAACAAATAATAACTAATCAACAAGGAGCGTTTCAAAAATGACTTTGACACCACTCAAACGGACCGGATTTGGCGTTGCAGCCGCGTTTGCACTTGCCCTGCCCGCCGCAGCGCAGGAACTGACGATTATTCGCGCACAAGACAGCAACCACTACGATCCACCGCGTACCACTGCGCAATCAGGCGCTGAAATCATCTTTATGATGTCCGACACTATTGTCGGTTTGGCCGAAGATATGAAAACCATCGAACCCTTATTGGCAAGCAGTTGGGATGTTTCCGACGACGCGCTGACCTATACTTTCAAGATCCGCGATGACGTCAGCTTTTGCGATGGCAAAGCGATGACGGCCGAAGATGTCGCCTGGTCGCTCAACCGCTGGCAGGATCCGGAAACCAAATCCCCCGTACGGTGGCGCATGGGCGACGTAAAGTCGATCACCGCCCTTGATGCAACCACCGTGGTTTACGAGCTGAACGCGCCGCACTCGGAGCTTCTGTATCAACTGGCGCAAAGCTTTGGATCGATCATCGACAAAGACACGTTTGAAGCATTGGGCAAGGATTTTGGCGTTACCGGCTTTAACGGCACTGGTCCGTTCTGCTGGGAAAGCTGGACCCCGCGCGACAAGGTCGTGCTGACGCGCCACGAAGCCTATAACTGGGGTCCGGCCAACTATGAAAACGCGGGTCCTGCGCAGGTGGAGAAAGTGACGTGGCAAATCGTGCCCGAGGCCGCTACCCGCACTGTGGCACTGTTGACCGGCCAAGGTGATATTTCACCCTATGTGCCCTTCATCGGTTACAGCACGCTGCGTGCCTCACCGAACATCAAAGTGATCAAGTCCGAAAACGCCTTCTGGACAAATTACATGGGCTTCAAAATCACCAAGGATCTTGTGGGTGACGTGAAAGTCCGTCAGGCGATCAACCTTGCGGTCAACCAAGAAGCGATGGCAGAGGATTTGTTCTTTGGCGAGGTCGAGCCCGCCTATTCCTATGTCTCATCTGGTGCCCTTGATTACGACACCTCGCTGGACGACAGCTTGCTCAAGTATGACCCCGAGCGGGCGGCAGCACTTCTGGACGAAGCTGGCTGGATTTTGAACAGCGACGGCAAGCGTGAAAAAGATGGCAAGGTAATGGAACCGCTGACCATTACGTTCACCGGCGAATGGCAACAAACATCCGAAGCGGTGCAAGCAGACCTTCTCAAAGTCGGCATTGAGCTGCAAATCGAGCCTATGGATTCCACCGTCTATTGGGGCAAGTCGGCCACTGACGAGTTCGAAATGTACGTGATGGGCTATCCTTATATTTCCGCCGGAGATGCCCTGAACCTGTATTTCCGCTCCGCGAATATCCCGACGCCCAACCGGATGAACTGGAGTGATCCTGAAACGGACGAGTTGTTGGTAACCGGTTCTCAGGCCACGAACGAAACAGATCGCGCTGCGGCCTATGCCAAAGTGATGCAGAAGGTACATGACAGCGCCGTCTGGCTGCCGATCTACCATCGCCCGATGCAAATCGGCTATTCGACCAAGCTCGCTCCGTTCGTTGCCCACAACATCTACGGCGCAGGCCTCTACAAAGGTCTCCAGCTCGCCTTCACCGAATAAACACGCGGGCCGTCCGGAGTTTTCGGGCGGCCCAATTTTCGCATAAAAGGACAGAGAACATGAATAGCCCCACCGTCATCAGAAACGCCGCCTACATCATCGCTTGGGATACTGATGCAGATGGTCACACGCTTTTGCAAAACCAGGACCTTGCTTTTGACGAAAGCGGAATTCTTCAAGTGGGCGGGACCTGGGAAGGACCGGTAGGAGAAGAGATTGACGGGTCGAAACGGCTTGTTAGCCCCGGCCTTGTGAACATCCACTCGCACCCGTCTTCCGAAGCCATGAACAAAGGCATGCTGGATGAGCTTGGCTCTCCGGGTTTGCGGATGTCATCGCTCTATGAATTCATGCCGCTGTTCCGCCCCGACGCCCAAGGCACCCCCTTTGCCACCCGCGTTGCCTACTCCGAACTTGCGTTGTCCGGCGTGACAACTGTGGTCGATCTGTCCGTGCCGTATGAAAGCTGGCTTGATCTGGCAGAACAATCCGGTTTGCGTGTTGTGGTGGCCCCCATGTACCGCTCTGCCCGCTGGTTCACCAAAACCGGCCATTCCGTTGAATATGAATGGGCCGACGATGATGGTCGCGGCGTGATGGATGAAGCCCTGAAAGTTGTCGACGAAGCTATTGCGCACCCCTGCGACCGCTTGTCGGGTATGGTTGCCCCTGCGCAAATCGACACATGTTCCGCTGACCTGATCAAAAACAGCTTTGAAGCGGCAAAATCGCGTGGCGTGAAAATGCAGATCCATGCCGCCCAAAGCATGGTCGAATTCAACGAGATCACAACACGGCACGGCCGGACTCCGATTGAATGGCTGGACGATCTGGGCGTATTGACGGACGGGGTGATAATTGGCCATGGGATATTCCTGAACGATCACCCCTGGACCGCTTGGCCAGGTGCCGAGGATTTCAATACCCTAAAAAATTCGGGCGCTGCCGTGGCACATTGCCCGACCGTGTTCCAACGCCGTGGTGTGACCATGAACACGTTTGGCCGTTACCTGCGCAATGGTATCCCCATGGGGATCGGCACCGATACCTACCCGCATAATATGCTTGAAGAAATTCGCCATGCCTTGATCAATTCGCGGATCATTTCGAAAAACCCCTATGATCTACGGACCACCACCGCATTCGATGCAGCAACTATCGGCGGCGCTGCGGTGTTGGGGATGGATAATATCGGAAAACTGGCGACAGGAATGAAATCGGACCTGTTCATGGCTGATATTTCTCATCGTGCGATGCGGCCCTTACGCGATCCTTTGGCCTCGTTGATTTATGTCGCGGGTGAACGCGCGGTCACGGATACATTCGTCGACGGTAAAGCATTGGTGCGCGACGGCGTGTTAACCACTTTTGATCTGGATGACGCACTCGACGGTCTTGAGGCAGCGCAGGCCCGCGCCGCCGAGATGTTTCAAACTCTTGATTTCCGCAACCGCACCCACGACGAGGCAGCACCGATCAACTACCTCCGAGGCGATTCATGACCCCGCTTCTTGAGGTCCGTGATCTTCAGATTGAATTCAATACGGACACCGGGTCTTTCAAGGCGGTGGACGGCGTCAGCTTTACGGTTAACCGTGGCGCTACCTTGGGGATCGTGGGCGAATCCGGCTGCGGCAAATCGGTAACCTCTTTGGGGATTATGGGTCTGATACCAACGCCGCCGGGGCGGTACGTTGGCGGCGAAGTCCTTTTTGAGGGACGCGACCTGCTAACCATGCCTAATTCCGAACGTCGCGCACTGCGCGGCGGTCGCATGGGTATGGTATTTCAAGAACCAATGACATCGCTCAATCCCGTCTACACTGTCGGAGCACAGATCATCGAATGTCTGCGCGCTCACGGTATGACCAACCGTCGCGAAGCGCGCGAACGCGCGGTCGAACTGCTGGATTTGGTCCGCCTGCCCTCACCTTCGAAACGCGTTGACGATTTCCCCCATCAGTTGTCGGGCGGTCAGCGTCAGCGCGTCATGATAGCGCTCGCGCTGGCCAACAACCCAGACCTGCTGATCGCGGATGAGCCAACGACAGCGCTGGACGTAACGATTCAGGCGCAGATTCTTGATTTGATGCGCGATCTATCAGACAGGACCGGCGCTGCCATTATGCTTATCACCCATGACCTGGGGGTTGTTGCGGAAACCTGTGACGATGTCGTTGTCATGTATGCGGGAAAGGTCGTTGAACGTGCGCCCGCGCGTGATCTCTTCAATGGCCCCATGCACCCCTACACGCTTGGCCTGATGGCGGCGGTGCCACGGCTGGATACAAACTCGGACCGGTTAGAGACCATACCGGGCTCCGTCCCGCCCCCTTGGGCGATGCCTGACGGCTGTCGCTTCGCGTCGCGCTGCCCCCTTGCCACAGACAAATGCCGGGCCAGCCAACCGCCCCTGCGCGAAATCGGAAAAGACTGGCTGGTCGCGTGCTGGCGTGCGCCCATCGAGGAGATATCGGTATGACCGCAACACATGTCGACGCAGTACCAAAACCTGTTCTAGAAGTAACAAGTTTGACCAAACACTTCCCGTTAGGCGGCGGATTTTTTAAAAGCTCCAAAGCCGTCGTTCAGGCCGTATCAGACGTGACATTTTCAGTCGCGAGCGGTGAGACACTTGCGATTGTTGGCGAATCCGGTTGTGGGAAGTCGACCACTGGCCGCGCCCTGCTCCGGCTTCTGGAGCCGACATCCGGCACAATCAAGCTGGATGGCGAAGATATATCCATGCTCCCTTCCAACCGTCTACAGGCGCTGCGGCGGAATATGCAGATGGTGTTTCAAGACCCGTTCGGATCGCTGAACCCACGCATGACAGTGCGCGAAACGCTGATGGAGCCGCTGCTACTGCATAATATCGCCACGGGGGCCCGCGCCCATGAAACCGTCGACAAGCTGCTTGTACGGGTGGGGTTGGCCCCGCACCACGCAGACCGCTATCCACACGAATTTTCAGGCGGGCAACGCCAAAGGATTTGCATTGCCCGTGCAATTTCAACCCGTCCGCGGCTGATTGTCTGCGATGAGCCCGTCTCAGCGCTGGACGTCTCGGTGCAGGCGCAAATCGTGAACCTTATGCAGGATCTGCAACGCGATTTCGGGATGGCCTACGTATTCATTTCCCACGATCTGTCTGTCGTTCGCCACATCGCAGACCGCGTCGCTGTGATGTATCTTGGTCGCATCGTTGAAGAAGCGCCTGCCGAAACGTTGTTCGCGGATCCACGCCACCCCTACACCCGTGCCTTGATACAAGCAGCACCACGCCCTGTTCCTGGACTTCGGGCCGCCTCTGAGCCGCCCTCGGGCGAAGCGCCATCTGCGCTCAATCCCGGACCGGGATGTACGTTTGCAACCCGTTGTCCGCTGGCGACTGACCTGTGCCGGAATACACGGCCGGAAATCGCCGCTGTCGATGGCGGGCCTACCCGCATTGCCTGTCATCACTCCGACCAACGCGCGCCAATGGTATTCCCACCCGCACCCCCACCAACCCCCGCCTTGGCGGCGCGGCTTGAGGTCATGGCGAATGCGCGAAATGCCACTGCATAAGCCCGGTTAAACGCAGCTTAGTAGAACTCAACTGTTGAGTGCTTTGATGAACACAGCTTCGAACTCGGCTGCCAAGCCGTGTAGTGGACGGTTTGGACGTTCGAGCACGCAGGCAGAAACCGGAATAACCGGAGCGAAGGGTCGTGTGACAAGCTCCATGTTCGGCATAAAGCTGGCAGTAAAGCGATCGACAATCGCAATTTTGTTGCTGGAATGGGCGACCACCGCAGCGGTATGACAATATCGCACTTCGACCTGTGGCCTGTAGGGTGTGCGCTCAAGATCAAAAGCATTCTGCACCAGCAACCCCAGATTCGACGCCCTGTTCATGCCAATAAGACCGTGCTTTTCGATGTCACCGGGGCGCAAAACAGACAGCTGTGCCAAAGGATGATCAGGCCGCATCACTGCCACCATAGGGTCATGACTGACTATTTTGACGGCTACTCCCGGGCGGGTTTCAAGCCCGAGGCACAATCCGATATCTGCTGACCCTGTCGCGACAGCATCAATTACGTTTTCCAACCGCCGCACATCGTATTGAACTGTAACTCCATCGCGCCCTCGAAGGAATTCTGACAAAGCACCCGGCACTACAGAATGCCCCAACGGGGGGGTCGCAAGAATTCTGAGCTTTCCGACCGTGCCATCACGAAGGTCGCGCGCACGGGATTCGATGGACCTAAGCTGTTCGAACAGCGGCTCGATTTCTTGAAACAGACTGCGTGCTTCACTGGTCGGCAACATACGTTTCTTATCACGTTCGAACAGTGAAAAACCTAACTGCTTCTCAAGCTGTTTGATTGCAAGCGATACAGACGGCTGTGAAACCCCCAACTCTTCGGCGGCGGCCACTGTTGTGTGCGACAACATGAGCGTGCCGAATATTTCAAGCAAGCGGAGCGACAGATCATTGCGGCGGGCGATTTTCATACCGCCGCAATATATTGATTACAAAAGTTTCGCCAGCACCGTTCCTAAAGCGGCAGCAACCGCGGCCTGTGTCGGGTCGATAACAGGAATGCCCAAATCCTGCTCTAGCGGGGCGCGATGCACGGCCATGCCCGCACACCCCAGGACCAGCGCCTCTGCTCCGTCGTCGATCAATTGGCGCCCTATCTGTTGTAGCCGCGCAAAGGTTCCGGTGCCACGGGCGGATTCGTCTACCGTCATGTTCAGCGCCCGTTCGCCTGCGACGCGCGCGGTGACACCGATGCGCCGCATATAGAGGCGATGCCGCTTTTCAGAAGCTCCTGAAATAGCGACAATCCCGATCCGGTCCGCACGGCTGAGCGCCATCAAAACACCGCTTTCCTGAATGCCGAATACAGGAACAGGCGATACGGAACGACAGGCATCAATCCCCGGATCGGAATAACACGCAATGACAAAGGCAGATGCATCCTTGTGCTGTTTGAGCAGGTTCACCAGCGGCAGAACAACCTGATCTGAATGGACTTGGCTTTCCACTCCGAACGGCCCCTCGGCCAGTGTTACGCATTTAATCTGTGGCCCCCCCGCCAGCCGAAAAGGAGCCAGCGAACGGTCCAAACCGTCTGTCACAGCTTGATTGGAGTTCGGGTTGATAACAACGATAGGACCGCTCATTTCATGGCTCTTTTCTGATGCAAAAGGTGATGCCCCAGCGGGCGTGTTAGTGAAATATGATGGCTTACACCGATTTGATTGCACCGCCGTCACAGCGGATCACTCCGCCAGTGACATAGCTTGCTTGGGTAGACGCAAGAAAAGCGCAGACCGACGCAAATTCAGCCACAGTGCCGTACCGACCTGCAGGAATTGTCGCCTTGGAGGTACTACGGGTGTCATCAAGTGATTTTCCGGTGCGCTTTGCTGCTGCTGCATCCAGTTCATCAACCCGTTCAGTGTGAATGCGGCCGGGCAACAACATGTTCACCGTTACTCCGTCAGCGGCAACGTCGCTTGAAAGGGATTTGGACCACCCAACCAAAGCAGAACGAAGCGCGTTCGACAGACCGAGGTTTGGAATAGGTTGAACCACGCCCGACGACCCCAGCGTTATGATCCGGCCCCATCTCTGGGCCTGCATTGCGGGAAGTAGTCGCGCCGTCAGGGCGATCACATTCAAAACCATCGTATCAAACTGTTTCGCGAGAACCGACAAATCCGCATCAACCATCCGACCGGGAGGTGGGCCGCCAGTGTTGTTGACCAGAATATCAACACCGCCGAGTGTTTCTTTGACGGCGTGTGCCAGCGTATCAACCGCGCCACTGTGCGTCAGATCGCAAACAACAAAATCTGCCTTCCCTTGCCCCTTGGCGGTAATCTCAGATGCCGCATGAGCCAATTTGTCGGCGGATCGACCGGTCAGCAAGACATGGACGCCCTCGGCCGCAAGCATTTCAGCACACCCGAGGCCAAGACCGCGCGATGATGCCATGACCAAAGCCCGTTTTCCATTTAGTCCAAAATCCATCAGTTCAGCTCTTTCAATCTTTTATCCAGACGGGTCATCAGCCGCGTCAATTCCTCTTGATCACGGGCCGTCATTGCAGGTCCCGGCGCGCGCACCTTGCTGGTGGCAATCACACCGCGACGGCGCAGCACCTCTTTGCGAATGGCAAGACCGAGGCCCAGCTGCTGCTCATACCGGATCATAGGCAGATAGGCATCAAACAGATCTTCGGCACCGTCCACATCGCCAGCCTTGTGCCGTGCAACCACTTGCACCAACATTTCGGGGTAAGCGAACCCTGTCATTGCCCCGTCAGCGCCGCGCTGCATCTCTTGCGCAAGGAAAAGCGCGGAATTGCCCGTCAGGATCGACAGACGCGGCACCTCGCCCGTTTCTGTTTCGGCCCGGACACGGCTCAGCTTGGTCAGCCCCGGCCAGTCTTCGTGTTTCAGCATAACGATTTGCGGATGGTCCACAGTTAAACCCACGATGGTCTCGACCGAGACCTGAACCCCCGTTGTTTGCGGGTAATCCTGAAAGCAGATCGGAGTATTTCCGAGCGCGCCGCAAACTTGCGCCATGTAGGACGTCAACTTTGCTTCGGTGATCATTCCAGGTTGCGGCGCAACCATCACCCCACCAGCGCCAGCGTCCATCGCCGTGTTTGAAAGCCGCGCCATGTTATCCAAACCGGCCGCAGACACCCCGACGACGACGGGCACACGTCCGCCTACCCTTTTCAGCACGTGTCGGGCAAATCGTTCTGCCTCATCGCCTGCCATCTTTGGCGCTTCGCCCATGATACCAAGGATGGTCATGCCGCTTACGCCGGTCTCAAGGTAGAAATCTACCATCCGGTCGGTGCTATCAAAGTCAATTGCGCCGCTTTCGTCGAAGGGGGTCGCAGCGATGATGAAAACACCGTCTGAATGGCGGTGTATCAGATTACTCATTTATCTATTCCTTGATGTATCGGTGCTGACGGGATCGAACGACGCTCGATCTCCTCCAGACGTGCGTAGCGGTCGGCAAACAGGCGAGCGACAGGGTAGTTCCCATCCCATTCAACGCGCCATGTTTCAGTATCAATCAGACCATCCCGCGCACTTATCCCCACGGCCTGCCCTACAACAATGTCGCGCTCGGCCGAAAATGTTAATGTTTCCAAACGGCGGCATTCAATAGCAACAGGCACATCGGCAAGACGCGGTGGCGCGACGTGCACCGATGGAGCAAGGGAAAGTCCCAATGCATCAGCCTCGGACACGTCAGAGGCATATGCCGCAGCTGTATCCACCATGGCCGCGTTCATATCCGGTGTCGCGATATTGATCACGAACTCGCCTGTGCGCCTGATGTTTTCGGTGGTGTCTTTTGCAGAACCATCCGCATGGTGTTCCAGTCCTAGGATAACAAGCGCCGGATCTTTTCCAAACAGGTTGAAAAATGAATAGGGTGCGGCATTCACAGTCCCGTCCACACCAACAGTCGTTACCCACGCCACAGGCCGCGGGATGACGACTGCGGTCAGCAGTTTGTACCGCAGCGCGGGCTCCATCGCATCCAGATCAAGTGAAAGGGTCATTCAGGATAGACCACGCCGGTTTGTCCCGTAATGCGGCCGTAGTGCTCAACGCGGCGGTGTCGGGCGAAATCAAAGATTGTCTTTTTGCCGAAATTACACAGATCCATATCGCACGCATGCACGATCAATTCATCTTCTTCGGTTTCTGCTCGGGCTACGACAAATCCGTTCGGATCAACGATAATCGATCCCCCCATGAGCGGGTGGCCATCTTCGTCGCCCGCTTTCGCAACCCCAACAACCCAAGCAGCGTTCTGATAGGCACCCGCCGTCATTGACAATTCAGAGTGATACAAACGGTGCTTCAACCCTTCAGCGCTGTCCTGACTGTTGATCGACGGGGTGTTGTAGCCAAGCGTGATCAACTCGACACCTTGCAGTCCCATTTCGCGGTAAACCTCGGGCCAGCGGCGGTCATTGCAGATTGCCATACCCATCCACGCATCAAGGTTTTTCCAGACAGGAAACCCTAGATCACCCGGCTCAAAGTATCGTTTTTCCAAATGCTGAAATGCACGTTCTGTGTCGAACTCTGAATGCCCTGGCAGATGTACCTTGCGGTACTTGCCCACGATATTACCTGCCTTATCCGTTAGGATCGACGTGTTATAGTGATGCCCGTCCGGCGTTGTTTCAGCGTAGCCGAAGGTAATCGCGATCCCGTGCTGTTTAGCGGCATCGAACAAGGGCTGTGTGGCCGCATTGGGCATTTGCTGTTCAAACCACGTCTCCACCTCTGCGGGGTCTTCCATCCACCAGCGGGGGAAAAAGGTTGTCAGGGCAAGTTCTGGGAAGACCACCAGATCGCAGCCTGCCTTACCCGCCTGATCCAGCAATGCAACCATACGTGCAACGACCACCTCCCGGCTGTCCGATTTTTGAATCGCGCCCAATTGCGCGCCACCGATTACTATTTCCCGCATTTAAATCTCTCCATTTTCAGCTATCAATTTTCCGCTCGAAACGGCTGATCAGACGGATCAATGGCCAGAGCAGAACAAGGTAAATGCCGGCCGCAAGCACCAGCGGCGAGGCGTTGTAAGTAAGTGAGCGCACCAGTCCTGCCGCATGCAGCATCTCGCTCAATGATACGACCGAAGCGAGCGATGTCAGCTTGACCACTTCGACCACGTTGGACAGCAAATCAGGCAACACATTGCGCACCGCTTGCGGTAGGATCACCCAAAACAGCGTTTGTCCCTGACTGAGGCCTGTCGAGCGCGCGGCCTCTGTCTGGCCTTTGGGCACTGACAAGATACCGGCGCGGAACACTTCAGCAAAATAGGCCGAATTGTTAAGAAAGAAGCCCACGGCAACGGCGACAAAAGGGGAAACCTGTATGCCGGCAAAGGGCAGTCCTGCGTAGATAAAGATAAGCAGAACCAGGGGCGGTATTGCGCGAAACAGGTCTACGAAGCCAATTGCTGTCCACCGGACCGCGCGGTTTTTGGACACTGACGCGAGCGCTGCGAACAGGCCACCCAATGCGCCCAGCGGGATTACCACCGCACAGATCAACAAGGTCATGCCAAGCCCCTTGAGCACCAAAGGCAAAGCCTTGGCCATGATCTCAAGATTGAAGAATTGTTGAATAATTGCTTCCATAGCCTAGTGCCCCTTCTGCGTGAAACGCTGTTCGAGCCAGCGTGAGGCAATGACCAGCGGAAGGAAGATCACGATATACGCAACAGCGGCCAACGTCAGAGGCGAAGCATTGGCGCTGAATGATTGCGCCGTTGTCGCCTGCCCCAGAATATCGGGCACCCCGATCACCATTCCCAAGGCCGTCATTTTGGTAATCGCGATCGCTCGGTTTGTCAGCGGCGGGATCACCATTCGCACGGCTTGCGGCAAGACGACGAAGCCTAATGTCTGTGTAAATCCAAGACCCGTGCTGCGCGCCGCTTCCCATTGGCCCTTGGGCGTTGATGTGATGCCCGCCCAGACGATTTCTTCCGCGAAAGCGGCAAGAACCAAACTCAACACAAGGAACAAGACGGTGAACGAGGACAGAACAACGCCTAGGTTAGGCAACCCGAAATAGACCAAGAGGATCAGTACCAGCGGTGGTAAAGCGCGCATCACATCCGCGAACACCACGATCAAAAACGAAAGCGGCTTGATGCGGTAAGCCCGCAAACAAGCAAGCAAAGCGCCCAACGCGATACCAGCCAACACAATCATTATTGAAAGGATGACCGTCACACCCGCGCCCTTTAAAATGAGCGGTGTGTATTTGGCCAAGACAGTTTGGTTCAAGAATTGATCAAGAAACACACCCATCGGCGTTATCCGTTGAACCGCGACAGAAATGCACGGGTCCTATCTTGGGTCGGGGCGCCGAATATCTGTTCTGGCGGGCCTTGCTCAACGATAACGCCGCCATCCATGAACACGACGCGATCAGCGGCATCGCGGGCGAACTTCATTTCGTGGCTGACGACCAGCATGGTCATCCCCTTCTCTTTCACGTCACGCATGACATCCAACACATCCCCCACGAGTTCGGGGTCCAGCGCGGAGGTTGGTTCGTCAAACAGCATCACAGTAGGTTTCAACGCAAGCGCACGGGCGATGGCGACGCGTTGCTGCTGACCACCGGAAAGCTGCGATGGGTAATGCCCGGCGCGGTTTGACAACCCCACATCGTCTAATGCGGTCATCGCTACAGCCTCGGCCTGATCGCGGGACATTTTCAGCACACGGCGAAGCGCCAGCATAACATTACCAAGCGCGGTCAGATGCGGGTAAAGATTGAAGGATTGAAATACCATCCCGATCCTTTGGCGCATCTTGTTCAGGTTCACGCCGGGACCGGTCAGCTTGTCACCTTCGATCAGAATGGCACCCGAGTCTGGCTCTTCCAGCAGGTTGCAACACCGTAGCATGGTAGACTTGCCGGATCCTGACGGGCCTAGGACAAAAACCATTTCACTGCGCTGCAAGTGCAAATCAATCCCTTTAAGCACCTCAATCGAGCCAAAGGATTTGTGCAAAGCCCGTACAGAGAGGGTCGCCGTAGACGGCGGCCCCCCATTGATAGTTCTGGCAGACATATTATTCGCAGCCCGGAGTATGATCGTCCATCACGTAGCCTGCAAACTCAGGCTCTCCAAAGCCGGGCTGAGGGGTGATAGCAGCGGAACCCGGTTGCGGTGTGACGCCAAACCATTTCTCGCTCAGGCCCGCCATTGTGCCGTCGACCTTCAGACATTCGATGACGGTTTCAACCTTGGCGCGCAGTTCTTCATCGCCTTTTCTAAAGGGCATGCCCCAGACCAAGCCAGTCGTGAAAAGATAGCTCAGCTCTATCGCCGGGTTCTGTTTCACGGCCCAAGCCGACACAGTGTTGCCGGCCACGTTTGCAAACGCACGGCCTGACACGACGGCCTGTACGGCGTCGCTATTTGTGCCGTAGCTTTCCACGGTCCAACCGATCTCTTCCCCTTTTTCACGCGCCCATGAATCGTAAACCGATCCCTTGTTCACAGCGATGATCTTGCCCTTCAATGCCTCTAGATCAGGAACGTCTTCTGCGCCTGCTTTGACAACGAATTGGAAATCCGTATTCAGATAGCCTTCGGAAAACAGCACGCTATCCGCCCGTTCAGCCGTAATGGTCGTGGGAGCCACGACAAAGTCATAGGTACCTGCTGCGAGCCCGGGCAATATGCCCGAAAACTGGGTCGCGACGATGTCCATTTCGACACCCAGACGCTCACCGATGAGGTTTGCGAGGTCTACGTTGAACCCCTCAACACCGCCCGACAGAGATGGCATCGCGTGAGGCGCAAATGTGCCATCCAACGCGACCGTATATTTGTCCTGCGCAACAGCAGCGCCGCTTATAGACAGGGCAGCGCAGAGCGCTCCAAAAGTGATCTTGTAGTTCATTTTTTCTCTCCTGTTGGGGTGGTTACCTGCATCTACCTGACTGTTTTCAGGGCATCCGCGTCAACTCGGAGGCCTTATCGAGCTCCGCCATAAAGAGAATTTAAGCCTATGTAATAATTCAATAAAGGCTGATTAAAGGCACATTTCTTGAGCTCATTAATATACTGATAAGACTATTAATCACGCAATCGCCCCCTAGCCTCGCGCAGATGCCTAATAATTGTGCTCTATGAACAATGTCATTTGCCGCGCAAACAACCATCCTCTGATACGCTGCTTACAAATCGGCGGAAATTATCGGACCTACAACGAAAAGAAGTCCCACCAAAGGCAGGACGTCAATACTTGTTCAGAGGGCGGTTTTACTGAAAATAGCGTCGATCTAATGTTCGATCTTACTAGAGCTTTCGGCGGCATCCGGATCAATTGCGCGGACGCGATATGGCCGCGCTTTTGGAAGCCAGGCCATCAGTAATTCGGATAGATCCTGAAGCGGTAAGGCTGAGGAATCTATCCTCAAATCAACGTCCTTTAAATTGTCAGCGCCCAGCACAACAACGGTCGCCGATTGAAGCGGATCCCGTTCACTGCCGGCCACTTCACCAGCAAGCATTCCAGCCATCAGCCGGGTTGCAAGATGGCCTGAGGCCGCTTCGAAACCGCGCGCCATAGCTGGCAAGACGTCAGCTGACCCGAGATAATTGCCCAAGGCAAGACAGTCGCTTCCAACCAACCCGCCAGAGAAATCCATGCAAGAAGATCCGGTAAAATGGAGCGGCTCGCCGATTGCAGGCAGCACCCCCAATTGCCGCCAGTGCAATGCGACAGCTGCGCCTTTCATTGCATCTAGGGTTTGGCCCCCGTCCTGTGTCTCTTCCCACTTGCGCATTCCTACCGAATGCAAACGTGGGTCGGTGCGCGCTTGTGAAAAAACCACACATCCATCGATCACAGCCCCCACGCGCGCGCCAACGCAAACGGAGGATGTCGTCACTGCAAATCCGATATCGCCCGTGTCGGGGTCTCTTCCGGCAAGGGAGTATGTCATTGCGGAATCTCCACGCCAGTCTGTTCGGTGATAGGCCCGTAGTGTTCAATCCTGCGGTGGCGCTCAAAATCAAAGACGGAGCGCCGGATATAGGCCCCCAGATCAAGGTCGCAGTTGTGGGCGATCACCTCATCCTCTTCCGAAATGGCCCGCGCGACGACCTCTCCGGTTGGGGCGACAATGGCTGACCCGCCAATCATGGCAAACCCGTCTTCGGAGCCGCATTTTGCCGCTGCCATGACCCATGCACCGTTCTGATAGGCGGCCGCCTCAAGGCTAAGTCGGTTATGAAACTCCCGCAAATGCGCTGCTTCGAGATGGTGTATGTTTCGTGTCGGCGTGTTGTAGCCCAGCATGAAAACCTCAGCCCCGCGCAACGCCATCACGCGGAATGTCTCAGGCCAGCGCCTGTCATTGCAGATGCACATCCCAAATCGCCCCGAGGGCGTGGCGAAGGTCGGAAGACCAAGATCGCCTACTTCAAAATAGCGTTTTTCCAAATGCTCAAACTCCAGATCGCCAATCGGATCCTTGGTGCCTGGCAGATGAATTTTGCGGTATTTCCCCAAAATTGCTCCGTCCGGACCGACCAGCACCGAGGTGTTGAACCGCCGGACCACATCTTGCTCCGTAACCTTCTCTGCATACCCAAAATAGAAGCCGACCCCCAATTCCTTGGCAGCCTCAAAAAGCGGTACCATCGCGGGCGACGGTAAGCCCTCCTCAAAGAAAACGTCATATTCTTCGGGTGTCTCGTAGATGTAGCGCGGGAAGAAAGTTGTGAGCGCCAGCTCGGGAAAGGTCACCCAACGCGCGCCTCGTCCATGGGCCTCGCGCAGCATATCGATCAAACGCGCGACCACTGCCGCTTTTGTATCGGCAAGATGAATCGGGCCCAACTGTGCGACTGCAAAAATCTCTTTCCTGCTCACGAAACTCTCCTGACAACATAAGTTGGTCACATGCTAGACAGCGGAAGCATAAGTATGAAATTATTATCAGAGCTACATGAATAATTGAAAGTTATACAATTGATCAGCGCACGACAGTTAGAAGTTCTTTCAACAGTAATCGAAGTGGGCACAACAGCGCGCGCGGCCCAGCTGCTGAATGTCAGCCAACCCGCCATTAGCAATATGATACGACACACCGAAGATGCCATCGGTTTCCCTCTGTTCAAACGAGAACACGGGCGGTTAGTTCCAACCAAAGAAGCCATGCATATTGCGCAAGAAGCGCAGCATTTGTTTATGCAGCAAAAGCGGATCGATAATATCATCGGCGAACTTAAAGGCGGCACGGTCGGGCGCCTGAGTATTGTCGCAACCCCGTCAATTGGTCACAGCATCTTACCACGTGTGCTGGGCCTGTTTATGAAAACCCGCCCCAAACTGAAGCTGTCGATCGAACTGGGAAGCGTTGATGAAATCACCAAACGTTTAGGCAGCGGACGCGCGGATTTAGGATTATCTATCACGCCACCACGCCTATCTGCGGTTTACGTGCGCCAACTGGGCGATGGTCAATTAATGTGCATCTGCCCCGCCGACCATGAATTAGCGCTTTTGGATCGCGTCAAAGTAACAGACCTGAATCATGTCAACCACATCTCATACGCCGCAAGCACACCGCTGGGGCAAGCCATCGACAATGTCTTTTCGGACCGGGGGGTTGAGCGGCGCTTCTTTTGCGAGGTACGCCATACGGCGACAGCTCTGGAAATGGTGCGCAGTGGTCTAGGCGTCGCACTGGTCGACAGCTTTGGCCTCATTGGGCACCAGACCACTTCCATCGCGATCCGGCCTACCAACCCCGTGCTGCCCATCACAATGCATGGCGTCACGTCCAAACTTTTCCCTACATCCAATCTGGCGATGCAGTTTCAGGACTTCCTGTCTGATTTCCTCCGGAGGGACGACCCAGCCGGACCAAACTAGCGCCTTCTCTATAACTTGAAGATATACAAACGGGTGTCTTTTTTATTTCACCTCCGCTTTGTGCCGTGTTCCCATAATCGGGAAACAAGGTCCTTTCGGATCTTAGCGCTGCACAGAACGGATATGTTTAACAGATGACGTCCCCTATTCTCTCAATCAATGATGCAGTTAAGATCTACGCCGACACTCGCGCGCTGGATCAGGTGAACCTTGACGTTGCAGAAGGTGAATTTCTGACCCTTCTGGGTCCATCCGGTTCTGGGAAGACCACTTTGCTGAGTGCGATTGCCGGCTTTATCAAAATGGACAGCGGCAGCCTCACACTCCGATCCGAAGACATTACCAACCGCCCGCCGGAACATCGCGATTTCGGCATGGTTTTTCAGGGGTACGCGCTGTTTCCGACCATGACGGTTCGCGAAAATGTGGGCTTTCCATTGAAGGTGCGGAAAAAATCAACAACAGAAATCAGGAAACGGGTGAATGAAGCGCTTGAGATGGTGCAAATGGGGGCATTTGCAGATCGGATGCCTTCGCAGCTTTCGGGCGGGCAACAACAACGCATCGCTCTGGCACGCGCCATGTCATTCAGCCCGCAAGTTCTGCTACTGGACGAGCCCCTGTCAGCCCTCGATAAGAAATTGCGCGCTGATTTACAGTGGGAGCTGAAAGCGCTCCATAATCAATTGGGTGTGACGTTCATCTATGTCACCCACGATCAGGATGAAGCTTTGTCGATGTCTGACAGGATCATCATCCTGAAAGACGGCAGCATCCAGCAAGAAGGCGACCCCAACACCCTTTACAATCGGCCGCGCAACAAATTCGTCGCTGATTTTTTGGGTAAATCGAACTTCATCGACGTCACTGTTGGCAAACAGAATGGCACAAAGTTGCCGTGCGCCTCGAAGGATGTAGCCTTCTGTATCGAGACTGACACGACCAATGCGGCGGGGTCCCACGTCAAACTTGCACTGCGGCCCGAACGCTTGAAACTCGGAGCCCCCGGCGAGCAATTCCTGCCGGCGGTGGTAAAGCAAGTCAGCTATCTGGGCGAGCGGTGTCAGGTCATTGTGACACAAGAAACACTGGGGGAAATGCTGGTTTCCTGCCCGACGTGGAAAACCGACATCACCCCTGTTGCTGGCCTTGCGGTCAGCATCGGATGGGATCCCGACGCGCCTGTCATTCTAGCAAGAGATTAATAAGGGGCAAAGACCCCGCCCCCCACCAACAAGGAGATACACCATGGAAGACACTACAGATTTTGAAGCCAAACGCGACATCGCCGCGATTGCCGTTGAGCGTTACAAACAGGGCCGTCTGACACGGCGCGGTTTTATTGCGGCAATGGGCGCCTTGGGCATCCTGCCTGCTTTGGGCACAAAGGCAACTGCGCAAGCCAAAGAGATCATCGTCGTTAACTGGGGCGGTACTGCGAAAGACATATTACAAGAAGTCATTTGCGATACCTACACCGCTGAAACCGGCATCCCCGTAATCGTTGACGGCTCTGGCCCGTCTGCGGGCAAAATTCGGGCAATGGTCGAAAGCGGCGCAGTTGTCTGGGATCTATGCGATAGCGGCGCGGGTTCGGCTATCATCCTTGAGCAGCAAGGCATCACACAGCCTATCGACTATTCCATCGTCGATAAATCCAAAGTTCTCGAAGGCACCGCCTATAACAACGGCGTCGGCAACTACGTCTATTCCTACGTACTGGCGACCAACCCGAAGCTTTTGGGCGGAAACGTCCCGCAATCGTGGGAAGATGTTTGGAACGTCAAGGACTTCCCCGGAATGCGCACATTCCGGAAGTCGGTACGCGGCCAGCTTGAAAGCGCCACCATGGCACGCGGTGTGCCATTAAACGAAGTATATGACGTGCTTGGCACCGATGACGGCATCAAGGCAGCAATCGCCAAATTCCGCGAATTGCGCGAAAACATCATTGTTTGGGGCTCGGGCAGCGACAGCCAGAACCTGTTTCTGCAGGAAGAGGTCGCTATCGGCAACATCTGGTCGACCCGCGCGCATCTGCTTAAGGACCAAATGGATGCGGGCTCCTTCAATGTGAGCTTCAATGGCGGTGTCATTGCGCCCGGTATCTGGGTCGTCCCGAAAAACAATCCAGCTGGCACAGAAGAAACAATGAAGCTTATTGCACACGGTCAGAAGCCAGAGCTTCAGGTCAAATGGCTAGAGTTGATCGGGTCCGGCCCGATCAATCCTGACGCAGCCGCACTGGTCCCTGCGGAATTGGCGCCCTTCAACCCGTCCAGCCCCGAGAATCTGGCGACCCAAATTCTGTACAACGATGAATGGTACGCCAAAAACCAGATCGCAGCGGAAGAACTCTATGTGGATGCGCTGATCAACTAAGCGATTTGTGGGCGAGCCAGTGGTAATCACTGGCCCGCCCGATTTTGTCAGGAGCCGAAATGCCGCGAATTAACGAAAAGGTCAGTTACTGGATGCTGGTCGTTCCAGCCTTGGCCATCATGGTGATTTTTTACATCGTCCCGGTCCTTGGCATCTGGAAAATTGCCTTTACGGAGCCAGCCACAGGAATAGAGAACTTTGTTGCCATGGCAGGTTCCAATGCTGTTAAAACCAGTTTTGTTATCACCTTTCGAGTGGCCGCAATCACCACAGTCGGTTGTTTGTTTTTAGGTTATATCGTCGCCTATGCCATCAGCAATTATGCCTCAAAACTGACCCCGCTTATGCTGGCGCTGGTAATCTTGCCGTTTTGGGTATCGGTTTTGATCCGTTCGTTCAGTTGGATTGTTTTGCTGGGCCGGTCCGGTATCGTGAATGACACACTTCGGGGCGCAGGACTGATCGATGCCCCATTCCGGCTGATGCATAACGAACTGGGCGTGTTGATAGCGATGATACACGTCATGTTACCCTTTGCGATCCTGCCCATGCTGACCAATATGCGTGGGATCTCTGGTGCTTATGTCCTTGCGGCACGCAGTCTGGGTGCCGGTGAATGGACCGCCTTCCGGCAGGTCTATTTCCCCCAGACGATGCCCGGCGTGATGTCTGGCGCGCTGCTCGTGTTTGTCTTGTCACTCGGATTCTTTGTGACGCCTGCCCTGCTTGGCGGTGGGCGTGTGCTGATGATTTCCGAATACATAACCTACCAGATTCAGGAATTCCTCAACTGGGGGCTTGGTTCTGCCCTATCGGTCGCCTTGCTGGTTGCTACTGCCCTTGTCCTTTTGATCGCGGCGCGGTTCGTCAACCTGCGCTCCGCCCTGCTGGAGCGTAAATAATGCCCCGTTCCGCCTTTCAGATTTTCTTTCAGACTGGTGCGTGGCTGGTCATTGCCTTCCTCGTTCTACCGCTGCTGGTGGTCCTGCCGATCTCTTTCACGGACACCAGCTACATTGGATTACCCAAGGATGGCCTGTCCCTCCAACACTATGCGAACTATTTCACTGACGCTGAATGGCTAGGGGCTACTTGGACCAGCATATGGATCGGACTGGTTGTGGCCACTTGCGCCACGGTTCTGGGCACCGCGTTTGCCATCGGCTGCTGGTTCCTCTCTGACCGCGCATCCTCCATTGCCCGCTGGGTGCTGATTACACCAATCTTGGTACCACCAGTTGTGCAATCCTTAGGGTTCTACCGTTTCTGGGTCGTTCTGGGGCTGATAGATACCCATGTGGGGGTGATCCTAGCGCATACACTGCTGGCCCTGCCCTATGTATCGATCTCTGTCTTTGCGGCACTTACCAATCTGGATCGCAACATCCCCCGCGCCGCGCGCAGCCTTGGTGCATCGGTTATGCAAACGGTGTGGGCCGTTGTTGTACCCGCAGCCAAACCGGGGATCGCTACAGGATTTATCTTCGCGTTTATCGTCAGTTTTGATGAAATCGTCGGCGTCTTGTTTATCACCGTGCGCCGCGTGAACACCCTGCCCAAAATGATCTGGGAGGGCATTCAGGACAACATTGACCCGACAATTGCCGCTGTTGCAACCGTGCTTGTGGTTATCACACTGGCCGCAACAGCCATCGGAGTAATGCGTAGAAAATGACCCGCACTTTACTTAAAAACGCCCGCTACATTTCCCACGAAAGCGGATTGCCCGAGATCTGCAAAGGGCATATCGCGATTGATGGCAGCCGGATCGTCGCCATTTCCAACAGCCTTTCAGGCACGAATTTCGACGGGTTCGAGCCGCTGGATATGTCCGACAAACTGGTATCGCCCGGTCTGATCAATGCGCACACTCATGCTGTCTTGCTGGTGCTGCGCGGCACTGTGGAGGATATTGAGGGAAACCTCGTCTACCAATACATGGTACCCGCCTCTTACCTTCTTGAACCGAAAGAGCGTGCCGCAATTGCACGGCTGGCCTGTGCCGAGGCAATTCGTTCCGGCACAACCACGATGGTGGACCCCCTCCGCCATGTCGCCGATTACGCGCCCGCAATGATTGAAACAGGCATGCGCCTGTGGCTGGCCGAAAGCTGTGCCGATGCTGTGACCACCGAAGTAGGACGCGGCCAATATCGGTTCGACCGCGAATTCGGTGAAACATTCCTGACCCGCACCCGCGATCTGATCGAACGGTTTCACGGATCCGAAGACGACCGCGTGCGCGTCATGATTTCCGCCCATGCGCCCGACAATTGCAGCCCTTGGATGCTAGGACAACTGACAGACTTAGCCCGCCAACACGGTCTGCGCCGCACGGTCCACCTAAGCCAGATCATAAGCGAGAAAGAGCAGGTCGAAAGCCTGCATGGCTGCACCTCAACCGAGTATCTGGATCGCAACAACTTCCTCGGTGACGACCTGCTGGCCGTGCACTGGACCTTTTGCACCGAGAGTGATGTCGCAAGGTTGGCTGAAACAGGTACGTGGCTGGCGCATTGCCCGTCTTCGATGTCAGCCAAAGGGCCACACCCGCTGCCGATACGCGCAATCCTCGATCACAAGGTAAAGATCGTATTGGGCACGGACAACATGACCGAGGATATGTTCCATGCGATGAAAATGGGGCTGACGCTGCACCGTGGGGCCTATCAACGATCTGTCACGCCGACTCCGCAGCAAGTTTTCAACTATGCCACCCTAAATGCAGCAAAGGCGCTGGATCATTCAGGCATCGGCAGCATCGCTGTGGGCATGAAGGCCGATCTGGCAATGTTCGATCTGATGACGCCCGCGCTGAATCCGCGCGTCTCTGCGGTATCCAACATTGTGCATTATGGCCATCCTGGCACTGTCACCGACACAATGGTCGACGGGCGCTTCCTGATGCGCGACCGCCAGTTGACCACGATTGACGAACGCGCCGCCGTCCAAGAGGCCCAAGCCGCGACCGACGCCATGTGGCACAGATTTGGCGCCGAGGATCGTGGTGTCCCTTTGCCTTCAACCGACATTTGCTGACGCAACAGGAGTATTCGAGTGACCTTTTCAATCATTGGCCGATGCGCGCGCACGGGAGCCTTTGGCGCAGCCATCACCACATCGGATCTGGCCGTCGGAGCGCGCTGTGTCAGACTGGCCCACGGAAAAGGTGCGATGCTATCACAGCACCGCACTGACAGTCGGTTGGGCGATCTTGGAATATCCCTATTATCGGCGGGCAAACGCGCGGATGAAACCGTATCGGAGGTTTGCAACTCAACCAACGACATTGAATGGCGGCAAGTCGGAGCGCTGGATGCCACAGGGCAAGCATCTGTCTACCACGGCCGCCGCATGTATTCGATCTTCACCCACAGCGTCGACACGGACTGTCTGGCGCTAGGGAATATTCTGGCCAACGATCAGGTTACCCGAAAAATGGCTGATGCCTTCATTTCTGATCCTGATCTGCCCCTAGGCGAACGCCTGATGCGTGCCTTGGAGGCCGGTCGCGACGCCGGAGGTGAAATCGAAGGGCCGTTGCGATCGGCAGGAGTGCGCGTCACCGGCGAGCACGGGATTGATGCAATCGATCTGCGTATCGATATGTCGGAGGCCACTGCAATAGAAGACCTCCGCTTACTTGTGGATGCCTATGCTGACCGCGCTGCAAACCTGCGCGAGGTAGCCCTTTCCCCCGATGGTCTTCCTGTGAAGCGCAGCCTGTTCGAGGCGAGCATCCAAAGGATAGAAGAGTTGGGCCTTCAGGACCGTTTCCCCACTGCCCGAAATCGGGACAGTTGGATTCTGAGAGATTAATACAATGAACACTGAACAGATCTTCTGGGAAACGATCCCCACCTACAGCCCCGAACGACCGGCTTTGCCCAAGAAGACGGACATAGCTGTGATAGGTGCGGGGTTTACGGGGCTGTCTGTGGCACTGCACCTTGCGCGCGCAGGTCGGGACGTAACCGTTTTCGATGCAGGCGGCATTGGGGCTGGTGCCTCTTCTCGTAATGGCGGAATGGTAGGCCCCAGCTTTCACAAGCTCGGCTCTGCCGGTCTGTTGGCGCAATACGGTGAACAGAAAACGCTGGCCATTTTACGCGAGGGACTGCTGGCGCTTGATTTCTTTGAAGAGTTTGTGAAACAGGACAGTCTGGACTGTGATCTGAAAATGCAGGGCCGTTTCAGAGGTGCACGTACGCTTGCGGACTATGAAAGCACGGCGCGCGAATGCGAATGGCTTGGCAAAAACCTGGGCCTTCCATTTGATATGGTGCCGCAGGATGAACAGCACAACGAGATTGGCAGCGACTTCTACAAGGGCGGCGTCGTTTATCACCGTGATGGCGGTATCCACCCTCGCAAACTTGTCTTGTCCCTTGCGCGCCTTGCCGTGGCGTCTGGTGTGCGAATTATTACCAATTGTCCTGTCATCGCCCTGCGCAAAGACAATGATACCACGCGCGTGAAAACGCCAGAAGGCGATGTTCAAGCATCTGAAGTAGTGGTTGCGACGAACGCCTATTCAGATCGGCGCACCCCAGCCATGCATAGCCGCGTTGTGCAGATCCGCACCGCCGCCGTCGCTACCCAAGAGCTTCCTACCGACATCATCAGCCAGCTGAGCCCTAAAGGCCGCACCTTTGGTGAATCAGGCCGCATTTTCATGTGGTTCAGACCTACGCCAGACGGAAAACGGTTTATCTTTGGTGGCAGGATCGGCAGCCCGGGCGGTGATATAAATAAGCAACGCAAAGAATTCGCAGTGTCCGCGACACGCGTATTCCCGCAATTGAACGACGTGGCCTTCAGCCATGTCTGGTCCGGCGATGTCGCCTATACCACGGATCATAGCCCCCACATCGGGTACGAGGACGGGGTCTGGTTGGCCGGGGGATACTGCGGTTCCGGCGTGACGCGCAGCCTGTATTTCGGCATGAAGCTGGCCCGAAAAATCTTGTGCCAAGCAGATGCCGAAACAGCATTTGACGATCTGGCGTTTGCGCGCGTTCCCTTCAAACCGTTCGCCGGTCATGTGGCTGTTTTAATGACAAAATGGTATGCACATCAGGACAGGCGCGACCTAAAGATGAAACGTTAACTGCGGCTGCGCAGCAGTATCTTTACAAGGAAAAGAAGATGGATTTTGATACGGTTATTCATGATGGCACGGTAGCCACCGCGGCAGACACATTCAAAGCAGATATCGGAATATCGAACGGCCGCATCACGGCCATCACCGAACGCATTGATGGTGGGGCCAAACGGATCGACGCGGGCGGGCGATTGGTTTTGCCCGGCGGGATCGAAGCGCATGCCCACATTGCGCAAGAAAGCTCCTCAGGCGTCATGTCAGCGGACGATTACCTTAGCGGGTCCATCTCGGCCGCCTTTGGAGGCAATTCATCCTTTATTCCTTTTGCAGCCCAACATCGTGGTCAATCTATTGACGATGTCATTTCGACGTATGACGCGCGCGGTGCGCGGTCTGTAATTGACTACAGCTACCACCTGATCATCTCTGACCCGACACCAGAGGTTTTGTATGAACAGCTCCCACGCGCTTTTGCTCGCGGGATCACCTCATTCAAAGTTTTCATGACCTATGATCTGATGAATATCGGTGACGGTGGTATGTTGGACATTTTGACCGTCGCACGTGAGCACGGGGCCATCACCATGGTTCACGCCGAAAACAACGATATGGTCAAATGGATGAATAAGCGGTTGGCCGACGCCGGACTGACCGCCCCCAAGTACCATGCCATTTCTCGCCCTGAACTGGCCGAGGAAGAGGCGATCAACCGTGCTGTTTCACTGGCCAAGCTTGTTGATGCACCGCTGTTTGTTGTTCATGTATCCACCGCAGGTGGCGCACAGATTGTGCAGCGTGAAATTCAAGCGGGCACACGTTTGTTTGCGGAAACTTGCCCGCAATATCTCGCCCTTACCCGCAATGATCTGGACCGCCCCGGTATGGAAGGCGCAAAATTTATTTGCTCGCCTCCCCTTCGCGATACCCAAACGCAAGAAGCGCTCTGGCAACATGTCCGTGCAGGCACCTTCGCCTCGATCAGCTCGGATCATGCACCTTACCGGTTTGATGAAACTGGCAAGTTTCTGAATGGTGCCGATGCCCCCTACCCCAAAATCAGCAACGGCATGCCCGGCATCGCCGCACGGCTACCGTACCTGTTTTCAGAAGGCGTTGTGAAAGGGCGCATCAGCCTGCAGCAGTTTGTTGGCCTTTCATCAACCAATGCCGCACGCACATTCGGGATGACCCAAAAGGGCAGCATCGCCCCTGGTATGGATGCCGATATCGCGATTTGGGATCCGGAAACGACCCGAAAAATCACTGTGGCCGACCAGCACGATAATATGGACTACACACCGTTTGAAGGAATGGAACTTACAGGTGTTCCTGAAACTGTTCTAAACCGCGGATCGCTCATCACGCACAAAGGCAAGCTTGAAGGCAAGGAAGGCCAAGGCAAATTTATCGCCCGCGCAGCAATGGATTTGAGCAGCCCCGGCTACACTGCAAAAGAGCGTGATGTATCGATCAATTTTGGCGCGAAAATCTGAAAATAAGGCGCTATCACGACGATGTCAGAGCTTTTAGGTCACTCAACTTACTAGATAACCAAAGCCGAGAATGCTTGACCATGCAAAGGTTGGTAGCACCGTGTATTTCGAAGCGGTCGTGATCGTTTGAGACTTCCGACGGCAGCGCTGAACCCAATACGACCGATGCTGCAATCCGCACCAATGTCGGCTTTCCAAGCCCAGCTATCGCCCAATTACTGGCGTGCCCAAACGCTCTCTGTAACGTACCGGCGCGACCCCCATCGTCTTTCGAAATTCACGGCGAAACGTCTCGGGAGAGCCAAAGCCACAAACGCCCCAAACATCCGACAGAGGGATATCACCGTTCTCCAACAACTCCGCCGCACGTGACACACGCTCAACCTTAAGCCAATTCAACGGCGTGGTTCCTGTTTCATCTTGGAACCGGCGCGCTAATGTCCGACCACTCGTGGCGGCGGCGTTGGCCATGCGCTCAATCGGCCAATGTTCGTCAATTGATGCACGAATCCGATCCTGAAGGGCTGCCAAACCTGATCCGGCACGAGATTTTGGTTCAGGTCGCGGAACAAACTGACGCTGCCCCCCATCCCTTTGCGCTGGCAAAACAAGACGCCTCGCAACACTGGCCGCGACCTGTGCACCGAAATCCTGCCGGATGATATGTAAACCCAAATCAAGCCCCGCAGCAGATCCAGCGGATGTAAACACACGGCCCGCTTCGACAAACAAGACATCGGGATCGACGGCAATATCAGGGTACTGCGCCGCCAACTTGTCCGTATAACGCCAGTGGGTTGTGGCGCTTTTCCCTTTCAGCAATCCCGCCGCAGCCAAGACAAAAACACCCGAGCAAATAGACGCGATACGCGCTCCGTTATCATGGGCATGACGTAGCGCTGCGCACAGGGCTTCAGGCACTGGCGCGTCTGCACCGCGCCACCCCGGAACAATGATCAAACTCGCGTCTTTTAATATGTCCAGATTATCGTCTGCGTCCAACGTTAGCCCACCGAGGGCGCGAACGGGTCCAGGCTCGGCCTTTACGGTCGCAAACTTGTACCAATGTTCAAATTCAGGACGTGGCAGCGCGAACAACTCTACCGCAATTCCAAACTCGAACGTGCACAAACCGTCATAGGCAATAGCGCAAACCAGGGGATGTTTTTCCGGTGTAGAGGCAAGTTTTGTCATATTGGCAGTATCCGACCGCATGTTGTCAATTTTGCCAGTATCGTGATTTCTTTGTTGATGGCAAGTCTAAGTCATCAACATGAAAACAAGGACCTGACAATGACACTTCAACCTGACTTGCTTGCCGCCATCGAGATGTATTTCGACGCCATTCACGAGTGTGACACAACTAAACTGAATGCGGTGTTCCATCCGCAATCCAGCCTATTCGATGCAGACAATGGCACAGTGTTTGTCGAACCGATTGACAGTTTCAGCCGCGATGTGGCCGGGCGCATTTCAGCCGCAAGCACAGGTCAACCCCGTGAGGCCGAGGTACTGGCGATCGATCATCTGTCCCCGATCAGTGCGACCGTGAAAATCCGCATTCGCGCGCACCAAAGCGTGTTTGTTGATCACCTTGGGTTTGTGAAGGGCGCGGACGGTTGGCAGATCGTATCCAAGATATGGCACCTCGAAAACACTCTCAATGAAGAGAGTGCAGGCCAATAGCCATTTCCCCACTGCCTTTTTGAAACAGGAGACTTTTGCAATGCAACGTACACCCGTGAACCCATGGAACTGGTCGCTCAACCTTGGTTATAACCAAGGAGAAGTGATCGAACGCGCGCAACGGCAACTGATTTGCGCGGGCCAGACTTCGGTCGATGGCGAAGGCACTCCGCAACACTTCGGCGACATGCGCGGCCAGATCGGCTTGGCTTTGGACAACCTCGAAGCGGTTCTCGCCCGCGCCGATATGGACCTTGGTAACATCATCCGCCTCGGTGTGTTCGCCACGGATGTGGATGAGGCGCTCAAAAACTTCGACCTCTTAGGTATGCGTTTTGCCCCGTTTCAATGCGCGCCTCCCATGACACTCCTTGGCGTAACAAGGCTTGCCATCCCAGGTCTGCTTTTTGAGATTGAAGCAACTGCTGCGTCTTAGCGAAGGCTGTGGTTTCACCTGATCGCTGCAACACAGGCTTCAAATTTCTTTGCCGGGGTATGGTATTGCAAGGTCTTTCCGGGCCGTTAGTCCAGCTGTCAGGCGGACGCGCTGAGTCTGTCCTGACTAACGCCTGATATATCTATGCCTTTCGGGGGGGGGCGGTAATACGCGCCCACGCCGCCTCGGCGGCATGAAGCGCTCGGCACTCTCCAAGATCGCCCGTTCTACCTCAAAGGAATTGGCCCCCCGATGCCGCCATGGGGGACATCTATGCGTCGGTGTTTCCTTATGCTGTGGTGACCTTGCTAGGCGTGGTTCTTACCCCGGTATTGCTACGGATAGCAGCCTGCACATAGGACCGTGGCCGTTGTTATCCGATAACACGCTCACACGGTGGCGCGGTGATAGGATAACAACGTGCGTTTGCCGTATGAGGAGCACATCGTCGGGGGCCTTCAGGGATGCAATCTCTGCAAGGCTCCAGACACCCACACACCGCCACCGAAACGGCGGCTCCTCAGGAAAACCAACATGAAATTTATCTATGCACTCATCGCAGCAACAACACTGATATCAGCCTGCGCACCAGGTGCTGCAATCGACAGCGATATGGAACGCGGCCTCGTTGGCGCGGCTCTGGGATACGGAGCTGCAAAGGCAGTGAATGGCAACGGCGATCGCGGCGCAATCATCGGCGGGCTTGCCGGTGTCTTCTGTGACGATGCAGGGGTATGCAGCCGCCCGCGTTACTGAACCCAAGCAAACAGTGAAAAAGGGCGTGGAACAACTCCGCGCCCTTTTTGTGTGGCGCCGACGGGCATCACACGGGGGGAAGTCTGTCCTATTTGGTCAAGCGAACCGGTCCTACGTCAATCGGCTTTTCAAGAGGTCACCAGACTTCAACAAGATCGGATAACCCACCATCGAAAACGCGGTGTTGACTTGCTTTAACGCCCTAAGCGTTTCTTGGTGGATGTTGCTGGTTTCGATGCTTTCAACCAGACCTTCACGCAGCCGGACAATGTGATTGCGCTGCAGCTTCTGTTCCACTTTGCGGACCTTTTCTTTGGCGGAAACAAGCTCGCGCGCTTCTGCAGGATTTTGGTTCATCATCACATTAAGCGCCAGCTGCACATTGCTTTGAACACGGTCAGAGAAATCCCCGATTTCGGCGCGCCCTTGTTCTGAAAACTGGAGTTTCTCAGCGTCGAGCCGTTTGGCCAAATCCAGCATTATCCTTGCAATGGCATCGGACGCGGAATCGAGACTGGAAGAGATCGAAGCAAGCTCCATAGACCTCCGGCCAAGATCTTCGTCCAGACCAGTTTTGCCCAGTCGTGCGAGATACAGTTTAATATCAAGGTGCATTTTCTTGATCGCATCATCCTGATCGCGGATTACCTTTGCAGAGGCGTCATTCCAGGCATCGTACAACGGCTCCGCCGCGATCAGCATCTGTTCGACCTTTTGCCCCATGACCAACAGTTCACGGGCGGCGCAATCCAGACCTCGTTGAGGCCTATTCAAAGCACTGGGATCAAGGGCCGTCACGGCGACCAACGGATTTTCGTCATCAGGGTTGTCCGGCATCAGACGGGTCAAAACTGCCGTTAATCCCCCGACAAAAGGCAGGGCAAACAGGGCAAGGGCCAAGTTGAAGACCAGATGCAAGTTGATGGACTGACGTGCTGGCGTGGCGCCGAGATTATCCAGCAGATCAGGCATTGCAGCGACGACGAAGGTCACCAAAACAGCGCCACCGCCCCGCAGCACAAGGTTTGCGACAACCATGCGCCGCGAAGCAATTGGTGCAGACAGCGTCAAGACATATGCAATAACCCCACCGCCAAGGTTGGCCCCAAGGATCATGGCGGCCGTCGCGGGCACAGGCAAAATCCCCTGTCCTGCCAGTGTGACGAACAACAGCACAGCCGCAACGCTGGAATGCACGACCCAAGCAAATGCCGCCCCGATGAGAAACGCAGTCAAAAGATCACGCCCCAGATAGGCCATCACCGTCTCTGTTGCGGGATGTGCCACCATAGGGCCAGTTGCCGCGCGGATCATGTCGAGCGACACAAAGATCAACGCCAACCCGATAAGTATCCGACCGACCTGCCGCGTGTTTCCCTCCGCACGCAGAAAGGTTGTGACACCGATCAACAACAAAAGCGGGATCAGAAACGGTTGCCTGACCATCAGGATCTGAGTGACCAAGGCCGACCCGACATCCGCCCCCAACAGCATCGCAAGACCCACGGCCGTCGCCAATCCGCCCTTGCTGACAAAGTTGGACACGAGCATCGCCACCGCTGTAGAGCTTTGCAAGAATACCGCAGCGCCCATACCCGTCGCAGCCGCGATCACCCGGTTATTGGCTGAATGCCGCATCCAGAAGCGCAGAGGGGCAGCAAAGCCACGTTCAACCCCGGTACGGACCAACCGCACAGACCAAATCAACAAAGCAGCAGCGCCCGCGATGTTAAGAAGGAAAAGTATCAGGTGCGGTTCATCCATGAATGACCTCTCTCCGGTTAGGTGGATAATTGATTAAGACGGAGCTCTAACCCACATCGGACTAAAGTCATTTCGTTTCGGTTCGTTTCATTTCGGAACCTGCATCCAACTGGTCCAAAAGGCAACTATATTGCGCCGACTGGCGCTTGCTGGCCATTCTTACAACAGTGTTTTGAGTTTGTAGAACCACAAACAACGCGCTAACAAAACACGATGATACACCCAAAAATCATCATATTTGATCTGGACGGGACATTGATCCACAGCGCGCCTGATCTGCATGCTGCGGCGAATGTCACGCTTGATGCCCTCGGACGTGAAGCCCTTGATCTGCCTACCATCGTCTCCTTTATCGGCAACGGGGTGGAAAAGCTTGTTGAGCGGTGCCTTACCGCGACGGGGGGCTACGATGCGCCCCTCAGGCAAACAGCGCTTGATCTGTTTTTGAACAGCTACAATCTGAATATGACAACGCTGACGCGGCCTTACCCCGGTGTTGTTTCCGCACTTCGGGCCTTTCAAACGGCTGGCATTCCGATGGGCATTTGCACCAATAAGCCAACTGAACCTGCTCGGCAACTCTGCGACCGGCTTGATCTGACACAGTTTTTCAAAGTGATTGCAGGCGCGCAGGACGGCCAGCCCAAAAAACCGGACAGCGCGCCCTTGCTGACCTGCATCCAAGACATGTCCGGCCAGCCTTCTCAGACGTTATACGTTGGGGATAGCTCGATTGATTATCTTACAGCGCGCAGTGCGAATGTGGCTTTCCGGCTGTTCTCTGCCGGCTACCTGAACGGGCCTTTGCCAGATCTGCCAGACACCGACCGCTTTGCGGATTGGGCCGCCCACGGCATCCTGAGCGATTGACGCTTCCGAACAAAAACGAACATCAACGCGCTTGCAATATATTCGTTTCCGGTTAGCCTCAGGCATCTGGGAGGATATTTAAATGAAAATAATGAATTCACTTTTGTCCAGTGCGGCCTTGGCTTTCGCGCTTTCACTGGCTGGTCCAGCCGCGGCGCAGGACTGCCCGCGCGGTGATCTGGATAAACGGTTTTGCGATGTGGACGGCGATCTGATTGCAGATACACCCACAGATGCTGCCGATCAGGTTGACCCTGACACGCTGATCTTTGCCTATACCCCCGTCGAAGACCCTGCTGTCTACAAAGAGGCATGGTCCGACTTTCTGACCCATCTGGAAAAAGAAACCGGCAAGACGGTTGTCTTCTTCCCGGTACAAAACAACGCCGCCCAAATCGAGGCGATGCGGTCGGGACGTTTGCATATTGCGGGTTTCAACACCGGATCAAACCCCTTGGCGGTCAATTGTGCCGGCTTTAACCCCTTCACGATCATGGCGTCCAAAGACGGCAATTTTGGCTATGAGATGGAAATCATCACCTATCCCGGATCTGGCATCGAAAAGGTCGAAGACATCAAAGGCAAACAGCTTGCCTTCACGTCGCCTACGTCGAATTCCGGTTTCAAAGCGCCAAGTGCTATTTTGAAGGGTGACTTTGATATGCTGCCCGAGCGAGACTTTGAACCGGTATATTCCGGCAAGCACGACAATTCGATCCTTGGTGTGGCCAACAAAGATTACGCGGCCGCGTCGATTGCAAATTCGGTCAAGGCGCGGATGCTCAGCCGTGATGTAATCACCGAAGATCAGGTCGTAACCATCTATAAGTCCCAAACCTTTCCAACCACAGGATTTGGCACAGCCCACAACCTGACGCCCGACCTGAAAGAGAAAATTCGCAATGCGTTTTTCAACTTTGATTGGGAAGGTACGTCGCTTCAGGCGGAATTCGAGAAGTCGAACGAAGGCCAGTTCCTTCCGATGACCTACAAGGAATTCTGGGAAGTGATCCGTAAGATCGATACCGCAAATGGCGTCAGCTATTCTTGCGAGTAACGGCTGATCTGGCGGGCCTCGGGGCCCGCCTTTTCCACGACAATAATTGAGGTGGGGGTGCGTTCATGCTGCGGCTTGAGAAGCTTGTTAAGACATATAAAACGGGTGATCAGGCCCTTAAGGCAGTTGATCTGGTTGTGCCGGAGGGTCAGGTGCTTGCCTTGATCGGGCCTTCGGGGGCTGGCAAATCCACCCTGATCCGCTGCATTAACCGGCTGGTTGAGCCAAGCTCCGGCAAGGTCTATCTCGGCGATGTTGAATTGACGGGGCTGTCATCGGGCAACCTGCGCCGTGAGCGCCGCCGCATGGGGATGATTTTTCAGGAATATGCGTTGGTCGAACGCCTTAGCGTGATGGAGAACGTTCTGTCGGGGCGGCTGGGCTATGTCGGGTTCTGGCGCAGTTTCTTGCGCCGTTTTCCGCAGTCTGACGTGGACGAAGCGTTTCGCCTGTTAGACCGCGTGGGTCTTGCCCATATGGCCGACAAACGCGCTGATGAACTGTCAGGCGGGCAACGCCAGCGTGTCGGCATTTGCCGCGCACTTATCCAGAACCCTGCGCTTCTGCTGGTGGATGAGCCGACAGCCTCGCTGGATCCAAAAACCTCGCGCCAGATAATGCGCCTTATTTGTGAGTTGTGCAAAGAACGGGGTCTGGCCGCGATCATCAACATCCACGATGTCGCTTTGGCGCAGATGTTTGTGCAGCGCGTAATCGGATTACGGTTCGGAGCAGTCGAATTCGACGGCCCACCAGAGGGGCTTACCCCCGAAGTCCTCACCACAATTTATGGCGAGGAAGATTGGGAAGCGACCATCGAGGCGGTCGATGAGGATGATATCGAGGCCGCGGAATGAGCGACCTTGATATCGTGATCGGCAAGCCCTGGCGCAAGCCCTCTTTCATCAAGCGGCCTTGGCTGCGCTGGGCGCTGATAGTCGGTTTTGTGGCTTATCTGATTGCGGCCTATTTGACGGTAGAGGTCAACTGGTCGCGCGTTTACGAAGGCCTTGAGCGTGGCAAGAAGTTTGTGCTGGCCTTTACCAGCCCGGATTTCACCACACGGTCCACAGACATCTACGAAGGCATGGTGGAAAGTATCATCATGACCATCGCGTCGTCGGTTGTGGGCATCGCGATTTCGATCCCGATTGCCTTGGGGGCCGCGCGCAACATCGCCCCCCTGCCCGTCTATCTGATCTGCCGGTCGATCATCGCCGTCAGCCGCGCGTTGCAGGAAATCATCGTGGCGATCCTGTTGGTTGCGATCTTTGGCTTTGGCCCGTTGGCCGGCTTCCTGACGCTGAGCTTTGCCACCATCGGATTTTTGTCCAAGCTATTGGCAGAAGACATCGAAAGCATGGACAAGGTACAGGCCGAGGCGATCAAAGCATCGGGGGCCAAATGGACGCAATGGATCAACTACGGCGTACAGCCACAGGTGATGCCACGGCTGATCGGACTAAGCATTTACCGGCTTGATATCAACTTTCGCGAAAGCGCGATCCTCGGGCTGGTTGGCGCGGGCGGCATCGGTGCCACGTTGAACACCGCCTTTGACCGCTATGAATACGACACCGCCGCGGCGATCCTGCTGATCATAATCCTTATTGTGATGGCCTTGGAATATCTGTCAGGCGTGATCAGGGCGAGGGTTCAATAATGCCAGTACAAGACCTGAAGGGCCAGAAAATCTGGCAACGCCGCACTGGCCGCGAAAGCCTTGGCCATTGGACGATCTGGTTGATTGGCGTCGCGATCTTTGCCTATTGCTGGCAACAGATCTCGGCCTCGACGACGTGGTTTTTCGTTTATGATGCACCACGCATTGCCGATGACATCTGGACCCGCGCAACACCACCCCGCTGGGAATACATCACCCAGTTGGGCAAACCGATCTGGGACACCCTGAACATCGCCACACTGGGCACAATCTTTTCGCTGATCCTTGCTGTGCCGGTCGCTTTTCTGGCCGCAAGCAACACTACACCGTCACGGTTATTTGTCCGTCCCATTGCGCTGCTCATCATCGTCTCGACCCGCTCCATCAACTCGTTGATCTGGGCGCTATTGCTGATCGCCATCATCGGTCCGGGCGTTTTTGCCGGTGTCATTGCGATTGCCATCCGGTCGATCGGATTTTGCGCCAAGCTGCTGTACGAAGCCATTGAGGAAATCGATCAAACGCAGGTAGAGGCAATCACCGCCACAGGCGCATCCCGCTGGCAGGTCATGGCATACGGAATTGTGCCGCAAATCATGCCCGCTTTTGCCGGCATCGCCGTGTTCCGCTGGGACATCAACATTCGCGAATCCACTGTGCTGGGGCTGGTGGGCGCAGGTGGCATCGGCTTGCAGCTATCGTCGTCTCTGAACGTGCTGGCATGGCCGCAGGTTTCGCTGATCTTGCTGGTTATTCTGGCGGCAGTGGTCATATCGGAATGGGTTTCGGCCAAAGTAAGAGGCGCAATCATTTGAACGTCACCGAAGCCTTTGCCAGCTATGAGCGCGTCCGCCATCGCCTGCCCCTGTCAACCTCTGGCGGGCTCTGCAAGCGGCTCGCGAACCTCGATGCGCTTGCAGATGAGGTGGACGTCTTCCTGCTGGATGCCTTTGGCGTTCTCAATATTGGCGACACCGCAATCGAGGGTGTGCCTGCGCGCGTTGCAAACCTGCAAAACGCAGGCAAGCGCGTAATGATCGTGTCGAACGCAGCCGGATTTCCCCACGCCAACCTGATGGAGAAATACAAACGCCTCGGATATGATTTTGCGCCTGAGGATGTGATAACAAGCCGGAAAGCGACGCTTCACGCGCTGCACGCCGCCCCCCCTTTGAAATGGGGGCTGATGGCAACAGAAAGTCTGGGACGTGGGGACATTGAGCCTTTCGATATGACCTATCTGGCCGAAGACGCTACCGCTTATGACACCGCCGATGCGTTTGTGCTGCTTGGCAGTGCAGTCTGGACAGAAACGCGGCAAGCGCTTCTGGAAGCCTCGCTGAAGGCACACCCCCGCCCCGTCTATGTTGGCAACCCCGATATCGTGGCCCCGCGCGAGGACGGCTTTTCGGTTGAACCGGGACACTATGCACACCGGTTGGCGGACAATACCGGGATCGAATTGCAATTTTTTGGCAAACCCTTCGGCAACATCTTTGACCTAGCCTTGGCTCAGCTTGGCCCTCTATCGACGGACCGGATCGTGATGGTCGGAGACAGCCTTCATACGGATATTCTAGGCGGTCAGGCCGCAGGTCTGAAAACTGCTTTGATTGCCGAGTACGGATTCTTTTCGGGCAGTGATCTTGATGGCCCAATCACCGCTTCAGGAATACAGCCAGACTATATTCTGGCGCGCCCCTGATGATCGGCAACCGCTTACCGATACTGATACGCTTTGCATCTGACCAAGCGGAAGTGAAAAACAAAAACCCCCGCAGCGCAGTCTCTTGCGTTGCGGGGGTGTTGGCCAATCCGACAGTCAGCGGGCGCTGACAATTGGGCGCCCGCTGTGTGCTTTTAAATGATCCAGATCACTTCGTTTCGGTCAGTTCGCTCTGCAAACCACGGAAGATGCAATAGCATAGCCCCAACAGGATCAACGTGAACAGCAGGCCGGTCGAGATGACCATCGATTGAAGCGCTGCAAGTCCACCACCCAGCAACAACGCAATCGCAACTGCGCCCTCGAAGATGCACCAGAATACCCGCTGAGGCACAGGCGCATCCACCTTGCCGCCTGCCGTGATTGTATCGACGACCAACGAACCGGAATCCGACGATGTCACAAAGAAAACAATCACAAGGACGATCCCGATAAACGAGGTGATCGAAGCTAGTGGCAACTCACTCAACATCTGGAACAGCTGGCGCGGCAATTCCGCTGATTGAGCCCCCGTGAATCCGTCAGTGATAACCTGATGGATTGCAGTGCCACCAAAAATCGACATCCAAACCACACAGACCAGCGACGGGATCAACAATACGCAAACGATGAATTCACGGACCGTACGGCCGCGGCTGACACGTGCGATGAACATACCAACGAAAGGTGACCAACTGATCCACCACGCCCAATAGAACGCTGTCCAACCTTGGCTAAAGTTCACATCTTCGCGGCCAAACGGATTGGCAAGGGCAGGAAGGAATTCAAGATAGGCTTTCAGGCTGTCCCAAAAGAAGGCGAACAAGAATGCAGTTGGCCCAACGACCAGCGTAAACAGTGCCAGCAAACCAGCCAGCCCCATGTTGACCTCTGACAGGATTTTGACACCGCCATCAAGCCCGCGCAGCACCGAGATAGTTGCGACAGCCGTGATCGCCGAAATCAGGATAACTTCTGTCGTGCTGCCCATCGGGATGCCGAACAGCTCGTTCAGACCTGCACTGGCTTGCGTGGCACCAAGGCCGAGCGATGTAGCCAGACCAAAGAGTGTTGCGAAAACTGCCAGAATGTCGATGACATGTCCCGGCCATCCCCAGATACGATCCCCGAAGATCGGGTAGAACGCAGAGCGGATCGTCAGCGGAAGACCTTTGTTATAAGTGAACAGCGCGAGGCCGAGACCCACAATCGCATAAATCGCCCACGGGTGTAGCCCCCAATGATAGATCGTCGCGGCCATGCCAAGCCGGACGGCTTCGGCCTGGTTATCCAAAGCGCCCGCCAAAGGGGCCCAGTCTGTCCGCAGGCCGCCTTCTGAAGCTATCCCTCCGACAGAAGATGAGAAATGCGACAGCGGCTCGGACACGCCATAGAACATCAAGCCGATGCCCATACCGGCGGCAAACAGCATCGAAAGCCAACCAACATAGGTATAGTCAGGTTTTGCTGTAGAGCCACCCAACCGGATCTTGCCGAATGGTGAGACAATCAGGAACAATGCAAAGATCACGACCAAATCAGCCGAGCCAATCAAGAACCAGTCAAAGTTCTTGGTAGTAAAGTTGAACATCCCCTTAAAGATCGTTGACGCCTGTTCTGGCAAAGCCAGGGTAAAGAAGACAAAAGCCACAATCGCAGCCCCGGAAATCGCGAAAACAGGGTTGTGGATATCAAAACCGAACGGGCCAACAGCGCCGTCAACATTGTCTTGACCGATTTCATACTCCGTTTCGATGATATCAGCGTCCCCCTGCGGGGCAGGTATCCCGTGATTATTCGTGTCATCAGTCAACAGATGTCTCCTTTTTTGTGTTAGGTCGGGCCTGTCATGCCCCGACTGCGGCAAAGTCCAAACAGCGGCACATGGCACCACGAACCGTTTCCAAGCAGGGCAATCGCCCTCATGTTTTGCAACGGTACTGAAAGGTGCGCAGCAAAAGCGCTGATAAAAGCCAGCTCGTATTGTCCCCCCGTAACAGGCTTTCACCCAAAGCTGCAACCGAAGCGTGACCAATTACCCACCTCATTCTAAAAGGCGCTATGTACCAGTGACTTAAGACGTTAAAGCACCATTGATTTCCGCACATATGAACCAACAGCCTCTGCTGCTATCTAGGTCATGCGGGATGGAATGTCAGAAAGCATCTGACGTGCTGATAGGTTCAGGATCATTGATGCAAGAACACGTTGCCGACAAAAAAACGCGCAGGAGCCAGACGCCCCCCCCCCTCAGTGACGCGGCAGCATGCAAACAGCACCCCTTACGGCGCTTCGATCCAAGCACGGTCCAGTGCCACAGCACACATCTGCAACGTCGCAAGACAATGATCAAACTCTGGAGGGGCATCAAAGGCAGTCACCGGACCAGACACTCCGATAACCGTCTTTGTCTCCCCCAAGCGTCCAATGGGGACCGCCAGACCTGAAACCCCTGCCTCGAATTCCGATGTGACAAGGGCAAACCCCTGATCCCGCGCGGCCTGAACCTGCTGTTCTATATCCACAGGGTTGGTAACTGTGTGCGGGGTATATTGAACCGGAGTGATTTCATTGACCAGCGCGTGCCGGGACGTTTCATTCAGCGTCGCCAGCAACATGCGGCCAATAGCAGTATGCAAAAGAGGCAGACGGCTGCCCACTGTAAACCCGAACGAGACCGTCGATCCCGTGATGTTGGACCGTGCAAGATAGATCGCTTCTGCTTCAGACACTGTTGCCAGAGAGATTTCCTTGCCCAGCTGTCCTGAGTATTCGTTCAGAATGGGCTGCACGGTGGCGCCGATGCCGTGGCCCCGCAAATACTGGCTGGCCAGCGTTAGTATCTTGGGCGTGAGGGCAAAAGATTTGTCTGTTTTCGTCAGCAACCCCTCATCAACAAGAGTAATCACAAGGCGCCGGACCGTTGCGCGATCATATCCGGTTTTTGTGCCGATTTCGGGCAGGGTCAGATAGGCCGAGCCATCATCGAACGCGACAAGCACCTTCAACCCCTTCACAAAGGTCGTGGATATATCACGGGTGGCGTACCAAAGTTCGCGGCTGTCAGTGGTCATGGAACGCTCCTGTCTAAGGATGAGAGTTTTAGGTGGTGATACAGCCAAAGCTTGCGTGACACGCTGAGCTTGCATACGCTGTATTATATGTCAACAAATGTGCGTTATTTGAACATTATGAACATTCCAAAACCATCCTAAAGAACCCTGAGGGAGACCGCCCAGATGATCAGTCAAGAGTTGAACGACCAGTTAACCCGCACCGGACCCGATAGTGATGCGGGCGCTGTGATCCGCCACTATTGGCAACCTGCGGCCTTGACTGACGAGCTTGACAGTAAGCGCCCTGTGGTTCCGGTCAAACTTCTGGGCGAAGATTTGGTGCTGTTTCGTGACAGCGACGGAGAGTTGGGCCTGATCGGGCGCGCCTGCCCGCACCGCGGCGCGGACCTGTGCTATGGCAGGCTCGAGGATAACGGATTGCGGTGCCCCTTTCACGGCTGGCATTTCAACCGTGACGGTCAATGCGTCGAGCAACCCGGAGAGCCAGAAGGTTCCCGCATGCATGAGCAAATCCAGAACATCTCTTACCCTGTGATCGAAAAGAACGGCATTATCTTTGCCTACATGGGTCCCGGTGAGCCGCCCGAATTCCCGAATTTCGACTGTTTCCGCGCGCCTCACAGCCATGTGTTTGCGTTCAAAGGCCTCTGGCAGTGTAACTGGCTGCAAGCGATGGAGGTAGGCATTGATCCGGCCCACGCCTCCTTCCTGCACCGTTTTTTGCAAGACGAAGACGCCGCCGACAGCTACGGCAAGCAATTCCGCGACAAGGCAGCCGATACCGACATTCCCATGACCAAACTGCTGCGTGACTATACCCGCCCGGATATCACCGTTGAGCAAACCGACTACGGGATGCGGATCATTGCCCTGCGTCATCTGGACAATGGCAAAACCCACGTCCGCATCACCAACCAGATCTTTCCCGAAGCGATCTCAATCCCCATGAGCCGCGAGATGATCATCACGCAGTGGCATGTGCCGATCGATGACGAAAACTGCTATTGGTATTCGATGTTCACCAGCTTCGACAAACCCGTAGACAAGGAAAAAATGCGCGCCCAACGGCTCAAAGAGCACCGCCTGCCCGACTATGCACCGCTCAAGAATAAATCCAACAACTATGGCTTTGACCCCGAGGAACAGCAGCGTGAAACCTACACAGGCATGGGTCTTGATATCAACGTGCATGACCAATGGGCGGTAGAAAGCCCCGGCGCTATCTTTGATCGCACCAAGGAACATCTGGGCAAAACAGATGTGGCAATCATCAAATACCGCCGCATGATGCGCGCAGCAATTGCCAGCCTCAAAGATGGCTCGAAAGAAGCCATGCCGATGGTGTCCGGCGTCGATGTAAAAACAATCTACGGTCCAATTTCCAATGATACGATCGGGGATAAGGATGCGTGGCGCGAGGCATTTGAAGCAAGTGATCACGCGCGCCGGACAGGCTGCACCGATTGGGACGCGAAGATATAAGAGGCGTATCGTAGATGGCTGATTTCAAAACACGGATTGAGACAGGTGCATTGGCACGTGCAGGGCTTCTGGATGCCGATGCGATTGAAGCGGCAGCTGGCCTGCTCGAACGCGTGGCAGAGAGCGATCTAGAGACAGTGCGAGTTCTATTCGCGGACCAGCACGGCGTGCTGCGCGGCAAAACCATCGTGGCCAGCGCGCTGCCGTCCATTTTTACAAGTGGCCTCGCGGCTCCCTCGACCCTGTTGCTCAAAGACACCTCTCACCGCACGGTTTTCCCGATCTGGTCTGAGAATATCGGCGTGGCAGGTGATATGGGCGGCGCGGGCGACATTCTGATGCTACCGGACCCAGCCACATTTCGAGTGTTGCCCTGGTCGCCTCACTCGGCATGGATATTCTGTGATCCGCGTTTAAAATCGGGGGCTGTGATCCCCTTTTCGCCCCGCGACATGCTCAGGGCGGCGGTGGAAAAACTAGCAGCCCACAACCTTGATCTGGTCGTGGGCCTTGAGGTTGAGTTTCATGTCTTTGAACGTGTCGACGGAAAACTGGGCCATGCCGATGCGACCATGCCTGGCCAGCCGATCCAAACCCGAAATCTGGCCCAAGGGTATCAATTCCTGACAGGAACCCGCTACGGCGAGCTGGAACCGGTCATGGATGTTCTGCGCCGCCACTGTCAGGCAATGGACCTGCCTGTCCGCTCAATGGAGGTTGAGATGGGGCCAAGCCAGTTCGAGTTCACATTTGATCCAAGCGATCCGCTGACCCATGCCGACAACATGATGATGTTCCGCGCGCTTGTGAAAGAGACCTGCGCGGCGCGCGGTCTACACGCAACGTTCATGTCCCGCCCGCGCGTCGAGAATGCCGCCGCCAGTGGCTGGCACTTGCATCAGTCCTTGGTGGACCGGACAACTGGCGAAAACGTTATGGCGCCCTCACAGGACGGGACCATCAGCGTCGCGGCAAGCGGCTGGATCGCAGGGCTGCTGACCCATGCGGCCGAAAGCTGCCTGATGACCACACCAACCGTCAACGGATACAAGCGCTATCGCCCGCACCAGTTGGCCCCCGAAAGCATTCAGTGGGGCCGCGACAACCGTGGCACAATGATCCGCGGCTTGATGGCTGCGGGTGATCCTGCCTCGCGGATAGAGAACCGCGTCGCCGAGACTGCTGCCAACCCGTATTATTTTTTCACCAGTCAGATCCTGTCGGGGCTCGATGGTATCAAGACGGGCACGAAAGCCCCCGACCCCGTCGAAACGCCCTACGACAATGGGTCACCCCGCCTTCCCGCAAATTTGCTGGACGCGATACGCCTGATGAACGGATCAGAATTCTACCGCACCGCGCTGGGCGATGCGTTTGTCGATTATATCACAACGATCCGTCAGGCCGAATGGGATCGCTATCATCTGGCCGTGTCACAGTGGGAACAGGCCGAATACTTCGGATTGTACTGAGCAAAAAAGAAGCCCTCCGGTATTCGAAGGGCTTCTTCAATTTTACTCTGCGGCCTCTAGATACTCATCCATCGGCGGGCATGTGCAACTTAGGTTGCGGTCACCCCAGACGTTGTCCACGCGGTTCACCGGTGGCCAGTATTTGTCGACGCGGAACGCACCGGGAGGGAAACAGCCCTGTTCGCGCGTGTAGGGGCGATCCCAATCTTTCACGAGGTCTTCCATCGTATGCGGCGCATTCTTGAGCGGGTTGTTTTCAGGATCAATCGTCCCGGCCTCGATTTCGGCAATCTCGGCGCGGATGGCGATCATGGCGTCACAGAACCGGTCAAGCTCGGCCTTGGTCTCGGACTCTGTCGGCTCGATCATCAACGTGCCTGCAACAGGCCAGCTCATCGTAGGCGCGTGAAAGCCGCAGTCCATCAAACGCTTGGCGATGTCGTCCACTGTTACATGGGCGCTGTCGGCGAAGGGCCGCGTGTCGATGATACACTCATGCGCGATGCGTCCTGTCGGCCCTTTGTAAAGCACCTCGAACGAGCCTTCCAACCGTTTGGCGATGTAGTTGGCATTCAGGATCGCGACACGTGTTGCTTGGGTCAGGCCCTTGCCGCCCATCATCAAACAATATGCCCATGAAATAGGCAGCAAGGAAGGCGAGCCGAAAGGTGCCGCAGAAACCGCGCCTTCACCGGAGGTAGGATCACCTGGCAGGTGCACAATCAAATGCTCCTTTACGCCGATTGGCCCCATGCCGGGACCACCACCGCCGTGGGGAATGCAGAACGTCTTGTGCAGGTTGAGGTGGCTTACGTCACCGCCCAGATCGCCGGGACGCGACAGGCCGACCATCGCGTTCATATTCGCGCCGTCGATATAAACCTGCCCGCCATTTGCATGCACAATATCACAGACGTCGATGACCGTTTCCTCGAACACGCCGTGGGTTGAGGGATAGGTGATCATACAGGCCGCAAGGTTGTCGGCATGCTCTGCCACCTTGGCGTTGAAATCTTCCAGATCAATGTCGCCATTGGCAGCCGATTTGATCGGCACCACCTTCCACCCGACCATCTGCGCAGACGCGGGGTTGGTCCCATGCGCAGACATCGGGATAAGGCAGATGTTCCGGTGCCCCTGCCCGTTTGCGCGGTGGTAGGCTGCAATCGTCAGCAGCCCCGCATATTCACCCTGAGCGCCCGAGTTCGGCTGCATCGAGATGGCGTCATAGCCGGTCACATCACACAGCTTGGCCGACAGGTCGTCGATCATTTCGATATAGCCCGCCGCCTGATCCGCAGGTATATACGGGTGCAGCAAAGAGAACTCGTCCCAGCTGACCGGCATCATTTCCGCTGCCGAGTTCAGCTTCATCGTGCACGACCCCAGCGGGATCATCGCACGGTCCAGCGCCAGATCACGGTCGGCCAAACGGCGCATATACCGCATCATTTCCGTCTCGGCGCGGTTCATGTGGAACACCGGATGGGTCAGGTACTCGGATGTGCGGATCAGCTTGTCCGGCATGTGGTAATGCGGCGTGTAATCCTTGTCTTCACGTTCAATCCCGAAGGCACGCCAGACGGCCTCGATGGTGCTTGACCGTGTGCGTTCGTCCAGCGTGATGCCAACCTGAGTGGTACCGACCTTGCGCAGGTTGATCCCTTCATCGACAGCAGATTTCATGACCGCAGATTGCAGCGGCCCAACCTCAACGGTCAGTGTGTCGAAGAAGGCCGCCGGGCGCACGTCAAAACCGGCCACCTTCAGCCCTTCGGCCAATCGCGCGGTTTTGCGGTGGATGCGCTGGGCAATCGCCTTCAAGCCTTCAGGACCGTGGAACACAGCATAAAAGCCCGCCATGACGGCCAGAAGCGCCTGTGCAGTGCAGACGTTCGAGTTCGCCTTTTCACGACGGATATGCTGTTCGCGGGTTTGTAGGGACAGACGGTAGGCACGGTTGCCCTGGCTGTCGATGGAAACACCCACAATGCGACCCGGCATGGATCGCGCATAGCCTGTCTTCGTCGCCATATAGGCGGCGTGCGGACCACCGTAGCCCACGGGCACCCCGAAGCGCTGCGTAGACCCGACAGCAATATCCGCCCCCATCGCGCCCGGTTCCTTAAGCAAGGTCAGCGAGAGCGGATCAGCAGCGATGACGCCAATCGCCTTGTTCTCGTGCAACGCTGCAATCTCGGCCGTGAAATCACGCAGGTGCCCGAATGTACCCGGGAACTGGAAGATCGCACCAAAGATGGCAGAAGCATCCATGTCATCAGGGTTGCCCACGATCACTTCAATACCCAGCGGCGCCGCCCGCGTTTTCATCACATTGATGTTTTGCGGATGGCAGTTTTCGTCGATGAAGAACCCCATCGCTTTTGTCTTGGCCACTCTCTTGGCCATGGTCATCGCTTCGGCACAGGCCGTCGCTTCGTCCAGTAGCGATGCGTTGGCGATATCAAGCCCTGTCAGGTCCGACACCATCGTCTGGAAATTGAGCAAAGCCTCAAGCCGGCCCTGTGAAATCTCGGGTTGATAAGGCGTATAAGCTGTGTACCAAGCGGGGTTCTCAAAGATGTTGCGCTGGATCGCAGGCGGCGTGACCGTGCCGTGATAGCCCTGCCCGATCAGCGAGGTCAGAACCTTGTTCTTGCCTGCCGTGATCTTCATATGTCGCAGCAATTCCTGCTCCGACAGCGGCTTGCCAAAATCGAGCGGCTCGGCCTGCCGGATCTTTGCGGGCAGCGTGTCGTCGATCAGCGCATCAAGGTCTTTCGCGCCCACAACCTTTAACATGTCGGCCATTTCGGACACAGACGGTCCGATGTGGCGACGGTTGGCAAAGTCATAGGGCAGGTATTCTGTGGGCGTAAAAGTCATGGCGTTGCTCCGGGCAATCAGGCGATAAGGGCGTTGTAGGCGGTCTCGTCCATATAGGCGTCCATCTGCGCGGGGTTTGATGGCCTGATCTTCACAAACCAGCCTTCGCCCATCGCATCGTCATTTGCCAAAGAAGGAGTGTCGCCAAGCGCTTCGTTCACTTCCACGATCTCGCCATCAATGGGGGCAAGAATATCGGACGCGGCCTTGACACTTTCGATCACGACAACCTCGTCATCCTTCGCCACAACAGTGCCGACCTCAGGCAGTTCAACAAAGACGATATCGCCCAGCTGGGATGTTGCATGGTTGGTAATACCCACAACAATAAGATCGCCCTCGGCGCGCAGCCATTCGTGCTCTTCGGTATATTTCATCTGTAGTCTCCGGTTGGTTAACGTTTAAAATTGGCAGGGACAAAAGGCAGGGCTGTCACTGTCAGCGGCAAGCGTTTGCCCCGTAGTTCGCCGAACACAACGGTCCCGTTTGAGGTAAATTCTGACGCGAGCATGCCCATGGCGACAGGCCCGCCAACTGTCGGGCCAAAGCCGCCTGACGTGATCTTTCCAATCGGTGTGTCGCTGTCGGAATCGGCAAAAAGCTCTACGCCCTCGCGCATCGGCGCGCGGCCCTCTGGCAGCAATCCGACCCGCTTGCGGGCGGCACCATTTGCAAGCTCGCTCAGGATGACATCCGCACCGGGGAACCCCCCTGCGCGGTCGCCGCCTGTGCGGCGTACCTTCTGGATCGCCCAGTTCAGCGCCGCTTGGGTCGGAGTGGTGTCTGTATCAACGTCATGTCCGTAAAGGCACAAACCGCCCTCCAGACGCAGACTGTCACGCGCGCCAAGGCCAATGGCCTCGACATCATCATGCGCCAGCAACGCACGGGCCAACGCCTCTGCCTGCGCTTCTGGCACAGAAATCTCATAGCCGTCTTCGCCGGTATATCCCGAGCGTGAAACCCAGCATTCAGCCCCTGCCAGCGACAGGGTCACTACGTCCATAAACCGCATTTCGGCAGCACGTGGGTCAAGCGACGCAAGCACCACCTCAGCCGCTGGCCCCTGAAGCGCCAGCAACGCACGGTCGGTAATCTCGGTCACGGTTACACCGGTCAGATTCGCGGTCATATGGGCGATATCCGCCGCCTTACAGGCCGCATTCACCACGACAAACACGTGGTCTCCACGGTTGGCCAGCATAAGATCATCCGTGATCCCGCCTGCATCATTGGTGAAAAACCCATAGCGCTGACGGTTCTCGCCCAAACCCAGGATATCCACGGGCACCAGCGCCTCAAGCGCCAATGCAGTGGTCTCAAAATCCGCGCCCTTAACGATCACCTGACCCATGTGGCTTACGTCAAAAAGCCCTGCTTTCTCACGGGTGTGGGTGTGTTCTTTCATCACGCCCAGCGGATATTGCACCGGCATGGCATAACCGGCAAAGGGCACCATTTTGGCGCCCAGTTCTGCGTGTAAATCATATAACGGCGTGTGCAGCAGATCAGACATCAGCAGCTCCCTCTCTTAAAGGCGCGCAGATTCTGTGAAATCATGCGGCACCACGTAAACACACAGGCTGATGCCTGTACGCGTGATGCCCCCTCTGTCCTTGCACCTGAGATCGCTATCCCTTCGGTGTGCGCATCCAAGCGCCGCTCTCCAGAGTCCTCATTCCCAAGTCGGTCCTTTTGCCTGAGAGTTTCCGGGGCGGTTGCTCCTTCGGCACCAGATAAACTGGTTCTCCCGACATGGGTCTTGCGAAAAGATGACCTATTTAAGATGAACGCGCAAGGGCTGAGTAGCGGGCCGGCACACATACATGAAACAGCCCGTTATTCGCCCACCATCATGATCCTGAGATGATGCCGTTCAACAGATCCCCCGACGGGCAAACCAACAGCATCTGCCCTCCTCAGGTAACAAGCAGTTTCTTTGCAACGAGGACGCGGTTCAGTTCCTTTGCTGCGTCCAATTCCTCTTGAGTGGATGCATCTGCAATCTGGTCCTCACAATATTCTTTCAACAGGGCCTGACGGCTAGGCGCCACTACTGCCGCTTGCTCTGGTTTTTCGCTGTCTGAATGAACAGCACTGGCCACTTTGCTCTCATCCGACAGCGCCTTTGCCCGCGCAGGATCAACGAAGATATCCCCTTCAATCCCAGCAAACTGACGTGTCCGCATGATGCGCTCATCGCTGCAATCCAGAAGCGCTGCCATTGCACTGACCTTCCCCATAGGAGTTGTATTCCCAACGTAGCCGTAAGGCGCACAATCTGACCGCTTGAGCACGCGGTTCATCACCGGATCAATGACAGTAACAATGTCTGTGATACCCGAATCGCGGGCATATTCCAAAGATGCTGCCATCAACTCACAGGTCGCATAGCTGATCGAACCGCGTGTTTTACCGCGGTCAAGAACCTCGGTGTCTACGCAAAAACGTGTGGATTCCCAAATGGTTGCACTGCGAAGTGGCGGCTCGCCTCCAAGAATTGAGGAAAAGACATCCGACAGCATGTGCGGGCCGGTGGTCTGCAACGCGCGTACGCATGATACGACCTTGTTGTCGTCATTCACACCGATCACATAAGCTGGATCAAGCGCATCGAACTGATCGATCTCGCGCCCGTCCCGAATGTCGACCTCCCAGCCAAGCCGCGCCCCGAAAACCCGTGCGCGCAATGCGAACATTTCGTCGAGAAGCCGTGTGTAGAGGTGCCGGTTCGTACCATCGATGACTATAATCATTATACTCTTCTCCTATTTTGGAGAAGGATCGTATTTAAATTATGCGGATGCTATTGTGGGAAACCCGTATGTTTTTCGATTAAACCGGATAAATCATACCAAGGCCGATCGCGCGGCCTACCGCTTGGGCAGTCGTCAAAGCAGAAAGCTTGCTTCTGCTTGAGCGCAAGTGGACTTCAACCGTCCGGTTAGAGATCGACAGAATATCTGCAACGTCTTGCTGGGATTTTCCTGCTGCGACCCACTGCAAAATCTCTTTTTCCCGCGACGACAGCGACGGATGCATCAGCTTGTGGCTCAATACATTCGTACTCATGACGTGATCGTGCATGTGCACGGCTGCCGTTTGAAGATCGCCAAGGATTTTACGCTTCAACAGCTCCCATTCCGTGTCGGAACAATCGCGTGTCACGCTGAAAAGGCCAACGTCACCGAAGGGCCCTCTGACCGGGATCGTAAGCCCCTGTTCAAAAATGCGGTAGTCGTTTGCTGCTTGAAAAATAGTATCGAACGACGCATCGCCCCGCAGCCGCTGCCAGTCTACAGGAGAAATGCTGCGCGCGGCAGTCAACAAGGTCGGGTCTTTATGCTGAAACCCCTCCTTCACGTAGCGCGTCTGCCATTCGTCAGGATAATTAACGAAACCGTGCACCGTCTGCGCGATCGGATCCATCCCCGCGTAAGCCGCAAAATCAAGCTCGTACTTTTCACATATGGAATCAAGCAACGCCCTGAAGTCGTTCTGAGGGAACGGAATTTTGCTTAGATCAATAACGGACATACTCTCTAGTATCTCACTTAGGGCCGATACGCTACGGTCCTTTTCTTTCGATCTTGCGCTACAAACGTCCCTAATTTTCCTTTGGAAAGACCATGGCGTCATTCCGACGCAGTTCGCTTTCGCGGCTACAAACCAAACGAAAGCCTGCATCGAATTGAATACAATAAATATTTTATCTAGATATCCAGATGCAAAAGTCCGAATTTTGCGTCCTGAACGACCGGCTGACACTGCCCAATACAAAGAAAACCTATCAAAATAAAAATTTCGATAGGTTTGTGCTGCTGACAGACTGCAAAATGTCCATCAAGGCGGCTTAATTTAGTTTTTCGCCGCAGAGATATCTTCAATGAAGCTCAAAATGCGTCTCTTGGTGTCATCACTGTCAATCGAAGCAAGTGCCGCTGAGACCGCCATGCTTGAAGCGTCATTCTTGTTGCTGCTTTGACCGCCATGTATACCGTCAAAGAAATAGGCAAGGTCCACGTTCAGCGCCTGCGCCAATTCAAAAAGCCGGCTCGCAGAAATCCGGTTGCTCCCAGCCTCGTATTTCTGGATCTGCTGGAATGAAAGTTCAAGCTGGGTTCCCAAGTCGGTCTGGGACAGCCCGCGCGCTGCTCGAAGCTGTTTGAGTCTTTGACCAACGTGAATGTCTACCGGGTGTGACATGGGAATTTACCTACAATTAATATTACAGAGACAAGAATAAGTTTATCTTACCTAACGCGCTCAATCTAATGATTTAACTTGCAAACTTCAATCATTAGTTGCACCTGCTGAGCTAAGTGCCATTTGTGGGCAATATGCGGCGGAATTCAAGCAATTTTCAAACCTTGAAGCGGATCAAATAGCAGCCCGCCATTCAAAGCAACCACACTCACGGCATGACAGCGCGGGCTTTACTGCTGCAACCGCAGCCCTTCGGGTGATGGGAGTCAGCGCATCCTACAATGTTTTCAACGCGTCATCGGCTGCATGAACACTCGAACAGCAACAGTTTTTTTCGCGCAACAGTATACCCCGAAAAGACCTTTGGTATATTCCTCGAGTCTACGGTTTATCGCAAGGAAACCACACCAATTTTGCCGTCATCGCCCGGCACCCCCGGCACCCCCGCCACCGGGATGCCGTCCGGCACTCCGTGGCTAGGGTCAAGTGGACGGTCACTCTGCTTCGGATTCAGTCGATTCGTCAGACTTGAAACCAATCGCCACCACAAATTTCTCCGAGCTATCCTGTCGGCTCGATGGTGGCTTGTAGTTCGCAACTTTGCGGAACCGCTTTTTCAGAAGCTGCTGAAGCTCCCCCTCGGCACCGCCCGCCAGCACTTTGGCGACGAATGTACCGCCTTCATCCAAAACGTCGAAAGCAAAGTAAGCAGCAGCCTCACACAAGGCGATAATCCTGTTGTGGTCAGTTTGCTTGTGCCCCGATGACGCGGCAGCCATGTCCGACATGACCACATCGGCGCGACCGCCCAGCCACCCTTTCACGATCACATCAGCGTCGTCTTCCATAAAATCGAGCTGGTGAATTTCACAACCGGCAATCGGCTCCATCTCTTGAAGGTCAATCGCCAGAATGGTGCCGCGCGATTTGCCGCCCTTTTCGCCCAGTACGTTAGAGCGTTTGACCGCCACCTGACACCAGCCACCCGGGGCAGCGCCCAGATCGACGATCCGCGCGCCAGGCACCAAAAAGCGGTATTTGTCATCAAGCTCCATAATCTTGAACGCCGCACGCCCGCGATAGCCTTCGGCCTTCGCCCGTTTCACGTAAGGATCGTTCAGCTGTCGTTGCAACCAACGGGTCGAGCTAAGCTTGCGCCCACGAGCTGATTTCACTTTAACTTTCAGGTCGCGCTGCCCGCGGCCCGAGATGTTTTTTCCTGTCGGCGTCTTGCCCATCAGAATGTTCCTTCTTCAAGCACGCCATCCGCGCTCATTTGTGCATATAACAGACCTTCGCGCAGACCGCGATCCGCCACGCTAAGCCTGTCTGTGGGCCAACAGCGCATCAGCGCTTGCAAGATTGCCGCCCCCGACATGATCAGGGCAGATCGGTCGTGCCCAATACAGGGGTCAACGCGCCTGCCCTCTGGCCCCATGGCGAGGTATTTGTGAATAACTTTGTCGATCTGCTGGCTGGTCATGCGCAGCCCGTCCACTTTCGTCCGGTCATAGCGCCGCAGCCCCAGATGACTGGCCGCGACAGTCGTCACTGTACCTGAGGTTCCGACGATCTGAAACCGCTCTTGCGGTTGGGCAGATTGATAAGGCGTGAAATCGGCAAGGTTCTCTTCAAAGAACCAGCTCATCAACGCAAACCGTGCAGCGTCGTCTTCGACATCTGAAAACTGGTCACGGAGCGTCGCCACACCCAGCGGTACGCTGATCCAATCCACCACCCGCGCGGCCGGAATATCGGTCGCCGCCTGCACAAACCCGTTATGCAAACGCATGATGGATTGCGCGCGGTCGCGCTTGGGCACTTTCGAGATGTCGATCCAGACCAGCTCGGTCGAGCCGCCGCCGATGTCTACCACCAGCAGGTTTTCCGTCTTGGGGCTGACCAACGGGGCGCAAGAAATAACAGCAAGCTGAGCTTCTTGCTCGGGCGCGATGATATCCAGACGCAGACCCGTTTCGCGGGTCACGCGGCGCATGAAATCATCGCCGTTGATTGCCCGACGGCAAGCTTCGGTCGCGACAAGACGCATGCGTTTGACTTTGTTACGGCGAAGCTTTTGCTGGCATATGCGCAGTGCCTGAATGGTACGCGCCATCGATCCGCGCGACAGACGCCCGGTTTTCTCAAGCCCCGCGCCCAACTGGACGGATTTCGAGAAACTATCCACCACATGAAAACCACCGCCCTTGGGTTGGGCAATCAACATGCGACAGCTATTTGTGCCCAGATCAAGGGCCGCATATAGGTCGTTCGATCTGGACGAAACTGGCGCGGGGCTCAGAACCGTCGGTTTTGTTTGTTCGAGCGCACCCGCACCTTTGGAGCGCTTTGGCGCCATGGTATGCGCCTTTCATTACGAGTTGATGACACGATACGTCTTGCGCGGCTCTGGCGCAAGGACCCGCGTGGGTCAAAGAGCGTTGAATTCAATCAAGCGCATGATCTTCATGTGGGGAATGAGGCTTCGCGCCCCTCGCGGCCTTGTCGGGCTTGAGATATACAAAGGTCGCGGATGGTGCCGTTATTGTCGAAAACGACATTCGTGCAATGCGCCCCATCCGTTAGAGAGATCGAAACGTAATGCAGGTTGGAGGAATCGCGCATGGCTGATGTTGTTGTCGTCTACTGGCGGGATATTCCTGCACAGGTCATTGTCGGCAAAGGCCGTCGCGGTCAAAAGCGTGTTCTTCCCGAACGCTTTGAGCAGGCCATCGACCGTGCCGCCATGAAAGTGGGCGCTGGTGATACCGATGCCTATCTGGCCGAATGGCGCAAGGCGGCCCCCTATTCGGTTGAGGGCGATGACGCCGCCGTGGCTGACGCCGAAGCTGCCCGTCTGGACGCCGAATATGACCGCGACCGTATCAAAGCATTGATTGCAAACGATGGCTGGGCCTGAACGCCCCTGTTTCGATTTTGGAAGGAGCCTGCTCATGGCACTGTTGAATTTTCGTAAAAAGCCCGATCCGGCCGATAACAGGGTAAACCCCGAAATCGAAAGTTTTCTAAAGGATTTCTCAATCGAGGTGATGCCGCGCACTGCCGAAAAGGTCGAAGACTTTCCCGCGCTGCTGCCCGCGGGCACCCGCGTCTACGTGGCCCATATCGAAGGCACCCCCATCGAAGACATGGTCGCCACGGCGAAACGGCTGAACGCGGACGGCTATGCCGTCATGCCGCACTTTCCTGCCCGTATCATCAAAGACCGTGCCACACTTGCCGACTGGATCGCGCGCTATCAGGGTGAAGCGGACGTAAAGCAGGCGCTCTTGCTGGCTGGCGGTGTCGCAGCTCCCCACGGTGATTTTTCCGACAGTATGCAACTGATGGAAACCGGCCTGTTCGACGAGGCCGGATTTACCCGTCTGCACGTGGCGGGCCACCCCGAAGGCAACCGCGATATCGACACCTCAGGCACCGCAAATGTCGATGCCGCGCTGCGCTGGAAAAACGATTTCCAGACGCGCACGGATGCAAAGATGGCCATTGCCACGCAATTCGCGTTTGAAGCCAAGCCAATCATCGCATGGGCAGACAGCCTGCGCGACGCGGGCATCACCCTGCCCGTCCACATCGGCATCGCGGGACCTGCCAAGCTGCAAACACTGATCAAATTCGCCATCGCCTGCGGCGTCGGACCCTCGCTTAAAGTGCTGCAAAAGCGGGCGATGGATGTGACCAAGCTGCTGCTGCCCTATGAGCCGACAGACGTGCTGCGCGAACTGGCCGCCCACAAAGCTGCCAACCCCGACTTCAATATCTCTCATGTGCATTTCTTCCCGCTCGGCGGGATCAAGACAAACGCCACATGGGCACAAACACATGGCGGCGATTCCGCTGTCCCTGCAACCGCCGGATAATTAGGACTGAACATGACCAGAACGATCGTCGAATCCAAAACGAAAACCGCCATCATCGGCTTTGACCAGCCGTTCTGCGTCATCGGGGAGCGGATCAACCCCACGGGCCGCAAGATCCTTGCCGAAGAGCTTGAGCGCGGCGATTTCTCCCGCGTTGAGGCCGATGCGATTGCGCAGGTTGCCGCTGGCGCGAACATCCTCGACGTGAACTCCGGCGCGGTCTTCTCCAACAAAATGGCCGAAGACCCCCGCTATGCCGACAACAACTTTGTCGAACCGATGCTGATGCCCGAAATGATCAAACGCGTGCAAGCAGTCACCGATTGCCCGATTTGCATCGACAGCTCGGTTCCCGGCGCGCTTGAGAACGGCCTGGAGGCCTGCGAAGGTCGCCCGTTGCTGAACTCTGTCACCGGCGAGGAAGAGCGGCTGGAGCTGGTGCTGCCACTGGTCAAGAAATACAACGTGCCGGTTGTGGCGATTTCAAACGATGACACTGGCATCTCCGAAGACCCCGACGTCCGCTTTGCTGTGGCCAAAAAGATTGTCGAGCGCGCGGCAGATTTCGGCATCCCCGCCCATGACATTGTTGTTGATCCGCTGGTCATGCCGATTGGTGCGATGGCGACAGCAGGTCATCAGGTCTTCACGCTTGTGCGCCGCTTGCGCGAAGAGCTGGGCGTGAACACCACTTGCGGTGCCTCCAACATCAGCTTTGGCCTGCCCAACCGCCACGGCATCAACAATGCCTTCCTGCCGATGGCGATGGGCGCGGGCATGACGTCTGCTATTATGAACCCCGTCGCACTCCCCGTAAACGCCACCAAAATCGCCGAGAAGAAGGCCGAACTGGCTGCCCTTGGCCTAATTCTGCCCGAAGACATGGATGACGAGGCCTTTGTGAACCTGTTCGGCATGGGGTCTACCCTGCCCCGTCCGGGCAAGGAAATGGAGGCCATCCGCGCCGCCAACTTCCTGTTTGACCGTGACCCGCACGGCGGTGATTGGATCAAGTTCAACAAGGTCGCGCCAAAAGCGGGCCACGAAGGCCGTGGCCGTGCGGGCCGTGTTGGTGGCCGTCGTCGCGGTTAATCTGACCGATACATTATGTTGGGGGCAGTGCGTCGCGCTGCCCCTTTTCGGTGCTACAGCAGATTTTTCGCCAACATCATATGCACGCCTTTCTCGCGGTTTACCGTCTGGGTGATCCGCAGATCTCCCGCGAGCGAACAAAGCATGTAGGCCTGTGCTCGGCTAATCCCTGCCTTTGCCGCGACCACGGTGATCATCCGGCGCAAAGCAATCTCGACGCATTGATCTAGGTCCGCGTGCATCCCCATGGTGATGATATGAGTAGGCGTTTCCGCCTGTGGATAGCTCACATCCATGTCGCGCCGCACGGTGAGACGGAATCGCCCCTGCAGCGCAGTTTCGATCGCGGTCACACAGACCTCTCCATCGCCTTGTGCGCCATGGCCATCGCCGCAGGAAAACAGCGCTCCCTCCACATGCACCGGCAGATAAAGCGTGCTGCCTACCACCAGTTCCTTATTGTCCATATTGCCACCATGAGCGCGCGGCTCAATCGTTGAGATGCGGCCCCATTCAGGCGGCGGTGCCACGGCCATCACACCAAAGAACGGCGCCAGCGGCAGCTTCAGCCCCCAAGGCAATGTCGCCTCTCCCTTTTCGGCATCCAGTGGCAGGATGTTCAGATGCGTGTCGTTGAAATCAAGCGGAAGCGTGCCCGCCAGCGGACGGATTACGTTGTAGCCCCAGTCCTGCCGAAGCTGCACATCAAGGATATCAATTTGCAAAACATCGCCCGCCTGCGCGCCTGCCACCGCCACCGGACCGGTTAGGATATGACCGGGCATCGCTGGCGGACCTTCGGCGTGGATTTCCAACAACTCTGGCGGGATATAAAAACCTTCGGGCGGCAACATCTGCGGTCCTCCGCTGACGGTATTGATCGTAACCTCTGCTCCGCTTTCAACTGTTGCGACAGGCGTAAGGTCAGCGTCAAGAAAGCCCCAGTGGCAGGTCTTTGGTCCGGCATCGATCAGCATTCCAGTATCTCCCAATAAGCCATTGGCGCGTGCGACGTCGCAGCAGACCAGCCCTAGATCGCGGGCACGCATGGCGGCGGTCGTTGTGACATAGTCCACAGTTCAGCGGCGGGAACAATATGACAGCGCGCAGATCACCGACTGCGGCATCATATGCATCGCCGCCAGTTTATAACTTGGACAGACCTACAACCGATGCAATCAAACAGGTCGAGGTCACCACGTCAAAGCTGACGCGCATGTCTGCCATGTGAGTGAAAATGGAAAATGGTGAACCCAGCTGGATTCGAACCAGCGACCTCTGCCTTCGGAGGGCAGCGCTCTATCCAGCTGAGCTATGGGTCCACTAGGGGCGGTATAGTAGTAAGCACCAGCCCCTGCAATTCAAAAAACGGTCACGCGAAAAGTTCATGCGCCAGTTCAAGCGCCTCGATCAGCGTGTCGACCTCTTGGGTGGTGTTGTACATGCCGAACGAAGCACGGCACGTGGCGTTCAGCCCTAAATGCGCCATCAAAGGCCCCGTGCAATGCTGCCCCGCACGCACAGCCACGCCTTTTTTGTCCAGAATGGTTGATATGTCATGCGCATGGGCCGCGCCGTCCATCGTGAAGCTAAAAATTGCCGCCTTGTCCGGCGTGGTACCCTGAACCTGAATCCAGTTAAGCCCCGCCAACTTCTTTACAGCATAATCGCGCAACGATGCCTCATGAGCTGCAATATTTGCTAACCCCACGCCTGTCATATAGTCCAGCGCCACACCAAGCCCGATGGTCTGTACAATCCCCGGCGTGCCCGCCTCGAACTTCATGGGCGCATCGTTGTAGGTCACCGTGTCTTTAGTGACTTCACGGATCATATCACCCCCGCCGATGAACGGACGCATCTCGTCCATACGGTCCGCTTTGACATAGACCGCGCCGGAACCGGACGGGCCATACAGCTTGTGGCCGGTCACGCAGTAGAAGTCACACCCGATATCTTGTACATCGACAGGCATGTGTACCGCCGCCTGAGAGCCGTCCACCAGCACAGCCACCCCTTTTGCATGCGCGGCCGACGTGATGGATTTTACATCAACAACAGTGCCTAACACATTGGACATATGGGTAATTGCAATCAGTTTGGTACGCGGGGTGATCGCATCAATCACCGCTTGCGGATCGAGCGCCCCGGTGGCGTCGACATCGACCCATTTGATCACCACACCCTGCCGCTCGCGCAGGAAATGCCAGGGCACGATGTTGGCATGGTGCTCCATCACGCTCAAAATGATCTCGTCGCCAGCTTCCATGCGCGGCATAGCCCAGCTGTAGGCGACCATATTGATCGCTTCGGTGGTGCCCGAGTTAAAGATGATCTCATCTTCGGAGGCGGCATTCAGAAATCCTGCCACCTTGCCCCGCACTGCCTCGTACTTATCTGTTGCCAGATTAGAAAGGTAATGTAAGCCACGGTGAACATTGGCATATTCGTGTGAATAGGCATTGGTTATCGCATCAATCACCACCTGCGGCTTTTGGGCAGAGGCCCCATTGTCGAGATAGACCAAGGGCTTTCCGTTCACCTGCCGCGACAGGATCGGAAAGTCAGCGCGAATTGCTGCGACATCATACATTTGAAGGTACTCCCATGGCGCCAAGGCCAATCAAACCCGCCAGAATTGCAAGCCCGAACACGATGCCAACTGCGGCCAGCACCATAACGCCAACCGCGTGCAGGACCGTCGGCAAATGCAGTGCTTCGGTAATAAAGTTAACCGTGATCCAAAGGCCCAGAATGCCGACCCCAAGCGAGAAAAGCTGCGCCAGAACAGGAGAGACCAGCATCAGCACAAACATCACCGCCTGCGCTACCGTCCGCAGCGCCTGCAGCCAAACCAGCAGCGCCAACAGGTCACCCAGATCGCCCTGCCCGCCAATGGCGCGGCCAGTCCAGTAAAACCCGTGGACTGTCAGAACCAGAACGCCCGTCACGATGACGAAGAACAACACCGGATTACTGAACAGCGCCGGCAGCATAGACGTATCGCTGAACAGCAGTGAAAAGCTGTAGATGATACTGTTGATCGCCGACACAAGGAACAAGCTGGACCAGAGCACATCCCGGCTAAGGTTCAGCGCCATGATCCTCTGAGCAGCGCTGCGCGGGCGTTGAATGGTCTCAACAGCCAGATCAATGATCACATCACGGTCTATCATTAGCGTGACCCGTCTGCGCGTAGCAGTCCTGCAGCCCAAAACCAGACAAATACAGCCAGCCAGACAGCGCCAACTGCTTTTACCTGAATGCCCGGCCCGATCATACCCGCCGTTAACCCCAGCAAAAGCGCAACAGGCGTTGCCGCCAGCAGTGCCCAGATAAGGGTAAAGCGTATTTCGAAACCGGTGATCTGGCGGCGGGCAATCCGTGCCAGCCCCCAGATGACGATCGCAAAAAAATAGACCAGAATCGGCAGCAGAAACACGTAGAAGAAACCGCTCCAGTATAGTCGCGCAGCCAGCGGAACCTCAGGATCCAGCTGTGCCTCACGGGCCTGAAATGGCGTGGACGCCACAAACATCAGCATCCCCGCAATGAGCAGAAACAACAGCGCGCGCACTTCGTTACGGCCCTGAGAGAGGAACCGTTCAACCACACGTCCCGGCCCTTTGTAAGTGGCCATGATATCCTGCGTCAGCGCCATCTCAGCTACGGCGCCGCGTGAGCCAGGCACCAAGCCGCGCGGTCATGTCTTCGCGCAGGTCTTCATGCGCGATTTCGTCCACAGCTTCGGCCAAAAACGCCAGCGTCAGAAGATCGGTGGCATCGCCTGTCGGCACGCCCCGCGAGCGCAGATAGAACAGCGCATCCTCGTCAATGGCACCCGAGGTAGAGCCGTGACTGCAAGCCACGTCATCGGCATAGATCTCAAGCTCGGGCTTGGCGAGGAACTGGCTGTCGCCGTCCAAAAGCAGCGACTGGCTGATCTGATAGCCATCGGTTTTCTGCGCATCGGCTTTGACCAGGATTTTGCCCTGAAACACACCTGTCGCCCCGTTACGCAGGACTTTCTTGAACACCTGACGGCTTTGGCAGTTCACCGCGTCATGGGTGATGAACACCGTATCGTCGTGGTGGAAATCCCCATCACCGACACAAGCGCCAGCGACATGGGCGATAGAATCGTCGCCGACAAGCTCGATCACACAGTCATTGCGCGTGAGCTGACCGTTCACGGTCATGGTGAAAGAACGGAACGCCGCCTCTGTCCCCAGACGCGCAAAGATATGTGTGGCCGCACGCCGTTCGTGATCGCGACCTTGAGCGCGGATGTGGTGGAAGGACGCATTGTCCGCGACCTCCACTTCCATCACCTTGTTAAAGCGCGCTGCTGCTGGACCATTTTCCAGAACCGTCACTTCCGCCCCGTCTTCAAGCTTAATGCAGTGATGAAGGATCGCATCGGAACTATCTGATTCATGGCGATAAATCAGATTAATCGGCTTGCTGGGCTTTCCAGTCACGTGGATCAAGATGCCATCCGTCGCAAAGGCAGTGTTGAGTGCCGCCAAAGGCCGCTCAACAGGGTTCTGGCCGCGCGTCTCAAGCACTCCGTAGATGCTGGTCGCCCAGTGCAGATCACTGTTTGCTGCCGCCAGACGCTCGATTGTTACGCCTTCAAGGGTCAAATCATCGGACGCATCCGCATCATAGACACCATCGACAAAAACGATGCTCAGGCGGTCAACGGCGTCATACATCGGCGCTTCGTCACTGGCCAAAACAGCGGCTTTCGGCGCGCCGATCTGGGTCAGTGTGTCCGGACGTGTGTATTTCCAGTACTCATCGCGGCGCTGGGGCAAGCCCATCGCACGCAAGCGCGCCAAAGCATCCGCACGTGCCGGTGCCGCCCATGTCCCTTCGGGCATGGAAAGCGACGCGATCATCGCTTCGGTCGGATCGGATTTTACTGCTGCGTCTGCCATTACACCACCTCGGCAAGGATATCTGCGTAGCCGTTGTTTTCAACTTCCAGGGCCAGCTCGGGGCCACCGGTTTTGATGATCCGGCCGTCCGCCATGATGTGCACAACATCAGGTTTGATATGGTCCAGCAGGCGCTGATAGTGTGTGATAACCAAGAAACCGCGCCCTTCGGAGCGCAGCGCGTTTACGCCCTCGGCCACCAGTTTCATCGCATCGACGTCCAGACCCGAGTCTGTCTCATCAAGGATGCACATCTTTGGCTCAAGCATCGCCATCTGCAGGATTTCATTACGCTTTTTCTCACCGCCAGAGAAGCCGACGTTGACCGGACGCTTCAGCATGTCGGCGTCGATCTTCAGTTCTTTCGCACGGGCACGGACCACCTTGAGGAACTCAGCGGCAGACATTTCTTCTTCGCCACGCGCCTTACGCTGGGCGTTCACCGCTGTCCGCAGGAACGTCATGTTGCCGACACCGGGGATCTCTACAGGGTATTGAAACGCAAGGAAAAGACCCGCTGCCGCACGCTCTTCCGGCTCCATTTCAAGCAGGTCCACGTCTTCTAGCGTTGCAGAGCCTCCTGTCACTTCGTACCCGTCTTTGCCGGACAGAACATAGGACAGCGTCGATTTACCTGACCCGTTCGGCCCCATGATGGCATGCACCTTGCCGGCTTCGACCTCCAGATTGACACCTTTGAGGATTTGCTTGTCTTCGTCTTCCAGTTTGACCTGAAGGTTTTTGATGCTCAGCATGGAAATGCTCCTTTAATTTGTTCCGTCTGGCGCAGGGCGCCGGTGTATGTTGGGCCCTCAGGCCGTTGATTTCAGGCGCGCGGGAAAGCTTTCATACAAAGCTTCGCGTGCCGCGTGGATACCGTCTGTGTAGTCGATGGGGCCGCTCTTGTAGCCCTTGGCCTCATCCAGCGCCAAGGGCGCCAGCATATCGCGCCGCCCGACCGATGCGGCATAGTCGAGGTATTTGAGCCAGCTCTGGCCCTTTGGTTCAATCCATGTGTTCGGGACGCCGTAAGCGTCCGCCACGATCAGCCCGTGCAGCGAAGACGCGAACACATGCGCGCAGGACGCGATGGCATGGCACACCTGCACAGGATCTTCGCGTGGATCGATCAGCAGATAAGCCGGATCGGAGGCCGCAAAAGCCAACAGATCGCGGTCTTCCATCAGCGTATAGTGCGGCACGATCCCGATACGGTCCTGACGCGTGCCGTTGAATGGCAGCACATCATTGATCAACAGCCCAGGGTCGCCGAATTGCTTCATTTCGCATTTCAGCAACGCTGCCGTAATCGGGCCGCGCACCAGCGCCAGATCGACCTGCTTCAAAAAGTCGTGCCCAAAGACAGGGTTCAACAGTCCCGTGCCCCAGACACATACTTTTTCACCATTTTCGCGCGGCTCTTTGAAGCTGCGTTTGACCACCTGCAACATGGAGCCAATCGCGAACATATCAGCGCGGCGCGGCCCCATGTGGGTTACCTCACGCCCCGACACATGCCCGACAACCAGCGGGTTGATCGCATCACCGAAGTTCGGCACCGCCTTCCACCAATGCAGGCGGAGCGGTTTGGAGGCAGCACCGTCTGCCATCAGCTCAGGCTCACCGCTGTGCCAGAGACAGACACCATCATCATCGAGTCCGAGATAATCTCGTAGTCGATATCAATGCCCACAACCGCATCCGCACCTTTTGCGCGCGCTTCGTCTTCAAGTTCACGCATGGCCGCTTCACGCGCATCGCGCAGCTTGTTTTCATACTGGCCAGAGCGGCCACCCACGATGTCCGTGACCCGCGCAAAAAGATCGCGCACGATGTTGGCACCCATGATCGCTTCGCCCACGACAATGCCGTGATAGGCAGCAATCGCACGCCCTTCGACGCTATTTGTCGTGGTCAGGATCATGAATTACGCTTCTTATACCAAAGGATCAAAAGCCCGACGACAAAGTAGAATCCGGAAAAGATAACCGCAGACATCAAAGCCTCCGGCCAGCCGTCGCCCTCGTCTATTCCGAACCCCAAGCCAAGGCTGAGCGCAAAATAGACGACGGCAGCAACGCCTGTTTCCTTCAGCAGCTTTTGCATCAGCCCACAGAACCTTCGAGAGAGATTGCCACAAGCGCTTGTGCTTCCATGGCGAATTCCATCGGCAGCGCCTGAAGCACGTCCTTACAGAAACCGTTCACCACCAGTGCCACGGCTTCTTCCTCATCCATCCCGCGAGAGCGGCAATAGAACAGCTGTTCGTCGTCGACTTTGGATGTGGTCGCTTCGTGCTCGACACGAGAGGAGTTATTTTTGACCTCGATATACGGCACCGTGTGCGCCCCGCATTTGTCACCGATCAGAAGGCTGTCGCACTGCGTATAGTTGCGGCTTTCCTTGGCTTTCGGGTGCATCGACACCAGTCCACGGTATGTGTTCTGCGCCTTACCGGCCGAGATACCCTTGGAGACGATCCGCGACTTGGTGCGTTTGCCCAAGTGCACCATCTTGGTGCCGGTATCGGCCTGCTGCATGTTGTTGGCGATGGCGATGGAGTAGAATTCGCCCTGGCTGTCATCGCCGCGCAGGATGCAGGACGGGTATTTCCACGTCACAGCGGAGCCTGTCTCGACCTGCGTCCACATCACTTTTGCGCGGTCACCACGGCAATCTGCGCGTTTGGTCACGAAGTTATAGATGCCGCCTTTGCCGTTTTCATCACCGGGATACCAGTTCTGCACGGTGGAATATTTCACCTCTGCATCTTCCTCGATGATGATCTCGACCACGGCTGCGTGCAGCTGGCTCTCATCGCGTTGGGGCGCGGTACAGCCTTCAAGGTAGCTCACGTAGGATCCCTTGTCGGCGATGATCAGTGTGCGCTCGAACTGGCCCGTGTTTTCTGCGTTGATGCGGAAATAGGTGGACAGCTCCATCGGGCAGCGCACACCGGGCGGCACATAGACGAAGGACCCATCCGAAAACACAGCCGAGTTCAGCGTCGCATAGAAGTTATCCTGCACCGGCACGACCGACCCAAGGTACTTTTTCACCAGCTCGGGGTGATCCTTGATCGCCTCGGAGATCGAGCAGAAGATAACGCCTGCCTTTTTCAATTCATCCTGAAAGGTCGTACCAACAGAAACACTGTCGAAAACCGCGTCTACAGCAACTTTGCGCGGCGCATCAGACATTTCTTCGGCGCCTTCGACGCCTGCCAGAATAGCCTGCTCTTTCAGCGGGATACCCAACTTTTTGTATGTCTCAAGCAGCTTGGGATCGACGTCATCCAAAGACTTCGGCTTTACCGCCATGCTTTTGGGACGCGCATAGTAGTACTGGTTCTGGAAATCGATCGTGGGGTAATCCACCATCGCCCAGTCAGGTTCGCGCATCTGCTGCCAACGGGCGTAGGCACCAAGGCGCCATTCAGTCATCCACTCAGGCTCTTCGTTCTTTGACGAGATCAGCTTGACGATATCTTCGTTCAGACCCAGCGGCGCATAATCCATCTCGATATCCGTGGACCAGCCATGTTTGTAGGCGCCGCCAACTTCGCGCACTGCATCCACTGTTTCCTGATCTACACCGTCTTTTACGATTGTATTATCCAAGGTCATCTTCCTCTCGCGTCGGGCTTAAGCCGCCCGCATCTGGTGTTTTTCGAATTTCGCGCTCCAAGCATCAGCAAAGCGCATTACATCTTCTTCTGTCGTCTCAAGCCCCAGCGATACACGGATCGCACTAGCGGCTTCAGCCTCGTCATATCCCATTGCCAGCAGAACCTTGCTGGCCTTCACCTTGCCGCTGGAACACGCAGACCCTGCAGAGATCGCAAAGCCCGCCAAATCCATCTGCATCACCTGCGTTTCCCCCTTCCATCCGGGGGTCAGCATGCAAGTCGTATTCGGCAACCGCGCAGCGGCTTTCCCGACAAAAATAGTCTGTTTTGAGATGGCCGCAATAGCCTTTTCTAGAATATTTCTAAGTTTGACTACTTCATCCCACTTACCCGCCGCAACGTCATGCCCCGCAGCCTCGGCCGCCGCACCAAATCCCGCGATGCCAATGATGTTCTCAGTGCCAGACCGGCGGTTCATTTCCTGTCCGCCGCCGCGCAACATCGGCTCGGGGTCGTCGGCAGTGAAATTGATCAACGCACCTACGCCTTTTGGGCCACCAATCTTATGCGCTGACAGGATCGCATAAGATGGCGTCACCTCGTCGTAAACAACGGGCATTTTACCAGCCAACTGGGTGATATCACATATCGTTGAATAGGGGACCGCGCCTGCCTTCGAAGCATTTACCTGACCGCTACCAATGACTTTACCGGACAGACCTAATATCCCCGTTTCACTATTCGCTGCTGAATGCGCAATCAATGCAACAGGTCCACGGCCCTCCTGACAAGCATCCCCGGCCAAAGCCGTTACAAAATTCAAATACTCAGAAGCGCCATGCGGTGATACAGCCCCGTCCCGACCCGTCATTGATACCAACGGACGCTCCGACCACACGCCCAAGCAGTCATGCTCGGTGGGTAATGCGGCGAAAACATTCCCGTGCCGCTCCTTTTGCGCCACCGCCAAGGCCGCGGCCTCGGTCGCACTCGAAGTGAAGATCACCTGCTGCGCCCGACACCCGACAAGCTCTGCCACCTGCGCCCGTGCGCGCTCAACCAGCATCTTGGCCGCACGCCCTTCGGCATGAACCGACGACGGATTGCCAACGACATCCATCGCGTCGATCATCGCCGTCCGCGCTTCAACGCGCAAAGGCGTGGTCGCGTTATGATCAAGGTAAACCCTGCCCACTGTCGCTCCGCCTATCTCTTTTGGCCAAAAATACGCAAACCGAACACCCTATTCATCCACAACGGCAAAGAGGTTCGGCACCGCCGGGCACGGGGTCATCTGGTTGCTCACCACGTCTGACAACCGCGTCTGGTGCAAAAACACATACACATGCGCTGACAGCCCTTGCCACAAGCGGTTGGTCAACGACTGCGCACGCGAACCGGACGCCCCGCCGGAGGCACCTGCCCCCTTGTGCATCGCATCCACGCTTTCATCCACCGCAGCAAGGATATCCACCACCCGGATTTCCGAAGCTGGCTTGGCCAGCCTATAGCCGCCGCCGGGCCCGCGCACGGACGCCACCAGCTCCGCTCGGCGCAATTTCACAAACAGCTGCTCAAGATACGGCAGCGAAACCTGCTGCCGCTCTGCGATATCACCAAGCGAGACCAATGCGTCGGGCGGCTGCAGCGCGATATCGGCCAATGCCACCATCGCATAACGTCCTTTTGTCGATAGCTTCATCGCCACTTCCCTATTCAGCCAAGGCTTTTAATTGACCTTGCTGGCCTAAATGCCTACATCCCTCAGACGCGGTCCGCTTGATGTGGATTCACATATTAGAATTGTTCTAAGGTTTCTGACCGATTTCGTCAAGAATATCATCTGACCCTTTGAACCCTGCAAGAGAGTACATGCATGCCAGAGGTGATTTTTCCCGGACCCGAAGGACGCCTAGAGGGCCGTTACCACCCCCAAAAAGAGCGTGACGCACCGATTGCCATCGTCCTGCATCCGCATCCGCAATTCGGCGGCACGATGAACCATAAGGTGGTCTACAACCTGCATTACGCCTTCTACAAGATGGGCTTTACAGTATTGCGGTTTAACTTCCGCGGTGTTGGGCGCAGCCAGGGCGAATACGATCAGGGCATCGGCGAATTGTCCGATGCGGCCTCCGCGCTCGATTATCTGCAGTCGATGAACAACAACTCAAAGCATTGCTGGGTTGCTGGTTTCTCGTTTGGCGCGTGGATCGGCATGCAGTTGCTGATGCGCCGGCCTGAGATCACCGGCTTTATCTCGGTGTCCCCACCGGCCAACATGTATGACTTTAGCTTCCTTGCGCCCTGCCCGGCCTCCGGCCTGATCATCAACGGCACCGCCGACCGCGTGGCGCCACCGGCCGATACGGTCAATCTGGTGAACAAACTGCACGAGCAGAAGGGCATTACCATCACTCACCAAGAGGTAGAGGGTGCAGGCCACTTCTTTGAAGAGCCGCATATGGACACGCTGATCGATTCGACAACGGAATACGTCCGCCGCCGTTTGACAGAGAACACACGCTAATGGCTGATGACGCTGTCCTGAAAATGGCCAACATGTTGGCCGAAGAATGCCTCGCCGTTCAGAAAGAGACCGGCGAGGACCGTTTATTCATGGAAGTCGGCGATGTGCTGGGCGCATCGTCCCAAACACTTGAAGAAGCGTTCCTGACAGCGATCCGGACGCGGATGGCTGAACAGAAAGGCCGCGCGTTCCTCGCAGCCAAGCTAAAGCGCCACCGCGCCGATCAAGGCGGCTAGGTTACGCATCACATGGGCCAGCCCTCACGGATAGAATTGTCGCGGATGATGGCCGATCACATAGCACCGGCGCTTCATGCCCGCGGGTTCTACGAGATTGGTGATGTGTTGGAAAACGAACATTTGTTGGGACAAGACCGCACATTTTTCTACCGTGTGGCGCAGACATCTGTTGTGCGCGTGAATGTCTGGGTCACCGACCTTGATCCGCCTGCCTTGGCTGCCGATTGCACCACCCACAGCATACCTGCGCCTGCCAACAATGCGGATGCGGCGGCCTATGCCAATGATGACGTCGCGGATTTGAACATGCAGGTCTCGCGGGTGATCGATCTGCCGCTGACAGCGACGCATGACGCAATGCCGGGCGGCTGGTTCGTTTTCGCGCTGGCGTCGCAATTCCTGTTTACCCTTTGGGCCGTCATCGCGCCCCTGATGACCGCCTTCAAGAACAAATCAAACAGGCGTCCGTCGGCCCTGACCCACCGTTTCATGAATGAAATCCCGAAGATCGACGACTATTTACGGAGTGCGGCATGACTGACAGACTTGAGCAACAGATCGCCTTTCTGAACGAGGCTGACAAGCTCAAGCAGATCATTCGCGGCACCACTTTATGTGATGCGTCGCGCTATGAGAACTCGGCCGAGCATTCGTGGCATCTGACGCTTTATGCGCTGGTCCTTTCGGATCAGGCAGGCCCCGGCGTTGACTTCACCCTCGTGATTAAAATGCTCATCCTGCATGATCTTGTAGAGATTGATGCGGGCGATAATCCCATATTCGGCAGCTATGACGCCAGCGATATGGCGGCAAAAGAGCAGGCAGCTGCGGACCGGATATTCGGTCTGCTGCCCGATGATCTGCGCGACAGCCTGCGTGCCATCTGGGAAGAATTCGAAGCCGCGCAAAGCCCCTCTGCACAATTCGCCAAATCGCTCGACCGGTTCCAGCCGCCAATGCAGAACCTGATGTCAGGGGGCGGCAGCTGGGTTGAATACAACGTCGACGAGCAGGCCATCGCCAAACGCGTCGGCTCCAAAATCGCAATCGGCGCACCGCGCCTGTGGGCCTTTGCCAGTGAGAAGATCGCAGGCTATTTTGCCGATCGGCGCAAAGAATAAAATGCAAACGGTATACGATGGTATACCGCCTTCCCATTTTGATGGATATACACTAAACAGCCTGTAAATAAGCCCCGAGCCAAAGGATTGCCCATGACCAAGATCAAGGTAGAGAACCCCGTCGTCGAGCTTGACGGTGACGAAATGACCCGCATCATGTGGGATTTCATCAAGAAGAAGTTGATCCTGCCCTACCTCGATATTGATCTGAAATACTACGATCTGGGTATTCAGGCCCGCGACGATACCGATGACCAGATCACCATCGATTCCGCAGAAGCGATCAAAAAATACGGCGTTGGCGTAAAATGCGCGACGATCACGCCTGACGAAGCCCGCGTAGAAGAATTCGGCCTCAAGAAGATGTGGCGCTCCCCCAACGGGACCATCCGCAACATTCTGGGTGGCGTGATTTTCCGCGAGCCTATCATCTGTAAGAACGTTCCGCGCCTTGTTCCCGGCTGGACCAAGCCGATTGTCGTGGGCCGTCACGCCTTTGGTGACCAATACCGCGCGACCGACTTCAAATTCCCTGGTGCAGGTAAGCTAACCATCAAATTTGTTGGCGAAGACGGCACCGAAATCGAACACGAAGTCTTTGACGCGCCTGACTCCGGTGTGGTCATGGCGATGTACAACCTCGATAAATCCATCATCGATTTTGCGCGCGCCTCTATGAACTATGGCCTGGTCAAGGGTTGGCCCGTGTATCTTTCCACGAAGAACACGATCCTCAAGCAGTATGACGGCCGCTTTCTTGAGCTGTTCCAGCATATCTACGAGACTGAATTTGCTGACAAGTTCAAAGAAGCGGGCATCACGTATGAGCACCGCCTGATCGACGACATGGTTGCTTGCGCCATGAAATGGAACGGCGGCTACGTCTGGGCCTGTAAGAACTACGACGGCGATGTTCAGTCCGACACCGTGGCACAAGGCTTTGGCTCGCTTGGTCTGATGACCTCCGTGCTGATGACACCCGATGGCAAGACGGTTGAGGCAGAGGCCGCGCACGGCACCGTGACGCGCCACTACCGCCAGCACCAAAATGGTGAAGAGACATCGACCAACTCCATCGCCTCGATCTACGCATGGACCGGCGCCCTGAAGCACCGCGGTAAGCTGGACGAAAACACGGCACTGACCAACTTTGCCGAAACGCTCGAAAAGGTCGTTGTTAATACGGTTGAATCCGGTGACATGACCAAGGACCTCGCGTTGTTGGTTGGTCCGGATCAGGGCTGGCTGACCACGATGGGCTTCCTTGAGAAGGTCGACGAGAACCTGAACAAAGCGCTCAAAGGCTAAACCCGGATTGATCTCAAAACGAAGGGCCGCATTTCGATGCGGCCCTTTTGCGTTTATGCTCGACACGCCGAAGTTTTGGGCAATCACGGCCCCGGCGGCCTGAACTTTGAGCGAAGTCCCCGGCTGACGTGAGGAAATGCCGGCGAAGGATTTGAAGGTCAGCATTCCTGCCCTAAATAGCTCTTCGTGCATATTGCTGACCCAAAACCCGATCATACCATGCTTGACGACGTCCAAGGACTGTCGCTTGGCGTATTTTTATGCGGGTTTGGCGTGCATCTACTGACCCAAGCGGGTCTTGTGACGGGACAAACCGCCGGAGTGGCTGTCATCTTGTCCTATCTGACCGGATATAGCTTTGGCGTTACCTTCTTCGCGGTCAATCTCCCCTTCTACCTTTTGGCATGGCGCAGATTGGGTGCGGCATTCACGGTAAAATCACTGGTCAGCGTGACAATGCTGTCCATCGTGACCGAGATGCTGCCAGACTATATCACGATCACAGATCCCGATCCCGTCTTCGCCGCGGTTGCCTTTGGCGCATTGGTCGGCCTCGGATTGCTGGCAATGTTCCGGCATAATGGCTCGCTTGGCGGGTTGGGTGTTATCGCGCTGATCGTGCAGGATACGACCGGTTTTCGCGCAGGCTGGGTTCAGCTTATGTTCGATGCGGTGATTTTCGGCGTCGCTCTGTTCATCTTGCCGCTTTCGGTCGTGGGATACTCGCTGATCGGCGCGGTGGTGTTGAATCTGGTCATCACGATCAATCACCGCCGCGACCGCTACATCGCGACCTAAGAAGCCACTCAGGCCGATTGACGCAGCTCTTGCGGATGGGCCACGGGTGCAAATGGCGTGATCACACAATCGCGCCCCTCAAACCGACAGAAGCTGCCCTTGGGCACCTCAATCCAACTGTCTGCGGCAGCATCGTAAGGCTCTGACACCACAGCCCACCCTTGCCACGCATCCGACCACTGATAAAATAGCGATGGCGCAAGCGCATCCGAGGCGTAGCGCACGGCATAAAGCGCGCGCCCGTCCGTAAAAGCAGCCGTGCAGCGCACATGCGGCCCGCAGCCACGCTCTGCCGACATCTTCTCAAGCAGGGCGACCGCCTGCTCCATTGCAGCCTGCGGTGCGGCGTCCAGCCCCAATGCACTGGCGATCAGGAACAGGACCTCACTATCGGTCGCGCCTTTGCGGTGGGGATATAAATCATCGGGGATCAGTTGCTCGGCATACCGGCGAAAGCCCTCGAACCCGCCGATCTGGCCGTTGTGCATGAAAGACCACGCCCCCTGCACGAAAGGGTGGCAATTGTTGCGGCTGGTGGCTGTGCCGGTCGAGGCGCGCACATGCGCCATAAACAGAGGCGAGCGAACCTGCTGCGCGATACTGCGCAGGTTTGGATCTGACCACGCGGGATAAACATCGCGGTAGAGGCCCGGCTCGGCGCGCTCGCCGTACCACGCCAGCCCGAAGCCATCCGCATTGATCGCGGTCTTGCACTTTGAGGCTTCGCGCGACTGGTGGATCAGCGAATGGGCGGGAGCACACAGAATTTCAGAAATATACAGCGGCTCTCCGAGCCAAGCAGCCCAACGACACATTTACGCGCCCCGGTTATGGGTTTTGGCGTAAAGGTCGGCAATAATCGTGCTGGCCGTTTTCTCAAACAGGCAAGGGATGATCGCATGAACCAGCGCGGCACCACCAGCCAGAAAAAGCTTGCCTGCGAACTTGCTGGCAAAGGCCATGTGTTCCAGAAAAGTCTCATCCACCTTTGCGGGGTGATCTAGAAAAATGCGGGTGATCATGGCTGCTCCTTGGGTTTTGCTATTCAGGCACCCTACCCCGTCAAAGATGCACAATTGTCCCAAAGATCATCCATGCACCATTGATCTTGGGATATTTTCCCAAGATACTGCGTAAATGGATAACATTGACACAATAGACCGCAAGATTCTGAACGCATTGCAGCGCGACGCCGGTCAGTCGTTGGAAACATTGGGCGCCGATGTCGGGCTGTCACGCAACGCCTGTTGGCGCCGCATTCGTGCCCTGGAAGAGGCAGGCGTGATCACAGGCCGTATTGCGACACTGGATGCGCGCAAGCTCGGGCTTGGGCTGACCGTCTTCATGCAGATCCGCACCAACGCCCACGCGCCCGACTGGCTCAAGAAATTCTCAACCGCCACCAAAGCCATGCCCGAAATACAGGGCGTCTACCGGATGAGCGGCGATCTGGATTATTTGATCCGCGCGCGGGTTGCCGACATGGCTGGCTACGATCAGCTTTATCAGCGGTTAATCGCCCGCGTCCCGCTTTCTGATGTATCTGCCAGCTTTGTTATGGAAGAGATCAAGGAAACCGCGCAACTCCCTTTGTGAAAGACACCCCCAATGCCCGTTTACTTGATCCTTGCTCTTGCTGTGCTGGCGGAAACCATTGGAACGACAGCCCTACAGGCCAGTCAGCAGTTCACCCGCATCGGCCCGTCTGTTTTGGTCGTGCTGGCCTATGGCATTTCGTTCTACCTGCTGTCGATCACCTTGCGCACCATGCCTGTTGGCATCGTCTATGCCCTCTGGAGCGGTCTGGGCATACTGCTGATCGCGATGATCGGCTGGGTTGTGTTTGACCAAAAGCTGGATCTGCCCGCGATTGCCGGTATGGGAATGATTATTGGCGGCATCGCCGTAATCCACCTGTTTTCAGCAGCAGCACCACATTAACGCAGCGAAAACCCGCACCATTAAGCTCTTCGGGGTTTTTTGCTGGCCTTTGCTGCGGATGCACGGTAGAGGCCGCTCAATCCCCTGAGACAAGGTAATCCAAATGGACCTGCGCAACATCGCAATCATCGCACACGTTGACCACGGCAAGACGACGCTTGTGGACGAACTTCTGAAACAATCCGGCACCTATCGTGAAAACCAGGCGACCACCGAGCGCGCCATGGACAGCAACGATCTGGAGCGCGAACGCGGCATCACGATTTTCGCCAAGCCGACCTCGGTCGAGTGGAAAGGCACGCGCATCAACATCGTTGACACGCCGGGCCACGCTGACTTTGGCGGCGAAGTAGAACGCATCCTGTCCATGGTTGACGGTGTTGTCCTGCTGGTAGACGCGGCCGAAGGCCCAATGCCACAAACCAAATTCGTGACCTCCAAAGCACTGAAGCTTGGCCTGCGTCCGATCGTTGTGATCAACAAAGTCGACAAATCAGATGGCGAGCCTGACCGCGCGCTGGACGAATGCTTTGATTTGTTCGCCAACCTTGACGCAACAGATGATCAGCTTGATTTCCCAACCATGTACGCATCCGGCCGCGCCGGCTGGGCTGACATGGAACTGGACGGCCCGCGCAAAGACCTGAGCGCCCTGTTCGAGCTGATCCTCAAGCACGTCCCTGCCCCAAAGCAGATTGAAGACACAGACAAGCCTTTCACAATGCTGGCGACAACTTTGGGCGGCGATCCGTTCTTGGGCCGCTTGCTGACAGGCCGCGTTGAAAGCGGCACGTTGAAGGCCGGTCAAACAATCAAGGCGATGTCACGCGATGGCAAGCTGATCGAAAACTTCCGCTGCACGAAAATCCTGGCCTACCGCGGCTTGGACCAGACAGCGATTGAAACGGCTGAAGCAGGCGATATCGTTTCCATCGCCGGCATGACCAAAGCGACGGTGGCTGACACACTGGCAGAGCAATCCGTTGTGGATGCGATCCCGGCACAGCCCATCGATCCGCCAACCATCACCGTGACCTTCGGCATCAACGACAGCCCATTGGCTGGTCGTGACGGTAAGAAAGTTCAGTCCCGCGTCATCCGCGAGCGCCTGCACAAAGAAGCCGAATCCAACGTGGCAATCAAAATCTCCGACACCCCCGGTGGCGAAGCGTTTGAAGTTGCAGGTCGTGGCGAACTTCAGATGGGTGTTCTGATCGAAAACATGCGCCGCGAAGGCTTTGAGCTTTCTATCTCGCGTCCGCAGGTTCTGTTTCAGGAAATCGACGGTGTGCGTCATGAGCCTATCGAAGAAGCCACCATCGACGTGGATGACGAATACTCCGGCGCCGTTATCGAAAAGCTGACCGGTGTGCGCAAAGGTGAACTGGTAGAGATGAAACCAGCCGGTGCAGGCAAGACCCGCATCGTGGCCCACGTGCCATCACGCGGCCTGATCGGCTACCACGGCGAATTCCTGACCGATACGCGCGGTACAGGCGTACTGAACCGTGTGTTCCACGCATGGGCGCCGCACAAAGGTCCGATCCCGGGCCGTCGCGCTGGCGTTCTGATCTCCATGGAGAACGGGGTTGCTGTTTCTTACGCGCTCTGGAAGCTCGAAGATCGTGGCCGTTTCTTCATCGGCGCACAGACAGACGTGTACACAGGTATGATCATCGGTGAGCACAGCCGTGAAAACGATCTCGAAGTGAACCCGCTGAAAGGTAAACAGCTGACCAACGTTCGTGCCTCCGGTACAGACGAAGCGGTCCGCCTGACCACGCCAATCACGCTGAGCCTTGAAGAAGCAATTGCTTATATCGACGATGATGAGCTTGTAGAGGTGACGCCAAACGCGATCCGCCTGCGCAAGCGTTATCTGGATCCGCATGAACGCAAGCGGATGTCAAAGTCAGCCTAAAACAGAAAAGGCGCTCCTGATTGGAGCGCCTTTTTTGTATCTAGCGATAATGGCGGCAGATCAAATGACATCGCCCCTAGCGAGGTTACTCGCTGGTTTCGATGATCATCAATTCACGCTCTGACGCGCCTTTTGCATGCTCCAACGCCGCCTGATACGCAGTGGAGTGGTAGCAACGCTCAGCGGTTTCCACATCAGGGAAACGGGCAACCACGTTGCGCGGACGCTCTTTGCCCTCAAGCTGAACAAAGCGGCCCCCACGTGCGATGAACTCACCGCCGTGATCCGCAATCGCGACTGTCGCGCCAGCGGCGTATTTCTTGTAAGCTTCCTCGTCCGTGACTGTGACGTGGGCGATCCAAAGTGCTCCCATCGGGATTATCCTTTCAAAACTGTTTCAGCGGCTGCAATTGCAGCCTCGGCATTGTCCGCAGAAGCACCGCCACCCTGCGCCATATCGGGACGGCCACCGCCGCCCTTGCCACCCAACTCAGCCACAGCGGCACGCAGGATGTCCACGGCAGAAAGCTGGGCCGTTAAGTCAGCGGTCACGCCAGCAGCGACTGCGGCCTTACCACCCGTATCGGCAATCAGCAAAACAGCACCAGAACCCAAGCGCGCTTTATGCTCGTCGACCAAGGCAGGCAAATCCTTGCCTGTGATCCCGCTCAGCACCTGAGCGTGGAAGGCCACGCCGTTAATTTCACGTGCTTCTGGCGTGCTTGCACCACCAGACATCGCAAGCTCGCGGCGTAACTGGGCGACTTCATTGGCAAGGCTGCGGCGTTCATCCATCAGGGCCCGAACACGCTCTGGCACTGCGGCGGCGGGGCTTTTCAGCTCAAGCGCTGTGCGGGCCAGTAACTCGTCCTGAGCACGCAGATAGGCAATAGCAGCCTCACCTGTCAGCGCCTCGATCCGGCGCACGCCTGCGCTGCTGGCGCTGTCACCCAGCATGACAAATGCACCAATGTCACCTGTGCGCGCCACATGGGTACCGCCACAAAGCTCTAGCGAGTATGTGGTGCCGTCTGTGCCCTTACCGGAACCATCCTGACGGCCCATGGACACAACGCGGACCTCATCGCCGTATTTCTCACCGAACAGCGCCTGCGCGCCAAGCGCACGGGCATCATCCGGCGTCATGATCCGCGTCTCAACAGCTGAGTTCTGGCGGATGTAGGTGTTCACCTCTGCCTCGACTCGCGACATATCGTCGGCGCTGACAGCTTCGTTGTGGCTGAAGTCAAACCGTAAACGGTCCTGCGCATTGAGTGAGCCGCGCTGCGCGACATGATCCCCAAGCGCGTGACGCAGGGCTTCGTGCAACAGGTGCGTGGCCGAGTGATTGGCGCGGATTGCGGTGCGGCGCGCATGATCCACTTCAAGAACCGCTGATTGCGCATTGGAAATGCTGCCTTTTTCCACCTTTGCAAAGTGAATGAATACGCCAGCAGCTTTGCGCGTATCTGTCACCCGTGCGGTGCCCGTATCAGTGCGGATGATACCCGTATCACCCAGCTGCCCACCGCTTTCGGCGTAGAAAGGCGTTTGGTTCAGCGCGATTTGCACCTCTTGGCCCGCGCCCACTTCAGCGACGGCCTTGCCATCTTGTACAAGCGCGGCGATTTTGCCCTCGGCCGTTTCGGTTTCATAGCCCAGAAACTCTGTCAGGCCGGATTTGTCAGCCACATCGAACCAGATCGCGGCATCCGCGGCCTCACCCGAACCGGACCAAGCCGCGCGGGCTTTTGCCTTCTGCTCGGCCATCGCGCTATCGAAACCATCGGTATCCACCGCACGGCCCTTTTCGCGCAGCGCATCTTGCGTCAGATCCAGCGGGAATCCGAAGGTATCATACAGCTTGAACGCAGCAGCGCCGGGCAGATTAGCGCCCTCTGGCAGCTTCACCAACTCATCATCCAACAACTTGAGACCACGGTCCAAAGTCTGACGGAAACGGGTTTCTTCCTGAAACAGGGTTTGTTCGATCATGCTTTGGGCCTGCCCCAGCTCTGGGTACGCCTGACCCATCTGTGTCACCAAGGCTGGAACCAGACGGTGCATCAGCGGATCTTGCACACCCAAAAGGTGGGCGTGACGCATGGCGCGGCGCATGATGCGGCGCAGCACATAGCCACGACCATCATTGCTGGGCATGACACCATCGGCCATCAGGAACGAAGTTGAGCGCAGGTGGTCCGCAATCACACGGTGGTGCGTCTTACCCGGGCCGTCGGGGTCCGTGCTGGACGCGTTCGCCGAGGCTTCGATCAGGCTACGCATGAGGTCGGTGGAGTAGTTGTCGTTTGTCCCTTGCAACAGCGCGGCAACCCGTTCGATCCCCATGCCGGTATCGATAGATTTGTTCGGCAGATCGCGGCGCGTACCATCTTCGAACTGCTCGTATTGCATGAAGACGAGGTTCCAGATTTCGACAAAACGGTCGCCGTCTTCATCAGGAGAGCCAGGAGGGCCACCCCAGATGTGATCGCCGTGGTCATAAAAAATCTCGGTGCAGGGTCCGCACGGGCCTGTGGGGCCGGCCGACCAGAAATTATCATCGGTCGCGATACGGATGATCCGGTCATCACTAAGGCCCGCGTGCTTTTTCCAGATCGCAACAGCTTCGTCATCGGTGTGATAGACGGTCACCAACAAACGCGAGGCATCAATGCCAAACACTTTGGTAAGCAGGTCCCACGCCAGCGGAATGGCATCTTCCTTAAAGTAGTCGCCGAAGCTAAAATTACCCAACATTTCAAAGAACGTATGGTGCCGGGCGGTATAGCCGACATTGTCGAGGTCATTGTGCTTGCCGCCCGCGCGTACGCATTTCTGCGCCGTCGTCGCGCGGCTATAATCACGGGTCTCGACTCCGGTGAAAAGGTTCTTGAACTGCACCATGCCGGCAGCAGTGAACATCAGCGTGGGATCATTTCGCGGCACCAGCGGGCTGGATGGCACAATCGCGTGACCATTATCTCCGAAATAGTTGAGAAAGGTCGAGCGGATTTCGTTGAGCGTCTGCATGGGGTCCATCCTTTGGGCGGGCGAAAGTCTTTTGTTGAGATAACGCTGGCATAAGGTGCTGTCCACAGGCGGCACAGCAAAAAAGGGCACGCGCCGCATGGCACGCACCCTTTTTCAGGTTCTTAGTTCACTTGGACGATCAATCGTCCAGAATACTGGGGTCGTCCATCTTTTCAGAACCGTCAAAATCAAGCCCGTGAGAGGCCCGGATTTTATCCTCGATCTCAATCGCCATGGCTTCGTGTTCACGCAGATAGTTCTTCGCGTTCTCACGCCCCTGCCCGATCCGTTCATCCCCGTAAGAGAACCAGCTACCGGACTTGTCCACGACACCGGCTTTTACCCCCATGTCCAGCAGCTCCCCCATCTTGGAGATGCCTTCACCGTACATGATATCAAACTCGACCTGCTTGAACGGTGCGGCGACTTTGTTTTTGACAATCTTCACGCGGGTCTGGTTACCCACAACCTCATCGCGGTCCTTGATGGAGCCAATGCGGCGGATGTCCAGACGCACAGATGAGTAGAACTTGAGCGCGTTACCGCCGGTTGTTGTCTCGGGTGAGCCGAACATAACGCCGATCTTCATCCGGATCTGGTTGATGAAAATAACCATGCAGTTAGAGCGCGAGATAGAGCCGGTCAGCTTGCGCATCGCTTTGCTCATCAATCGAGCCTGCACCCCGACCGAGCTGTCGCCCATTTCACCTTCAAGTTCCGACTTCGGCGTCAAGGCCGCGACCGAATCCACGACGACCATGTTGACAGCACCCGAACGCACGAGCGTGTCGGTAATTTCCAACGCCTGCTCACCCGTGTCGGGCTGCGAAATCAGCAGCTCGTCAATGTCTACGCCAAGCTTTTTGGCATACTGAGGGTCAAGCGCGTGTTCCGCGTCAACAAAGGCGCATACACCACCGGCTTTTTGCTGCTCTGCGATACAGTGCAACGTCAGGGTAGTTTTACCTGAAGATTCAGGACCATAGATCTCGATGATCCGCCCCATTGGCAAACCACCGATGCCAAGCGCAATATCCAATCCAAGCGAGCCAGTGGAAGATGACGTGATATCTTGTATCGCGCCTTCCGCTCCCAGCTTCATAATTGAGCCTTTGCCAAACTGCCGCTCGATCTGCGCCAGAGCGCTATCAAGCGCTTTTTGTTTGTCCGCTGATTTCTTATCCATATTCAAAAGATCTGCCGTTGCCATTTGGGTTCTTCCCTTACTGTCACAGGGTGACGGTGGCGGCAATCGCCCCTGTCACCCTGTGGATATGTTCTATAAATGTTCTTATGGGTACAAATGAAGAACATTTCAATCAAATTATTAACAACCCATCTTTGTGGGCTATTGGTTAAGAAGTTGTTTATGCCGGCGTCAGTTTGTATGCTGCAGGCAGATGGAGGGCTTAGATGCTTGTTTTCTTTAAGGAACGCCTCGCGTTCTTGTCCGTACCCAAGACAGGCACAACGGCCTATCAAACCGCTCTTGCTGGTCGGGCTGATATGGTGATCAGCGATCCCCCGCTGCTAAAGCACGCGCCCGTCTATCGATACAACCGATTCATCCGACCGATGTTTTTGAATGTCTGCGATGCAGAAATGGAGCTGATGGCCGTTATGCGTGATCCGGTAAGCTGGCTCAGCAGCTGGTACAGGTATCGCCAGCGACCGTTCATGAAGGACAAACCCAACAATACATTTGGAATCAGCTTCGATGAATTCGTGCTTGCCTATATGAAGGGTAAGCGCCCCGGCTTCGCGGAAGTTGGGAGCCAATTGAAATTCCTCGAGCGTCAGCCGAATGGCACGGGCATTACACATTTGTTCAGGTACGAGGACCAGCCCCGTCTACAGAAGTTCCTCGAAGATCGCCTGAATGTGAAACTGTCTTTGGCTCAAGAAAATGTCTCTCCTGCGATGGAAGTCACGCTATCGCCGGACACCGAAGAGCGGTTTCGCCGGAAGTTCGCTGAAGAATTTGCACTCTATGACAGTATCCCGCTCGATTAGTGGAGTTGTTTGTTAACGGTCTCCGTCAGGTCGTTCAAAGAGAACGGCTTGGGCAGGAATACGGAATTGGGAATTTTCTTTTGAGCTTCACCAAGGCTGTCTTCGGCATAACCGGATACGAACACCACCCTGACACCCGGCCGCATCTTAAGCGCCTCGCGCACCCAGCTTGGCCCGTCCATGCCCGGCATGACAACATCGGTTACAAAGACATCAATCTTGAGATCCTGATCTTCCAGCGTCTCAAGCGCAGCTTCGGCATTCTCCGCTTCTAGCACAGTATAGCCGCGCAACCGCAACGCCCGACTGGCGAAGGCACGCACCGGCGCCTCATCCTCGACCAGCAGGATGACGCCGCCTTTTGGTGCAGTCTGAACGACCGGGCTGGCCTCTTCCAGTATGGGGACATCAATCTTAGCTGTCTGTACAAGCACTGGGAAATAAAGGGTAAAACAGGTCCCGACGCCTTCGCGGCTATCCACAAAAATATAGCCGCCTGTTTGCTTGATAATGCCGTACGCAGTGGAAAGCCCAAGGCCGGTGCCTTCACCTGTTCGCTTCGTCGTGAAAAACGGTTCAAATACTTTCTGCAGCTTGTCAGACGAAATTCCGACACCATCGTCACTGACTTTGATTGTCACATATTCTCCGGCTGGAACGGTAACCTGATCGCGCGACATTGGATCGCTGAGCTGGGTACACTCTGTCACAATCCGGATTTCACCACCTGATGGCATGGCGTCACGGGCATTTACCACAAGGTTCATCAATACTTGTTCCAACTGCCGCTTATCGGCGCGGATCGGTTGAAGGACCGGATCATGGCTCAGTGTCAGAGTAATCTTTTCCCCCACCAACCTGTTTAGCAGATGGGTCAAATCGGCCAGAGTGTCGCGCATATCAAGCGTTTCCGGTCGCAGCGTTTGCTTGCGCGAGAAAGCAAGCAGCTGCCCCACAAGCGCCGCAGCACGGTTGGCGTTTTGGTTGATCTGGACAAGATCGCTATAGTCGCTGTCGCCTTGATCATGACGCAACAGCAACAAGTCACAGTGACCCGAAATAGCGGTAAGCAAGTTGTTAAAATCATGGGCAACGCCGCCGGCAAGCTGCCCTATCGCCTGCATCTTCTGGCTTTGAACAAACTGCGCCTCTAGTGACTTAAGCTCGGTTGCGTCATGCAGCACAGCGATCAAGGCCGGTGCGCCGTCCTCTTCGATACGGTTCAAGGTGACTTGCACAAAAGCCTCCCGGTCCCCGCGTGTCAGGCGCAGAAATTCGGACTTTTGTACCAGCCTGCCCGCTAAAGTATCTTCAAGCCAATCGGAAATAGACCTGCCCAACCCCTCCATAAGAGCGGACAAATGCGCCCCTTCCTCAAGAACCACGCCAATCAGCTTTGATGCCCGTTTGTTAAATGACTGAACCGTCCCGTCAGGAGCGATCTTGATCATCGGTATCGGCATGTCCTGAAAAACCTGCCAATCCGGATTTGGCAGCACCTCACCAGTGGCCGGCGGTGGTAGGAAATACAAAGCAGAGCGCCCAGCACCCGCGTCTGTCTGGGCAATCAACGCAGGCTTATTTCCCGTAGTGGTGGCCACCTGCATAACGGTACCGGGAACAACAACCTGCTCGGTAAAGATATCGTCCAGAGACTTGCTTCTCATTCCGACAAATTGCCGCGCCGCGTGGTTCATCGACAAGATCGCCCCGCTGCGACCAACCATAAGCATCGGCAGGATGCGCGTATCCCCGGTCGTGCCGGCAGCAGCGGCTTGGCTATTTTGCGGTTCGACACGCCAAGCGAACCCATCAGTGCCGATCGCATGTACAGCAAGCAGGATCTGGCCGCTGTGCGTCACAATTTCTTCGCGCGCCGCGCCACTGTTTTCTGCACGTGATTGCAGTCGGAAGAGCACCGAACCAGGATTCCCCAACCGGTCAGCCAGAACAGAGGCCATTGTCCGATCCTTGGTCACACCAAAGATGCGGTCGGCTGCCGGATTGGCGAAAGTAATTTGGCCGTCCTGACGGGCAATAAAGCTGGGAGCACTGTCGTTGGTGACAAAATGGGCAACTGAATGATGGCTCCGCTCCTGCGCCATCTGGTGGCCGACACGCAGGATTACCATCGCGGCACAGACGCAAAGCAAGCTGACGCTAGCCGCACCCAGCGCCAGACGTGCAGCGCCGCCAAGCGCGCCCCATGCGAACACGGCCAGAACCAACGCCAAGACGCAAAGGGCCGCCAGACGTTGAGGCGTCACTAAAACAACCCTCTCCGTAAGCCAGGTGCCTCTTTTCCGATACATAACTACCCTTCCAGCACGTCCGGATCACAGTCCCGAATCATAGCCTCTACTCTTGGCCCGAAGGGTTAACCGCCCATTAACCGAAGTCGGAAATGACAGCCCTCATTCATGTCATGATTGAATTTTGGTGGTTATTTGCTTTGCGTCAAGTTCGCAGAATAGAAACCATCGCCCAGATCACTGACATCAATGGTCTTGTCCCATGTGCAATGCCAGTCGCTATGACGCTCCAGAAACGCAGCAACACGCTGCTGATTCTCATCCGGCAAAATCGAACAGGTTGCATAAACCAGCGTGCCGCCATTTGCGACATGCCCAGCGGCCGCATCAAGGATGCTGTCTTGCAAGGCCATAGTCTGAGTGAGCTGCTCTGGCGTTAAAAGCCACTTCGCCTCTGGGGCACGCCGCCAAGAACCACTGCCGGAACACGGCGCATCCACCAGAACCAGATCATATGGCCCGAATTGGGCCAGATCGCTGCCTTCAAGCTGGGTGATCTCGGCCTCGGCACGGGCTGCACGCAGCGGCAGGTCACGCATCCGCGCGACATCAATGTCATGGGCGAAAACCGCTTCGGCACCGCGCGCGGCAATCGCAAGCGCCTTGCCGCCACCGCCTGCACAATAGTCGAGCACCCGCGCCGCCTTTGGCAAAGCATCAACCACGGCCTGACTGCTGGCGTCCTGCAGCTCAACGAAACCATCCATGTAAGCCGACGCATTTCGAATGCGACGGCTGCCTTCGACGACGGTCAAAGCAGTGGGGGCAAGCGGGTTTCTCTCAACCTCTACGCCCGCCTCTTTTAACATGAGGATCGCATCAGAGACATTTGTCTTTGCAGTATTTACCCGCAAAGTTACTGGTGCACGACCTTGTAGCATCGTCGCTGTTCCAGCAGCTTTTTCGCCCAAGCCCTCAGCAAACCGTTCCGTCAGCCAGTCGGGCAAGTTCCATGCATCTGCCGCCGGCATTTCGCCTTCGGGGACAGGTATTTCATGCTCCATCAACGGGGCCGGAGCATGACCTTCGCCAGTAAATAGCGTCGCTGGCTCGACCCCCTTCAGGCGAAGCAAGCCAATCATCAGGCCACGGCCCGTGGCGGCATTACCAAGCCATGCCGCAGAGCGCCGCACCCGCAATACGTCAAACACGTAATCACGGATGGCAGCACGGTCTTTTGAGCCGGCAAAGCGGTTGCCCCGCCCCCAGCGCGTCAGAACCTGCTCGGCTGGCAGACCATCACCGATCATGTCAAGAATCTCGATGGCGGCAGCCACCCGTGCAGCAGGTGTCATAGGTTAGCCGATCCTGTAGTTGGGGGATTCACGGGTGATCTGAACGTCATGCACATGGCTTTCTTTCAGGCCCGCACCCGTGATTTTCACGAAATTGCAGTTCTTGCGCATTTCATCAACGGTTGCACAGCCAGTATAGCCCATTGCCGCGCGCAAACCGCCGACCATTTGGTGGACCACAGCAGCAGCACTCCCCTTGTAGGCAACCTGACCTTCGATGCCTTCCGGCACCAGCTTGTCACTGGCGGCATCCTTCTGGAAATATCTATCAGCAGAGCCGCTTGCCATAGCGCCAAGGCTGCCCATGCCACGATAGCTTTTGAAGCTACGACCCTGATACAGAATGACTTCTCCGGGGCTTTCATCGGTGCCGGCAATCATCGAACCGACCATCGCACAGGACGCACCTGCGGCAATCGCCTTGGCAAAATCGCCAGAGAACTTGATACCGCCGTCAGCAATAACCGGAATCTCACCAGCCGCTTTTGCGCAATCCATGATCGCTGTCAGCTGTGGCACACCGACGCCTGCAACCATGCGCGTGGTACAGATCGAGCCCGGTCCGATACCAACTTTAACCGCATCAGCACCCGCACCGATCAGCGCGCGCGTGGCCTCACCCGTCGCAACGTTACCTGCCACGACCTGCACATCATTGCTGAGCTTCTTTGCGCGCTCTACCGCAATCGCCACCCCTTCGGAGTGACCATGCGCCGTGTCGATCACGATCATGTCCACGCCAGCATCAACCAGCGCCTGTGACCGCTCAAAGCCTGCATCGCCTGTAGTGGTCGCAGCAGCGACGCGCAGGCGGCCCAGCTCATCCTTGCAGGCGGTGGGGTTAAGCACGGCCTGTTCGGTGTCTTTGAGGGTCAGCAGGCCTGTCAGCACACCTTTGCCATCCGTGACCAACAGCTTTTCGATCCGGCGCGATTTCATCAGGCTGATGGCCTCATCGCGGTCCGCAGGCTCTTGCAGGATCGCCAGATTGTCCGTGCTCATCATCAGGTGCACCGGTGTGTCATCAAGGTGGGCAAAGCGCATATCGCGGTTGGTCACAATGCCGACAACCCGGCCCGTCTCATCAACGACCGGAAAGCCGGTTACGTTGTAGCGGGCTTGCAGCACCTTGGCATCCGCCAGCGTTTGGTTGGGCGTCAAGGTGATCGGGTTATAAACGATCCCGCTTTCGAAACGCTTGACGCGGCGGACCTCTTTGGCCTGCTCGTCGATGGTCAGGTTGCGGTGGATCACGCCCATCCCGCCAGCCTGAGCCATGGCAATCGCCATGCGCGCTTCGGTCACCGTATCCATAGCAGAGCTGAGCAAAGGAATGTTCAGCGCGATGGATTTGGTCACGCGGGTGCGGGTATCTGCGGTGGAAGGCAGGACCGATGAGGCGCCGGGAACCAGCAACACATCATCGAACGTCAGGGCCTCACGAATCTCCATAACAACCTCCAAGGGTAATGGCATCATTTGGCGGTTTGCTATTTCATGGATAGACCGGATTGGAAAGACCCTGAGACGCTCACTTCTTGCATTTGATCCGTCCTTGCCCAAAGCTGCGACAGAACAGGAGAGTGTGATGAGCAAACACGGATATGAGAGCGGCAGGTTGGACCTGCCATTCGTCGGCATTTCGACTTTTGGCAAACGCCCTTATGAGCCTGACTGGGCCAAGCTGGATGCAGACGTCGCGATCCTTGGCGCGCCGTTTGACGCAGGCACGCAGTATCGCGCCGGTGCCCGCTTTGGCCCGCGCGGAGTGCGCGAAGCCTCTACCCTGTTCAGTTTTGGTCATGCAGGCGCCTATGATCATGAGGACGACCTGACATACCTGCCCGGTGACGTGAACATCGTCGACATGGGCGACGCTGACATTATCCACACCGATACCGAAGCCAGCCACGCCAATATCGAAGCAGGCGTGCGCGCCGCATTGGACGCTGCCTCCCTGCCCGTGGTCATCGGTGGGGATCACTCCATCAACATCCCATGCATCCGCGCCTTTGACGGCCAAGGTGACATCCACATCCTGCAGATCGACGCGCATCTCGATTTCGTGGATGAACGGCACGGCGTGCGCCACGGCCATGGCAACCCGATGCGCCGCGCAGCCGAGCAACCCTATGTCACCGGCCTGACCCAAGTGGGCATCCGCAATGTCAGCTCAACTGCCAAGGAAGGCTATGAGGATGCGCGCGCGATGGGGTCGGACATCATCAGCGTGCGGCAGGCCCGTGCGATGGGAACTGGCGGCGTGCTGGCCCATATCCCGGTCGGGGCCAGGCTTTATGTGACAATCGACATTGACGCATTCTGCCCCTCCATCGCGCCCGGCACCGGCACGCCTTCGCACGGCGGCTTTCTCTATTACGAAGTGCTTGAGCTGTTGCAGGCAGTGGCGAACCGCCATGACATTGTCGGCATCGATCTGGTTGAGGTAGCACCCGATTACGACCCTACAGGCGCCACCCAAATTCTTGCCGCGCAAATCTTGCTGAATTTTCTTGGCTTTATCTTCCATGCCCGCCGCGAGACCTGACCCTAAATCGCGGAAATGACGCCATTCACCCTAATTATGACGTGTGCAGTCTTCCCCTGCCCGAATGCTTGGCTATGTTGCTCTGAAACATATCTCGGGAAGACCTAGCATGAGCGATGATCCACTTGTTATCTTCACCCCTTCGGGCAAGCGTGGACGCTTTCCTGTGGGCACGCCTGTCCTGACAGCTGCACGGCAGCTTGGCGTTGACCTTGATTCCGTCTGCGGCGGGCGTGGCATCTGTTCGAAATGCCAGATCACACCCGGCTACGGCGAGTTTTCAAAACATGGCGTGACGGTCGAGGCCGACGCGCTGTCTGAATGGAACAGCGTCGAAGAACGCTATGACGACAAGCGCGGATTGAAAAAGGGCCGCCGTCTGGGCTGTCAGGCGACCGTGCTCAAAGATGTTATCATCGATGTGCCGGCGGAAAGCCAAGTGCACAAACAAGTTGTGCGCAAACGGGCCGAGGTGCGGGACATCACGCTCAACCCATCGACCAAACTGTTCTATGTCGAAGTCGCCGAGCCTGACATGCATGACCCCTCAGGTGATCTGGAGCGGCTGCGGATTGCCCTTCACCAGCAGTGGGATCTTGAAGACGTCACAGCCGATTTGCACATCCTGCAAATCATGCAGCCGATCCTGCGAAAGGGGAGCTGGAAAGTCACTGTCGCGATCCACTTAGGCGATCACGAGAACAAGCCCCGCATCATGCACATCTGGCCTGGTTTCTATGAGGGCACGATTTACGGCGTGGCGGTTGACCTTGGCTCGACCACCATCGCAGCGCATCTGTGCGATCTGCAAACTGGCGAAGTCGTGGCGTCCTCAGGCGTGATGAACCCGCAGATCCGCTTTGGCGAAGATCTGATGAGCCGCGTCAGCTATTCCATGATGAACCCCAAAGGCGCCGAAGAAATGACGCTCGCCGTGCGTGAGGGCATGTGCAGTCTGTTCACGCAGCTCGCGACCGAGGCCGAGATCGACAAGCAATTGATCGTCGACGCGGTGTTTGTCTGCAATCCGGTCATGCACCATCTCTTCCTTGGCATTGATCCGTTCGAGCTGGGCCAAGCGCCTTTTGCGCTGGCGACCTCGAATGCGTTGCGCATGCGTGGCCGTGATCTGGACCTCAACATCCATGAAAGCGCGCGTGTCTATCTGTTGCCTTGCATCGCGGGACATGTCGGCGCGGATGCGGCTGCGGTGGCTTTATCGGAAAGCCCGCAATTGTCAGATGATCTGGTGCTGATTGTCGATGTTGGCACCAACGCGGAAATTTTGCTCGGCAACCGCGAGAAAGTGCTCGCGTGTTCATCGCCGACCGGTCCTGCGTTTGAGGGCGCGCAGATCAGTTCGGGGCAGCGCGCTGCCCCCGGCGCGATTGAGCGGGTCGAGATCGACGCCGTGACCAAGCTGCCGCGCTTCAAGGTTATCGGATCTGATTTATGGTCCAACGAGGACGGATTTGATGCCGCTATCGCCCAGACCGGCGTGACCGGCATTTGCGGCTCTGGCATCATCGAGATGGTCGCAGAGATGCGCATGCATGGCATCGTCGATGCACCGGGCCTGATCGGTACGGCCGAGCAGACAGGATCATCTGCAGTCTTCGCGGATGGACGCACCAACAGCTACTTGGTTTACGATGGCACCGCAGACGGCGGTCCGTTGATCACCGTGACCAACCGGGACATACGCGAAATCCAGATGGCCAAGGCCGCGCTTTATTCCGGTGCGCGTCTGCTGATGGATAAGTTCGGCGTCGACAAGGTTGATCGCATCGTGCTGGCCGGCGCCTTCGGGGCGCATATCTCAAGCAAACACGCGATGGTGCTGGGCATGATCCCCGACGCGCCGCTGGACAAGGTAAGTTCGGCGGGCAATGCCGCAGGCACCGGCGCACGGATCGCCCTTCTCAATAGCGAGGCCCGCGCCGAGATCGAGGAAACCGTGCGCAACATCCACAAGATCGAAACCGCGATCGAGCCGCGCTTTCAAGAGCATTTCGTGAACGCCTCTGCCATGCCCAACGCAGTAGAGCCTTTCCCGATCCTCAATTCGATCGTCACGCTGCCTACCCGTACCTTCAACACCGGCGGTGGCGGCGACGGTACCGGTGCGGGCGGTGGTCGCAGACGGCGGCGCGGATGAACGGGAACCGCGACCAGCGCAGCTTTTGGACCGATCAGGCGGGGCCACTTTGGGTTGACCAACGCGCTGCGATGGACACGGCTTTGGCAAAGATTCTGGATGGCACGCTGGCGCGTGCCGAACTTCAGTCCGGTCACAGTGTGCTGGACATCGGCTGCGGCGCAGGCACCAGTACGCTGGCTGTGGCGCAGATCATCGGCAACAGCGGGCATGTGACGGGTATCGATATCTCCACCACGCTGCTGGAGGCGGCGCATGCACGTTTGAAAGGGCAGCATAACATCGCCTTCCTTCAGGCCGACGCCCAAAGCCACCCCTTCGTCCCCCAAAGTGCCAACCGGATCGTGTCGCGCTTTGGGGTCATGTTCTTTGATGATCCTGCAGCCGCGTTCAGGAACATGGCCACGGCATTGCGGCATGACGGGCGCATCGTGTTTTCCGCGTGGGCGGATATTGCGGAAAACCCGTTCTTCACCCTGCCCGCAAAAATCGCGCGCGAGCTGCTTGGTCCGGTACCAAAATCTGATCCGGATGGACCCGGTCCGTTTTCACTGCGCGACCCTGCCCGCATTGCACAAATCATGGATGACGCAGGTCTTATCGCAGACGTCGAAACCGTGGCCGAAACCCTGACCATCCCAGACGGCGCAGAGGCGATGGCCCGTGTCATGTGCCAGATTGGCCCCGCCAACAAAACACTGGGCCATTACGATGCCGACAGCGCGCAACACACCCGCCTGATGGACTCTTTGACCGAGGCGCTTGCCCCCTTTGAGACAGGCAAAGGGATCACCCTGCCCGCTCAAATCAACTATGTCACCGCACGCAAATCCTCTTGACGCATGCCCCCGTGCGGCTTAGGTCAATGCCACTGGTGCGCGGGTATGGTGAAAAGGTATCACGGCAGCTTCCCAAGCTTTAGTTACGAGTTCGATTCTCGTTACCCGCTCCAGATTTCCCCTTAAGCACGTGACTTGACGTATTAGAATTCACATGGGGGCACCAACCCGCACATACTCCCCCTAAGATGTTTTGCGTTCGGCTATTCAATCGCCCACACTGCCTCTGGTTGATTGAAGGGCACGATATCGCGCCACACAAACCAAAGTCCGTCCATAGTGGCCGACCTTTCTCATTCGTCTGACCTTAGACGACCGCCCCAACAATCCAGCGACGTACACCGGAGAAGTCGACAACCAGATAAAGGCCACTGCCATCGCCGTGGCGGCCAGAGCCAAGCTTTTCCACAGGTGTCTTTGTTAGCTTTCCATACAGCGCCATATAGAAACCACTGCCCACACTATCCACGGAACAAATACTGACTGAAAAGACAGAAACACAACGCAATCCAAGGCTATCTGTAATGTCTTATAAACAATATAAAAAAGCCGCCTAAGGCGACCCAATCAAATCTATCAAAAAGGTATAGTGGCGGACAGACAGCCCCCAATACTTAGAAATCAATACACTGAAATTGTTACATATTATACTGCAATTTAATAATAGTACCACATTAAATACCACCTAACGATTGCAATGTGGCTATTCAAATTCTGTTATACGACCTACCGATCAGCGACAAAACTACCATCCGTGACCGCAATAGTAATGCCATAACGGGCGTCGCTACTATCACGCCGCTTATGCAAGTGTAGGCGCTATTGCTGAAAGCGACTAGGGGTAGTCACCAGAGGTGGGCCCGAGCGCATTCTAGGTCGATGAGACCGCATCATTCGCCAACTGGTTTGTGGCCCTGCGCGAACTCCGATCAAGTTATATGCGCTCAGCCCTATTCGCCTCAGCGTTGCTTGATGAGAGCTATCTCAGTGATCCAGAATTTTTGCTGAAAAACTTGAGTAAATGGATGCCGAAGAGTTACGTGATCTTCGCGCAACCGGTGAACGGCGAACCTCGGGTATAATATTGGTATTCAGGCAAAGAGCCCCAGATTGGGGGCTCTTTATTGGTTCTGGAAAATTATCTCTGGTGCAGATTTCTTTAGATTGGAATGCCGCCAAAGAAATCTGCACCGGTCAACGTCAAGCTATCTTGAAGCTCAGCAAACTTAACAGCCTCGTCTGCACCATCGCCATCCGCATCATAAAAAAGCCCGCCTGACGTCGAGTTATAAATGATCCTGATATCTGCAGTCCCGGCAACGCCTGCCGCATTTGACGCAAAGGCGCCTAACGGCAGCAAGCCAAAGATGGCAGGATCAAGGAAGATCATGTCTTCACCACTAGTGAAATCAGCAATGGTATCGACGTTGCCAGCCCCCAGCGCTGTTGAGAAAACAAATGTATCTGCACCTCCTTCGCCTAAAAGGATGTCATTGCCACCGCCACCATCGATCCAATTCGCACCTCCATTGCCTTGAATGGTTTGCGCTAGCTCGTTGCCTGTCAAACGCAGGTTTGACGTCCCCAATTTCGAAGTCGTATTGATGGATTCAATTTCAGACCCGGCTGTGAGCGTAAAATCTTTGCTTGTCGAAACTCGATCAAAAGTACCTTCACCAATCGCTTCAATCACTGTCGTGCCCGCATTCCGCACGACATACAGATCGTTGCCTCCCCCACCAATCAGGACATCGCCATTGCTGGATGCCCCCCCGCCGTCGCCTAATACGTTCTTACCTTCATTGCCGACGATCGTCTGGCTGCTAGTATTGCCCTCAATGTTACGGCTGTATGTTGCGTTGCGTGATGTAGTCGACATCTCTTCGACAAACACTCCGTCATCAAGAACGTAATTTCGGCCAGCATAAATCCGGTCTGTTCCCCCGCCAGCATTGGATTCGATGACGTCAGTGTCCGAATTGTAAATGGAGTAACTGTCATCGCCACCACTACCGCGAAGCACATCCGCGCCAGCTCCACCGCCATCACCCAAAAGGTTTGAGCCATTGTTGCCGACAATAGTCTGAGCGATTTCGTTGCCAATCAGGTTCATCGAAGTGGTGCCGCCGGAATTGGCAGTTGTGAGCAATTCAATATCCGCTCCGGCAGTCAAAGTATAATTGCTGCCTTGGTGCACGGCAACATGGTCTGCTGTCCCTTCGCCCGCTGTTTCAACGATTACATCGTTGATGTCGTCGACAAAGTAGATGTCATTCCCAGCCAAACCGACAAGCCGGTCAGCGCCTCCCCAGCCCTCAAGAATGTCATCGCCTACCGTCCCCGAAAGCGTGTCATTAAAGTTACTGCCATCCAGCTGTTCAATACCGACGTAAAAATCGCCGACCGCATCACCAGTATTATTGCCTGGCGTGGTCAGATCGGCGACCACCCCAGCTGAAGATGTGACGTAGCTCGCCACATCACGACCAAGCGGCCCGCCATTGAACGGTCCGGTCTCTGATGTACCGTCGAACAATTCGTCGCCATCTTCGCCGTTGACAGTGATCGCAACATTGGCAGTGTCGCCGCCCGAAATCGTATAGGTAAAGCTGTCAGCAGAAACGGCACCAAGAGCCATACCATCAAACGCGCCATTGGTATCGTAGGTAAATGTGCCATTGGCATTTACCGTCAACAACGCCCCTGAAGTCAGCACGAACTGACTGTCCACATTGGCGGCAACGCCATTGACCTCGATCACGCTGAACGCGTCCATTTCTACATCGGAGTCCGCAGTCGTTGGATTGGCGGCAAACAGATTGCCTCCCGTTAGCACGCCTGTTTCAACGACGCTAAAACTATCGTCTACCGCAACAGCGAGGTCATCCACTGCAACGATGTCAAGATTAACAGTGCCAAGAGTGACCCAGCCAGATCCGTCGCCATCTTGCGCTGAAATTGTCAGCGTCGCTGCATTGTCCCCATTGTCGTCTAAAGCACCAGTGTACATGATCTCTGTTGAGGGTCCGAAGAACGGATTAACCTCTAAAAGAGTTCCCCCAATGCTAATTTCATTACTGGCATTGCCAAAAATCGAAAACATACCGTTATCGACCTGCAGTCGTACGGTAACGAAAGAACTGTCTGCGTCGCCAACCAACCCGGCGCCAAGAACTAAGGCTTGGGATGTATCTTCGGTAAAACTCAGGTCGGTTGGTAGAGGCGAGGTAAGGAAGGGCGCGTCGTTCACCGCGGTCACATTTACAGTCGCGGCCACGCTTGAGGAGTTATCATCGCCGTCATTCAACACAAGGTTGATCGTGCGCGCGCCACCGGTTGGGTCGTCACCGCCCGTGTTATCATAGCGCAGTGCTTCGACCAATTCAGCGATCACACTTGGCGTCGCGTCCGCCGATGTGAAGTTGATCACCAAGTCCGATCCATTGGCGCCACCGGAAACGGTGCCGAACTGGACGCTGTTATAGAAAACCCCGCCCGCGGCAAAGCCGATGCCGACGGCCCCACCATTGTTGATCAAGAGCTGATCTTCGCTCAGCCCGGTGTCAAACGACACGGTCAACGACCCGCCATTGAAGTCAGCGTTATCGGCATCCGTTATGACAACATCGCCGCCTGTTTCAATCGCAACGGGACCGCCAAACAATTCATTATATGCGGAAACATCACCGCCAAAACCGGTGACCAAAGGCGCGTCGTTCACAGCTGTCACGCCAAAGCTAAACGTTTGAACAGGGATCAAGTTCGGCCCGTCAGTCGCAAAAAACTGAAAGCTGTCCGACGTCGTTTCGCTGTCGTTATGGGCGTATTGCAGATCACCATCTGCGATGTTCTGTTGGGTGAAGGCGCTGCCTACACTCAACGTGGTGTCACCGGCCGTGAATGTATCTGACCCGTCGTTGTCCAGATAAAGCGTCCCATTTGTAACGGATGAAGTCAGCGTAAATGTCAGGCCGCTGTCAGCGGTATCGGTATCGTTTACTTCCAGCTCTGTGCTAAGAATGATGTCATTCCCGCCCTCAGCAACAGTAGACCCCGTATTGGTATCCAGCGTTGGTGCCGCGCTTGGTGCTGCGACACTGAATGAGTATATTCTGGGCGGATCACCTTGGAAAAAATCTGCCGTGATCCAATTCGCCTCATTCATGATAGCGGCCAGCAGACTTTCTGGCGTGCCAGTGGTAGGCCCGTTGTAAAAGGCATTGTCCACTTCGGGATTGAACCCGATTTCATAGCCAATCAACGCTGTTGGCAGCTGTGACTCAGAATTATCGAATGCAATCCCGTTAAAGGCCGGTGCATTGGTGTTCCAGCCGTTGGCCAAAAGCGGGTTTGCCGGAGCGTCATCACCAAAGTTCGCACCAAATAGCAGATCAGGAGATTGCCCTGTCGACGCGACAGGCCCCTGGTACACAAAAATCTGGTCACCCGATGAGGCAAAACCGTTAACCGGCCCGGTGATTGCGGTAACCGATCCGCCGCCTGTCGCAGTCTGGTAACCATTGTCAGAATCGCCTGCGATATTATCATGAATTCGAACAACAGTTCCCGCAGACAATGCCGTACCTGATGTCCAGGTAAGCGTTCCTTCGTGGACAGCAGTATCATTGACGATAACACCTGCAGTATTAAAGCCAGCATCGGTGAAATGAAGTACAGTAGATGCATCCACGTCTGCAAGCAGCACAAACGTAAAACCATCACCTGCCGTTGACAAACCCGGATTTCCATCGGAGTTGTATTGAATAATGGCGATATCGCCCTTGTTAAGTATCGTCATCTTTAAATTCTCCTAGGTTCTTACGAGCCTGTTTGCTTTTTTATGATTAAAAATTAGTTCATGGTTGAAATAATCGCCGAAGCAAAGCAAGCGATAAGCGCTTTCCCTCTGGAGAAAACAGGAAAGTATGGATGCGTACATGCGCGAACGGCAAAGCAAGCTCCATCAAATTTTGGGTAAAAAATAATTAAAACAATATATTAAAGGTAAAAATACCCCCCCCGCCTTGACGGTGACCTTTCATACGTACTGTGTAGAGTTGCGACGGAGTCACAGTTGGCTTCGAAAAGCACCAATGTCCCCTGCTAGGTACGGTGAGTTTCGAAGCCACCCAAAAGGTCAATTCTTAGATAATCTCTAAGTCATTTATCAATTGACCAAGCATAGTATCTTCAACTGTTAAATAGTCTCCATTACCAAAATCAAACACAACGTCAGAGCCCGTTTGGGCGGCAAAATCGAGGGCACCCTGAACGCTTGCGAAAGCGAAATCGGCAAACTCAATAGTGTCGATGTCATTTTGGAAGTCGGTAATGACATCAGCGCCATGACCGATAGCAAAATGGAACACATCCGCCCCTGACCCACCGTTCAGATCGTCAGCGCCAGCGCCACCGATCAGCGTGTCGTTGCCGTTGTGGCCGCGCAGGCGGTCATCACCAGCGCCGCCATCAATGACGTTATTGGCATCATCGCCATAGACATAATCGCCGAAGTCGGACCCGCGCACGTTCTCGATCGACGAGAACGTGTCATTCGTCGCTTCACCCGCCGTGCCGCGTGAGCGCAGGTCAAGGTTCACCCGCCCGGACGCATCCGCGTAGCTCGCCAGATCAACACCTGACCCGCCGTTTAGATCATCAGCGCCAGCGCCACCGATCAGCGTGTCGTTGCCGTTGTGGCCGCGCAAACGGTCATCGCCATCGCCGCCGTTAATCACATTGTTGGCGCTGTCGCCGTAGACGTAGTCGCCGAAGTCGGACCCGCGCACGTTCTCGATCGACGAGAACGTATCGTTCGTCGCCTCACCCGCCGTGCCGCGTGAGCGCAGGTCAAGGTTCACCCGTTCGGAGGCATCTGCATAGCTCACCAGGTCAACACCCGACCCGCCGTTCAGATCGTCAGCACCCGCGCCGCCGATCAGCGTGTCGTTGCCGTTGTGGCCGCGCAGGCGGTCATCACCAGCGCCCCCATCAATGACGTTGTTCGCATTGTCGCCGTAGACATAATCGCCGAAGTCCGACCCCAGCACGTTCTCGATCGACGAGAACGTGTCATTCGTCGCCTCACCCGCCGTGCCGCGTGAGCGCAGGTCAAGGTTCACTCGCTCGGACGCATTCACATAGCTCGCCAGATCAACGCCAGAACCACCGTTCAGGTCATCAGCGCCAGCGCCACCGATCAACGTGTCGTTGCCGTTGTGGCCGCGCAGGCGGTCATCACCAGCGCCGCCGTCGATGACGTTATTGGCATTATCGCCGTAGACGTAATCGCCGAAGTCGGACCCGCGCACGTTCTCGATCGACGAGAACATATCGTTCGTCGCCTCACCCGCCGTGCCGCGTGAGCGCAGATCAAGGTTCACCCGCCCGGACGCATCTGCGTAGCTCGCCAGATCAACACCTGACCCGCCGTTCAGATCGTCAGCGCCCGCGCCACCGATCAGCGTGTCGTTGCCGTTGTGGCCATTAATCAGGTCGTCACCACCCATGCCCCTCAATAGGTCATCGCGTAGCCCACCGTGCATATTATTATCTGAACTGTCGCCAATGACGGTTTGGGAAACCATCGACCCTGAAAAATCAAACTCAAGTGTGGGGTTCTCCAGCGTCCGATCCACGAAGACGATGGGAAGAGGCGTGATATTAACAGTGAAAGTTTCACTGGTTTCCAAACCACCGTCACTTGCAGTGACCCGCACCTCAATAAAGCCGCGGCTGTCGGGCGGAACCGTACCGCTTATCCGGCCAGAAACATGATCAAACTGGAACCAATCAGGGAGAGGGCGATTATCAGCAGAACTCACGGTCACACTGATCGCATCGCCATCTGGATCTACGAAAAGCGTTGGTGGCAGCATAATATCGATGCCGCTTCCAGCATCAATTGCAACAGATTCTAAAGGAAGATTCTGTATTGGTGCTTCGTTTGGAAGCGACAGACGGAGCACCTCACTGGTGTTGTTGTTGGTGTTGCTTTCCTCCGTACGGCCATCAACGTTTGTGACCGCGAAAAAGTCATAGGTTTGCGTTGTATCAAGCTTGTCATACCAACTTTGGGAAAAGGTCCAGCTCCTAGTTTTGATTTCACCAGCTGAGAGCTCAAAAAATGGAAAACTACCGAGTGATATCAAATCATCGGCATCATTGATATTTGCTGCAAAGAACTGAACGTAGTCATAATCTACAAAGCGCTCACCGATATTCTGCACTGTAAGCGACACTTCCGGGCGCGCTTGAGGATCCAAAGCTGTTGTCGAAAGGCTTAAATCCTGAATAACCAAATCGGCCGGTGCCCTGAACGCTTCGTTCAGACGCAGACCTTTGGACAAGTTGTTATCAAACGACGTCTCGGTACCGGTTTGAAAATGATTAGCATAAAGAAAAAGGTACTGATCAAGGCTTGGATCAAGATGACCATCAAGCATACTAAGCAAACGGTTATCGCGTGTGTAACTTTCTTGGGGGGCAAGCGTGAACTGAGTATCTCCTATCAGTACAGCGTCTGAAAAATCAGGTGTCGCTGACAGGTAAAAACCAAACTGGACGTTTGAGGTAGCCGCTCCACCGATATTGGTGACTTGATAATCGACCCTTGGCAAGCCTTCCTGCTGCGCCGTTGTGAAATCCAGTGATGCGCGGGTGATAGCCAAATCAGGCACCTGATCAATGACGAAAGTTGCGCTGGCAATGTTATTGGCGGTGTTTATTTCGCCTTCCACCGCATCGGCGACGAGCAAAAGATGGTAGGTGCCAGGACCCATGTTCGAAGGTAATGTGCCTGTTTGCGTTTCGCTGTCTGTATTATCTTGTGACAGGCGCGAAAACTGCTCCGTGCCCAACTCAATGTCAGATGCATCCAGCACGTTATCAAGCGATAGATAGAGCGTGGCATCTTCTCGCTGCGAACGCGTCTCGCCCAAGTTGATGATCTCATATGACGCATAAAAATACTCGCCAGCCAGGTTATAAGCTGTGACGAATTCGAAGTCGCGTATCGCGATGTCCGGCGGGCCCGACTGAACCGGCACGCCAGGATCGTCAACGGGTTCAACAGGCTCAGGCGTTACCGGATCACCGCCGCCAACAGGGACGGTAGGATCCGCTGCGACCGGCAATTCCCCTTCGCCGGTGTCAATTGTAATATTGAACGCAAATCTGTTGTTTCCTTCACGACCACCCTCATCTACCTGCTCGTAGGCATCCGCGATCACTCCGATCTCAAATGTCCCTGACTCGGCATTGTCCGGAATGATGAAGCTTCCCCCGGTCGTCACGTCTGTCGCCCCAGCCTCCAAAACCGAAACTAAGTTAGGTGCATAGATCCCGTTAGTTCCAGTGCCGCCAAGGACCATAGATGAGCTGATGCCTATTTGTGCGTTCCCCAGGTTTGAAACGCTGTAGTCGAGGAATACAGTCTCTCCTGGCGCAAAGCTTTGGCCCAAATTCGAGCCACGTTGAATAGATGCCCCACCAAACCGCACATCCGTCACGGCAAGATCAACATATGAGTCGCCCGTAGAGATCGGGGACGTCGCAGGGTTAGAGACCCGCAGGTTATAGTCTGCAGTGGGATCATTACTCGTCACTTCGACAAAGTAGAGCTGATTGTTTGTATAGTTCTCCGCAATACGCAGCGGGTTACCCGCAAGAGCATAATCGTACAAAGACGGGTTTGAGAATGCCCCTTGGTTGTCGAGTATTTTCACTTCTACATCCGCTGTGGCATCCCGCACATCGACGCTGAATTGCCCGCTACCGCTTGTGATAAACGAGTAGACTTCGGTGGTTGTCGTGCTTTGAGCGTTAGATGGGCCGACATTGGTATTCATGCCTATGCGCAGACTATCATCGTCGAAAATGGTACCAATCGCATTCAGATCACTTCTGCCAAGGTCGAGAGTGCCTGAAATCGGCGTCAACGACAAAGCCACTGTATCAGTGCGTTCAGGTCTGGAATCAGCTATAATCGGGACAATGACCTGCACACTAGCTGCGCCACTCTCGTAAATAGTATACTGGGATTGCGTCGCAGGCAGTATATCCCCGCCACCAGAATCGGCATCGGGCGCAGGAGATACCGAAAACACGATATCATCTGTCCGGTTGCCGATGGCAGAAACCGTAAAAACAAGCGCATTGGCATTCGCACCCGTCCCTTCGGCAACTTCAATATCCCCGACAACAAGGTAAGGCGGTGGGCCAGGCTCGGGGACCGGGTCGGGGTCAGGCGTGATCGGATCCGGCTCTGGTGAAGGATCAGGCTCAACTGGTACCGTCGTCGGCGGCTCTGGGATTTCCGCGATGCCGTAGACCGACGATCCGAATTGAATAAATTCAATACTGCGAAGCGTATCTGTACCCTCGTTAGTTGCGAGACTTTCCACGGTGTACAGGTCTGCGTCAATCTGTGTGACGGTATATTCCCACGAACGCCCGTCATATACGGCTGTATCGTTGCCAAGTCCACCGCGCAGCAGATCGTCTCCGCGTCCGCCTTTCAGGATGTCCTGTCCACTATTTCCGTCTAAAGTATCCTGCCCCATGAGACCACGCAAATCGTCGGCACCATTAAACCCTACAATGTGATTATCATAGTTATTTCCAATGATTACATCTGCATGGTTGGAGCCCTCAACCTTTTCTATAGATTGGCCTCCAAACACATAAACGTCACCGTAAGCATCACCTGCGTATCCCTCCCCAGCATATAGATTCAAGACAACCCCTGCACTGGAGTTGTAGTAACTCAGAGTGTCGAAACCATCTCCTAAATTTATACTGTTGGCAGACGCGGTCTCAGTATGCACATCGTTGCCTGTACCAAGTTCGATATCGCTGGCTTGAAAGGTGAAAAACCAACGAATGTCGTTTAAGATTTCATCTATAGACTGTGAGAAAGATTCAACAAATTGGGCAGCGCTCCCATCTCTGAAGAAGCTGCTGACCCGTTCGGCATACCCCCAACCATCGCGATCTTCATCAATTGCGGAGTTCCCCCACAACAACCAGGGCACAACATCTGCCAAAAAGTGGTTGCGAGACTCCGTTGGTCCAAAAAAGTTAAAGGTCCCAACGTTTAGGTCGGATGTAACCAGCCCATAGCTAGCGTCATTGGTGAATTGGCCACTGCGTTGATCAAAAACATACTCCTGTAACCCGTCCGGCGACACCAACTTGAGATTGTCACTGTTGCCAGTGTCTGCCCCCAGATCAATTTGATGCAATTTAGATTTTGCCGCGCTTAAAACTGTCCAACCTTGCTCGAGCAGATCACCCAGATCAGGATCGCCCTCAGTCAGTCGCGCGTTGCGCCCATAATGAAACGCCTTCGCATCCGCAGTGCTCATATGAATATTGCCAAAGTAGGTAGACAACGCAAACTGCGCGAGACCGAGCGCAACAATCTTCGAGCTGAACAGCGCGACCATGTCAGAGATATCCAGATCGCCGTCAACAAAACGCTGACCAAGGTCGCGTGTGGTGGCGAGTACCTTGTCACTGCTCAATTCCTGAAGCCCGTCCTCCAGCCATTTCACCCCTTCACGGCTGCGCTCGATACTCCACCCGGCAAATACGCCTAAATCTTCTGTGACATTGGTAATGCCGTTGGCCACGTCGAAATGATCCGCAATAAGATCCAAACCCTGATCAACGACATATGCTGCAACAACGCCTCCGGCGACGGCAACCCCGATCCCCGCAAGAGCAGGAACACCTGCCCCAACCACTGCGCCAAACAGCAATGTACCTGCGACGGCACCTGCCTTGCCTGACAAAAGGCCCGTGGAAATATCAAGGACATGTTGCCCGCCGCTCTGCGGATCTTCCATGGTCGCGATCACACGATTAATGCCATCCAACGTGGTCGTAATCGCGCCCGCTGCAGCAGAAAGTCTCCCAAGACTGGCAGTGGTTTTGTCTAGATCAGTCCCTTCAAACGCCAATTTGAGCTCGGGGCTGCCGTTGGCGCGTTGAAGAATGCTCATTGTTGTATCAAAACCGGCGGTGGGCCGATTTAGATCGGCAACAAGTGCATTCAACCTCTCAAATCGTGTCCGCAGCGTATTTTCAAGCAGGGCGACACCAGCTTGGGCGTCGGAAATATTCAAATAATCAACCATTTAAATTCTCTTTTTCTCAGTCAATACTTTCGCGAAGTGTTTCCCCCGTATAGAGGGTTTCATTTCGCGTATCGAGGCCTTAAGCGCAAAAGATGAAGTGGTCCTGCTTTTCAGGATAGTTTTGCGGCTCAGCTAAAGTGTAATCGGGTTGGTGTCATGCCGCTTTTCGTATTTCCGCTTGGATAAAGTATGCTGTGTCCGGCGTGCGCTTATCAAGGGCGATGTGAGGACGCTCGAAGTTATAGAACCCGATCCAGTTATCGATGATCCGTCTGGCTTGGAACCCGTCCTGTAATTCGTGCAGATAAACGGCCTCCTGTTTGAGTGACCGCCACAACCGTTCGATGAAGATGTTATCGAGATAACGACCTCGACCATCCATTGAGATTTTGACATCTGCATCGGTCAAGGTGGTGATCCAGGCTGCACCTGTGAACTGCGATCCTTGGTCCGCATTCATGATCTCGGGCTTGCCGTATTTAGCGGTTGCCTCGTTCAATGCCTCAACGCAGAAGCTGGCGTCCAGCGTTTTCGAGAGCCGCCATGCCAATACCTTGCGCGTGGCCCAATCCATGATCGCGACCAGATACAAGAACCCACGGCGCACTGGAATGTAGGTGATGTCGCTGCACCAAACGTGGTTTTGCCGCGTGATCGGCAACTTCCTCAAAAGGTACGGATAAATGCGGTGCTGCGGGTGCTTCTTGCCCCCTCTCACACATGCAAAGCATGTGTTGCCGGTCTACGGGTGTTTGGGCCCTTGTAGATTGCTTGCAGGCCCATGATCCTCATCAAACGACGCACACGGTGACGACCCGCATGGAACCCATTTCTCGGCAAGTAGGCCGCGATCTGGCGGCTGCCGAAGAACGGATATTTGGTGAACACCCGATCAATCTCGTTCATCAATTCCAGTGTCTCAGCATTCACACCAACGGGCACGTAATACAGCGACGACCGGCTGATCTTCAGCAGTTTACATTGGCAGGTCAGGCTCAAACCCGTATGATCCCGATTGATCATCGCTTTGCGTTCGTTCGGGCTCATCGCTTCAGCCCTGTCTGACGTCAGCGCTTATGGGTCCAAATAGCCGTATTTGATAAGAGAGTGTTCTTGGCTCATCGTAACCACTGAGGAGTGGGACATGAGACAGACAACTGGAATACGCAAAAGCCCTGGCGAGAA